>Ga0137410_10000001_pt1 | contig 455897 bp, 400 predicted proteins | sample CZODoug1_16funga_FD_108878 | JGI IMG/M metagenome (GOLD analysis project Ga0137410, IMG submission 108878) | Vadose zone soil fungal communities from Angelo Coast Range Reserve, California, USA - CZODoug1_16fungal (Illumina Assembly) | ecosystem: Environmental > Terrestrial > Soil > Vadose... | reverse complement strand
TGGTCGATGTGCCGCCGATTCCACTGACGGACGTTCCGCCAATGCCGTTGGTTGACGTGCCACCAATACCGCTCGTGGAGGTGCCACCGATCCCGCTGGTCGATGTGCCGCCGATTCCACTGACGGACGTTCCGCCAATGCCGTTGGTTGACGTTCCACCGATGCCGCTTATGGACGTACCACCAATACCGTTCGTGGAGGTGCCACCGATCCCGCTGGTCGACGTACCACCAATACCGTTCGTGGAGGTGCCACCGATCCCGCTGGTCGACGTGCCACCAATACCGCTCGTGGAGGTGCCACCGATGCCACTAACCGACGTCCCACCAATTCCATTGATCGACGTGCCGCCAATACCATTCGTGGACGTCCCGCCGATGCCGCTCGTGCGCGTCGCGGAATAGACAGTTGCAACTACAACCCCATTGGGGTTGGGCTGGGTACCAACGACCTGCAAACGGTCACCCACTGCGATATCCACAAGGCCGCCGGACAGCGCTGGCGTGAGATCAATTCGTGCGGTACCTACGACCGCGAATCCGGTGCTCTGATTCACGAAAGACACGGCACCGTTCAGGTAGATCTGTGACGCGCCTGGCACAGACCTATCGCGCGACACATAGATTTCGCTAGCCGTTATCCCGTCTTCACTCCAAATCGCGACCATGCGCCCCAACTCGATAAAGCGGAATGAGCGCATGCTCATCGGCAACACAGCGCTTGACCCATTGGTTGAGCCGATTGCAACCCGGCTGGCCGATGTAAAATTCACGCGTTGACCAAGGACCACAGCAGAAGCGTTCGGGACATCTACGGACTCGACTGGTCCCACTACGAGTAGCGCCCCCGCTGCGTTCGCGAGCGACGAGACCGCGGACACAACCAGAACCGCGAAGATGAGTTGCAAACGTCGCGCCAACGAATTGGTGCGCGAGGCGCTTGTCTGTATTTGGGTCTTGGTTGTCATTGCTTGTGCCCGCCTATTTCTCATTCACTTGATGACGTCGTCGCCAAAAATCTCTTTCAAAGTTGGTCGGGCGGTCGATCGCTCGACGAACATGTAAATACCGAGTCCCACCGTTACCTTTTCGTCTCCCGCCGGTCTTTCCAACTTCGCCCGAGAAGACAGCCAGGCGTCGAACTCCTCGAGCAGTTGCGGGCATCGGTCACGAACATAGTCATCGAACGCCCAAACATCCGGCCAAACTACGGGCCGATCCGTCTCAACTGTTCTCTGAAATAGCCCCTTCTGTCCGCTGTCAGTTCTAAGGTTGTTGTCAAGCGTCTCCGCAAGGTGCGAAACGACATTGGCAACGTGATCAATGCTCTCCGGCGACAACTTCTCCGGTATGTACGTACGCCCCAGGACCTTCAGCAGTCCTGTATTCGTGTCCTGGACAACGATCCCGACTCGCAGCAACTCATCCAACATCGCGCGCGCAGGCATGTCGCCGCTGTGTTTGCGCACGAGCGTTTGAAGGCTCGGCTTGCCCGGATCGTTCTCAAATTCGAGTTCTAGTGGTATCCCGTAAGGCCCCGTGAATTCCGAGTCCATGTGCCAAGCGGCCAGAACCCGTATCACGCGATTAAATTTGCTCTCGTCTTCCGAATAGTCCTTCCCCTCGTCGGCGATTACTCTCGCGACCTCCTTGCGGCTGAGTCCTGTGACGATCGCAATGCGCGACTGCGACATGCGACGATCAGAAACGGGAAAGTCCATTGCTGCGACCTCGACGTAGGCCGCCTTCGCCACCTCCGCGAACTCCAGAAAGTTCACGCCGTTCCTCAGCAGAATCCGCACCAGTGGGCGGAGGATTCGCCGAAACCCGGCTAGGAGGTCCCGTTTAACAGATCGTACCATTTTTGAACATAACCTTGTGAATCAAGACATATTTTAGGTCTGATTGCGCTATTTTTCCCAAAAATATGTTTAAACGGCCGAATTAGCGGCCGACGGCAGGGAATGGGCCGGTCGAACCCATCAATCGCAATAGGTTGTGGCCGCCGCAGCGGCCGCCGGCTTTCTGGAGCAGGACACGATGGATTCGAGGCTCCCGTGAGGGTCGCGGGAACCATGAAAGCGCTATCAGGGGATCGCTGTCAGGTCGAAAAAACGCGTGCTATGGAGTTCTGAATGCTCTCTGCGGCGGCCTTCTGATCCTGCGCATCGCGGATCGGTCGGCCCACGACAATGTAGTCGGCGCCATTCTCAAACGCCTGTTCGACGGTGACGACACGCTTCTGGTCATCGCTCGGTCGATTCTCCACCGGCCTGATACCAGGTGTAACAACCAGCAGCTTTGCGTCGAGATGCTCTCTCAGCAGGCGCGCTTCAAGTCCCGATGACACGACGCCGTCGCACCCCGCCTCTAGCGCGCGACGCGCACGCGACAACACCAGGCGCTCGACATCACACTCGAATCCGAGATCGTCGAGATCACCGCGATCGAGGCTCGTCAGCACGGTGACCGCCAGTATTTTCACATCGCCCTTCGCGGCGGCCGCGGCTTCCATGATCGACTGATTTCCATGCACGGTCGCAAGAGTGACTCCGCGATTGCGAAGGCGTTTGACCGCGGAAGCGACTGTCGCGGGCACGTCGAAGAACTTGAGGTCGACGAAAACTTTCTTGCCCGAGCCCACCAGCCAGTCGAGCAGCTCGAAATACTCCCCGGCCATGAAGAGCTCGAGACCGATCTTGTAGAACTGCACCGAATCTCCGAGTCTTCCGGCAAGCTGGCGCGCGCTCGCCGCATCCGCGACGTCCAGCGCGAATATCAGCCGCTCGCGCACGGGGATCTGCTTGCTCGATTTCAAGTGCGCTCCCCCGGTTCGAAGATCCTGCGATGCTCGAGAATCGCGTATCGGTCGGTCATGCCCGCGACGTAATCGGCCACGGCGCGTGCGCGCCCGGTCTTACCGCGTTCTGCCTCGGCGCGATTCGCGGCATTTCTGTGCTCAGTCGGCATCAGGTTGACGTCGTTGAAAAGTGCTTCGAAAAGCGCCGTAAGGACGTTGCTTGCCTTCGAAGTCATCCGCAGCACGCGGTAGTGACGGTAGACGTGATCGCGCAGGAACTTCTTCAGCTCCAGATGCCGCGCCCGAACGCCCTCCGACAGGCCGATGAGCGGCGCTGCCTGCTTGCGTACGCTGTCGATATCGGAAAGACTCGCCCCGGCGATGCGCTCGCTCGAACTGACCACCAGGTCGGTTACGACCTCGTTGATCATCCGGCGCACGATCTCATTCACGAGCCGCCTGCCGCCGAGTTGCGGGTGCTTGTCTGTAACGTCCTTGCGGTGCCGCGCAACGAGCGCTACGGCGGTGAGGTCATCGAGGTCGATCAAGCCCGCGCGCAGCCCGTCGTCGATGTCGTGATTGTTGTAGGCGATTTCATCGGCGACATTGGCGATCTGCGCCTCGAGCCCCGGTTGCTCGCGCTTGAGAAAGCGTTCGCCGATGTCGCCGAGCTCCCGTGCATGGCTGACTGAACAGTGCTTGAGAATTCCCTCGCGGCATTCAAAGGTCAGATTGAGGCCGGGAAATTCCGCGTAGCGTTCTTCCAGCTCGTCGACGACGCGCAATGACTGAAGATTGTGTTCAAAGCCGCCGAACTCACGCATGCAGGTATTGAGCGCGTCCTGGCCTGCATGCCCGAAGGGCGTGTGCCCGAGATCGTGCGCGAGGCAGATAGCCTCGGTCAGCGGCTCGTTCAGCCGCAGCGCGCATGCGATGGTGCGTGCGATCTGCGCAACCTCGATCGAATGAGTCAGCCGCGTGCGGTAAAGATCGCCCTCGTGGTTGACGAAGACTTGGGTCTTGTAGACCAGCCGCCGGAAGGCGCTCGAGTGAATGATGCGGTCCCGGTCCCGCTGAAATTCGCCGCGCAGCTGCGGTGGCGGTTCTGGATGGCGACGGCCGCGGGTCCGACCGTCGTGGGCTGCGTAGGAGGCGAGATTCGGGGCGTTGATCGTCATGCGGCACCAAAGTAATGCGTCAGCACCGCCTGCAGCGTCGCAGGCGGGTAATCCGCGGCGACAACCGCGGTGCCGAGCGGACGCAGCAGCACCAGCCGAATCTTGTCGTCGCGGACTTTCTTGTCCATGCGCATGTAGTCGAGAGCTCGTGCTGCGCCGATCGCGGGTGCGGCCCGGGCAAGGCCGGCGCGCAGCAGCAGCGCCTGAACCCGATCGAAGTCCGTCGACGGGAGCCAGCCGAGACGCCTGGACATGTCACCAGCCATCAGGAGTCCTGCGGCCACGGCCTCTCCATGCAGCCAGCCCGCATACGCCGTTGCCGCCTCGATCGCGTGCCCGAAAGTGTGCCCGAGGTTCAGGTGTGCGCGGACACTGCTTTCGCGTTCGTCCGCCGCGACCAGCCGCGCCTTGATCTCACACGAACGACGAATCGCATGGGCGAGCGCCGCGGCGTCACGCGCAATCAGCTGCTCGACATGTGACTCGAGCCAGGCGAAGAAGTCGGCATCGCCGAGCATGCCGTGTTTGATGACCTCGGCAAGTCCGGCTCGAAGTTCGCGGTCCGGCAAGGTGCGAAGGGTTGCGGTATCTGCGATGACCGCGACCGGTTGATGAAAGGCGCCGATCAGGTTCTTGCCTGCCGGATGATTGACCCCTGTCTTGCCGCCAACGGACGAGTCGACCTGCGCCAGCAAGGTAGTGGGCGCCTGAATCAGGGCGATGCCGCGTTGATAGCAGGCGGCCGCAAAGCCCGCCATGTCACCGACGACGCCGCCTCCGAGCGCGATGACCGTGCCGTCGCGATTCATGCGCGCCGCCACCAGCGAATCGAGTATCCGCTCGACTGTGGCAAGGGTCTTGAATTCCTCGCCGTCCGGCAGGATGACCTCGGCCACTCGCTTCGACGAAAGCGCCGCAAGTACGGCCTTCAGATAGAGCGGTGCGATGGTTGCATTGGTGACGACGGCGACTGCATCGCCGGCGACATGGCGCGTGAAAAGGTCGCTGCGGGAAAGCAGCCCGTCGCCGATGACTATCGGGTAGCTGCGGGCGCCGAGATCGATCTTCAGTTCTTGCACCGGGTATGCCGGCCCGGCTGCTGGCTATGCGCCGAACCGCGCGCAGTATAAAGGCCTTCGCGGGCGATTGCCGGAGCAATTCGGGAGCAGGCGCCAGGCGCCTGCGGTCTATCCGGCCGGTGCCCGCTCTTCGAGCAAGCGCATGACCTCGTCCGCGAGCAGTTGGACCCGGCGGCCGTCGGTCCTCACCGCGATATCGGCAATTTCGCGGTAAAGGGGCTCGCGCTCCCGCAGCAAGTCTTCCAGCCGCGTCTTGGGATCGTCCGTGACCAGCAACGGCCGGTGCTTGCCGTGCCTCGTGCGCTCGAGCTGCTGCGCCACCGACGTCTCGAGGTATACGACGCAACCCCTGTCCGCAAGATGGCGGCGGTTGTCGGCTTCCAGGATCGCGCCGCCGCCGGTCGCGAGCACGATCCGGTCCCGCAGCGTCAGGTCCGCGATGACGTCGCGCTCGCGCTGGCGAAAGCCCGCTTCACCTTCCTTCTCGAATATGAAGGCGATGTCGACGCCCGTGCGCCGCTCGATCTCGGCGTCGCTGTCGACGAACGCAAGCTGCAGCGACTTGGCGAGCGTCTTGCCGACCGCGGTCTTGCCGGAGCCCATGGGACCGATCAGGAAAATGTTGGTCTTTGAGATCATGAAAAAAAGCGGCCGCTCGTGAGCGGCCGCTTGTTTGACGTGCGCGGTGAACCGCGGTCCGGCATCAGTAGAGATTCGCACCTTCCCGAAGAATCTTCGGGGTGACGAAGATCAGCAGCTCGCTCTTGTTGTTCACCTTGCGGCTCGACTTGAAGAGGATGTTGAGGCCCGGGATGTCGCCAAGCCACGGCACCTTGGTCACGTTGTCGCGCTTCTCGGTCTCGAGGATGCCGCCGAGCACGACCGTCTGCCCGTCGTTCACGAGCACCTGGGTGATGATCTTGCGGGTATCGATGCTCGGCACGCGGCCGCCGGTTGCGCTCGAGACTTCCGAGCCGACGCTGTCCTTGTTGATCTGCAGATCGAGGATCACGCGATTGTCCGGCGTAATGAGCGGCGTCACCTTGAGGCTGAGCACGGCCTTCTTGAACTGGGTGGTCGTCGCGCCGCTCGAGGATGACTCCTGATACGGGATTTCGACGCCCGCCTCGATCGTCGCTTCCTTCTGGTTCGCCGTGATCACGCGCGGCGAGGAAACGATCTCGCCGCGGCCTTCGGCCTGCGCGGCGGAAAGCTCCAGGTCGACGATGTAGTCGGCGCTCAGCAGCGACATCGCGATCCTGCCCGCAGGATTCGCCACTGGCATGTTCACGTTGTAGCGATTCGTGAAATCGTCGGGGCCTGTCGGCACGGCGACCGGATTCGGCCCGCCGCCGGCGGCGAGATTGGTAATCGCCGAGTCGATCATGGTGTTTGTGGCTTCGCCGCTGCCGGACACCGCAAGCAGACCGTCCGGGCGCTCATCCTTCCCCGTGAGGCCCATGCGCACGCCAAGGTCGCGCGAGAAGTCATCGTTCACGATGACGATGCGCGCCTCGATCAGCACCTGCTTGACCGGGATGTCGAGCGTCGAAACGAGCTTGCGGATGTCGGTGAGACGGTCCGCTGTGTCCTGTACGAGGAGCGTATTCGTGCGGGAATCGATGCCGATGCTGCCACGCTCTGAAAGAAGCGACTGGCCACCGCCGCCGCCACCGCCACCCTTGCCGATCAGCGCGGCGAGTTCTTCCGCCTTCGCGTAGTTGACCTGCAGGTATTCGGTGCGAAGGGGAGCGAGCTCCTGGAGGTCCTTGCGCGCCGCGAGCTCGGCCTTCTCGCGTGCCGCGATCTCTTCAGCCGGCGCAACGAGGATGACGTTGTCCTGCCGGCGCATGTCGAGACCCTTGGTCTTCAAGACGATGTCGAGCGCCTGGTCCCAGGGCACGTTCTGCAAGCGCAGCGTGACGTTGCCTTGCACGGTATCGCTTACCACGATGTTCTGGCCGCTGGTATCCGCGAGCAGCTGCAGCACGGCGCGCGTTTCGATGTCCTGGAAATTCAGCGTGAGCCGCTCGCCGGTATAGGACCTCTTTTCCTCTTCGAGGCCGGTCGGCTTGACGATCGGCTTCACTTCAATCGTGTACTGGTTGTCGGACTGATAGGCGAGCTGCTCGAAATTGCCGTCGGCGGAAATGACGAGGCGGGCACCGTCCGTCGCCTTCAATGCGTCAACCGATTGCACCGGTGTCGCAAAGTCCGTCACGTCAAAGCGCTTCATCAGGTTCTTCGGCAGCTGCGCGCCCGCGAAGTCGACGACCACGCGCGAGCCTTCCTGACGCAGGTTGACCGGTGTCCGCGGGTCGCTGAGGCCGACCACGACGCGTCCGGATCCACCCGGGCCGCGACGGAAATCAATGGTCGAGATGGCGCGCGGGCCGCCTGAGGAGGCGCTCGGCGCGCGCGGCGCGGCGCTCGAAGCCGCGGCCGTTGCGATCGGCGCGTTGCCGCCGAGCATCACGATGATGCTGTTGCCGTCGACGCGAGTCGTATACGGCACGAGCGCGTCGAGATTCAGAACGAGCCGTGTGCGGCCATTCGCTTCCGCGGCGAGAATGGTGTCGAGCCCCGCGGAATTGACGTCGATACGGCGTGACTCGAGGGCAAGACCCGTATCCGGGAGGTCGAGCGAAATGCGCGCCGGCTTGTCGATCGTGAAGCTCAGCGGCTCGGGAGCCGGTCCTGAGAGCAGCAGTCGCAACTGGACCTGCTGACCGGGCAGCGTCTGAACCTCGATCTTTTGCAGCTTGTTCGTGGGCTCCTGTGCGAGCGCCGGCTGCAATCCGATCAGGAGCACCGCGGCCAAGGCGCCGAACAGCGCGCGAACCCACCCGCTGGGCGGAATGCGTGCGGCCGTGCGTGAGGCCTCAATGGGACGCGACATGTATGACATTCTCGATACTCCCTAAAGAACCAAGCGCGACGGTTAGTCGGTCAGGCCGAGCGCGGCGGGACGCTCGATATAGCCGCCGACCCCGTCGGGAACGATCTCAACGAGGTTGATCTTTGAACCGTTGATCGAGGTGATGCGGCCGTCGTTCTGCCCGATGTAATTGCCCGGCAGGACGCGATGGACAAGGCCATCCTGCGTCTGCACGAGTCCGTAATTGTGACCGCCGAGATCGAGCGTGCCGACCATCTTCAGCGTGTCCAGCGAGAACTGTTCCAGGAATTCGGGATTACGGCGCTTGTCAGGCCGCAGCCCCGCATTCTGCGACGAGGCCGGAGCGCCAGGCACGAACGGCGAGCGCACCGTCGTGGCGTCGTAGGCGAACGTCTCGTAGGGCTTGATCTCCGGCAGCGATTCGACCGGACCACCGGGGCGCTTCTTCGCGTCCTCGACGTCGGTCTTGAGCTTGTCCATGTCATTCGAGCAGGCAGTGAGCCCGCCGACTGCCATGACGGCCAGCAGCACGCTGCGTGCGAATGTGAACCTGGATCGAACGATGATCATTGCCACAACCTGTCATCGACCGAGAGTGATGGGTGGAGTATTCGGAGCGCCCGGCTTCTTCTTCGCCGGCCCCGCGGCCGCCGCACTCTCGTCATCTTCGAGATAACGGTAGGTCTTGGCGGTCACGTCGAGCACGAGATCGTCGTACGAATCCTTTTCCGCTGGCTTGATCTCGATGTCGTGCAACGTGACGATGCGGGGGAGCGCCGCGATGCCGCTCACGAAGTTGCCGAGCTCGTGATAATTGCCCGTGAGACGGATCTTGATCGGGAGCTCCGCGTAGAACTCTCGCTTCAATTCGGGAGCGGGCTGGAACAGCTTCTCATCGAGCCCGGCGGCGAGACCGGTCTGCGAAATGTCGACGAGCAGGCTCGGCACCTCGGTCTTGCCGGGGAGCTGGCGGAGCATCGCGCCGAATGACTTCTCCATTTCCTTCAGCTGCGCCTTGTAGGCGTCGAAGTTCGCCGCCTTGCTCTGCTTTCTCAGGAATTCCTGCCACAGATCGTCCTGGCGCTTGCGCTCCTGGTCGAGCTCCGGCCACTGGCCGTTGACGACGAACAGGTAACCGAGGACGAGCACCGCCGCGATCAGCCAGACGCCGACCGCCGACGCGCGCACGACGAACGGCCATCGGCCGATGTCCTGCCAGTCGACGTTCTTGAACTGCTCGAGGAATTTCACGGCTATTTCTCCCCGTCGCCGGGCAGTTGCACGCCCACCTGATTGGCGAAGAGCGTGAAGTCGCTGCCGAGGGTGTTGCCCTTCTGCGTTTCAACGACCTCGAGCTCGGGGCTGTCGAGCCATTCCGACGCGTCGATGTTGCGCATGAATGCCGACACGCGCGTGCTCGACTGGGCAACGCCCTTGATCTCGAGACGCTTGTCGTTCTGCTTGATCGAAGTCAGGTACAGGCCGTCGGGAACCGTGCGCGCCAGCTGGTCGAAGAGGTGCACGACCTCGGGCCGGCTGCGCTGCAACTTCTCGACGATGTCCATGCGCGCGCGCATGCGGGCTTTTTGCGCCTCGAGATCCAGGATCTCGGCGTTGCGAAGATCGAGCTTCTCGATCTCCGTCTTCAGCAGCTGGTTCTTGTCCTTCTGGTTGTCGATGACCTGCGAGTAGAAGAGGTTCACCAGCAGCACGACGATGCCCGCCGCGACGGTCGCACCGACGATCGACAGCAGGAAATTCCTTTGACGGAGTTTCCGCTCTTCGGCACGCCAGGGAAGTAGATTGATTCTTGGCATGTCAGTCGAAGCTCCGCAGTGCGAGACCGCATGCCGTGAGGAGTGCCGTCGCATCCTTCTTCACTGCCTGCGCCTTGGCCTTGGATGACATCTTCATCTGTCCGAGCGGATCGCCTTTTTCGGCGGTGATGCCCACGCGGCTCGAAATCACGTCGGCGACGCCCGGGATGTTGGCGCAGCCGCCGCAGATCAGGATCTGGTCGGGCTGTTCGCGGCCGCTACCCGAAGCGAGATAGAACTGCAGCGAGCGGCTGACCTGCTGCGTCATGTCGTCGATGAAGGGGTCGAGCACTTCCGGCTGATAGTTGCTCGGCAGGCCGCCTTCCTTTTTCGCGCGGCCGGCTTCTTCCATGCTGAGGCCGTAGGTGCGCATGATTTCCTCGGTCAGCTGCTGGCCGCCGAAAGCGAAATCACGCGTGTAGATGACTTTCAGGTTCTTGAGCACGCTGAACGTCGTGCTGCTCGCGCCGAAATCGACGACCGCGATGGTTCGGTCGATGCCGCCGTCCGGCATCTGGTGCGTCATGAGCTTGCAGGCGTTTTCGAGAGCGAATGCTTCGACATCGACGATGCGCGTTGCAAGGCCCGCAGCCTGGACCGCGGCCTGCCGCTGCTCGACGTTTTCCGTGCGTGTCGCAACGAGCAGCACGTCGAGCATTTCGGGATCTTTCTCGGAGGGGCCGATGACCTGGAAGTCGTAGCTCACCTCTTCCATGGGGAAGGGGATGTACTGGTCGGCCTGCAGTTCGACCTGACCTTCGAGCTCGCCCTCGTTCAAGGTGCGAGGCATCTGGATGACTTTGGTGATCGCGGCATCGCCGCTGATCGCGATCGCGGCTTCCTTCGCGCTGGCGCCCGAGCGCTTGACCGCCCGGCGAATCGCTTCGCCGACGGCTTCGGCGTCGACGATCGCCTTTTCATTGATGGCGTTGTGCGGCGTTGGCTCAGCCGCATACGACTCGACGCGGTATTGGCCGCCGCTCTCACTGAGCTCGATCAACTTGACCGACGACGTCGTTATGTCAAGACCGAGCAAGCGTCGCGAACGTTTCCCGAATAGCACTGGCTTTTCCTATTCAGAACAAAGAGTTGAACCCCAGAACGACGGCGTCACTTAAGTATTTCGCGCAACTATATAGCAATAAACTGTTAAGTTAAACGTGACCGCACTCACAGGACCAACAGGCCTCGTCCGGCCCTGCTGGGATTTGTCGATCAGCACGCAAATGCCGCAAGTCAGCGCCGGCGGAACGCGCAGCCGCGGTGGGAGGGGATCAAGCGTAGCAGTGCCTCGAATTCAGCCCGGAACGTTTAGCGCGTGCGCTTCACCAAAAAGATGGTTTAACGTTCCGGCCGGCAACCCCGCTGTCATAGGCTTGATCCCTTAGACCGGTGGCTTTGCGTCCTCACCTTTCAGTGAGTTTGCCCGTCGACCGGGCGCACTATGAATAAACCCCTGTTTTATGGCAAGAAGTTAGGCTCTTTATTGTGAACCAACGCTATTTTCGCTGGGCCTTCGACCTGGGGGCCGTGGGGCTCCTGGCGGTTGCCCTGGTCTGCTTTTCCTTTCTATGTGTCTTTTCGTACCTGGAAGCGAGCCTGCCGAGCATCGACATCATCGTGCAGGGCGGCAAGCTCACGGTGCCCCTGCGCATCTATACAAGGGACGGGCGGCTGATCGGCCAATACGGCGATGAGCGGCGGTTGCTCGTCGAGTACGACCAGATCCCCGAGCAGGTCCGGGATGCCTTCCTGGCCGCTGAAGACGATCGGTTCTTTCGCCACCACGGCATCGACATACCGGGCCTTGGCCGGGCGCTCATCGTGAATATCCTGTCGGGCCGCCCGGATCAGGGCGCCGGCACGATCACGATGCAGACTGCGCGCGTGATGCTGCTGACGAGCGAGAAGAAGCTGCGCCGGAAGTTTCTCGAAATCTTTCTCGCCTACCGCATCGAAAGCGAGCTGACGAAGCAGCAGATCCTGCGTCTCTACCTCAACAAGATCTTTCTCGGGCAGCGCGCCTACGGCGTCGCGGCCGCGGCAGAAGTCTATTTCGGCAAGAAGCTGGACGATCTCAATCTCGCGGAGATCGCAACCATTGCGGGTCTGCCGCAGGCGCCGTCGGACGACAATCCGGTCACCAATCCCGAGAAGGCGAAGATGCGGCGCGCGTACGTGCTGCGCCGCCTGCGCGAGTTGCACAAGATCACGCCCGAAGAGGAACAGGCGGCAAGACTGGTGCCGATGCAGTCGCAGCTGCATGGTCCCGCGACGGACGTGGAAGCTCCGTATGTCGGCGAAATGGTTCGCAACGAAATGGTGCAGAAGTACGGCGAGCGCGTGTACTCGGAAGGCTTTCGCGTCGTCACGACGCTCGACTCATCGCTGCAGACCGCCGGCAATCTCTCGCTGCGGGTCGGGCTGATCGAATACGACCGTCGCCATGGCTACCGCGGCGTCAGCGGACATGAAGCCACGGTCCCGAAAACACAGGAATCGATCGATCAGGTGCTCGACGGTTATCCGACGATCGGGGGCCTGGCGCCGGCGCTCGTGACGAGCGTTCGCGAGCAGTCTGCCGATGTGAGCGTGAAGGGCGGCAGCCGGGCGGCGATCCCCTGGCCCGGCCTGTCCTGGGCACGCGCGGCGACCGCCGACGGCGGCATCGGCCCCGAGGTCAAGAAGGCATCCGACATCCTGCACGCCGGCGACATTGTCTACGTGCTCTTGATGGGCAAGCTCATCGAGCTTGCGCAGGTTCCCGACGCGCAATCGGCGCTGGTCGCCATCGACCCGCGTGACGGCGCAGTAGTCGCGCTGACCGGCGGCTTCGACTTCTTCAACAGCAAGTTCAACCGCGCCGTGCAGGCACGGCGCCAGCCGGGGTCGGCGTTCAAGCCGTTCATCTATTCCGCCGCGCTCGAAAACGGCTTCACGCCGTCGAGCGTCATCCTGGATGCACCGGTCGTGATGGAAGACAGTTCCATGGAGAACACGTGGCGGCCTCAGAACGTGACCGGCAAGTTCTACGGCCCCACGCGCCTGCGTGAAGCCCTGGTCCGGTCGCGCAATCTGGTTTCCGTCCGGCTGATGCGCGCCATGGGGACGAAATTCACTGTCGATTACGTCAATCGATTCGGCTTCGACCGTAACGCCTTGCCGGAAAATCTCACGCTTGCGCTGGGGAGCCTGCAGGTCTCGCCGCTGCAGCTTGCATCGGGCTACGCCGTATTCGCGAACGGCGGATACCGGATCAGGCCCTACTTCATCGAGAGCGTCGAAGACGGCGAGGGCAAGGAGTTGCTGGCGGCCTCGCCGACTGTCGTGTGCGGCGAGTGCGCGGACGAGCACCCCGATTACACGATGACTCCCGGCAACGAATCGCCCGGTGGCCGGCTGGCGACCGTCCCTGCGGCCAATCAGGCCCCGCTCGTCATACGCCCGGAGAATTCCTGGCTGCTGAGCGACATGATGGGAGACGTTGTACGCCGTGGCACGGCCCGGCGCGCGATGGTCCTCGGCCGCGGAGACCTGGCTGGCAAGACCGGGACCACGAACGATCATCACGATGCGTGGTTCAGCGGCTTCGCGTCGAATCTCGTCGCGACGGTATGGGTCGGATTCGACGACGAACGCTCGCTCGGCGCCGGCGAGGAAGGTGGCCGCACGGCGGTGCCGACCTGGACGTACTTCATGCTCCAGGCTTTGCAGGGTGTGCCGGAACATCACCGCCCGATGCCGACTGGACTGGTGACGGTGCGCATTTCGCCCACCACCGGCGAAATCGCCAGCAGCGACGATCCGAACGGGATTCTCGAGATTTTCATCGAAGGCCACTTGCCTCAACCCACCGAGGCGGGTCAGGATAATTCCAATCCGCGCACGCCGGACAAAGACGACAAGGACGACGAACCTCTCTTCTGAAAGCACCGACATGCCGCGACGAAACTCCAGCCGCGCCGAACAGGTTCGACTCGCACTCGCCCAGGAAGCCGCGCGCATCATGGCCGAGCACGGCATCGAGGATTACCGGTTCGCGAAGCGCAAGGCCGCGGAACGTCTCGGTGTCGTGGACGCCGCCGTGCTGCCGAAGAACACGGAGGTCGAGCAGGCGCTGGTCGAGTACCAGCGCCTCTTCGACGCGGACGATCATCCGCGCTCGCTCGATCGCCAGCGGCGCACGGCGCTCGCGACCATGACGCTGCTCAGCGACTTCGACCCGCGCCTGGTCGGCCCGGTATTGAGCGGAACGGCGACGCCGCACAACGACATCAGCCTGCATCTTTTCGCCGATCGTCCGGAGTCGGTCGCCATCAAGCTGCTGGAGCACGGCATTCCGCACGACGTGATCGAACGGCGCGTGCGCATGGACGCGGAACGGATCGTGAGTTACCCGGGCGTGCGCTTCCACGCCGGCGAGCACGCCGTCGAAGCGATGGTGTTTCCGCGGGACGGGATCCGCCAGTCGCCCTACAGCCCGGTGGATGGCAGGCCGATGAAGCGCGCGAACCGGGACGAGCTGGAAGCGCTCGTCGACGAAGCCTGATCAGCCGCGCTTGCCGATCGCGACGTAGTCGCGCCGCCCGGGTCCGAGATAGAGCTGGCGCGGCCGGCCGATGCGCATCGCCGGGTCCGAGATCATCTCCAGCCAGTGGGCAACCCAGCCGACGGTGCGCGCGATCGCGAACATCACCGTGAACATCGAGCGTGGAATGCCGAGCGCGCTGTAGATGATGCCGGAATAGAAATCGACGTTCGGGTAGAGCTTGCGCGCCACGAAGTATTCGTCGCTGAGCGCGACTTCCTCGAGGCGCAGCGCGAGTTCGAAGAGCGGGTTGTCCGTCCGGCCCATCTGCTTCAGCACCTTGTGGCACATCGCGCGAATGATCTGCGCGCGCGGATCGAAATTCTTGTACACGCGATGACCGAAACCCATGAGCCGCACGCTGCTCGACTTGTCCTTCACGAGCGCGAGGAATTTCGGAATGTTCGCCGAGGTGCCGATCTCCTCGAGCATCGCAAGGACGGCTTCGTTCGCGCCACCGTGCGCCGGGCCCCAGAGCGCGGAGATGCCCGCGGAGATCGCCGCATACGGGTTGGCACCCGTACTGCCTGCCAGCCGCACGGTCGAGGTGCTCGCGTTCTGCTCGTGATCGGCATGCAGTATGAAAAGCAGATCGAGGGCCTGCGCCGCCACCGGGTCGATCTTGTACGGCTCGCAGGGCACCGCGAAGAACATGTTGAGCATGTTCGAGCAGTAGTCGAGATCGTTGCGCGGATAGATGAACGGCTGGCCGAGCGAATGCTTGTAGGCGGCGGCGGAGATGGTCGGGAGCTTGGCGACGATGCGATGGGCGAATATCTCGCGGTGCCGCGGATTATGGATGTCCATCGAGTCGTGATAGAACGCCGACATCGACGCGACCACGGCGGACACCATCGCCATCGGGTGCGCGTTGTAGTGAAAACCGTTGAAGAAGCGCAGCAGCGCCTCGTTGATCATCGTGTGGTGCACGATGTTGCCGGTGAATTCCTTGAGTCCCGGCGCGCTCGGAAGCTCGCCGTAGAGCAGCAGGTAGGCGACTTCCAGGAACGAGCTTTTCTCCGCGAGCTGTTCGACGGGATAGCCGCGATAGAGCAGGATTCCCTGGTCGCCGTCGATGAAGGTGACGCGGCTTTCGCAGCTTGCCGTCGCCATGAATCCGGGATCGAAGGTGAAGACGCCATGATCCCTGGAGATGGTCGCGATGTTGAGCACATCGGGGCCGAGCGTGCCTTTTCGCACGGGCAAATCGGAGGTCTTGCCGGTCGTGGGATCGGTAAGCGTGAAATTCTTTTCGGCCATCGGCTGCTTCCGTCGGAACTGCGGCGCGCTGAAGGGCGGGGACGAATCCTTAAGTGGCGGGCAGACTTACATGGTCTGCGCCGGGAATCAAGGCAATCGCGCCCGCGCAGCGCCGCTTGCTCCCGTCGAGAGCGACGGCAGCGGCGCTTATTGAATCGTCTTGAAGAGCTGGCCTTCCTTCGGTTCGCCCTTCGGATACATTCCGTTCAGGAGTCGCAACGTCTCGAGCGGGTAGTCTTCCTTGCGCTGGAGCGGGATTTCCTTCGCGACCTCGCCGATGCGGGTGTTGGCCGTCGCCTTCAGCAGCTTGATGCGATAGGGCTCCCCCAGCGGATATTCGGAAGGCCGCAGGCGCCGGAAGGATTCCGCGACGGAAACGAAAACGAGATCCGCCGCGGGCATCATCTTGCTGCTCGAGCGGCTGGCGCCGGCGAACACATACACGGACTTGTCCTTGAAGATCGCGACGTAGCGGACGGGGCCGCTGCCCTCGTCGAACGGCGAGCCGTAGCGATCGATGAGCGTGTAGGCGTCGTAGCCGTCGATTTTCAGTTCCTCGCCGGACGACAGGTTGCTGCTGCGCAGGTTCTTGATCAGGAATTCCCGTGGCGAGAGCTTGTCGGGCCGGCCGTCGGCGGTCATCTGCATGAGCGAGTCGCCGCCCGGCGAACGGGCAACGAGGCGCGTCGGTTCGTTCTCGACGATCCAGCCTTTTGGAAACGCGAGGCTGATGCCGAGCTCGGAGTGATAGAAGCGGTTATCCCGCACGATGCCCTGGCGCTTGCTGCTGCCGTACGGCAGGCCTTCGACGCGCTGCAGGTACTCGTCGTGATACTCGATGCCCTGACCCTCCGCGGGCTGGAAATTCGCGGAGACCTTGATCGCCTGGATCATGCGGTCATCGGGCGCCGGGTGGTCGGAAAAGACACCGTGATAAAGATGCGGCTCCCGATGCTCGAGCTTGGCGCGATCCCGCTCGAATCGCTCCTGCGCCTGGAAAGTCCGGAACACGTCCGCCATCGCTTCCGGGCGGTAGCCCGTCTTGGCCGCATACTCCACGCCCAGACGATCCGCCTCGGATTCCTGCTCGCGACTGTAGCCGCCGAGCCAGGCGTTGCCGCCGAGGTTCGCCAGCTGCGCCGCCGCCTGGTTCTGCGTCATGATCGCCGCCGCGGTCACGGCGATGCCCGTCAGGATGTTCTGCACTTTGCGCTTGGCCATATGCCGCGCGGTGACGTGACCGATTTCGTGTCCAACCACCGTGGCGAACTCGGCTTCCGAGTTCAGGTAGGCCATCAGCCCACGATGCACGTAGACGTAGCCGCCTTCGGTTGCGAAGGCGTTGAAATCGTCGGTGTCGAGGACAGTGAAGTGGAATTCCGCGTTCGGCATATGGCTGTGCCGAAGCAGGTTCTGGCCCACGGTATTCATGTAGTCCTGGACGGACTGGTCTTCGTAGATACCGTAGTACTTGATGATCTCTTCATACGCCTTGCGGCCGGTCTCCCTTTCACCGGATGTCGGCGCGGCATTCGGATCCGTGGCCGTGGTCGCCGCGGCGGCGGCCGACTGCATCAATGCCGCGCCGAGCGCGAGTGTCACGGCCGCGAGCGCTGCGGCCATGAGCGATTGACGTAGGTGCATGACGGGAACTCTCCGGCCCGGGGATCGCAAGGTTATGCCTACGATCCCGTGCCGAGACAAGGAGTTCCCGCTGGGCGGGACGATCCGGCGTGAAATCAGCTCGCGCCCATTCCGTAGCGCTTGCGGAATTTGTCCACGCGGCCGCCCGTGTCGACGATCTTCTGCTTGCCCGTGTAGAACGGGTGGCAGCTCGAGCAGACTTCGATCTGCAGGTCATGCCCGAGAGTCGAGCGCGTGTGAAACTTGTTCCCGCAGCTGCAGGTCACTTCGATCTCTTTGTATTCAGGATGAATTCCGGTTTTCATGGTCTTGCTCGAAGTGGGGTGCGCCGGCCGAAAAAAAAGGGGCGCGAAGTGTAACGGGACCCCCCGGCAGCGACAAGACCCGGGGCCCTGCCGGAGTCGTTGCGGGGACAGCACGCGCTTGAGGAGCCACGGTTAAGTAGCCGATCAGCCGAGTGTTTTTTCCTTATCCACAGTTCTTGTGGATAACTCTGTGCACGAGATTGCCGGCGGCTGCAGCAATACGGCCAGTTTCGGCATTTCTGTTGTCTTGTTCAAAAAATAGTCATATTGATTTAATTATTTAAATCAATTACTTAGCCTTTCTATGTTAGCCACTGCAACCAAAGTCAGTCGCATCTCTCCGCCGCTGACTCCATTGTCTGCGCCTGTGCATAAGCATTCCCCACTGGCGAGGGGCTTTCCGCCAGGAATCGGGCGAGCAAATCGTTGAGGAATCGGTAGCCGAGGTCGGTGCATTGCCAGCCTTCGCCTGCGGCCGGCCGCACCAGGCCGCGACCGCGGGCCCAGTCGAACGTGGGATCGAGCCCGGACAGCGGCAATCCGGTCCGCGACTCGTACCCACGCCGGCTGAAACCGGACTTCAGGCGCAGGGCATTCAACATGAACTCGAAGGGCCTCTGCTCAGGAGCAATGGCGGCTTCCTCCGGCGCTGTTCCCCGTTCGACCGCCGCCATGTATTCCTTGGGTCCGCGCAGGCGGGTCGTGCGGACGATGATCGCCGAATCCTTGAGCGTAACCTTGCCGTGCGCGCCGGCGCCGATGCCGAGGTAGTCACCGAAGTCCCAGTAGTTGAGGTTATGACGCGACTCACGGCCCGCGCGCGCATACGCCGAAACCTCGTATTGCGCGTAGTCCCGTCCTGCGAGCAGTTCCTGACACTCGACCTGCATTTGCCAGGTTTCGTCGTCCGGCGGCAGCGGCGGTGGCGCATGGAAGAACGCCGTGCCTGGCTCGAGCGTCAGCTGATAGTGCGACACATGGGCCGGACCGAGATCGAGCGCCTCGGCGAGATCCGCGCGCGCTTCGGCAATCGTCTGCCGCGGCAACCCGTACATGAGATCGAGATTGAAATTGTCGATGCCTGCGTGCGCAAGTTCGGCGACCGCGCGGCGTGTTTCATCGGCGGAATGGATGCGTCCCAGCTCACGCAGATGCCGCGCGTTGAAACTCTGTGCGCCGAGCGACACGCGCGTCACGCCGGCGGCGCGATAGTCCGCGAATCGCCCGCGTTCGATCGTGCCGGGATTGGCCTCCAGCGTCACTTCTGCATCCACCTCGAGGGGCAAAAGCCCGCGGATACCCTCGAGCAGCACTTGCATGGCGTATGGAGAAAAGAGACTGGGCGTGCCGCCGCCGAGGAATATGCTCCGCAGGGCGCGCCCTTCGACGCGCGGCAGCTCCTGCGCCAGGTCCCGAAGGAGCAGCGCCACATAGCGCTGCTCGGGTACAGCCGCTTTCGCGGCATGCGAATTGAAATCGCAGTACGGGCATTTGCGCACGCACCATGGAAAGTGGACGTAGAGCGCAAGCGGTGGAGTCTCGAGCACGAGCCTTGTTCCGTTGCCAGATTTCAGTAGGCGCCGGGAAGCGCAGTGAGCAAGGCGCGCAACGCCTGGCCCCGGTGACTCAGCTCATTCTTGCGCTCTGGATCGAGCTGCGCCGCCGTGAGTCCGAGCGACGGCACCAGAAATACCGGGTCATAGCCAAATCCATTGCTCCCGCGCCGTTCGCGGGCGATGCGCCCCATCCATGGCCGCTCGCAGATCACCGGCGTCGGATCGAGCCCGGTCCGCACGTATACCATGGCGCAAACATAGCGCGCACCGCGGCGGTCATCCGGCACGCCCGCGAGAGCCTGCTCGAGTTTCCGCAGATTGTCCTCGTCGGTCGCGCCCGGCCCCGCGAAGCGGGCCGACTGCACGCCGGGCCTGCCATTCAGCGCCTCGACCTCGATTCCGGAATCATCGGCAATGGCCGGGAGGCCCGAAAGTGCTGACGCGTGCCTCGCCTTGAGCAATGCATTCTCGACGAAGCTGCTGCCGGTCTCCTCGGCGGGCAGGACGCCGAGACTGTCCTGCGCTACGAGCTCGATGCCGCTCGGCGCAAGCAGTGCGCCGATCTCGCGCAGTTTGTGGCGATTCCCCGTTGCGAGCACGACGCGACGCATGGCCTCTAGTCCGTCGCAAGCGCCTGCAGCTGGGCGGCGTGCAGCTGCCCGATACCGAGCGCGGCCAGGTTCAGGAGCGCGTCAAGCTCATGCCGGCGAAAGGCGTGGCCCTCGGCCGTGCCCTGGATCTCGATGAATCCACCGCCGTTATTCATGACGACATTCATGTCGGTCTCAGCCTGGGAATCCTCGGCATAGTCGAGATCGAGCACCGCGACGCCCGCACAGATGCCGACGGACACGGCACCCACCTGTCCGTGAATCGGGCTGGCACTGAGCGCCCGTTTGCGGACGAGCTTGTCTACCGCGTCGACCAGCGCCACGTATGCGCCGGTGATCGATGCCGTGCGCGTACCGCCATCGGCCTGCAGCACGTCGCAATCGATGGTCACCGTGCGCTCGCCCAGGGCGGCGAGGTCGACGATGGCCCTGAGCGACCGACCAATCAGGCGCTGGATCTCCTGGGTTCGCCCGGTCTGCTTGCCCCGGGCCGCCTCACGGGCGGTACGCGTGTGTGTCGAGCGCGGCAGCATTCCGTACTCGGCTGTGATCCAGCCGCGGCCGCTCCCACGCTGAAATCCGGGGACGCCGTCCTCGATGGATGCCGTGCAAAGCACCCGCGTGTCGCCGCACTCGATGAGGCAGGCGCCTTCCGCGTGACGAGTGAAGTGCCGTGTGAATCGAACCGGACGCAATTGGTCCGGGGCGCGGCCATTGGGGCGCATGGGGAAACCTCGGGAAGCCGCTGGTCAGTGCGGGGGATGATAACGGATCGCGGCGCGGCGACTCCCGTGTCATCCCATCCAGCGCAGCGCAGCCGCCGTCGTGTTGTCGCTGTAGGGGGCGGATGCCTGGACCGCGCGCTTGCCGAGAGTCTCCAATGACTCGCGCAGGCTCTTGCCGCCCGGCTGGTAGAAGGCGGCAAGTTCCGGATCCTTGAGATTGGCCCACAGTCCGTCCGTACAGAGCAGCAGGATGTCGCCCGCGGCGAGCGGCTTGCGGGTTGTGACCGTCATCTCGGGTACCGCCGCATCGCCGCCGATGCAGCACTCGACGAAGTTGCGCATCGGGTGGCCCTGCACCTCGGCTTCAGTGATGAGGCCCTCCGCGAGCAGCACTTCGACGTGGCTGTGGTCGCGCGTGCGCTCGCGCACCGTTGCCGCGCGAATCTGGTAGACACGGCTGTCGCCGACGTGCGCCCAGTACGCGGCTCCGTCCTGCACCAGGCACACGGCGCAAGTCGCGCGTGGCCGGGTTTCAAGGGCGAGGTCCGCACCGAGACTCACGACATCGTCGTGCGCGCGGCTCAACGCGATGTGCAGGAAACCGAGCGGATCGAAAACGGGGTGGCTGGTCTGCCAGAAGCTTTCGAGCATCGACGCGAGCGAGGTTTCGGCGGCCTTGGCGCCTTCCGCATGACCGCCCATGCCGTCGATCACGGCGAGCAGCGCCGCGTTCTCGGCAACGGCGATCGACACTCGATCCTGGTTGTCGTCGCGATGGCCGAGCAGAGAGACGTCGGCATACTCTATCTGCAAGATTCGACCGCCCGTTTCCGCTAGACTCTGGTCCACTTGATGCTGGCGCGCTTTATAGCATCCCTCGACGCCGCCAGCACAGCGAACGACCACCGGCGCACACCAATGATACGCAGCATGACCGGCTTCGCACGCCGCGAGCTCGTTGCGGACTGGGGGCAGCTCGCCTGGGAACTGCGCGCCGTCAACCATCGCTACCTCGAGATAGGCATGCGGCTTCCGGAAGAATTGCGCGCCGCTGAAGGGCAGTTCCGCCAGGCGATCGGCGCGGCGGCCAAGCGCGGCAAGATCGACTGCACGCTGTTTTTCCGGCCGGCGGCGCAAGCCTCCTCACTCGAGGTCAATCGCGAGCTCGCCGAGCGGGTGCTCGAGCAGGCTCGCGAAATTGCCCGGCATTACCAGTCCGATACCACGCCGGACAGGCGGCTCGTCAGCGGCATCAATCCGATCGACGTATTGCGCTGGCCCGGGGTCATCCGCGACAGCTCGATCGATCTCGAGCCGCTGCTGGCAGCGGCGCAGCAGTTGCTCGCCGATGCGCTGGCGGAGTTCAACGCCACGCGCTCGCGCGAAGGCGTGCGCCTGCGTGAATTCCTGTCGCAGCGCTGCGCCAGCCTCGGCGAACTGGTGACGGCGGTCGAACGGCGGCTGCCGGAGGTGCGGACGAGAATGCGCACGCGCCTGAACGAGAAGCTCGCGCAGCTCGCCGTGCCCGCGAACCCCGAGCGTGTCGAACAGGAACTCGTGCTGCTCGCGCAGAAGATGGACGTCGACGAGGAGATCGAACGGCTGCGCGGCCACATCGAGGAGACCGTGAAGGTCATCGGGCTGCCGGAAGCCGCGGGCCGCCGCCTCGACTTCCTCATGCAGGAGCTCAATCGCGAAGCGAACACGCTGTCGTCGAAATCGAACGACCTCGAGACGACGCGCGCTGCGATCGACATGAAAGTGCTGATCGAGCAGATGCGCGAGCAAGTCCAGAACGTCGAATGACGCCGCCGGCTGGCCAATCCGGATCGGCGTCGCGCGGCAGGCTCTTCGTCATCGCCGCCCCGTCCGGCACGGGCAAGACGTCGCTCGTAAAGGCGCTGATGGCGGCCATCCCCACGCTCGCCGTATCGACTTCCTTCACGACACGCAGCCGGCGGCCAACGGAGCACGACGGCCGTGACTATCACTTCGTCAGCCGTGAGGCGTTCGAGCAAATGGTGAGGCGCGGGGCATTCCTCGAACACGCGACTGTTTTCGACAATCGCTACGGCACGGGCCGGGAACAGGTGGAAGCTGCGCTTGGCCGCGGACAGGACCTGCTGCTTGAGATCGACTGGCAGGGGGCGGCGCAGATCCGCAAGGCGCTGCCGGAGGCCATTACGACCTTCATCCTGCCGCCCTCGCGCTCCGCCCTGGAGCAGCGCCTCAGGGCACGTGGAACCGACACCGAGGAGGTGATCGCCCGGCGCCTCAAGGACTCCGTGACCGAGCTATCCCATTGGCAGGACTTCGAATACCTCGTGGTCAACGATGACTTCGAGCGTGCGCTCGGCGACCTCAAGAGCATCGTGGAGGGGCGCGGCGCAGGCTCGAAAAGCGGCCAGCCAGCGCTTATCCGGCATGCGCGCAAGCTGCTGGATTAGCTGGCAATTCGGGGCCAGTTTCCATACACTTCGCGTCCGTTCCACTCCCCCCGGATTGCGCTCGTCATGGCCCGTATCACCGTCGAAGACTGCCTGCAGAACGTCGATAACCTGTTCCAGCTCGTGTTGCTGGCCGCCAAGCGTGCCCGCCGGCTTGCGAACGGCGCCGAACCGATGGTCGACTGGGAAAACGACAAGCCCACGGTCGTAGCCCTGCGCGAAATCGCAGAAGGCCACGTCACTCCCGCCATGCTCGAGGAGCCGGATCCGCAGCCGGAACCGCCGGCGATGGAGTTCGAACCCGCCCTCGACTTCCGCGCGCCGCAACTCGGCCTCGGGGAGTAACCGCCGCAAGGAGGCGAGTCCGTGGACTATGCGTCTTCCATTCTGGGCTTCTTGCCTGGCGGAAGACGCGCCACGGGCATCAATCAGCTGATCTCGACCGTCGAGAGCTACCTGCCGCCCGAGCAGGTGGAGCGGGTGCAGGCGGCCTACGAATTCGGCGCCGAAGCGCACCGCGGCCAGAAGCGGCTGTCGGGCGAGCCCTATATCTCCCATCCGGTTGCAGCCGCGAACATCCTCGCGGAACTGCATATGGACGCCGAGACCCTGATGGCGGCGATCCTGCACGACGTCATCGAAGACACGCCGACGGCCAAGACGGAAGTCGCCACCCGCTTTGGAGCGGAAGTCGCCGAGCTCGTCGACGGCGTCACCAAGCTCGACCAGATTCACTTCAAGAGCCGCAAGGAGGCCCAGGCCGAGAGCTTCCGCAAGATGCTGCTCGCCATGGTGCGCGACATCCGCGTCGTGCTGGTGAAACTCGCGGATCGCACGCACAACATGCGCACGCTCGGGTCGGTGCCGGCGCCGAAGCGGCGAGCCATCGCGGTCGAGACGCTCGAGATCTACGCACCGATCGCGGAGCGCCTCGGCCTCTACACGATCAAGCTCGAGCTCGAAGACCTCGGTTTTCGCGCGCTCTACCCGCATCGCTACCGCGTGCTCGAGAAGGAGCTAAAGCGCGCGCGCGGCAACCAGAAGCAATTCCTCGGCAAGATCTCCGAGGCCCTGAAGGGTGCGCTCGCGAAGAGCGGCATCAAGGCGCTGCTCGACGGGCGCGAGAAGCATCTCTACAGCGTCTACAAGAAGATGCGCAACAAGGGCCTCGCGCTCAACGAGATCGTCGACGTCTACGGATTTCGCATCGTCGTCGACACCGTCGACACCTGTTATCGCGCGCTCGGCGTCGTGCACGGGGTCTACAAGCCGATGCCCGGCCGCTTCAAGGACTACATCGCGATCGCCCGCATCAACGGCTACCAGTCGCTGCACACGACGCTCTTCGGCCCGAACGGCATTCCGATCGAGGTGCAGATCCGCACCGAGGACATGCACAAGGTCGCCGAGGCCGGCATCGCCGCGCACTGGAAATACAAGGGGGGGCCGGAAGCATCGAGCACGCCCGCCGATCACGCACGCCAGTGGCTGTCGCAGCTCGTCGAGATCCAGGAAGGCGGCAACAGCGAGGAATTCCTCGAGAGCGTCAAGGTCGACCTCTTTCCGGACAAGGTCTACGTGTTCACGCCGCGCGGCGAGATCCTGCGGCTGCCGCGCGGAGCGACCGCAGTCGACTTCGCGTACGCGGTGCACACGGACATCGGCAATCGATGTGTCGCGGCGAAAATCGACCGCCGGCTGGTGCCGCTGCGCACGACGCTGCGTAACGGCCAGACGGTGGAGATCATCACGGCGAAGGGTGCGCGCCCGAATCCGAGCTGGGTGAATTTCGTCGTCAGCGCCAAAGCGCGCAGCGCCATCCGCGCGTACCTGAAGAACATGCAGCGCTCCGAGGCCATCGAGCTTGGCCGCAAGATGCTGAACCAGGCGCTCGAGGAATTCGAGCTGACGCTCAAGAAGGTCCCGGTCGAGCGCCAGAAGGGCGCAGCCACGGAATTCGGTCTCGCGAGTCCGGAGGACCTCTTCGAAAAGATCGGTCTCGGCGAACGTCTCGCGCCGCTCGTTGCCCGCGCCCTCCTGCCCGGACACGACGCCGGCAAGGAAGGCGGGTCGGGTCGGGATGCGACGCCTATTGTGATTGCCGGCACCGAGGGCCTGGTCGTCTCCTATGCGCGCTGCTGCTTCCCGATCCCGAACGATCCGATCATGGCGAACCTGTCGAGCGGCCGCGGGGTCGTGATCCACCGGCAGAACTGCCATAACGTCACGGGATTTCGCAAACAGCCGGAAAAATGGATCTCGGTCGCCTGGGAGAAGGCGCTCGAGCGGCTCTTCAGCTCCGAGATCCGCGTCGAAGTGATCAACAAGATGGGTGTGCTCGCGCAGGTGGCGGCGGCCATCGCCGATACGCAGACCAACATCGATCACGTCACCCTCTCGAGCCGCGATGGCGACACGTCGATCATGAACTTCGAGCTGCAGGTGCGTGACCGCAAGCAGCTCGCCCGGGTCATGCGCATGATCCGCAACATGCCGGACGTCATGCGGGTCACCCGCACGCTGGCCTAGAATGGCAAGCATGAAGCGCGAAATCATTGCGACGGCGGGCGCGCCCAAGGCGGCCGGCACTTATTCCCAGGCCGTGCGCGCAGGCGACTCGGTATACGTCTCGGGCCAGGTCCCGCTCGATCCCGCGACGGGCCAGCTGGTGTCGGACGACATCGAGCTTCAGATCCGCAGGGTCTTCGACAATCTCAAGGCGATCGCCGAGGCGGCCGGCTGCAGTCTCAATGACGCGGTTCGCTTCACGGTCTTCCTGATCGATCTCGCCCATTTCCCGGTCGTGAACCAGGTGATGACCGAATATCTGCGTGAGCCGTATCCGACGCGTTCGACCGTCGGCATTGCCTCCCTGCCGCGGGGTGCGCGCGTCGAGATCGACTGCATCCTTCACCGCCCGAGCTGACCTTGGCGAGCCGGACTCGAACACCGGCCGCTCGTCCACCCGCCGCCGCGGTGATCGCACCTGAGCTGCGATCCGTGACGAGCCTCGCCGGCGTCGGCGAGTCGCTGGCCGCGCGCCTCGAGAATCTCAATGTGCGGACGGTGCAGGACCTCTGGTTCCTGCTGCCGCTGCGCTACGAAGACCGGACACGCGTGCGCCCGATCGGCGAGCTCACGGATGGAGCGCGCGCATCCATTGAAGCGACGGTCGAGCTGAGCGAGGTCGTATACCGCGGGCGACGGCAGCTCCTGTGCCGCGTCACGGACGGGTCCGGCTGGCTCACGCTGCGCTTCTTCTACTTCAACGCGCGTCAGCAGGCGGGGCTCGCGCGCGGTACGAGGCTCCGCCTCTATGGAGAGGTCCGCCGCGGTCCGACCGGGCTCGAGATCGTGCATCCGGAATATCGGCGGGTCGACGGCGCGGAGGCGCTGCCGGTCGATCAGGCGCTGACGCCGGTCTATCCGACGACCGAAGGACTGCAGCAGGGGCGCTTGCGCGCACTCACGACACTCGCGCTTGGAGTGCTGGGCGATGGCGAGGTCAGGGACTGGCTGCCGGACTCGGTAACAGGAGAGCTGCAACTGCCGTCGCTCACCGAGGCGCTGCGTTTCGTCCACCGCCCGCCGGCGACCGCCAATCTCGATGAGCTTGCGCGGCGCCGCCATCCCGCACAACGACGGCTGGCATTCGAAGAGCTGCTGGCGCAGCAGCTGAGCCTGCGTCAGCTGCGCCTGGAAGTGGACAAGGAGTCCGCCTGGCCGCTGGCCGACGGGAGACTCGCGGCTCGCCTCGAGCGAAGTCTGTCATTCACATTGACCGGAGCGCAGCGGCGCGTGCGGGAGGAGATCGATCGTGACCTCGCACGCGAGCGCCCGATGCTCCGCCTCATCCAGGGCGACGTCGGATCCGGCAAAACCATCGTCGCGGCACTCGCGGCAGCGCGCACAGTCGGCAGCGGCCGCCAGGTCGCCGTGATGGCGCCGACGGAATTGCTCGCCGAGCAGCACGCGGAGAATTTCGCGCGCTGGTTCACGCCCCTCAAGCAGGCGGTCGCCTTGTTCACCGGCAAGGTCACCGGGCGGGCACGCAAGGACCTGCTGGCGGCAGTCGCCGGCGGCGACGTCCCGATCATCGTGGGCACCCACGCGCTTTTCCAGGAAGGCGTCGATTTCGCCCGCCTCGCGCTTGCGATCATCGACGAACAGCACCGCTTCGGCGTCGAGCAGCGACGACGCCTGCGCGCCAAGGGCGAGCGCGATCAGCGCTTCGCCCATCAGCTCATCATGACCGCAACGCCGATTCCGAGAACCCTGGCGATGACGGCCTACGCGGACCTCGATGTCTCGGTCATCGACGAATTGCCGCCGGGCCGCACCCCGATCAAGACGGTGGTGCTGCCGCAGAGCCGGCGCAGCGAGGTCGTCGAGCGCATCAATCATGCGTGCACGGACGGCCGCCAGGTGTACTGGGTCTGCCCGCTCATCGAGGAGTCGGAGGACCTCGACCAGCAAGCCGCCGAGGAAATGGCGGCCCAGCTGGCCGGAGCGCTGCCGCGCATTCGCGTCGGCCTCATCCATGGCCGGATGCCGCCGCGCGAGAAGGACGCGGCCATGCAGCGCTTCAAGAGCGGCGACCTGCAGGTCCTCGTCGCGACGACCGTGATCGAGGTCGGAGTCGATGTGCCCAATGCGAGCCTCATGGTGATCGACAACGCCGAACGCATGGGGCTCGCGCAACTGCATCAGTTGCGCGGCCGTGTCGGCCGCGGCCAGGCGGAGAGTACCTGCGTGCTGCTCTACCGGCCGCCGCTCGGTGACATGGCGCGCGAGCGGCTCGGCGTGCTGCGCGCGACCAACGACGGATTCGAAGTCGCGCGCAAGGACCTTGAACTTCGTGGACCGGGCGAGCTCCTCGGAACGCGCCAGACAGGCCTGGTCGAAATGCGCGTCGCGGATCTGCTGCGCGATGCGGATCTGCTGCCCCGCGTGCAGCGCGCAGCCGTGCTGATGCAGGACCTGTATCCGGATAACATAGCGCCCCTCATGACGCGCTGGATCGGGATCAGCAGTGAATACGGCAAGGTGGGCTGAGCGGATGCCGGTCGGGAATTCGCTCCGGCGGTCAATCGATCGCGTGGGCAACACGCTGCGTGAATACGCGCTGCTCGTGCGCCTGCACCGGCCGATCGGCATCTGGCTGCTGCTGTGGCCGACGCTCTGGGCACTCTGGATCGCGACGGCGGGCCATCCGTCAGAAAACATCTTCCTCATCTTCGTCGGGGGCACCGCCCTCATGCGCTCGGCCGGCTGCGCCATCAACGACTATGCGGACCGCGACTTCGATCCGCACGTGAAACGCACGCGGGACCGGCCGCTCGCCGCGCGCCGCATCTCGCCCTACGAGGCGATCGGCGTCTTTGTCGTGCTGGCGATCGCTGCGCTCGCGCTCGCGCTGCAATTGAACCGCTACGCGCAGATGCTCGCCGTCATCGGCTGCGCGATCGCCGTGAGCTATCCGTTCGTCAAGCGTTTCTTCGCGCTGCCACAGTTCTATCTCGGCGCCGCGTTCTCCTGGGGTGTGCCGATGGCGTTCGCCGCGGAGCTGGGGGGTGTGCCGAAAATCGGCTGGGTGATCTTCTTCACGACCATTCTCTGGGTCGCCGTCTACGACACGCTCTACGCCATGGTCGACCGCGAGGATGACCTCAGGATCGGCGTGCACTCGACCGCGATCCTGTTCGGCGACATGGACCGGGTGATCATCGCGGTGATGCAGCTCATGGTGCTGTTCGGCCTTTGTCTGGCGGGGCGCGAGCTCAGGCTCGGCTTCTGGTACGGCCTCGGCCTTGCTGCCGGCGCCATCTTTTTTCTCTACCAGCAGATACTCATCCGCAAGCGGGAACCGGACCGCTGCTTTCGCGCCTTCCTCAACAACAACTATTTCGGCATGGCCGTCTTCATCGGCCTCGCCCTCGACTATCAGTTCGGGCATTAGCCCGGGCGATCACCCACACGTCGACGCGAACCGCACCCGCGCGCTTCAGTTCGCGCGCGAGTTCCTCGCAGGTGCTGCCCGTGGTCAAGACGTCGTCGATCAGCGCGACGTGACGCGGCACCGCCTGGTCGGACGCCGCGAACGCGCCGCGCACGTTCCGCCGGCGTTCGCGCGCGGCGAGCCCCGCCTGGTCCTCGGTGAGGCGTACGCGCGTGCACAGGTCCGTGCGAACGGGAATCGAGAGTGCGCGCGCGACCGGGCGTGCCAGTTCGAGTGCCTGATTGAAGCCGCGCTCGCGCAGCTTTGCCAGGGCAAGCGGCACGGGAATCAGGGCGTCGGGCTTCATCACGCGCCGCGCCGCGAGCGCCCCGGCCAGGAGTTCGGCGAGCACGCGACCGATCTCGAGGCGCCCTTCATACTTGAAGCGCCACACCAGCCGGTCGACGGGATACTCATATCGATAGGGCGCGACGGCGGAATCGAACGGGCGGGGCCGGCGCCGACAGGCTGCGCACGCGCCATCCATGTTTGACGGCAGGCTCACGGCACACGCCGGGCAGGCCGCGGCGTTCAATGCGAATTCGGATTCGCAATCGGCACACAGGTCGACTGCGGGCGCGCGGCCGGATGAGCCGCAGCGGATGCAGGTCGGCGGCAGCAGCCAGCCCTGGACGGTCCGCAAGCAATTGTGAACCTGAAGGCGGGTCATTGGTTGACACTCGATGGTCGGCTCCGGATACTCGCGCGCGATCAGGCTAGCGCCGCCCGCGCGTGCGCTCGATGCCTGGAACCTGCGGCTCTCAAGGGAAATCGATGAACGCCAATCCCGCCCCGCGCATCGACGGCACCCGGCACGACTGGACGGTCGCCGAAGTCGCCGCCGTCTACGGTCAGCCGTTCATGGATCTCGTGCACACGGCGCAGTCCGTGCACCGCCGGTATTTCGTGCCGAGTGAAGTCCAGGTCAGCACCCTCCTCAGCATCAAGACCGGCGGCTGCCCGGAAGACTGTGCGTACTGCCCGCAGAGCGCGCGCTACACGACGGGCGTCGAGCGCGAGGAACTGTTGAGCGTCGAGGAAGTCGTGGCGCGTGCACGCGCCGCCCGCGATGCGGGAGCGACGCGCTTCTGCATGGGAGCGGCGTACCGCTCGCCAAAGGACAAGCAGCTCGAAACCATCGTCGACATGGTGCGCGAGGTACGCGCGCTCGGCCTCGAGACCTGCGCGACGCTCGGCATGCTGAGTGCGCCGCAGGCGCGGGCACTGAAGGCCGCCGGCCTTGACTACTACAACCACAATCTAGATACCTCGGAAGCGTTCTACGGCGACATCATCACGACGCGCACCTACCAGGACCGGCTCGACACGCTCGACGCCGTGCGCGATGCCGGCATGCACGTCTGCTGCGGCGGCATCGTCGGCATGGGCGAAACGCGCCAGGATCGCGTCGAATTCCTGCAGCGGCTTGCGACACTGGCAGAACATCCCGAGAGCGTGCCGATCAACGAACTCGTGCGGGTCGAAGGCACGCCGCTCGCCGGTACCGAGAAGCTCGACCCGCTCGAATTCGTGCGCACGATTGCCACTGCCCGAATCCTCATGCCCAAGGCGCATGTGCGCCTCTCCGCCGGGCGCACGGAAATGTCGGACGAACTGCAGGCGCTGTGCTTCCTCGCCGGCGCCAATTCGATCTTCTACGGCGAAAAGCTCCTGACGACCGGCAATCCGGACGTCGCCCACGACCGGGGCCTGTTCGCGCGCCTCGGCATCAAGCCCGAAGGCGCGCGCACCGCCGACTGAACCGCGATGGCCGCGCTCACCGAGACCCTCGGCGCCGCGCTCGAGGAGATCCGCGCGGCGGACCTGTATCGCTCCCGGCGGGTCGTTGAATCCTTTCTCGAGGCGGACACCGGCATCGAGGTGCTCGTCGATGGCAAGCGGCGCGTCAACTTCTGCGGCAACGACTACCTGGGTCTCAGCCACCACCCGGAGGTGCGCGCGGCATTCATCGCGGCGGCCGCGCAATTCGGCGTCGGCAGCGGCGCATCGCATCTGGTGACCGGACACAGCCGCGAGCATCACGCGCTCGAAGAGGAGCTTGCGGCGTTCGTCGGCCGGCCGCGGGCCCTGCTTCTCTCGACGGGCTACATGGCGAACCTCGCCGCGATCGCGACGCTCGCCGGGCGCAACGCTCTGGTCGCCGAAGATCGGCTGAATCACGCCTCGCTCCTCGATGCCGCCTTCCTTTCCGGCGCGACGCTCAAGCGCTACGCCCATGCTTCACCCGATGCGCTCATCCACCTGCTCGAGGAGCAACCGTTCGAGCGTGCGATCGTGGCGACCGACGGCGTCTTCAGCATGGACGGCGACATCGCACCGCTCGCGGCGATTGCCGCTGCCTGCCGCGCTCGCGGCGCCTGGCTCGTCGTCGACGACGCGCACGGGATGGGTGTCGTCGGTGCGACCGGCCGCGGTTCGCTCGAGGCCACTCATCTTGGGATTGATGACGTTCCGGTGCTCGTCGGCACCCTCGGCAAGGCGTTCGGCACGTTCGGCGCCTTCATCGCCGGGAGCGAGGAGCTCGTCGAGTTCCTGATCCAGAAAGCGCGCAGCTATATCTATACGACAGCGTTGCCACCCGCCGTCGCTGCGGCCACCCGTGCGGCGCTGCGCGTCGCGACCGCGGATAACTGGCGCCGCGATCGCCTGCGGGCGCTGATTGCTCGCTTTCGCGCGGGAGCCGCCGAACTCGGCCTTGCGCTCACGGACTCGGGCACGCCGATACAAGCGGTCATCCTGGGCGAACCTCGCCTTGCGCTCGCTGCAAGCGCGACCCTGGCCACGCAGGGCCTGTGGGTGGCGGCCATCCGACCGCCGACGGTGCCGCCAGGTACGTCGCGGCTGCGCATCACCCTGTCGGCCGCCCATACCGACGACCATCTCGAGCGCTTGCTGGGAGCGCTGGCAATGCTCGCAACATGAGCCTCAGGGTCACGAGCAGTGGATCGGGACCGGCGCTGGTCATGCTGCACGGCTGGGCACTCAATTCGCTGGTGTGGGATGCCGTCGTGCCGGCGCTCGCCCGCAACCACTCGGTCATTCGCATCGATCTGCCCGGGCATGGCGCGAGCGACTGGCCGCCGGAATTCCACGATCTCCCGTCGCTCGCCGAGGCCCTGCTGCCGAGCTTGCCGGCAGGCTGCTCGCTCCTCGGCTGGTCGCTCGGCGGCATGGCAGCGCTGCAACTCGCTTTGGCATCGCGACCGGTCGTCGATCGCCTGGTGCTCGTCTCAACCACACCGCGGTTCCTGCGCGACGACGCCTGGCCGCACGGCCTGCCGGTATCCGCGGTCGACGAGTTCGCGAGCCTGCTGGAATCGGACTATGAAGCGACGGTGCGGGAATTCCTCGGCCTGCAGGCCAAGGGCGACGAGCGAGCACGCGCAACGCTCCGGGAATTGCGGCAGAAGTTGCTTGCGGGTGGCCCGCCTCGGCTCGAGGCATTGCGCGCCGGACTTGCAGTCCTCAGGCAGTCCGACCTGCGTAAGCGCCTTGTGCGCATCGCACTACCGACGCTCGTCATCGCCGGCGAGTACGACCGCATGACGCCGCCGGGAGCCGCTCGCGCGATCGCCACGGAAATTCCCGGTGCGAGGCTCGAAGTCATTCCGCGCGCGGGCCACGCCCCGTTCCTCTCGCATCCCGCCGAATTCTGCGCCGCCGTAACGGGCTTTCTCGCGCGCGCTTCCGGCATGGGCGGTTCATGAGCGCGCACGATTTCGATCTGCCGCGCGCCGCCGTCCGCCGCTCGTTCAACGTCGCGAGCCCGCGCTACGATGCGCACGCTGCGCTGCAGACCCGCGTCCGCGAGCTGCTGCTCGAGCGGATCACCGCCGGCGCGCCGCGCGTCGTCCTCGATGCCGGCGCCGGCACCGGTCACGCGAGTCGCGCTTTGCAGCGGCGCTTCCGCGGCGCCACCGTCGTCGCGCTCGATTTCGCCGAGAGCATGCTGCATGTCGCACGCCGCCAGCAGGGCTGGTTGCGGCGCTTCGCCCGCGTTTGCGCCGACCTCGAGCGGCTGCCGCTGGCCAGTGCCACGGCGGATCTCGCGTTCTGCAACCTGACGCTTCAGTGGCTGACGGAACCGGATCGGGCGCTCGCGGAATTCGCCCGCGTCCTGCGGCCGGGCGGATGGCTCTATTTCACTTCGTTCGGCCCCGGCACGCTCGGCGAGCTGCGCGACGCCTGGGCCGCGGTCGATGGCTACACCCACGTGAACCGCTTCATCGACATGCACGATCTTGGCGAAGCCGTCGGCCGCAACGGTTTCGAGGATCCGGTACTCGATGTCGAACGCTTCACGCTCACGTATGGCGACCTGCGCGCCCTGATGCAGGATCTCAAGGGGATCGGCGCGCACAACGTCACGGCCGGCCGCCCGCGCGGCCTCACGGGGCGTCGGCGGCTCGCGCAGCTGACGGCGGCCTACGACCAACTGCGAGTGGACGGGCGCCTGCCCGCGACCTACGAGGTCATCTTCGGCCGCGCCCGCGCGGCGGTGCGTGAGTCGCGGACAGGGCCTGCTGAGGTTCGAATCCCCATCAGCCAGATCGCGCGACGCCCATGAGTGCGCAGCGCTGGCCGAAAGGCTTCTTCGTCACCGGAACCGACACCGGCGTCGGCAAGACACGCATCGCCGTGGCGCTCCTGCGGGCATTGGCAGGCGCGGGCGCCCGGGTCGCTGGAATGAAGCCCATCGCGAGCGGCTGCACCAGGATCGACGGCCGCCTCGTCAACGAGGACGCACGGGCCCTCCAGCAGGCGAGCACGATCGAGCTGAGCGCCGATGAGGTGAATCCCTATGCCTTCGCTCCGGCCATTGCGCCCCACGTCGCAGCCCGCCAGGCCGGCGTGGTCATCGACATTTCGAGGCTCGTCGCAGGCTTCGAACGTCTCGCGGCTCGCGCCGATTGCGTCGTGGTCGAGGGCGCCGGCGGGTGGCTCGTTCCGATCGGTGACGGCAAGACCCTGGCGGACGTCGCAGCGGCACTCGCGCTGCCCGTGATCCTGGTCGTCGGCATGCGGCTCGGATGCATCAATCACGCGCTGCTGACGGCGCAAGCGATCGCCGCCTCCGGCTTGAGGCTCGCGGGGTGGGTCGCAAACGACGCGCAGCCCGCCATGGATGAGCGCGCGGCGACCGCCGCCACACTCGCCGAACGCCTGCAGGCGCCGCTCCTCGCGGACCTCGGCTGGGGCGCGGTGCCGAACCTCGAATCAATCGCAAGTCATTGTCTTGCTATAAGTTTTTGACTTCGCTACCATGCCGGCCTCTCCCACGGCCCCTTGAGTTCGCGGACGCATGATTCCCCCGGCCGCCCGTTCACAGGTTGAGCGCATCGAGCTGGCTCCGAACAGCTCCCTGTCGCCACGCGACGCGGCGCTCTTTTTCGGCACGCTGGGGTTTGTCACGCTCGCGATCGCGGTATTTTTCGTGGCACAAGGCTATTGGCCGGTGCTGCCGTTCGCCGGACTCGAGCTCGTCGTGCTCTTCTGGGCGCTCGCCGCCAGCATGCGGCGGCGTCACTGTCGCGAGCGCATCCTGGTCAGCGACGACGAGGTCGCGATCGAAACCCAGTTTCGCGGGGAATTAACGCGCGTCGTGTTCTCTCGCCACTGGGCGCGGATTAGACTTCGCGCTCCGTTTTACGCGCTGCATCCGAGCCGCCTCACGATCGAATCGCACGGCCGGAGCGTCGAGATCGGCGGCTTTCTGAACGAGGAAGAACGGCGCAGGCTGGCGCTGCGCTTGCGGCGCCTGGTGGGGCCGAACAGTGAATCGCCGGCCCCCGCCGCCGCGGCGCGGGCGTGACAAGAGCGTACAAGAGAGCAGGGGTATCCATGTCGAAGAAGCGTTGGTTGGTTGCGGGCGGCTCGATCGCCGCGGCGGTCGCGGGTCTCGCCGGTCCGGCGTTCGCCGGCTGGGACGGGCTCAACATGACCAAGGGCGTCACGGAGCTGAGCGAAAAGATCTACGACCTGCACATGCTGATCTTCGAGGTCTGCCTGGTGATCGCGGCCATCGTATTCGGCGCGATGATTTATGCGCTCGTCCGCTTCCGCAAATCGAAGGGAGCCGTGGCCGACACCAGCCACGTTCACAGCACTGCATACGAAATCGCCTGGACGCTGCTCCCGGTCGCCATCCTCATCGCGATGGCCGTGCCGGCAGCTCGCGCCCTCGTCGTCATCGAGGACACGCGCAACTCCGAGCTCACGATCAAGGTCACGGGCTACCAGTGGAAGTGGCAGTACGACTATCTCGACAGCGGCGTGAGCTTCTTCTCGACGCTCGCGGAGTCGTCGAACTTCGCGCGCGAGCGCGGCTCGGGGATCGACCCGAACACCGTCGAGAATTACCTGCTCGAAGTCGATCAGCACGTCGTCATCCCGGTGGATACCAAGGTGCGGGTGCTGCTCACGGCGAACGACGTGATCCACGCCTGGTGGGTGCCGGCGCTCGGCATGAAGAAAGACGCCATCCCGGGCTTCGTGAATGAGATCTGGATCAAGGCGCATGCGCTCGGCACCTACCGCGGCCAGTGTGCGGAACTCTGTGGCCGCGATCACGGCTTCATGCCGATCGTGGTCGACGTGGTGAGCAAGGAAGACTTCAACCACTGGGTGGAAGTGCACAAGGCACCGGCAGAAACCGTGCCCGCTGCGCCGCAAGCGCAAGCCGCGCCTGCGGACGCCGCCGCAACTCCCACCAGCTCAACGAATCGTTAAGGCCGAGGTTTCCATGGCAACTTCCCACGCTCACGACACCGCACACGGCCACCACGACGCGAAGCCTTACGGCATGTCGCGCTGGCTGTTCACGACGAATCACAAGGACATCGGCACGCTGTACCTGACGTTCGCGTGCATCATGTTCTTCATCGGCGGCGCGATGGCGCTCCTCATCCGCGCCGAGCTGTGGCATCCGGGCCTGCAGATCCTCGATCCCGTCACTTTCAACGCCCTCACCACGAACCACGCGCTGGTCATGATTTTCGGCGCGGTGATGCCGGCCTGGGTGGGTTTCGCGAACTGGATGATCCCGATGCAGATCGGCTCGCCCGACATGGCGCTGCCGCGCATGAACAACTACAGCTTCTGGATCCTGCCGTTCGCCTTCATGCTGCTCCTTGGCACCTGGCTCGTTCCGGGTGGCGCACCCGCGGGCGGCTGGACGCTCTATCCGCCGCTGGTACTCCAGGGTGGTGACAATCTCCCGATGGCGATCTTCGCGATCCACCTGATGGGCGCGTCGTCGATCATGGGCGCCATCAATGTGATCGTCACGATCATGAACATGCGCGCCCCCGGCATCACGCTCCTCAAGATGCCGCTGTTCGTATGGACGTGGCTGATCACGGCATACCTGCTGATCGCCGTGATGCCCGTGCTCGCGGGAGCCGTGACGATGCTGCTCACGGACCACTTCTTCGGCACAAGCTTTTTCAGCGCCGCGGGCGGCGGCGACCCGGTGATGTTCCAGCACATCTTCTGGTTCTTCGGCCACCCTGAGGTCTACATCCTCATCCTGCCCGCGTTCGGCATCGTTTCGGAAATCATCCCGACGTTCTCGCGCAAGCCCCTCTTCGGCTACGAGTCGATGGTCTACGCGACCGCCTCCATCGCATTCCTGTCGTTCATCGTCTGGGCGCACCACATGTTCACGGTCGGCATGCCGCTCGCGGGCCAGCTCTTCTTCATGCTCTCGACGATGCTTATCGCCGTACCGACGGGCGTGAAGGTCTTCAACTGGACGACGACGATGTACAAGGGCTCGCTCAGCTTCGAGACTCCGATGCTGTTCGCGCTCGCGTTCCTCTTCCTCTTCACGATCGGCGGCTTCTCGGGCCTCATGCTCGCGATCGTGCCGGCGGACTTCCAGTACCACGACACGTATTTCGTGGTCGCGCACTTCCACTACGTGCTCGTGCCCGGCTCGATCTTCGCGATCATGGCGGGCGTGTACTACTGGATCCCGAAGTGGACCGGCCACATGTACAACGAGAAGCTCGGCAAATGGCACTTCTGGCTGTCGGCCATATTCGTGAACGTGCTGTTCTTCCCGCAGCACTTCCTCGGACTCGCCGGCATGCCGCGCCGGATTCCGGACTACGCGACGCAGTTCACCGACTGGAACATGGTGTCCTCGTTCGGTGGCTTCGCCTTCGGCCTGTCGCAGATCCTGTTCGTGATCGTCGTCGTCCAGTGCGTGCGCGGCGGTGCCAAAGCATCCGCGCGAGCCTGGGAAGGTGCGCACGGGCTCGAATGGGAATTGCCGTCGCCCGCGCCGTATCACACCTGGGAGTCGGCGCCGGACGTGGCGACGATCGCCCACGGCGCGGAGCACTGATGTGGGGACAGGCTTAAGCCTGTCCCCGGTCAGCAACGCATGCACGAAGCAGCACATCTGTCCCCGGTCACCAGCGTATGAGTGAAGCAGCACAAAAAAAACGCATCCGCCGCAGCGCCCTGACCTGGACGCTGGTCGCGCTCGCGTTTTTCTTCGGCTTCATCGCGATGGCGGTTTATCGGGCGCGATCCCATGCCTGACGCACGCCGCAAAGCCAATCGCCAGCTTACCGGGCGCCTCGTGCTGATGACGGCGGCGGCCTTCGCCTTCGGCTTCGCGCTGGTTCCGCTCTATCGCGTGATCTGCGAAGTCACCGGCTACGGCGACCAGAAGCTCCTCACCGAGCGTGCGACCGTCGTCGAGAAGCCCGACGCCAGCCGGCTCGTGACGGTGGAGTTCATCTCGAACCTCCCGACCTACGGCAGCTGGGATTTCCACCCGACCGTCCGTTCCATGCAGGTCGAACCCGGACGCCTCTATTCAACGGCGTTCTTCGCGCACAACCTGCTGGCGCGGCCGACGACCGCACAAGCGGTGCCTTCGATCGCACCCGGCTCGGCCGCGGCCTATTTCCGCAAGACCGAGTGTTTCTGCTTCACGCCCCAGCATTTCGCCGTGAACGAGCAGCGCGACATGGCGGTTCGCTTCATCGTCGATCCAGCGCTGCCGCGCGGCGTCGACCGCCTGACGCTCGCCTACACGCTCTACGAATTGCCGCAGGTCGCGGCACGCTGACCGGACACCGACTCACACCGAGACAGTAACGAATGGCACACGACACGCATTCCCACGCCCAGGGCTCCAACAAGTACTTCCTGCCGCATGGCACGCACGAAGGCACGTACTGGCCGTTCTTCGGCTCGATCACGCTCTTCGTGCTCATGCTGTGCGCGGTGAGTTACCTGAACGAATGGGTGCGCACGCCCTACGTATTCCTGGTCGGCGCGACGATGCTCGCGATCCTTTTCTTCGGCTGGTTCAGCCAGGTCATCAAGGAAAACGAAGCCGGCCTCTACAACCTGCAGGTCGACCGCTCATTCCGCATGGGAATGATGTGGTTCATCTTCTCCGAGGTGATGTTCTTCTCGGCATTCTTCGGCGCCGATTTCTACGCGCGCCAGTTCGCGGTGCCGTGGCTCGGCGGCGAGGGCGTCAAGATCTTCTCGAACCTGCTGCTCTGGAACGGCTACGAGGCCGTCTGGCCGACCAACGGGCCGGCGAACATCGGCGGAACATTTGAAATCATTCCGGCGCTCGGCGTGCCGTTCTGGAACACGCTGATTCTGCTTTCGAGCGGCGTGACGGTAACCATCGCGCACCACGCCTTGCGGGCCGGTCATCGAGGTTGGCTGAAGGTGTTCCTGGCGGCGACCTTTCTCCTCGGATTTACGTTCGTCGGCTTGCAGGCAATGGAGTACCACCACGCCTACACCGAGCTCAATCTCACGCTCGGCTCAGGGGTGTACGGTTCGACCTTCTTCATGCTGACGGGCTTTCACGGCCTGCACGTCACCATCGGCGCGATCATGCTGACCGTGATCTGGGTGCGCGTCATGAAGGGCCACTTCACGCCGCAACGTCACTTCGCGTTCGAAGGCGTCGCCTGGTACTGGCACTTCGTCGACGTCGTGTGGCTCGGCCTCTTCCTCTTCATCTACTGGCTGTAGATAAAGGGGACATTCCTGATTTTCAAGCTGACCGGGGGTTCCTGAAAATCAGGAATGTCCCCTTTTCTATTTCGGCGCGTAGACCTGGTACGGCTTGATCAGGCCGTTGCGGTAGAGGACGTAGAGCAGGATAAAGAGTCCAACGGACAGCGCGATGCGCCAGGTGAGTGCGCGCGCGAACTTCCGGCTGTCGCCGCCCTTGCGCGTGAGGTAGTACGCGGCGGATCCGAAACTCCAGACGATCGCGCCGAAGATCACGACGATCAGCAGTTTGATGGGATCCATGCGCACCTCTTGAAGCAGGCAACGGCAGTATATCTTGGCACTCCTCATCGCCCAGCGAACTTTCGAGCCGCGCTTGTGGAGCACGCTCCTCGTGATTGCGCTCGCAGCCGTCTTCATCGCGCTCGGCCGCTGGCAGCTCTCGCGCGCCGACTACAAGCGGGCCCTGTTCGCTGAATTCGCGAGCGGGAGCGATGCGACGATGAGCCTCGGCGCGGCCGGATCGAAGGAACTCAGGCGCTACCAGCACGTGAGTGCCGCCGGCGAATTCGACGACAGCCATCAGGTGTTGCTCGACAACATGACTGACGGCGAGCAAGCGGGCTTTCGCGTGCTCACGCCGTTCCTGCTCGCCGACGGGCGGACCGTGCTGGTCGATCGCGGCTGGTTTGCACTCGGCAGGAGCCGGACCGACTGGCCGGTGCTCAAGGTCGCGGCGGGACCGCGCGAGATCCGTGGCCGGATCGACGAGCTGCCGGTGCCCGGCATCCGCATTTCGGCAGACGTGAGCGAAGCGACGCCCAGCGCCTGGCCGAAGCTCATGTACTTTCCGCGACTTGCGGATCTCGAGCTGGCGCTTGGCAGGAGGCTGTATCCACGGATCGTGCTGCTCGACGCGAATCAACCGGACGGGTTCCGGCGCGACTGGACACCCCCCGGTTTTGCGCCTGAGCGCCACATCGCCTATGCCGTGCAGTGGTTCGGCATGGCGCTGACGCTCGGCGTCCTCTACGTCATCATGAATCTGCGCAAACAGGCATCGCCATGAATTCTTCGGCCCCGGCCGCGCCACGCCGGCGCGCGATTTTTTTCAGCGTCGCCGCGATTTTCATGCTGCCGCTCGCGATCGCCATCTGGCTCTACTACGCACCCGCCGCCTGGCGCCCGGCCGGGAGCGTGAACCATGGCGCGTTGATCCAGCCGGCGCACCCGCTGCCTGCGCTGGCGTTGCCCACGATGGACGGCGGTGCGACGGCCGCGGACTTCCTGCGCCATCGATGGACGCTGATCTACGTCGGATCCGGTCAGTGCGGCGCGCGCTGCCATGACGCGCTCTATCAGATGCGCCAGGTGCGCCTCGCGCTCAACCAGGACATGGATCGCGTGCAGCGGCTCTTCATCGCCACGGACCCGTGCTGCGATCGCGAATTTCTCGCGCGCGAGCATCCGGGCCTCATCGTCGTGCCGGGTAACAGCGCCGAGGCCGCCGAGCTCATCGCCCTGTTGCCGACGGATGCCGGCCCCGCGGGCGACGCCGGCCGCATCTATTTCGCCGACCCGCTCGGTAACCTGATGATGGCGCATCCGCGGGACAGCCAGCCGAAGGAACTGCTCGAGGACCTGAAGCGGCTGCTCAAGCTGTCGCAGATCGGGTAAAAGACGCCATGGCCACGAACGTCCGCACCCGCTGGTTCCGCCGCATCGCGCTGGCAGCGGCGGTGCTCGCCTTCGGCGTCGTCGTGCTGGGCGCCTACGTGCGGCTCTCGGACGCGGGCCTCGGCTGCCCCGACTGGCCCACGTGCTACGGGCACTGGACCGCGAGTGGCGCGGCTACGAACACGGAATCGGTCGCGCGCAACTTCCCTGGACACACGGTCGAGTACACCAAGGCCATCCGCGAAATGACGCATCGCTATTTCGCGGGCGGCCTTGGCATTCTCATCGCGGCCCTCGCCGTCATTGCACTCACGAATCGCAAGCAGCGGAATCTTCCGGTCGCCCTGCCGGTTTTTCTACTGGTGTTCGTGATCCTGCAGGGCATCTTCGGCGCGCTGACCGTGACCCTGCAGCTGCAGCCGCTCATCGTGACGGCGCATCTCCTCGGCGGGCTCACGACGCTCGGTCTGCTGGTCTGGCTCGTCACTCGTCCCGAGTTCCGCAGTCCGACGCACGCCGAACGCCGGCTCGGGCGCTGGGCCCTGGCCGCTCTTGCGGTCCTGGTGGTACAGCTGGCTCTCGGCGGCTGGGTGAGCTCGAACTACGCGGCGGTTGCCTGTCCGGACTTTCCAACCTGCCAGGCGCAATGGTGGCCGTCGATGGATTTCCGGCACGGCTTCGCACCCTGGCATCCGCTCGGCGTCGACTACACGGGCGGCGTGCTCGATCATCCGGCCCGGGTCGCGATCCATTTCGCCCACCGGGTCGGCGCCGTCATCACGGCCATCGTGCTGGTGACGCTCGCGTTCGCAACACTCGTCGCAGGCAAGTCGCCGCGCTTGCGATTCGCGGCTCTCGGAGTGCTCGCTGCGGTCGCGCTGCAGCTCGTCATAGGCATCACCATGGTGATGATGACTTTTCCGCTGTCGCTTGCCGCCTTGCATAACGCAGGCGCCGCGCTGCTGGTCATTTCGGTCGTGGTGCTGCTCAAGAAACTGCGGCCGCTGAGCCCGACCTATTTCGCGGGCGAGCGGCGCTTCTGATGAACCGGCGTGATAATCTCCCGGCCCCCATGAGTGCGGTCAAGCCCATTCGCAAGGACGTGCCCGGCGACGCCGCTGATGTCGCGAGCACCCGCTGGCGCGATTACTTCGAGCTGACGAAGCCCAAGGTCGTCACGCTCATCATCTTCACGGCCGTCATCGGCATGTTCATGGCCGTGCCGGGCCTGCCGCCTCTCAAGGCCCTTGTGTTCGGCACGCTCGGCATCTGGCTCGCGGCCGCGAGCGCCGCCGCCATCAATCACGTGCTCGACCGCCGTATCGATGCCGTCATGGCGCGCACGAAGAACCGCCCGTTGCCGCGCGGTCACCTCACCGAGCTCTCAGCGCTCGTATTTGCGGGCGTGCTCGGCATGGCGTCGATGCTGATCCTCGCGACGCTCGTGAATACGCTCACCGCGCTGCTGACATTCGCATCACTAATCGGCTATGCCGTTGTCTACACGGTGTGGCTCAAGCGCGCGACGCCCCAGAACATCGTGATCGGCGGCGCCGCGGGCGCCGCGCCGCCGGTACTTGGCTGGGCCGCGGTGACGAATACCGTGGACCCGAACGCGCTGCTGCTCTTTCTTATTGTCTTCACGTGGACGCCGCCGCACTTCTGGGCGCTCGCCATCGCGCGGCGGAACGAGTACGCCAAGGCCGGGATTCCGATGCTGCCGGTGACGCACGGCGTCGAGTACACGAAGCTCCACATTCTCTTCTATACGATCCTGCTCACGGTCGTCTGCCTGCTGCCGGTGCTCACGCGGCTGTCAGGTCTCATTTACCTCGCCGGCACGCTGGTGCTGAACGGCGTCTTCGTCGCCTACGCGATACGCATGCAGCGCTCGGCGCGCGCGGACCTGCCGATGCGGGCGTTCCACTACTCGATCAAGTACCTGATGTTCACGTTCGCCCTGCTGCTGGTCGATCACTACCTGCCGCTGCGCTGACGGAATCGGTGCAGAGCCCGTCCGGGCTCTATTGCGCGCCGATTCCCTCAGGCGGCAAGTTCGATCGTGGCGCCCTGCTCGTCGACGGTGTGCATGATGACCGGGCGGCGCCAGACGCGGTGCAGGTATTCGAGGACTTTCTTGCCGCGCTCGACGTCGAGCCCGCGGCCATCCATCTGGTGATCGTGCAGCAGGTCCAGCGTGCCGTCGACACGGATGTGCGTGGCGGCGACGCCCGGCGCGCCGAAATTGTACTTGGGCGCGAGCAACGCCTCGTGCAGGGCATGCACGTCGCGCTCCGTCACCTTCACCGCTCCGTTGGCCTCCGCGCGGTAGCGGAAGAGCTCGAGCTTCTCCGCCATCTCGACGGTCAGGTGGTTGCGGATGAAACTGAAGTCGTCGTCCTCCTTCAGTATCCGGCGCGCGGCCTCGAGCCCGTCGCGCTTCACGATTTCTTCCCAGATCGAGAAACCGAGGAAGTACGGGCTCACGTTCAGCGCGACGTTCTCGCCGCTCGCGAGCGGCCGCACCACGTCGGAATGACACTTGATCGCATCGACGTAGATCTGCTGCGGCAGGAAATTCGCTTCGCGCAGGAGCCGCGCGTGCCAGTACGAGGCCCAGCCTTCGTTCATGATCTGCGTCGCGAACACCGGATAGAAATAGAACGACTCCTCGCGCACGGCGAGGAAGATGTCGCGCTCCCAGCCTTCGAGCTCGGGCGCGTAGTTCGCGATGAACCAGAGCAGGTCGCGCTCCGGCCGCGGTGGCACCGGCGCCCGTGTGCGGGCCGCGGGATTCTTCGCGGCTTCCTCCGCTTCCAGTGAGTTGAAGCGCGTGCGAAAGGTGTCGTCCGGAATCCCGACCGGATCCACCGCGTACTCCGGGTAGCGCTCGCGCCGGACCGACTGGTCGACGTCGATGTGCTGTTCGAGCGCGAGCGCCGCATCGAGCACCAGTTCCACGCGCTTCTGGCCATGCTCCTCGATCGCGCGGGCGATCTGCCGCGCATGCTGGGCCGCGTGCTCGACGATGTTGTCGCTCACCTGCTGCTGGCTGCGCTTGAAGAGCATGTTGTTGCGCGAGAAATCGGCGTGCCCGAGCACGTGCGCGGTGACGAGCACGTTTTCGGCCATGCTGTTGCTGCGCGCGAGATAGGCGTGGCCCGGGTTGCCCGGAAAGACGACCTCGAAAAGGCGCGAGTGCCCCATGCGATGCTGGATCAGCTGGTAGATGTAGCGCACGCCGAACGACCAGTGCGGCATGCGTACCGGCAGGCCGTACACCGAGATCTCCATCATGAAGCTCTCGGGGACCGCTTCGAACTCCACGGGGTTGTAATCGAGACCCGCGGAGAGCGCGAGCTTCTCGATGTCCGGCAGGAAATCGCGCCACGCGCCGCTCATGGCTTCAGGTGACCCCGGCCTGTTGCTTGAAGAAGTGACGGACCGCGTCCCAGACATCCTCGGTGCGCCCGAGCGGGAAGCTGCCGATCGTGTTCGCGCCGCCCGCGGCCGCCTTGAAGAGCGTGGCCGTCTCGGAATTCATCTCACGATCCGCGCCCGTCGAGACTTCGAGATAGCCGCAGTAGTTCGCGACCTCGGCGATGCCGGCGAGCGCGGCCTCGGCCTGCGGGCGATCGGCGGTGTAGTTGTCGCCGTCCGATGCATAGAAGAGATAGATGTTGTAGCGCGAAGGGCTGAAGCGGGCGTCGATGATCTCGCGCACCTTGGCGAGCCCGGCGGAGGCGACCGTGCCGCCGCTCCCGCTCACGTCGAAGAATTCCTGTTCGCTGAACTCCCAGGCCTCCGTCGTGTGCGCAACGAAAACGGTGTCGAGCTGCCGGTACTGTCGCCTCAGGCCCTGCACGGCCCAGAAGAAAAAAGTCTTGGAGAGCTGGCGGTCGCGCTCCGACATGCTGCCCGAAACGTCGAGGAGCAGGAACACCACCGCTTGCACCGCCGGCTGCTCGCGCTTCGCGAGCTGGCGGAAGCGCAGGTCGTCATCCGTGAACGCGGGCGACTTGCCCTGCACCGCCCGGCGCTTGATGGATTCGCGCAGGCTTCGCCGGCGGTCGAGCCGTGAGCGCGCCCCACGCTTGTCCCAGCCCTCGCGCGTCCAGTCGACCTCTTCGGCCTTGCCGACGCGCGGCTTCAGGTTCGGGAGCTTCATTTCCTCCCAAAGCCAGTCGACGATGTCTTCCACCTTGAATTCGAGCGTGAACTCGAGGCCGCCGTCGTCCTTGCCGCCGGCTCCCTTGCCGGGCCCCGGCTGGTTCGGTTTCGCGAGTACATCGCCGGGCTTGGCGGCGCCCTGGCCGACGCCTTCGCGCTCGCTCGGCTTTCGCAGGCGAAAGTGGTAGTGCTCGAGCATGCGTACGGGGACACGCACAGTGCGGGCGCCGCCGCCCACCACATCCGCGCCCGCGATGATTTCAGGAAGATGCTCGCGAACCGCGTCGCGAACCTTTTCGTTGTGGCGCAGCCAGTCGCGCGCACCTCGCGAGAACAGCTCGTACCATCCGTTGATACGCTGGTTCGCCGCCGGGAGGTCGGACTCGTCCACCAGTATCTCTCCTCGAGCCGCTACTCCTGAGCCAAGAGGGTCGTTACGTAGTTCAGTGCTTCCTTCGCGCTGTGATCGTCGTAGCCGTACTCGCTGACGAGGCGCTGCTGCACCGCCGAGATCTTCTTGCGCACTTCGTCGTCGGGCCGCGCGCTCGAAGTCACGAGGCGCAGCACATCGCGGCGCTCCTCGAAGAGGTACTGCTCGATGGCCTCGTGCATGCGCGCATGGCTGTCGAGCGTGAACTTCTCGCCCGCCTTGAACGCGACCATCGCCTTGCGCACGACTTCCTGGCGGAACGAGAGCTTGCCGGAATCGGAGACCTTGATCTTCTCCTCGACCGAGCGCAGGAAGCGTTCGTCCGCCGCCCGCGTCTCGCCCGTGATCGGATCGGTGACCTGCCGCTGATCGAGCGAGGCTTCCACCTCGTCGAGATACTTCTCCAGAAGCTGCTGCGCTTCCTCCTCGAAGGATGCGAAGAGGGCGCGATGCACGTCTTCCTTGACCCAGCGGTTGTAGAAATCCTTGCGGGCAAGCACCAGGTGATCGATCCACAGCTTCTTCTGCTTCGCATCCATGCGCGCGTCGTTCTCGATGGAATCCTTGAGCGCGAGCAGCACTTCCATGCTGGTGAGGCTCGAGGTATTGCCGCGTGTAATCGCATTGGAGATCGAGTTGACGATGAAGCGCGGACTCACGCCCGCAAGCCCCTCGTCGGGCGATTCGCTCGCGAGGCGCGCGGACTCCGTCTCGCCGAATCCTTCCACGGTCTCGCCCGCGTAGATGCGCAGCTTCTTCGAGACGTCGAGGCCCTCGCGTTCGGGCTTCTCGAGGCGCGTGAGGATCGCGAACACGGACGCGAGCTTCAGCACGTGCGGATCGAGGTGGACGTTGCGAAACGCCGGCGCGCCCGATACGAGCTTCTGGTAGATGCGTGCCTCGTCGTGGAAGGAGAGCGCATAGGGCACCTTGATGATGACCATGCGATCGAGCAGCGCCTCGTTCTCCTTCTCCTGCAGGAACTTGTTGAACTCCGCGAGATTGGTGTGCGCGAGGATGGTCTCGTCGAGATGGATGAGCGGGAAGCGCGAGACCTTGACGTTCTTCTCCTGCGTGAGCGTCAAGAGCAGGTACAGGAATTCGCGCTTGACCTTCAGGATCTCGATCATCTCGAGCACGCCGCGGCTTGCGGCATAGACGGCGCCCGACCAGGACCAGGCGCGCGGATCGCCTTCATCGCCCACTTCGGCGACCTTGGACAGGTCGACCGAGCCGACCAGGTCGGCGATATCGGCGGTCGTCGGGTCGTGCGGCGCGTAGGTGCCGATGCCGACGCGCGACGATTCCGCGAGGAACACGCGCTCGACCGGCACCTTCAAGTAGTCACCCTCGTACTCGCGCTCGAGCCGATCGCGCGCCCACGGCGAGAGTTCTCCGGAGACGTCGACGCCGTAGCTCTGGCGAAACTCCGCCCTGAGGCTCGCGGGAATCAGGTTGAGGGGCGATTCGTGCATCGGCGAGCCCTTGATGCCGTACAAGGCTCCCTCGTCCGTGCGGCTGTATTCCTCGAGTCCGCGCTTCAAGAGGATCGCGACGGTCGATTTGCCTCCCGACGGCGGGCCGAGCAGCAGCAGCAGCCGGCGACCGACATCGGAACCGGCGGCGGCGGCCTTGAAGTAGTCGACGACGCGCGCCAGCGGCTCATCGACGCCGAAGAGCTCGCGCCTGAATAGCTCGGTGGCTCGCGACGCTTCGTCCTTGCCTTCGCTGGTGCGTCCGTACCAGCGCAGCATGTCCCAGATGTACTGGTGACTGGAGCGGGCGAGCGAGGTCGCGGCAGGTGGAAGAATGCGGGTGAGGAAGTCGCCGAAGTTGCCTTCCCAGTGCTGGGCGCGGTGCTGGCGACTGAATGCACTCAGCGAGTCGACAAAGCTCGATTGTCGGTGCGGGTCTGATCCGGCGGTCGTCGGCTGCATTAGAACGCCCTCCGTGCAGCGTTGGAAACCTTCAGCTCATGGATCCCTTCAAGCTCGGCATGACCAGATAGCGGCGCGAAATTCAACTTAATAAGAGCACAGGCCCTCGAATTAAAACTGCGACTCCTTCCTCACATAATGTAAGCGACAAGACATAGTGCGGAAGAGCGAAGTTCCTCGTCCACCGGTCGGACCGACGCCGTCAGGGCGGCATGAAGGTCCCTGCAAGGCACGCGAATCGCGCTGCGGCAATCGCGCCTCGGCGACTCACAGGTGGCCGTCGCGAAAGGAAAACTTGGCCGGAAGTCCGCAGCGGGCGCGGACAAGCGCAGGACCGTTCACTTGGTGTCCCACCCGGTCGCGGGACGGCGGACTAGCAGCGCCGGCGCGGGGAACGCGCGTGCGAATCTGCGGTTTCGATCACATTCGCGGTGCCGACAGCAGATTGCCCTGGCCCTGCTCGAGGTCAAGGAGCAGGCGCTTACGCCAGAGGCCGCCGCCGTAGCCGCCAAGATCGCCATTCGCATTCACCACGCGGTGGCAGGGGATGACGATCGCGATCCGGTTCATGCCGTTCGCCGTGCCCACGGCGCGCACGGCATCGGGCTTGCCGACCTTGAGCGCGATGTCCTTGTATGCACAGGTCGAGCCGTAGGGAATCTTCAGCAGCGCCAACCACACTTTCTCCTGGAACGGCGTGCCCGGGTAGCGCAGTGGCAGGTCGAAGTCCCGGCGCTTGCCGGCGAAGTACTCGCCGAGTTGCTTCCGGAGCGCCTCGAGCCAGCGATTGGAGCCGGGAACGAGCGACGCGCCGAACCGGCGCCGGAGCGACTTCAGCTGATTCTCGAGCCTGCGCCGGTCGCTGAATTCGAGGAGGCATACGGCGTCTTCCGTCGCGCCGACGACGAGCGGCCCAACGGGCGTCTCCACCCAACCGAGCGTCACGGTCTCGCGACTGAGCGCATCCGACGGCGGTGCGCCGAATACGCGAGCGAACGCCGCGCGAAATCCGCTCTCGGATTCGAAGCCGCTCTCCTGTGCTGCCTGCGTCACCGTCGTCCCCTCCGTGATTCGGCGAAACGCCTCGTTCAGGTGTCGTGCCCGGCAGAACGCCTGGAACGTCATGCCATGGTGTTTCAGAAAATAGCGCCGCGCGCGCGCCGGGTCGATCCCCATGCGGCGCAGGTCTGTCGCCGTGATCCGCTGGGCGGCGCAGGCCTCGAGCCGTTCCGTCAGTTTCGCGACCCAGCCCGGCGGCGTGCCGTCGGTGTCGAGCGGCCGGCAGAAAATGCCGGTCGTGCGGACCGCGGTAAAGAAGATGCCGTCGTACGATGCATCGCCCGCGAGGAAGGCACGGCGCATTTCACGGGACGTCGGCTGGGCTTGCATGAATGATAAGTTAGCACTCCCGGCATGGCTCCTCCCACCGACAAAGCGACATCGAATTCCCTGCCGGAGCTGCCGGTTGCCGAGGCGATGCCGCGACTGCTGCAGGCATTGGCGGCGCACCGCAACGCGGTGCTCGAGGCCCCGCCCGGAGCCGGCAAGAGCACGGGGATTCCACTCTTCCTGCTCGCGGCGCCGTGGCTGGCCGGCCGCAAGATCGTGATGCTGGAACCGCGGCGGCTCGCCGCGCGCGCCGTCGCGACCCGCATGGCGTCGATCCTCGGCGAGCGCGCTGGCGAGACGGTCGGCTATCGTACCCGGCTCGAAAACCAGGTGTCGCGCGCCACGCGCATCGAGGTCATCACCGAAGGCATCCTGACGCGGCGCCTGCAGCAGGATCCGACGCTCGAGGGCATCGGGCTCGTCATTTTCGATGAAATCCACGAACGCAATCTGCAGGCGGACCTCGCGCTGGCGCTCTGCCTAGATGCGCAGTCCGCGGTGCGCGAGGACCTGCGATTGCTTGCGATGTCCGCGACGGTCGATGGCACAGCCGTGGCGCGGCTCCTGAACGACGCGCCGATCGTGACGTCCCCGGGCCGCAGCTACGGCGTCGAAACCCGATACACGCCGCGCGCGAATCGCGAACCGCAGCGCATCGAGCAGGAAGTGACGCGCGCCATTCGAGCGGCTCACGACGGCGAGAGCGGCGATATCCTGGTCTTCCTCCCGGGAGCCGGCGAGATCCGGCGCGTCGGCGAATTGCTGGCCGGGGCGCCGCTCGATCCGCGCACGCGCGTGCTGCCGCTCTACGGCGACCTGACATCGGACGCGCAGGACGCCGCTCTGCGGCCTGCCGCCGCCGGTGAGCGCAAGGTGGTGCTCGCTACGAACATCGCGGAAACAAGTCTTACGATCGAAGGCGTGCACGTCGTCATCGATTCCGGCCTCGAGCGGCGCAACCGGTTCGATCCGCCATCGGGCATGAACCGGCTCACGACGGTGCGCTGCTCGCGCTCGTCCGCCGATCAGCGGCGCGGCCGGGCGGGACGACTCGCGCCCGGCATCTGCATCCGACTCTGGACCGAAGGCGAGCATGCATCGCTCGCCGCCCACGGCACCCCGGAAATCCTGGAAGCGGATCTCGCGCCGCTCGCGCTTGAACTCGCCGAATGGGGCAGTCCGGATGTCGCCGGCCTGCGCTGGCTCGATCCGCCCCCGCCCGCGCCTTTGGCGCAAGCGCGCGAACTCCTCGCGCGCTTGCGGGCGATCGACCGAGCTGGGCGCATCACCGACGAGGGCCGGGCCATGGCCGCGCTCGGCACGCATCCGCGGCTCGCCCACATGATGGTCCGCGGCCTCGCGATGAACGCAGGCCCGCTCGCCTGCGAACTCGCCGGCATCCTGTCGGAACGCGATCTCTTGCGGCCCCGGGGCCGCGAGCGCAACGCGGATCTCGAAGCCCGCATCGAAGCGCTGCGCAGCGGCCGCTCGCCGCTGGCGGCATACGACGTGGATGGTGGCACGCGCTTTCGTGCGGGTCGCCAGCGCGACCTCTTTCTTCGCCGGCTCGACCTCGGGGAAAGCGGGACCCGCCCGCGCTTCGATGACGTCGGCGGACTGGTCGCCTTCGCGTACCCGGACCGCATCGCGCAGCGGCGCGACGATGCCGGCCGCTACCTCCTCGCGAACGGACGCGGCGCGTCGTTCGCCGAACCGCAGCCCTTGAGTCAATCGCCGATGCTGGCGATCGCGGAACTCGACGCCGGCGATCGCGAGGCGCGCGTCTTCCTCGCGGCTGCCCTCAAGCCGCAGTATTTCGAGCAGCTGTTCGCCGACGAAATAGAGACCCGGGCCGAGACGACCTGGAATTCCCGCCAGCAGGCGGTCGTCGCGCGACAGGTCCGCACGTTCGGCGCCCTGATTCTCGATGAGCGGCCGCTCGGTGCCGATGCGGCGGATGCGATCGTCTCCGCGATGGTCGCGGGTGTCCGCGAGCTCGGTCTCGAGGCGCTGCCGTGGTCGCGCGAGTTGAGGAGCTGGCAGGCGCGCGTCGAATTTCTGCGCCGCGTCCTGCCGGAACGCACCGGCAACTGGCCTGCGCTGAATGACTCCGCGCTCGCCGCGTCGATCGACGAGTGGCTCGCCCCGTATCTCGCGGGCATGTCGCGTCGCGAACACTTGTCCCGGATCAACCTCGCCGAAGTACTGCACAGCCTCCTGACCTTCAAGCAACGCGACGAGCTGGAGCGCCTCGTACCGACCCACCTCACGGTGCCGAGCGGTTCGCGCATTCCGATCGACTATGACGCAGGCGACGCCCCAACCGTCTCCGTTCGCCTGCAGGAGCTCTTCGGCCTGCGCGTGACGCCCTCGCTCGCGGACGGCCGCGTGCCGCTCACCCTCAAGATGCTGTCGCCGGCCGGCCGGCCGGTGCAGGTCACGCGGGATCTGGAAAGCTTCTGGGCCCGCGGTTACCACGAGGTTCGAAAAGAGCTGAAAGGCCGGTATCCGAAACATTACTGGCCGGACAATCCGCTCGAGGCGACGCCGACGCGCCGCGTTCGTCCCCGCCGTTGAGCCTTGCCAGCCTGCCCAGCGCCTGCCAAATTGCGGGCATGACAAAGAGAAAACGCGCGGGCGCATTCGCGCTGGCGCTCGCGGGCTCCTGGGCTTTCGCTGGGGACGGATCGGGGGATATCACCGCGGATCGCATCCATGGTCACATGGCATTCCTGGCGGACGACGCGCTCGAAGGGCGCGCGGCGGCCACCCGGGGCCATGAGATCGCCGCGGCCTACGTGGCCAGCCAGTTTGCGGCCAATGGCCTCAAGCCAGCCGGCGACCAGGGCGGCTGGTACCAGACGGTGCCGCTGCTCGAGTCGTACGCCGTCGTGGCGGAGGCCAGGGCGAGCCTCGAACGCAACGGCGTGACGACGACGCTCGCGAGCGCCGTCGATTTCCTGCCGCGCGCGAATTTCAACGCGAGCGAAGTGACCGTCACGGGACCGCTAGTGTTCGTCGGCTACGGCGTCAGCGCACCGGATCTCGGCTACGACGATTTCGCCGGCATCGACCTGAAAGGACGGGTCGCCGTCGTCCTGAACGGCGCGCCACCCGCCTTCCCGGTCGATCGGCGTGCCTATTATTCATCGGTGCACGTCAAAGGCACGGAGATGGCGGCGCGCGGTGCCGTCGGCGTGATCACGATCGGTGCGCCCGTGGAAGAACAGGAGCCCACCTGGGAGCGGCGGGTCGCTGCAAGCTGGCTCCCCGGCATGCGCTGGGTGGATGAGGACGGCAATGCGGTCGACAGCTTCGCGCCGGTCCAGGGCAACCTCCTCTCGAGCCCGGCCGGCACGGCGAAATTGTTCGAAGGCGCGCCGCACACGCTCGAGGAGGTCTTCGCGCTCGCGACCCTGAGCAAGCCGCAGGGCTTCGCGCTCCAGGGCACGATCACCTTCACGATCAAGTCGGTGCTCAATCACCGCACCAGCGTCAATGTCGTCGGCCTGCTGCCGGGCAAGGACGCGAAGCTCGCCGCCGAATATCTCGTGATGAGCGCGCATCTCGATCATCTCGGCCACAATCCGGCGCTCGCCGGCGATGCGATCTACAACGGCGCGCTCGACAACGCGAGCGGTGTCGCGATCCTGCTCGAGAACTCCCGCGTGCTCGCCGGCCGCGCCAGCCGCATGCAGCGCTCGATGCTGTTCGTCGCATTGACGGCCGAGGAGAAGGGCCTCCTCGGTTCCGAATATTTTCTGCACGCGCCGCCGGTGCCGCGCGCCAGCATCGTCGCGGACATCAACATCGACATGCCGGTCGCGCTCACGAACTTCGAGGACCTCGTCGCCATCGGGTCGGGCCATTCCTCGCTCGGCCGGGTCGCGGTCGAGGCGGCCCGGGACGAATCGCTGTACCTGTCGGCCGATCCGTGGCCCGAGCAGGTGCGCTTCGTGCGCAGCGACCAGTTCTCCTTCGTGCGCAGCGGCATTCCCGCGATCCTGATCGACGTCGGCGTGAAATCGACCTTCAGCGGCGTCGATGCTTTCCGCATCGTGAGTGAATTCCGCCGCAATCATTACCACCAGCCGGGCGACGACCTGTCGCAGCCGATCGACTATGAATTCCTGGCGAAGCTCGCCCGCGTCAATGCGCACATGGCGTACCGGATCGCGAATGAGCACGCCCGCCCGAGCTGGAACGACGGCGATTTCTTTGGACGGATGTTCGGCGCGCCGAGGTAAACGCGCCGCGCCTGCGACGGTTTGTTGGCCTTGCGGCCGCCGCGCTCGATGTGCGCGGTGCCCATGCTGTTGTCGATCAGGCGTTGCGCCACATCGATCGCACGCGAGGCAAGCTCCCGCGCGCCGGCATGCAGTCCTTCGTGATGACGCACGAACTCGACGTTGCGCTCCATGTCCTCCGCATCCAGCCGAGCGAGTGGCCAATGAAGGGAAACGGCGGCAGCACGAAACCGAGCTCGCCGAAAAAGCCCGCCATCTGCCCGGCGACCGCCTGCACGTTGTCCTGCCCGCCCGTAACGATGCAGGCGGCCACCTTGTCGCGGATCAGCACGTTGTTGCTCAAGGTGATCGGGTTCTGGATGCAGTTCATGCGCTCGACCATGCGGTCTTTCTTGTCCATCTGCGCAATCGAGCACGGCCAGGTGCAGGCGCGCACCCTCGAGCGCGGAAGCCAGCAAGGCATCCGAGGTCGAGTAGCGCGGATTCTTCGCGTCCATCGCCGTCGTGGAAATGCCGGCGACGCGCACCGGCCCCGGCTCGCGTTTCGGCTCCCTGGAGACCGGCAGCACGGGATGAGGCAGTCGATTGCGCCGGCTCACCGGCTTCGCACTGACGAAACCCTTGCCGCCCTCGACCTTGACCCCATGGCTCGGCACCCGATCGGCTTCGAATCCGGGTTCCCCGTCACCCGAGCGGCCCGCCGACGGCGACCGTGGCGAGGGGCTTGGTCGAGAGCGCTTCGGCCGATCCCACTTCGATCCAGACAGGCGCTTGTTCGCTCACTCGAACCTCCGGCGCTCGCTTGCGGGCTGACGCATTATCATACGGGCCGGTTCCAACTCGGGAGTATCCGCATGATCAAGAAACTGCTTCTCGTCGCAGGCCTGCTCGCGACAGTCCCCGGATTTGCTGGAGATGCCGCACGCAGCTACATCACCGACGAGCGGCTGGCCGCCAACCCGGGCCTGCCATTCAGCAACGGCGTCCTCGTGGGCGACACGCTGTACGTCGCCGGCCACCTCGGCCTCGACCCCGCCACTGGCCAGGCGCCCGCGGACGTGAAGGTGGAAGCGCAGATGGTCATGGACTCGGTGAAGAAAACGGTCGAGAAGGCCGGCTTCAGCATGAACGATCTGGTGTCAGTCACCGTCTACTGCACGGACTTGAAACTCTACGACACCTTCAACGCCACCTATCGCACCTATTTCAACGGCCAGTTTCCAGCGCGCGCGTTCATCGGTGCGGGATCGCTGCTGCGCGGCGGGCACTTCGAAGTGCAGGGAGTCGCGGTCCGGCCGAAAGCGGCGAAAAACTAAGAGCCGGGCGCAGGGCCGCATGATCTCGACGCCCCGATCGCTGCACGCGTTTTTCCAGGCCCGTGCCGCGGCCGCCGAACCGCTCGTGCTCGCGACGGTCGTCGCAACCGAGGGCTCGACCTACCGCAAGCCGGGCGCGCAGATGCTGATCGCGGGCGACGGTTCGACGATGGGCCTCCTGAGCGGCGGTTGCCTCGAGACCGACCTTGGCGAGCGGGCCCGCCGTGTGCTCATGACCTCGACCGCCGAAATCGTGACGTACGATGCGCGCACGTCGAATGATCCGATCTGGGGACTCGGCCTCGGCTGCGAAGGCGCCATGCGGATTCTCCTGACGCGGCTGGACCCGGAAAGCGGCTATCTGCCATTTGCGTTTGTTGCGGAGCGCATCGCGACTCATGCTGCAGGCGCAACGGCGTTCGTCCTCGAAACAAACGACCGCCGCTTTCCCCTCGGTCACGGCTGGCATTCGGGAATGAAAGCCGCCAGCCCCGCCGAGGCGACCATCGTCGCGCGCTGCGAGGTTCGAGCGATCGAAGGCGGCTTCGAGACGCTTGACGTCAATGCCAATGGCCTCGGCCTCGAGATCTTCATCTGCGCGCTCGATCTGCCGGCGCGCCTCCTCCTCCTCGGAGCAGGAGCCGATGCCGCTCCCGTCGTCGAAATCGCGAGCCTCCTCGGCTGGCAAGTGACGATCGGCGATCATCGGCCGGCGTACCTCGATCCCCAACGCTTCGCGGAGGGCGTCCGGCTTATTGAGCTCAACCCTCGCGGCCCGCGCATCGAATTGCCGCCCGGGCAATTCGATGCGGCCGTAGTCATGAGCCACCACCTGGAAGCCGATGCTCGCTACCTGCGGGCACTGGCTGAGTCGGCGGTTCCTTATATAGGCCTCCTGGGCCCAGCAGCCCGCCGGCGGCGCCTTCTCGCGGACCTGGGAGAGGATTCGACCCGGCTGGGCAACCGGCTGTACGGGCCGGTAGGGCTCGACATCGGCGCGCGCACGCCGGAAACCATTGCGGTCGCCATCATCGCGGAAATACAGGCGTTTCTGGCGGGCCGGCCGGGCGAGCCCTTCCGCATCGGCGCTGGACAATAATCGGGGTGGGGCGGATGAACCCGCCCGGGAGGGGACGGGAACCTACGGGCGCGGCAATCTGTCTTGCAATCGGCGCGGGTGCCTTTCACCATTCGCACCGGTTCGCACCGCGTCAGCCCGCGGTATCCGTCCATTCCGAAGGAGATTCATCATGCGATTGGTCGCCGGATTCACTATCGCCACCCTGCTACTTGCAAGCCATGCCTGGGCCGCCGGCGGCGGTTCGATGGGCGGTGGAAGCTCGGGCGGCGACTATGGCTCAAGCGAGCCCCCCAAGGAGCAGACGCCGGACCAGATCGCGAAGAACAACTACAACCGCGGCGTGAAGGAAGTCGAGCGTGCTAAGTCCGCGGACGAGGATGCGGCCAAGGCGACCGATGCCGGCAAGAAACAGAAACTTGCGGAAAAAGCGCGGAAGAGCTTCAGCAAGGCTCGCGACTATTTCCTCGTGGCCGTCGATTCACGCAGCGACATGTACCAGGCCTGGAACTACCTCGGCTACACGCAGCGCAAGCTCGGCAACTACGACAAGGCGATCGCCGCCTATGACCAGGCGCTGGGCTACAACCCGGCCTACGGCGAAGCCATCGAATATCGCGGCGAGGCCTATCTCGCCCTCGGCCGCCTCGACGATGCGAAGGCTGCGTACATGCATCTCTTCCGCGACGCGCGCCCGCTCGCTGCAGAGCTCATGACGGCGATGCAGAAGTGGATCGGCGACCGCCGCCAGAATCCGCAAGGCCTCAGCACGGACGACCTGGACGCGTTCGCGAAGTGGGTCGACGAGCGAGCCGCCCTGTCGCAGAAGGCTGCGCTCGGCCAGGAGCCCTCGTCCGCGCCAGCAGCCTGGAACTAGACACGGCCGCGCGAGCCGTCGTGCGCGCGATGCTCGTCATCGCGGCGTGCGTGCTCGCGTCCTGCGCGGCTCCCCGCCTCCATGAGACTCACCTGCGGCAGGCGCCGGTCGATTTCGACTGGCGCCTGCCGCCCGGATTTCCGGCCCCGGATGTCCCTGCCGACAACCGGATGTCGGCCGCCAAAGTCGAACTCGGGCGCGAGCTGTTCTATGAGCAGCGGCTGTCCTTCAACGGCGCCGTTTCCTGTGCGAGTTGCCATGTGCAGCGGCTCGGCTTTGCCGACGGCCACCGGCACGCCATCGGCGCGACCGGCGAAGCGCATCCGCGCAGCTCGATGCCGCTTGCAAACGTCGCCTACAACAGCGCGTTCACCTGGAGCGACCGCAAGCCACATTCGCTTGAAGAGCAGATGATCCAGCCGCTTTTCAATGAGCACCCGGTGGAGATGGGGCTGGCCACACACGAATCGCTCGTGGTCGGACGGATCGCTGGCGACGAGAGTTACCGACGGCAATTTGCGAGCGTGTTCGCGGGCGATCCGCAGCCCGTCACGCTGGCGAATATCGTGCGCGCCATCGCGAGCTTCGAACGCACGCTGGTGTCCGGCCGCTCGTCGTTCGACCGCTTCCTGTTCGACGACGATGCCGCGGCGATGACGCCCGCGGCCCGGCGAGGGATGACACTGTTCTTCGGCCCGCGCGCAGGCTGCGGGGCGTGTCATTCGGGCCTCATGGTCGGTGGTGCCGAAGCTCACTACGCGAACACGGGCGTCGAGCAGGGATCGCGCGTCGAGTTTCGCGTGCCCTCGCTCCGCAATGTCGAAGTCACTGCCCCCTACATGCATGACGGCAGCCTGCCGACGCTCGAGTCGGTGCTCGATCACTACACGGCTGGTGGCCGTCATCGTGGCCCCGGCACGGACGCGCGCATCCACCCGTTCGAGCTGTCGGCGGACGAACGCCTCGATCTCATCGAATTCATGCGGGCGTTGACCGACCGCGAATTCCTGGCGGATAGTCGATTCGCGCAACCCTGATACGATGATGGTCATCGCCTCGTACGATCCGGCCTGGCCCGAGCAGTTTGCCGCCGAAGCGGAGCGCATCCGCCACGCATTTGGCCATCTTGCGCTCCGCGTCGAGCATGTCGGGTCGACCTCCGTGCCAGGGCTCGCCGCCAAGCCTGTTATCGACGTCCAGGTCTCCGTCGTATCGCTGGAGCCGCGCGCTCTGTAGCGCTCGCTGCTGACGGATCTTGGCTACACGCACTTCCCCCTCGGCGAATTCGATCTCGTGTACCCGTCCTTCAAGCGCCCTGCCGGATGGCCCAGTAGCCACCAGGTGCATCTTTGCGTCAGCCGGTCCGGACAGGAGCGCGATCACCTGGCTTTCCGAGACTACCTGCGCCGCCATCCGGCCGTCGCAGCGGAATACGTCGCCTTGAAGCGCAAGCTCGCAGTGGCGCACGATGGTTTCACGATGGAATCTCAGCAACGCTACTCGCTCGCCAAGTCGGAGTTTGTACACTCGGTCCTGGATCGGGCGTTTGCAGAAGGGGTGACTGCCATGGTTGATGTAGGTGTGATCCTCAAGCGCTTCGAAGCTCCCGACGAAACACGTCACCTGGACCACGGCAAGTTTGAACTCGTGAATATCGGCGGCATGAGCATCGGCCGCGCGACCTATCAACCCGGGTGGAAATGGTCGAAACACGTGGGGCCGGGGCTCGGTATTTCCCGTTGTTCCGTGGCACACGTTGGATTGGTCCTTGCGGGCGTGGCGACCGCAGCGTTCGACGACGGTACGGTCATCGAACTGCGTGCCGGAGAGCTCTTCTATATTCCTCCAGTGCCGCACGACAGCTGGGTGGTCGGCGATGAGCCGTATGTGTCGCTTCACTTCAGCGGTGCTGAAAAGTACGCCAGGTAGCGTCAATGACCTTGCGACAGAAGCTTGGGCCGCTCGCGTGTGCCGTCCCATTAACGGCCGCGGTGGTTCTGATGCTGGCGAGCTGCACGCCGAGGACGACGTCCCTGAAACAGTCCGACCTGACCGCCTTCGCGACGCGGTACGCGGCTGCCTGGAGCAGCCAGAATCCGGCCAGTCTCGCGGCCTTCTATTCGCCGGAGGGCTCGCTGACCGTCAATGACGGTGCTGCTTCCAAAGGCCGCGCGGCGATTACCGCGACGGCCAAGAGTTTCATGACGGCGTTTCCCGACATGGTGGTGAAGCTGGATGAAGTCGGCGGGGATGGCAGGCGCGCCATCTTCAAGTGGATCTGGACCGGTACGAATACGGGTCCCGGGGGCACGGGCCAGTCCGTTCGAATCAACGGCTACGAGGAATGGACGATCGGTGCCGACGGGCTGATCGCGGCGTCGAAGGGCCACTACGATGAGGCGGAGTATCAGCGCCAGTTGGAAATCGGCGCGCCACCCGCGCAATGAACGGGTGACTTGCGCGAGTCCTGCGCGAGCGCGTCAGCTACCGGATGTGTGGTGCAACCTGCGCAGCTGCTCGAGGTGCGGTTGGGCGAAAGACTCGATCGCCTGTCGAAGTTCGGCTGACGCAGCTGCCTGCTTCGTCGCGTCATCGCGGACAAATTGCACCGCCTTTCCCGGCGGCGCCTTCGAATTATTCCGCGCGGCTTGCGCCATCCGCTGCCGTTGTCGCTCATCGATCGCAATTGAAAAATGCGGCGCGACGAATTCCCATACTGCCGACGGCAGGGCGTCGTAACGCACCAGCCTGCCGCGCCGCGGATCGAGACGGGCCGCCGCCATGCAAAAGGCGCCGTAGAGTCGTGCGACATAGTCTTCAGGCGAACGCGATGCGCGATCCGGATCCACGATGCTGGCGAAATGGCCGGCGGGGCCGTTCGGATCCCAGAGCCATCCGGAGCGCTGACTCAGAATCGACACGCCGACTTCGACGGGATCGCGAAGGCTCAGGATCCAGGGCGAATCCGGGAACGCTTCGACCAGCATGTCGCAGAAAAGCGTGTTCCAGCTGCTGAGCTTCAGGACATACGGCCCACGTGCATGGCGGGCCAGCGCATCGCCGAGTGAGCGCAGAGCACCCACCACTTCATGGCGTGGCCACGAGTGCGGTGGCACGAGGATCTCGTTGACGGGCAGCGGCTCTGCGTAGACGACGAGCGGTTCATGCTGCTTCAACAACTGTGAAATCAGCGTCGAGCCGCAACGCCCGACATGAAAGATGAGCCCTGCCGGCGAAGGGTCGGGTGCCGCCTTGCCGATATCACCCCTAGCGATGTGGACGATCGATTCGGAGGCGGCCGTCCGCACGACGGTCTCTTGCATGAAGGCATCCCTGAGTTCCTCGCGGCCGACATCGCGAAGGGCGAGGTACAGGCCATCCGGGCGCAGCACTGCGCGCGCCGGCAGCCAGTTACCAGGAGTTTCAAGCATTGCGCGGCACCCGCGGTTTCTCGACAGGAGCGGATGGCCAATGCTAACGTCTAATCGTCATGGAATTTCCAGATTTCGTTGCACCCTTCGACGCGGCCGAATTTCGCGCACAGTGTTTTGGCACTCGTCCTGTTCATATCCGGACGACCGGCAAGAGCGCGAGCCTCCTCGGCTGGCCGCGATTCAACGAAGTGCTGGCGCTCACGACGTACTGGACCGAAGACACGCTGAAGGTCTATTACAAGAGCCGCGCGGCCCTTAGAGAAAACTATTGCGACACAGCCGACCTGCGCCCGGGCGCGAGCGCGCCCGTCAATCCGGCCAAGGTCAAGGCGCTGCTGGGGCTCGGCGCAAGCCTGGTCGCCAATCACCTGCACCGCGTTTGCCCGGAGGTCGCTGCCGTCGCGGGCCTCCTCGAGCGCGAGTTCGCCGCCCGCGTATCGGCGAATGTCTACTGTTCCTTCAAGGGCGTGCAGGCGTTCCAGACCCACTTCGACCTGCACGATGTCTTCGCCGTGCAGGCGGAAGGCGAGAAGACGTGGCGCGTGTACGAGGCGCGCGCGGATGCGCCAATCGTGCCGGTGCCGCCGGGCGATGAAATGGAGAAATGGCTGACGGAGTCCCGCGGGCGCCTGCTGTTTGAAGCGCCCATGAAGCCGGGCGATATTCTCTACCTGCCACGCGGCCAGTATCACGATGCGCTGACGGGCTCGCAGGCCTCGCTCCACGTGTCGTTCGGAGTCGCACCCGCGACGGGGCTTGCGCTCTTCAAGCTGCTGGAAAGCGCGTTGACTCAGGAAAGCGGGTTTCGCGCCTATCTGCCGGACGCACGCCGGGAGTCCGATCTGCGCGGGAGGCTGACCACGCTCGCTGACCGGATAGCGGCAGTCGTCAAGTCGCCGGCCTTCGCGATCGACGTATTGAACCATCAGCGCGAGCTAGCCCGTGCACCGACGGACTACCGGTTGCCGGCTCAGGCGCCGGCAAGCTGGTATTCAGTGGCGCGCCGGGCGCAGGTCGTCCGCCGCGATCAGGGGTTCGCAGTCGTTTTCGACGGCGGCGAGATCGCGCTGGGCGCGACCAATCCAACCATCCAGTGGATCCTGCAGCAAAAACTGTTCTCGCTGGAAGACGCGATCGCGCGGCAAGCCAACATCGATCAGCAGGAACTGCGTCGCGATCTGGAGCGGCTCATCACGGCCGGCATCATCGTCGCAACCGAAATGCGCTAGTGCCAGGCGCCGATCACGAGCCCCATCACGCTGAAGAGCAGCACCTGGTAGCCCGCATTGATGCACCAGAGCTTCAGCGGCTTGCCCTCGAACACATAGTTGATGCCGGTGGCGGTGGCGACGAAAGTGAGCCCGGTCAGGAAGCCATAGAACAATCCGTCCTGCCAGCCGAGCTTGCCGATGAACATCGCGAGGCTCGCCGCCGCGATGAAGGTGAGGACGAGCGTGATGCCGAAGAGCTTGGCCTTGCTGGCCTTGCGCGCGTCCTCGGCCGAAATTCCGTTGAGCGCCATCCACTCCTTGCCGAACATCGGCCCGTACCACAAGCCGCCGGCCATGAAACCCGCGATCGTCGCCGTGATGATCGCGAGCCAGTTCAGTTGCGTGAAATCCATGATCCCCTCCTTCTCATTATTATTGGCGGCGTCGAGTATGCCCCTGCTGTCATTCGGCGCGCAACGCATCGACCGGCGCGAGGCGCGACGCCCGGATCGCCGGCAGTACGCCCGAAATCAGGCCGATGGCGACCGCTATGGCCTCCGCGAGCAACACAAACAGCAGCGGTATCGAAACCGGGAGACTCGGCAGCCCGAGCGCGATCAGGCCGATGATGGCGAGGCCGAGCAGCAGCCCGCCAATGCCGCCAAGCGCGGCAAGCAACACCGCCTCACCGAGAAAGAGCGTCAGGATCTGCTGCCGCCTCGAGCCGAGCGCGCAGAGGAGCCCGATTTCGCTCGTGCGCTCGCGCACGGCGATCGTCATGATGGTGAAGATGCCGACGCCGCCGACGAGCAGTGAAATGCCACCGAGCGCACCCACGGCGAGCGTCAGCACGCCGAGGATCGAGCCGAGCGTGTCGAGCATCTCCTGCTGCGTGATGAGCGTGAAGTCCTCACGGCCATGCCGCGCGATCATCAGCCGCTTGATTCCACCGACCACTTCATCGGCCGAGACCCCCGGCGCATACAGCACGTCGATTTCGAAGAGCCCCTGACGGTTGAAGAGCGTGAGCCCGCGTGCCGCGGGAATGTAGATGCTGTCATCGAGATCGACGCCGAGCATGTTGCCCTTGCTTTCCATCACGCCGATGACGCGGTAGCGCTCGCCGCCGACCCGCACGAGCTCGCCGAGCGGATTGCGATCGTCGAAGAGTTCCGTGCGCATCTTCGAGCCGAGCACCGCGACGGCGCGCGGTGCCGTCGGATCGTCGTGCGGCAGGAAGCTGCCGATCGACACCTTGAAGCTGAAGGCGCGCGCCATGTCCGCACCGGCCGCGCTCACGAGGGCCCGCCGCACACGACCGTTCACCTCGACGTCGGCATTGCCCTGCACGAACGGGACGACGCTGGTCGCATAGGGCACCCGTTCGAGCGCGAGCGCATCGTCGATGGTCAGGGGCCTCAACGAATTGATCGCACCGATCGAGCCGCCGAAGGTCTGGCTCTTGCCGGGCTGCACACCGATGATGTTGGTGCCGAACTGCGTGAACTGCTCGAGCACGTAGCGCTCGAGCGTCGCGCCGATGGTCGTCAGCACGACGACCGCCGCGACACCCATGCCGATGCCGATCGCCGTGAGAACCGCGCGAGCACGGCGGGCGCGAATGGCGCCGAAGGTGAACGACAGGTAGTCGTGACGCCGCATGCCGCTACAGCTTCCCGGCGAGCGCGAGCACGGGGTCGAGCCGTGCCGCGCGACGCGCCGGCAGGATGCCGAAGATCAGGCCGCAGGCGATTGCAACGACGATGCCAAAGATCACCGCCCAGAGCGGCGCCACGGCTTCGAACGGCAGCACCTGGCGTGCGGCCCAGGTGACGAGTTCGCCGATTCCAAGACCGATCAGCGAACCGAGGAAGGCGAGCAGGACCGCTTCCATCAGAAAGAGCCGCGTGATCTGCGCCGGGCGCGCCCCGAGCGCCTTCAGGAGGCCGATCTCCGCCGTGCGCTGGCTCACCGCGACCAGCATCACGTTCATGACGAGCACGCCCGCGACCAGGAGGCTGATCGCGGCAATCGCGGCGAGTGCGAGCGTGAGCTTCGTGAAAAGGTCGCTGAACGTGGATAGCAACGCATCCTGCGTGATGACCGTGACGTCCTCGACGCCCTGGTGGCGGGCCTTCAGCGCCTCGACGATGTCCGTGCGCGTCCGCTGGATGTCTTGCGCGGAGCGCGCCTTCACGAGGATGCGAAAGAGGCTCGTGCGGTTGTAGATCGCCTGCGCGGTCGCGACCGGCACCACGACGAGTTCCTGCACGTCGAAGCCGACGGAGCGGCCTTCGCTATTCATCACGCCGACGATGCGAAAGCGCCGGTCGCCGACCCGGAGCCACTGGCCCACCGCGGATTGCTGCGGGAAGAGTTCCCGGGCGATATTGCCGCCGATCACACAGAACGACCCGGTCTGCTCCCAGGCGATATTGGGCAGGATCTCGCCCTGTTTCACTCCCCAATTGCGCACTTCAAAGAGGCTGTGCGTGGCTCCCATGAGCAGCGTGTCGCGCTCGCGGCTGCCGGATGAGATGGTCGCGTTGCCCACGATGATCGGCGCCGCCTGCGCCACGGTCGGGATCCTGAGGAGCGCGGCCGCATCCGCGATCGTCAGGTCCCGCGGAATGTCGCCACCAAGGAGCGCGGGATTGAGGCCGCCGGTCTCGGTCTTGCCCGGCAGGACGATGATGAGGTTGGTGCCGAGCGAGGAGAATTCGGCGGTGACGTAGCGCCGCGCCCCCTCGCCGAGCGCGGTCAGCATGACGACCGCGGCAACGCCGATGGCCATCGCCAGCAGCATCATCGAGCTTCGCATGCGGGCGCGCAGCAGCGACTGCGTCGCGAATGCAAAGAGATCGTTCGTTCTCACGGCGCCCTGCCCGGCGCTTCAGCGGCGCACATCGTCGAGCACCTTGCCGTCGAGCATGCGTATCCGGCGCGGGGCGCGATCGCCCACCAGCTGATCGTGCGTCACGACGATGAGCGTCAGTCCCTCCGTGTTCAGGCGTTCGAGGGCGTCCAGCACGTCCTTGCCCGATGCGCTGTCGAGATTGCCCGTGGGCTCGTCGGCCAGCAGCACGGCGGGCCGCATGATCATCGCACGCGCGATCGCGACCCGTTGGCGCTGACCGCCCGAGAGCTGGTCCGGACGGTGTTGCACGCGATCTGCAAGGCCGACTCTCTGCAGAAGTTCCTTCGCACGAGCCCGCCGTTCGGCGGGTGCGCGGCTCGCGAGCACCATCGGCAATTCGACGTTCTCGAGCGCGGTGAGGCGCGACACGAGATGGAAGGTCTGAAAGATGAAGCCGACCCGCTCGCCGCGCACGCGCGCGAGCGCGTTGGCATCGAGGCTCGTGGTGTCCGTTCCGTCGAGGAGATAGGTGCCGGAGGTCGGCCGGTCGAGGAGCCCGAGGATATTGAGAAGCGTCGACTTGCCGGAGCCTGACGGCCCCATGACGGCGCTGTATTCGCCCGCGCCGATACGGATGCTGACGTCGTCGAGCGCGTGCACGGTCTCGCCGCCCACCTGGAAAAAACGCGAGATGTGGCTGAGGTCGATCATGGAGCGCGCACCAGGGTGAGCGACGAGGGCGCCGCTACTTGCCCGGCGTCGCCGCCGCCTTTTCCACTTCGACCTTGGCGCCGTCCGCGACGCCTGCGCGATCGACGGAAGTAATGATGCGATCGCCCGCGGCGAGGCCCTGGACGATTTCCGTGAAATCCCAGTTGCCGATGCCGGTCTTCACGGCGCGCTTCACGGCCTTGCCGGTCGCGGGATCGATGAGCAGCACATACTGGCCCTCGATCAAGGCCGGCGTCGGCACGCGGAGTACGTTGTCCCGGACCGCGAGCACGACCTCGACGTCGGCGCTGTAGCCCGGCAGGAGCGACTCCCGCCCTTCCTTGCTGTCGATCTCGGCTTCTATTTCGACGGTGCGCGCCTGCTTCTCGGCATCGAGGACATAGGGGGCGACGCGGCGTACGTGACCCTCGAAAGCCTTGCCCGGAAAAGCGTCGAGCGTGATGCGCGCCGGCATGCCCGCGCGAATCTGCGGCGCGTCGACTTCATCGATCGGCGCCGTGATGTAAAGGCAACTGTTGTCGATCAGGTCGATGGACGGCGGCGTCGGCACGCCGACCGGCGAGGGCGTGACGAACTCACCGAGCTCGCCGTTGATCTCCGCCACGGTGCCGTCGAAGGGTGCGCGCAGGCGTGTGCGCTCCAGATTGGCGCGGGCGGTGTCGACTCCTGCGTTGGCCACCTTGATACCCAGATGCGCGGCGCGGCAGGCGGAATCCTGAGCATCCGCGCCGCCGATGACTCGCTGGGCGGCGTCTTCCGAGACGAGCTTCTGTTCGAGCATGCTCTTCGACCGCTCCGCCTCTGCGCGCGCCACCCTCGCGTTGGTGCAGGCTTCATCGCTTCGCTCGATCGAGGCGGCTGCATCCTTGGTCGCGAGATCGAGCTGCGCGCGGACGTCGTCGTTCCAGAGCTCGATGAGCACGTCGCCGCTCCTCACGCGGTCGCTCTTGTGCACGAGGAGCTTCGCGATCTGGCCGCCAGTCGCCGGTGCAAGCTTGGCCCTGCGGCACGCATTGATGGTGCCGGCACGCGTATTCGCAACGCTCGATCGAACGCTGCCCGCCTCGACGGTCGTGGCGGCAACGCTCACCGCCTTGGAACAGGACGAGAGCAGCGGGGCCCCGCCGAGCGCAAGCGCGGCGAGGCCCGTGAAAGTCAACGCATGCTTCAGCATGGAAAGCGGATCTTGCGGATGACAGCAGGGGCGGAATTATAGTGGAATGGGCCATCCGGCCGCTTGGGGAGAATGGCAGCGCATGTCTTCGGGTACGTTCTACGCTCGCGCGTTCGCGATTGCCCTGGCGCTCGGACTCGGTTACGCGCTCTGGCAGATCTTCTCGCCGTTCCTGAGCGCGATCACCTGGGCGGCGTTCCTCGCGCTGCTGCTTTATCCGGCCAATGCGTGGCTGCGACGCCGGATCGTCGGCGGGCGGACCGGCGCCGCTGCGGTCGTGACGGCCCTGACGCCCGTCATGATCCTCGCCCCCGTGACCTTCCTCGCCATCACGTTCGTCAGCCAGGCGAGAGCGCTTCTCGCCCTGCTGCGCGAAGCGGCGCAGCGCTACCAGATCAATTCGCTCGATGACCTGCAGCAGTTTCCCGCGGCCGCGCGTTTCTTCGCGTGGCTGGAGTCGAGCGTCGGCGTGAGCGTGAACGACGTGCAGACCTGGCTGGTGGAACATGCGCAGGAACTCCTGCAGCGGCTCGCGGGTCTCGGCGGCTCCGTTTTCCTCGGCGCGCTCGGCACTTTGGTCGGCTTCCTGCTCATGCTGTTCGTGCTGTTCTTCTTCCTGCGTGACGGCGACGGCATCGTGAAGCGCGCGCGCGCGCTGATTCCCTTTCCTCCCGAGCGCAAGCAGCACCTCGTCGAACATCTCGTCGCCGTCACGCGCGCCGTTGTCTACGGCATCGGCGTCACCGCGATTGCCCAGGGCGTCATGGTCGGCATCGGCTTCTGGGTGACCGGGCTGCCTTCGCCCGTCGTATTCGGGGCGCTTGCGGCGCTCCTCGCCATGGTGCCCGTCGGCGGCACGGTCCTCATCTGGCTGCCTGGCGTGCTCTGGCTCGGCTTCGGTGCGAATCGCTGGGGCTGGGCGATCGCCCTCTTCGTCTGGGGCATCATCATCTCGATGCTCGACAACGTTCTGAGGCCGCTCCTCATCTCGGGACGAGCGGAAGTTTCGACGCTCGCGGTCTTTCTCGGCGTGCTCGGCGGCCTCTCCGCATTCGGTCCGATCGGGCTCGTGCTGGGCCCGGTCCTGCTGTCGCTCGTGATCGCGCTGCTGCGCTTCGTCGAGGACGAACAGAAAGCCCAGGCCTGAAAAAGGGGACCGAAAAGGGGACAGATTTATTTTCCCGAGTATCTCGGCGACCGCACGAGATATGCGGGAAAATAAATCTGTCCCCTTTTCGGAGATACGAGGAAAAATAAATCTGTCCCCTTTTTTAGGCTAGAATTCGCGCCCCCCGATGGACGTCTCGACCCTCATCAGTCCGCTGAACGATGCGCAGCGCGCCGCAGTGACGGCTCCGCTCGAACCGACGCTCGTGCTCGCAGGGGCCGGCAGCGGCAAGACCCGCGTGTTGACGCATCGCGTCGCCTGGCTCATCCAGGTGGAAGGCGTTTCGCCGCATGGCGTGCTCGCCGTCACCTTCACGAACAAGGCCGCGGGCGAGATGCGCGGACGCATCGAAGCGCTGCTCGAACGCTCGGCGAGTTCGCTGTGGATCGGCACCTTTCACGGCCTCGCGCACCGCTTCCTGCGGCTGCACTGGCGCGAAGCGGGCCTGCAGCAGAATTTCCAGATCATCGACGCGGAGGACCAGCTCAGGCTGATGCGCAAGGTCCTGAAGGCGCTGGAGCTCGACGAGACGCGCTGGGTGCCGAAGGAAGTCACGGGCTTCATCAATTCGCAGAAAGACGAAGGTCATCGCCCGAAGGCTCTGAAGGACAACGACGACCCGACGCGCCGCCAGCTGATCCGCCTCTACCAGGCGTACCAGGACACCTGCGAACGGGCCGCCCTCGTCGATTTCGCGGAGCTGCTCCTCAGAAGTTTCGAGACCCTGCGGGATAACGCCCCGGTCCTCGATCACTACCGGCAGCGCTTCCGGCACCTGCTCGTCGATGAATTCCAGGATACCAACGGCATCCAGTACGGCTGGCTGCGCCTGCTCGCCGGCAAGACAGGAATCCCGTTCGTCGTGGGCGATGACGATCAGTCGATCTACCGCTGGCGCGGCGCGCGGGTCGAAAACCTGGCGCGCTTTCAGCGCGACTTCCCCACGGCGAAGCTCTATCGTCTCGAACAGAACTACCGCTCGACGGGCACGATCCTGAAGGCGGCCAACGCGCTCATTGCCAACAATACCGGCAGGCTCGGCAAGAATCTCTGGACGAGCGGCGAGGACGGCGAAAAGATCCGTCTGTACGCCGCGTACAACGAGCGTGACGAAGCGGACTTCGTCGTCGGGCGTATTCGCGAGTGGGCGCAGGGCGGCGGGCGGCGCGACGAGATCGCAATCCTCTACCGCTCGAACGCGCAGTCCCGCGTGTTCGAAGAAGCGCTGATCAACTCCGCCATTCCGTACCGGGTGTACGGTGGCTTGCGGTTCTTCGAGCGCACGGAGATCAAGGACGCGCTCGCCTACCTGCGGCTCGTCAACTCCCGCGCGGACGACACTTCATTCGAGCGCGTGGTGAATCAGCCGCCTCGCGGCATCGGCGCACGCAGCCTCGAAATCCTGCGAGAGGTTGCGAAGGCGAACGCCCGCCCGCTGTGGCAAGCGGCGCTGCTCGCAGCGAACCAGGGCTTGGGCGCAAAGGCGGCGGGCTCGATCGGCCTGTTCATGGCGCTCATCGATCGCCTGGCGGCGGAGATCAAGGGCCTCGAGCTCCATGAGCAGGTCGATCAGGTCATCCAGGCGAGCGGCCTCATCGAGCATTTCAAGCAGGAAAAGGGCGACAAGGGCGAGGCGCGGGTCGAGAACCTGAACGAACTCGTTAGCGCCGCGCGCGGCTTCACGCCGGAGAACGAAACGGACATGGCACCGCTCGATGCCTTTCTCGCGCACGCGGTGCTCGAGTCGGGAGAAGGCCAGGCCGCGGCCTGGGAGGACTGCGTGCAGATGATGACGCTGCATTCGGCCAAGGGGCTCGAGTTCCCGGTCGTTTTCCTGACAGGGCTCGAAGACGGCCTCTTCCCGCACCAGCGCTCGACCGGTGACACCAGCAGCATCGAAGAGGAGCGGCGGCTCTGCTACGTCGGAACGACGCGCGCAATGCGCCGGCTCTACCTGACCTACGCGGAGAAGCGGCGCATGCACGGCGTCGACAGTTACGGCGAACCATCGCGCTTCATTCACGAGTTTCCGGATGCGCTGATTGACGAAGTGCGCCCGCGCATCCAGATTTCGCGGCCCGTCTTCTCGCCCCGCGCCTCGCTCGTCGAGCGCGAGGCGTTCGGCTTGCGGCTCGGCCAACGGGTCCGGCACAACAAGTTCGGAGACGGCGTGGTGCTGCGGCTCGAGGGCCAGGGCGCGAACGCGCGGGTGCAGGTGAACTTTGAGGCCCAGGGCACGAAGGAGCTGATGCTCGCCTACGCGAACCTGGAACCGCTCGGCTGAGGCAATCGAGCCCGGACGGCCGTCAGCCCGGTCCCGGAAACGCGTCGGCCACCGATCGCAGCCAGTCGCGCAGGCGCTTCACCTTCGGCATCGTCAGGTAAGCATCCGGGCACACGAAGTAATACGAGCGCGGGCAAGGCGCGATGGTGGCACTGGCACGCACCAACCGGCCCGAGGCAAGATCCGCGGCCGCGAGCGACCAGCGCGTGAGCGCATAACCCTGCCCCTGCTCCGCGGCCGCAAGCACCGTCAGCGAATCGTCGAACAGCGATCCGCTCTCCTTCCAGTCGCGGCGCGCGCTTGGGTGCAGCCAGAAATCCCATGGCTCGTCGTCCGAGCGCAGCAGCGGAAAGTCCTTCAGGTTCTTCGTCGATTCGATCAGGCCGTGCTTGGCGAGCACCTGCGGGCTGCAGACCGGCAGGAACCACTCCTCGAGCAGCTTCTCATTGTGCACATTCGCCGACTCGCCGGTCGACATCCGGATGGCCGCATGAAAAGTCGACTGCGAGAAATCGACGGGCGTGCGGCCCGTGTGGATGCGCAAGTCGACGTCCGGGTACTTGTCGTGAAACTGGGGCAGCCGCGGCAGCAGCCATTTCTGCAGGAATGAAGCGATCGTCGTGATGTTGAGCGGGCCGCCCGCGCGGTCCTCGCGCAGCTGTTGCATCGAAGCCTGCAGATCAGTGAGCCCTCGCCGGACGCCGGGCAACAGCCTCTCGCCCTCCGCCGTGAGCTCGACCGAGCGGCCCTTGCGCAGGAAGAGCGGAACCTGCAGGTATTCCTCGAGCGTCTTGATCTGCATGCTGACTGCCGCCGCCGTGACATGCAGCGCGTCCGCCGCGTCCGCGAAACTCAGGCGGCTCGCCACCGCTTCGAACACCCGAAGCGCATTCAAGGGCAGGCGATCGAAGGCCATCGAGGCTTCAGCTTTGCTGACCGCGCCTTCAGCTCTCCCGTTTGCTGACTTTTTGCCCTTCTTCAAACTACGCCCCATGGAAAACGCAGGATCGAACCACCCGACGAGCCCCGGACAAGGCTATTTATTGCCCAAGGAGACGGTCATGAGCAAGCAGCATTTCGCAGGATTACTGGCGGCGATCATCGTGACGGCGGTGCAGTTCTACGCGATCGAAGCGGGCAGCGCCAGCACGCCCGGGGACCGGGGAAGCCCGGCGGTCGCCGAGGACGGCAGCTCCGACAGCCGGCAGGCGAGTCCCGCCTGAGGCTTCGCCCGGCTCAAAAAACCGCCCCGGCGCCGTCCGCCGGGGCGTTGCGCTAGAATGCGCGGCGCGTATTTCACGCTCGCCCGCGCCAACAACTCGAACCAACGTGAAAATCATCATCATCGGTGCCGGCCAGGTCGGTCGCACGGCCGCCTATCAGCTGGCGCGCGAGGAAGCGAACGAAGTCACCGTCATCGATGTCAACGATGAACTCCTGCGCGACCTGCAGGACCGGCTCGACATCCGCACGGTCTGCGGCAACGGCGCGCACCCGTCCGTGCTCGATGCAGCCGGCGCCGCAAGCGCCGACATCCTGGTCGCGCTCACGAACAGCGACGAAGTGAACATGCTCGCGTGCGAAGTCGCGTATGCGCTCTATGGCACCGCGACCAAGATCGCGCGGGTCCGCACGACGGAATATGCGGCGCGCGAAAAGCTCTTCTCCGACCGCGGCCTCGCCGTCGACGTCTGGATCAGCCCGGAACAGCTCGTCACGGAGTACATCGAGCGGCTGATCGAGTTTCCGGGCGCGCTGCAGGTGCTCGACTTCGCGGACGGGCGCGTGCGGCTCGTCGGCGTGCGGGCGCTCAAGGGCGGCTTCCTGATCGGCCAGAAGCTGCGTGCCCTGCGCGAGCACATACCGAAGACCGATGCACGGGTTGCCGCCATGTACCGGCACGGCCGCAGCATCAAGCTCGAAGGCGATACCCTCATGGAGGAGGGCGACGAGGTCTTCTTCCTCGCCGCGCGCAAGGATATCCGGCTCGTGATGAGCGAGCTCAGAAAGCTCGGCGACCCGGTCAAGCGCGTCGTGATCGCGGGCGGCGGCAACATCGGCTTGCGGCTCGCGCGCGCGCTCGAGCGCACGACGCAGGTGAAGCTGATCGAACGCGACGCGCGCCGGGCGCGCCGTGTCTCGGAGATCCTGACCAACACGATCGTCCTGCACGGCGATGCGGCGGATGAGGAACTGCTGGTCGAGGAGAACATCGACAGCGCCGACATCTTCTGCGCGCTCACCAACGCCGAAGAGGCGAACATCCTGTCCGCCATGCTCGCGAAGCGCCTCGGCGCGAGCAAGGTGATGGCGCTCATCAACCGGCCGTCCTATGCGGAGCTCATGGAAAGCGGGCCGATCGACATCGCCATCTCGCCGCAGACCGTGACCATGGGCGCGCTGCTCTCGCACGTGCGCCAGGGCGACGTGGCAAGGGTGCATTCCCTGCGCCGCGGGGCCGCCGAGGCCATCGAGGGGATCGTGCACTCGGGCGCCGCCGGCGGCTCACGCGTGGTCGGCCAGCTCATCGGCGACATCCGCCTCCCCGAGGGCACGACCATCGGCGCCGTGGTGCGCGGCGAGGAGGTGCTCATGGCCCATCACGACACGCTCATCCAGGCCGACGATCACCTGATCCTCTTTCTCACGGACAAGCGCCAGGTGGAAGTCGTCGAGAAGCTCTTTCAGATGAGCTGATGGCATGAAATCGGTCTCGGCCCTGCGCGGCACGGTGCTGCCGATCTCGAACGTGCTCGCCGGCATCGTCGTGGTTTTCAGCGTCGCCATGCTCGTTCCGGCCGCGCTCGCGCAGTTCGAAGACGACAGCGGCCAGGGCGCGTTCGGCGTATCGGCGCTCGGCATCTTCGTTGCGGGGTGCCTTTGGTGGCTCGCCACCCGCCGCTTCCGCCGGGAACTGAAGGTCCGGGACGGCATCCTGCTCGTGACGCTCGCGTGGGTGATGGTGCCCGCGCTGGCTGCGTTGCCGCTCATGCTCGGGATACCCGGGCTGTCATTTACCGACGCGTATTTCGAAGCCGTCTCGGGGCTCACGACGACCGGCTCGACGGTGCTCTCGGGCCTCGATCACCTGGCCGCGTCGCTGAATTTCTGGCGCCACTTCCTGCACTGGATCGGTGGCATGGGCATCATCGTGCTGGCCGTCGCCGTGCTCCCGCTCCTCGGCGTCGGCGGCATGCAACTCTTCCGCGCCGAGACGCCGGGGCCGATGAAGGACAGCAAGCTGACGCCGCGGATCGCGCACACGGCGAAGGCGCTCTGGTACGTTTATGCCGGCATCACGCTGGCCTGTGTCATTTCGCTCAAGCTTGCCGGCATGAGCTGGTTCGACGCGGTCTGCCATGCCTTCTCGACCATGGCGCTCGGCGGCTTCTCGACGCACGACGCGAGCGTCGGGTACTTCGATTCGCTGCGCATCGAACTGGTGCTGAGCACCTTCGAGATCATCGCCGCCATGAGCTTCGCGACGCATTTTCTCGCGGTGCGCGAGCGCAGCCTCGCGCCCTACAAGCGCGACACGGAAGCCAAGACCATTCTCAAGATCCTCGCCGTCAGCGTGCTCGGCCTTGCGCTCTTCCTGACCGTCAAGGGCACGTACCCGGACTATTTCACGGCGCTGCGGCACGCTGCCTTCAACATCATCACCATCGCGACGACATGCGGCTTCGCCACGCAGGACTACGCCAGCTGGCCGCTGTTCGCGCCGCTCTGGATGCTGTTCCTGAGCTGCATCATTCCGAGCGCCGGCTCCACGGGTGGCGGCATCAAGATGATCCGCGCCGTACTGCTCGCCAAGCAGACGGCGCGCGAACTCACCGGCATCCTGCACCCGAACCTCATGCGCCCGGTGAAGGTCGCGCAGACCGTGGTCGACAATTCGGTGATCCTCGCGGTGCTCGGTTTCGTCTTTCTCTATTTCATGAGCGTCGTGGTGCTGACGCTCGTGCTCATCGCGAGCGGGCTTGATCTGACGGCCGCGCTGACCGCGACCGTCGCCAGCATCAACAACGCCGGGCCGGGCCTCGGCATCGTCGGTCCCACGTCGAACTATTCGGTGCTGAATGATTTCCAGACCTGGGTGTGCGCCGTGGCGATGCTCCTCGGCCGTCTCGAAGTGTTCACGCTGATCGTCATCTTCACGCCCGCGTTCTGGCGCAAATAGCCGAGGCCCGCGGACCTCGCCGCGCCAGCCGGCTGGAATCTAGAATTCGGGGATCAGCGGGAGGACGTCGGCGGCCGTGGCTGGCCGGCCTGCCGGCAATTTCGCGAGCAGCGTATCGATCAAGGGCTGCCACGCCGCAAGGCGCTCGGGCAGGCGCGGAATCGCGGCCTTCTCGTGCTGTTCGAGGATCTCGAATACCGTCTGGCCGCTGAATGGCTTTTCGCCGGTGAGCAGCTCGAACGCGATGACGCCGAGGCTGTAGAGATCGCTGCGTCCATCGAGATTCTCGCCGGTCGCCAGCTCGGGGCTCATATAGAAAGGAGTGCCGCGCACCTGCCGGCTGATGGTAATCGTGCTGTTGACGTCGACGTATTTCGCCGAGCCGAAATCGACCAGCGCGAGCGAACCATCCTGGCGCACCATGATATTCGCGGGCTTCAGGTCCCGATGCACGACACCATGGCGGTGCACGGCATCGAGCGCGAGCGCGATCCGGCGGATCCAGTCGCCTGCGACCGGAGGTGCCAGGAGCGTTCCCGCGATCGGACGCAACGAGCCCCGTGAGAAATACTCCATGGCGATGAAGGCCAGGCGATCGGTCGACCCGTAGTCGAAGACGTCGACGACGGCGGGATCGCTGATCGCCTGCGCAATGCGGTATTCCTGCGCGAACTTGAGAAGGCTGATGCGCGAGCGCTCGTCGCCTTCCGCCCGGTGCATGACCTTGAGCGCGACGGGCTGCAGGATGCGGGGCGACTCGGCGAGATACACCGTACCGAACTCGCCGCGTCCGAGGACCTGCACGGGCGAATAGCCCTTGAGGTCCGTGACCCACTCGTCGGGCTTTGCCTGCTCGTTTTCGGTGAGCCCGGCGAGCGGCACCGACAGTTTTTCGAAGAGCCCCGTACGCGACAGGTCGTTGAGCGCAATCACGTGCCTGAAACCCGCCCACTCCGCATCGCGTGCCGCGGCGTCATCGTTCGCGAGGATCGCCCAGTCATTGCAGACACGTTCGGGCGAGAGCGCCTGCGGCAGGTTGGGGAGGCTCAGGACGCTGCTCGCGAATTGCCATTCGACGAGGCAGAGCCGGTAACGACGCAGGCGATCGGCGTTGCGCATGACGAGCGCGCGTGCCGGAGCGGCCGTCTCGATCACGCACTCCCAGCGCCCGCCGATCTGCTGGCTCAGCCAGCCACGCAGCGTCGGGTCTTCCAAAAGGATGAGGAGCTGCGGCGCAGTGGCTTCCTGCGGTCGAGCAGCTGCAGCAGCGGACCTTGCGGGCGACGTCATGCCGACTCGAGTCCTTCGAACTGGCCCAGCGGGCGACGGAATCTGTTCAAGCAGGGCCAACCTTGCCCATGGCGCAAGGCGGTGGCCGAGAGTTATGTCGCAGATTGAAATGAGCCGGAGATATGTTCAATCAAGGGATGCGATTGATGCACGTGCGGCGTCCCGTGCGACGGCTTGTCACATGCCCGGCCCAAGAAAAAGGGGCGGCCCGCAATGGGCCGCCCCCCGGTTTCACACGATCGTCAGAACTTGGCCGTGAACGTCACGAACATCTGCCGGCCGAGCGCCTCGTAGGTCGAGTACGTGTTCGCGGCACCGCCGGCGGTGATCTCGAAGGTCGCGAGCGGCGGATCCTTGTCGAGGATGTTGTTGATGCCGCCGCGTATCTCGTAGTTGTCCTTGAAATTCCACGATGCAGCCAGGTCGAAGTAGCTGAACGACGGCAGCCGCGCATTGAAGCTGTTGAACGCACCGAACGCGGCGTTGTTCAGCGTCGGATCCGGGTCGTTCTGGTCCAGCTTGACCGGGCCGATGTAGCGCCACGTCAAGGAGGCCGTGACATCCCACGGCGTCACCCACGACGTTCTGAGGATGTGGCGCCACGTCGGATTGACCGTCTGACAGGTCGAGCCGTAGAGGCCGGCACAATCAAACGTGTGTGCGCCGGGCTGCGGCGTGGTCGTGGTCCCAAGCAGGTAGGCACCGTTCAGCGCAAACGTCAGCGCGCCCGTACGTTCCGACAGCGGCAGCTTGTAGGTTCCCTGCATGTCGATGCCGTTGAACTCGGCTGCAGCGACGTTCACGTTCGTCTGCACGATGTAGCCACCGCCAGCGATGTTATTGCCGGTGAGACCGCCTGTGTTCGGCGCGCGCACCAGCTGGCTGCAGTAGAACGGGTCACCCGAATCGAGGCACGTGGTCATGATGATGTTGGCCCCGAGGGCGCCGACGCCGCCGTCGAGCGTGATGTCGAAGTAATCCATGCTGAGATTCAGAGCGGGCAGCGCCCGCGGTGTCAGCGTGAAGCCGAACGTGTACGACTTGGCCTTCTCAGGAAGCAGGTTCGGATTGCCGCCCTGCAGCTGCGACAGCTGGCCCAGGGTTGCCTGCGGGATGGTGTTGGTCGTTCCGCCGTTGCCGTACTGCGCCGCGGTCACACCCGAATTCTGGCAGTCGGCCAGCGACCTGGCCGCGGGCACCAGATTGTTGTTGGTGTCGAGCGTCGGAGCACAGGGATCGTCGCCCAGTTGAATCAGCCCAACCAGCTGCGGGTTGTAGAGCTCGACGATGCTCGGCGCGCGAATCGCCCGCTGGTAGGAACCGCGGAACCGCACGTCGTCCGTCGGCGCGTATTGCAGCTCGAACTTGTAGGTGTTGGCTACGCCGGAAGTCGAATAGTCCGAGCGGCGGAATCCCGTGTCGAACAACAGATCCTTGATGCCCTTCTTGTCCTGCACCAGCGGCGCACGCAGCTCGATGAACTGCTCGGTCACCGAGATGCTGTTGTCGATGGCGACCGCGGCGCTGCCGAATCCCGACAGCTGACCGCTCAGCTCGCCGGAATCGGGCTTGAAAGCTACGTGCTCGTTGCGACTCTCGAAGCCCACGTTCACCGCGATGCCGTCCGCCGCCGTCGGCAGCTTGACACCGTATTCGCCGAGATTCACCGTCAAGTCGCCGTGGAGCGTGCGCAGGGTCGTCGTTCCATAGCCGGTGCCGTCGAGGTACAGGTAGTTGAGCTGGTCATCCGTAACACCTCCGTCCGTGAAGATGTTGTAGGGGACGCAGGGCGGCCCGCTGACGCACTGTGGATTGGCTGCGGTCCCCGTGACCAGCAGCGCGTTGTCGATCGCGGTAAAGTTCAGGTACCGGTCGTTCGTGTTGTAGAACGTCGTGTAGTAGTACTGGCCGTACACGTCGTACGTCCACGCCTTGGCAAAATCGCCTTTCATGCCGAGGACGCCGCGATAGTTGGTGTGCTCGTACTCCGAGATGCGGCCACCCCCCTCGACGTTGCGGCGGCCGATCTGCACATTCGTGGTGACCGACCCCGGGTTCGCCAGGTCCGCGGCAATCTGGGCGGGCGTGCACAGGACCGCCGCCTGCTGGGCACTCAACAGCGGATTGCTGCAATTGACATTGTAATTGCCGCTCAGCGGATCGTTGGGATTGCTGTCCTTGAAAAGTGCCGCTGGCGCCACCTCCTGGTGCGTCTGGTCGTTCATGAAACCAAACTCGGCGTACGCGCGCGCGGCGTCGGTGAAGTCGTTGTGCACGAAGAACCCCGCCGTGTAGCGCGTGTCCTGGCGGGCGAGGTAGATGTAGGGCTGGGAATTGAACGAAGCCGGAACTTCGGTGGCGACCGATCCCCGCGGGACGAAGGTGCTCCCATCCACGCTGTAGGTGACGGTGTTCGCATTGGGCCCGGTCAGGGGACGGAACCAATTGGAATTGGAGGAACCCTGGCAATCGGCGCCGTCGAGATTGGCGTTCGAAGCGAGCTGGCAGCCGCCGAAGTCACGGTCGCCGCTCCTGACGGGATCGGTAGTCAGATAGCCGAAGTACGCGGTGACGTTACCCCGGCCGTCCGCGAAGTTGGTCCCCGCGATGAGGTTGTAGGCCTGGTTGCGTCCATCGTAGGTCGTTCCCTTGAGCGGAGTGTTCCCTGCCACGACCTCCGCGTCCTGGACGTAGGTGCTGTGGTTGTTGTGCGAGTTGACGCCGAGCTGGCCGTCGATCTGGAAGCCCTCGAAGTTGGTCTTCATGATGAAGTTGACGACGCCGGCGATCGCATCGGACCCGTAGGTCGCCGAGGCGCCGCCCGTGACGACCTCCACGCGCTCGATGAGCGCAGTAGGAATCTGATCGAGATCCGGCGCCGGTTGCTGAATGAACGTGTACGGCGACCCTTGACCGAGTCGGCGGCCATTCACGAGAACCAGCGTGCGGTTCGGACCGAGACCGCGAAGATCGGCGGTCGCAACGCCACCGGCCGAGGTCAGGCCGCTGGTGCGGTTGCCGAGGTCCTGCCCGAGGTCGTTGTTAAAGTTCTGCGGCAGCTGATTGATGATGTCGCTGATGTCCGCCTTGCCGGTGACCTGGATGTCCTTGTCGGTCAAGGACACGATCGGGCTCGCGCTCTTCGAGTTAGGCGCCGCGATGCGCGATCCGGTCACGACGACAGTGGCGATCTCGCCTTCATCCCCAGGCGGAGTCTGCGCGCCGGCAAGTCCGGCGCAGATCGTGCTCGCTGCCGCACCCGTGGTCATGGCGAGCCGAGCGGCCCGCCAGTATTTGTTCGTAAGCATCTTCATCCTCCTTCGGACGAAAAGTTTTATGGGCCCTGCGGACTCCTGCATGGATCCGCCGGTCACTTTCCTGAGTTGCGCTTTTCCGCTCCCGCATAGGTGGCGTGTGCCTTACACGAGCGCGTGAAATTGCAGCCTGTGTAGTCCACGCAATTGCGGGCCAGCCACAGATTTGGGACCAAGCGCGGCAAGACGGGGACAACGCGCGTTGCGATGGGACGGATGGACCATGGCTTTGATGCGTGCGCGCAAATGCACGCGCGCGATGCGCGTTGCTTGCGCGTGGCGCAACGCGCATTGTTGTTTGTGCTCGACCCCGCGGGGCCTCGTGCGTCAGGGCACGGCCGGCGAGGTCGGGCGCGCTCTGGTGCGCGTTTCGTCCGGGCCTGACGTACTCGAATTGGGACCGGCGGCCATTGGACGGGACGAACTGCACGAATTGCAGGACGAAGCGACACACTATGGACAATCGTCCCTAGGCACTTACGTTTGGAGTTGCGTACCATTCAGAAAAACAGCCACGCCAGCGCGTTCGACGTCTCCTTGAAGCAACGCGGGCAACTGGCCGGGTGATGGCGCGACGGGAGGATGCGGGTTATGTACGACCAACTACGCAATGGGCTGCAGGCAGTCGGCAGGGCCCTGTGCGGCGGGTTTCTCGACACGGCCCCGCAGGACGGCGGCGTGCCCGGGATGAGCGAGGAGTCGAACTCCGCGAGGTGGCGACTGGTGCTGGCCGTCGCGATCCCTTTCTGGATCTACACGACGCTCGCGCGCACCGTGATGTTCGGCCTGCTGTTCGCGACCAATCCCGGGCTCATCATTGCTTCGCCCTGGATGCGCTTCCTGCAGCACCTGATCGTCTTCCCCGTGCTCGTCGTCTGCTACCGGATCGCGCTCGGCATCGGCTGGCCAGCCGAGCGCCGGGGACGTGCGGCGCTCGCTCACATCGGTCTCGGCGTGCTGTTCGCGATTCTCGCGCGCCCGGTGCTCGTCACGCTGGTCGCCGCATCGACCGGCGACTGGAAGCTCATCCATGAGCTGACCCACTCGCAGTACGGCGTGCCGCTCTCGGTCGACCTTTGGGTGTCCACCGCTTCCGACTTCTTCCTCTCTTATTGTTTCGGCCTCGGGCTCATCGCGGGCGTGTACCTGTTTCGCGAGCTCAAGCACCAGAAACTCCGGTCGGCGCATCTCGAGAGCGCCTGGATTCGCGCCCGCCTGCACGCCCTGCGCATGCAGCTCAATCCGCATTTCCTCTTCAATACGCTGAACGCCGCCGTCGCCGTCGTGCACCGCCACCCGGCCGCGGCCGAACAGATGCTCGTGCGGCTCGCCGATCTCCTGCGCCGCACGCTGCGCGACGGCGAGTCCGACCAGGTGACGCTCGAGCGAGAAATCGAATTCGTGCGCAACTACTTCGAAATCCAGCAGCTGCGCTTCGCCGACCGGCTGTCATTCGACCTCGCCGTGGAGCCGGATGTCGTGCGTGCTTCGGTCCCGACATTGCTGCTGCAGCCGCTTGCCGAGAACGCCGTGATCCACGGCATGGCGAACGACGGCGACCGCGTGTGCGTGCGCCTGAGTGCGCGCCGGGAAGGCACCGCGCTCGTCATCGACATCGAGAACAACGTGGGTACCGTGCACTCCGGCTCGCGGGGCTATGGCATCGGCCTCGGCAATACGCGCGAGCGCCTGACGGCGATGTACGGCGACCGGCAAAGCATCGAATTCTTCCCTCCGCAGAATGGAGTCGTGCGGGCCCGTGTTCGCATTCCTTATGTGCCGCTCGCCGCCTGAGCCGGCCTGCCCGTAACGCAACAGGAGACGATCCATGTCCCAGAGCTCGCAGATGTCCGCCGCCCAGCGCACCGATCCGCCGTCGGCGCCGCCGGCACGCGGCGCCAGCAGCGCGACCATTCGCACCCTGATCGTCGACGACGAGCCGTTCGCCCGGCAGCGGCTGCGGGAGCTCTGCGCGCTCGAGCACGACGTCGAGCTCGTCGGCGAATGCGAGCATGGGAACGAGGCCATACGCCAGGCGCAGGCATTGAAGCCGGATCTCGTGCTGCTCGACGTGCAGATGCGCGGCGTCAACGGTTTCGACGTACTCGAGCAGCTCACCGACCATGTCCCGCTCGTCGTGTTCGTCACGGCCTACGAGGAGTACGCAAGCGACGCTTTCGACGTGCACGCGGTCGACTATCTCGTCAAACCATTCGACCGGGCGCGCTTCCAGCAGGCCCTGGACCGCGTGCGCCAGCGCCTGGCGGACGAGTCAGGACGGGAATTGCGGACCGGTATCGCAAGCGCCGTGCGCGAGGCCATGCATTCGGTCGGCGGTGGCATGCCGGCGCCCGTGAAGCGCATCGTCGCCGACAAGGATGACCGGATCGTCTTCATCGATCCTTCCGACATCGACTGCATCGAGGCGAGCCGCAACTACGTGTGCATCCGCGTCGGCAAGGAGAGCTACCGCCTGCGCTGCACGATGCAGCAGGCGGAGCAGATGCTCGACCACTCCAGGTTCCTGCGCATCCATCGTTCGATCATCATCAATACACTCAAGATCAAGGAGATGGAGCGCTGGTTCCACGGGGAATACGTCATCACGCTGTCGAGCGGACAGCGTTTCACTTCCGGTCGCGTCTACCGCCAGCAGATCCAGACGCACCTGCGTAACGGCATCAAATAGCGGAGCAGCTAGCGCAGCCGCGTGACGCTCGTCGAGCGGCCGGAAGGCAGCAGGGCCCGATACGCGCCGAGCACGCCGGCCTTGATCGTCACCTTGTCGTTGACGTCCACCGAGAAGTGCGAATCGAAGGTTGTCTGACTCCAGACCTGGCCGTTGTCGAGCTTCATCACGAGCTCGCCGTGGGCACGCGTCGAGACCTCGACCACCGTGGCGGTGAGCGACTCGATTCTTGGCGTCGTGCCTTCCCTTTGCTTGCTTTCTTCGAGCGCCACGGCTCCGCCCGCGCGGCCGAACTCGTCTTCGGGTGAATGCGCCGCGACGGGTGCGGGTATCGCGACGGGCGCAGGCGCCGCCGCCGGCGTGGATTCTGCCAGCCGCGCCAGTTCCCGGTCGAAACAGGCGAGCCGCTTGCCGTCGTCCTTCTCGCCGGCGCACGCGCGCAGGCCGGCCGGTACCGCGTCAGCGGCCACGGCCACGGCCGAATGCAGCACGAGCGCCAGGGTCAAACTCGCCAGGCCGATTCGGATCATCGAAGGTTTCCTCATATGGACCACTCGGGCTTCGTGCCCGAGTGCGCGTCGATCGCCGCGAACAGCGCCACGACGAGCGAGCGCTCCTCCTCGGAAAGCTCGGGGCGCCAGATGTCGAAGAGCAGGACGACCCGCGTCGCGTCGGTCTTGTTCCAGGCTTCGTGCTCGATGGTGTCGTCGAACGCCCAGGCCTTGCCTTCCGCCCACGGCCGGATTTCATTGCCGACACGAAAGTCCGCGGGACCCGGTACCAGCACCGGGAGGTGACAGATGAGCCGCGTGTTGATGAGGCCATTGTGGGGCGGAATGTGCGCACGCGCCTGCATCAGCGAAAACAGGATCGACGGTGAGCGGTTCGGCACCTGCGCAAAAGGTGCGTTCCTGAGAGCCGCCATGGTTTTCGGGCAACGTGCGGCATTCTCGCTGACGGGTTCGCCGTTCTTCCACAGGTAGAAGGCGCTCCAGGCAGGATTGTTCAACATTCCCGCCTGGTCCTTCTGCGGACGATTCGCATGGCCCTGCACGTAGGGCGCGAAGGTCCCGGGCTCCCCCAGGATCGCATCGAGTTCCGAGCGGATGTCGGCCGTCGCACGCTCGACGTCGTCCAGCCACGGAAACAGGGCTCGATCGTAGAACTGGATCTGCGGCAAGCCGGGGAAGTAGTAGGAACGCGGCTCCTGCACGTAAACCTGCCGGCGGCCCAGCACGATGTCGAGCGATTGGGCGAAGCGCTGGCTGGAAGTGCGGGCATCGAAGCCTTGCGCGCGCAGGCGCTCCAGGAGATAGGCCTGGTATTCGGCGGCGTAGCGCTCGGAGGCTTCCTGCGCCCGACGCAGGTCGGGCACGAGATCCGCAGGAACCTGATTGGCGGGCGGGGCACTGCGCAGGGCGGCGAGATAAAAGGATGCAGCCGATCGGCTGTCTGCGGCGGCGGCCAGATGATCGGCCTTGATGAGGAGCGCCCGGATGTTCCGGGGCTCCACCGCCAGCAGCCTTTCCGCCGCCGCCACTCTTCCGGCCGGATCGCCAAGGCCATGGCACGCGTTTGCCAGCGCCAGCAAGGTGGCCGCGTCGGTCCGGCCGCCGGTCACGGCCCGCGACAAGTATTCGCGCGCGCGCTGCATGTCGCCCGCGCGCAGCGCCTCCAGGCCTATTCGCTGATCGGTTTCGGTGCCCTGCATGGCATCGAATTATGACGCAGGCGGCGCCCGCTGACGCAGGCTTGCGCGCCAGTCCAGCGTAGTTATGCTGGCCACGATGCGAGGGGGAGCGCCATATAAATGAATAGCCGGGTAGCGGGCGACACGCCCGCTGGACTGCATCAAGCCGCCCTGCGGGCGATGTCCGCGGGCGACCTGGCGGGGGCCGAAGCCGCCCTGCTGAAGCTCCTCGATCTGGACCGGTCGAGCGTGAGCGCCTGGCTCAATCTGGCGGCCGTACGCCGCCAGCTGCGCGACTCACCGGGCACCCAGGCGGCCCTGCGCGAAGTCTTGCGGCTCGATGCGCGCAATTTTCCTGCCCTGCTCATGACAGCCACCCTGCTGGAGCGCGACGGCCAATTGAAGGCGGCGGCAAGTGCATATGGCGTCGCCCTGGCCCAGGCCCCGCCGGAACACTACCTCGACGCGCCAACGCTGCAGGCCGTCAACCACGGCCGGACCGTCCACCAGAAACATACCAACGAGCTCGATGAATTCATTCGGGCAGCGGTTGCGGACACCGCGAGCCAGTGCCTGCCGGTGGAGCGCAAACGCATCGACACCTTCATCGGCACGACCTTGCGGACCCGCAAGCGCTACCAGCAGGAGCCGCTCGAGTATCTCTACCCCGGCCTGCCGTCGATCGAATTCTACGAGCGCGAGGAGTTTCCGTGGCTCGCCGAGTTCGAAGCCGCGACGGAGCCGATCCGCAAGGAACTCGCCGTCATCGTCCGCGAGGACCAGGGCGGATTCGCGCCGTACATCCACTACGACGATCACCTGCCGCTCGATCAATGGCGCGAACTCAATCATTCGCCCCGCTGGAGCGCCTTTCATTTCTTCGAGCACGGCCGGTTGATCGAGGAACGGGCCCGCCGCGCGCCACACACGATGCACGCGGTGCAGCGCTTGCCCCAGCCGCGGGTGCCGCTGCGATCACCCTCGGCGATGTATTCGGTCCTGACACCGAAGACGCGCATTCCGCCGCATACCGGCGTCGCCAATTTCCGCCTGGTCGTGCACCTGCCGTTGGTGATACCGCCCGGCTGCGGTTTTCGCGTTGGCAGCGAGACCCGGGAGTGGCGGATCGGCACGGCCTGGGTGTTCGACGACACGATCGAGCACGAGGCCTGGAACGAGAGCGAGGAGACGCGCGTCATCTTCATCTGCGACATCTGGAGCCCGCGCCTGTCCGAGGACGAGCGGCTGGCTATCGGCCGGGTCATTGCGGCAGTCGACGCGTACAGCGGCACGACGTCGTCGTCCAGCGTCTGACCGGCTGCCGGCGCTATCATCCCACTCCACGACGGCATCGACAGGAAGACACCCCCGTGTTTCTGAGAATCAGAAATCTCCTTGCGCCGGCCGAGATCGCGCGACTCGCCGCACTCGGCCGCGAACTGCGCTTCGTCGACGGCCGGGTTTCGAACCCGGCGAACCAGACCAAGGACAACCTGCAAGCGGATGCCTCGGACCCGCAGTACACGGAGTCCGTGCAGGTCGTCAGCAATGCCTTCCTGCGCTCGCGCGAATTCATGGAGTTCGCATTGCCGAAGCGCGTGGCGCCGCCGCTTCTGTGCCGCTACGAGCCGGGCATGAAGTACGGCGCCCATGCGGACGCGGCGCTCATCCCCTTGGGCGCGTCACGACTGCGATCGGACCTTTCCTGCACCGTGTTCGTGAACGACCCGGCGAGCTACGACGGTGGAGAGCTCGCCATCGCCATGGGCAACCAGACGATCCCGTTCAAGTACGCCGCGGGCGAAGCCATTGTGTATCCATCGACGGCGCTGCACGAGGTGATCCCCGTACGCTCGGGTCAACGGCTGGTGTCGATCACGTTCATCGAGAGTTTCATAGCCGACCAGCACCAGCGGACCCAGGTCTACGAGCTCAACGAGATTGCGGCGCTCGAGGGAAAGAGCATGGCCTGGGAGAGCCGCGTGCGGCTCGACGTGGTCCGGCAGAACCTGATGCGGATGTGGTCGTCGACCTAGAGACCGCACTCGTTCAGCACGCGGGCGATGCCAGCATCGCCCTTGGCAAGCGATTCCAGCCAGACAAGGCCGCTGCGGATCTCGGCCTGGTTGCGCCGTCGCGAGTCTGCCAGCACTTCGGCCCGCAACAGTGGCGAATACTCATGCTCCGGCGCCTTCGAATAACGGGTGAGCACGGGGCTGCGCTCCACCTGCGTGGAAAAGTCTGCGGCAACGGGCAGGCCGAGGTGCGCGGCGATCTGGCTCATGCCGGTACCGACTGTCGACAGCAGCTGGTCGAAATCAACGCACAGCACCTGGTTTGCAAGCTGCCGGACGGCGTCCTGCTGGCTGCAGGTCTCGGCGAGCCACCCGAGCGCAGCGAGTTCACCGAGCAAAAGCGTGTCGGGCGATGCCAGCGGCCGGCCCAGCTGCCGTTCCAGCCGGCGCATGCGGCCAGGTGCATGGCCGCGCAGATCGACCGGTGAATTCTCTCCCGCAAGGAGCGTCGCGAGATAGGGTTCCGCGCGGACATTCAGATAGATTGCCCGCGAAGCGGCGTGCCGCTCGAGGATGGCACCCGCGATCCGTCCTGCTGTGCTCGTTGCCTTGACCACAGTCGCAAGCCCTGCTGGGTAGGCGCGGCTCCAGATACACATCAGCCATTGGCAGAGGTCGCGGAATTGAACCGCGCTCAGGCCGGACTCCGGCCGCCCCAGCCCGTCGTGGGCTTCGGCAAGCGTCCGCAACGTCAGCGGTTCGCGCAAGGAAAGCACGCCGGTGATCTCGCCGAGAAGCCGGCTCACGAGCGTCGACCCGACATGCCCGGTGTGAAAGATGAAGTGAACCGGGCGCGCATTGCGTATCCGCCCCGCCGCCTCCGCGACTTGCCCGGCGGCAATCCAGGCGCCTTGCGTCGAGGGCTGAATGACGCGGTCATCGAGGAAGCTCGCCGCACGATAGATACCCGCATCGAACGCCACGAGCAGCGCGAGCTCCCGGGCGAGATCGAGCTTGTGAAGATGGATGTCCGGCGATAGCGGCAATCGCGCCAGCAGGTCGTCGGCGAGCGTCTGAGGTCGATTCACGCGCGCAAGATTACGGACAAAGGGGCATCCGCTCAAAAAAAAGCGGCGATCCCGTGAGGGACCGCCGCCAGGTTCAACGTAGTCGATTCGAGTCTTAGAACTTGACGCTCACACCACCGAAGATGTAGCGGCCGAGCGCATCGTAGGTCTGCGGGAACGTGTTGCCGTTGCCCGTAGTGCCGACGGTCGCGGTCAGCGGCGGATCCCTGTCGAGGATGTTGTTCACGCCGAGACGGACATCCACCTTCTCCATGACCGTGAAGCTGCCGGCCAGGTCGAAGTAGCTCTGCGACGGCAACGTGTAGTCGATGCGGACCGGATTGCCTCCGAACAGATCGACCGAGCTGTAGTAGCGCCAGGTGAAGGCGAGATCCAGGCCCTTGCCCGCACTCGTCCAGCCGATGCGCGCATGGTGACGCCAGGTCGGGTTCGGGACGCCGCAGCTCGAGGTGTAGAAGCCTGCGCAGTCATACGACGGCAGAATGCCCGGCAGCGGATCGGTCTCCTTGCTGTCAAGCCACGTGCCCGTCAGGTTGAAGTTGAACTTGCCGGCGCGCCCGAAATCGAGCCCCGCGTAGTTCACGTTCACGTCCACGCCCGTCGTCGAGAGCGAACCGATGTTGACGTTCAAGTCGTCGACATGACCGTCGCCGATCCACAGCGAGCCGTTGCCCGCATTGCGATGGATGTGAGCGCAGAAGTTCGGATCGTTTGCGATGTAGCACGCCTTCAGCACGTTGTCTGCGCCGACCGTCGAGATCGAGTCTTCGATCTTGATGTCGAAGTAGTCGAGCGTAACGCTCAGGCCCGGAGCGAAGCGCGGCGTGAAGATCACGCCGAACGACGTCGTGTCCGACTTTTCCGGTGTCAAGGCGGGGTTGCCGCCCTGCAGGAAGTTGTACTGGCCCGCCGGGCTCGACAAGGCTGGTGCACCCTGAGTTGCGCCCACAGCCGTGGCCGTCGCGCACTGCGTCGCGGTGACCGGGATGTCCGGGCGGCCAGCGGCGCCGCACGGGTCATCGACCATGTCGAACAAGTTGAAGCCTTGCGCCGTGAACAGCTCGATCACGTTCGCCGCACGTACCGCCCGCTGGTAGCTGGCGCGGAAGCGGATGTCCGCCGTCGGCGCCCAGTCACCACCGATCTTGTAGGTGTCGGTCGTGAGATCCGAACCATAGTCCGAATAGCGGTAGGCAACGTCGATCGCGATGTCATGCGCGCCCGGCTTGTCCTGAACGAGCGGCACGCGACCTTCCATGAAGAGGTCGGTGACATTCGTCGAACCCGCGAGGCCGATGGTCGGACCGCCCGTACCCGAGAGGCCCGCCGTCGTCAGCAGGTCGTCCGTCTTGTTGGTCAGCTTGTCGCGGCGATATTCCACGCCGAAGGCAAGCTTGATCGGCTCAGCAGCGGTCGGCAGCTGTCCGCCGATGCTGCCCAGGTCACCCGTGACCGACGCGTTCAGGACTTCCTGGTCGATGACGCCCGTCTGGAGGCCAGGCGACTGCAGGTAGTTCAGCTGGTCCTGCGTGACGCCGCCGATCGTGAACGGGTTGTACGGCACGCAGTTCGGATCCGCGCCCGTCACCGCAGCCCGGCAGGCCGGCGCCGCAAGGGGGGCGCCCAGCGCATCGAAGCCAACCACGTCCATCGCATTCTTGAGCTTCGAGATCTGGAAGTAGTTGTTCGTGATCTGGTCCGCCGAGACCCGAGCGAACTGGCCGCTCACGTCGTAGCTCCAGTCCTGCGAGATCGCGCCGCGAACGCCGGCGACACCCCGGAAGGACGAATTGTGGAAGTCCTGCTGACGTCCACCGCCTTCCACGTTGCGCCGGCCGAGGTACATCGGCACGGATGTGCTGGCCGCGATGTCGGTATTCGCGATGGCAGCCGCCGAGCAGCCTACCGCCGTCGCCTGCTGGGCCGACAGCAACGGGTTGTCGCAGTTGATCGTCGAGCTGTCGAAGAACGCGCCGCCCGGAGCGATCTGCGCGATCGAGCGGTAGTCCGTGAACATCAGTTCCATGTACACGTCCGCGTTATCGCTCAGCTCGTAATGGCCGAGGGAACCGAAGCTATAGTACTTGTCCGGGCGGAGGTAATGATTGACCGGTCCGAAGTTGTACTGGTCGAGCGCGTTCGAGAAGGGGCGGAACGTATTGCCGGTCGCCGAATCGACGGTGAAGCTGTAGGTGCTGAAATCCGTGAACGTGCCGGGATAGGCCGTTCCGGATCCACCGCATCCCTGCCCGGGTGTTCTGTTCAGTGTGGCAGGGTCGAGATCCGCGTTGCCCCACGCACCCAGGGTCGGAGCCGTGGTGGACAAAGTACAAGCGGAGAAATCGCGATTCGCCTGCAGGACCTCATCGTCCTTGCGGATCGTCGCGTAGGCCGTGATGTTGCCGCGGCCGTCTTCCGTGCCGACGCCGAGCATGATCGAGCCTTCGCGCCCGTAGCCGTCCGTCACGTTGTCATCCGGCAGCACGAACTGCGACGGATTGGACTGCGCCCTGAACTTGATCTGGTCGACCAGCTTCAGTCCGTCGGGACCCGGACCGCCATAGCTGTTGTTGTGCTGGTAGAAGTTGTACTGGCCGTCGATCTGCACGCCCGTGAAGTTCTTCTTCATGATGAAGTTCACGACGCCGGACACCGCGTCCGAGCCGTAGACCGCCGAGGCGCCACCCGTGAGGATTTCGACGCGTTCGACCATGATCGTCGGGATCTGGTTGAGGTCCGCTGCCGAGTTCGTGACACCGCCGTAAGGCATGCGGCGACCGTCGACGAGGACCAGCGTGCGGGCGGAGCCCAAGCCACGCAGGTCGACCGTTGCTGTGCCGGTTGAGCCGTTGGCAACCGTCGCATTCTGTGCGGCGAAGGCCTGCGGCAACTGGTTAACGAGATCTTCGATGCGGGTCACGCCCTGCGTAGCAACATCTTGCGCCGTCACCTGCGTGACGGGGCTGGTCGTCGTCAGGTTAGGTTGGGCGATGCGCGATCCCGTCACGATGACGGTGTCGACGCTCTCGCTCTCCTGTTCCTGAGCGAACGCAGGCATAGCTGCACCCGCAGCACCCACCGCACCCACAATGAGTGCGTGATGTACCGCGCGCGCGACTTGCTTGTTTCGAATCATTGGATCCTCCTGCAAACGGTGTCGCCGTTGTCATTTATAGATGTGTAAAGAGTCCCTCCGATGCACGGCGCATACCGACGCCGCAATGGCACCAGAGACACTTGTGGCCGGCATGATAATTGGCAATTTCCCGAGGCACAAGCACGTGTGGCAACGAAACCACATATATTTTCCGGGGCCGGACAGCGGTTCGTCCCAGATTCACAGCGTCTCAGCACAGGAAACCACCGGGTGAAGTCAGGGTACATAACCACGACTCGTGCTTGTCGTGAATCCGCAACGCTTGTCCCTGGGCTGGCCAGCCGGTTGTCAAATGCTTGTCGAGAGCGCCGGTTCGGACCGCGCGGTGCCTTATCCTTCGCCAAATGAATGACGCCGAATTCAGGAGCACGATTGAGCGCGGCATCGCCGCCCACTGGACGGGCCGGTTTGCCGAAGCCCTGGCTTGCTACCGCGAGGCCCTCGCGGCTCGGCCGCGAGATGCCGAGGCGATGAGCCTCGCCGGGCTGGCCATGAGCCGGACCGACGAGGCTGCGCAGTCGCTGGGGTTGCTACGCCGGGCGGTCGAACTGGAGCCATTGCAACCCGGCTTTCGCGTGAACCTCGCCGAAGGCCTGCTGGCGACCGGCGCCGTGGATGAAGCGCGGCAGGTGCTCGATGCGGTGGTCGGGCAGTTCCCGGACAACCTCAATGCCTGGGAAAAGCTGGGAGACATTGCCGCGAGTGGCCGGGACTGGGACACGGCCGCAGCCGCCTGGACCCGCGCGATCGCCTGCAACGGGCGAGGCTCATCCCCGGCGATCAAGCTCGCCCGCCTCGAAATCAGCCGCAGTCAATTTGAGGCCGCGCTGCACGCCCTGGAGACGGCGGCAGCGCGCGCGCCCGACGACCCGACTCTGCTCGCGCTGCAGGGATTCGCACTGACCGAGCTGCGCAACTGGCCGGCATTGCTGGCGATCGCCTCCGATTGGGTCCGCCGCTTCCCGGAGAGCATCGAGGGTCGGCGGCTGGCGGCCCGAGCGGCGTTCGAGCTCGGCCGGCACCGGCAGGCCTGCGACTGGTTCGCCAGGATCCTGGACCTGCCGGCGGCGACCGCGGCCGACCTCACCGCGTTCGCGGGCCTTTCATTGCACGCCCTGGACTTCGAAGCGGCGGCGGCGGCACTCGACCGCGCGCAGGCCCTGGATCCGAAGAACGCCGAGATGCTGTCATGCCGTGCGCAGCTCCTTATGTATCGGGGGCGATTCGCGGAGGCTGCGGCCTGCTGCGAGCAAGCGCTCGCCCGCAATCCCGACCATGCGCCCGCGCTGACCATCTTGAGCCGGCTGCGTCGCGGTCGATTGTCGGATGCCGAGCAAGGCAATGCCGCGCGTCTCGCCGACGATCACAGCGCGCACCTCGATCATCGGATTGCGGCCGCGTTTGTCGTCGCGCACTCGCTCGACGCGGTCGACAATATCGACGTCGCGTTCCATGTCTACGGTGGGGCGCACTTCCTCGCGCTCCAGCGCGATGGCCTCGAGAAGCGCAAGTACGACCGCGAGCAGGTCGAAAAGCGCGGCCGGTGGCTGGCCGGGCTGCCATTGGTGCCTGCGCTCACCGATGCGACAGTCGGCGGGCCGCGTCCTGTTTTCATCTTTGGAATGCCGCGCTCCGGCACGACGCTCATCGAAGCGGTGCTCGCCGCGCATCCTCGCGTATTCGGTTGCGGCGAGCGCCCGGCGATGCAACAGGTCCTGCGGGCCTTCATCGGTCTGGAGGCCGCGGGACGTGCGCCCGACACGGCGCAGCTGCGCGATTGGGCGGCAGCCTACCTGAGCGAGCTACCCGGCCTGGACGGCAAGGAGCAGGTAACGGACAAGCATCCGCTCAACTTCGAGACGGCTGGCCTCATCACGCGCCTCTTCCCGAATGCGGCGCTCATCCATGTCCGCCGCAATCCGGTCGAGACCGGGTTTTCGATCTACCGGCAGGAGTTCAACAAGCACTGGGTGTTCGCGCACCAGTTATCAGACATCGGCCACTATTACGGCCATTGCGCGCGACTCGCTGCGCATTGGAATCGCGCGCTGCCCGGGCGCATCACGACGATTCAGTACGAGGATTTCGTTGGGGATTTCCCGACCGCGGCCCGGGCGCTCATCGATGCCTGCGGCCTCGAATGGGACCCGCGCTGCCTCGACTTCCAGACAACGCCGCGCGCCATCGCGACCTTCAGCACGGTCCAGGCGCGCGAGCCGGTGCGCAATACGAACGGGCGGGCCGCGCGCTACGAGAAACACCTGCCGGCGCTCGTCTCCGCGCTCGAGGAGGCCGGCGTCGACCTGCAAACCGGCGCCCTTCGGGAGTAGTCAGTCCGGGCAGGCCTCTCAGACTTCGAGCCGGCGATTGCGCGTTTCGGGAATGAGCGGCACCAGCAGTAATGCCAGGAGCGGCACGAAGCCGACATAGAAGAGGATCCGTGACGCGCTCGCGATCGCATTGGATCCCTGCATCGCGACCCAGCCGACGAGAAACGGGCCGCCCGCCGCGAATACGCGCCCGAAGTTGTACGTGAAGCCGGCACCGGTCGCCCGCAGGCGCGGCGGGAACAGCTCCGGCAGATAGAAGGCAAACACGCCGAAGACCCCGTAGGAGGCGAGGCCGACGAAGAAGCTCGTTCGCAGGGCGGTCAATGGCTCGAGGGGAAGCCCGAACATGTAAGAATGGTGAGAAGCAGGGCCCGTGCGCGGCCGATGCGGTCGGCAATCTGTCCGAAGAGCACGCCGCCGATTGCCCAGCCAATGAGGAGGAGCGAGGTGAGAATGCCGTTCCACTGGACGATCGCCGCTTTTGCGGCCGGGCTGCCGAGCTCGAGGCCGAGCAGGGTCGGAATGCAGTTGGGCGCGACGTAGTTGAAAAGGAGCGCGTCGAATACATCGAAGCCCCAGCCGAGCCACGCGGCGGCCAGCACCAGCCAATGCCGGCGCTCGAGGCCCAACAGCAGCGGTCGCGTTGCGGCGCTCACGCGAGGCTCAAGTGAGGATTCCTGGCACGATCGGGCAAGCATGCCTGCACGAGCCGCTCGTCCCGCTGCCGCTGTTCCATCAACTGCCCTGGATCGGCGAGGCCCGCAATCTGATTCTCTTCTTCCACATTCCCGGGAGGCGAGGGCAATATTGCGTTGCTGAATTCAGCATTTATGACGTATCGGCCCAGCCCGGTGTTTGCAAGTTCCACAATCAGGATCCTCATGGCCTGGTGGGAGATTCTTCCCATTTTCGGCGGCCGGCCGCGTGCAAAGCAACCAAGCCTGCTCCTCTCATCGCCAAATTTCCTCGGCCTGTGGATTGCGAAGGCCAAAACTACCCTCAATCGAGGGCGACTGGCACGATGGCTCGCCGGGCATCAACTGGGGTAGCGATGATTGTTCTTCTTCAGCGCGTATCGAGCGCGCGAGTGCGGGTCAATGGCCGCGTCGTCGGCGCAATCGACCGCGGCGTGCTCAGCCTCGTCGCGGTCCAGCAGGGCGACACGGCCACCGAAGCAGATCGTCTGCTCGAGCGCCTGCTCAACTACCGGATCTTTCCCGACAGCGACGGAAAAATGAATTTGAGCGTGCGTGACATCCGGGGAGGCCTCCTGGTCGTATCCCAGTTCACGCTGGCGGCCGACACGCGCAAGGGCAACCGTCCGGGGTTCAGTCGCGCGGCGGCACCGGAAGAGGGACGGCGACTCTTCGATCACTTCGTCGATCGCGCGCGGGCCGAGCACGGCCAGGTCGCGACCGGTGAGTTCGGCGCCGACATGCAGGTCGAGCTCGTCAACGATGGCCCGGTAACATTCTGGCTCGAGGTCGCGCCGCCGGTTTCTGCGTGAATCGCGTCACGGCCCCGGCACGCCGACATGACGTGTGCCTTCATGTTTCACCGTCCTCAGAAACCTTTCGCGTATGATGACGGCGGTTCGGTTTATGTCACGAGGAGCGGGTCATGGGCCCCATTGGATTCAAAGAGTTACTGATCATTCTGGTCATCGCTCTGCTCATTTTTGGCGGCAAGAAATTGAAGTCGCTGGGCTCGGACCTGGGTTCCGCCGTCAAGGGCTTCAAGAAGGCGATGAACGAGGGTGACACCGACGAATCCGCGAAGCAGCTGAAGCACATGGAAGGCGACGCGGAATTCGAAGGCGAGAACAAGACCACGACCGGCGCTGGCAAGACCGCCGCCAAATAGCCGGCGTCCCTGTCGCGATGTTCGACGTCGGCTTCTCCGAGATCCTGCTGATCGCGCTCATCGCACTGCTGGTCCTCGGTCCCAAGAAACTGCCGAAGCTCGCCCAGGACATCGGCCGCTGGGTGGGACGGGCGCGCGCCATGGCGCGACAGCTCCGCAACCAGCTCGATCAGGAAGTGGCCGCCGAGAACTTCGGCTTCGATGACGGCAAGCCGACGACGGCGCCCAAGCCGGCAGCACCCGTCACGCCCGCGCAACCTGCCGCGGCCGCGCCGCCCGTAGAGACCCCGCCATCCGCGGCTCCCGCCGCCAGCGGCCATGAGCGAACCGGAACCTGAAGCCCAGGAAGATCTGAAGGAGGGCACGCTGATCTCGCACCTCCTCGAGCTGCGGGACCGGTTGCTGAAGGCCGTGTTCGCGGTCGCGATCGCCACGGTGCCCTGCATGATCTTCGCGAACGAGATCTTCTCGTTCGTGTCACGGCCGATCCTCGCACTCCTGCCGAAAGGCTCGAGCCTCATCGCGACCAACCTCACGTCGACCTTCACGACGCCTTTCAAGCTTGCCGTGTGGATCGGCGTCTTCGCCGCGATGCCGGTGGTCATCTATCAGCTCTGGGCCTTCGTCGCGCCGGGCCTCTACAAGCGCGAGAAGCGCTTCGCGGTGCCGCTGCTCTTCTCGAGCGTCATCCTGTTCTATGCGGGCGTCGCATTCGCCTACTACGCCGTGTTTCCGGTGCTGTTCGGCTTCTTCCTCACGACGGCGCCGCAGGGCGTCAACGTGATGGCCGATATCTCGAGCTATCTCGATTTCGTGCTGACCCTCTTCTTCGCGTTCGGCGTCGCTTTCGAAGTACCGGTGGCGACGGTGCTCCTCGTCGCGACCGGACTCGTGAAACTGAAAACGCTGACGGGCAATCGCGGCTACGTGGTCCTCGCCATTTCGATCATCGCGGCGATCCTCACGCCGCCCGACGCCGTGTCGATGTGCCTGATGGGCGCGCCGATGTACCTGCTCTACGAGTTCGGCATCATCATGACGCGTGTCCTCGTGAAGAAGCGCGACGACGTGGACGAAACCGCCGACGCGCAGGCGCAAGCCCCGCAAACCAAGTGATCCGTCCCGCGTGCCGGCTTGCCGCTCGCGGGCAATATGGGTCACACTTCGGCGAAACGAGCGCGGCACATCCGCGCTTTGCAGCATTCGGGGAATAAGAAAAATGAACGATTCCCAGGCGACCTTCTTCGGCCACCCGCGCGGTCTCGCAACGCTCTTCTTCACGGAGATGTTCGAGCGCTACACGTACTACGGCATGCGAGCACTGCTGACGCTGTTCCTGACCGCCGCTGTGGTCAATGGCGGTTTCGGCATGACGCAGCAGGAGGCCGGCGCCATCTACGGCATTTACACGGGAGCGGCGTATCTCTTCTGCGTGCCGGGCGGATGGGTCGCTGACCGGATCATCGGCCAGCAACGCGCAGTCTGGTACGGAGGCATCCTCATCGCCATTGGCAACTGCTTGCTGGCGATTCCGGCCGGTCGCGAGCTCTTCTATCTCGGCCTTCTCGTGAGCGTGTCGGGCGTCGGCCTGCTGAAGCCGAACGTGAGCGCGGTGGTTGGAGCACTTTACAAGGATCAGCCCGGTTACCGGCGCGATGCGGGCTTCTCGATCTTTTACATGGGCATCAACCTCGGCGCCTTCATCGCACCGCTGATCGGCGGGCCGGTAGGCGAAAAGGTCAGTTTCCGGCTCGGCTTCCTGGTCGCCGCCATCGCCATGATTATCGGCGTCGTGCAGTTCCGCTTCACGCGGCGTCACCTCGGCGACGCCGGCTCAGAAGGCTTCGCCAGGGACGCGAGCCAACGCTCGCAAAGCGTGCGCATCGCCGTGGCAGGTGTCGGCGTGCTGATCGCGCTGGCGGCGGCAACGTACTTCGGGGTCATCCAGCTGACGGCCACCCAGTTCGCCGACAGCATGCTTTACGTCATGGGAGCGATCGCCGTCATCGTATTCGGCGGAACCCTCTTCTTCGGCGGTCTCGATGCCAGCCAGAAAAAACGCATTGCCGTCATCTTCGTCTTCTTCCTCTGTGCTGCCATGTTCTGGGCGGGATTCGAGCAGGCGGGCTCGACCTTCAATTTCTTCGCGCGCGATTACACCGACCGGTCGTGGCTCGGCAGCTGGTTCGAAGACGGCCAGCATCCGGCGAGCTGGTACCAGTCGGTGCAGCCGCTGTTCGTGATCCTGCTGTCGCCGGTCTTCTCCTGGATCTGGATCTCACTCGGCCGGCGCAATCTCGATCCTTCGGCTCCGCTCAAATTCGGCCTCGGCCTCCTGCAGCTTGGCGCCGGGATGGGCGTCATGGCGCTCGCGGCCGAGCTCGTAGTCTCGAGTCACGACAAGGTTCTGCCGACGTGGTTGCTGCTCACATACCTCATCCATACGACGGGCGAGCTGTGCCTGTCGCCGGTGGGCCTCTCGAACGTCACGAAGCTCGCCCCGCCGCGCTATGTCGGGCAAATGATGGGCACTTGGTTTCTGGGCGCCGCGATCGGCAACACGATCGCAGGTCGAGTCGGCGGTGAGGTCGGCGCAACCGGCGCCGAATCGATGCCTGGTCAGTTCATGCTGATGCTGTTCATCGGCGGCGGCGCTGGTGTGCTCGTGCTTCTCGCCACGCCGTTACTCAAGCGCCTCATGGGCGGCGTCAAGTAAATTAGAGCGGGATCAAACAGGGGGAAGCCAGCCATGAGGAACTCGACTCGTGCCGCCGTGCTCGTTGCGGCAGGCCTCAGCGCCGCGCTCGCGGTGTTCGCCCAGGACGCCAGCCAGGAGACGGCCGATCAGTTCGTCGCCCGCCTCAACAAGGAATTCACCGCGCTCAGCCTCGAAGCCAGCAAGGCGGGCTGGACTCAGGCGACCTATATCAATGACGACACGGAATGGCTGAACGCCAAGGCCAACGAGCGCTACCTCGAGTACTTCAGCAAGGCCGTCGAGGAATCGAAACGCTATCTCGGCCAGACCCTGAGCAAGGACACAGCCCGAGCGCTGGATATTTTGCGCCAGGGCGTATCAACTCCGGCCCCCAACGATGCCGCCAAGCGCGCGGAGCTCTCCAAGCTCGGTGCGAGACTCGAAGCGGACTATGGAGCCGCCGAGTATTGCCGCAACGAGGAGGAGAAGAAGGCGGGCAAGTGCCGCAACATCGACGATCTGTCGAAGACGCTCGCCGAGAGCCGCGACTACGACGCCGAGCTCGAAGCCTGGGCCGGCTGGCACTCCACCGCACGCGGCTCGCGCGCGAATTACCAGCGCATGGTCGTACTCGCCAACGAAGGCGCTCGCGAACTCGGGTACAAGGATCTCGGCGCCCAGTGGCGCTCCGGCTACGACATGAGCGCGGACGCGTTCGCCGCCGAGACGGAGCGTCTCTACGCGCAGGTGCAACCGCTCTACAAGCAGCTGCATTGCTACACGCGCGCAAAGCTGCAAAAGAAATACGGTGCCGACCGGGTGCCCACCGGCAAGCCGATCCCGGCGCACCTTCTTGGCAACATGTGGGCGCAGCAGTGGAACAAGATCTACGACCTGCTCGAGCCGTATCCGGGCGTCACCAATCTCGACGTCGACAAGTCGCTGAAGGAGCAGGGCTACGACGCCACGAAGATGATGAAGTCGGCCGAGAACTTCTACCGGTCGATCGGCTTCCCGCAGCTGCCCGAGACGTTCTGGGAGCGCTCGATGCTGGTGCGACCGCGCGACCGCAACGTCGTGTGCCACGCGAGCGCCTGGGACATCGACAGCGATGCGAGGGACGTGCGCATCAAGATGTGCGCGACGCCGACCGAAGAAGACCTCACGACGATGTACCACGAGCTCGGTCACGTCTATTACTACCTCTGGTACCGCGACCTGCCGTACATGTTCCAGGGCGGTGCGCACGACGGTTTCCACGAAGCGATCGGCGACACGATCAACCTGTCGATGACGCCTGGGTACCTGCATACGATCAACCTTGTCGGCGACGTCAAGCCGAGCAAGGAATTCGTCATCAATCAGCAGATGAAGATGGCGCTCGACAAGATCGCCTTCCTGCCCTTCGGCAAGCTCATCGACGAGTGGCGCTGGAAGGTTTTCTCGGGCGAGATCAAGCCCGAGAACTACAACGCTTCGTGGTGGGAACTGCGCCGCCAGTACCAGGGCATCGCCCCGGCGAACGGCCGCACCGAACAGGACTTCGACCCGGGCGCGAAGTATCACATCCCGGCGAACGTACCGTACACGCGCTATTTCCTGTCGTTCATCGTGCAGTTCCAGTTCCAGAAGGCCCTGTGCCAGGCGGCTGGATACAAGGGTCCGTTGAGCGAGTGTTCGATCTACGGCAACAAGGAAGCCGGCACGCGCTTTGCCGCGATGCTGTCGAAGGGACAAAGCCAGCCCTGGCAGGACACCCTGTTCGAGCTGACGGGCACCCGCCAGATGGACGCCTCCGCGATCATCGAATATTTCCAGCCGCTCATCGGCTGGCTCAAGACGCAGAACAAAGGCCAGCAGTGCGGCTGGTGAGGCACCTTCCATGAGCGATGCACGTATACCGCCGCAACTGACATTCAAGGCCATCGTCCTCTCGATCGCCCTGACGCTCGTGCTGATGGCGGCGAACGCCTATCTCGGACTTTTCGCGGGATTGACGATCGCTACGGCGATACCCGCAGCGGTCATCGCCATTGCGGTTCTGCGTTTGTTCGGCCCGCCGAACATGCTGGAGAACAATATCGTCTCGACGGGTGCATCGGCCGGCTCCTCAATCGCCTCGGGTGCGATCTTTACGTTACCTGCGCTCGTGCTGATGGGTTGGTGGAAAGACTTCGATTACGGCTGGACGCTCGCGATCATTGGTCTCGGCGGATTGCTCGGCGTGCTTTTCTCCGTGCCGCTCCGCCGCACGATGATCATCGAGCAGAAGCTGCAGTTTCCCGAGGGCGTGGCCGCCGCCGAGGTGCTCAAAGTCAGTGAAGGTTCGACCGGCGGCGCCAAATGGTTGGGTCTCGCGGCGCTCGCCGGCGGCCTCTTCAAGTTCGCGACATCCGGATTGCACCTCTCGCCGGAGTCGCTGACGGTCTCACGGTATTTTGGCGAGCGTACCGTCGGCTATTTCAGCTTCGGCCTGTCTCCGGCGCTCATTGCGGTCGGCTACATCGTCGGCCTCAACATCGGCGCGCTCGTCGCAGGCGGCGGCTTGCTCGCCTACTGGGTCTTCATTCCGATCTACAGCACCTGGTTCCAGCACCTCGACCCGGCGCTGGCGCAGTCGCTCATCGGCATGAGCGCGGAAGAAGCTGCCGGCGCGATTCGCGGCGCGCAGGTGCGCTACATCGGCGTTGGCGCGATGCTGATCGGCGGCCTATGGACCATCTGGTCCTTGCGCGCGTCGCTGGTCGCAGGCGTGCGCAGTGGACTCAATATGCGCGCGCAAGGCAGCGACGTGCCGCACACCGACCGCGATATCCCGATGAAGCTGATTCTGATCGGCACGGCCGTATTCGTGCTGCCACTCTTTATTCTCTACACGCAGGCCGTCGGCAGCTGGGGCGTCGGCCTCACGATGGCGATCATCATGATCATCACGGGCTTCCTCTTCTGCTCGGTGGCCGCGTATATGGCCGGTATCGTGGGGTCCTCCAACTCGCCGGTCTCGGGCATGACGATCTGCACGATGCTGTTTGCAGCGCTCGTGCTGCTCACGATGATCGGCCGTGGCGGCGTGACGGGTCCGGTCGCAACGATCCTGATCGGCGCCGTCGTCTGCACGGCGGCCTCGATCGCGGGTGACAATCTGCAAGACCTGAAAGCCGGCTACCTGATCGGCTCCACGCCGTGGCGCCAGCAGGTGATGCTCGCGATCGGAGCGGTATCGAGCGCATTCATCATGGCGCCCGTGCTCAACCTCTTCAACAAGGCTTACGGCATCGGTGTGCCGGCGTTTCCCGGCGCGCACGCATTGCCCGCTCCCCAAGCCAACCTCGTCAGGGCGGTCGCGGAAGGAATGTTCGGCGGCAAGCTCCCCTGGAACATGATCATTGTCGGCCTCGCCGTCGGTGCGCTGCTCATCGCGCTCGACTCGTGGCTCAAGCGCAGCGGCTCGCGCTGGCGTACGCCGGTGCTCGCCGTTGCGGTCGGCATCTATCTGCCGCTCGACGTTTCGACGCCACTGCTCGCCGGCGGACTGCTGTGCGAATTCGCGCAGCGCTGGCACCAGCAGCGGGGCGCCGGCGCGAGCGCGGAAAAGCTCATGCAGAACGGCATGCTGTTCGCGGCCGGCATGATCACCGGGGAATCGCTGATGGGCGTCATCATCGCAATCCCGATCGTCATCTACCAGAACGCGGACGTCATGGCGGTGCCCGAGGCCTTCCAGTTCAGCAAATACATCGGTGCCATAGTGCTCGCCGCACTCTGCGCCTGGCTCTACCAGGTAGCGACGCGCCGCCCACCGACCACCACCTAGCCGGTACCGGTGTTGGATAACTGGGGATTTCAGCCACGCCCGAGCGGCTAGAATCGGGTGGGTGAAATTCCCAGTTATCCAACACCGGTACCTCAACGCGTCGAGCCGTCAGCGGGCACTGCGCATCGTCGCGTGCTTCGCGATCCTCTATTTCGTCTGGGGATCGACCTACGTCGTCAACAAGTTCGGCCTGCACCAGCTGCCGCCGATGCTGCTCGGCGGGACCCGCTTCACGCTGGCCGGCCTGATCATGGTGACGCTCGCGCTTGCGCGAGGCGCGCGCATCGCCAGGACGCGCCGGGAATGGCGCGACGTGCTCGTCATGGGGCTCATCGGCGTCGCCATCTCGAACGCGACGAACCTGTGGGCCCTGCAATTCGTTGCCGCGAACCAGTCGGCGCTCATCAACGCGAGCTCCGCCTTCTGGATTGCCGCCCTGGGCACGCTCGGGCCGAAGGGCAATGCCCTCTCGATGCGGGCGCGGCTCGGACTCGGCGTTGGCTTCGCCGGGGTCGCGCTCATCCTGTGGCCGAAGGGCGGCTTCTCGGGCACCGTCCACTGGGCCGAACTCGCCATTCTCTTTGCCTGCTTTCTCTGGGCGACCTGCACCATGTACTACCGACACATGGAAAACCGGCTGGCGACCTTCATGTTCGTGGGCCTGCAGATGCTGAGCGGCGGGCTCGCCATGCTCACGTTCGGATGGCTGGCGGGCGAAGCGAGCCGCTGGAGCTGGGAGCCCCCGGGACTCATCGCGCTCGGCTACCTCGTGATCTTCGGCTCCTGTCTCGCATACGCGGCGTTCGCCTATCTCACGCTCAATACGACGCCGGCGCGGCTTGGCACCTACTCCTACGTCAATCCGGCCGTGGCATGCCTGCTCGCGTGGATCTTTCTCGGTGAAACGATCGCCGCGCTGCAGTTTGCCGGCATGGCGGTGATCCTCGTCGGCGTCGCGCTGGTGACTCTGGAAAGTCCGCGCGCCGGGCACGCGGCGGCGAGTGAGGACGAGGTCTAGTCCGGCGGGCCCTTGCGGACGATGACTTCGATCCGCCCGCGCGGACCGATGAACCAGGAGCCGATCCACCCGGTGAGGCTCACGATGAGCGCGCTCCAGAAGGCGGCGCCGAATCCGTCCAGGCGAAATCCATGCAGCATCGCCGCCACGAGACCGAGCATCGCGGCATTGATGACGAGGATGAAAAGTCCGAGCGTCGCCAACGTCATGGGCAGCGTGAGGATGAGTGTCAGCGGACGCACGAAGGCATTGACGATCCCGAGGAGTGCCGCCGCGAGCAGCAGCGTCGCCCCATCGTCGATAGAGATTCCGGTGACCATCCGCGTCGCAACCCAGAGACCGACAGCGACCAGGGCGGCTCGCACGAGAAATCCCAGCATGTCGGAACTCCTTGCCGGCCAGTCGCGGCCGTCGGCGCCAAGCCTACTTCGTTCGGCGGCTGTTCGTCTGCTTGGGCGGGGTCGCGGGCGGCAGCTCGCGTCCTTCGATCAGCATCAGGCGCAGCTGGCGGAAGAGGATCGGCCACCCCAGGCGCAAGCGCGCGTAAATCGGGTCCCATTCCTTGGTATCCGGGACACCCGAGCCGAGGATGCGCAGCACCGTCGACGGGCCCTTCGAGTCGAGCAGGAAGTCGTCGACGAGCGCCGTGTCGCTCGGCGGGGACCCGGGAGTCTTCAGGTACACGAGGCGCAGCCGGCGGTTCGGCTCGAACACGTCGATCTGCGCGTCGCGGCCGCCCCGATCCTTGCGCTCGACGAAATAGCGCCCGCCCGGGCGCGGCTCGACGATGGCGCGGTCTGCATACCAGCGGACGATCGTCGGCACGTGCGTCAGCGCCCCCCAGACGAGCTCGACGGGCGCTTCGATTTCGACGTGATGGGCGTAGCCGCGTGTGCGGACTGGAGGCATTGGCACTGGTCTCGAGGAAGTTTCGAGTTCAAGACGGATGCCGCGTATTCTGCCACCGCGACTTTGCGGTCAGGAAGGACCGAAGTCTAGAAATTGCGTTGCCAACCGAAGCTGGAGATCGAAATGCTGTGGGTTGAAATCGTGATCGCGCTCGCCGTGCTCGAATTCGTCGTTTTCGGGATGTTCGTCGGCCGCGCGCGCGCCCTTTACCAGGTGAAGGCGCCGGCGACCACCGGCAACGAGGTCTTCGAGCGCTACTTCCGCATTCACTACAACACGCTCGAGCAGCTGATCGCCTTCGTGCCCGGCATCTGGCTCTTTGCGAACCACCTGAGCGTGCGCTGGGCCGCACTCATCGGCGTGCTCTATCTCGTCGGCCGGATCGTGTATTTCAGGGGTTACGCGGCGGCTGCGGAAAAGCGCCACATCGGATCGCTGCTGTCGATGCTGCCGACGCTGGCGCTGCTGCTTGGAGGCCTGGGCGGCCTCGTCTATGAGGCCCTGCACACCGCGGACGCGGATGTCGTGGTCGAGGGGAATCGCCAGAATTGATCGCCGGAAACGACGGCGGGAATCGCCGTCGAGAAAGGCCGGAGCGGACGGCTGTTGCCAGCCGCCCGCTCCGACTCATCGAAGTCGGGAAGGGATCCCGTTAGCGGCGCCAGCCGCCGCCGCCGCCGCCTGAACGGCGCTGACCACCGCCCTGCGGACGCTCCTGGGCTTCGTTGACACGCAACGGGCGACCGCCCATGTCCTGGCCATTCATCGACTGGATGGCGCGCGAGGCATCGGCACGATTCATTTCGACGAACGCGAAACCGCGCGGGCGGCCCGTGTCGCGATCGAGAACGATGTTCACGGACTCCACGGTGCCGTGGGCGGCGAACGCCGTACGAACCTGGTCTTCAGTGGCTGTAAACGGGAGATTGCCAACATAAATCTTCGTCATTGAGAGAACTCCGGAAAAACTAGATACGGATGCAAAACCCGGTATGCCGCGCCGTGCCCGCATCCTCTTGCCTTGCGGCGAAAATGCATGGGGCGGCGTCGGCCCCGGTACCAGAGCATCGATCGCTAACGGCTTTGCTAAGGATTGGCCGGAAGGTCGGGCGAAAAGCCGCTGAAGGCCAAAGAAAGTAAAGTCACAAGGTCACGAGCCGGCGCGCAGACTACGGGAAGCGCCGCAGGGATGCAAACTAGCGCCAGATGATGTCGAATTCGTCGCCCACGGCGAGTTGCTGGCCGACCCCTTCGACCACGATCGCGTTCTGGCCGAAGAGCACCCCCATGAGGTCCTTCGACCAGCGGTAGCTTTTGAGCGTACGTAGCGGTTCGTCGCCCTCCACTTCGCCCGTCGCCTGATTGGTGGTGGTAATGCTGCAACGCGCGCAGGGCTTGACCACGCGTAGGCGCACACCGTCGCGCCGAAATTCGGCGATTCGGTCTTCCGCATAGGCGTCGAGGCCGTCAAGGACGATGTTCGGGCGAAAGCGCTCCATCGGCAGCGCGCGCGCCAGACGGCGGTTCAGATCGTCGAGCGACGCGGTGGAGATCGCGAGCAGGGCAAAGGCGTCGGCAAACTGCGTAATGGCCCGCGTCCCGCCGGTCCATTGCGGGTTGCTGACACGGTCCTCGCGGGCGTCGAACGCGACGAGCCTGAGCTGCGTGCCGAGATAGCGGGTAAGCCAGTCGGCGGCGGCATCGCCCTGGTCGACGGCGCGGCAGGTGTCGCGCCAGATGACGACGGGCTCGGAGGCCGCATTGGTGCGCTCCATCACCTCCAGGGCGGGCATATCCGGCGCAGCCAGGTGCAGGCCTTGCGGGGTCACTTCCGCCGCGATCAGCGCCATGCGCGGCAGCTCGCGCTGCGTCACGAACCGTCCGCCCGGGCGCACGATGAGCCAATGACGATCGTGTTCGAAGCCGGTAGCTGCGAGCGTGAGCGCGGGTCGCGAAATGCCGCGGCATGACTTGACCGGGTAGACGTGAAGCGCGGATATCCGCGCGCGCCCGCTCATGCGTCAGGCCCGCTCCGAGGCCGGCGGCTTGCGCAGTTCCTTGTCGCGGTACATGCGCCGATCGGAGAGCGACATCAGCTCCTTCATGTCGCGGCTGTCCTTGGGATAGGCCGCCGCCCCGATGCTGACACTGCAGCGGATCATGCGCGCACCGATATTGAGGCTGGTGTTGGTCACGTTGTTGCGCACCCGGGTAGCAACGGTCTGTGCCGATTCCGGATCCGCACCGGTCAGCAGCACGATGAACTCATCGCCTCCGAGCCGGGCCGCGAAGTCGGTGGTGCGGATGGAGCGCAGGATCGAATTCGCGACCAGGACGATCGCGTTGTTGCCCGCCTCGTGGCCGAACTGGTCGTTGATCGACTTCAGCCCGTCGAGGTCGATGAGCAGGAGCGAGAAGAGCCGTCCCTGTCGCTCGGCGGCCGCGTGCTCGCGACGGTAGATTTCGTTGAAGGTGCGCAGGTTGAAAAGCGCGGTCAGCGTGTCGGTCTGCGCAAGGTTCTCGATGCGATTGCGCGCGGCGTACACGTCGTAGGCCAGGGTCGTCGTCAGCCAGGCCACCAGCATGTACGGCACGAGTACGCCAAGGGCGCGGGCGACATATGCGGAGGACACGACATCGACGCCTGGATTGTCGGCCGCCAGCAGCATGTAGAGCGCCGCGACCAATGCGACTTGCAGCAGCGTCACCAGGCGCCCGAGCGTCAGCGCGCAAACGATCACCGGCAACAGGTAGAGATTGACGAGCGGACTCTGGTCCTTGCCCGAGACGTACAGGATCACCGTGATGAAGCTCACCATCAGCCAGGTTTCCACCGCGAGCTTCAGTCGCGTGAGCCGCGGAAAGAGCCGCCGGACCCTCAAAGCCGTCGCCGCGAGCGCGAACGCCGCCATCGCCGCGAGGATCACGGTCGAGCGCGCCGCTGTTCCGGGATCGAGGACGAAGTAGAGGCCGACCACCGTCAGCAACAGCGCGTCGACGACGGCGACGCTGCGAACGAAGCGCTGCAGTTCGTTCTGGCGGATTTCCGCGTCGAGTCCCTTTGTCAGTGTGGATCGCTGTTCCATGTGGGGCATTGGCGCGGGTGCCGCCTAGCTGGCGAGCCGCGCCACCTGCTTCTCCCGCTGCGGCAACTGGGTTTTGATGGCTTCGAGGGCGGCGTGGACTTCGCTGTCCCGTACGGCGAGCGGGCGCTTGTCGCCTGCATCCGCGGGAGCGGCGCTCTCCTTCTTGAGCACGATGTCGGGCGCGATACCCTTCTGGTGGATGGAAGCGCCGGACGGCGTGAAGTAGCGCGAAGTCGTGAGCTTGATGGCGCGCCCGTCGGCAAGCGGCATGATCGTCTGCACCGAACCCTTGCCAAAGGTCGTCTGGCCGATGAGTGTCGCGCGATGGTGGTCTTTGAGTGCGCCCGCCACGATCTCGGAAGCGGACGCGGAACCGCCGTTGACCAGCACGGCGATCGGTGCGCCGTCGATCAGGTCGCCGGGCGTCGCGTCCATTTCGAAGCGCGATTCGGGTGTGCGGCCGCTCGCGGTCACGATGATGCCGTCCTCGAGGAACGCGTCCGAGACCGAGACGGCCGCCTCCAGCACCCCGCCCGGGTTGTTGCGCAGGTCGAGAACGAGACCCTTGAGCTTGCCTTGCGCCGACATGCGCAGCGCGGCTAACGCCGTCTTGAGGTCCGCGCCGGTCGTTTCGCTGAACGTGGTGATGCGCAGATAGCCGTAGCCTGGCTCGAGCATCTCCTGCTTGACGCTGTGAACCATGACATTCGCGCGCAGCAGCTCGAACGTGAGCGGCCCGCTGACACCCTTGCGCGTGATGCCGACCTTGACCTTGGTGCCGACCGCGCCGCGCATGCGCGCGACTGCGTCGCCGAGATCCGACTGGTCGATGGCGACCCCGTCGATGCTTGCGACGATATCGCCGGGAAGGATTCCGGCTTTCGCCGCGGGCGTGTCCTCGATCGGCGAGATGACCGTGACGGCATCGTCCTGGATCGAGACCTCGATGCCGACACCGGTGTAGCTGCCGGTCGTGGTGATCTTCATTTCATCGTATTGCTCGTCGTCGAGGTACGCGGAATGCGGGTCGAGGCCGGCAACCATGCCCCGGATTGCGTTCTGCATGAGCTGGTGATCGTCGACCGGATCGACATAGTCCTCATGCACGCGCTCGAGCACCTCGGCGAGCACCTGGGCGTCCTGCCAGGGCAGCGTGTCGTCGCTTGCGGCCTGGGGTTTCGCGGCCGGCGCGCCCTGCAGCATGGTGACGCACACGCCGATCGCGAATCCTGCGATCAGGACAAGGAGAGTCCGGGACGGTCTGACGGGCATCGTGGGGGCTCCGCGGGAGGGACAGGCTGAGGCTTCGTTGATACTAACCCTGACGCCGCGGGGCGACCAACCCGCGCCAGCCGGGCCGCGGCGGGCGCATTGCAAGCCGCGTCAGGATGCGAGGGCGGTGCCGTGCAAGGTGAGTGCCCCGGCCGCGGCGCGTTGCTGATTGAGGAAGAATTCGAACAGCGGCAGATCGATCAGCACCTCGCCGAAGGGCTGCGATCTCGCGATGCTGAAGCCCTGCGCGAAATCGACGCCGAGGGCCGCGATTCGCGCCCGCACGCTTTCCGTCTCGACGCATTCCGCGACGGTCTTGATCCCAAGCGCACGCGCCATCTGGGCGATGGCGGCGACGAGCGTGGCGGCGCGCTCGTTCGCTAGCACGTCGCGCACGAGGCAGCCGTCGATCTTGATCATGTCGATCGGCAGGTCCTTCAGCTGGGCGAAAGAAGTCATGCCGGAGCCGAAGTCATCAAGCGCGACGCGACAACCGAGCGCCCGCACTCGTTCAAAGAAAGGTCCGGCCTTCGCCCCGTGCGTGGCCAGGTCGGCTTCGCTCACTTCGAAGAGAATGCGTCCCGGCGCCACACCGTGATCGGCCAGCGTCGATTCGACGAACTGGGCGAAATCCGCTTTGGCAATGGCGGCGCCGGAAATGTTGATCGAGAACGCCGCCGGGTGGCGGCTCAGGATGTCCGCATTGGCGTTCAACTGCCGCAGCGTGTTGGCGATGACCCAGCGGTCGATTTCCGGCAGCAACTGCGCGCGCATCGCCGCGGCGAGGAATTTTGCCGGCGCGACGGAATTGCCGTCGCCGTCATTGAGGCGCAGCAGCACCTCGAAGTACAGGTCCGAGGCGGTCTGGTGCGCCAGCGGCATGATCGTCTGCAGATCGAGCCGGAAGCGGTCCCCGGCGAGCGCATCCCTGATGAGGGTAACGAGCGTGAAATCGCTGCTGCGCCGGATGATGCCGACGTCCGCGTCCTGATAAAGCTCGACGCAGTTGCGTCCCTTGCCCTTGGCCGTCTTGCAGGCGACTTCCGCGCAGGCGATCGCGTGCGCGAGCTTGACGCTGCCGGCGGGAACGCGCGCGACGCCGCAGCTGACCGATATGGCAGAGCTGCCTTCGCCTCTCACCGGGCCGAGCTGCGCAACGGCGCCGCGCATGGCCTCGGCCGCCGCCAGCGCGCGCTCCGGTTCGCAGTCGGTGAGAAACAGGGCGAACTGATCGCCCGCGATGCGCGCTGCAAAGGATTGGGCGTGCTGCGGGCGGCGCAGGAATTCGGCGATCTTTGCGATGACCTCATCGCCCACATGCATGCCGAAGTCGTTGTTGATGGTGTCGATGTGATCGACGTCCACCAGTACGACGCAATTGCCGGCGCCGGCCGTCGTCGCCGAGAGGTGCGCGCGCGCCTGCTGCTCAAAGGCGGTTGCGGTCAGAAGTCCCGTCAGGGCGTCGTAGTTGCTGTCGAGCACCGCGCCTACGCGCCGCGCGAGGAGTTCCACGAGCCGCGTATGGCGCAGGTCGAAGTCCGCGCCGTCCGCGGAGCGAAACATGGCGAGGATTCCAAGGACACGGCCCGTCGCGTGGCGCAACGGCACCGAGACGATCTTGAACTGCGGTACGTCCGGCGCGCCGCTCGCGATCTTGTTGACCACCATGGTGCGGCCCTGCGCCTGCGCAAGACTCAGCAGGTGGCGATGGGTTCGTGTCAGTACGTCGGATTCGCCCGGCCGTGCCGCACCTTGCGGCGTGCGGCAAATGGTGATGTTGCGTTCCGGAATGAGCACGGCGCCGAGTACGGCGTTCAGGCTGCTGGCACAGGTCTGCACGAGCCGCCGCAGTTCGTCGGCCGCCCCGCCGCCCGCGTCTTCCTCCGACGCGGCCAGCAGCAGATCGAGATCGTTGGCGCGCGCATCGAGCGTGCGATTCAGCGCGCCGATGCTCGAGTGCGCGGCGAGCTCACGCTGCAGGCAGGAGAGCGCCGGCGTCAGCAAACCATGGATGAGCGAGAACGGCCGTTCTTCACCCGAGGCATTGGCTCGGCAGGACAGGCACACGACCGCCTGCAGTTCGCCGAGATCACCGCGGAGACGGAAAACGTAGACGGGAGTGCCATCGTCGAGATGGTGGTCGAAGCCAGCGACTTCCGGACTGCCATCGACAGCCTCGCTGCGCGCGCGCTCGACCAGCGGGCGCAGGTCGGGGCTGTTGAAGCCGGTATTGGCCCAGACCAGGTCGCCGTGGCCCTCGAAGATGGCGATGTTCTGCGCCCGGGGCAGCAGCATCTTGATGAGCTGGCCGTAGCTGTCGTAGCACTTGGCGACGGGCTTCAAGGCGTCACTGCCTGGCGACTGAACTGTCATGGCTGTCCTGCATCCCCGAGATTTCCAGAGGCGCAAAGTCGGCGACAACGGCCTTCGCCGTCCTTGAATTGGTCGGCGATTCCACTAGGTAATTACCGGGTTTTCCCGGCGTGCGGCAATTCTTCGACCCACCCCGCACTCTGGCCGCGGGCGCGCGGGCCGTACCGCGCCGCGCTGGCCAGAGGCATTCACCATAATCCGGATCAGCGGGCGCCCAGTTTCTGCTTGAACCAGGGGTGCGGGTTGATGGGCTTGGAGCCCTTGCGCATCTCGAAATAAAGCTCCGGCCGGGCTTCGCCGCCCGAGTCGCCGACGGTCGCGATGACGTCGCCCGGGGCGACCCAGTCGCCGACGGACTTGAAGATCTGCTCCGTGTGTCCGTAGAGGCTCAGGTAGCCGCCACTGTGCTCGAGGATCAGCAGCAGCCCGAGTCCGGGCAGCCAGTCCGCATAGATCACGCGGCCATAGTAGAGCGCCCGTACCTGCGTGCCGCGATCGGTACCGAACAGCACACCGGTCCAGTTGATTCCCGACGAGCGCGAGTCGCCGAAGTCCGCGAGCACCTTGCCCTGCACCGGCCAGGCGAGCTGCCCGCGCAATTTGTCGAAGGCATCCTGCCGGTCGATGGGAAATTCCCGCAGCGCACGCCGTAGTTCTTCCAGGAGCTTGGTGAGGGTGGTCGCCTGGCGCTTGAGGTCATCGAGCTTTGCGGAGCGCGATTGCAGCTGCTCGCGGACGGCAACGAGCGCCGCGGCACGCTGAGTGCGGGCGCCCTCGAGCGCGTCGACTTCACGCTGCCGCTCGCTCGCAAGTTCATCGAGATGGCGATTTTGCTCGTCAAGTTCGAGCTCGAGCGAATCGAGCTTCGTGACCGCCGTGCGGATGAGCGCGATCTGGTCGGCGCGGGCGCGCCCGAAGTAGCTGTAGTACGCAAGCATGCGTCCGAGGGTCGCGGGATCCTGCTGGTTGAGGAGGAGCTTGAGGGGCTCTTCGCGACCGATGAGGTACGCGGCGCGCAGCTGCGCCGAGAGGGCGGCACCTTCCCGATCGAGCGTGTGCTCATAGGTATGCCGTTCGGCCTCGATCGCGTTGCGCCGCTCCTCGGCGGCGCGGCGCTGATCGCGCAGGGCATCGAGCTGCCGGTGCGCCCGGGTCACCTCGAGTTCAGTCGTGCGCAGCTGGCGCGCCGCCGCGTCGCGTTCGGTCACGGTGTCGCCGACTCTGCGCTCGACATCGGAAATCTGCGTGCGCAGGCGCTCGAGCTTTTCGGCGGTCCGGCGTTCGCTCGGAGTTGACGTGCCATGCACAGACAGGACCGCGAGCAGGCCCAGCACGAGCGCGAGTGCGCGCGTCGCCCGTATGGAGGGGCATCCGCGCCCGGACGCGGGGCGGCGAGGCACACGCAAGGAGGCTGTCAGTTCGATCGACCGGCCCAACGGTGAAATGGCTGTCCGGACGCTATTTTCCGCCATTTGGAACCCGCACTGTATAATGCCCGCCCTTTTTTCGGCGGTATCCGCCCACAGACAGGCGCCGCACGGCAATCGCGGCGAAACGGCCGACGGCGTACATCATGCAGGAATTGACCCAACATCTGCTGCTTCACCCCTACCTGGCGGCTCTCGCCGCCGTTCTGCTCGTCGCCGTGATCGTGACGGAACTCAGGAACCGCGGCCAGGGCTCGGGCGGCGTGTCGCCCACGCAGACGATCCAGCTCATGAACAAGGGCGCGCTCGTCATCGACGTGCGCGCAAACGATGCCTATGCGGCCGGCCACATCGGCGATGCGCGCAACATCGTTGCCGCCGAACTGGCGGCACAGGCGGAGGCCCTGAAGCGCTATCGCGAAAAACCGGTCGTGGTCTGCTGCGACACCGGCGTGATTTCCGGCGGCGCGGCGCGGCGGCTTGCGACGCTCGGCTTCACGCAGGTCGCGAATCTGCGCGGCGGCCTCAATGCGTGGCGACAGGAGAACCTGCCGCTCATCAAGGGCGCCAGATGAACGCCGGGCCGTCTGGCGCCGAGATCCTCGTTTATACGACGGGCTGGTGCCCGTTCTGCATGCGCGCGAAGGCGCTGCTCGATCGCAAGGGCTTTCACTACCGCGAGCTCAACGTCGAGGACGACCCGGTGCTGCGCGAGGAAATGGTCAAGCGCAGCGGTCGGCGCACCGTGCCGCAGATATTCGTCGGCGAAACGCATGTCGGCGGCTTCGATGAGCTGCATGCGCTCGACCGCACCGGCCGCCTCGATCCGCTCGTGAGCGCGTCGCCGAACTAGATTTCCATAGCCCTCCATACCAACGAAACATCGACGAGGATTCCCCATGACGGACGAACAGAGCACAGTGCCGGCCACCGACGCGGGCCGGGAAATCATCCTGAACCAGATCTATCTCAAGGACTGTTCGTACGAGGCGCCGAATGGGCCGCGCATTCCGACCCAGGAGTGGAATCCGAAGATCAACGTCAACATGAACACGACGGCCAATGATCTCGGCAATCATCTGCGTGAGGTCGTGCTGACCGTGACGGTCGAAGCCAAGATCGGCGAGGCGACCGCCTTCCTGGTCGAGGTCAAGCAGGCGGGCGTGTTCACGCTGCGCAACCTCGCGCAGGATGACCTGCGTCGCACGGTTTCCAGCCTGTGCCCGGAAATCCTCTTTCCGTACGTACGCGCGGAGGTCGGCAACCTGATCCAAAAGGGCGGTTTTCCGCAGTTCCTGCTGCCACCCGTGAGCTTCGACGCGCTCTACACGCAGTCGCTGAAGGCGCAGAGCGAGCAGCCGGCGGGCTCCGCGGTCAACTGAACTCACCCGTGCCGACGGCAGCGACTGCAGCCGAATCCATCGCCGTCCTGGGGGCCGGCTCCTGGGGTACGGCGCTCGCGATACAGTTCGCCCGCGCCGGCTGCGCGACGCACCTGTGGGCGCGCGACGCGCGCCACCTCGAGGCGATGTCACGCGAGCGCCGCAATGCTCGCTACCTGCCGGAAGCACGCTTCCCGGAGAATCTCGCGATCACAGCCGAGCTCGCGGGCGCGATCCGCGGCAGCCGCGACTTGCTGATCGCGGTTCCAAGCCAGGCGTTCCGCTCGCTGCTGCAAGCGCTCAAGCCGCTGCTCGAGCGTGGACAACGTGTCGCGTGGGCGACCAAGGGCTTTGAACTCGCGACCGGCAAGCTGCCGCATCAGGTCGCGACTGAAGTGCTCGGCAGCAACGTGCCGGTCGCGGTGTTGTCCGGTCCGACCTTCGCCAAGGAAGTAGGCGCGGGCCTGCCGACGGCGATGACCATCGCGTCCGCCGATGCGGCCTTCGCATCGGAACTCGCCCAGGGGCTCTCGGGCCTCAACTTCCGCGCGTATACGTCGAATGACATCGTCGGGGTCGAAGTTGGCGGCGCGGTCAAGAATGTGCTCGCAATCGGTGCCGGCATTTCCGACGGTATCGGCTTCGGCGCCAATACGCGCATCGCGCTGATCTGCCGCGGGCTTGCGGAAATGACGCGGCTTGGCGTCGCGCTCGGAGCGCAGCTCGAGACCTTCATGGGACTCGCGGGGCTCGGCGACCTCGTCCTGACATCGACCGACGATCAATCACGCAATCGCCGCTTCGGGCTGGCACTCGCGCATGGCAAGACTCCCGAGCAAGCGATCGTCGAGATCGGACAGGTGGTGGAGGGCGCGGAGGCGGCGCGCGCCGTTCACGAAGTTGCCGGGCGGCTCAAGGTGGAAATGCCGATCTGCACGGCGATCTACCGCATCGTCCACGAAGGCTTGCCGATCCGTGCTGCCGTCGATGCCCTCATGAGCCGCGAGGTTCGCTCGGAATAGCCGCGGCGCTGCGAAACCCGTTCTGCCGCCACGCCTCATAAGCGACGACGGCGACCGCATTGGCGAGATTGAGGCTGCGGTTGCCCTCGAGCATCGGCAGTGCAACCTGAAATCGCGTCGGAACCGAGTCCAGAAGCGCGCGCGGCAGTCCGCGTGTCTCCGAACCGAAGACGAAAGCATCGCCTGGATGAAATGCGACGTCCGCATAGCGGTGCGGCGCACCGGACTCGACGGCGAACAAGCGCGCTGATCCGAGCCGGATCCGGCAGGCCGCGAAATCCGCGTGCACTTCAACCGCGGCGAGATCCCGATAGTCGAGCCCCGCGCGACGCAGGCGCTTCGCGTCGAGCGAGAAGCCGAGCGGCCGTACGAGGTGCAGACGCGCGCCGGTATTGGCGCAGAGACGCATGACGTTGCCGGCGTTGGGCGGGATCTCGGGCTCGTGGAGTATGATGTGAAACATGACGGTTCCTAAGGATGTCGCCGAGTCCGCTCTCGCCGTCGACTTCTGCGGACTGAAGCTCAATTCGCCACTGGTGCTGCTCTCGGGATGCGTCGGCTTCGGCGAGGAGTACACGCGCGTCGCTGGCTTCAGCAATCGCGATGCCGGTGCGATCGTGCTCAAGGGTACAACGCTCAAGCCGCGGCTCGGCAATCCGCCGCATCGGGTCTACGAGACGCCGATGGGCATGCTGAACGCCATCGGGCTGCAGAACCCTGGCGTCGACCACGTCGTGCGCAGGATCCTGCCGCAACTCGACTTCGGCGAAACGCGATTCATCGCGAACGTCTGCGGCTCGACCATCGACGAGTACGTCGAGGTCGCCCGCCGCTTCGACGATTCGCCGATCGACGCCATCGAAATCAACATCTCCTGCCCGAACGTCAAGGAAGGCGGCGTGCAGTTCGGCAACTATCCGGACATGTCCGCACGCGTCGTCGAAGCCTGCCGCAAGGTCACCCGCAAGCCACTCATCACCAAGCTCTCGCCCAACCAGACCGATATCGGCGAGAACGCACGCCGCTGCATCGATGCCGGAAGCGATGCGTTGGCCGCGATCAATACCTTGATGGGCATGGCGATCGACGTCGCGACGCATCGCCCGATCATCGGCAACGTGCAGGGCGGGCTGTCCGGCCCCGCGATCAAGCCGATCGCGCTCCTGAAGGTGTTGCAGGTGGCCGAGGTCGCCCGTCCGCGGGGCATTCCCATCATCGGCCAGGGCGGAATCGCCAGCACGCACGACGCGCTCGAATTCATGATCGCCGGCGCGACGACGGTCGGAATCGGCACGGCACTCTTCTACGATCCGCTCGTCTGCACCAAGATCAATGCAGGGCTCGCCGCTCACCTCGCGGCGAGCAAATCGAACGGCATACAGGCGCTCGTCGGCTCGCTAAGGATCGGGAAGCCCGCCGAACTCAAGGTCTCCTGCGCGGCAGGCTGATGTTCCCTCGGCGGCGCCCCTCAGGGCGCTACGCTCAGGACTCTCTGTGTCGGATACGCGAACGCGATGCCGTGTGCGCGGAACGCCTCGATGATCGCGAGATAGACCGCGTGCTGACGATCGTAGAGCACGAGCGCCGTCGAGCCCTGTGAATACATCGAGACCTCGTACAGGAACGCGTGCTCGCCGATTTCCCGCAGATGGCACCGATCGAAGCGCGCTCCGGACTGTGCGCTCACGGCCGCCTCGACGAGTTTCGGAATGAGCGCGAGTTTCGCCGCTTCCGTTTCCTGCAGGATTCGCAGTCGGAAGACGGCCTGGCGTTCCATGGCCCGGCCGAAGTTGCGGATGCGGCTCTTCAGTGCATCGGCATTCGAAAGGATGATCTGCTCGCCCGAGCCGCTGCGAAGCCGCAGGCTCTTGATGCCGATCTGCTCGACGGTACCGGAGTACTCGCCGATCTCCAGGATGTCGCCGATGACGAACGGCTTGTCGAGAGCGATCGAAAGCGACGCGAACAGGTCGCCGAGAATGTTCTGCAGGGCAAGCGCCACGGCGACTCCGCCGACGCCGAGGCCCGCAAGCAAAGCCGTTATGTTGACGCCGAGGTTGTCGAGGGCGACCAGCAGGATGATTGACCACACGATGATGCGGCCGCCGAACTCGATGATGGCGAGCGAACTGCCGATGCCCGCATCGCCGGGTTGGCCGGACTCGCGCGCGGCGCGTTCATCGATCAGGAACGAGACCGTGCGCGTTGCCCAGATCCCGACCTGCGCGAGCACGAGCAGCAGCATGACGTAGGCGCTCATGTGCTCGACGCGCGCGCTCAGGCTGAGCCAGCGCTCGCCGACGTAGAAGGCGAACGGAATGAGGAAGAACGGGCGCGTCGTGCCCGCGAGATGCGCGACCAGCCGGATCGCTGCGGAATGGCCTGCCTCGGTGTAACGCGTGTGGCGCGCGACCACGAAACGCCGCACGACGAGCAGCGCCAGGAGGGTGAGCAGCGCCACGCCGAGTGCTATCGCCCAGTCGATGAGCGAATTGCCGTAGAGGGTCATCTCGGACCACGCCAGCAGGTCTTTCATGGAGCCGGTTCTGAGGGTCGGGTGGGGCCGGGATTATAGGACCAGCTTGCCTGGTGCCGGCAATCGTGGTTCCGCTGCGCAACGCTTTCGCCGCTGCTACTATTCAGGGCAGCAGAAAAACACGCACCGCGGGATGTTCCGGTGTTCGATGCGAAGCGCCGTGCGCCGCCAGCAGGGAAACATGGAAGTCTGTCAGAGGTAGAGCGCCGATGAAGATCCTGTACGTCGTCCTGGTCGTCGCCCTGACGCTTTTTTCCGGTCTCGCGGATTCCCGCGCGTTCCTGTTCGCGGCGCAGACCTGGCACGACGATCGCCTCAACCTCCAGCTGCTGGGCAAATCGCTGCTTTTCTTCGCGATCGGCATCCTGCTCTATGTGCTGTCGCTCAAGTTCCTGCGCTACCTCGGCGTGCATTCCGCGACCATCCAGACGAGCCTCTGGTTCATGGCCACGATCGTCGGCCTCGCCGTCATCAGCGGCGAATTCGTCCGGTGGCACCGGCTCGACCAGGCAATCGCGCTCGTGGTCGCCGCCGGCCTTACCTGGCTCGTAGTGCGGGTCGAGGCCTGAGGTTCAGGCGACCGCTGCGAAACTCGCGTAGCTCGCGAGCGATGGTGCGCGCCAGGTGACGCGCCGCCGCGCCGGCAGTCTCTTGCGGCCGAGCGCCACCAGGATTCCCGGATACCCATGCACCTGCTGGTCGGGGTACGCAAATGCCTGAATGTCGAGCGTGCGTCGCTCGAAGCCGTTGTCGACCAGGCAGTGGTAAAGGTCGTCGACGTCGACGTACGAGCAGGGAAACCAGTGGTCCTGAACCTGATACGCGGAGCAGCGCCACAGCGCATTGAGAAAGAGGCTGCCGCCCGGCGCGAGCGTCGAAAGCACGTTGCGCATGCACTGGCGCCAGACCGCGTGGCTGCTCGAGATGCAATCGAGGCAGTAACCGGTCACCAGCAGATCGTAGTGCTCCTTGTAGCCCTGTCCCAGTGGATAGCGGTGGCGAGCATCCGTGCCGAACAGCTTGCCGATGACCCAGCGCGTGCGCTGCTCGCGCTCCAGGACGTCCCGCTCCTGCGCAAGCTTGCGGCCTTCGGCGCCGAGAATGTAGCGTGTGAACAGGTGCCAGTCGTTGGCACCGGGTTCGCTGTGTGACCAGCTGCGAACGGTACGCAGGTTGTCGCGCGACCAATCCGCCATGTCGAGGGCTTCGACGTAGGGCGCGGCGGCGATCGCGTTGTGCAGCGTCGGCCCGCAGCCGTAGTCGAGCGCGCGCTCGTAGCGGCGCGGCGTTGCCGCGAGGTAGTCCACGAGGCACTTGAGCGTGATGCGCTCGTCGCGACAGATGTTCTTGCGGTAGTAGAACTGGAAGTAGTCGTTCGCGGTCCAGCTTTCGTACGTCGCGTCGACGGCCATCGTCCCATCGTAAGCAGTCATTCTTTTTGTTCCCCTGGTGCGTCGGGCTGCAAGCCCGCTTGTCCGGGGTGACTACACGGCGCAATCGCTTGCGCAGACACGGCGCCCGATCGCAGGAGAGACGGCCGCGCGCCGCCGGCGGCTGCTCGCGCCGGCTTCGTTGTGCCCCTCGTTCCCCATGCGTCGAGCCTGACCTGACAGCGCTCAACGATCCGCTCATGAAGCTCATCGCCCCACGCGGTTCTTTTTCTCGTGGCCGCCGGCCGCCCGGGCGGATAAAAGCCCTGTTACCGCTTCAATTCCGCCGGCTGTTCGTATTGGCTGTGCCGACTGTCTCTTGTGTCAAAAGGTTGCGGCCAATCGTTCATGTGAACAATTGGCAGAAACCCTGAAGGCGTTGTAGGGGAATCCCCGAATTATGTCCATTCGGGCGCGCGGTTGATCGAAGCGCTACGGGTCGTCCATGCCGAGTTCGCGCAGCTTGCGGGTAAGCGTGTTGCGACCCCAGCCAAGCAAGCGGGCGGCATCCTGCCGGCCTCCGCGCGCCTGGCTCAGGGCAACGCGCAGCAGCGTACGCTCGAATTCGGGCACGGCTTCGTCGAGCAAACGATTGGCGCCGCCGCGCAACTGCAACTCGGCCCACAGGCCGAGAGCCCGGCTCCAGTCATTACCGGCGCCGGCCGCTGCGCTGGCGTGGCCGCCGAGATCGGCCGGGATGTCGGCCGTCGAGATCTCGCGACCGGGTGCGGTCACGGTCAGGCGACGGCAGGTATTCACCAGCTGGCGCACATTGCCGGGCCAGTCAAACGTCAACAGGCGTTGCTCCGCATCTGCCGTGATCGACTTTCGATCGACGCCGAGTTCGTTCGCCGCCAGCGCAAGGTAATGCCGGAGCAGTTCCGGTATGTCTTCCCGCCGTTCTCGCAGCGGCGGAATCGCGATGCTAATGACATTCAGGCGATGCAGGAGGTCCTCCCGGAACGCCCCGCTCGTCACTCGCGCTTCCAGATCCTGGTGGGTGGCCGCAATCACTCGCACATCGACCCGAACCGGCGTCTGGCCGCCGACGCGGTAGAACTCGCCCTCTGCCAGCACCCGCAGCAGGCGCGTCTGCAGGGCGGGTGACATGTCGCCGATCTCGTCCAGAAACAGTGTGCCGCCGTGCGCCTGTTCAAATCGGCCGCGGCGCTGGGCATCGGCGCCGGTGAACGCGCCCTTCTCATGGCCGAACAGTTCCGATTCGAGCAATTCGGCGGTGAACGCCGCTGTGTTGAGCGCAATGAACGGGCCCTCGGAGCGCGGACTGTGACGATGCAGGGCGCGGGCGACGAGTTCCTTGCCCGTGCCGGATTCACCCGTGATCAGCACCGTCATGCTCGAGCGCGACAGGCGCCCGATCGCGCGGAACACCTGCTGCATGGCCGGCGCCTGGCCGAGCAGTTCCGGCATGCGGCTGCGATCGGCTTCGCCTTCGACCGGCGCCCGCGGCGCTTGTGCCGCGCGCTTCACGAGGTCGACCGCGTGATCGATGTCGAAAGGTTTCGGCAGGTACTCGAAGGCCCCGCCTTCGTAAGCCGCGACCGCGCTGTCGAGATCGGAATGCGCCGTCATGACGATGACCGGCAAGTCCGGCCGCGAGGTCTGAATCGCTCGCAACAGGTCAATGCCGCTTTCTCCCGGCATGCGCACGTCCGTGATCAGCACGTCGGGCGCCGAACGCCTCAGGGCATCGAGCACGCCGCGCGCTTCACCGAAGGTCGTCGTCAACATGCCGCTCTGTTTGAGCGCGCGTTCGAGTACCCAGCGGATGGACGCGTCGTCATCGACCAGCCACACATTGAGCGACTTAGGATTCATCTTTGGCAATCGGCAGCAGGATCGTGAAAACCGTGCTGCCTGCTTCGCTTTCGAATTCGATCAGGCCGCCGTGTCGGGTGACCAGGTCCTGCGCGATCGCGAGCCCCAGCCCCGTTCCGTCGGGCCGCCCGGTGACCAGCGGATAGAAAAGCGAATCTCGCAACGCGTCGGGCACGCCGGCGCCGTTGTCCTCGAATTCAATCGATGCCACGAGGCGGTAGCGGACGGAGCCGATGCTCGCGTTGGTCAGGGCGCGCGTGCGCAGCGTGAGCCTGCCCTGTGAGCCGATCGCCTGCAGCGCGTTGCGGCCCAGGTTCAGCATGGCCTGGATGATGAGATGCCGATCGAGCGAAATCGTCGGCAGGCTCGGATCGTAGTCGCGGTCGACGATGACACGCGTGCCGGCTTCGCTGCGCAGCAGGTGATAGACGTGCTCGCAGAGCTCGTGAAGATTGAGAGCCTCGCGGCGCGGCGCGCGTCCGGGGCCGAGCATGGAATCGACGAGATTCGCGAGACGGTCCGCCTCGCCGATGATGACGTTCGTGTATTCGCGCAGCGCCGTGTCTTTCAGCTCCCGCTCCAGGAGTTGCGCCGCGCCGCGCAGGCCGCCGAGCGGATTCTTGATCTCGTGAGCGAGCTGCCGAACCATCAGCCTGCTGCCGCCGAGTTGCGCGAGCAGCTGGGTTTCACGGCTGATGCGCTGGCGCTGCGTGGCGTCGGCCATCTCCACGATTAGCGCGCGGCCCTTGCCGGGCTCCTCGATGGGCGTCGCGATGACGTCGACGACGCGCTCTTCCGCCGTCGCCGCGTTCGGCCGGATGGCGACCTCGCGCTGCCAGCAGGCTTCCGATCGTTCGAGCGCGCGATGCAGCAGCGTATCGAGTTCGTCGGGCCCCTTGAGCAGATCGCGCCATGGCCTGCCGCGAATGGCCTTGAGGCTGACGCCGAGCATCTGCTGTGCAGCAGCGTTGGCGTACTCGATTTCCAGCGCGGAGCCGAGCAAGAGGACGCCCGTGGTCAGCGCGTCCAGCACGTCGGCGCGCTCTTGCCAGAGCTTTGCGGGGATGACTTCGGCTCCGACTGCCATGTCAGCGCCCAGTCAGCAGGTCGCGGCTCTCGCCGCGTGAGATCAGTTTTTCGGGGTGGGCGGACGCAGAGCGGGGCCTTGCGGCGGCTTTGCGATCGAGGTCTGTCGTACCGTGAGGGTCACCGCCGGTGTCGAAACAACCGCCTTGCCGGTGTTGTCCACGACCGCCGCGACCAGTTGATGGTCGCCCCGAGTCACGTTCGACAATTGCAGCGAGGTGCTGCTCGTCGGCAGGCCGTCGACGCGCTTGCCGTCCATGTACAGGTAAATCGAATGTCCGGGCTGCAAGACGGGGTCGATGCGCAGCTCCACGCTGACGCTGCCGCCGCTGTTGGGAATGACCGCTCCCGACTGCGGTCTGCGCATCTCGAATTCGGAATAGGTCGCCGCATCCCCGGTCGTCCGTTGCGATTTCGCCGGTGCACGCGCCTGACTCGATGCCGGTGCATGGAAGGTCTGAGCGGGAATCAGCTCCACTTGCGTCGCCCCGGCGGGCGGCGGGCGATCGGAATAGTGGACCTGCCCCTGCGCGTCGATCCACTTGTAGGTTTCGGCCGAAGCCGTGCCCGCGGCGCACAGCAGCAGCGCGGCAATCGCGGTAAACGGTGCGGTTCTCGGCATGGGCCGAAAGCATAGCCCTAACCCCTGTCAGTGACAAAAACCGGTGACGGCGATCTGCGACCGCCGTCACCGAATGCCTGGCTTGTGCATGCGGCACTAGCAGCTGTAATACAGCTCCAGCTCGATCGGGTGCGTCGTCATGCGAAAACGCGTGACTTCCTGCATCTTGAGCCCGATGTACGCGTCGATGACGTCGTTGGTGAACACGCCGCCGCGCGTCAGAAACTCCCGGTCCCTGTCGAGGTGCTCGAGCGCCATGTCGAGCGAGTGGCAGACGGTCGGGATGTCCTTCGCCTCTTCCGGCTCGAGGTCGTAGAGATCCTTGTCCGCCGGTTCGCCCGGGTGAATCTTGTTCTGGATGCCGTCGAGTCCGGCCATCATCATCGCCGTGAATGCGAAGTACGGATTGGCGCTCGAGTCCGGGAAGCGCACTTCGATCCGGCGCGCCTTTGGATTCGAGACCCACGGGATGCGGATCGACGCCGAACGATTGCGCGCGGAGTACGCGAGCATCACGGGCGCTTCGAAGCCGGGCACCAGGCGCTTGTAGCTGTTCGTGCCCGCGTTCGTGAACGCATTGATGGCCTTCGCGTGCTTGATGATGCCGCCGATGTAGTAGAGAGCGAGATCGGACAGGCCGCCGTATTTCTCGCCGGCGAACAGCGCTTTGCCGCCCTTCTGCAGTGACTGGTGCACGTGCATGCCGCTGCCGTTATCGCCGACCAGCGGCTTCGGCATGAACGTAGCCGTCTTGCCGTAGCCGGCCGCCACGTTGTGCACGACGTACTTGAGGATCTGGACTTCATCCGCCTTGCGAACAAGGCCGCCGGCGCCGACTCCGATTTCGCATTGGCCGGCCGTCGCGACCTCATGGTGATGCACCTCGACCTTGCAGCCCATTTCCGCGAGGGCCTGGCACATGGCCGAGCGCACGTCCTGGAACGCGTCGACCGGCGGCACTGGAAAGTATCCGCCCTTGATGCCCGGGCGATGGCCCTTGTTGCCGTCGGGATAGTCGGTGCTCGAATTCCAGGCGCCCTGCACGGAATCGATCTGATAGAAGCAGCCGCGCATTTCCGCGCTGAAGCGCACGCTGTCGAAGATGAAGAATTCGTTCTCGGGGCCGAACAGCGCGCCGTCCGCGATTCCGGTGGACTTCAGGTAGGCCTCGGCGCGCTTGCCCAGCGAACGCGGATCGCGCTCGTAGCCCTGCATCGTCGAGGGCTCGATCACGTCGCAACGGATGTTGACCGTGGCCTCTTCGAAGAAGGGATCGATCACCGCCGATGCGGATTCCGGCATCAGGATCATGTCGGACTCATTGATGCCCTTCCAGCCGGCGATCGATGAGCCATCGAACATCTTGCCGTCGGTAAAGAAGTCCTCGTCGACGACGCCCGAGGGCACCGTGACGTGTTGTTCCTTGCCGCGCGTATCGGTGAAGCGCAGGTCGACGAACTTCACGTCCTTTTCTTTCATCAGCTTCAAAACGTCGGCTGGGGTCATGGAATTCCTCCGGATATCTCTTTGGTTTCGTGAGTGACTCCCCCCGCGGCTCACTTCCAATCTTTCGGGGAGACTTCAACCAGGCCCGGGCTTTTTGCAGGTTCTATGCCACGGCCCGTCCACTCGACAAATCAGTGGCTTAGGCAGTGACCGCGCGCCCCAAAGCCCGCCTTGCGCGCTATTTTAGTGCGAATTCGCGTCGTTTCGCACCTCTTTAGGGCGTTAGTGGGCCAGAATCCGGCCTGAAGGCGGCGATATCGCGGTTGTCGTGCTCCAGAAGGCACTCTTTTAGAGCGTGGCGCGCGGTGGCTCTTGATCAAGCACGCGATGCGCGCAGCCGCGTGTTGCCGCAACGACGCTCGGCCGTGCTCGCTATACTCCCGCCCCTTTGTTCGGGGAGTCGACGTTGATGGCGGCGAAACGGGCACGCGCTCGCTCGGTGCAATCGTTTCAGGACCTGATCTTCACGCTGCAGTCGTACTGGTCGGAACAGGGCTGCGTGATTCTTCAGCCCTACGATATGGAAATGGGCGCCGGAACATTTCATACGGCGACGTTCCTGCGTGCCATCGGCCCGGAACCCTGGAACGCGGCCTACGTTCAGCCGTCACGCCGGCCGACTGATGGACGCTACGGCGAAAATCCGTTCCGTCTGCAGCACTACTACCAGTTGCAGGTCGTGATGAAGCCCTCGCCGCTCGACATCATCGAGCGCTACCTGGGTTCCCTGCGCCGGCTCGGCTTCGACCCGCTCGTTCACGATATCCGCCTCGTCGAGGACAACTGGGAATCACCGACACTCGGCGCCTGGGGTCTTGGCTGGGAAATCTGGCTGAATGGCATGGAGATTTCCCAGTTCACCTATTTTCAGCAGGTCGGCGGACTCGACTGCCGCCCGGTCATGGGCGAAATCACGTACGGCCTGGAACGCCTCGCCATGTACCTGCAGGGCGTTGACAGCGTGTACGACATCGTCTGGCAGGACGGACCCGGCGGCCGCGTGACCTATGGCGACGTCTACCACCAGAACGAGGTTGAACAGTCGAAGTACAACTTCGAGCTCGCTGACGTCGCCGAACTCTTTCATCAATTCGAAGCGCTGGAGGGCGAATGCCAGCGCTTGCTCGCCGCGGCGCTGCCGCTGCCGGCGTACGAACGGATGCTCAAGTCGTCGCATGTTTTCAATCTGCTCGATGCGCGCGGCGCGATTTCCGTGACCGAAAGGCAGCGCTATATCCTTCGCGTCAGGGCGCTCGCTCGTGCGATCGCCGAGGCTTACTTCGAGCGGCGCCAGGCCCTGGGCTTCCCGATGCTCAAGCAAGCGCCTGCATCGTCATGAAGGACGGCGCGCGCGATTTTCTGGTCGAAATCGGCACCGAAGAGCTCCCGCCGCTGGCGCTCCCGGACCTGTCGTCAGCACTGGCCGACAGTATCGCGAAGGGTCTTGCCGCCGCACGCCTTGGTCACGGGCCGTGCACGCAGTTCGCAACGCCCCGACGACTCGCCGTGCTCGTGTCGAGTCTCGTGGCACGCCAGCCGGATCAGGAAATCAAGCGGCGGGGACCACCCGTCACTGCGGCTTTCGATGCCAGTGGCAAGCCGACGAAAGCGGCGCTGGCCTTCGCGAATTCCTGCGGCGCGTCCCTCGACCGAATCGGCCGCGCTCGGGAAGAGAAAGGTGAATACCTTTATTTCGCCGGCAGCCAGCCGGGGCGGGCAACCGTCGAGCTGCTGCCCGATATCGTCGCCCAGGCACTTGCCGGACTGCCGATTCCGAAGCGCATGCGCTGGGGATCCGGCGACGCGGAATTCGTGCGGCCGGTTCACTGGGTGTTGATGCTGTTCGGCCGTTCGGTCGTTCGCGGAAAAATTCTGGGCGTTGCCGCCGGCGCGTTGACCCGCGGTCATCGCTTTCATGCGCCGCGCCCCGTGCGGATCGCCGATCCATCGCACTATGCACCGCAACTCCTGAAGGCACGCGTCATTGCCTCCTTCGCGGATCGTCGCGAGCGTATTCGCGCCGGTGTGACTGCGGCGGTCACCGGCGGCAAGCACCGCGCATTGATCAGCGAGGAGCTGTTGAATGAGGTCGCTGCTTTGGTCGAATGGCCGGTGGCGATTGTCGGCCAGTTCGAAGATCGGTTTCTCGACCTGCCAAGGGAAGTGCTGATCGCAGCGCTACAGGACCATCAACGCTGCTTTGCCGTCGAGGGCCCGAATGGCAAGCTCAGCCCGCGCTTCGTGGCGGTGAGCAACATTGCAAGTCGCCAACCCGCGCGCGTAGTAAAGGGCAATGAACGGGTGGTACGACCTCGGCTGGCCGATGCGACGTTTTTCTGGGACACGGATCGCAGGCAGCGCCTGGCGGACCGGATCGAGGCGCTGAAGGCCGTTACGTTCCAGAGCAAGCTCGGCACCCTGTACGACAAATCACTGCGTGTCCGCGCGCTGGTGCAGGAGATTGCGCCGGCAATCGGCGCCGACGTCACCGTTGCCGCACGCGCCGCGGAGCTGGCCAAGTGTGATCTCCTGACGCGGCTGGTCGGCGAATTTCCGGAACTCCAGGGCACGATGGGCGGCTACTACGCGCGCCACGATCGCGAGCCGGAGGCGGTAGCCCAAGCGATCGGCGAGCAGTATCGGCCGCGATTCGCCGGCGATCACCTCCCTGGCAGCAAGGCGGGCGTCGCTGTCGCCATCGCCGACCGGCTGGACACCATCTGCGGCGTGTTCGCCATCGGCCAGAAGCCGACCGGCGCACGCGATCCCTTCGGCCTGCGGCGAGCAGCCGTCGGTGTTCTGCGCATGATCGTTGAACTCGCGCTGGAGCTCGACCTCAAGCAGCTGCTCGCGGCGGCGGTGGCGGCACAACCCGTCAAGGGTCCGCAGCCGGCGGAGATCTATGACTACATGATGGAGCGATTGCGCGCGTACTACCTGGAAACTGCACGCCAGCCGGGCATGACGAGCGAGGTCTTCGATGCCGTGCTCGTCAATCAGCCCGCCTCACCGCTCGATTTTGACTCGAGGATACGAGCCGTTGCCGCGTTTCTTGGGATGCCGGAGGCGCCGGCGCTGACGGCAGCCAACAAGCGAATCGCCAACATCCTCCGCCAGGCTGGCGAATCTTCAGCCGCGGCATTCACCGCGATCGACAGTTCCGCCTTCGAGAAGAACGAAGAGCGAGTCCTGTTCGCGGCCATCGAAGCAAGCCGGCGCGAGGTCGGCAAGCTTCTGGCTGCCCGCCGATATGGCGACGCCATGAAGAGTCTCGCCGCCCTGCGTACTCCCGTGGACGCGTTTTTCGAAGCCGTCATGGTGATGCACGAGGATCCTCACACTCGATCGCAACGGCTCGGTCTGCTGCAGGCAATACGCGAGCTCTTCATGCACACTGCGGATCTCTCGCGCATCGGCACCTGAGCCACATGCAGTTCTTTGGATCGTTGCTCTTCACGACGCTGCTGCTCATCCTGACTCCCACCTGGGGTCTTGCGATGTTCGCCCTGTTCTTCCTCCCGCAGCGCGGCCAGTTTGCAATGGCAAGGGCCTGGGCCCGGACCCTGCTGTGGCTACTGCGCGTGCTATGCCGGCTGGATTATCAGGTCAGCGGACTCGAAAACCTGCCGAAGGGCGCACACGTGGTCATGTGGAAGCACTCCTCAAGCTGGGAAACCATCGCGCAGATGGTGATCTTTCCGCCGCAGGTCTGGGTGCTGAAGCGGGAGCTGATGTGGCTGCCGCTCGTCGGCTGGGGACTGGCGATGACGCGGCCCATTGCGGTCAATCGATCCGCCGGGCACACCGCCGTCAAACACGTCGTGGAGCAAGGCAAGAATCGGATCGGCCGCGGTTATTGGGTGAGCATCTTTCCGGAGGGCACCCGCATGCCGCCGGGAGAAACGCGCAAGTACGGCGTGAGCGGCGTTCTGCTTGCACAGGCGACTGGCTGCCTGTTGGTGCCGGTTGCCCACGATGCGGGCTTCTACTGGCCGCGCCGCGGCCTGCGCAAAAAGCGCGGCACGATACGCGTGAACATCGGAGCGCCGCTTTCGGCCGCAGACCGCGATCCGCGGCAGCTCAATGAAGAACTTCAGCGCTGGATCGAAGAGCGGGTACGCTCGATGAGCGCCTCGATGCCCGGCTGATCAGATATCGAGGTTGGCGACGGCGGGCGCGTTCTTTTCGATGAACTCGCGCCGAGGTTCGACCTGATCGCCCATGAGCGTGGTGAAGATGTCGTCCGCGGCAACCGCATCTTCGATTTTCACCTGCATCAGGCGGCGCGTTTCCGGATTGATGGTCGTATCCCAGAGCTGTTCGGGATTCATTTCGCCGAGTCCTTTGTAGCGCTGAATCGTCTGGCCTCTGCGTGCCTCCTCGAGCAGCCATCCCATGGCCTGCTTGAAACTCCCGATGTCTTCGCGAGCTTCGCCTTTGGCGATATATGCGCCATCGCCGATGAGGCCGTTAAGGGTCCGTCCCAGCTCCTCGATGCGGCGGTATTCGGCGGACTCGAAGAATTCCCGCTGGATGTGCTTGTCCGTCGGCAGTCCATGCACGATCCGGTGCACCAGCAGGCGTTGCGGGGTGCTGTCGTGGCCGGCCTGGACCTCGACGCGAAATTCCTTGGTGGCGTCCGCGCGCCCATTCAGGCGGGCCTCAAGAGCGCGGCACCAGTCGCGCAACCAGTCAATGCGGTCGAAATTCTCGACGGAAACCTCCGGCAGGTAGATGAGCTGCTCGAGCAGGTCCTCGTCGTAGCGCTTCGCCCATCGGCGAATGATCGCCTGAACCTCCATGTACCGCTGGGCAAGCGATTCGAGCCCCGGTCCGTGAAGCGGTGGCGCCGCGGGACCCACGTGCAGTGCCGCGTCGTCCAGCGCGGAATTCAACAGCACCCGATTGAGCTCCGCTTCGTCCTTGACGTACTGCTCCTGCTTGCCTTTCTTGACCTTGTAGAGCGGCGGCTGCGCGATATAGATGTGCCCTTTCTCGATCAGCTCCGCCATCTGCCGGTAGAAGAAGGTCAGCAGCAGCGTGCGGATGTGCGAACCGTCGACGTCCGCGTCCGTCATGATGATGATGCGGTGATAGCGTAGCTTGGCGATGTCGAAGTCGTCCCGGCCGATGCCGCAGCCGAGCGCCGTGATCAGCGTGCCTACTTCGGCGGACGACAGCATCTTGTCAAAACGCGCCTTCTCCACATTGAGGATCTTGCCCTTCAGGGGCAGGATCGCCTGCGTGCGTCGATCTCGACCCTGCTTCGCGGAACCGCCGGCGGAGTCGCCTTCGACCAGAAACATCTCGGAAAGCGCGGGATCCTTCTCCTGGCAATCCGCCAGCTTGCCGGGCAGCCCGGCGATATCGAGGGCGCCTTTGCGACGCGTCATCTCGCGCGCCTTGCGAGCCGCTTCGCGAGCACGGGCGGCCTCCAGGATCTTGGCCACGATCGAGCGCGCTTCGAGCGGATGCTCCAGCAGGAATTCCTCCAGGCGTGCCGCCACCACGGACTCCACGATGCCTTTCACTTCGGACGAAACCAGCTTGTCCTTGGTCTGCGAGGAAAATTTCGGATCCGCAAGCTTCACGGAAAGTATCGCCGTCAGTCCCTCGCGTGAATCGTCTCCCGTGGTCGCGATCTTCTCCTTCTTGGCCTGCAGTTCCCTCTCGATGTAGTTATTGAGCGTGCGTGTGAGCGCGGCGCGAAAGCCGGCGAGATGCGTGCCGCCGTCTTTTTGCGGAATGTTGTTCGTATAGCAGAACATGCTCTCCTGGTAGGAGTCGTTCCATTGCATCGCCGCCTCGACGGTCGTGCCGCCCTGCTGTGACCTGAAATGACAGATCGTGTCGTGAATGGGCGTGCGCGTGCGATTCAGATACTTGACGAAGGCCTCGATGCCGCCCGCGTATTCGAAGACGTCCTTCTTCTCGTCGCGCTCGTCGATGAGTTCAATGCGCACGCCGGAATTGAGGAAGGACAATTCACGCAGGCGCTTGGCCAGCAGTTCGTAACTGAACTGGATGTTCGTGAAGATCGTATCGCTCGGTTTGAAGCGAATCGTCGTGCCGCGTTCGGTCGTCTCGCCGACCACGGCAAGTGGCGCCTGGGGTTCGCCGAGTTTGAATTCCAGCGCGTGCAGCCGGCCGTCCCGGCTCACGCTGAGATGCAGATATTCGGACAACGCGTTGACGACCGAGACGCCGACGCCGTGCAAGCCGCCCGAGACCTTGTACGAGCTGTCGTCGAATTTTCCGCCGGAGTGCAGCACCGTCATGATGACTTCCGCTGCCGAACGCCCTTCCTCGGGGTGAATGTCGACGGGAATGCCCCGTCCGTTGTCCGATACGGTTACCGACTCATCCGCGTGAATCGTTACGACGACGCGGTTGCAGTGCCCCGCCAGAGCCTCGTCGATCGAGTTATCCACAACCTCGAAAACCATGTGGTGCAGGCCGGTGCCGTCATCGGTGTCGCCGATGTACATGCCGGGCCGTTTCCGCACTGCATCAAGACCCTTTAAGACTTTGATTTTACTGGAATCGTAGACATCTTTATCCGTCATTAAGATCCCCTGAAACTACGATCGCATTATAGCATTCGAGTAGCGGCGCCCTGTTCCACGTGAAACCTGGCGCCCGGATCTTCCAGTCCCACGATGGATGACGAGACGGTGGTTGCGACCAGCTGCGAACCCAGCTCGCGGACCTGGCTCATGAGTCTGGCCAGGTGCTCACTGTCGAGTTCGGCGGCCGGGTCATCGAGAAGCAGGGTGCCCGCCTGCCCGCGGGTCTTCTGAAGTATGCGCAGTTGTGAAAGCACGAGCGCCGCTGCGATCAACTTCTGCTGGCCGCGAGAAGCGCGATCCCGGGCGGCCTGCCCTTCGAGCCGGATCCGCAGATCCGCCCGGTGCGGACCAACCGTCGTGGTGCCGGCCTTGAGGTCCTTGGTCCATGCCTGCGCAAGCGCGAGCTCCAATGAATCTCCCTGTGGCCAACCTTGATACAGCGCCGGGACGGCTTCGACACCGGCAAGGAATAGCGACGTTGCTCGAACCACTGGCTGCAATTGCTCGAAGTAGCGCTCGCGGGCCTGGGATATCGATGTACCAGCCGCTACCAGTTCGGCGTCCCAGGCCTTGATCGCGGAGGCGGCCAGTTGGGATCGGAGGGAGGCGTTTCGCTGGCGAAGGGCCCTTTGGAACCGCTGCCAGTCGTGAGCAAACGTTGGTTCCACGTGGAACGCCCCCCAGTCGACAGCGCGACGGCGACCACTTGGACCCTCCTCCACGAGCTTGTGGATACTCGGATCAATCACTTGCACCGGAAATGCCGTGGCCAGTTCAGCCAGGGACGATGCCCGTCGGCCGTTTATGTGGGCCTCGGTCCCATCGCGGCTGGCACGGATACCGAGCAGGCTCGGACGGCCGGCACCCCCGAAGTGGCCTATCAGCGTCATCGCATCGGTGCCGGTAGTGATGAGGCGATCAATTTGCCGCGTGCGAAATGAACGCCCGCGACCGAGGAAAAAGATCGCTTCCAGCAAGCTGGTCTTGCCGGCGCCATTTGCCCCGGTAATGACGGTCAGGCGATCGTCGAGCTGCAGGTCAACGTTGCGCACGCACCGGAGATTCTCGACCTGAACCGCTAGCAGCGGCATCCGATCGCTCTACAGGCGCATCGGCATCACGACGTAGCGCGATGTAGTCGACTCCGGCGCATGGACGAGGCAACTGCTGTTAGCGTCTGTAAGGCCGATGGCCACTTTGCCGCCGTCGACAGCGGCGAGCGCATCCAGCAGATAATTCACGTTGAAGCCGACCTCCATGTCCTCCCCGGCGTAGCTGACTTCGATCTCCTCTTCAGCCTCTTCCTGCTCCGGGTTGTGCGCTTGAATCGTCAAGGCATTCTTCTTGAGCGCCAGCCGGATTCCGCGGTATTTCTCGTTGGCCAGGATTGCTGTGCGCTGCAAGGATGCTCGCAAGAGGTCTCGATCTGCCTGCAATTGCCGACCAGCGGCGGCCGGTATTACGCGAGAATATTCCGGGAATCTGCCGTCAATTAGCTTCGAAGTGAATCGAACATCGCCGATCTGGGCCCGAACGTGATTGGTTCCTATCAGAAAGTCTAGTGATCCTTCCGTACCCAGGATGCGTTGCAGCTCCAGAACGCCCTTCCGCGGAACGATGACCTGATGAGCCGCCTTTACCTTGAGCGTCAGCTCGATCTCGCAAATCGCGAGGCGATGGCCGTCAGTTGCAACGGCTCGCAAGGTCTTGCCATCCGCTTCCAGCAGCATGCCGTTGAGGTAGTAGCGCACATCCTGCTGTGCCATCGAAAAATGAGTCTTGTCGAGCAACCGCCGAAAATCAGCCTGTGGAATCTGCAGCGTTTGTTGAGCGTTGATTTCCTCAACCGTCGGAAAATCTGAAGCTGGCAGCGTCGCAAGCGTGAAACGGCTACGGCCCGCCTTGAGAGTGATCTTGTCCGCTTCGCCAGCCAGGGAAATCGTAACGCCCTCAGGCAATGCGCGGCAGATATCCAGGAGTTTCCGGCCTGGTACAGTGATATCACCGCCTTGCTGCACATTCACCTCAGCGGACGCGACGAGTTCAACTTCGAGATCCGTCGCTGTGACCGACAACCGGTTGTCCTTCGCGGAGAGCAGAACATTGGCCAGGATCGGCATCGTCTGACGGCGTTCAACAACCCCTATTACCGTCTGCAACGGTCCCAGAATTTTTTCGCGTTCAGCGGAGATCTTCATTGGTTTCCTCGGTTACCGCGTGCTCTTAGAAATCTAGAGTCTTAGTGGATATAAGAACTAGTAGTTATAGTAGTTGTGTGCCTGAGTCAGGCGGGATAACTGCGACCTCGTCCAATTAATCAAGCGCTTGTCGCAAGCACAAACCCCCTCGAAACTGCCTCCGGTCCGTCCATGAGCCTGTGGATCGCCTGTGGGCAACTTTATCCACAGCTTTATCTACAGAGAATCCACTCAACCTGCCAGCGTTCTCAACAGGTTTGAGTAGTCTTCGGTCATACGGGGCTCGGAATCACGCAAGCCTTTGATTCTCTTACAAGCGTGCAATACCGTCGTATGATCACGACCACCAAAGGCGTCACCGATCTCCGGCAGGCTATGGTTGGTCAGCTCCTTCGACAGGGCCATTGCAACCTGCCGAGGCCGGGCAATCGAGCGGCTACGGCGCTTCGAAAGCAAATCGGCAACGCGAATCTTGTAGTACTCGGCCACCGTCTTCTGGATATTCTCGATTGTGACGAGCTTGTCCTGCAGGGCAATCAGATCGCGCAGGGCTTCCTTCGCGAATTCGAGAGTGATCGGGCGGCCGGTGAACAGGGCATTGGCGGTCACGCGGCGCAGGGCACCCTCGAGCTCGCGCACGTTCGAGCGGATGCGCTTCGCTATGAAGAAGGCGACTTCCTCGGGTAGTTCGACTTCCATACCCCCGGCCTTGCTCATCAGGATGGCGACGCAGGTTTCGAGCTCCGGCGGTTCAATGGCAACGGTGAGGCCCCAGCCGCAACGCGACTTCAGGCGTTCTTCCAGCCCGTTTACTTCCCTGGGGTAGCGATCACAGGTCAGGATCACCTGTTGCTGTCCTTCCAGGAGCGCGTTGAACGTGTGAAAGAACTCCTCCTGCGAACGGTCTTTTCCCGCAAAGAACTGAATGTCGTCGATCAGCAGGCAATCGAGCGTCCGGTAGGCAGTCTTGAATTCATTCATCGTGTTATGGCGCAGGGCCCGGACCATGTCGCCGACAAATCGCTCGGAGTGCACATAAGCAACGCGTGCGTCGGGGCTGCTCGCGAGCATCAGGTTGCCGACGGCCTGCATCAGGTGCGTCTTGCCGAGCCCGACACCACCGTAGATGAACAATGGGTTGTAGGCACGACCCGGATTCTTGGACACCTGCATCGCCGCGGCACGCGCGAGTTGATTGCTCTTACCTTCCACGAATCGGTCGAACGTGAAGTCGCGATTCAGCCGGCCGCCAATAACCAAGCCTTCGGCGGGAGCGACCGACCTGGAAGCCGCTGGACTTGCGGAGGCGACTGCCCCATGCCCGTTGGTCGCCACCGGGCGGGATCCCACCTCGAGTACGAGTTGCGGGGTGTCGGGGCTTGCAACGGTGCCGAGCACCTGGGCGATGCGGCCGCGAAGATTCTGATTCACCCAGTCGACGACATATCGGTTCGGCGCAAACAAGCGCAGCGTGCCGCCTTCCTCGACGGCCTGAAGCGGGCGCAACCACGTATTAAATTGCTGCTCGGGGAGCTCGGCTTCCAGCAGCCGCAGACAACGATTCCACAATGACGCAGCTTGCACTAGCGCGATCTTCGAGGTGTGACGGAGGTGACTGACCAGCGAAAAGGGGGCGCAGTCTATAACTTCGAAAACGCGCTCGCTAGCACGTGCGAAGCGCCCCGGCGGTCGTCGGAAAATCGCGGGAAAAACAGCGAGAAATCAGTCTGCTGTCTTTCGGCGAATCTATTGACAGCCCCGAAGTCGGTGCGTACCCTTGCCGCCTCTTTTTCAGACCCTTTTTTGTTTTCAACAGCTTATCGTTCTATTTGTCGTTCGAATCAGGGTTCGACGAATGGCGATGAGGGCTCATCATGAAGCGCACTTATCAACCGAGCAAGATCCATCGCAAACGAACTCACGGATTTCGCGCACGCATGGCGAGCAAAGGCGGGCGCTTGGTTCTGTCGCGTCGCCGCGCCAAGGGCCGCAAGCGATTGATTCCCTAGTCTCGTGACTCGCGAACGGAGCCACGATCCGGCGTTTGCCATTCCGACCCCGTCAGCGAATCCGCTCCACTGCGGAGTTCGATAGTGTCTACAAGAATGGACGGCGATCGGGAGATTCGTATTTCGGCGTGGCGTTTCGCGCGAACCAGGCGGGCGGCGCTCGCCTTGGCATGTCGGTCAGCGTGCGCGCGCTCGGTTCAGCCGTCGCGCGCAACCGGTTGCGACGGTTGATTCGCGAGAGCTTCCGGCACCAGCAGCACGCCTTGCCCCAGATTGACATCGTGATCACGGCGCGCCCGCCTGCAAAGAGTGCTGCGCCCGAAGTATTGAGAACAAGTCTCGCCACGCACTGGCTGAATCTGATCAGAAAATGCGCCGCTTCCTCCTGACCGCCATCCGCCTCTACCAGTGGACACTGAGTCCGTTGATCGGCCGCTCCTGCCGGTTTCATCCGACCTGTTCGTGCTATGCGAGTGAAGCGATTGAAGCGCACGGCGCGCTTCGCGGTTGCTGGATGGGATTCAAGCGCATTCTTCGGTGTCACCCGTGGCATGCAGGCGGCTATGACCCGGTTCCGCCAGCCGATGCCTTGGCAGGCTCCCATCTTGCAAGAGAACTGCCGCATGGGTAACCCACGCATTTTTCTCTGGGGTGGCCTCGCGCTGGCGCTCTGGATGAACTACCAGGCTTGGGTGCTGGATCACAGTCCGAAGGCCTTGCCGGCCACGCAAGCGTCGCAAACGTCCGTGCCCGGTACGCCGGCGCCGGTGGCCGAAGCGCAGCCCAAGCTGGGTGATGCCGTGCCGGCCCTCGAAACCTCGGCTCCGGCAACTACCGCGGCGACGACGGCGACCGCGCCCACGCCGGTCGCGGCTCCTGCGTCCCCCGTGGTTCATGTCGTAACGGACGTGCTCGACCTGCAGATCTCGCTGGCGGGCGGCGACCTGGTGCGCGCCGACCTCCCGAAGTACCCGCTGCACAAGGACCATCCGGAAATTCCGGTGCGCCTGCTCGACGACGAGGACACGGCGAAAATGTTCCTGCTTCAGTCCGGATTGTCAGTGACTGACGCAGCGACCGCGCCCGACCATCACACGCAATTTTCCGCGGCCGCCACGGAATATCGCCTGGAAGGCAGCCAGGCGCAGTTGCAGGTTCCGCTGACCTGGACGAGCGCCGGTGGCGTTTCGGTTACCAAGACATTCCTGTTCAAGCGCGGCAGCTATCAGATCGACCTTGAGTACGACGTGCGCAATGGATCACCGACCCAATGGGAAGCCGCTTCCTATGCGCAGCTCCTGCGTCACTCGCTGCCGCTCGAGAGGTCGATGTTCGACGTCGAGTCGTATTCGTTCCGCGGCCCAGCGATCTATGACGGTGAAAAGTATCGCAAGCTCAAGGTCACGGACGATGCGGACAAGACGTTCGCGGCGACCATCACAGGTGGCTGGCTGGCTGCCCTGCAGCACCATTTTGTCGCGGCCATCGTGCCTGCGGCCGGGCAGAGTTATCGCTACAGCCTGCAGGTCCAGGGCGACGACTTCCTGTTGCTGGCGCGCGGCCCGAACCACGCGATCGCTCCCGGGGCCTCGGGACAATTCAAGGAGAGGTTCTTTGTCGGTCCCAAGCTGCAGGCGCAGCTCGTGGAGGCTGGCCCAGGACTCGACCACACGGTCGATTACAACAAGCTGTGGATCATCGCGAAACCACTCTTCGTCGTGCTCAGCTGGATGCACGGCGTGTTCGGCAATTGGGGCTGGGCGATCGTGTTCACCACCATCGCCATCAAGGCTGCGTTCTACTGGCTGAGCCAGAAGAGCGGCCGCTCCATGGCCAAGATGCGCAATCTCGCTCCGCGCATGAAGGCGCTGCAGGAGCGCTACAAGGACAACAAGGAGCAGCTCGGCCGCGAGATGCTCGATCTCTACAAGAAAGAGAAGGTCAATCCCGCGGCGGGCTGCCTGCCCATGCTGGTGCAGATTCCATTCTTTCTGGCGTTTTACTGGGTGCTGCTCGAGAGCGTCGAAATGCGCCAGGCGCCGTTCGGCTTGTGGATCCAGGACCTCTCCGCGCGCGATCCCTGGTTCGTGCTGCCGATCCTGAACGGTCTTGCGATGTTCGGCCAGTACAAGCTGAATCCGACGCCGCCGGATCCGGTCCAGGCGAAGGTCTTCATGCTGATGCCCCTGTTCATGACCTTCACCTTCGTGTGGTTTCCCGCGGGCCTCGTGCTTTACTGGGTCACGAACACGGTGCTCTCCATCGCACAGCAGTGGAATATCAATCGCATCGTGGCAGCGGAGAACCCGAAGCGGAACTGACCGCGAGCGGCCTTAGAATGGCCGCATGTCCGGCGCGCCAACCTCAGACACTGTCGTTGCCGCCGCCACCCCCGGCGGCCGTGGCGGCGTTGCCGTGGTGCGCGTCTCGGGACCCAGGGTTCGGGAGATTTCGCAGTCGCTGCTCGGGATAGTCCCTGAGCCGCGGGTCGCGACGTACCGGAAATTTCTCGATGCCGGCGGCGAGCCAATCGACCAGGGCATCGCACTCTACTTTTGCGCACCTCGTTCGATGACGGGCGAGGATGTGCTCGAGCTGCACGGCCATGGTGGTCCCGTCGTCGTGGACCTCATCGTTCGACGGATACTTGAATGCGGCGCGCGGATCGCCCGGCCGGGCGAATTTACCGAGCGCGCGTTCCTCAACGACAAGATGGATCTCGCGCAGGCGGAAGCGGTCGCCGATCTCATCGACAGCGCAACCGGCGCCGCTGCGCGTGCCGCCATGCGGTCACTGCAGGGAGAATTCTCCGACGAAGTCCAAACGCTCACGGAAGCGCTCATCGACCTCAGGATGTTCGTCGAAGCCGCCATCGATTTTCCGGAAGAAGAAATCGATTTCCTGTCCGCCAGCGAACTCACCGAGCGCCTCGCTCGAGTCTTCGAGCTGCTGGCGGCGCTCGAATCAGCCGCGCGCCAGGGGCAGATCCTGCGAGACGGCATGGTGATCGTCATCGCGGGACGCCCGAACGCCGGGAAGTCGAGCCTCATGAACCGACTGGCTGGCTACGACGCGGCGATCGTCACGCCTCAACCCGGGACGACGCGCGATGTGCTCCGCGAGCGCGTCGAGATCGACGGCATGCCGGTCAGCATCATCGACACTGCGGGCTTGCGCGAAGCCGCGGAGCCCGTCGAAGCAGAAGGCGTTCGCCGGGCGCGCGCCGAGATGTCGAAAGCCGATCGCATCCTATTTATCGTCGACGTCACTGCGGCGGGCGAGGACGACGTGACGTCACTTGAATGGCAACGCCTCCCGCCAGGAGTTCCGGTGACCCGCGTGCACAACAAGATCGATCTCGTCGCGCGGGGTCGGGCGCGCGTGGCCGAGACAGCCGAGGGTTCAAGTGAACTCTGGCTGTCAGCATTGACCGGCGAAGGTCTCGACCTGCTCCGAACGCACCTCAAAGCCTGCATGGGATTCGAGACAGCCGGCAGCGGGACGGTTTCTGCCAGGCGCCGTCACCTCGAGGCGCTCGCGCGTGCGCGAGGTCATCTGGAAGAGGCGCGGAGTCAGCTCGTTGAACGGCGCGCAGGGGAACTCATGGCCGAGGAGCTGCGCGGTGCGCAGGGCGCCCTTGCGGAAATCACCGGCGAATTCACCAGCGATGATCTGCTCGGACGGATCTTCGGCGGCTTCTGCGTCGGCAAATGAAGCGTCAGCCCAGGATCGCTTCCCGCCTGTACAAGCGTCCCGCGACCCACGCGAGCAACACTCCGAGCAATAGCGTCGAGCCGATCGACACGAGAACGTAGTCCGTCGGCAAAGGCTCATCCCTGAGTACGCTCGTCATCAGCAGGTGCTGACTCATGCTTGGCAGCATCATGAGCTTCATCGACGACCGCACGGACAGCAGCCCCGCGAAAATGATCGGCATCGTGGGCACGAGCAGCACGAAAGTGAGCCAGCTCTGCGCCTCCCGGTACGAACGGGTGAAGGAAGCGACGACCGTCATGAGCGCTGCGCCGAGCAGCACGAACGGCGCAGCGAGCAGGAACATCTTGATGGCGACCGCCGGCCCGAAGTTCGTGGTCATCCCGAGCTCCTCCAGCGGCACGAAGCGCAGGGATATCGAAAAGGCCGTCAGCGTGATCGTGAGCGAGACCAGCATGTAGAAGCAGGCGGCGAGAATCTTGCCGTAGATCAGCGTAGCGCGGCTGACAGGCATCGTGAGGAGCGACTCGAGCGAACCGCGTTCGCGTTCCCCCGCCGTCGCGTCGATCGTGAGATACAGCCCGCCCATCAGCATGGCGAACATCACGAAGTACGTCATCATGCCGAGAATCAGCAGAGCCCGGCCGGCTGGCGTCGACACATCGACATCCTGCACGGCGAGCGGCGCGATCACGAGCGGACTGATGCCCCGCACCTGCAGTCGAGTGGTAGCGATGATTCGCGCATAGCTGGCGAGCGTCTGCCGCGCCTGCGCGGCATATTTGGCGTTGTTGGTATTCGAGCCGTCTGCATACAGGTAGACCGCTGCGGGCATGCCGGATCGCAACCGCTCGCCATAGTCGGCGGGGATCAATAGAACGACGCGCTCCTTGCCGCTGCCGATGGCCTGCCGCGCCGAGGCGTCGTCGTACTGAATCGCCTGCACTGCGACGTTCGCCGATTCGAGGAACTTCACGAGATTCGGCGCGTGCTCCGCGCCGGCGACGGGCAGCGTCAGCTGCTCGTCGCTCTCCTTGACCGACTTGTTGAGGATCAGGCTGATCATCCCCGCGAACATCGCGGGGCCGAATAGCGGCGCGAACAGCAGCGCCGAAAGGAGCGTGCGGCGATCGCGGAAGTTCTCCAGGATCTCCTTCATGAAGACGACGACGAGCGCGCGCATCAGGTCGTGTCCGCCGGCCGCCCAAGCAATGCCACGAACGCGTCTTCCAGGCTCGAAGTGCCGGTCGCCTGCTTGATGTCGTCGGGACTCCCCTGCGCGAGCACGCGGCCCCGGCCGATGACGATCGCCGCGTCGCACAGCGCAGCCACTTCCTGCATCACGTGGCTTGAGAACAGGATGCAGGTCCCCTGGTCGCGGAGATTCCGCAGGACATCGCGCAGCGTGCGGATGGCCATGACGTCGAGGCCGTTGGTCGGTTCGTCGAGAATGAGGTTGCGCGGCGAATGCACGAGCGCGCGGGCAATGGCGACCTTGACCTTTTCGCCCTGCGAGAATCCCTTGGCCCTTCGATCGGCGATCGTGCGCAGGTCGAGTAGACCGAGCAATTCATCCACGCGTCGATCGAGCGCCTCACCGCCGAGCCCGTGCAGTGCGCCGAAGTAACGCACGTTCTCGCGCGCAGTGAGATTCGGATAGACGCCGCTCGAGTGCGGCAGTACGCCCAGCCGCTTGCGTACGGCGAGCGGATCCTTCACGACGTCGATCTCGTCGATGACCGCCGTCCCGGCATCCGGGCGAAGCACCGTGTAGAGCATTCTGAGGGTCGTCGATTTGCCGGCGCCGTTCGGACCTACGAGGCCGGTGATCGCTCCATCGCGCGCCGCGAAGGAAACTTCCTGCACGGCGACCACGTCACCGAATCGCTTATTGAGCGCCTGGGCCCCGATCATGGCGCCGGCCCGGAGAAGCTCAGGAAAAACGGCAGGCCGGCGATCGCCCTCGTGCAGCTCGCGTCCAGATTTCGCGCGCTGCCGGCATCGATGAACTGCGCCATTAGCCGCGGCATGCAGCCGGTACCCAGCTGGCCGTGTCCCTGGCCCGCGGCGATGATGTGGAGCGAATCCAAGAATTCCTTCGCGGTCGCGGCACCGTTTGCCGGCGGCGTCACGGGGTCGAGTTCACCCGAGAGCAGGAGGGCAGGCACGCTGGAGTGGAGCGGCGCATGAAAATCCGCATCGACTACGCCCCGCGGCCAGATCTTGCAGATTTCCAGCAGGCCGTCGACCTGGTTGGTGCCAATGTAGGTCCGGGCAAGCACGGCGCGGTCGATGTTGCCCGATTCGTAGAACGGCACATCCTCGGCGCATACGACGGAATTGTGCATGCCGATCGACAACTGGTCGGTGAGCGCACGAGTCGTCATCACGGCCTGCGCAACCAGCGGTCCCAGATTGTTGCGAGCCGCTTCATCGAGCAGCAGCGGCAGGACCGCGATGGTCTGCGAGTTGTAGCTCAACAGGCGCACGGCGGCGACGATGTAGTCGCGCGTGACCTCGATGTGTTCACTGCGGCCCGTCACCGGATCGGGGAGGTCGAGTGCGCGCGGCCGGCGTGTCACGGAATCCAGCAGGATGGCGAGCCGCGGCGCGAGATTCGGGAATTTCTGCTGACACTCGGCGTCCCGATCGCAGGCCGCAAGGATTCGATTGAGCGTCGACTGGGCGTCGATCGCGATAGCGGGACCGACGGGCAGCTCCGGCACGATGACACCGTCCAGTATCACGGCGCGCGTATGTTCGGGAAATCGGCGGGCATAGTGCTCCACGACGCGCGTGCCGTAGGAAACGCCATAGAGTGCAATGCGCTGGTAACCGAGCGCCGCGCGCACCAGGTCGAGATCGCGCACGGCAACGCTCGTCGTGTAGTACTCGAGTTGACGGCCCTTGAGCTTGTCGCGGCAGTCCGTGATCAGTTCGCGCAGGCGATCCATCGGCAGCTGATCGACGTCGAAGTCCTCCGGGAAGTCGCAATCGAGTGCGCCGGATTCTCCCGTGCCACGCTGGTCGACGACCACGAGGTCGCGGTCGCGGCGAATGCGCTCGAACGCGCCGGCGACCATCGCATAGAACTGGCCGGCGGCACTTCCCGGTCCGCCGGAAACAATGAAGAGCGGTTCCGCCGCGGATTGACTGCGGAGCGCCGCGATCAAAGCGACCCGCAGCCGGATTTTCGCGCCGTTCGGGGCGCCGGGATTCTCCGGCACTTCAAGGTAGCCGCAGCGAGCGGCGATCGAATTGACGCGTGAGGAGTTTTCCAGGCGGCAGGGTTCGAGCTGGATTGCCGCGGAACGGGCATCGAGCTGCGGGGAGAGTATCCCAGACGCCAGCAATGCGAAGGCGGACCACCCGGATGCGTTCTTCATTCGCGAGGAGTGTTACACAGCTTCCGGTGGCATCGCGAGGGGCCAGCGCATAAAATGCGCGCCCGTTAACTCTCTGTCGCGGCGCGAACTTTCCCATGTTTTTCCCGAGCGAATTCGATGTGCTCGTCGTTGGCGGCGGGCATGCCGGCACCGAGGCGGCCCTCGCCGCGGCACGCATGGGCGTGCGCACGCTGCTGCTGACGCACAACGTCGAGACGCTGGGCGCCATGAGCTGCAATCCGGCGATCGGCGGCATCGGCAAGGGCCACCTGGTGAAGGAGATCGACGCCATGGGCGGCGCGATGGCGCGGGCTGCGGATCGTGCGGCCATCCAGCTGCGGACACTGAATGCGAGCAAGGGTCCGGCCGTGCGTGCGACGCGCGCGCAGGCCGACCGCTCGCTCTATCGACAAGCCATTCGCTCGACGCTCGAAAATCAGCCGAACCTCACGATCTTCCAGCAGGAAGTCGCCGACCTGATCGTCGAAGGCGAACGCGTCGCCGGCGCGGTCACGGCCATGGGCGTGAAGTTCCGGGCGCGCGCCGTCGTACTGACGGTCGGAACCTTTCTCGGCGGCAAGATTCACGTGGGGCTCGAGCAGCACGCGGGCGGACGCGCGGGCGATCCGCCGTCGATTCGCCTCGCCGAGCGCCTGCGCGAACTAAGTCTGCGGGTCGGCCGCTTGAAGACGGGCACGCCGCCGCGCATCGACGGGCGCACGCTCGACTATTCGGTGATGGCGGAACAGTGGAGCGACGAGCCGCGGCCCGTGTTCTCGTTCCTCGGTCGCCGGAGCGAGCATCCGCGGCAGTTGCCTTGTCACATCACGGCGACCAACGCGCGCACGCACGAGATCATTCGCGGGGCCACGGACCGTTCGCCGCTTTTCACTGGTGTCATCGAAGGCGTCGGTCCGCGCTATTGCCCTTCGGTCGAGGACAAGGTGGTGCGCTTCGCGACGCGTGAGTCGCACCAGATCTTTGTCGAGCCGGAGGGCCTTCACACTCACGAAGTGTATCCGAACGGCATTTCAACGAGCTTGCCGTTCGACGTGCAACTGGAATTCGTGCGCAGCATCCGCGGTTTCGGGAACGCGCACATCACACGGCCGGGCTACGCCATCGAATACGACTTCTTCGACCCGCGAGATCTCAAGGCGAGCCTCGAGACGCGCTGCCTTGCAAGCCTGTACTTTGCGGGCCAGATCAATGGCACGACGGGTTACGAGGAAGCCGCGGCCCAGGGCCTCATCGCGGGGCTCAACGGGGCGCTTGCGGTCACAAACCGTGAGCCCTGGACGCCGGCCCGTGGTGAAGCCTACATCGGCGTGCTCATCGACGACCTGATCACACGCGGTGCGCCGGAACCGTACCGCATGTTCACGAGCCGGGCCGAGCATCGGTTGCTGCTCGGCGAAGACAGTGCGGACGCACGTCTCACGCCACGCGCTCGCGACCTCGGGCTCGTCGATGAGGAGCGCTGGCGCTTCTTCGAAGGCAAGCGTGCTGCGATCCGGTCGGAGCGCGAACGACTCGAGCACATCGTCGTGCGGCCCGAAGACTTCTCCGACGCCGACGCCGCAGCATTCCCAGGCGGCGCGCTCACGCGCGAGCAGCGGGCGGTGGACCTGCTCAAGCGCCCGGAGATCGATTACAACCGGCTGGTTGAATTTCCCCGTGTCGGCCGCGCCGATTTTGGACTGGAGGATGAGCGGCTCGCGGCGCAGGTGAAGATCGAGCTCGAGGTCGCCGCGAAATATTCGGGCTACATTGCCCGTCAGCAGGAGGAGATCGAACGCCAGCGCCGCAACGAGGAGACGCGCTTGCCGATCGATCTCGATTACGGCGCCGTTCGCGGGCTGTCGCATGAAGTGCGGCAGCGCCTGGGCGAAGTGCGTCCCGAGACCCTGGGCCAGGCGGGCCGCATCCCCGGCATTACACCCGCGGCGCTGTCGTTGCTGCTTGTGCATCTCAGGAAGCGCGGCCGCGCGGCCTGAGATCCCCGCATGCGTCGCGTCGCCCTGCTTCTGGTCTTCGCCCTGGTCGGCGGAGCGTTCTGGTATCTCACCCGCGCAAGCCTCGATGTCGGCGGCAATCCGGGCGCCGCCGCGCCGCCCACACCCGTCGTGCTGCGCCGGGGCAACGGACCGGAACCCGAATCGCTCGACCCGCAACTCGCGCGATCGGAATCCGCATTCAACATCTCGCGTGACCTTTTCGAAGGCCTGACTGCGCTCGACGGCGACGGCAATGTGATTCCCGCCGCGGCCAGCTCATGGCAGCAAAGCGCCGACGGCCTGAGCTACCGGTTCACTCTGCGAACCGGGGCGCGCTGGTCGAACGGCGATACACTCGTTGCGGATGATTTCGTCGCGGGCTGGCGCAGACTCGTCGATTCGAAGACCGCATCGGAGTACGCGCAGATCCTCGGCGCCGTGACGAATGCGCACGACATCACCGCCGGCAGGCTGCCGCCGGAGCGTCTCGGGGTCGAAGCCCCGGACGCGGCCACTTTCGTCGTGCACCTCGCGACACCGACCCCCTATTTCCTCGGCCTGCTCGCACACCCGAGCACGTTTCCCGTGCACCGGGCGACGCTCGCCGCGCATCCGGGCGATGCCGCGAAGCCGGGCGTCCAGGTGTCAAATGGCGCATTCGTCGCGGTGGACTGGTCCGTAGGTTCACACATCACGGCGCGGCGCAATCCGAACTATTGGGACAATGCCTCGAACCGGATCGACGTGCTCGAGCTCTACCACTACAGCGACCAGGACGCGGAGCTGAAGTCCTATCGCGGGGGCGAGCTCGACGTGACGTACACGATTCCGCAGCAGCAGTACCGGTGGCTCACGGAGAATCTCGCGGCGGAGCTCAACGTTTCGCCGTACCTGTCGACCTATTTCTACGGCTTCAACACGACGCGGCCACCCTTCAAGGATCAACCGGGCCTGCGCCGGGCACTTGCAATGGTGATCGATCGCGAACGGATCACGGGGTCCGTGACCGGCGTCGGCGAGCTGCCGGCCTACAGCTTCGTGCCGCCGGGGACGAGCGGCTACTCGCCGCAGGCGGCGGACTATCGCGACTGGACCCCGCAACGGCGCCTTGATGAAGCGCGAAGGCTTTACGCCGCTGCGGGTTATTCAGGCGCGCATCCGCTCGCCATCGAGCTGCGCTACAACTCGGGCGAAGTGCACAACGCGATCGCGGTCGCGATTGCGGACATGTGGAAGCGCGCGCTCGGCGTCGAGACGAAGCTGGTGAAGGAAGAATTCAAGGTGCTCCTTGTCGACATCGGCCAGAAGCAGGTCACCCAGGTGTTTCGGTCGAGCTGGATCGGAGATTACGACGATGCCTTCAATTTCCTCGAAATCCTGCAGACCGGGTTCGGCGTCAATCATCCGGGCTACTCGAATCCGGCGTATGACGCTCTCGTGCAGCGGGCGGCGTCCACGGTCGACCTCGCCGCGCGGCGCGCGATTCTCGAAGAGGCGGAGCGCACGATGCTCGCCGACCAGCCGCTCGCACCGATCTATTTCTACGTGAACAAGCATCTGGTGAAGCCCTATGTGCACGGCTGGCACCAGAACGTGATGAACGTGATCTACAGCAAGAACCTGACGATGGACCCGCACTGAGCGTCGCGGAAGGATGGAGTCATGGCCGGTATCTACGACTATTCGCTGAAATCACTCGACGGCGCGAACGACGCCCTCGGAAAACTCCGTGGCAAGGTCACGCTCGTCGTGAATGTCGCGAGCAAATGCGGGCTCACACCGCAGTACCAGGGTCTCGAGGACCTCTATCGCGAACTCAAGGGTCAGGACTTTGCAATTGTCGGGCTGCCCTGCAACCAGTTTGGCGGCCAGGAGCCCGGCAGCGCCACCGACATCCAGGCTTTCTGCTCGACGAGCTACGGCGTCAGCTTCCCGATGACCGAAAAGATCGACGTCAACGGCCCGGGCCGCCATCCGCTCTACGCCTGGCTCACGGATCCCGCCAACGGCTTTCCGGGCGACATCCAGTGGAACTTCGAAAAGTTCCTCGTCGGCCGCGATGGCAAGGTGCTGCACCGGTATCCGCCGACGACGAAGCCGGAGGACAAGGGACTGCTGGGGGATATTGCCGATGCGCTCTGAGGGTCACTTGCAGCCGAGCTGGGAATGGGCGTCGGTGGCAGCGCTCTCGTAGAGCGACTGCGCACGCCGATCGGCTTCGGTCAGGTCCCCAGTGAGAAATCGCGCGCGGGCATCGCCGCGCGGGTCGTCGAACAGGTCGAGGTAGTACGACGGGTGACAGCCATCTTCGGCGAGTCGCGCCCTGAAATCGAGCCAGGCGTACTCATCGAAGCGATCGCCGGTTGCCGGGTCCGCGCCGGCTGTGATCATCGCCTCGATGGCCGCGCTGTCCCCCTTGCGAGCCGCCGATTCGACCAGGCTCCGGGCGCGGCCGGGATTGGGTGGACGGCCATCACAGCCTGACTGCAGGCATTCGCCCAGAGCGAAGGCGGCGGCCGGGATTTTCTCTGCCGCCTGCTCCAGCCAGAACTTCATCTTGTCGCGGTCCTTCACCTCGGAGCTGGTCGACCAGCGATTCCTGTAGAAGAGCGCGAGTTGCCATTGCCCGTCCGGATCGCCAAGGAGGGCGGCAGACAACAGGCGCCGTTCTTCGCCGTCATAGTCGCGCCTGAGATGCGCGGCATCCGCCAACGCCATGAGACTCGGCAGGTCGCCGTCCGACGCGGCATTCCGGACCTTTTCAAGCAAGGCCGCGTTGTTGTCGGCGGCGCCGCCCTCGCACAGCGCTTCGTCGAATTCCATCTGCTCGCGCGCAACGGCCAGCGCCGCTTCGGTTCGCAAGCGGTTCGCAGGCGATTGCCGCGGGGCTTTTTCCGCGATGTGCACGTCGCCGCTTTCGAACTCCCGGCGAATCGCCGCAGGGTCGGCGGCATTGCACGCGAGCATGGCCTGATAAAAGGCGGCCGTCGCATCGCGATCGTCGTGCGCGATGCGCGCGCGCAATTCACGCACGGCCTCGCCGGCGGCTTCGCGGGTCTTGCCAGCAAGGAATAGGGCTCTCGCGGCGGGTGATACTGCGAGCCTGCCGTATCGGCCAGCGAGGTTCGCCCGCCTCAAGGTTGCACGAAATTTCTCGATCTCCGCTGACGACAGTGCGCTGACCGCTTCGGTGGGCTTCGCCTGGACAGCCGGCGCGATCGTGGCGTCAGGTGCATTGACTTGCGTGGCGGCAGGAGCAACAGGCGTCGGTGCCTGAGCTTCACCGCCCGGCTTCAGCAGCAGCACCAACAGCAGTGCACCGCCGATGATGGCGAGCGTCAAGCCGAGCCACGGGTGGAGTTTTCCCTGCACCATCATTAACATGGCAGCCCTTCGACCGGACCCTTTCCGGACCTGCTTGGAGACTCGCGACATGCTTTCACGGGCGTTTGCTCTCGCTTCGGTAATGGCTGCGGTCATCATTTGTCCGTCGATCGCGGCCGCCGACGGTGATGCGGTGCGTGGCGGCAAGCTCGCCTATACCTGCATGGGATGTCACGGAATCGCCAATTATAAGAACGTTTACCCGACGTATAGCGTGCCAAAGCTCGCTGGACAGTCTGCCGAATATCTCGTGATCGCGCTCACCGGCTACAAGAACGGTACGCGTGGACACGGCACAATGCATTCGCATGCCGCTACCATGTCGGATCAGGACATGAAGGACATCGCGGCCTTTTTCGCGGGCGAAGCCAAGATCGAGCGCAAGCCCGACGTGACCGCGGACGCCGCGCCCAAGGCCGCGCAAGTCTGCGTGGCCTGTCACGGCGCCGACGGCGTTGCGCTCTTGCCGATCTATCCGACGCTGGCGGGACAGCACGCGGACTACCTTGAGCAGGCGCTGCACGAGTACAAGGCGGGATCGCGCAAGGATCCGGTGATGTCGACCTTTGCGGGCCAGTTGAAGGATGGAGACATTCACGCGATCGCGTACTACTTTTCCGGGCAGGAGCCCGGCCTCGTGACGGCGAAGGCCCGGAACTAGCGGCCAGAGAATGTCGCGCGCCCGCACGCCGCGCGAGGTCATGCGAGCGATGCCTGTCGAGGATCTCCTCATCGACTTTCCCGATGGCATCACGGCCATCGATACGCAATACGTGCGCAGGCTGGCCGACGCCAGTCACCTCATCGTTCACGGCGGCCGTGCTGCCTTCGTCGACACCGGCACCAACTCGGCAGTGCCGACGCTGCTTGCAGCGATCGAGGCGCGCGGCCTCAAGCGCGAGGCGATCGACTATGTGCTGCTCACGCACGTGCACCTCGATCACGCCGGCGGCGCAGGGCTCCTGATGCAGTCGCTGCCGAACGCGCGGGCCGTCCTTCACCCGCGCGGCGCACGCCACCTGGTCGATCCGGCGAAACTCATCGCCGGCGCCCTGGCGGTCTATGGGGAGGAGGCCTTTCAACGGCTCTACGGAACGCTGGTGCCAATTCCAGAGAGTCGCATCCTCGTCGCGGGCGACGGCATGGAACTCATGCTCGGCGGCGGCCGGCGGCTCGAACTCATCCACACGCCCGGCCATGCCCTGCATCACTATGCGATCGTCGACCATGCGGCGCGGGCGATTTTTTCCGGCGATAATTTCGGCATCTCCTACCGCGATTTCGACACGAGCCACGGCGAGTTCATTTTTCCGACCACTTCACCCGTGCAGTTCGATCCCGAAGCCATGCACGCGACCATCGATCGCCTCATGAGCTATCAACCGAAGGCGATCTACCTGACGCACTACAGCCGCGTGAGCGATCTCGCCCGCCTCGCTCGCGACTTGCATGCCGGAGTCGATGCCTACGTCGAGCTGGCGCGCCGGCATCACGGCAAGCCAGACCGTGGAGCGCTGATGCGCAAGGACATGGCGGCCTGGTTCGATGCGGCGCTCGATCGCCACGGCTATACCGGCAATTCGGTTACCCGCCGGGAACTCCTCGAATTCGACATCGACATCAACTGCCAGGGACTCGAGGTCTGGCTCGATCGGCGTGCGGGAGCCGGCCGTGAGTGATCGGTTCCGTGCGTTCCGCATTCACGAGGTCGACAAGAAAATCGTCGCGCGTTTCGAGGAACTGGCGCTCGACGATCTCAGCCCGGGCGACGTCGTCGTGAAGGTCCGCTACTCCGGGATCAACTACAAGGATGCGCTCGCAGCAACGGGCACGGGCAAGATCCTGCGCAAGTACCCGCTCGTCGGCGGCATCGATCTCGCCGGTGAAGTGGTCTCATCGAGCGATGCGCGCTTTCGGGCCGGTGAAAAAGTACTGGTCACCGGCTGCGACCTGAGCGAGATGCGGGACGGCGGCTACGCCGAGTTCGCCCGCCTCGCGGGCGACCATGTCATCCCGGTCCCCGCCGGCCTCGACGAATTCCAGGCGATGGCGCTCGGTACCGCTGGATTCACTGCCGCGCTTGCGATCCATCGCATGGAACAGAACGGGCAGACACCGTCTGGCGGACCCATCGTCGTGACGGGCGCGACCGGCGGCGTCGGCAGCCTCGCCATCGACATGTTGGCCGGCCGTGGCTACCAAGCCGTGGCCGTCAGCGGTAAGGCGGAAGCGGACACCTATCTCTTGGCAATCGGCGCGCAGAGAATCCTGCGCCGCCAGGAGATCGATCCGGGCAGGCGGCCGCTCGAGGCGGCGCAGTTCGCCGGCGCGATCGACAACGTGGGCGGCGATCTGCTCGCCTGGCTCACTCGCACGGTGCAATACGGCGGCAACATCGCGAGCATCGGCATGGCCGCGAGCGCCGAGCTGAAAACGACCGTCATGCCGTTCATCCTGCGGGGCGTGAATCTCCTCGGCATCAATTCGTCCGCTACGCCGCGCGACTTGCGCCTGGCCGTCTGGCGGCGCATTGGAACCGATCTCAAGCCGCGCCACCTCGACCGCATCGTGGCGCGGACGATTCCCTTCGCCGACCTCCCCGGCGCATTCGCCGACTTCATCCAGGGCGCGGTGACCGGCCGCACGGTCGTGCGGATCGCCTAGCTTTCGGCGTGCGGGGGGGCTCTGCGGCGGGCTAAAATATCGCGGCAGGGCGGCTCAACCGCCGGTCACCGGTTCCATGTCCGACGTTGTCACTTCAGCCGGCCGCCGGTTGCGAGCGGCGCTCGATCTCGAGCGTCCCCTGCAGGTCGTCGGCACCGTGAACGCCTTCAGCGCCTTGCTCGCGCAACAGGCGGGCTTTCGCGCGATCTACATTTCCGGCGCCGGCGTCGCCAACGCCTCCTTCGGGCTGCCGGATCTCGGCATCACGATGCTGAACGATGTCTGCGAGGACGTCCGCCGCATCACGGGCGCGACGCAATTGCCGCTCCTGGTCGACGCAGACACCGGCTGGGGCGGCGCTTTCAATATTGCGAGGACCGTGAAGGATTTCATCCGCTCGGGCGCCGCCGGGCTGCATCTCGAAGATCAAGTGCAGAGCAAGCGTTGCGGACACCGGCCGGGCAAAGCGCTGGTCGCCGCCGAAGAGATGGTGGATCGCATCAAGGCGGCAACGGATGCCCGCACCGATCCCGACTTCGTGATCATGGCGCGCACCGACGCGCACGCGGTCGAGGGCCAGCAGGCCGCGCTCGAACGGGCCCAGCGTTACGTCGAGGCCGGTGCCGACATGATCTTCGCGGAAGCGCTGACGACGCTCGCCGAGTATCGCCAGTTCACGGGCGCGATTCGCGTACCGGTGCTCGCCAATCTCACGGAATTTGGCAAGACGCCGATGTTCACGACCAGCGAACTCGCCGATGCCGGCGTGCGGCTCGTGCTGTATCCGCTCTCCGCCTTTCGCGCGATGTCCAAAGCCGCGCTCAAGGTGTACTCGGCGATCCGGGAGCAGGGCACGCAGGCGAGTGTCGTCGACACCATGCAGACACGCGCCGAACTTTACGACGTGCTCGGCTATCACACGTACGAAGACAAGCTCGACGAATTGTTCGCCCGCTCGAAGCCGGGCGATGACGGTGAGGAAAAGCCATGAGCGAAGGAGTCCCTGCGGGGCCAAGACCGAAGAAGTCCGTCGCGCTCTCCGGCGTCCCGGCAGGCAATACCGCGATTTGCACCGTCGGCCGCACCGGCAACGATCTGCATTACCGCGGCTATGACATTCTCGAGATCGCGGACCGGTGCGAGTTCGAGGAAATCGCGCACCTGCTGGTGCACGAGAAACTCCCGACGCGCGCCGAGCTCGCCGCATACAAGGCGAAGCTGCGCAAGCTTCGCGGACTACCCGATCCCGTACGCAAAGTGCTCGAGCAGCTGCCGGCCTCGAGTCATCCCATGGATGTCATGCGCACGGGGGTTTCCGCTCTCGGCTGCATCCAGCCGGAACCGGCGGGACACGGGACAGCGCGAGCACGGGACATCACGGACCAGTTGATCGCGAGCTTCGGCTCGATGCTCGTCTACTGGCATCACTTCGCGACGAGCGGCAAGCGCATCGAGGTCGAAACCGCGGACGACTCCGTGGGCGGGCACTTCCTGCATCTCCTGCACGGCAAGGAGCCGTCGGCATCCTGGGTGAAGGCGATGCACGTCTCGCTCAATCTCTATGCCGAACACGAATTCAACGCCTCCACGTTCACCGCGCGCGTCATCGCCGGCACCGGCTCGGACCTCCATTCGTCGATCGCCGGCGCGATCGGCGCGCTGCGCGGCCCGAAGCACGGCGGTGCGAACGAAGTCGCCTTCGAGGTGCAGAGCCGCTACCGCGATCCGGACGAGGCGGAAGCGGACATACGGCAGCGCGTCGCACGCAAGGAAATCGTCATCGGCTTCGGGCACCCGGTCTACACGATCAGCGATCCGCGCAACAAGGTCATCAAGGCGACGGCGCACCGGCTCGCGATCGAAGCGAGCGATCTCAAGCTCTATTCGATCGCCGAGCGGCTCGAGAGCGTGATGTGGGATATCAAGAAGATGTTTGCCAACCTCGACTGGTACTCCGCCGTGTCGTACAACCTGATGGGCGTGCCGACGGCGATGTTCACGCCGCTCTTCGTCATCGCGAGGACGAGCGGCTGGGGCGCGCACGTCATCGAGCAGCGCATCGACGGCAAGATCATTCGCCCGGGCGCCGTGTACACGGGGCCCGAGAACCGGAACTTCGTTCCCATCGAACAACGCTAAGTGCCCTGCACCCTCGCCCGCATGCGGGAGAGGGTTGGGGTGAGGGTTCTCATGTCCGCCCACGACATCAAGTCCGCCCGGCGCCCCGATCCCGACAAGGTGCTCGTCGATATCGCGGAGTACGTCTGCAACGGCGAGATCACGAGCCGCGAAGCCTATGACACCGCGCGTTACTGCCTCATGGATACGCTCGCGTGCGGCTTTCTCGCGCTGAAGTATCCGGCCTGCACGAAGCTGCTTGGCCCCACGGTGCCCGGCGCAACGATGCCGGGCGGTGCGCGCGTGCCGGGCACGTCCTACGAGCTCGAACCGGTACAGGCGGCATTCAATATCGGCGCGATGATCCGCTGGCTCGATTTCAACGACACCTGGCTCGCGGCGGAATGGGGCCATCCGTCCGACAATCTCGGCGGCATCCTGGCGGTGGCCGATTATCTTGCACGCATGGCGGTGAATCACGGCAAGAAGCCCCTGACCGTGCGTGATGTGCTCACCGCCATGATCAAGGCGCATGAAATCCAGGGCATCACGGCACTCGAGAACAGCTACAACCGCGTCGGGCTCGATCACGTGCTCCTGGTGCGGGTCGCCTCGTCGGCGGTGGTCACGCGCATGCTGGGCGGATCCCGTGACCAGGTGATCAATGCAGTGTCGAACGCGTGGGTCGATGGCGGTGCGCTCCGCACCTACCGCCATGCGCCGAATACGGGCTCGCGCAAGAGCTGGGCGGCGGGAGATGCAACGAGCCGCGCCGTGCGCCACGCGCTCATCGCGATGACCGGTGAGATGGGCTACCCGTCCGCGTTGAGCGCCAGGACCTGGGGTTACTACGACGTGCTCTTCAAGGGCCGGCCGTTCGTCTACAACCAGGGATTCGCGAGCTATGTGATGGAGAACGTGCTCTTCAAGATTTCCTTTCCGGCGGAGTTCCACGCGCAGACCGCCGTCGAGTGCGCGATGCGGCTGCACCCGCAAGTCAGGGATCGGCTCGCCGACATCCGCGAGGTCGTCATCGAAACCCAGGAGCCGGGCGTGCGCATCATCGACAAGACGGGACCCCTTGCGAACCCGGCGGATCGCGATCACTGCATCCAGTACATGGTGGCAATTGCGCTCATCTTCGGCCGGCTCACGGCCGAGGATTACGAGGACAAGGTGGCGAATGATCCGCGGGTGGATGCGCTGCGCTCGACGATGGTGGTGCGCGAGAACACGACGTTCACCGAAGAGTATTACGCGGCGGACAAGCGCTATATCGGTAACGCCATCCAGGTGTTTTTCCGGGACGGCAGTTCGACGAAGCGCATCGCCATCGACTATCCGATCGGTCATCGCAAGCGCCGCGCCGAGGGCATGCCGATCCTGGTGAAGAAATTCGAGTCGGCGATCGCCGGTCATTTCCCGGCGAAGCAGGCGCAGCTCATTCACGCAACCTTCGCCGACGCGAAGAGGCTCGACGTCCTGCCGGTGCAGGAACTCATGGCGGTGCTCGTCAAGAACTGACCGTGACGGACTCCTCTTCCCTGCAGGCCGACAGCAAGCGGCTCGGTGTCGAACTCTCCGCGGCGGACGCGGACAAGCTCCGTGTGCTCGCCACCGAGCTTGCCGAATGGAGCCAGCGATTCAACCTGACCTCCATCCCGGCGGACCAGACGCTCACCCATCACGTGCTCGACAGCCTGTCGGTCGGCCCGTACCTCAATGGCCGGCGAGTGCTCGACGTTGGCACCGGCGCAGGATTTCCGGGTCTTCCGCTCGCAGTCGCGTTTCCCGAACGGGAGTTCCTGCTGATGGATGCAACGCGCAAAAAGCTCGCGTTCGTCGAGCATGTCATTGCGAAGCTCGAACTCGGCAACGTGACGACGCTGCACGCGCGCGCAGAACAATTCCGGCCGCCGCGGCCGTTCGACACGGTGGTGGCGCGGGCGCTGTCGAAGCTCGATCAGTTCATCGCGTTCAGCGGGCACCTCTGCGCACCTGGCGGGCGGCTGCTCGCGATGAAGGGGCGCTCGCCCGACGGTGAAATCAAGGCGCTGCCGCGCGGCTGGAAGGTACTGGCGGTGCATCGTGTCGAGGTGCCAGGCCTCGGTGCGGAACGGCACATCGTCGAACTCGCCCGCGAAAACAAATAACGTATAGTGGTTTCGTGCATAGAGTCATCGCAGTTGCGAACCAGAAGGGCGGCGTAGGCAAGACGACGACCGCCGTCAACATGGCGGCGTCGCTCGCAGCGACCAAGCGCCGCGTGCTCCTCGTCGATCTCGATCCGCAGGGCAACGCGACCATGGGTTGCGGCGTCGACAAGCGGTCCCTCGAGCGCAGCACCTGTGACGTGCTCCTTGGCGACTGCGAAGCGCCGGCGGCGCTCGTTCCCGTGCCGGATTTCGGCTTCACTTTGATGCCGGCGAACCAGGACCTCACCGCCGCGGAGGTGCGGCTCCTGACGCTGCTCGCCGGCCGGGAAGTGCGGCTGCGCAATGCGCTCAAAGTGATCCGCAACCTCTACGACACGATCCTCATCGACTGTCCGCCCGCGCTCAACATGCTGACCGTCAACGCCATGGTTGCCGCGGACGGCGTGCTCATCCCGATGCAGTGCGAGTACTACGCGCTCGAAGGCCTGTCGGCGCTCGTCAACACCATCGATCAGGTCAAGGCGAGCGTGAACCCGACGCTCGAAATCGAGGGAATCCTGCGCACGATGTACGACCCGCGGAACAATCTCGCGACCGAGGTCTCCGCCCAGCTCATCATGCATTTCGGCGACAAGGTGCTGCGCACGATCATTCCCCGCAACGTGCGCCTCGCCGAGGCGCCAAGTTTCGGCAAGCCCGCGCTCTTTCACGACAAGGAATCGCGTGGGGCATTGGCATATCTCGCGCTCGCGGGCGAGCTGATCCGGCGTGAAGACGACGCGGGAACGGCCGCCGCCGCGGGCGGCAATTAGGCCGGCAGTCGATTACACTCCCTCCGCCATGAGTGTGAAGCGTTCCGGATTGGGTCGAGGTCTCGAGGCGCTCCTCGGGCCGCAGGTGCAGACGAAGGACTCGCCTGAAACCGGCGCGCGCCCACTCCTCGCGGACGACCAGCTAGTCAAATTGCCCCTGGACTTGCTCTCTCGGGGCCGATTTCAGCCACGCGTCGACATGCGGCCCGAATCGCTGCAGGAGCTTGCGGATTCGATCCGCGCCCAGGGCGTCGTGCAGCCGATCGTGGTTCGGCCCGTCGGCGTGGCGGCACCCGGCGAGTCGCAGCGCTACGAAATCATCGCCGGCGAACGCCGCTGGCGCGCCGCACAGATGGCGGGCCTCAGGGACATTCCCGCCGTCGTGCGCCACGTGGCCGACGAAGCGGCCGTGGCCATGGCCCTCATCGAGAACATCCAGCGTGAGAACCTCAATGCGCTGGAGGAAGCCGGGGCCCTGCACCGCTTGATCGAGGAGTTCGCCTTCACCCAGCAGGAGGCGGCGGACGCCGTCGGCCGATCGCGGGTCGCCGTTGCCAACCTGCTGCGCCTTTTGGACCTTGCCGACGAGGTCAAGGCGCTCCTGGAGGGGCGGCAGATCGAAATGGGGCATGCCCGCGCACTCCTCGGTCTCACTCAGCGGCGGCAGCAGATCGAAATAGCCAAGTTTGTTGCCGTCAAGAGCCTTTCGGTGCGCGAAACCGAAGCGTTGGTACGCCGGATGCTGAATCCGACCCGCAAGGATGACGGCGGCGAGTCGCGCGATCCAGACGTGCGCCGGCTCGAGGATCAGCTGTCCGAGAAGCTCGGCGCGCGGGTCGCCATTCAACATTCCGCGAGCTCGGGCAAGGGCAAGCTCGTCATCAGCTACCACAGCCTCGACGAGCTCGACGGGATCCTCGAGCACATCCAGTAGAGCGGCCGCTACACAGGCCCATGGATCGACAAAAAACCTCAAGCGCCGTCGCTACTTATGATGCGGCCGGCGGCTCTCTTTCTTATTGAGCCAAGGGGCGTTCCCCCCTATAATCCGCGGCCTTTGCGGGGGCCCCCTGCGGGATATTTTCAAGAGCGCCAGAAGCGTTTTGAGGGGAGTGGCCACCGCCGCCCTCGTCGGGAACCGGTGTGAGCACGAACGACCTTGCGGCCGCGCGCCGGTTTGCGGTGGGTCTGGTCGCGAGCCAGTTGGGGCTCACCGCCTTGATCGCCGGGGCGACGCTACTCATATATGGGAGGCGCGAGGCCGTGAGCGCGCTCGCCGGCGGCGGCATCGGTGCCGCGGCGAATCTGGTGCAGGCGGTTTTCTTCTTTCGCCACGGACCGGGCGCGGATCCGAGGCGGATCCTGCGCGGCATGTACGCGGGCGAAAGCGCGAAGATTGTGGTGACAGTGCTGCTGCTGGTCGTTGTCCTCGGCAGCACGAAGGTCGCAGCGGGACCCTTTTTCGCCGCGTACCTGGCGGGATTTTTCGTTTACTGGTTCGCTCTCTGGTGGGGCGGACGTAGTGCAGCGGGCAGTTGAGATTCATGTCAGCAGGCGCAGAAAAAGGACCGGAATCGGTCACCGATTACATCGTCCACCACCTCACGAACTGGCATGTGGGCGAAGGGTTCTGGACTTTCAATCTCGATAGCCTGCTGGTCACGACGCTGCTCGGAACCCTCTTTGTGGTGAGTTTTGCCCTCGCCTCGCGCAAGGCCGCGCGCAATCCGGGCGTGCCGCGCGGCTTCCAGTCGTTCGTCGAACACGTCGTCAACTGGACTGACAGCCAGGTCAAGGACAGTTTCCACGGCGCGACGCCGATCGTCGCGCCGCTCGCGCTGACTATCTTTGCGCTCATCTGGTTGCTGAATTCGATCGATCTCTTTCCGGTCGACTGGTGGTCGACCGTTGTCGCGGAGCGCGGCGCAGGGCTCGAGTATTTCAAGGCCGTGCCCACGACGGACCTCAATATCACGTTCGGCATGGCGCTCGCCGTGTTCCTGCTCGTGCAGTACTACAGCGTGAAGATGAAAGGCATCGGCGGGTACGCGAAGGAATTTTTCTTCCACCCGTTCAACACGATCTGGCTGTCGTGGTTCAACTTTGCGCTCAAGGTGATCGAAGAGCTTGCACGGCCGGTTTCTCTCGGTCTGCGACTGTTCGGCAACATGTACGCGGGCGAACTGATCATGATCCTGATCGGGCTGTTCGCCCTGACGTTCGGTTTTCCAAGTCTCGAGCACGGCTGGCTGAGCGGGCTCGGAACGACCGGTCTGTGGTTATTGCAATTCGTGCTGGGTCTCGCCTGGTCGGTTTTCCACGTTCTCATCATTACGCTGCAGGCGTTCATCTTCATGATGTTGACCATCGTGTACCTGTCGCTGGCGCATGAGACTCATCACTGAGCGACGGCTTCTCTTGACGACTCGAGTTCACTTCACCGGAGGTAGTTGAAATGGATATGGCAAACGTTGCGAACGTGCAGGGCATGACAGCCATCGCGGTCGCATTGCTCATCGGCATGGGCGCGCTCGGAACCGCTATCGGTTTCGGCCTGCTCGGCGGCAAGTTCCTGGAAGGCGCGGCACGTCAGCCCGAAATGGTGCCGATGCTGCAGACCAAGATGTTCATCGTCGCGGGCCTCCTCGACGCGGTCACCATGATCGGCGTCGGTATCGCGCTCTTCTTTACGTTCGCGAATCCGTTCCTCGGCGCGCTGAAGTAACGCCGGCGCCCCATTTCCCGGAGAGCACTCGCCGTGAACATCAATGCCACGATTCTTGCCCAGATGGTGATCTTCGCCGTGCTGGTGTGGATCTGCGTGAGCTGGATCTGGCCGATGACGCTGAAGCACATGGTGGCGCGCGAAAAGCGCATCGCCGATGGTCTGGCGGCAGCGGAAAAGGGCCAGAAGGATCTCGCGCAAGCGAGCGACCGCGCGGAGGCGATCATGAAAGACGCGCGCGAGAAGGCGCTGCAGGTCGAAGACAACGCCCGCAGGCGCGCCAACGAGATGATCGAGCAGGCGAAAGTCGCGGCGACCGCGGAGGGCGAACGCTTGATCGCGGCGGCGAAGGCCCGGATCGTGCAGGAATCGAACACGGCGCGTGAAGATCTGCGACGCCAGGTCGCCGCACTCGCGGTGAGCGGCGCCGGCAAGATCCTCGAGCGCGAGGTCGATGCCCGCACGCACGCCGAAGTGCTCGACAAGCTCGCGAGCCGAATCTGACCATGGCTGAAAAGACCACCATCGCCCGGCCCTACGCGAAAGCGGTGTTCGCGCTCGCGCGCGAGCAGCGCAAGCTCGACGCCTGGCTGAACGCGCTTGCGCTGGCGGCGACGGTCGTAATGCACGCACGTGTCGCACCGCTGCTGACGAATCCGCGCGCAACCGCGGCGGACCTCGCCGATCTCGTCAACGAGATTGCGGGCGGCGAGCTCGAAGTGAAGGGCAAGGACTTCTTCAAGGTGCTGGCGACGAACCGGCGGCTCGGTTACCTCCCCGAGATCGCCGCGATCTTCGCGCACCTGAAGGCGGAATCGGAAAAGTCCGTCGATGTGACGGTCACCTCCGCAGTCGAACTCTCGGCGGACCAGCAGAAGAAACTCGCGGCGGCCGTCGAGAAGCGGCTGGCGCGCACGGTGCGCCTGCATACGAAGCTCGACCCTGCGCTCATCGGCGGCGCGGTATTGCGTGCAGACGACCTGGTGATCGACGGTTCCCTCAAGGGCCGGCTCGATCGGCTCGAAAACGAATTGACAGGCTGAGGCAAAGCTATGGCGATCAAGGCATCGGAAATCAGCGATCTCATCAAGTCGCGCATCGAGAAATTCCAGTCGACGACCGAGGCTCGCAACGTCGGCACCGTCGTCACGGTGACCGACGGCATTTGCCGCGTGCACGGCCTCGCCGACGCGCGTTACGGTGAAATGCTCGAATTCCCCGGCAATACCTTCGGCCTCGCGCTCAATCTCGAGCAGGATTCGGTCGGCGCGGTGGTGCTCGGCGAGTACAAGCACATCTCGGAAGGCGACACCGTCAAGACGACGAATCGCATCCTCGAGGTGCCGGTCGGACCGGAGCTTCTGGGTCGCGTGGTCGATGCGCTGGGCCAGCCGCTTGACGGCAAAGGGCCGATCAAGGCGTCGAAGCAGTCGCCGATCGAGCGCGTCGCGCCGGGCGTCGTACATCGCAAATCGGTGAGCCAGCCCGTACAGACCGGCTACAAGGCCGTCGACTCGATGGTGCCGATCGGCCGCGGGCAACGCGAGCTCATCATCGGTGACCGCCAGACGGGCAAGACCGCGCTCGCCATCGACACGATCATCAATCAGAAGGGCTCGGGCGTTAAGTGCATCTACGTCGCGATCGGGCAGAAGCAGTCCTCGATTTCCAACGTGGTGCGCAAGCTCGAAGAGAACGGCGCAATGGCGCACACGATCGTGGTAGCCGCTTCGGCGTCCGTGCCGGCCTCGATGCAGTACATCGCGCCCTACTCGGGCTGCACGATGGGCGAGTACTTCATGGACCAGGGTGAAGATGCACTCATTATCTATGACGATCTGACCAAGCAGGCCTGGGCCTATCGCCAGATTTCGCTCCTCCTGAAGCGTCCGCCGGGCCGCGAGGCGTATCCGGGCGATGTCTTCTATCTGCACTCGCGTCTGCTCGAACGTTCGGCACGCGTGAACGAGGAGTATGTCGAGAAGACGACGGGTGGCAAGGTCAAGGGCAAAACAGGTTCGCTCACGGGCCTGCCCATCATCGAAACGCAGGCGGGCGACGTCACGGCTTTCGTGCCGACGAACGTCATCTCGATCACCGACGGGCAGATCTTCCTCGAGACCGATCTCTTCAACGCCGGCATCCGGCCTGCCATGAACGCCGGCATCTCGGTGTCGCGAGTTGGTGGCGCCGCGCAGACGGATATCATCAAGCGCCTGGGTGGCGGCATTCGCCTGGCGCTCGCGCAGTACCGCGAGCTCGCCGCCTTCTCGCAGTTTGCCTCCGACCTCGACGAAGCAACGCGCAAGCAGATCGATCGCGGCCAGCGGGTGACCGAGGTCATGAAGCAGAAGCAGTACGCGCCGCTGTCGGTCGCCGAGATGGCGCTCTCGATCTATGCGGTCAACAACGGCTACATGGACAAGACCGAGCGCAACAAGGTAGTCGCGTTCGAAGCGGCACTGCTTGCGTTCGCGGGCTCGGACCACGCGGCATCGATCAAGTCGATCAACGAGAAGCCCGTGCTCAAGGAGCACGAGGCGACGCTCAAGAAGATCTGCGAAGCGTTCGTGGCGACCGGAGCCTACTAGTGGCCGGCGCCAAGGAAATCCGCGTCAAGATCGCGAGTATCAAGAATACTCAGAAGATCACGCGGGCCATGCAGATGGTGGCGGCGAGCAAGATGCGCCGCGCACAGGACCGCATGCGGGCATCGCGCCCGTATGCCGAGAAGATGCGCGTCGCCATCGGGCACCTGAATGAAGCGAACCCGGACTATAAGCACCCGTTCCTCGTCTCTCGGCCGGTGAAGGCTGTCGGGATCATTATCATCAGTACGGACCGGGGCCTCTGCGGTGGACTGAACGTGACGCTCTTTCGCCAGGCGCTCAATGCGATCCGCGAAGCGCAGGCCGGGCAGCACGAGGTGAGCGTCTGCCTGATTGGCGCGAAGGCGGTGCAGTTCTTCCGCCGCCTGAAAGTGCCGATCCTCGCGCAGGTCACGCATCTTGGCGACGTGCCCCGCATGAACGACCTCATTGGTGCCGTCAAGGTCATGCTGGATGCGTATCGTGAGGGCAAGATCGACCGCCTGCTGCTCATGAACAACGAGTTCGTGAACACGATGTCACAAAAGGCGCGCGCAACGCAGGTGCTGCCCGCGGAGACCGCGGACAGTGAAAAGCTGCAGGACCATTGGGACTACATCTACGAGCCGTCCGCCGCGGACATTCTCGACGGTCTGCTGATGCGCTACATCGAATCCATCGTCTATCGCGGCGCGGTCGAGAACGTCGCCTGCGAAATGGCGGCGCGCATGGTGGCGATGAAGAGCGCCACGGACAACGCGGGCAAGATCATCGGCGAGCTGCAGCTTGCCTACAACAAGGCGCGGCAGGCGGCCATCACCAAAGAATTGTCGGAAATCGTCGGCGGCGCTGCGGCCGTCTGAGAGGGAAGAGGAACATCATGAGCACGGGCAAGATTACCCAGATCATCGGCGCGGTCATCGACGTGGAATTTCCACGCGACGGCATCCCCAAGGTCTACGACGCGCTGAAGCTCGCGGACGTCGACATCACGCTCGAGGTGCAGCAGCAGCTCGGCGACGGCGTGGTGCGCACGATTGCGATGGGCGTCTCGGACGGCCTGAAGCGCGGCATGGCCGTCAACGGCACCGGCGCGGCCATCACGGTGCCGGTCGGCAAGGGCACGCTCGGCCGGATCATGAACGTGCTCGGCGATCCGATCGACGAGGCGGGCCCCGTTGAGACCAAAGACAAATTGCCGATTCACCGTCCGGCACCCTCGTATACGGATCAGGCCGGAGGCCAGGATCTCCTCGAGACCGGCATCAAAGTCATTGACCTCTTGATGCCCTTCGCCAAGGGCGGCAAGGTCGGCCTCTTCGGCGGCGCGGGCGTCGGCAAGACTGTCACCATGCTCGAACTCATCAACAACATCGCTACGGCACACTCCGGCCTTTCGGTATTCGCGGGCGTCGGCGAGCGCACGCGCGAAGGCAATGACTTCTATCATGAGATGCTCGAGTCCGGCGTCATCGACGGCAAGGAGCTCTCGAACTCCAAGGTCGCGATGGTCTTCGGCCAGATGAACGAACCGCCGGGCAACCGCCTGCGGGTCGCGCTGACGGGCCTTACGATGGCCGAATATTTCCGCGACGAGGTGCGCGAAGACGGTGGGCGCGGCCGCGACGTGCTGCTTTTCATCGACAACATTTACCGCTACACGCTTGCGGGCACGGAAGTGTCGGCATTGCTCGGCCGCATGCCGTCGGCGGTCGGCTACCAGCCGACCCTCGCGGAAGAGATGGGCGTGCTGCAGGAACGTATCACCTCGACCAAGACCGGATCGATCACTTCGGTGCAGGCGATCTACGTTCCGGCCGACGATTTGACCGATCCGTCGCCCGCGACGACGTTCGCGCACCTCGACGCCACGGTGGTGTTGTCGCGCCAGGTGGCGGCGCTCGGCATCTATCCGGCGGTCGATCCACTCGATTCGACGAGCCGCCAGCTCGATCCGCTGGTCATCGGCGAGGAGCACTACAACACGGCGCGCGGGGTGCAGGCCGTGCTGCAACGGTACAAGGAGCTGCAGGACATCATCGCGATCCTGGGTATGGACGAGCTCTCGGAGGAAGACAGGCTGAGCGTGTTCCGCGCGCGCAAGATCCAGCGCTTCATGTCGCAGCCCTTCACGGTCGCAAAGGTTTTCACGGGCCAGGACGGCAAGTACGTCAAGCTCAAGGACACGATCCGCGGCTTCAAGGCCATCATTGCCGGCGAATACGATAGCCTGCCCGAGCAGGCGTTCTACATGGTCGGCACGATCGAAGAGGCCGTCGAGAAGGCCAAGACCCTTCAATAGCAGTGGGGGACTGTCCCGTCCTCGGGACTGTCCCCTGCTCGCCTGGAATCACCAATATGGCCAACACCATCCACGTCGACATCGTCAGCGCTGAAGGGGAGATCTACTCCGGCCCGGCGACGATGGTGTTCGCACCCGCGATCGAAGGCGAGCTCGGCATCGCGCCGAAGCACGCGCCGCTGCTGACAAACCTGCGGGCCGGCGAAGTGCGCGTGCAGACGGAATCCGGCGAGGAGCATCACTTCTACGTCGGCGGCGGGGCTATCGAAATTCAGCCGCACGTGGTCACCGTGCTCGCCGACACGGCGCTGCGCGCAAAGGACATCGATGAAGCCGCGGCGCTCGCGGCCAAGCAGCGCGCCGAGGATTCGCTGAAGGACAAGGTTGGCGCGATGGAGATTTCACAGGCCCAGGCGGAACTTGGGCGCGCGGTGGCTCAATTGCGACTGCTCGAAAAGCTGAGAAAGCTCAAGCAATAATCCCGGTCGGGGGGCGTGATGCTCGACGGTACCTGGATCGCGACTTCGGCCATCCTCGGGGGAAATTCCTTCCCGGCTCCGGTGCTCGCGACCATTCGGCTCACGTTGAACGCCGGGCAGTACACCCTCGGCAACGATCACGGCACCTATCGCACGGACGATCGTGCGTTTCCCGCCGCCATCGACGTGGCCGGCAGCGATGGACCGAACAAGGGCCGCCAGATTCCGGCAATCTATGAGCTGACGGGCGACACGCTGACGATCTGCTACGACCTTGCGTGCGAGGCGAGGCCCAAGGCATTTCAGTCCGCCGCCGCAAGCAAGCACTTTCTCGTAACGTACCGGCGTGCCTAGCGGCGACCGGCCACATGACTCCAGGGAGACGCCGATGATCTGCTGTTGCATCATTTACCCGCGCACGGCGACCAGCCACTTCGACCTTGACTACTACGTCAACAAGCACATGCCCATGACCATCCGGCTGCTCGGCGGCGCGCTGCGTGGCGTTACGGTCGAGGCGGGCGTCGCAGGCACTGCTGAGGGCGTTCCGCCCGCGAATGCGGCCGTTTGCCGCCTGTTGTTCGATTCGGTCGAGTCGTTTCTCGCGGCTTTCGGACCGCACGCGGCAACGCTGCAAGGAGACATTCCGAACTACACGGATGCGGTGCCCGTCATCCAGTTCAACGAGATGAAGATCTCGCGGTGAGCCGGTTCTCGCGGAGATACCGATAGAGCAACTTATGTTCACTGGCAGCGTCGCGCCATCTGCGAGGCACGCAGGCGAGCGACCTCACCGCGCATATTGCATTCCGTAGTTCCGTTCTCATATTGGCCGCAGCCCATTCGAATTCGTCTTCATCAGGAGAGGCACCCATGAGCAACGACAGGCCCCCGGCCGCGATCAATGAAAAGGCCGCTCACTACCTGAACGGCTGGATCGCCGTCATCATCGGCGTCGCACTGATCGTGTTCCTCGCGCGCAATTTCGTCGGCCAGCTGGGTTCCGGGGACATGACGATCAATCCGCTCCTGAGTCTCGGCGCGGCGATCCTCGTGCTCATCCTGATGACGCGCGGCCTGGTCACGTTAGAGCCGAAGCAGGCGGTCGTGCTCACATTCTTCGGCAAGTACGCAGGCACGATCCGCAACGATGGCCTCTGGTTCTACAATCCCTTCTGCGCGCGCCGCAAGCTTTCGCTGCGCGTCGTCAACACCACGACACCGACGCTCAAGGTGAATGACCTCGCCGGCAATCCCGTGGAGGTTGCGGCAATCGTTGTGTGGGCGGTGGAAGACACGGCGCGCGCCTCCTTCGCGGTTGAATACTACGAACGATTCCTGGCGCAGCAGGCCGAGTCGGCGCTGCGGCAGGTCGTCGGCGGCCATCCCTACGATTCGGAAGGCGCCGGTGAAGGGCTGCGGGGCAACATGGAAGGCGTCAGCACCGAGCTCGAGCGCACGATTGGTTCGCACGCGGCGGCGGCGGGCATCGCCGTTCTCGACGCACGCCTCGCGCATCTCGCCTACGCGCCGGAAATCGCGGGCGTCATGCTCCGCCGCCAGCAGGCGGAAGCCGTGCTCGCGGCCCGTCGCAAGATCGTCGAGGGCGCGGTTGGGCTCGTCACTCACGCGGTCGAAGCCCTGAGCGCGGCGAAGATCGCCGTGCTGAACGATGCGCAGCGGGCGCAGCTCGTCATCAACCTGATGACGATGCTGGTGGCCGAAACCGACGCTCAGCCGGTGGTGCCGATGACGAGCGCGGTTCAGTAACGGCGCGCGATATACTGCGCGTCACTTTGAACCTCAGCATCGTCATTCTGGCGGCGGGCCAGGGCAAGCGGATGAACTCCGACTTGCCGAAAGTGCTGCAGCCGCTCGCCGGCCGGCCGATGTTGAAGCACGTGATCGACTGCGCCCGCTCGCTCGACGCCGCCGCCATCCACGTCGTCTACGGTTACGGCGGCGAGCAGGTTCCAGAGGCGCTCGCCGGCGAACCCGTGCAATGGGTGCGCCAGGCGGAGCAACTTGGCACGGGCCACGCCGTCCTGCAGGCCATGCCGGCGATTGCCGACGACCATCGGGTGCTGGTTCTCTACGGCGACGTACCGTTGGTGCGCCGTGAAACACTCGCGAAGCTCGTGCAGTCCGCAGGCGTCAAAGCAGTGGCCCTGCTCGGTGTCGAGCTCGAAGACCCGACCGGATACGGGCGTCTCGTCCGTGATGCCGGTGGACGCGTGGTGCGCATCGTCGAGCAGAAGGATGCCAATCACAAGGAACTCGCGATCCGCGAGATCAACACAGGCTTGATGGCGGTGCCGGCCGCGTCCCTCAGACGCTGGCTAACGAGCCTTCGCAATGACAACGCCCAGCGCGAGTACTACCTGACGGACATCGTCACTGCCGCTGTGCGTGAAGGTTTCACGATCAGCGCGACCATCGCGCCGACCACGACGGAGGTACTTGGTGTGAACGACAAGATCCAGCTCGCCGAGGTGGAGACCGAAAATCGCAGGCGCCGCGCCCGGGAACTGATGCTCGCCGGCGCGACGCTCGCGGATCCCGAGCGCATCGACGTGCGTGGCGAAATCGCGATCGGGAGCGACGTCTTCATCGACGTCAACGCCGTTTTCGTCGGCAAGGTGAAGCTCGGATCGCGCGTGAAGATCGGTCCCAACTGCTTCCTGCGCGACAGCGAAATCGGCGATGACACCGAGCTCTTCTCGAATTGCGTACTCGACAAGGCCGTGATCGGTCCCGGCTGCCAGATCGGCCCGTTCGCGCGCTTCCGGCCGTCATCGACGCTCGCCGCGAACGTGCACATCGGCAATTTCGTGGAAGTGAAGAACAGCCAGCTCGGCGACGGTAGCAAGGCGAATCATCTCACCTACCTCGGCGACGCCGTCATCGGCAAGAACGTCAACGTGGGCGCCGGCACCATCACGGTCAACTACGACGGCGCCGCCAAGCATCGCACCACGATCGAAGACGACGTTCACATCGGCTCCGGCAACATGCTGGTCGCGCCGGTGACGATCGAAAAGGGGGCCAACACCGGTGCCGGCTCGACGATCACCAAGAATGCTCCGGCCGGGATGCTGACCCTGGCTCGCAGCCGGCAGGTGACGATCGAGGGCTGGCAGCGGCCGCAAAAGAAAAAGAAGTAGCAGTCCGGGCCCAGTCCATGAGACGACAGTCACGCTTTTTCCAGTAGAATCCAGCCTTTCCAGCGTCGGTCGGGCACACTGGCGCCCCTACACGGAAGCCACCGGCCGACCTCTGCCATAAGGGCCCAATAACATGTGCGGAATTGTCGGAGCCGTTGCCGATCGCGATGTCGTCCCCGTTCTCATCGAGGGGCTCAAGCGCCTCGAATATCGCGGCTACGATTCCGCGGGCGTCGCCGTGCTGAACGGCACGAAGCACGTCGTGCGCCTGCGCGCGGTCGGCAAGGTAAAGAAGCTCGAGGAAGCGCTCGAGGCGAGCCCGACGCACGGCCCGCTCGGCATCGCGCACACACGCTGGGCGACGCACGGCGTGCCGAGCGAACGCAACGCGCACCCGCACATATCGAAGGACGGGGTCGCTCTCGTCCACAACGGCATCATCGAAAATCACGAAGAGCTGCGCGCTGAGCTCGTGCGGCACGGCTACCAGTTTTCCTCGGAGACCGACACCGAAGTCATCGCGCACCGCATCCATTTCCATCTGCGCAGCGCGAGCGGCCTGTTCGAAGCGGTGCGCCGCACCGTTGCGGAATTGCGCGGCGCCTATGCCCTCGCGGTCCTGAGCGAGCATGAGCCGGACCGGCTGGTGCTTGCCCGCTGCGGATGTCCCGTCGTCATCGGCCTTGGCAAGGGCGAAAACTTCGTTGCGTCGGACGTCTCGGCGCTTCTGCCCGTCACGCGCCGCTTCATGTTTCTCGACGAAGGCGATGTGGCCGAGATCCGGCGCGCCGCGGTTACGGTGTTCGACTCGACGGGCAAGCAGGTCGAGCGTGCGGTGCGCGAAAGCGAGCTGTCGGCCGACGCTGTCGAGCTCGGACAATTTCGCCACTACATGCAGAAGGAGATCTTCGAGCAGCCGCGCTCCGTGGCCAACACGCTCGAGGAGCGCATCGCGGGCGGAAAACTCCTTGCGCAGGCCTTCGGGCCCGAAGCACAGGAGGTGCTGAAGCGCACGCGTGCCGTGCATATCGTCGCCTGCGGTACGAGCTATCACGCAGCCTGCGTCGCGCGCTATTTCATCGAACAGATCGCCCGTATCCCCTGCTGGGTGGATATCGCGAGCGAGTACCGCTATCGCAATCCCGTGCTGACCCCGGACACGCTCTTCGTCACCATCTCGCAATCCGGCGAAACGGCGGATACGCTTGCGGCACTGCGCATGGCGAAGGAGCTCGGCTACCTCTCGAGCCTTTCGATCTGCAACGTGCCGGAGAGCTCGCTCGTGCGCGAGTCCGCGCTCGTGATGCTGACGCGCGCGGGCCCCGAGATCGGCGTCGCCTCGACCAAGGCCTTCACGACGCAGCTCGCCGCGCTCGGCATGCTCGTGGTTGCGCTCACCAAGATGCTGCACCCGGATGCGGAGCGGGAACGGCAGCTCGTCATGCGGCTCCTTGAAATTCCGGCGCTCATCGAGGAGACGCTCAAGCTCGAGCCGCAGATCCTCGCGCTCGCGAAGATCTTCGCTGAAAAGCATCACGCACTCTTTCTTGGCCGCGGCGCCCTCTACCCGATCGCGCTCGAAGGCGCGCTCAAGCTCAAGGAGATCTCCTACATCCATGCCGAGGCCTATGCGGCGGGGGAGCTCAAGCACGGGCCGCTCGCACTCGTCGACGAGGACATGCCGGTCGTGACGGTTGCCCCGAACAACGATCTCCTCGAGAAGCTGAAGTCGAACATGCAGGAAGTGCGGGCGCGCGGCGGGCGGCTGTACGTGTTCGCCGATCCCGATTCCGGCATCGAAAGCTCGAGCGACGTGCAGGTCATCAAGATGCCGCGCCATGTGAGCTATTTCCAGGCGCCGGCGATCTACACGATCCCATTGCAGCTGCTTGCGTATCACGTCGCTGTTTTGCGAGGTACGGACGTGGACCAGCCCCGTAATCTCGCCAAATCGGTCACAGTCGAATAGCGCCGGGAGGCGCATGGTTGGTGCGCTTTTGCGCACGACAAACGGATCTCCATGCGCCCGACGCTGAAAACAGGACTGATTATCGTCATTGGCCTCGCGCTGCTGATGGGCGCCGTGCTGGCCGCCGCGCGCTATTACCTGATGGAGAGCTATACCGACCTCGAGGCGGCGACCACCGGCCGTACGGCCCATCAGCTCGAACGCGCGTGGAACGATGAACTGAAACAGCTCGCCACGGCCACCAGCGACTACGCGGTGTGGGATGACATGTACGAGTTCGTCGTGCGGCCGAACATCCCGTTCGTGCAGAGCAACTTCGCGTACACGTCGATGACGAATTTCAAGGTCGACACGGTGCTGGTGCTCAACACGGCGAGGATGCCCGTGTTCTGGCGCCGGTTCAGCGACCGGGACGGGCGTGGCTTTACCGACGCCAACAAGTTCATCTCGCTGCTGCCTGCGGAACGACTGAGTCTCGAAGGGGCACGGCCCGACGCGCCGCTGTTCACCGGACTGCTCGACACACCGGATCGCGTCGTGGCGGTGGTGGCCTACGCCATCTACCCGAGCCTCGCGAATTCGCCGCCGCGCGGCATCCTGATCTTCGCGCGCAGCTTCGACGATGCGGCGCTGAAGCGCCTGAGCGCGGCCATGGGACGCATGGTCGCGGCCCGGTCTGCAGACGATGAGGAACTGCCTGCCGCAGTCCGGCGCCTGCAATCGTCAGCGGAACGCGGCGGCGCGTCCATCAGCGTGCCCGTCGACGATGAGGCCATCACGACCTACCTCGCGTTGCCGAATCTCGAAGGCCGCCCGTCCCTGGTCATCGCTGTTACGGAACCCCGCGAGGTCTATGCCAAGGGTCTCGAGACGATCCGCTACCTCGTGACGGCGGCGCTCATCGTCTGCGTGACCTTCGGCCTGATCGCATTCCTGATGTCGGCGCGCCTCGCACGCAACTGGGACGAACGCCAGGAGAGCGAGGCGCGCTACCGCGCCGTCGTCACCCAGGCGTCGGAAGGCATCCTGCTGATCGACGTCGCGACGCGCCGTATCCTCGAAGCGAACCGCGCGTTCCTCGAGGGCGCGGGATTCGGCGAGAAGCTGCCGCGCGAACTCTACCTCTACGACGTGCTGCCGCCGGGCGCCGTCAATGCCCGGCTCATGGGCCAGGACTTGAGGCCAAGCGTCGGCACGATGGAGCTGCAGCTGCGCGCGGCCAACGGGCAGCTGCTCGATGTCGAGGTGACGGCCAGCATCATCATTCACCGGCGCCGCGAAGTGCTCTGCCTCGTCACGCGTGACGTCACCGCGCGCAAGGCGGCAGAGGTGCGGCTGCGCGCAAGCGAAAAGCGGCTCGATCACCTTGCCCACCACGACGGGCTCACGGGCCTGCCGAACCGGCTCTACCTGCAGTCGTTCCTGAAGCGCGCGATGGCGGAGTCGGAAGCGACGGGCACGGCGCTCGCGCTCTTCTTCCTCGACATCGACCGCTTCAAGTACATCAACGATTCGCGCGGCCACGAGACCGGCGATGCGCTGCTCAAGGAACTCGCCTCGAGAATCTCCGCCGCGGCCGGCGAGGGGCGACTGGTCGTGCGCATGGGGGGCGATGAGTTCGTCGTCGTCATGCCGAACGTCACCGACGAACAGGCGCCGCAGCAACTCGCGAAGCGCCTGCTCGAGACCCTGCGCGCGCCGTTCTGGTACGGGAACCTGCAATTCCTCGTGACCGGCAGCGTCGGCATCAGCGTTTTCCCGCGCGATGCCCCGGACCTCTCCACGCTCGTGCGCAGCGCCGACACGGCCATGTATCACGCGAAGGAGAAGGGCCGGAACAACTACCAGTTCTTCCGCGCCGACCTCAACATCTCCCTGAACGACCGGGTAGCGCTCGAGTCGCAGCTGCGCACGGCGATCAGCGGCGAGCGTTTCCAGCTGCTCTATCAGCCGCAGGTCGACCTCAGGATCGGCGAGATCGTCGGAGTCGAGGCGCTGCTGCGCTGGAAGGACGACAACGGCGAGTTGCAGTCGCCGGCGAGCTTCATCAGCGTGGCCGAGGAAAGCGGGCTCATCGTCGAAATCGGCGAATGGGTGCTGCGCGAAGCGATCCGTACCCGCAAGCACTGGCACGAAACGCTGGCGCGCGATTTTCCGGTTGCCGTCAACATTTCACCGAGCCAGCTGCGCCGGCCGGAATTTCTCTCGCGCCTGAAGGCCATGCTGCGCGAAAGCGCTCTCTCGGTTCATCTGCTCGAGGTCGAACTCACGGAAAGCGCGTTCATGCAGCATGCGGCGGCGGAGGCGGCTTCGCTCCATGAACTGCGCGAGCTCGGCATCGGCATCTCGGTCGACGATTTCGGCATGGGCTATTCGAGCCTGAGCTATCTCAAGCATTTCCCCATCACCAAGCTCAAGATCGACCGCTCGTTCGTGCGCGACATGGTGCAGGATGCGAATGACGCGGCGATCGTGCGCGCCATTCTCGCGATGGCGCAGTCGATGCGCATTCCGGTGTGCGCGGAAGGCGTCGAGAACGACCAGCAGCTCGACTATCTCCTCGATCACAACTGCGAATTCGCGCAGGGCTATCTCTTCGGCAAGCCGATGGAGGCCGACGCGTTCTACCGGCTGCTCGCCGCGACCAGCGACGGTTCCGTCTCGATGCGCCTGCGCGTGGCCCGCTAGATTGCCGTGCCGCGCGTTTCGCGCAGGAAAAGCCCGCCGACGATGAACGTGAACAGGGCGACGGCCACGGGATACCAGAGCCCGTAGTAGATATCGCCGGTCATCGTGACCAGGGCGAAGGCAACGGTCGGCAGGAATCCTCCGAACCAGCCGTTGCCGATGTGATAGGGCAGCGACATCGATGAATAGCGGATGCGCGCCGGGAAGAGCTCCACCAGCCAGGCAGCGATCGGCCCGTAGACCATCGTCACGTAGATGACGAGCAGCGTCAGCAGCGCCAGTACCGCAACGGAGTTGATGCGCTCCGGATCGGCCTTGGCGGGATAGCCCGCCTCGGCGAGCGCTGCGGCGAGCCGCTTGTTGAATTCCTCCGTCCGGGACTTGAGTGCCGGGGCATCGAGCGTCGTGCCCTCGACTACCGTCACGAGGCGGGACCCAACCCGCACCGTTGCCGGCGTACCCGGCATCGCGGCCTCATTGCTGTACGGAGCGCCGGACTTCGCCAATGCCGCCTTGGCGATGTCACAGGAGCGTGTGAGTTTGCGCTTGCCGACCGGATCGAACTGAAAGCTGCAAGCCTCGGGATCCGCGATCACCGTGATGGGAGCGGCGGCCGCCGCGTCGGCGATCGCGGGATTGGCGAAATGGGTAAGGGCCTTGAAGATCGGAAAGTAGGTGAGCGCCGCGAGCAGACAGCCCGCAAGCACGATGCGCTTGCGCCCGAGCCGGTCGGAAAGCCGGCCGAAATAAATGAAGGCCGGCGTGCCGATGAGGAGCGATCCGGCGATCAGCAGATTGGCGTGTTGCGGGTCGACTTTCAGCGTTTGCGTGAGGAAAAAGAGGGCGTAGAACTGCCCCGTATACCAGACGACGGCCTGGCCGGCCGTTGCACCCAGGAGGGCGAGCACGACGACGCGCAGATTATCCCAGCGCGCGAAGGCCTCCGTGAGCGGCGCGGTCGATTGGCGCGATTGCGCCTTCATCTCCAGGAATACCGGCGACTCGGCGAGTTGCAAGCGGATATAGACGGAGACCCCGAGCAGCACGATCGACAGCAGGAACGGGAGGCGCCAGCCCTGCGTCTCGAATGCCGGACCAAAGAACTTGCGGCAGGCGAGGATGACGATCAGGGAGAGAAAGAGGCCGAGTGTCGCCGTGGTCTGGATCCAGCTCGTGTAAAGGCCGCGCTTGCCCTCCGGCGCGTGTTCCGCGACGTAGGTGGCTGCGCCGCCATATTCGCCGCCGAGCGCGAGGCCCTGCAGGAGGCGCAGGGCAATGAGCGCAACGGGCGCGACTACGCCGGCTTGCGCATAGGTCGGGAGGCAGCCGACGAGGGCGGTCGAGACGCCCATGATCACAATAGTGATCAGGAACGTGTACTTGCGCCCGGCCAGATCGCCGAGGCGGCCAAACAGCAGCGCGCCGAATGGCCGCACGAAGAATCCGGCGGCGAAGGCCAGCAGCGCGAAAATGAAGCCGGTCGTCTCATCGACACCGGAAAAGAACTGCTTCGTGATGATGCCGGCGAGTGAGCCGTACAGATAGAAGTCGTACCACTCGAAGACCGTGCCGAGCGATGAGGCGAAGATGACCCGTCGGTGGGCACGATCGATGCCACCGCGGGCGTTTGCAGAGGCGGACGACGTCAAAGGAAGTCTCCTGGCGGTCCCGGGTGGCCAGAAACGGCGCGCCGGCCCTTATGGTTATGCGCACAAAGACTGCCGGGTTTGGCAAGCGCGCGCAATCGTTGCAGACTGTGTTTCGAAGCCGCCAAGTAGAACACCACGATGCAACGCACCGGCCGACCGCCCCTCACGCTAGCCCCATCGACCCGACCGGGCCGGGCCAACGCCGCGCAGACGACGCTCGCGCGTTTCTTCCGCATGGCGGAGGAGCTGAATCTGTCGGAACTGCAGCAGTGCCGGCTCATCAAGTGCCCGTCGCCGCAGGTGCTCAAGCAGTACCGCGGCAGCCAGAGCACGCGGCTGAACAATACGCAGCAGCAGCGCCTGTCCCTGCTGGTCGGGATCTGGGCAACGCTGCTCGGCAAGGATCCGGGCGGCGACCGCGCGTGGCGCTTCATGCATGAGCCGAATCGCAAGGCGCCGTTCAAGGGGGAGCCGCCGCTCCACTACATGGTGGAAGGTGGCATGCAGGCGCTGCGCGATGTCGCGCATCACGTGACCGAACAGACCTTCAAGCCGTGAAAAAGGGGACAGATTTATTTTTTCGCATATCCAGGCGTCTGCAGCAGAAATGCGAAAAAATAAATCTGTCCCCTTTTTCCGGCTGTCCCCTTTTTCAGTCCTGCTCGACGCGGGGGCGGAACGCCTGGATCAATTCCTGCTGCCGGCGCGGCGGCACAGCCTCGTATCCGGAGAGCTCCACCGTGTACATGCCCTGTCCGCCCGTCAGTGACTTGAGTCGCGACTGGTAACCTTCGAGCTCGCTCAGCGGTACGAGTGCCTTCACCGAAACGCGCTGGCTGGTGAGCGTCGTGTTGCCGGTGATTTTCCCGCGCTTCGATACCAGATCGCCCGTCACGTCTCCCATCGATGCGGACGGCATGACGATGTCGAGCCGCACGATAGGCTCGAGCGCCACCGGGCCCGCCTTCTGGAAGGCGTCGAGGAAGGCCTTGCGCCCGCACGCCACGAACGCGACTTCCTTCGAATCGACAGCGTGGTGCTTGCCGTCGGTCACCGTGACCCGGAGGTCGCACAATGGATAGCCGGCAAGCGCTCCTTCGCCGAGCACCTGGCGCACGCCCTTCTCGACCGCCGGAATGTACTGCGAGGGAATTGCGCCACCGAACACGTCGTCGACGAATTCGAATCCGGAGCCGCGCTCGAGGGGTTCGACACGCAGATGCACCTCCGCAAACTGGCCGGCGCCCCCCGTCTGCTTCTTGTGCCGGTTGTGTCCATCCGCGGCGCGCGTGACCGTTTCGCGATACGGGACGCTCGGCGGGTGCGTCTTCACCTTCACGCCGTAACGCTCGCTCATGCGCTCGAGCAACACGCGCAGGTGCAGGTCCCCCAGTCCGTACATCACGGACTCGTTGCCCGCCGCGTTGAATTCGAGCCGCACGCAGGGATCTTCCGCAGCCAGCTTGTGCAGGGCGTCCGATAGCCGCTGCTCGTCGCCGCGCCTTTCGGGCTCGATGGCGACGCCGAGCATCGACGGCGGCAGGTCGAGCGACTGCAGATGAAAGTGGTCCTCGTCGTGCGAGTCGTGCAGGACCGCGTCGAAATGCAGTTCATCGATCTTGCTGATCGCGCAGATGTCGCCGGGAATGGCGGAGCTGATCTCGCGATGTTCCTTGCCGGTCAGCGCGAGGAGGTGTGCGACCCGGATCGGCTTGCGGCCGTCACCGACGTAGAGCTGGCTACCCTGACGGACCGTGCCCTGGTGCACGCGAAACACGCCGAGCTTGCCGACGAACGGATCGACGATCACCTTGATGACGTGGGCGATCACGTGGAGCGAGGCATCGGGACGCACCTCGGCAGCTTCCGCCGCCTCGCCCTCGCCTTTCAGGAAAACCGGCGGATTGCCTTCCGCAGGATTCGGCAGGAGGCGTACGACCGTCTCGAGGAGTTGCGGGATGCCGGCGCCAGTCTCGGCGGAAACGAAGCAGACGGGAATCAGATGCCCTTCGCGCAGGGCTGCTTCGAACGCATCGTGCATCTGGTCCGGCTCGAGCTCGCCGCCCTGCTCGAGGTACTGGGCCATGAGCTTCTCGTCCATCTCGACGATCTGGTCCGCGATTTCCGTGTGTGCCTGGGTGACCGAGGAGAAGTCGGTCTTCTCCTCGGTCGCGCGAAAAAAACAGTCGACCACGCGCTTGCCGCCCTCCGCCGGCAGGTTGAGCGGCAGGCATTCGCGGCCGAAGCGCTCGCGAATCTGCGCGAGCGTCGCTTCGTTGTTCGCTTCGCGGCTGTCGATCTTGTTGACGATGATCAGGCGGCAGAGCCGGCGCTCCGCGGCGAATTCCATCATGCGCTGCGTGACGAGCTCGACGCCGGAGGCGGCGTTGACGACGATCGCCACCGTTTCGACGGCGGGCAGGACACTCAGGCTCCGTCCCGCGAGGTCCGGATAGCCCGGCGTGTCGATCAGGTTGATGTGCCGGCCTTCGTAATCGACGCTCGCAAACGCCGCATCGAGCGAATGACCGAGGCGCTTCTCCTGCGGGTCGTAGTCGGAGACGGTCGTGCCGCGCTCGAGACTGCCGCGGCCGCGAATGGCGCCCGTGGCGGCGAGCAGCGATTCGAACAGCCACGTCTTGCCGGAGCCGGTGTGTCCGACCAGGGCGATGTTATGAATATCGTTCGTCTTATAGGCGCCCATACGCGCCTATTTATACTCGCGGTCGCGGCCAAAGAAAAAGGGCCGGCCCTTTTGAGGGGGCCGGCCCTCGTGCGGTCACCCGATGCCGGGTCTATTGCTTGCCGAAGTGCGCCACCACACGCCCGTAGAAGAAAATTCCTCCCACGTCGTAGGCGCCGCCGTCAAATGAGTTCAGCTCGCAGCTGAAACAGAACGGCGGGTCCTGGTCGAGGATGTTGTTGGCGCCGACGCTGACCGTCCAGTCGCCGCCCCAGCCCGACGGAATCCAGCTTGCCTGGAGGTCGAGATAGGTCTGTGCCTCGATCTTGTTGGTCGAAAGATTATCGTCCGTCGTGTTGTAGTTCGAGCAAAGGCCGAGGCCCGCGAACCCGCGGCACGCTTCCGTGATCGCGTTCATGTGGCGAGCAGTGAGCGATGCGGCCCAGGGGCCGGACGACCAATCGACGGTCAGGACCGACTTCCACGTCGGATAGGCCTGCGACGGTGATCCCCGCTCCGTACCGTCACGCGGCACGTCCTGGAATCCGGTCGCCGTCTGGATCGTGTCGACGTACGTGTCGAGCCACGTGTTCTGCCACGACGCCTGGAACCGTCCAATGCTCGACTCCGGCATGGCCCAGTGGATATTGAGGTCGTATCCCTTGGTCTCCGTGCCGCCGATGTTGATCAGCTGGTTGTTGAAGCGGTTGATCGTGCCGCCCTGTGTGCGGCCGATGCCGCCGCAAAGCACCGGATCGAGCGTGTTCACGCAACCGTCGAGCTGCACCTGCGCATCGCGCGCCTGGATCGATGCATCGACCGCGATGTTGTAGTACGTGAACTCGAAGGACAGGTTGTCGGACCAGGACACGCCCTCCGCCCAGGTCGGACTATAGACAAAGCCAGCCGTCCAGCCTTCCGAGGTCTCTGGCACGAGCACGGGATTTCCGCCCGTGACGACCGAGATCTGCGGGTTTGGCTGGGCGTACGTTGCCGGCACGCCAAGTGTGAGGCAGTTCGCCTGGGTGGCCGCGGGTGCGCCCGGCCCACCGCCGATGGCGCCGGTGTAATCCGAACAGGGGTCCGTGATGGTCGTGTCGAAACGCGCGAACGTTCCGAAGAGCTCGCCGATACCCGGCGCGCGAATGCCTTCTCCCCACGTGCCGCGGATCAGGAAGTCCTTCATCGGCCGCCAGTTGAGGCCGAACTTGGTCGTGGTGTCCGAACCGAAGGTCGAGTAGTCCGACGAACGCAGCGCGGCGCTGACCTGCAGGAGGTCCGCACCCGGCATGTCCTTGAGCAGCGGAATCTGCAATTCGCCGTAGAACTCGTTGACGTCGAAATCGCCCGTCGTCGGGAGCGACGGCACGCCCGCGCTTTCGCCCGCCACATAGATGGCATCCGGTTGATACGAACCCTTCTGCGAACGGTGTTCGTAACCGACGGCAAAGTCGAGGCCACCCGCCGGCAGCGGCACGATGGTGCCGGTCAGATTCGCGGTGAAGTCCTTCAACTCCTGCTCGCTCGAGTCATGCAGGACCGGATTGATGTAGGTCAGCATGTCCGGCGAGATCGATCCCTCGCCATTCGCGCCCTGTCCACCGAAGACGTTGAGCGGAACGCAGTTGGGAATCGGATCGGCAACGGTAGGCACACCCGCCACATCCGTGACCGGTCCGCACGCCGTCGCGGTGGCGGGGCCAGTGCCAACGCCAGTTACGGGAAGGCCAGCTACCGTGCCTGGGCCAAGGGCATTGCGGACCTTCAGGGCGTTGTAGCTACCGTGCGTGATCTGGTCGGCATGGTTGCGCGACCAGACCGCGTTGACATCCCAGTAGAAATCGCGGCCAGCGGCGCTGAAATCGCCGCGGAAACCGGCCCCGAGATACCATGTGTCGACCTGTTGCTCAAAGACGCGGGGCCCACCTTCGAGCGGGCGGCGGCCGATGAAGTAGTCCGTCGAACCGGGCGCCGTACTCGTCGTCAGGTCAATCATGAATGGGTTGTACGGATTTTGGGCGCTGACCGGCGTTACATCGAGCAGGTTGCCAACGCCATTGCCAGCTTCCGGTCCGATGAAGAGCGGTTCCGGCGCCGCCTGGTTCGTGGAGCGGCGATTGTTGTAGAGGCCCTTCATGTAGAAGGAGACCCGGTCGCTGAGATGAGTCTCGCCCTGTCCGTAAACACCGAAGCGCTCGCTCGGCGTCTGGATCAGGTTGAACGGCTGGAAGTTGAACCGGTCCGCCACGGTGAAATGATGGAAATCGTCCGTCCGCGGCCCGCCCTCGGGATCATTCGGATTGAAGACCGGGACCCCAGTGACGCCGTCATTGAGGGTCAGGCTGTGATCAAGGCCCGTGGTCGGGTCGTGGAATACGAAGCGTCCCTGCGGCGTCCCGGAACTGCATCGGCCCGTGCAGGCGCCGACGCCCGGCGTCGGGAACTGGGAAATTTCGCGATCGTTCGAGCTCACACGGCCCTGATTCACGTAGCTCAGGCTGAGGAAGCTGCTCGAGCGTTCGCTGTTCGAACCGGTTGAAAGGCTCCACTGCTGGGCACTGCCGTCGCCCTGGTCGTAGCCACCGCCATACCCCGAGAACTCGAGACCGTCGAAATTCTTCTTGGTGATGATGTTGACGACACCGGCGATCGCATCCGATCCGTAGATCGCGGATGCCCCGTCCTGCAGCACTTCGACGTGGTCGATGATGCTGGTCGGTATGGTGTTGAGGTCGGTCGCCGAGGAAACGCCGCTCGCCGACGATTCGTTGATCCAGCGGATGCCATCGACCAGGACGAGCACGCGCTTCGAACCGAGATGACGGATGTCGACTGTCGCGGAACCCGCGCCAACGCCGCCCTGGTCGGGAGGGAAGCCGATGTTGCCGCTGGTGTTGAATTTGGAGTTAAGTCCGCCGCCCGAAACCGGCATGCGCTGCAGAACGTCCGCGACGGACGTCAGGCCGCTCTTCGCAATGTCTTCGTCAGACACGGTGACGAGGGGCGCCGGCTCGTTCAAGGGGTTCTGACGGATGCGCGATCCGGTGACCACGATGGTCTCGGTCGAGCTCTCCGGTTCTTGGGCAAGGGCCGGCAGTGCGCCAAACGTAAGTGTCGCAACTACGCAACATGTGAACGTCCGGCTGCCAGCTTGGCCCAGCAATTGCAGGTTCATGAGCTTCCTCCTCTGGTCGTGATTCGGTTGTTTTTTTGCAGACCGACGAACCGACGATTATGCGCCGGTTTGGAGCAATGTCGAATTTTCCGGGACGAAGCGCTGGATGCAGCGGCGCCGGGCGGGGCAAACCCGACCCGCGCGCGGGTCGCCGGCGTTTGAGGAACATCACTTTCCAAGGGAGGAAGCCGCGATGTTCCCGGCAATCAATGAACCGCTCCAGGATCCCGGCCCGACGCTCAATACGACGCCGCTCATCGACGTGATGCTCGTGTTGCTCACCATGCTGATGCTGACCTTGCCCGCGATGACACACAGCATTCGTCTTGACCTCGCACGCGGACAAAATCTGCCGATCGATCGACCGCCGGTTGCAGCGGTCGACATCGAGATCGGCGGCAGCATCTACTGGAATGGAGAACTCACGCCGCTCGCGCGCGTCGAGGAGCGCACGCGAAGTCTGCTGGCAATTTCCGACCGGGCGGAGTTTCACGTGCGTCCCGCGCGGTTCGTGCGCTACGAATACGTTGCGAAGATGCTGGCAGCCGCACAGCGCAGTGGCGCGCGCCGCATCAGCTTCGTCGGCAACGAACGCTACCTTTAGGCGCCACTGTCGCCGATCGGACACAGAGCGTGGACATTCCGGGAGTGCGCGAATCGATTGACTCCGGAGCGGGCTTACCCGTATAGAGTCGGCCACCCCGTCGCCGCCCGGAGGTTGGTTCGTGAGTTCACGCAGTTTGTTGCGGCTGGTTGCCGCGTCCGCGCCCTTGTTTGCGATGCCGGCCTTTGCCGAGGATCACTACGCGAATCCGATCGACGATCGCTTCCGCCTGACAGCGGGCGCTTTCTTCGACAACGTCGCGACAACGCTGCGGCTGGACGGCGCCGCGCCCGACTCGGGCACCCCCATCGATCTGGAAAATGATCTGGGCCTGGCGGACAAGCGGACGCTGCCGGACGTCGAGTTCATGATCGCCATGCACGACCGGCACCGGGTGCGGCTCGGTTACTTCAAGCTCGACCGCTCGACCGCACAGACGCTGGAACGCGATCTGGTCATTCGAGGCGACACCTACCAGACGGGCGATCTGGTCGAATCGACGTTCAACATCCGCATGCTGTCGCTCGCCTACTCCTATGCCATCGTCCACAACCCGCACATCGATCTCGCCGCGAGCTTCGGCATCAATCTGCTGGAATTCAACGCGCGCGCGCTGGTGCGGGCACGCTCGCTCGACCAGAGCGAGGACAACGCCGGCGCATTTCCGACCGTCGGCATCGACCTGCTGGTGCCCATCAGCCGCCGCTTCTACGGCGAAGCGCGCGCGGAATACCTCAAGGTCGACGTGAATGACTTCGAAGGATCCGCGCAGAACCTGCATGCGGGAATCGTGTACCGCTTCCGCGAGAATCTCGCCTTCGGACTCGGCTACCGCAAGTTCAACATCAGCCTCACTTCGAACCAGGTGGGTGACACCGGGGAGTTCGAACTCGACAACTCCGGGGCCCAGCTGTATGTGCGCGTAAGCTTCTAACGCCGGTGGCCGCCGTGTGCAGGCGGTCACATTTCAGAGCCAAGCCTTTGAAAATGGACTCCCCCGGCCGGGGTGGGGGGCCAGAAAATGTGAAATCAGGCATGGCCCCCTTGGGGCACAAAACCGACTATCCCCCTCGAGTTTGCCCAGCGTAAGGCCCGGGTTCGTCGCCCCTGCCTGACGGAGCCTCGCGGCTGGGCAGCGTGTGTCCCTCGGACCATTGAGGAGGCCGGTCGTGCCAGATTCCCAGCGTCGTTTCGCCGTTGAGGCGAGCGATTTCGTCGGCGGCAGCGCGCACGCAAGCGCGGGCCAGCCGATTACCAAGGTTTTCCTTCTCACATCGGACGATGACCTGTGGATCCAGTTGAAGGATCTTGCCGGGCCGTCGTACGACATCCAGCAGGCGGACTCGATCGAGCAGACGGTCGAATCCTCCGCGCCCGGTCAGGCGGGCATCTTCATCTGGGACATCCGCGCCGAGCCGCAGGTCAACCGCGGCCTCGCGAAGTTGCAGCACCATTCGGCAAGTCTTGTGCCGATGGTGGTCGACAAGGAGCCGGCGGGCGAAGTCGTGGCGGCACTCCTCAAGCAACGCGCGATCCTCGGCCGATTGACGCTACCGCTCACCGACGCACACGTGAACCAGGCGTTCGAAACCGCGGCCGAGGAAGCCAACGCCCGCGCCGCGCTTTTTGGATCGCAGAATCGCTCGACCGCCTCCGGGTCGTCCGGCGGGCTGCCGACGAAACTGATCGCCACCGTGGCGGCCGTGCTGCTGGCGGGTGGCGGGGCGGTTTATTGGTGGATGTCGCGGACGTCAGCACCGACGCCGGCCGTGCAATCGACGGCTGCTCGGAGTGCGACCCCTGTCGCGGCGCCTGCGCCTGCGCCCGTCAAGGATCTGCAGGCCGAACAGATCGAACCGCTGCTCGCGAAGGCGCGCTCGGCGATGCGTGACAAACGCTACGACGAGCCGGAGAACGACTGCGCGCTCACCTATTACCGCAACGTCCTCGTCTACGACTCCGCCAACGGCGAAGCGCGACAGGGACTCGATCGCATCGCCGAACTTCTGTTGATGCGCGCCGCGACGGCCTTCGATCAGCGCAACTATGACAACGCGCTGCGTTCGATCGAAACGGCCCGCAGCATTCGTCCGGATCATCCAAAGCTTGCGGTTCTCGATGCGCAGGTCAGCCAGCGGCGCGGCGAACTGGCGCTCGCGCAGATCCAGGCAGCGCTGCAGGCGCAGAGCTACGATCGCGCGCAACAGCTCATCCGCGACGCGCAGCAGTCGCAGTCCGTGTCCGCCGACGTCGTCGCGCGGCTGAAGAGCGACCTTGCCCGCCGGCAGGCGGATTCTGAGCTCACCGACACGTTGAAATTGCTCGCAGCACGCGTGCAGCAGGGACGGCTGGTCGAGCCCGCGGAGGACAGCGCCAAGTTCTACCTGGCGGCCGCCCGCAAGAAGCCGAACGCCGCCGGCAACGCCCAGTTGCAGTCGCTCACCCAGGACTATTCGCGCGCTCTTCTTCAAGAGGCGCGCGCCGCCGCCGGCCGCCAGCAGGCAGCCGATGTCGATCGCTGGCTCGGAGAGGCCCGGGACGCCGGCGTACCGGCACGCGATATCCAGGCGCTGCAACGGGATCTCGCGCAGCAGGCGCAGAAACCGAAGATCGATACGGCCAAGACGATTCAGCTCGTGGGTGACCGCATCGGCCAGGGCCGCCTCGCCGAGCCGGCGAACGACAACGCTCTCTATTACCTGGGCGTACTCAAGGCCGCCGATTCCAGGAATGCCGCGCTGCCCGACCTTTCGCGCCGATTGGCCGCGGAGTTCCTGAATTCGGCGCGCTCGGCGCTCGACGACAATCGGGTGACCGATGCGGAGAGCGCATTGCAGAACGCCCGCTCGCTCGGCGCGCTCGCGACGGACGTCGCGGCGGTCGATCAGCGTCTCGCCCACAGCAAGGCGCTCGAGGCCCAGCGCAGTTCGATCGTGCCGGCCGGTTCACTGACGCTCACGCGCCCGATCAGCCCGGTCTATCCGGACGACGCGCTGCGCACCAATGCCGAAGGCTGGGTCGAGATGCTCTTCACGGTCGATGCCGAAGGCAAGGTGAGCGACGTCGAGGTCGTCAACTCGCAGCCCAAGAACGTCTTCGACCGCGCGGCGATCGCGGCCATGAGGCACGCACGCTACGAACCGGTGCTCGTCGACGGGCAGCCCGTGGCCCAGCGCGCGCGCTTCAAGATTTCCTTCCGCCTCGGCAAGCAGTAGCCCTCGTACCCCGAAGCCGCGCATGACAGCACCAGCAACACAATCCCCGGCAAGCGGACTCGCGACACCGGTTCCACGCGCGCAGCGCGCGCGTTTCCTGGTCGTGCACGATGAACTCGAGCTGCGCCTGAAGCTCGCGGACATCGTCCGCGAATGCTGGGCGCAGGCGACAGTCGATACCTGCACGCGTGCCTCCGCGCGCGGCACCTCGGTGGAACGCAACGAACCGTACCAGGCGATGCTCGCCGTCATCGATTTCGCGACGACCTCGGCCGATCACGCGAATCCGCTCGATGTCCTGCAGAAGCTGCGCGAACAGGCGGGCGGCATACCGCTCGTGATCATCGCGAGCGGCGGCGATGAGCGCTGGGCCGTGCGTTCCATGCGGGAAGGCATCGCCGACTACTGGCCGCTCCATGCCCTCAATGCCGCCGAACTCGGCGCGGCGCTCCGTGGTGCCGTGCAGGCGCAGACCGCCCGCCGCGAACGGCGCAGCTCGATCGCCGCGGACAGCATTCTCGAAGTGCCCGGGTACAGGCTCGTCAAGCGCATCGCGCAATCGACGCGAGCGATCGTATATCTCGCCCACAGCGACGAATTGCCGCAGCCCATTGCCCTGAAACTGCAGCCGATACGCTTCGGCGAGTCCGTTTCCACGGGCGACCGCGACCGGTTCCTGCGGGAATGCCAGCTGCTCTCGAAGCTCAACAACCGCGCCGTGGCCGACGTCTATGACTACGGCGTGACCGAACGCTGTTTCTACCTGGCGATGGAGTACTTCCCGTGCGGCAGCCTGCGCGAGCGGCTGCGCAATCCACTGACGCAGGAAGAATCGTTCAACTACACGCTGCAGCTCGCGGTCGCGCTCAAGGTGCTGCACAAGACAGGCGTATTCCACCGCGACCTGAAGCCATCGAACCTGATGCTCACCGAGGACAATCGGCTGGTGCTGATCGACTTCGGCCTCGCGCGCTCCTCGCTCCTGAGGATCGACGTGACGAGCCCGAACGAACGCGTCGGCACGCCGTATTACATGAGTCCGGAGCAGATCGACGGCCAGGAACCGGACGAACGCTGCGATCTGTACAGCCTCGGCGTCATCCTCTACGAGATGCTCGCGGGCGCCGTGCCGTACGCCGGCCATACGGTGCGCGAGATTCTCGACCAGCACCGGACCGCGGCGGTACCGCTCCTGCCGGAGCGCGCTTCGCGCTACCAGCCGCTCATCAATCGATTGCTGGCGAAGGCGCCCGGCGATCGCTTTGCAAGCGCCGACCAGTTGATTGACGCAATGAAAGAGCTCACCCAGTCGGCGCCGGCCGCCTGAAGCGTGAGCGCAGCGACCTACGGAGTCACAAGACCATGATGAACTGGATCAAACGATTGTCGGCACGCGGAACGGCGGCACTGTTCGGCGTGATGGTCGTGCTGGCATTCGCCGCGGTGCTGCTGCCGGGCTACAAGCTCGCGAGCAGCCTGTCGAACAACACCATGGCGCTGAGGCTCATGAGCGAGCAGCGCCGCCAGCCGGACGCTCTCGCCCACGCGCTCGCCTCGACTCAGGACCGGCTGGAGGCGCGCGGCTACGTCGATTCGGCCGTGAGCGAACTGCGCAAGGCAATGACGGAGTTCGACGAGGCCCTGACGACGTTGACGCCGAACGACGCCGGCCAGGGCTTCTTCGCGAGCGCGAGTTCGTCCGAAGCGATGCGCAACGATTTCGCGCGCGCGCAGCTGAAGCGCCTGAAAAGTGAGTGGCAGGACTACCACCGCGCGCTGACGCCGATCGCCGGGTTCACGGGGCTCCCCTACCAGGACACGGACCAGCAGGGTACGCAGCTCAACAAGCTCGGCGAACGGCTGCAGGTCGACGTCTTCGCCGCCCTGCGCCTCAGTCGCAAGCAGACGCCGATATTGAACGGCCTGACGACGGAATTGACGCGCGATATCGAGGCGCGCTCCGAGCAGCTCGCGGCCGAGCTGCGCTACCTGATGCTCGCCGGCCTGATCGTGGCAAGCGGCCTCGCCCTTGCGCTCGGGTACCTGGTGTCCGCGCGGCGCCGGCAGGACCGCATGGTCATCGAGGCGCAGCGGCAGACCCAGGACATCCTGAAGACGGTGAAGGACGGACTGTTCCTGCTCGACTCGGACCTGCGCATCGGCCCGACGCACTCGGCGGCCGTGCAGCTGCTCTTTCAGCGCGAGACGCTCGCCGGCATTACGTTCGAAGACCTGTTGCGGCCGCTGGTGCCGGAAAAGACCATGCAGACCGCGCTCAAGTTCGTGAAGGTCCTGTGGTCGGAGCGCACACGCGAAAATCTCGTCAAGTCGATCAACCCGCTTGGCGAGGTCGAGGTGAATTTCGACGACGGCCGCGGCGGTCACGCCACGCGCTACCTCGAGTTCGACTTCCACCGCGTCAAGAGCGAGGAGCGGGTCGACAACATCCTCGTTTCGGTCAACGACGTGTCGCAACGGGTAATGCTGGCGCGCGAACTCAGGGAATCGCAGGACAAGGCGCAGGCGCAGCTCGACACGCTCCTCGGCGTGCTGCACGTCGATCCGGCGCAGCTCTCCTCGTTCCTCGACGATTCCGATGCCGCGATGCGCATGGTCAACTCCATCCTCAAGGAGCCGGCGCGCGAAGAGGGCGCGTTCCGCAAGAAGCTCGACAGCATCTTCCGCCAGGTGCACGCGGTCAAAGGCGAAGCGTCCGCGCTCGGCCTCGCGTCGGTCGAATCCCGCGCCCACCAGTTCGAGGATTCGCTCAAGGATCTGAAGGACCGCAACACGCTCACCGGCAACGACTTCCTGCCGCTCGTGGTGAAGCTCGATGACCTGTTCACGCACCTCTCGTCGGTGCGGGATCTGGTCACGCGGCTCGCGAAGCTCAACGTCGGCTCGTCCCGCGAGTCGCCGGCGACCGCCACGCAGGTCATCGCGCGCAGGCAGACGGTCGATGAGCTGGTGTCGGCAAAGCCCATGGAAACGCATGCGCCGCGTGTTGAACGGGCCCATCCGATTCCGGCGCCAGCGCCCGGGCTCGGATCGACGCTCGAGCAGCTCGTGCAGCGCATCGCGACGGACGAGAAGAAGCGCGCGCGCATCGAATGCGCGGGCCTCGACAAGGTCCCGAACGCCTATCGCAGAGTGGTGAAGGACGTCGCGATCCAGATCGTGCGCAACGCGGTCGTCCACGGCATCGAGACACCCGAGGCGCGGCAAGTCGCCGGCAAGTCCGATCCCGGCAACGTCATCGTGCACTTCCTCACGGCGCCCGGCGAGGGCTACAAGCTCGTGATCGAGGACGACGGCCAGGGCATCTCCTCGAGCCGCATCAAGGAAGCGGCGCTGCAGAAGGGCATCATCACCGAAGCCGCGGCGGCCAAGATGGAATCGAAACAGATGTTTCGCCTCCTCTTCCATCCGGGGTTCTCGACCCGCGACACCGTCACGCACGACGCCGGACGCGGCATCGGCATGAGCCTGGTCGCCGAACTCATCCGCGAGTTGAACGGCAAGATCGCCGTCGCCACGGGCGAGGGCAAGTACACGCGATTCAGCATCCTGCTGCCGCCGGTGGACGGCAGTCAGGAAGTGGCTGCCTGACGCAAGACCGAAGAAGAAAAGGAGCCTCGATCCCATGTCGAAGTCGAACGGTGCAAACGGCGCGAGCGGAGAACGGATGCTGCGCATGATGATCGTGGATGACTCGAACATCATTCGCCGCCGCATTGAGCGCTCGCAGCAGAATGCACGGCTTCAGGTCGTGGGTTCCGCGTCCAATGGCCGCGAGGCCGTCGAGCTTTTCCAGAAAACCAACCCCGACGTCGTCACCATGGACCTGACGATGCCGGAAATGGACGGCATCCAGTGCGTGGAGCGGCTGGTGTCGCTGAAGCCCGAGATCATGATTCTCGTCGTGTCGGCGCTCGCGGACAAAGCGACCGCGGTCGAGGCGATCGAGAAGGGTGCGAACGGATTTCTGTGCAAGCCTTTTTCCGACCGGCAGCTGAATGATGCGCTCGCCGAGCTTCTGAAGGAGGCTTGAGCGTGACCACCGCCGCCGAAATCCGCACGTTCGTCGAGGGCACCACCAACTATTTCGAGGTGTCCGCGCGCCAGCCGGCTTCCGTCGGTTCGCCCTACCTCGTGACCGAGGGGGCGCCAGGCGTGCACGAATACACCGGCATCATCGGCATCTCGGGCGCGCGCAAGGGCATGGTCTACTTCACCGCGCCGCGCGCCATGCTCACCGTGCTCCTCATGCGCATGAACGAGACCGACACGAGCGACGAGAACATCAAGGACCTCGTCGGCGAGGTCGCCAACACGATTTCCGGCAACGCGCGCAAGGACTTCGGCAAGGACTTCGTGATCTCGACGCCGACCGTCGTCGCGCACGACCCGAAGCTCGTGAACCCGCCGACCCACGTGCGGCCCTTCGTCATTCCGATCAACTGGCGTACGCACTCCGCGAAGCTGGTCGTCTGCCTCGAATAAGCCGGCTGGACCTGCTCCGGCGCCCGGCGTAAAACTGTCCATCGCCCGATCGACCTCGAGCCCGAGGCCGCCCGCAATGCAGGCAGGGAGGTGTCTGATGGCCACGGTCCGGCATTTGCTCGATGCGAAGCCGAAAGCCCTCTGGACTGTCGAGCCGGACGATCCGGTGCTCGAAGTCATCCAGCGCATGGCCGATCATCATGTCGGCGCGCTACCGGTGCTGCGCGGCGAGGAGCTTGTCGGCATCGTGTCGGAGCGCGACTATGCGCGCAAAGTGGTGCTGCTCGGCCGCTCGGCGACGGAAACGCCCGTGTGGCAGATCATGAGCGCGCCGGTCATCACGGTCACCTGCGACACGGCGCTCAATGACTGCCTGCAGCTCGTTACGGAACACCGCGTGCGGCACCTGCCGGTGCTCGAGGCTGGGCGGCTCATCGGCATGATCTCGATCGGCGACCTGGTGAAGGCCGTGATCGACGAGCAGCAGCACAAGATCGAGGATCTCGAGCGATACATCCGCAGCGGCTGATCGCGCCGTTCACGCGTCCGCGATTTCCGCTCCCGGAAAGAGCTCGGCGGTGAAGCCGAAATTCCTGAGGTCACGGATGCGGGCCGGGTAGAGCACGCCGTCAAGGTGGTCCACCTCGTGCTGCACGACGCGCGCATGAAAATCCGACACGGTCCGGTCGATCGGCCGGCCGCGGTCATCGAATCCCTGGTATCGGACGCGCCGAAAACGGGGAACGAGACCCCGCATGCCCGGTACCGAGAGGCACCCTTCCCAGCCCTCTTCCAGTTCGTCGCGATCGAGCGGCTCGAGCTGCGGATTGATGAGAACGGTGTCCGGCACCTGTTCCGCGTCCGGATACCGGGGATTGCTGCTGACGCCGAAAATAACGATGCGCCTCGACACGCCGATCTGCGGGGCCGCGAGGCCCGCGCCGTTGTGTGCGGCCATGGTCTCCCGCATGTCGGCAATGAGCGCGTGCAGTTCCGGCGTGTCGAACGCCTCGACCGCACGGGAGCGTTCGAGGAGGCGCGGGTCGCCCATGCGGAGAATGTTTCTGACTGCAATGCCGGTTGTCTGCCTGTCGCTTCGACTATCGAGCCGCGAAGTCGCGAATCAAGGGCGCACGAGAAAGGGCCACAAGCCGGCCAGACCGAACCCGGCGACGCCGAGACCGCTCGCGACGTTCAGCGACCTGAGCACTTTCGGTTCGCGCAGCCAGTGGCCGAGCTGCGCACCGGTTGCTGCGAGCGCCAGCTGCACCGCGAGGCTGCCGACGAACACGGCCAGCGCAAGCAGCAGTGCGCGCAAGACCGATCCGGCGAGCGGCAGCTGTCCCGCGAAGCCTGCGAACGCGACGATGGTCAGCGGATTGATGATCGTGAGTGCGTAGGTCGTTACCAGCTCGTTCCTGCTTGCATCCGGTGACGCAGCCCGTATCGCGGCCCTGGCGCGAAGCGCGCTCCAGAGCATGCAGCCGCCGAATATCACTAACAGGCAAGCGGCGCCGATTTCGTAGAGCGCGCGGTGCGCTTCCAGGCGCGCAACCAGCAGATCACCTGCCACGAAGGCGACGATCGCATAGGTCATATCGGCAAATCCTGCGCCGAATGCACTGCGCGCTGCGCTCGTAAATCCACGCGTGATGCCGTAGTTCACGATCAGCAGCGCGATGGGACCGATCGCGAGCGCGACCGTCAGGCCGAACAGCAGGCTCTTGAGGATGGCTGAAACGGGCATGGAGTCTCCCGCCGCGATTCTGACACACGATCCAAAAGCGAAGGCCCCCACGGTGCCGCCCCTGCGGCGCCCGTGAGGGCCGGATCGGAAAGCGAAAGGAGATTCGCTTACGAAGCCTTCTTCACGCACTCCGCGACGAACTTCTTCGCCTCTGTGCCCTTCAGTCCCTTCTCCTTGGCCTGGTGCTGGCAATCCGCCGTTTTCGGGTCGACCGGCGGCTTGGCGGCAGTGGCGGCAGGCGGGGCAGCTGTGGCTGGCGCAGCAGGCGTCGCCGGATTGTTCGCGCCGAGCGCAAAGGCCGACAGGCCGAGCGCAAGGACCGTGGCTAGGATCGTGTTACGCATCTTGAAGATCTCCGTTTGGGGTATCGAACGACAGGCCGCGGCATTCGCGGTCGGGCGACACTCTAGGGCGGAGCACCTTTCGCGGGCGTGACGGCCGAATGACGCTTGTTTAATGTCCCGGCCGGCTGCGATTGCGGCTCTTGATCCGCGTCATTTCTGGCATAACTCACTGGCGGGCAGGCATTTTTTACAAACCGTGAAACGGCGGCGACCCCTGCGCAAGCCGCGGCGCGTTGACAGTCGCGTCCTGCAGGTCATCCAGGGAGAAATTCCATGTCGCATACCCTTCGCCCGGCGCTGCCGCTTCGGCCCTCCGTGCTTGCCGTCATCGCCTTTCACGCTGGCTTTGTCCTCATGCTGCTGCTCAATCTCGATAGGGTCGTCGGGGCGAAACCGGAGTTTGTTCCGCAGATTGAGTTCATTCGGGCTCCAGTCGTGCCGCAACCGGATCCGCCGGATATTTCGGGGCCGCGGATCAATGCTGGCCCGCCGCTGGTGCCGCCGCCGGATATTCCGTACGACGGATCGGCGACAGAACTGACAATCCCTACTGTGCAACAAGTCGTGCCGGTGCCCGACAACCCGGTGACGCCAATTGTCTGGACAAAGGCACAGATCCTCGAGCAGACGGAAATTCCGTACCCGACCGTCGGCTCCATCAAACCGGAAGGTACGGTTCGACTGCGGTTGAAAATTGACGTCAACGGCCGTCCGATCGACGTGGCGGTCGGCACCAGCAGCGGCTACGTGGCGCTCGATCGCGCTGCGGCGAGGGCCGTCGCCCACTGGCGCTTCAAGCCACGCCTCCTCGACGGCAACCCGATCGAGTCCTGGGTGGAAGTACCAATCGTGTTTCGGCTGCGGGACTGACGGACGACCGGTAACGCGCCGAGTTGCTCCAAACGCGCGATGGCGGCCGCGCTCAGACATTCTCCGGGGACGGGAATCGCGGGACCATGGACGCGAACACGTCCCCGGGAGTGTCGCCGCCGATGACCCGCTATCCGTCGATCAATCGCCGCGATCTCCTGCGAGCCGGCGCCGCTATCGCCGGCGGATTGCTCGTCGGTTTCGAGTTGCGCGCAGACGACCCGACAGCGATCACGGCAAAGCGCCATCCGGTCATTCTGCAGAACTGGATTCGCGTCGGCGTCGACGGCTCCGTCACGCTGCTGACCAATGCGACGGAGATGGGCCAGGGAACGCAGTCCGCTCTCGCGCAGATCCTGGCGGAGGAACTCGAAGTCGAGTGGCGCGACGTCCGCATCGACTGGGCACCCATCGAAGCGGCCTACTACGGTGCCTGGGGCGAGTTCATGACCGGCGGCGGCGGGTCGGTGCGCGGCATGTTCGACAAGTTGCGCACTGCAGGGGCGACCGCGCGAGGCCTGCTGATTGCTGCCGCGGCTGCGCGGTTCTCCGTCCCGGCGCAGGAATGCAAGGCACAAGCCGGACGCGTGCTCCATGAACCGTCGCGCCGCTCCTTATCTTATGGAGAGCTTGCCGAAGCCGCGTCGGTAGGGACGCCACCGGCCAGCGTCGTGCTGAAGACCGAACGGCAATGGCAACTGATCGGCAAGGCGCCACCGCGACTCGATATGCGCGACAAGGTAACGGGAGTCGCGATGTTCGGTATCGATGTGCCGGCGGCGCTAATCCCGCGTGACACCTCCGGCAAGGTTCGCGCTTTGCAGGTCGCAAGCGTCTCGCATTGTCCCGTGTTCGGCGGCAAGCTCGCCGACGTCGACGAAACGCCGGCTCTGCGGATTGCCGGGGTGCGCCGCGTCGTCAGGCTCGATGTAGCCGTGGCCGTGGTGGCCGATGACTACTGGAGTGCGCGTCGCGGACTCGCGGCGTTGAAGCCCGCCTGGACATCCAATGGGAATCCGCAAGCCTCGAGTGAAGCGCTCTCGGCCTCGCTCCAAGCGGCGACACACGCGGATGGCAAGGCATGGGTGCCCGAGGGCGCCGATGAAAAGGCGGCGCGCGCGGCCAGTGATTCAGCCTTTGCCGGCTCCGCCCGCACGATCGAGCGCACCTATGAGGCGCCACTGCTCGCGCACGCCACACTCGAACCGATGAACGCAACGGCCGACGTTGCGGGCGATCGAGCCACGCTCTGGCTGCCGACCCAGGTGCAGTCTGCGATGCGGTCGCGCGTGGCGAACGCCCTCGGTCTCGACGCCGCGCGGGTCGCCGTCCATACGACATTCCTCGGTGGAGGCTTTGGGCGGCGCCTCAAGACGGACTATGGCGTTGAGGCCGCACTCATCGCACGCGCGGCCGGCGCACCGGTGAAAGTCATCTGGTCGCGCGAGGAGGACATGCAGCACGGCTTCTACCGGCCCGCGTCCGTCATGCGCGTGCGAGCGGCGTTGTCAGCCGACGGCAGCGTACTGGCCTTGCGTTCGCACATCGGCTGCGTTGATTCCGACGCACCCGTCAGCGGTCTCGTCGATCTGCCTTACGACATCGCCTCCGTGTTCGCCACGTATGCGGGCGACAATCCGGGAATACCGCTCGGCGCCTGGCGTTCCGTCGATCCTTCGCAGAATACCTTCGCGCTCGAATCGTTCATCGACGAGCTGGCCGTTGAGCTCGGTTCATCGCCGCTCGCCTTTCGCCGCGAGCTCCTCGCGAAGGATGCCCGCGCGTTGCGCGTGCTCGACGCTGCGGCAGCGGCCGCGGATGCAGTGCCGCTCGAGCCCGGGCGTCATCGCGGGATCGCCTTTCTGCGCGGCTTCGATTCCCTCATCGCGGAGATTGCCGAGGTTTCGGTCGCCGGGCGCCGGCTCAGAGTGCATCGGGTATTCGCGGCCATCGACTGCGGTACCGCGGTGAATCCACGCAACATCGAGGCCCAGGTCCAGGGCGGCATTCATTTCGGGCTGACGGCAGCGCTCTTTGGCGCCATCACACTGAAGGACGGGCGCGTGCTCGAAGCGAATTTCGACAGCTACCCGCTGCTCAGGATGGACCAGGCGCCGGACGTCACCGTGCAGGTGCTCGAGAGCCGAAATGCGAAAATTGGAGGAGTTGGCGAGCCGCCGGTACCGCCAATCGCGCCCGCGGTCTGCAACGCAATCGCCGCTGCGACCGGCGTCCGTCCGCGTTCGTTGCCCCTGTCGCGACAGGGACTCACCGTCGCTTAGCGGGCAATCCCGAGTATTGCGGCCAGACCGGTCTCCGGCGAGCATGCGTGCTAGGGCGCGTGGCGCCCGAGGACATCGCCACATGGCCGTTCGCGCTCACAGCTTCGATCGCAACTACTATCGCCGCTACTACGGCGATGCGCGTACCCGGGTGACCGACAAGGCGGAGATGGATCGCCGGGCGGCGCTCATCGGCGCCGTGCTCAAGCATTTCGACCTGCCGATCGCGAGCATCCTCGACGTCGGCTGCGGGGTCGGGCTTCTGCGGCAGCCCCTGCTCGCGCAATTTCCACGCGCGCGCTATACCGGCGTCGAGTCGAGCGGCTACCTGTGCGAGCGTCACGGATGGACACAGGGTTCCGTCGTCGATCTCGAGGTCGCGCTGCCCGCGGATCTCACGATCTGTTACGACGTCGCGCAGTACCTGGATGCGCGCGCCGCCGCGCGCGCGCTTGCAAGACTTGCAATGGCCACCCGCATGGTCCTCTACTTCAGCGCGCTCACCTCCGAGGACTGGCGCGAGAACTGCGATCAGTCGCGCACCGATGGCGCCGTTCACCTGCGCGAAGCGGACTGGTATCGGCGGCGCCTCGCCCGGCGCTTTACGCCGATCGGACTTGGCCTGTGGCTGAAGCGCGGTTACGAACTGGTGCAGTGGGAGCTCGAAAAGAGCTAAGGCCCGCGTCGCCGATTCGCGACTGTCGCCGCGTGTCGGCACCGCGCTTACAATGCGCGCCGGCGAGTGCACTCGCCCCGGAGACCCAAGGAGATTTGCAAGTGAAAATGTTCGTCCGCTCGATCATGACTTCGTTGCTATTGATTCCGCTGCTGGCGGGCGCGACCGCGCCCAAGGAACAGAAGGCGGAGCCGCCAAAGAGCTACAGCCAGGATGAAGTGACGAAAGCCGCCGAAGATTTCTTCGGCAGCGGCGCCAAGGGACTCGCGACCGTCATCGAGAAAGCCTTCAAGGAGAAGGGCGAGCCGATGGCGATCATCCAGGGCGAGGAGGCGGGCGGCGCGGTGGCCGTCGGCGTGCGTTATGGACACGGCAAGCTCATCTACAAGGGACAGGGCTCCGGCACCAAGGTCTACTGGCAGGGACCGTCCATCGGCTTCGACTTCGGCGGCAATGCGGCGAAGGTCTTCGTGCTCGTCTATGGCCTGCCGTCGTCCGACGCGTTGTTCCAGCGCTACCCGGGTGTCGAAGGCAGCCTCTTTTTCGTCGGCGGTTTCGGGCTCAACTACGTGCAGAATGACAAGACGATCCTCGCGCCGGTGCGTTTCGGCGTCGGCTGGCGGCAGGGCGTCGGCGTCGGCTACATGCACTTCACGCGGGCGAAGCGTTACAACCCCTTCTGATAGCGCGCGTGGGCAAGTTCACGGGAGGCTGTTTCTGCGGAGGCGTGCGCTACCAGGTCGGCGGACCCGCGCTCACCGTCTGCCAATGCCACTGCTCGATGTGTCAGCTCAGTGTCGGGGCGCCGGTCGTGACATGGGCGACGTTCGAGCGTAGCAAGCTGGAAGCAACCGGCCCGGCGCTCGCGTGGTTTCAGTCGTCGCCCGAGGCGCGGCGCGGCTTCTGCAATCGCTGTGGGGCGTCGCTGTTCTTCGAATCGGATCGTTATCCCGGCCTCATCGACGTGACCGTCGTCACGCTTGCGCAAGCCGCGTCACTTGCGCCGTCGATGCACATCTTCACCGGGAGCCGCCAGCCGTGGATGAAGCTCACGGACGGCCTGCCCGCGCATGCGGGCGATTCAAGTTCGCCGCGTCTCGCCGACGCCTGAATTCAGGTACAGCCGAGGCCTTCGACCACCGCAACCGAGTGGGGCGTTGCCGCCTTGATTTCGGTCGAGCAATCCATGTTGCCCGAATCGAAGCCGACGGTGAGGTTCCAGCTGCCGGGTGCAACCGGGCGCGTCTTCTTCGTCTGCTCGCAGACCCAGCTGCCGTCCGCCGCCTGTTTGGGCTTGCCTTCCATCGCCAGGTCTTCGATGAATTCCTTCGACTCGAGCAGGCTCCCGGGCGGCGGGGCAGTGATGGTCACCGGCTCGAAACGTACCTTGATGGGATCTTCCGGGCACGCCGTTTCAGTCGCCGCAGCCGTTACCGTCACGTTGATGTTCGATACCGGCACCTGCTTCGCCGCTTCCGCGGCGGGATCGCAAGCAACGAGTGAAACGAAGAGCAGTGCCGAGACGCTCGCGTACGCCGCGCGCACGGAGCAGGTCGAAAGCTGGCGGTCCATGAAAAGTCCCCTGATTTATTGTATGGGCCGACGACATTCTAGAGGGAATCGGAGAAGTTACAACGCTGACCCGGGCCCGACCGCCGCAGTGAAGCATGGCGGCAATTTAATGCTCGCCAGTTAGTTTCGCGTCGAACCCCGGCCCGTCGATCCGCGGGCGCGCGGCGTCTTCGGCAGACCCGTGTGTTGGGTGCGAAACGGCTGGGCCTGCGGCGGCTTGCGCCGGCCTTCGCCGGCCGTCCCGGTGCCACGCGGCTGGTACGATGGGATGAGCTGATCCTTGGCGCTGCCGATGAGATCTGCACGGCCCATGCGGCGCAACGCCTCGCGCAGCACCGGCCAGTTGTCGGGATCGTGATAACGCAGGAACGCTTTGTGGAGCCTGCGTACTTTCAAGCCTTTCGGAATCTGCACCGACTCGCTCGTGCGTGACACCCTGCGCAGTGGATTCTTCCCGGTGTGATACATGGCAGTCGCGGTCGCCATCGGTGACGGCAGGAACGCCTGGACCTGGTCTGCACGATAGCGGTTCTTCTTGAGCCAGAGCGCAAGCTCGAGCATGTCGTTGTCCGTCGTGCCGGGATGCGCGGCGATGAAATACGGAATGAGGTACTGCTCCTTGCCGGCCTCTTTGGAGTACTTGTCGAAGAGCTCGCGGAACTTGTAGTAGGTGCCGACGCCGGGCTTCATCATCTTCGAGAGCGGCCCCTCGCCGATCGCTTCCGGCGCGATCTTGAGGTAGCCCCCTGTGTGGTGCTGCGCGAGTTCCTTCACGTACTGCGGCGACTCGGTCGCGAGGTCGTAACGTACGCCGGAAGCGATGAGAACCTTGCGCACGCCGGGAAGGTTGCGGGCCTTGCGGTACAGGTTGATGAGCGGCGTGTGATCCGTGTTGAGATTCGGGCAGATGCCGGGAAACACGCAGGACGGCCGCCGGCAGGCGGATTCGATTTCACGAGTCTTGCACGCGAGCCGGTACATGTTCGCGGTCGGGCCGCCGAGATCGGAGATGACGCCCGTGAATCCCGGCACCGTATCGCGGATCGTTTCGATCTCGCGCAGCACCGAGCCTTCGGAGCGGCTCTGGATGATCCGGCCTTCGTGCTCGGTGATCGAGCAGAACGTGCAGCCGCCGAAACAGCCGCGCTGGATGGCGACCGAGAAGCGGATCATCTGGTAGGCGGGAATCTTCGACTTGCCGTAGAACGGGTGGGGCTGGCGCTGATACGGCAGTTCGTAGAGGCCGTCCATCTCTTTCGAGCTGAGCGGAATCGGCGGCGGATTCAGCCACAGGTCGATTGCACCGTGACGTTGCACCAGCGCGCGCGCGTTGCCGGGATTCGACTCGAGATGAAGGATGCGCGAGGCGTGAGCGTAGAGAGCGGGATCCGCGGCCACTTGCTCGTACGATGGCATGCGAATCACGCTGTGCTCGCGGTCCGCATTCGGAACACGGCGCACGAAGCGCACGACGTGCTCGCGCGTCGCATCGGCGCGGTTCTCGCCGCCGCCCGTCGGCGTCTGCATGGCGTAAGGATCCACGGGCAGATTCAGTGGCCCCGGCGTGTCGAGATGCGTCGAGTCGATCTCGATCCAGTCCTCCGGCGTACTCTTGCGCAGGAAGGCCGTGCCGCGCACGTCGGTGATCTCGTCGATGCGCGCGCCGGACGCGAGGCGATGCGCGATGTCCGCGATCTGGCGTTCGCCATTGCCGAAGACGAGCAGGTCCGCTTTCGAATCGAGCAGCACCGAGCGGCGAACGCGCTCCGACCAGTAGTCGAAGTGCGCGATGCGCCGCAAGCTCGCCTCGATTCCACCGATGACGATGGGCACGTCACTGAAGGCTTCGCGGATGCGTTGCGCGTAGACGATGACGGAGCGATCCGGCCGCCGGCCACCGCGTCCCTCAGGCGTGTACGCATCGTCGCTGCGCAACCGCCGGTCAGCGGTGTAGCGGTTGACCATCGAATCCATGTTGCCCGACGTGATGCCAACCAGGAGATTGGGCCGGCCGAGTGCGCCGAAAGGCTCGGCACTCTGCCAGTCCGGTTGCGCGATGATGCCGACGCGAAACCCCTGCGCTTCCAGGAACCGTCCGATGATCGCCATGCCGAAACTCGGGTGGTCGACGTAGGCATCGCCCGTCACCAGCAGGATGTCGCAACTGTCCCAGCCAAGCGCGTCCATTTCCTCCCGGCTCATCGGAAGGAAGGGCGCCGTACCGAAGCGCTTTGCCCAGTACGGGCGGTAGGAAAAAAGGTCGCGGGCCGTTTGCATGGCGCGCATTAGACCACCGCTCGCGTCGCACAGCCAAAAACCGGTGTTCTGGCGCCTTGACACTGCCGCCGCCGCCGATATGACATAGCGCGCCCGACCACCGGAGCTTGCCTTGGAACCAACGCACGCATTAGCCACGGCTCAACACGTCCTGCTGATCTGCGCGGTGGTGCTTTTCGCCGGAGCGCTCGCTGGAATGCTCGCGCGACGCATCGGCATTCCGGACATCGTGCTGTACCTTGGAACCGGCATTCTGCTCGGCCCGGCTGCCGCCGGACTCGTCGACGTGCCGGCGCAGTCCTCGCTCAATCAACTCATTCTTCTGTTCGGCGCGTCCTACATCCTGTTCGACGGTGGCGCGTCGCTGCGCTTCGCCGTGATGCGGCAGGTCTGGATCACCGTACTGCTGCTCGCAACCGTCGGCGTGGTGATTACCGCCCTCGTGACCGCGGTCGCCGCTCACTTCCTTCTGGGTCTGCCGGTCATCGTGGCGGCGTTGCTCGCCATGACCATCGCATCCACCGATCCGGCGACGCTGATTCCGGTCTTCAAGCAGGTCAAGGTCCGTGAGCGCGTGGCGCAGACCGTCATCAGCGAATCCGCGGCCAACGACGCGACGGGGGCGATATTGACGTTCGCCGTGCTGATCGTCGCGACGGGTGGCGGCGAGATGTCGGTGAGCTACGCTCTCGGCCGGCTTGGCTACGAGGCGCTCATCGGCGTAGCCATCGGCGCGATCGCGGGCTATCTGGCGAGTGTGCTGATCGCACACCAGCGCCTCGGCTTCCTGCAGGAATATTTGCCGCTTGTGACGCTCATGGTGGTCGCCGGAGCGTACCTGCAGGCGAGCCGGGTCAGCGCAAGCGGCTTCATGGCGGTGTTCGTCGCAGGCGCCGTCTTCGGCAATCGCGCTTCATTCGGGCTGCAGCTGCCGCAGGCCGAAGCCGAGCGCCTGGCGGACTTCATCCTGACCACCGCGCTCATCATGCGCATGTTCATCTTCATCCTGCTCGGGACACAGGTGGATTTCGCGCTGCTTGACCGATATCTCTGGGGGGCGGCCGGAGTCGTCGCGGTATTCATGCTGATCGCGCGCCCGCTCACCGTCATTTTCTGCGCGCTGCCGGACCGGCAAGCACGCTGGCACTGGCGCGAGCTCCTCTTCATGTGCTGGACGCGCGAGACCGGTGTGATTCCCTGCGCCCTCGCTGGAATCCTGGTTGGGCTCGACGCACCCGGCGCCGATGTGATCGCAGCCGTCACTTTCATGGCGGTGTTGTTCACGATCGGCGTGCAGGCAACGACCACCCGCTGGCTTGCGGGCCAATTGCACCTGCTCGAGCAGGACTCCGGTCCTAGCAGCCGCTAGCGAGCGCGATGATGCTGGGTCCGCCGTCCGGATCGGCTGGCGGCTGGTATTTCACGCTGCACGCTGCGGGCTTCGCCGCATCGCTCTGCACGAACAGCCCGAGCTCGGGATAGAAGATAAATCCGCGGTGGTCCCAGAGGGCGTCGTCGATGCTGCCTGCCGATGGGTAGCCATTGACGATCTCAACCGACCGGCCGTCGGTTACGAAGCGCGCCGGGTGATTCAACGTGCGCCAGCTGATATTCACGAAGAGGGCGGCACTGCGGATACTCGTCGCGAGCGCTTGCGTCGAGACTATTCTGAGATCGCGCTCGGCGCGCTCGATCCGCGGGAAGGCCACGGCGGCCATGATCGCGGCGAGCGCGAGGAACGAGCCCCACGCAACTCTCTGCCGTATCGGCAGCATCAGGTACATCGGCCGATGTTCCCTGGCATCCAAGATCCGCGGTTCGGCCTGGCTCACTCAAGTCACCTTGCGTCTGCCAAGCCCGGGTTATCGGACCGAAACGGGGCTAGCTTGAGGGCATTCCCCAGCAAAGCGGGTCGCGGTCGTCGAGAATCTGCGTGACTTCCGCATTGACGTGGGCCCGGCCACGAATCGTCGGGATGACCTCGCCGCCGCTGAGTTCGACGGACCCGCTGAAGAGGCTGCCCGTCACACTCTCCTGCCGCCAGATGGCGCCTGGCTTGAGACGCCCGTCCGCGACCAGGCAGGCGAGCTTCGCGCTGGTGCCGGTGCCACAGGGCGAGCGGTCGTAGGCGAGCCCGGGGCAGAGTACGAAATTGCGGCTGTCGGCTCCCGTCGGGGAATCCGCGGAGACCTCCACGTGATCAATTTCGCCGCCGTCATCGCCCCGGATTCCCTGTTTCGTCAGTGCCTCGCGCACGGCAACGGTGAATCGGGTGAGTTCGCCGACGTGTGCAAGGTCGATGCGCTGCGCCGGGCGCTCGATGAGAAAGAACCAGTTGCCGCCCCAGGCGACATCGCCCGTGACTTCGCCGTGCCCCGGCACCGTGACCTTGACGCCGTGCGCCGTCCTCCGGCTTGCGACATTGCGCACCGAGACTTCGCCACTCTCATGCAACTGCGCGCTCACGTGGCCGACGGGCGTTTCGATGCGATGCTCGCCGGGTGCGATGCGCCCGAGATGGGCAAGCGTCGTCACGAGCCCGATCGTGCCGTGGCCGCACATGCCGAGGTAGCCGACGTTGTTGAAGTAGATCACGCCGGCCACACTCGCCGGGTCGGCGGGCTTCACCAGCAGGGCCCCGACGATGACCTCCGAACCGCGCGGCTCATTCGCGATGGCCGAGCGGAAGCGGTCGTGATTGCGGCGAAAGTCCTCGCGCATCTCGGCAACCGTCCGGCCGCCGAGCGCTGGTCCGCCTTCGACGACGACCCGCGTCGGCTCACCGCCGGTGTGCGAATCGATCACGCGGATCGAGCGTTTCACGCGCGGGCGCGTCCCGGGCGCGTCGCGATTCCCTTGCGAATGACCTTGAGCACGGCGCGCCGCTCGGCGCCGGTGACAGGGAGACGCGGCGGACGCACCCATTCGCGGCCGTAGCCGGTTTCCTGGACGGCGAGCTTGATGTACTGGACGAATTTCAGATGGGTATCGAGATGCATCAGCGGCATGAACCAGCGATAGAGCTTGCGCGCGGCCGCCCACTCGCCGCGCTGCATGAGATCCCAGAGCTTCTGGCCTTCGCGCGGGAACGCGAGATTGAGTCCCGCGATCCAGCCGACTGCGCCGAGCAGCGCGCTTTCCAGCACGAGATCGTCGATGCCGGCAAACAGCCGGAATCGGTCGCCGACCAGATTCTGGATGTCGGTGAAGCGGCGCAGGTCGCCGGATGATTCCTTGATGCCGAGCAGGTTCTTCTCCCGCGCGAGCTCGGCGAACATGACCGGAGTGATGTCGACGTGATACGCGACCGGATTGTTGTAGCAGATGATCGGCAGACCCGTTGCGCGTGCGACGGCGCGGTAGTGAGCAAGCGTCTCGCGCGGATCGGCCTTGTAGATCATGGCGGGCAACAACAGCAGGCCATTCGCACCCAGGCGTTCCAGCTCGCGGGCGTAGGCGATCGCGGACGCCGTACCTGTTTCAGCGACCCCGCTCAGGACCGGCACGCGGCCCGCAGCCGCCTCGATCGCCGCGCGCATGACCCGGCGCTTCTCCGACCGGTCGAGCGTCACGTTCTCGCCTAATGACCCCAGCATCACGATGCCGGTGCTGCCGCTCTCGATCATGACTTCGATGTGGCGCTGGGTCGCCTCGAGGTCGAGCGACAGGTCCCTGTGAAACTGGGTGGTCAGGGCGGGAAACACTCCGCGCCAGTCGATTTTCATGCATTGGCTCCCATGCGTTCGGTCGGGTGAAACATCCGAGGGCGGGCATGTTACCGGCGCGCCGAAGCCAGTTAAACTCCATGCGCGAAATCCGGTCACAGCGGTGCGGCCGGTGGCCGGGTGGAGGTTGGATGCGCAGCTCGATCTTTGCAGTGGCGGTCTTGTTCGCGGCGCTCGCGCGCACAGGACTTGCGGACCCCGGCGAGGACTACGTATTGCTCACCGCCCACGTCGATTCGTCGATGGTCCGCAAGCGCACCGAGGCGGGCCGTGTCCTCGAATTCATCGACGTGCTCGGCCGCAAGAATCGCTGCGCGTATGACGACGGCGGGCGCATCCACGACATCCGCTATTCGACCGAGGCTGGCGACTTCAGAATGCGATTCGTCCACAACAAGCGCGGCGACCTCACCAGCATGGTGCTTGCCGATCAGACGATCGTGCTGTTTCGCAACGGCCGCATGCTGGCGTCGACCGGCAAGCCGTCGCTCGCCGAAAACTACGCAGCCGCGCTGGAACACTGGCTGTCGAAAAACAACGCAGGCCTCTAGCCCTCATGCGAATAGCCGCTCACGCCGCGGGTGTCGCGGCAGGTATCGCCGCGTGGTTGCTGACAGCCTGCGATGCGCCGCAATCGCCAGCGACCTCGGGAACGCCTTCGCAGCTCCAGCTGGCGGCGGCCGCGACGCCGATTGCTTCCTACGGTCTGGCGGTGCCGGCCAGCCAGCCGGTCGCGCTTGCGCCAGGGGTGATATCGACCGGCGACTTCGAATCGGGATCCACCTTCACGCCGGACGGAGGCACGCTCTATTTCGTCAAGAGTGACGCGCGCCTCGGGCGCTGGGCAATCTGCGAATCACATCATTCAAACGGACACTGGGGCACGCCCGTGATCGCGCCGTTCAGCGGGAAGTTTCGTGACGCCGACCCCTTCGTCACGGCCGACGGATCGCAGCTCTATTTCATTTCCGATCGTCCCGTGAACGGCAGGATCAAGCCCGACATGGACATCTGGGTGATGGATCGCACGGCGCAGGGCTGGAGTGAGCCGCGCAATCTCGGCGAGCCCGTGAATTCCGCGCAGAGCGAATGGCATCCGACGATGACCACTCGTGGCGTGCTGTATTTCGGATCGTCGCGCCCCGGCGGCTACGGTCTCACCGATCTGTATCGGGCGACATCCGGGGGCGGCGAATGGCATGTCGATAACCTGGGCGCGCCCGTCAACACGGCAAGCGATGAATATGAGCCGTTGATCTCGCCGGACGGGAGCTATCTCATCTTCATGGCATACCGGGCGGATTCGCTCGGCGGCAGCGACCTGTACCTGAGCCGCAGTCTCGGCGATTCCTGGACCGTGCCAGTCAATCTTGGCGTACCCGTCAATTCGGCGGCGCTCGAGATGGCGCCGACCCTCTCTCCCGATGGCAAGTACCTCTTCTTCACCAGCACCCGCACCTTCCAATCCGACGCGAGCACGATGACGCCGCCCGGAAACGGCAATGGAGACCTGTATCAGATCGATCGCCCGCAGCTACCGCCCGGCGGCCCTGGAAAATAGGCTGGATTCAGCCGCCGCGGCGTGAACGTTTCGTGAGCAAGGGCATCGCAATTCGCGGACCGTGATGCGGGTCGCACAAGTCGCATATCGACCCCGGTGGGCTGAGCGGCGCAACACGTTTCCGATGCGCCCTACCGCAGTGAAATGAGGGCCCTGAACTTGCAAGACTGGCAGCGCAGGCCCCTATGCGCGATCCACCGACGATATCCGCGACCTGCCCGCCCTCCAACCGGCTGAAGGCCTCCATTGCGGGCTACACACTCCTTGAGCTGATGTTCGCCATCGCCGTCCTTGGGCTGCTCACGGCGGTTGCGCTGCCGCTCTACAAGGGCCAGGTGGACCGGGCGAGCACGTCGCGCGCCGTTTCGGACATCGGGCAGATCTACATCGAGATCCAGCGCTACGTGCTTGCACATGATGTGCCGCCGGACTCGCTCAACCAGCTGTCGATCGGTGCCTCGGCCGATCCCTGGGGCCGTCCGTACGAATATCTCAGCTTCCGTACGCTCGACAACAACGGCAAGGGCAAGATGCGCAAGGACCGCAACCTCGTGCCCATCAACAGTGAATATGATCTCTACAGCCGCGGACCCGATGGCGACAGCCAACCGCCGCTGACCGCACAGCCGAGCCGCGACGACATCGTGCTCGCCAACGACGGCGGATACATCGGCAAAGCCGATGACTACTGACGACGCGCAACGGCCGCGCTTCGACTTCTCGTTCCTGCGTAGCCGTGTGGCCCGCCGTGTCTTCGTGCAATTCGTGGTGGCAGCCCTTGCGCCGATCATCGTAACGGCCGTACTGATATTCACCTACGTTCGGGCCGAACTGCTCGACGATGCGACGCGCCGGCTGGCGGAACAAAGCAAGAGCTACGGCCTCGAGCGATTTTCACGCGTGCAGCAGGCCGCCACCGCGCTCGATCGCTTGACGCGCTCGGCAACCCGCACGCAGCCGATGCCCGAGCCTGATCTGGCGCGCGTCATCTTCAGCCGGCTGACCGTCATGACGCCAGACGCTCCGCCCCGCGCGTTGATCGGTGACGCCTTGCCGAAGCTGGCCGTCACCGACAATGAAATGCGCTGGCTGCAGCAGGGCGAGCCGCTCCTGCGCACCGAGCGAGCGCGCAACGGGCAGATGTCCGTACTCCTCCTGCGTCTCACGCATGCCAGGCAGACTGAACGCATCTGGATCGCCGAGATCGACGCAGCATTTCTCTGGGACGCAGTCGAGCAGCCATCGGAACCCGTGTACGCAGTGATCGATGCGCACGGCAACGTTCTATACGCGACCCATGAGTCGTTGCGTTCGATGCCGGCGAGTGCAGTGGATCAGGTGCTCGCGCTCAAGCGCGGCACGAGCGACTCGTTGCCCGGGCACCGCGGCAGCATCTTCAGCTCCTGGCGCATCTTCATGCGGCCGTCGTTCGGCACCGACGCCTGGACGGCAGTCGTCGTGGCCGAACGCAGCAGCGTGCTGCAGCCGATGAGTGCCTTTCGCAGCATCTTTCCGCCCGTGCTCGCAGCGACGGTGATGATCGTGATGCTGCTGAGTCTCGTGCAGATCCGGCGCAGCCACGAGCCTCTCGAAAAGATCGTCGCGGGTACACGCCGGCTCGCGATCCGCGAGTTCGGCTCGCGCATCGACGTGCGCGATGACACCGAGTACAGCGAACTCGCTGCCGCCTTCAACGACATGTCGTCGCGCGTCGAAAAGCAGTTCGTCGCGCTGCGCACGTTCGCGGAAGTCGACCGGCTGATGCTGACCTCGCTCGACCTCGAGCCCGTGCTGGAATCGATCCTGAGCTACATGCGCCGCACGCTCCGCTGCCGCGAAGTCGCAATCGCCCTGACGGATGCCGAGGCCGAGGACATCGGGCGCGCCTACCGCATGGAGGCTGGCGGGGCCGGCCTTGCCATCGAACGCACGAAACTCGGCCCGGACCTGCTCCAGCCGCTGCTCGAGCATCGCGACGGCAGGGACTTCAGCCACTGCAGCGACCCCGACCGGCGCAGTGCATTTCTCGACTTCGTCGCCGCGACACCGGGTACGGTCACGGTGGTTGTACCGGTAATTCCGGCGCTGTCAGTTGCGGGCGCCGTGATCGCGCTCTTCGATCAGCCAGGCGCTCCGGACGCCGACGCCCGCGCCTTCATGTGCGACACGGCGGACCGGCTGGCCGTCGCGCTCACCAACGATCACCGGCAAAGGGCGCTGATCCGGCAGGCGCATTTCGACGGCCTGACGGGGCTGCCCAATCGGGAGCTCTTTCGTGATCGCCTGAACCAGGAGCTGCTGCGCGCGGCCCGCGAAAAGAACATGGTCGCGGTGCTCTTCATCGATCTCGACCGTTTCAAGCTGGTGAACGATTCGACGGGCCATACGGCGGGCGACCGCCTGCTGTGCGTCGCCGCGGAAAGAATTGTGGCCTCGGTCGGCGAATTCGACACCGTCGCCCGCCTTGGCGGCGACGAGTACACGGTGCTGCTTGCGGGCATCCACGACACCGATGCGGCAGCGCGGGTTGCCAACACGATCCTGGAACGGCTCGCTGAGCCCTTTGTGCTAGACGACGTACAGCACTTCCTGTCCGCATCGATCGGCATTGCCTGCGCGCCCCTCGACGGACAAACGACTGAAAAGCTCCTCATGAGCGCCGACATGGCGATGTACCGCGCCAAGGCCAACGAGCGCGGGTCGTATGCATTTTTCGAAGAACAGATGAACACCGCCGCGACCCAGCGTGTGCAGCTCGAGTCGCAACTGCGCCGCGCGATCGAGGCCGGCGAGCTGCAGCTCTACTACCAGCCGCAGGTGCAGCTCCTGACCGGACGGATCGTGGCGGCGGAAGCGCTCGTGCGCTGGCGGCATCCGACGCTCGGGCTCGTGCCACCGGGCCACTTCATACCGCTCGCCGAAGACAGCGGACTCATCCTGCAAATCGGTGACTGGGTCGTCCGCGAGGCACTGCGGCAGTTCAACGAATGGCGTGCGGCGGATATCCGCCTGTCCCACATGGCGGTGAACGTGTCCACGCGGCAGCTGCGCAGCGTCGACTTCGCGGATCGCATCTTGAGGGAACTCGATGTTGCGCGGACGCCCGGCCAGTACCTCGAGCTCGAGATAACGGAAAGCGGCCTCATGGAAAACGTCGACAACGTCGTGCACCGGCTGCTCAAACTGCGGGCTCGATGCGTGCGCGTGGCGATCGATGACTTCGGCACCGGCTATTCATCGCTCTATTACCTGCGCGACCTGCCGTTCGACGCGATCAAGATCGACCGCTCGTTCCTCAAGAATCTCAATGCCCCCGACGGCGCCGCCATCACGGATGCCGTCATCGCCATGGCGCACGCGCTCGGCAAGCAAGTCGTCGCGGAAGGGCTGGAGCTGCCGTCGCAACTCGCCTATCTGCGCTCGCATGGCTGCGATCTCGCCCAGGGTTTTCATTTCGGCCCGCCGGTCCCGGCCGCGGAGTTCGAGACATTGTTCCGCAATTGGCATCCGGCCACGCGGCCCGCCGCAGCACGCTCAGCCTGACAACGAGATTTTCTGCCAAACGCGCGAGCGCCAGCGCAGATACAGCGTCGAGCCGAGTAGTAGCACGTATACGAGCAGCGCGAGCCAACCGCCGATCGATCCCCAGCCGAGCTGGGGCAGGCCGCCGATCCATGCCTGCGCATGATCGAAGATCAGCGTGTGCGCGAGCGGCACGAAGATGAACCAGGACAGCACGATGACGAGCCCGGCCGGTACCGCGGTTTCGCCCGCGCCGCGCAGCGCGAATCCACTACCGAGATTCAAGCCGTCGAACAGCTGGAAGCCGGCGGCGATCCAGAGAATCGTGCCGCCGAGCGCTATTACCTGCGGGGCGAGCGGATCGCCCGCCAGCACGAACAGCGGCAGGATCCAGGGCCCGAACGCGGCGAGCACGAGGCCGATCGCTCCCATGTAGCCCGCGGCGAGCAGGATCGCGCCGTTGCCGACTCGAAACGCCCAGTGCCGGTCGCCGGCGCCGATAGCCTGGCCAACGAGAGTCGTGCCCGCGATGGCAACGCCGACGCCCGGCATGTAGGCAGCCGAGGTCAGCATCATCACGATCTGCGTCGCCGCGCCGTCCGCGGGTCCGAGCTGTACGACCATGATCTGAAAGAACGATGCACCGATGAGATCGGCCGCGTACAGCAGTCCCATCGGAAAGCCGAGCACGAACTGCTGCCACAGCAGCGTCCACACCGGCTTTCGCACCTTGCGCACCTGGTATTCGCGATAGCGCGCGCCATGAAAAACAAGTAGAGCGACGATGAGACCCACCAACAGCGCGACGTTCGTCGCCCACGCGGATCCCGCCATGCCGAGTCCGAGCTTGAACATGAAGAGCGGGTTCAGTGCGATGTTGGCGAGCGCCACGCAGCTCGAGACCGCGACCGTCACCTTGGGGCGCCCGATGCCGTTGAAGAATCCGAACAGCGCCCAGAGCGCAAGGCCAAGGGGCGCGCAGAGGAGCCGCGGAAACCAGAACTGCACGGCGAGTTGTTCAAGGTGCGGATCGAGCCCGAAGGGTCGAAGCATGATCGACCCGCCAAATGCGATCGCCGCAAACAGCGGGATGACGAGCGCGGATGACCATAGACCCAGCCAGGTCGCTTGCGCGGCGCGCGGCAGATCACCGGCACCGAAGGATTGCGCGACTACGGTTTGCACCGCCAGGCCGACGCCGCTCAACAACATGATGACCGCGATGATCGGCCAGTAGATCGTTCCCATGGCGGCGACCGCATCGGTCGAGAGCCGGCCGAGGAACCAGGTGTCGGTCAGATTGAGGAGCGTCTGCACGGCGCTATTCAGAATGAGCGGCGCCGACAACACGATGATCGCGCGATAGTCGACGCGCGCCCGCCCCTTGCGGTCGAAGCGCTGCGCGGGAAGCGGAGCTCGGACAACTGCAGTTTTGGCAGAGCCTTCCATGACGTCGAGGGGACCCGCGCGGAAAAGTCGCGAACCCTAGCTGCAGCAGGGCGGCGCTGGCAAGCGCGGGCTGCCGCCGTCCGCCGGACTGTCCGGACCGGCGTCCAGTGTCCGGCCACGGACACTTCCAAGCCGCCTCAATTCGGGCTGTGAACAGGCAATAACTAACTATTTATCAAGCTGTTACAACATTGGCGGGACATTGGCACAGCGCGTGCAAACACGAGGGCCATGAAGCTTGCTTCCCTCACCCGCCTGCCTGGCGTCGACAACCCGGCGATGCGCGGCACCTCGGCGCAGGATCAATCGATCGATCCGGCAGCGGCGCAGGCCAGGCGCAGGCGTTTGATCATCATCGGCAGCGTCGCCGGCGCCCTCCTCGTCCTGCTATCGGCATGGCTGGTGTACCGCTGGATGGATTCCGCCGCGCTCGTGCCACGCGAGCGAGTGCGGGTCGCCGAAGTCACCGTCGGCCGATTCATTCGCGACGTCTCGGCGCAAGGCACGATCGTTGCGGCGGTTAGCCCGACGCTATACGCGCCTTCGGCCGGCACCGTCACGGTGATCGCCAAACCGGGCTCGCAGGTCGCCATGGGCGAACTGCTCGCGACCATCGACAGTCCGCAGCTGCGTAACGACTTCCAGCGCGAGCGGGCGACCCTCGACAGCCTGAACACCGACCTCGAGCGCGAGCGCATCGAAGTCAAGCGCAAGGTTCTCGCGAACAAGCAGGCGGCGGACCTCGCCGACGTGCAGATCAAGGCCGCGCAACGCGAGTTCCAGCGCGCGCAGTCGTCGTGGGACCTGAAGGTCATCAGCGAGCGCGACTATCAGCGCGCCAAGGACGATCTGTCCGCGGCCGAGCTCAACTATCACCACGCGGTCGACAATGCGAGTCTCGACGAAGAAGGGCTCGGCTTCGAGATCAAGACGCGGCTTCTTGAGCGGGACCGCCAGAAGTTCGTTGTCGATAACCTGACCCGTCGTGTTTCGGAGCTCGACGTGAAGGCACCCGTCGCCGGTATTGTCGGCAATGTCGCCGTGCGCCAGAAAGCCGCGGTCGCCGAAAACACGCCGATCATCACCGTGGTCGACCTCACGGCCTTCGAAGTGGAATTTCAGATGCCCGAGTCCTATGCGGGCATGGTGGGCGCCGGCATGCCCGCCGAGATCAATCTGGGTTCGGTCACGGTCCCTGGCGCGGTCATCGCGGTGTCGCCCGAGGTCAACCAGGGACTCGTGACCGGCCGCGTGCGCTTCACGCAAGGCAATCCGCCGGGCCTGCGTCAGAGCCAGCGCGTGGCCGTCCGCGTCGTGATGGATCAGCGTGACCAGGTCACGAAGCTCGAGCGCGGCTCGTTCGCCGACTCCGTGGCCGCCGACGGCTCCGCGTTCGCCTACGTATTGACGGGCGATCGCGCCACGCGCCGCCAGGTGATGGTGGGTGCCGTCAGCATCGGCGAGGTCGAAGTGCTGAGCGGATTGAAGGCCGGCGAACAGGTCGTGGTTTCGGGGCTGGATGACGTCAATCGCGCCCCAGTCGTCCGATTGACCGATTAACAAGAGGAACACCCATGCTCGATATGCAAGGCATCGCGAAGATCTTCCGCACCGATCTCATCGAGACGCACGCGCTGCGCAATTTCAACGTCAAGGTGGAAGCGGGCGAGTTCGTGGCGGTCACGGGGCCTTCGGGCTCGGGCAAGACCACGTTCCTCAACATCGCGGGATTGCTGGAGACCTTCGAGCGCGGCACCTACAAGCTCGACGGCGCGGACGTGAGCCGGATCAGCGACGACCAGCGCTCGCGCCTGAGGAACGAGAAGATCGGCTTCATCTTCCAGAGCTTCAACCTGATCCCGGACCTGAACGTCTACGACAACGTCGACGTGCCGCTGCGTTACCGTCGCCTGTCCGCCGCCGACCGGCACTCGCGCATCACGAGTGCTCTCGACATCGTCGGCCTCGCCTCGCGCATGAAGCACATTCCGGCCCAGCTCTCGGGCGGCCAGCAGCAACGGGTCGCGATAGCACGCGCCCTTGCCGGTGACCCGAAGTTCCTGCTCGCTGACGAGCCGACGGGCAACCTCGACTCGCTCATGGCGCGGCAGGTGATGGATCTCCTCGAGGAGATCAACCGCATGGGTACGACCATCATCATGGTGACCCACGATCCGGATCTCGCGCGCCGCGCGCACCGGAACGTCCAGATCATCGACGGGCAGGTCACCGACTACAAACCCTACGAAGGCCCGCACGAGGCGCATGCGGTGCTCGGTAGCACCGAATCACGCGTGAGCGCCTGAAGGCCGGCCGGGCAAGGGAGAGATCCATGCTGAGCTACAACCTGCGGCTTGCGCTGGCGAGCTATCGACGCAATCCGACGCTGACCGCACTGGTCGCCGGGGCGATCGCGCTCGGCATCGCCGTGTGCACGATCACGCTGACGCTCTATCACGGCATGTCGAACAACCCGATCTGGTGGAAGGCCGACAAGCTCTACGAAGTGACCATCGACAGCTGGGACCCGAAGCGCCCGGACGATGAAAAGCATCCGGACCGGCCGCCGCCCCAGCTCACGTACAAGGACGCGACGGCGCTGCTGAAGTCGGATATCCCGAAATACAGGGTTGCGATGTTCAAGGCCGACCGGGTGCTCGATGCGGGCCTTCCCGACGTCAAGCCGAAGCGCATGCGTACGCGCGTGACCACCGGCGATTTCTTCCGCGCGTTCGAAGTCCCGTTCCTCTACGGCGGCGCCTGGAGCAGTGCCGCGGATCAGGGCCCGGAGCCGCTCGTCGTATTGAGCCGTGAAACGAACGAGAAGATCTTCGGCAGCAGGAACAGCGTCGGCCGCACGGTGCGGCTCAACGACCGTGAATTCCGCGTCGCCGGCGTGCTCGACAGCTGGGAGCCGACGCCGTCGTACTACGACCTCAACAACGGCTCGTTCGACAAGCCCGAGGACATCTACATTCCGTTCCTCTGGGGCGAGCGGCTTGAGCTCCCGGGCAATGGCAACACGAATTGCTGGAAGACCGAGTCACTCAACTCCTACAAGGACTTCGTGAACTCGGAATGCGTATGGATCCAGTTCTGGGCGGAATTCTCCTCGAACGCCGATCGCAACCGCTTCCAGTCCTGGCTCGACGGCTACGCGAAGGATCAGAAGAAGCTCGGACGATTCGCGCGGCCGCTCAACAATCCGCTCTACACGGTCGACCAATGGCTCGACTACAACGCGGTCGTGAGCAAGGACAATCGCGTGCTCGTCGGACTCGCATTCATGTTCCTCGCCGTGTGCATCATCAACACCGTCGGGCTCCTGCTTGCCAAATTCCTGAGCGGCGCATCGCTTTCGGGCCTGCGGCGCGCGCTTGGCGCGAGCCGGCGTGACATCTTCCAGCAGCACCTCGTGGAGGTGGTCGTGCTCGGACTTGCCGGGGGCCTGCTGGGCCTTGCACTTTCGGCTGCGGGCCTGTGGGGCTTGCGGCTCATGTTCGCGAGCGAATTCGACACCTACGACTCGCTCGCCCACATGGATCCGACGATGGTGGGCGCGGCGATTGCGCTGTCGCTCATCGCAGGCATGCTCGCGGGCCTCTACCCCGCCTGGCGCATCGGTCGCATCCAGCCGGCGACCTACCTGAAGACCCAGTGATCACAATTCATAAGGTGATGCCATGATCATTCGCCCCATCCTGAGCGCACTCCTGCGCAACAAGACCGGCGCCATCCTGGTGGCGATCCAGATCGCGCTCACGCTCGCGGTCGTCGTGAACTCGGTCTACATCATCGTGCAGCGGATCGAGAAGATCGGCCGGCCGACTGGCATCGACGAGCACAACATCTTTCTCGTCAATACGCTGAACTACGTGACCGATTTTCCGTTTGCGGCAAGCATCCGCGAGGATCTCGCGTACCTGAACGGGCAGCCGGGCGTGATTGCCGCGACGTCGATCAACGCGGTCCCGCTGAGCGGCGGCGGAAGCTCCACGACCTACTACAACCAGCCGGGAGGCAAGGGCGAGGAGGTTCCGGGCAACTACTTCGAGGTCAACGAACGCGGCGCCGACGCGCTCGGCGTGCACATCGAGAGCGGCCGCGGCTTCAGCGCCGCAATCATCCGCCCGCCGGTGCTGATCACTTCGGAATTCGTGCCGGAAGTGGTGATGACGCGTGTCATGGCGAAGCAGCTCTTTGCGGACAAGGAACCGCTCGGTCAGACCGTCTATGACAACCTCGGCCAGCCGGCCCGGCTGGTCGGCATCATCGAGAACATGCACGGTTCCTGGGTCGGCTGGGACAAGGTCGGCAACGTCGTCCTGCACCCGGTCACGGCCTGCTGCAACGGCATCTCCTACCTCGTGCGCACGCAGCCCGGTCAAAGGGACCGCCTCATGAAGATCGCCGAAGAGAAGATGTCGGGGTCGACGCCCGGGCGCGTCGTCAACAGCGTCCGCACGCTCGACTTCTACAAATCCCGCAGCTACAACGCCGATCGCAACATGTCGATCTACCTCTCCATCGTGATCGTGCTGCTCGTGGCGATCGCCTCTCTCGGTATTTTCGGCCTTGCAACTTTCAACGTGCAGAGCCGCACCAAACAGATCGGTACCCGGCGCGCCATCGGTGCCCGGCGTGCCGACATCGTGCAATACTTCCTCGTCGAGAACTGGCTGATCACGACCTGCGGCGTGACCGCAGGCTGCGTGATGGCGCTCGGCGTGGGCTACTGGCTGCATTTGAAGCTCGATCTGCCACTGCTCAATCTCCTCTACCTGGTGAGCGGAGTAATCGGACTGTGGTGCATCGGCCTCCTCGCAACCCTGGTTCCCGCGCGACGCGCCTCGCGAGTATCGCCCGCGGTTGCGACTCGGACCGTGTAACGACCCACGCGACGCAATCCGGTCGTCTGCCGCAGGGCTGCAATTGAGTTCAAACCAAATCGGGCGGTGCCGCATCACTACGGGTGGGGTATGCCATCCGTGCACGCGACTCGCAGCCAGACAGGGCGGGACTCTGACATGCGCAGCGTCCTGGTAATCGACGACAACCACGCCGTCTGCACGGCGCTCGACGTGCTGCTGTCGCTCCAAGGCCTGCGCGTGCTGACCGCGAGCGGCCCCGGACCCGGGCTTGCGGCGCTCGATCGTGAACCGATCGATCTCGTCATCCAGGACATGAATTTCCGGCGCGACCTGACCTCGGGCGAAGAGGGCGTCGAGCTGTATCACCACATCAGGCGCCGATTCCCCGACATCCCCATCGTGCTGCTCACCGCCTGGACGCATCTGGAAACGGCCGTGCAGCTGGTGAAGGCAGGCGCCGCGGACTACATCGGCAAGCCCTGGGAGGACGCACGGTTGCTCACGACCGTGCGCAATCTGTTGCAGCTGCGCAGCGCGCTCGTGGAGTCGGCTGCGCTCAAGAGCAGCCGGCTCGCGGCGCGCGAAACCCTGACACGGCGCTTCGAGCTCTGCGGAATCGTCTATGAAAGCGACGTCATGCATGCGCTCGTCAGCATGGCGACGCAGGTCGCCGCCTCGCAGGTGCCGGTCCTCATCACGGGGCCGAATGGCGCTGGCAAGGAAGTGCTGGCGGACATCATCCAGGCCAACTCGAGCTGCAAGGCAGGTCCCTTCGTCAAAGTGAACGCCGGCGCGCTGCCGCCGGAACTCATCGAAAGCGAACTATTCGGTGCGGATAGCGGTGCGTTCACCGGCGCGCGCTCGCGGCCCGGCCGGTTCGAAGCGGCCAATGGCGGAACGCTGTTCCTCGACGAGATTGCAAACCTGCCGCCCGCCGGGCAGGCGAAACTCCTGCGCGTCCTGCAGACGGGCGAGTTCGAACGGCTCGGCAGCAATGAGACGCGTCGCGTACGAGTGCGCGTCCTCAGCGCGACCAATACGGATTTGTCCCATGCGATCCGCGACGGCCGCTTTCGCGAGGATCTTTTCTACCGGCTGAACGTCATCGAGCTGAAAGTGCCGCCGCTCGTGGAACGTCGCGATGACATCGTGCCGCTCGCCCGCCATTTTCTCGGCCAGGACTTCGAACTCGAGCCGGAGGCGGAGCGCACGCTTGGCGCGTATGTCTGGCCGGGCAATGTCCGCGAGCTCAGCAACGCCATGCAGCGAGCCATGCTGCTCGCCGACAACAAGGTGATTGGAGTGCATTCGCTCGGCCTGAAGATCAGCGCACCAGCGCCTGACCCGCGGACGGTGGAACCGGACCGGTTCGAAATCGAGCACGCCTTGTCGCGGGCCGGTGGTATCGTCGCGCGTGCTGCGCGCGAGCTCGGATTGAGCCGTCAGGCTCTTTACCGCCGTATGGACAAACTGGGGCTGCGCGACCCTGCGCAAGAGGCCCGCCAGGAATGAATGCCCCTGGCTTCGATGGACGCGGGTCCGTCGAAGCGAAGGCGATCCAAGCGCCGGCGAAACGCTGGTCGATCGCCGGCAAACTGCTTGCCCTGTTGCTCGCCAATGCCGCGGCGACCGCAGCTACTGCGGTTGCAATCGTGCGACTCGGCGGCGACTGGTGGGCGGTCGCCATCGGCTGCATCCTCGTCGGCGGCTCGCTTGCCATCTTTGCGGCGCAGTGGGGCGCGCGCGGCATGTCGCGCACGCTGCACGCCCTCACCGACGGCATCCAGAGCCTGACGCACGACGACTTCAGCGTCAGCATCGCGAATCGCCGGCGGGACGAGCTCGGTCAGCTTGTCACCGCTTACAACGCGATGAGCCAGGCGCTGCGCGATGAGCGCCAGGACCTGTTCCAGCGCGAGCTGTTGCTCGACACGGTCATCCAGGCGACGCCGCTCGCGCTCGTGCTCACGAACCCCCAGGAGACCGTGCTCTACAGCAATCTCGCCGCACGCCAGCTCTTCAATGAAGGCAGGCGACTCGAGGGCCTGAACTTCACTGCGCTGCTCGTACGCATGCCGGTTGCGATGCGGGAAGCCGTGGCGCGCGCGGTGGATTCCCTTTTCACGCTCGAGCGCGGCGGCGAGCCGCAGGTGTATCACCTGTCGCAGCGGCAGTTCCTGCTCAATACCTTGCCGCATCGGCTGCTGCTGCTGAAGCTCCTGACGCGCGAGATCAATGCGCAGGAGATCAGCACCTGGAAACGCGTGATCCGCGTCATCGCCCATGAACTCAACAACTCGCTGGCGCCGGTGTCATCGCTCGCGCACTCCGCCCGGCAGCTTGCGGCGAATCCCGATCCCACGATGCTCGACAAGGTCTTCAACACCATCGAGGACCGGCTGCGGCACCTCAATTCGTTCATCGAAGGCTATTCGCGTTTCGCGAAACTGCCGCGTCCGAGGCTGGCAGCCGTGCAGTGGAGCCTGTTCATCGACGACTTGCGGCGCGCCTACGCTTTCGAATTGCAAGCGCCGTTACCGGGGCAGACGGCCCATTTCGACACGACGCAACTCGAGCAGGTCCTCATCAATCTCCTCAAGAATGCGCACGAGTCGGGTTCCGCGCCCGCGGCGATCACGCTCGCAATCGATGCCCTGCCAGGCGGCTGGCAGCTGCGCGTGCTCGATCGGGGTGCCGGCATGCCCGACGACGTGCTGGCGAACGCCTTGCTGCCTTTTTACTCGACGAAGCCCGAGGGCACGGGACTTGGCCTTACGCTTTGTCGCGAAATTATCGAGGCGCACGGCGGCTGGCTCAGTCTCGCAAACCGGGCGGACGGTGGCGTCGCCGTGACGATTTTTCTCCCGGATTCGATGCGAAGCGGCGGGGCTTAGCTACTTGCGACGCGGCACGCGTGCCGCCGAAATCGGTAACGCAGTCACCCGGCGCATTTCGGCATCATCGAAGAGGCCGGGATCGCGCAGATAGTCGAACAGCATTTCGGTGGAGTCTTCGCCCCAGAAGATCTGCCCGTCGGCGACCGCTGTCGGCACGCCGAACACGCTTCGCTCGATCGCCTGTTCGGTATTGCGGCGCAGGGCTTCCTTGACGTCCGGATCCTCGATTCGTGCAGCAGCCTTCGCGAGCGCCGGCTCGGCAACGAGACGAGTCCAGGCTTGCTCGTCATCCGGGAGATGTCCGTCCTGCCATGCGAACCGGAAGAGGCGGCCGATGATTTCGGGTTCACAGTCGGCGGCAAGAGCGAGCCGCAAGAGCTTCAGGGAGTTGAACGGGTGGCCGGCCGGCATCCGCAGCGCCAGCCCGGCACGGCGCACGCGCCACACGAAGTGGCGGTAGGTGAAGGTGCGCTTCGGCGGAATTTCGGCGGGGCCCAGCTGACCCCAGTGATTGAGCACGGCGGCCAGCAGCACGGGATGAAACTGAATCTGCGTGTCTGCAGGTCGCGCCGGAAGGCGCAGGAACTGCAGATAGGCAAAGGGTGATACGAAATCGAAATACCAGTCGACGATCACGGTGCGACTCCGGCCCGGGCAATGCCCGTAGTATCCGCCGGCGAAAAAAAGAACCCCGCCTTTTTGGGGCGGGGTAGTGACCAGAGGAGTGACGCTGCTGTTGTAAGTGTTGTGTGTCGTCGCCCTGTGTGCGCATCACCCGGTAGGTATCTCTGGCATCAAGGTCGTTTCAGATTTCTGGTATCAGGAGTCGGTCGATAGGTGCCCTCACTTGTCCTGGGTACTGTGGATAGAGCAAGTGCTGTGCCATGCTCATAACCAGTTGTTTCATAAAGCTAAAACGCGAACCGCTGTTGCCGCAGCGCGGTCGGCGTGTAAAGGGGGCCGACGGAGGGCGCGGTGGCCGGTGTGATAGGTTTGCCCGGCTTGTCCCGGGTGGCGTGACCCGCTGCGCGCTTAGATTGATATTCGCCGCGAATTCACCGCCTTATGTCGAAAGGCCCCGACCCCGGCCATTTGTAAGGATTACCGACATCGATGCAGTCAGGCTGGGTAATCAACCGTCGCTTCAAGGTCCTGCCGCTCGACGGGCCTGGCCGGCGCTGGGTGCTCGACAGTGCCGACGACAGTGTGCACGGCTGCCATCTTCAGATCGTCTTCGAGAGGGCTGGCGACGCGGTCCTGGCAGGTGAAATCGACGTTGCCGAGATTCTGCGACAGCCCCACGGGGCTCCGGCAGGACGCTATGTCATCAACGGTTCGCACGGTGCCGTCGCCGCCCAGGCGGTCTACGTACATGAAACGCCCGGGGCCGGTTACGCCGCGGCGCTCCCACCGCAACCCGTGCCAACCGCCCAACGCCTGATGTGGCGGCTTCTGCTCTGGCTCATGCGCATACCCGGCGCCTTTGCACTGATGTCACGGCTGCGCTCCGGCCGGCGGTGACGCCAGCGCACGCGATCAATCGGGCAGGTGATGCCGGTCACGCCAGCTGCGCATCAGATCCGCGATGAAGTCCGCAAAAACCCGGACTTTGGCCGCGATCCGGCCGCTGTGTGCAAAGACGATCGATATCGGCGGACCCTCGGCGATCCATTCCTCGAGAACGAGTTGCAGGCGCCCGTCCGCCAGGTACGACGCCACCAGCGCGTCGTTCGTCTGCATGATGCCGACGCCGCTCAGGGCCGCTGCAACCGGCGCTTCCGGCGAATTGAACGCCAGCACGCTCGGCACGCGCAGACGCCGCCGCTTGCCGTCCCGGGCAAACGACCAGTCGACCGTGCGGCCGGTGTCGGAATGCACGTAGCCGATGCAGCGATGTTGCAGGAGGTCTTCCGGACGCCGCGGTGCACTTGCTTGTGCGAGGTATTTCGGCGACGCGCAGGTCACGAGCCGCGTCCGGCCGATGCGGCGCACCGCGAGGCTTGACTGGCGGATCGGTCCAAAGCGCAGCGCGAGATCCACGCCTTCACGAACGAGGTCGACGACGCGGTCGTTCATGCGCACCTCAACCTGCACGTCGGGGTAGCGGCGCATGAACTCCGGCAGCGCCGGCATGAGCAAGTGCCGTCCAAAGGCCGTCGGCACGTCCACGCGCAGCCGCCCTTGCGGACGAAAGCGCGCGCGCGACACGAGCTCGTCGGCCGCCGCCAGCTCCGTGAAGATACGCTGACTTCGCTCGAGGTATTCCTCGCCTTCGGCGGTCAGGCTGACCTTGCGGGTGGTGCGATTCAGGAGCTGGCCGCCAAGCTTTGACTCGAGCTGCCGTACCAGCTGCGACACGACCGAGCGCGCGAGGCTCATGTCGTCGGCCGCGCGGGTGAAACTGCCAAGCTGCGCGACCCTTGCGAAAGTACGCATCGCCAGCAGCTGATCGAAGCGCGGCCGGCGGTCGTCCTGGGCCATCGAATTGTTCTCCAGCAAAGAACAATCTGTTCTGGATTGGATGGTATATCCGAACAATGAACGCGGCTAGCCTGTCGGTCATCGTCGAGTTCGAGGTGCGGAGGCTGCCATGTTTATCGTGTCAAATCGCGTCTGGGGACCCATCGCCGGAGTCGCGACGGCATTGCTCTTTGTATTCGTTCTCGGCAGGGACGGCGAGTCCACACGCCCGGCCGCGCCTGCCGCCGCAACCCGGGTAGCGACGACCACCCTCGACAAGGCCCGCTGACAGCATTTCACGCGCGACCCGCGAATACTCAGGCGCGCAAATCCACGCGGCCTGCGCGGGACGCGCGATAATCCTGTCTCGCAGCGGGAGCCGCGGGCATGGCGAGTCGTCACCTCGATAAGATCCACCGCTCGGTTGTCAGCGAAGCGATCATCAGCCGACGTGCATTCCTGAAAGCGGCCGCGGCCGGCGCCATTGCCGTGGGCCTGCGATCCGGAGCCGCGACGGCCACCGGAGAGCGCATGATCGACAAACGCATTCCAGGCAGCGGGGAAGCCTTGCCGGCGATCGGCATGGGCAGTTGGGCAACCTTCGACGTCGGTGCAAGCGAGGGCGAGCGGGCGCCATTACGCGAGGTGCTCCGGCTCTTCCAGGGGGCGGGCGCGCGCGTCATCGACACATCCCCCATGTATGGCCGATCGGAGGCGGTGCTCGGCGAACTGCTGGCAGGCAGCGATGTGCCGCGTGTCTTCATGGCAACGAAGGTCTGGACCGACGGCCGGCGCGCGGGTTCGGAGCAGATCGCCCGCTCGATGACGTTGCTCAAGGTTGCCGCGCTCGACCTCATCCAGATCCACAACCTGCGGGACTGGCAGGTGCACCGGGAAACGCTGCTTGAGCTGAAGGATCGGGGCAAGGTGCGTTACCTGGGCATCACCCACTATGCCGTGTCGGCGCACGCAGATCTCGAGCGCGTGATCCGTGCGGCCGATTGGGATTTCGTGCAGCTGAATCACTCGATCGCGACGCGCGCGGCCGAAAAGCGGCTGCTGCCCCTTTGCTCGGACCGCCGGATCGCCGTGCTCGCCAATCGGCCGTTCGAGGAAGGCGAAATATTTGCGCGTGTGCGCGGCAAGGCGCTGCCGGCGTGGGCAGCGGATTTCGATTGTTCGAGCTGGGCCCAGTTCTTCCTGAAGTACGTCATTTCGCACCCGGCGATGACCTGCGCCATCCCGGCGAGCTCCAATCCTGCGCACATCGCCGACAATCTCGCCGCGGGTCTCGGGCGCCTGCCGGACGAGCCGACGCGATCGAAGATGGCGCGTTACTTCGATTCACTCTAGCCTGCCGTCTCCACCCCCCGCCGAGAGCAAGCCATCCCATGTCCGACGACTCCGCCGCAAATCGATCCGCGGTCACGCGCCTGCTGCAGAAGCTCTCCAACGTGCACGCAGACGAGATCTCGGCGGCGATTCTTGCCTTCTTCTGCCTGTTCTCGCTTTTCACCGGCTACGCGATCCTCAGGCCATTGCGCGACAGCATGGTGCTCATCGGCGGCATCGATACGCACAGTACGAATCTGAGCGGCCTTTTCGGCTGGACCTTCGCCGGCATGCTCATGGCCATGCCCATCTATGGCTGGCTCGCCTCCCGATTTGCGCGGCGGATCTTCCTGCCGATCGTCTACGTCTTCTTCATCCTCAACCTGCTCGGCTTCTACCTGGCGCTGAAGGAGAGCCCGGATTCCGCCGCAGTTGCGCGGGTCTTCTATGTCTGGGTCAGCGTCGTGAATCTGTTCGTCGTATCGGTGTTCTGGAGCCTCATGGCGGACACCTTCTCGAGCGAACAGTCGACCCGCATTTTCAGCTTCGTCGCGGCGGGCAGCAGCGCGGGAAGCGTCCTCGGTCCGACGCTCACCAACTTGCTGGTGCGGTCGCTTGGCAACGCAAACCTGCTGCTGGTATCGGTCGTCTTCTGGGCGCTCGCGATCACCCTCATGATCGCGATGCTGCGCCGCTATGGAACCGGCGTCGGCATCGAGCGGGCGCAGCGTCCGCCGGAGCGGCCGATCGGCGGCAATCCCTTCGCCGGCTTCTCGCTGGTCTTCACGTCGCGGTATCTGCTCGGCATCAGCCTCTTCATATTCCTGCTGTCGACCGCCTCAACCCTCCTCTACCTTCAGCAGCAGTCGCTCATCGAAGCGGTGATCGCCGACAAGACGGCGCGGACGCAGCTTCTGAGCCGCATCGACATCGTGGTGAATGTGCTTGCGATCCTGATGCAGCTGTTCGCGGTCGGGCGACTGACCTCGCGGCTCGGCGTCGCCGTGATGCTGCTCAGCGTGCCCCTGATGATGGTCGTCGGATTCTCGGTGCTCGCGCTGGTGCCCATGCTTGCCGTGCTCATCGGCGTGCTCATTGCGCGCCGTGCCGGCGAATATGCCGTGATGCGGCCCTGCCGGGAAATGCTCTTCACGTCGGTGCCGCGTGCGACCAAATACAAGGCGAAGAACTTCATCGATACGGTGATCTACCGTTTCGCAGACTGGATGAATGCTCTGGCGCATGATTTTCTGGTCGGGCGGGGCGCAACCACCGGCATGATTGCGTGGGTGGGCGTAGGCGCGTCAGCGATCTGGGCGCTGGTGGCGTACACCCTCGGGCGCCGGCATCAGCGTCAGGAGTTGCCCGATGCTGCAGCCCGCGCCTGATCGGGCGCGCCGTCGGCCAAAGTCGACTGCACGGCTTCGACGGCGAGCAGTGCCGCCGTTGCAGAGGCGTACCGCTCGCGCGGGTTCTTCGCCATGAGCCGGTCGATGACGCGCTGAAAGCGCTCCGCATCCCCCGGCAGCCGGGGGATCTCCGCGTGGATATGGCTTTGCAGGATCTGGTATACGTTCTGGCCGTTGTACGGCTTCGTGCCGGCGAGCATCTCGTAGAACATCACGCCGAGGCTGTAGAGATCGCTCCGGTCATCGAGCGAGCGGCCCTCCGCCTGCTCGGGGCTCATGTAGTACGGTGAGCCACGGACTTCGCCCGCGGCTGTCATGACTGTGCTCGATTCGACCCGGCGCGCGAGACCGAAATCGATCAGCACCAGGCTGTCGTCGGACCGGCGCATGACGTTGGCCGGCTTGAGGTCCCGATGCAGGACGCCCGCCGCATGCAACGCCCGCAGCGCGTTCGCAATCTGTTTGAAGTAGGCCACCGAGTCGTCGATGGTGAGGCCCTTCTTCAGGCGGTCCTTGAGGCTGCCGTGCGCGAAGTATTCCGTTGCGATGTAACTGGAATCGCTGGTCAGGCCGAAGTCGTGGATCGTTACGATCGCCGGATGCGACAACGTCACGATGATGTCGTACTCGCGCTTGAGGCGATCCGCCTCCTCGCGTGCGCGCTCTTCGCCACCACCGAAAGAAAGCACCTTGAGCGCAACTTCCCGGCGCAGCCGTTCGCTGTAGGCGCGGTACACGGCCGAGCGCTCCGAGCGCACGATCGTCTTGATCACCCGATAGCCCGGAATGCCCAGCGGATCGGGTTCGCTGTGGCGCGGCTTGCGCGCCTTCGCGCGCTCTGCGCGCTCTCGCTTGAGCGCCTGCCGCAGGCTCGCAGCCAGGGTGGCCGCGCTCAGGTTCTCCTCGGCGACGCAATCGAATGCGCCGGCCTTGATCACGCTCGCTGCCCGGCGACTATCGCCGCCCGCGGCGATCGCCACCACCGGCGGACATTTTGGCTGTTCGAGCAGCGCCTTCAGCTCCGCAAGCCCCTCGTCGGTGGCGCCGTCCGAGTCCGAATCGCGCCGACAAGACAGCACGACGGCCGAAAATTCATTGAGCGCCGGACCATCCTCGGCGACTCTCGCACGCGTGTGGAAAACCACCGCTGCGTCAGGCAGTGCGAGACAGACCTTCTGCGCGAGCTCCATGCCGGAGTCGCGCTGACGATCGATGATGAGTATTCGTGCCGACATTCCTGGGTTCCATCCCCTTCGGGTCAACGCTCCAGCTTGAACAGCACGCGCACACCCACGCGTTGCTCCACGGCTACGCCTGCGCGTATCACCGGCTCGAATCGCCATTTCGCCAGTGCGTCGACGGCGGCCTTCTCGAACATTCCCGTTGGCACCGCCCGCTTGACGTCGACGTCGACGACGTCGCCCGAGGTATCCACCGTAAATTCCACGTCCACCCAGCCCTCGAGGCCAGCCTTGATGGCTTTCGGCGGATAGGCGGGCGGCACGTACTTCGTCGACTTCAGCCGACTCGACGATACAACATTGGCGAGGAATGCGGCTCGCGCCTGAGCGGCGCGCACTTCGGCGCGAGCCGACGCGATGGTGCTCGCGATGACGCCGGCGTCTTCCGCCTCCTTCAGCCAGCGGTCGGCCGACTCGTAATTTCCCTGCGACGACTCCCGCCGCGCCTTGGCAAGCAAACGGTCGGCAAATTGCTGCCAGAGCGGCGCGGCGAGCGCGGGATCTTCGGTCTGCAGCTGCTGCAAGTACTGGCGCGCATTGTCGCCTTCGGGCTCGATCAGCTTGTCGTCGGCCAGGCATTGCGCGGCGAGCTTCGCGAGCCCCGACAGACGGCCGGTACGCTGATGTTGCTCGGCGTCGACCAGCGAACGGCGCAGCGGCGCAAGTTCCGCGGTGCTGACGCCGAGACTCTCCGCCTGCGCGAGCCAGCGGTTGGTCGCGCTGGAATCCGATCGGGCGATACCGGCCCGCGCTTGCGTCAGCATCTGGTCTTGCAACTGTTGAAAGGATCGCTGTGCCGGCGAATTCTGCGGATCCAGTTTCATGGCCTTGATCAGCAGCATCTTCGCTTCGCCGACCTGTGACTCGTCGAGCGTCCCCGCGGCAAGTATGGCCTCGGCGTCCTGTAGTAGCTGCGAAACCTGCGGATCAGGGCTGGCTTGCGCCGAGTCGGCCGGCGACTCGATTGTTTTCGTGGCCGAAGGCGCCAAGGTCGCCGGCGGGCTCTTCGCCGGGGGCACGGGCGAGGACGCTGCGCGCATGCGCGACTGTGCAGCGGCCGCGGCGCGATCGATGGCCGCCTGATCCCTGGCGGCCTCGTCATTCGCGGCGGGAACCGCGGCCTGCCGGATCGGCGCAGCGGGGGCGACTGGAGTCGGAGCCGGAGTCGAAGTAGAAAGCGGGGCGGTAACCTTGGGTGCAACAGCGACGCTCGATACTGGACCTGACCGGTGCCACATCAGGTACCCGGTTCCGATGATGGCGACGCCGACCAGCAGCTTCCAGAAAGATCGCGGCCGCGCTCGCCGTTTCTTCGTGCGCGCGATGACAGCCGCCGGTGCCTCGGCGACGAGCTCGGAGTGCCTGCGCACGGCCGCATCGATGAAGGCGCGCACGCGGGCCGGTGACACCGGCTTTTGCAGGAACCGGTAGACGAGGCCTTCGCCGACGAGATGCGCGAACTGCGAGACTTCGTCGTGTGTTCCCGCGACCACGACGACGAGATCGGGAAATTCGAGATTGAGTCGTGTAATCAGCGTTGGAGCGCCATGCGGCACGCATTCGGTGTCGAGCACCAGCACGCCGACGCGGCCGGCTGCGAGTAACTCCGCCGCCTGGTCCGTCGTCGGTACGCGCCAGACCCGCTGCTGCGTGCTGACAGCATCCTCGACGGCTCCCTGAAACTCTTCGCTGTCCGTCAGCACGACCAGATCTGTGATCGTGGGACCACGGGCCGGCTTGCGATCGAACGGCGCCGCAGATTCAAAGTGAATCGCCAGGTCGTTGCGACCTTGGGCCACGAAACGTCTCCCGCTCGGGACAGCAATACAGGGCACGGCAAGTGATTGCCGCGACAAGTCATAAGATACTTTCTGCGCTCCGGTTGGTGCGTTGCACCAAGCAGGATTTGTGAATTATGTCGGCATGAGTAGCATGCTCTGGGCGCCGGGCCACTCCGAGGGAGGCTGCGGCGGGGGTCGAGGGGCATATCGTTCGAGGTTGAGCGCGCATGGCCGGCACGGTTCATCTGACCTCACGTATCAGCCCGCAACACCGGGACGCGCTCGAAAATCTGCTCTTTTTCAATTCCAGTCAGCATCGCGTGCTCGACGGCATCAAGTATTCGATCGAACGCTATGGTGCGCCCGAGCTGGTGGAGCGCGAAGGGAGCCTGCGAGTCGAAGTGCCGACGCTACCGGAAGTGCAATCGCTGTTCGCCGTGCGCACGCAGGATGGCAAGCCGGTAGGCGTCGCTGTCTTCGCCCGCGAAGCGCCCGACCGCTTCGTCGTGCTGCACGTCGGCGTACTGCCGAATCCCGATGCGCCGAGCCATCGCCCGGAATGCCGCCTGCTGCTGCGGCTGCTGCACGAAGTACGCCACGCTGCACGTCGCGTTCGTGGCGTGCAGAAAGTCGAGCTGCTCTACGGCAAAGCACGTTCCCGTTCGCTCGCCCTGCAGTAGTCGCGCTCACCGATGAAATGCCTGCCGTGACCGCAGTAGCTGCGGCCTCCTGCCGATGATTCGCGCGCAGATTCCCACGCCCGCGCGGCGCGCGGCAACCCTGCTCGGCGTCGTCCTGGTGCTCGCGACGATCGCGACGTTGGTGGCCCGCCAGTACTGGTTCTTCGAACTTTTCAGCCATTTTCGCTGGCAGTACGTGACTGCCGCAGTGCTCGCGACTCCTGTTCTGTGGCTCTGCGGCCGGCGTGCGCTTGCAATCCTGTGCGTGGCGGCGCTCGGCATTCATGCGCTGGCATTGATGCAGCAGCGGTTCGCCACGCTGGAGCGTTCAACCGGGACCGAACGGCAGCTGCGGATCGTTTCGTTCAATGTTTTCCATCGCAACGCCGAGTACGCCGAAGCCCTCGCCGAGATCGAGCGCATTTCGCCGGACATCGTCTGCCTTTATGAAACGACCGACGCTTGGCGCCAGCATCTGGCCAAGCTATCCGCCCGCTATGCGTTCGCGTTGTTCACGGGCAATGGCCCGCACAGCGGCGTCGCCTGCCTGAGCCGCATCGTGCCGCTCAGGGTCGTGCCGCCGGATGCGAATGCCCGCGCCGCACCGTGGATGCAGCTGGAACTGGAATCCGGCGGCACGCGCTTCCGGGTGGTGGGCGTGCATCTCGGCTATCCGCTCGGCGCCGCCGCCATGCGGGCACGAAATCGCCAGTTGCTCGAGCTTGCGCAAGTGCTACGGGGAGCCGGCGAGCCGGTGATCGTCGTAGGCGATTTCAACCTCACGCCCTACTCGCCCTACAACGACGATTTTCTGCAAGCGTCCGGTTTGACCGACTGTAGCCAGGGTCGCGCCCTGCAACCGACCTGGCCCGTGTGGTTTCCCCCGCTGTGGATGACCATCGATCGCTGCTTCGTGACTGCGGGCATCGCAGTCGCGGGCTATCGGGTCGGGCCATCGCTCGGCTCCGATCACAACAGTCTCGTTATAGACTTCCGTCCGTAGCAACGAGGTCGATCGAACTTTGAGCGCGAGCGCCGGGTCAATAGGCCGGTCGCGAGTGCCGCAGCCAGGATTTCCCCGCCATGATTCATCGAATGGAACATCGCACCGTGCGCCGGCTTGCCGCGTGGACGGCCGGCCTGTGTCTGATAGCGGGCGCCGCTCACGCGGAGTCGGCGGACACCGAGTTCGCCAGGGGATTCGCGGAAGCCTGGAGTCACGAAGCCTGGGAGGCCGTCGCTTTCGCGATTCATCCGGATGAGCTTGCACGCGTGCGCAAGCTCGCGCTCGATGCCGTCGAGGCCGAAGCCAAGGAAAGCAGCAAGGACATCCGCACGCGCCTGTTCGGAGCCGCCGTTACTGTCGATGACATCCGCCACATGACGCCGCACGCAAGCATGACGCTGTTCGTCAAGCGCTTCCTGGCCGCGCCCCGCGTCATGAAGAAGACGCGGGTGGTCGGCAAGGTGACGGAAGACAAGCTGGAGCATGTCGTCGTGCGAGGGTGGGAAGATGAGAACGGGCACGGTGCCTCCAGCGTTCTTCTCGTCACCCTGATGCCGTACGGCAAGCAGTGGGCGGCTGTGGTGCCCACGGAGCTCGAGGAAAAAATAGAAGCCATCATTGCGGGCGCGGATGTCGGTGCCCGCGATGTCGGGGAAACCCACGTCGCGCCGCTCGACCCGGCGATCGCAAAGCTCCTCAGCATGGGGATAACTGCCCTGAAAGAGGCGCGCTGCAGCGACTACTACAACGACGTCATGAGCCCGAGCTTTCGCAAGGCGACATCCGCCTCGGCGGCCAAGACGCTGATCAGCCAATGCGAAAAGAGCCAGGCGATGCGCGACCGGATACGGATCACGCTGGAAGTCGCGCTGACGCTCAGGCCGCGCTACGAATACGCCAATACTCGCGCCGTCTTCGACATGACCGGGCAGGGCCTGCCCTACGATCGCTTCACGGTCGAGATGATCGACAAGCGGTGGTATATCGCCGAGTGAGCGGTCAGTCGCGCTCGCAGAAGCGCTCGGCGCTGCCGCGGTAGCTGGCGATCTCGGTCAGCGAACCCCTGGATTCATCCCAGAGAAAGTAGCGGGTGACGACGCTGCGATCGTCGGATTGCGTAACGGTCAGCAGGCGGCTGTCCGCGCGGTGTTGAACGGGCTGCGCCCGGTTACATGGCAGCGTACTCGACACGGCGCGCAAGGCGTCCGGTACGAATATCCTGCCGGTCGGCCATTCGATGAGAGCGAAGCTTGCACAGTGGTCGCCACAGCTGTTGGCGACGACGAGCCAGTGGCCGGCAAAGTTGACGCCCTGGACCGCGGCCGCACGGACGGCGGCTTCCCATTGAGCGCCCTCCGGGTGCGAGCCCGGATCGAACTGGAACGGAGTGACCGGTGCCAGCACACGGGCCGGGTATTCCGAGAACCTCGGTGCACCGAGCTCGAGGTCGTCCGGTCGGTCCGGATTGCGGTTGAGCGCCTGGTCGAGGTCGCGAGCGACTCGACCGGGCAAGTCCCAGTCGTCGATCGTGAGGCCCGCGATGGGCGAACGCTCGACAGCGATCTCAACCAGCCCGTGCGAAAGACACGCGCTCGCATCGGCTGATGGCGCCGCCGCCCGGCAAACGGTCCAGTCCGTGCGCGCGCCAAGCAGATCCGGCACGCCCGGATCGTCGGGCTCGGCGAACAGCCAGTATCGACCGGGCGCAAGTTTCAGGATCAGCTTCGAGGTTCCGGCCGCGGCCCGTGCAGTGGTGATCGTGCCGGTTGCCAAGTCCCGCGCATACACGATTGCGGCGGTACGCGCCTCGCCCGGGAAATGAACGCTGACCTCGACCGGCGTCAGGGCGGGCTTCGCCGCCGTCGCCGCAGGGGCGGCCGCCGCCCATGCCAGCGCGAACACAACGGCCAGCCATTCAAATGCACGAGTACTGTGCCTCATACTTGACGCTCAGCTTAGCTCGTGTGTCCCGGTGGGCACAGGGGCATCCGCTTTCCGAGGAGGTCGCCGCCGGCGCGGCGCACGGCATGGTTACGCACGACTGGATTCTGTTCGTCACGGCGACACTTGCTCTCAATCTGACGCCGGGACCGGACATGCTCTACATCTCCGCGCAAAGCATTGCGCACGGGCGGCGGGCAGGCGTGCTTTCGGCGCTTGGCGTGGCGGCCGGGTGCCTGGTGCATACGGCGCTCGTGGCATTCGGCCTCGCGGGGATCCTCGCGAAAGTGCCAGCCGCTTATGACGTTGTCCGGTACGCAGGTGCCGCCTACCTAATCTATCTGGGCATCCGCTTGCTGCTCGAGAAGCCGGCCGGCACCACACAGCCGCTGCCGCTCGTGCCGGGATCGAAGATTTTCCTGCAAGGACTCATCACCAATGTGTTGAATCCCAAGGTGGCGCTCTTCTTTCTCGCTTTCCTGCCGCAATTTGCCGACCCCGCGCGCGGCCCCTTGTGGAGCCAGTTCCTGTTGCTCGGCGTGCTATTCAATGTCAGCGGCACAATGGTCAACCTGGCAGTCGCCCTCATCACGAGTTCGGTGCGCCGCTTCGGATCAGGTCGTGCGCGAACCGCTTTCTGGTTGCGCAAGCTGTCGGCCGGCGTCTTCGTCGGTCTCGGCGCGCGGCTCGCGCTCGCCGGCGGGCGCTGATATCCGATGCAGCGGGCCGAGCAGATCCTTCTTGCAGGCGTCATGGCGGTCGCGAGTGTGCTCGCGGCTTGCTCCAGGTCGCCCGAAGCGACGCCGCCGGTCTCCGCAGTTGAGCCGCCGCCCGCCAGGGAAATTGCTCTGCGCGCGGATCAGGTGCGATTTGACCGCACAGGAGTCGCTGCGACAGTGCGCGTCGAACACCGCCCGGCTTCAAGATTGCCGGCGCACCCGGCGCCCGGGACCCAGGCGACGCCCGCGAACCTGCTCGTCATCCTGGATCCCGCGACACTCACGGACCCGGCGATTCCCGAATCGCGCTCCCTGATCGTGTATCCGGCGATCGATTGGTCACGGACCTACAAGCGCCTGGGCCGCGCCGCCGACGATCCGCTGCCGCCCCTGAAGAAGGCTCTCGATGACGAACCGAAGCGTCTCGACATCGGACTGCCGCCCGTCGCGGGGCACATCGGCGCCCGCGAGATATTTCGCACGGACACGAAGTACCTTCGATTTCATAATGGCCGCGGCGTGCGCTACCTGACCGTGTACCAGGCGGACTTGCTGCCCGTCACCGATCAGGACGTCATCTATGTTTTTCACGGGCTGACTGATGACGGCAAGTATTGGGTAACGCTCAATTGCCCGCTCACGAGCCACACGCTGCCCGCGCCGGACGCGGCGCTCGCCATGCTCGCCGACTACGACCGCTTCGTTGCCGGCCAGGCGGCGTACCTCCAGGATGTGGTGAAGAAGCTGAGCGCCGCCCGCGCGGAAGAATTCGCGCCGCGGCTCGATCGTCTCGATGGGATGCTCGAGTCGCTCGCCATCGACTGAACCCTCAGACGTGGCCCAGCGCCTGCGCCAGGTCGGCGATGAGATCCTCCACGTGCTCGAGCCCGATCGACAGCCGCAGCAGATTCTGCGGCGTCCGGGTGGTCGGGCCTTCGATCGATGCCCGATGCTCCACCAGGCTCTCGATGCCACCGAGGCTGGTCGCTCGCGTGAAGAGTTGCAGACGGGCGGCCATGGACAAGGCCTCGGACGCCGCTCCCGGAACACAGAAGGATACGATCGCGCCGTGGTAGCGCATCTGCCGGCGCGCGAGCTCGTGGGTCGCATGCGTCGGCAACCCGGGATAGTAGACCTTCTCGACACGCGGGGACTTGGCGAGGTACTCGGCGACCCGGCCGGCCGTCTCGCTCTGCGCGCGAAAGCGAATGGGCAGCGTTGCGATGCTGCGCCGGATCAGCCAGCAATCGAACGGCGATGGCACGGCGCCGCCGAGGACCTGACGATTGACGAGCTCCTTCGCGAGCTCGGCGTCGCGCACGATGACCGCACCGCCCGTCACGTCGCTGTGGCCGCCGAAATATTTCGTCGTGCTGTGGACGACGAGGTCGGCGCCGAGATCGAGCGGACGCTGCGCGAGCGGCGTTGCAAATGTGCTATCGATGGCGAGCCGTGCGCCCCTTGCATGGGCCAGGCGGGCGATCGCCGCGATGTCGCTCACGCCGAGCAGCGGATTGCTCGGTGTCTCCACCCATATCAGCCTCGTGTTCGGGCGGAGCTGATGCTCCAGATTGGCCGCATCGCGCGCCTCGAACAGGCTGAATTCGATGCCGTGCGTCGCAAAGAGCGTCCGGATCTGCGTCAGTGTGCCGTGATAGCACTCCGCCGGCGCGCGCAGATGGTCGCCGGGCTTCAGCAGGCTGAAGGTCGCCGTGACCGCGGCGCTGCCCGACGCGAAGCAGAATGCGCGGCCGCCGCCTTCGAGCGCGGCGATGCAGTCCTCGAGCGCCCGGCGGCCCGGATTGTCCGTGCGCCCGTATGAAAAGCCGGTGGGGAAGCTCCCGTCGGTGGCCCGCTCGAAGGTCGTGCTGAACACGAGGGGCGGCGTGATGGCACCGCTCGTCGGATCGACCGGCCGGCCGGCATGGATCGCGAGCGTCTCGAAATGCGTGGATTGCTTCATGGTTTTCAGGTCCGTTGAGTCGAGTCTGTGTGAGCGGGACGGCGGCTCGGGGCTTCGTATTCCTGGATCGCGCAGACCAGCATTCCCGGGCCTCCGTGTACGCCGAGCGCCGTACCCGTCGTCGTGAGGAAGCTCGATTGGATGCGGTCGAGTCCGTCGACGATCGCCGCGAGCAGCCGGCGCCCCTCGTGTTCCGCATTGGCGTGGCCCACCGCGATGCGATAGGCCACTCCCTCTTTCATGCGCCGGCGGACCAGTCGCGCGAATCGTTCGACCCGGTTGCGTCGGCCAAGGATCAGCGTGCCGGCCCCGATCTGCCCGCCCCGGTGGCTGAGCAGGACGGGCGTCAGGCGCAGCGCATCGGCAATGACCTTGACGATGCGCGGCACGCGGCCGCCGCGCACCGCGTAGTCGAGACGTTCGAGCATGGCGAGCGTCAGGGTCTTCGGCACGATGGCCCGTACGGCGAGCTCGATCTCCTCGCCGGAAAAACCCTGGGCCGCGCACTCGGCGGCGTACATCACGATGAGGCCCTGCCCAAGGGAGGCGTTACGGCTGTCGATCACATGGACTTTGCCGTGCGTGCGCACGCGATCGGCCGCAGCCTGCGCCGCGGCGAGCGTGCCGCTGACGCTGCCGGTGAGATTGATCGAGACGACTGCATCGAAGTGCGAACCGAGGAATTCGAACGCGCGGCGAAAATCGCCCGGCGGCGGTTGCGAGGTCTTCGGGTGTTCGGGGCTCGTCTCGAGCAGGCGGTAGAATTCCTCCTGCGTGAATCCCACCTTGTCGAGATAGCTGCGATTACCGAAGTGCACGCGCACCGGCACCACGTGTATGCCGAGGCGCTCCGTCTCGCTCTCCGGGATGTCGGCCGCGGAATCGGTGACAACAGCGACGCCGCGACTCCCGGCGTGGTGCGCGAGCTGCTGCTGGCGGCGCATGTCGTCGGCCTTTTGTCCGCTCAGCTCACCAAACGGCCGCAAGGATTCGAAGACGGCAGCCGGCACATTCGCATGGATGTGTATCTTCAGCTTGCTGGCGTGCCCGGCAACTACGAGGCTGCTGCCAAGCGATGCGAGAGCCTCGCGCACCCGCCTGCGGTCAAGTGCCGGGCCGGTCACCGTACACTCGGTGCAATAGCGATGATGCACGTCGATCTCGGCGCCTGCCGTCGGCTCCTCGCCGTCATGCGCCACGGCTGCCGCCGAAAGCTCAGGCACTTGGCCGGTCGCGAAATAGTCGGCCGCGCCTTCGACGATCTCGACGAAGCCCTGGGCACCGGCGTCGACGACATTCGCGCGTCGCATTTCGTCGAGGTAGCCGCGGGTCGATTCGAGGGAATCCCGAAGGCGCGCCCGTGCGCCTTCGAAGAGCTGCACGAAGTCCACGACGCCGGCCTGTGCGCCGTCGCCGAGGGCCGACGCGAAGTCCTTGAGCACGGTCAGGATCGTGCCTTCCTTCGGCTCGGTCATGGCGTCGCGCGAGTAGGCGGCGCCAGCCGCGACACCCGAGGCAAATTCGACCGGTGTCAGCGTTTCCAGCTGGCCCAGCCGATCGCCCAGCCCGAGGAAGAATTGCGCAAGGATCGCACCGGAGTTGCCGCGAGCGCCGTCGATCGCGGCGTCGGCAATCTGCGTGAGGAGCTGACCGGCGTGTTCCGTGGGCCCCCGGTCGATCGTTGCGAGCACGGCGCTCAGCGTCATCGCCATGTTGGTGCCGGTGTCGCCGTCCGGGACCGGGAAGACGTTGATCTTGTCGAGGTGTTCCTGCCGCGAGAGCAGCCGGTAGATTCCGGCGCGGAGCGCGTCGGCGAGTCGCTTGCCGTCGACGTGCGGCAGGGGAACGACGTCGGCGGCGGCCGCGATCGTCATGCGCTACTGGCGTGGCAGCAGAAAGCGCAGACCCCGCTGATTCAATATCACGCCGTCCGGCGTGATCCTTTCGATGCGCAGCGCGTCGTCGATCTGCATGCCTTCGTGGTACTTGCGCGAATTGATCGAGACAAAACGCTGCTCCGCCGCCGCCGCGTACACATGCATTTCAAGGTGCAGATCAGGCAGCCTTGCGCGGCCCTGCGCGAGTACGTCGTTCATCGTCGGCAGATTCTGGTCCGAGGCGTAGGTCGTGAGCTGCGGGCGGTCGAGCAGGGGCTCGCGCGGCGGCTCGGCTTGCGTCGCATAGTCGAGTGTCGACGCAGACGGCGCCGCGGCGGCTGGCAATGGCGATGCAACGGGCGCCGCCGGCAGACCAACGGGCTCCGCCGTCCTCGGTACCGCAGGCTGTGCTGCGCTGGTCTGCGGTTCCATCGTCGGAGTGCTCACCTGCGCCGGGTCGCCTCGACGTACGAGCAACACGATGAGCGCCGCCACGTTGACGAGGAGCAAGGCACCGATCGCAAGCCACAGGATCGGCACCCGTCGCGCACGGCCAGCCGACTTCACGTCAGCGAAGGAAGGTCCGGTGCCGCGATGACGGTCGTTCTCGGATTTACGCAGCGCGTCCAGGATGAATGACATGGCGCTGCCGTCAGCCTCTCGGATTGCCGGGCGCCAGCAGGCGGGGCTGGCCCGGATCGTCGAGTGCGGTATCGAGCGCGATCTGCGTCTGCATGCCCGCGATGCCGTCGATGGTCAACTGGTGGTCGCGCTGGAAGTCCTCGACCAGGCGCGCGAGCTTTTCATCGTAGACGTCATCATTGCCTTCGGGCGATCGCGGGACACCGCGCAATTGTTCCAGACTGCGCCGCAGCCAGCGGACCGAGGCGCCGCGTGCACCCATCGCAAGTTCGTGCGCGTTGACATCGACCGGGCGCCACAACAATACGTAGTTGCCATACCAGTACTGGGACAGGTCGGCGATGCTGACGTCGTGCGAAACACCGTCGAGCTCGATCGTGGCGTGTTCGTCGGTGAGACTCGACAGCACGATCTGATGGGTCGTGCCGCCGGTCGCCGGTATGAAGAGAATCGCCGGCCGGTTGAACATGCGCAATTCGGCCCAGGACCCCTTCTGATCGACGCACTCGAGCCGCTGGCGTGCGGCAAAGGCGCAAGCGTCACCCGAGTCGGCCCGGTAATCGACGCTCCAGAGGGCGAACAACCTCGTGAACGCCGTATCGAGGCCCGTGGCGTTCGGATGATCCGCGATCAGTTGGGCAAGTTTCGGTTGCGCTGTCGCTGCGGGTACGGCGTTTGCAGCAACCGGCGCTGGCGCGGGGGCCGGTGCCTTCACGACGGCAGCTTGTTCGGGGCTGCGCCAGAAGTGCCAGGCGATCACGGCCAGTGCGAGGCCCGTCACCAGAACAGCGCTGCCCGTCGCCCACCCGAGCCACGGCGGCGCGAACGGCCTGCCGTAGACTTCCGCCGCCGCGGCGCGCACGACCTTCGCCGTGACGCGGTGCTGGTCCTGTGTGAACGCACCGAGCAGCGCCCGGTCGCTGATGACGTTGATGATGCGCGGAACGCCGCTCGAAAGCCGGTGCAGTTCGCGCAGCGCCGCGCTCGAGAAAATTTCCGTCGTAGCGCCGGCCACTCGCAGCCGATGCCGGACATAGCCCGCGGTCTCCGTTCGCGACAGCGGCGCCAGGTGATAACGGCCGGTGACGCGCTGCGCGAGCTGGCGCAAATCCTCGCGCGCCAGCAGCTCTCGCAGCTCCGGCTGACCGATGAGGATGATCTGCAGGAGCTTGTGCGTCGAAGTCTCGAGGTTCGTCAGCAGGCGCACCTGCTCGAGCACGTCGCTGGAAAGATTCTGTGCTTCATCGACGATGAGCACGACGCGCCGGCCGCCGCCATGCGCGCGCAACAGGTATTGGTTGAGGAGGTCGACCAGCGTCTTCACGCTCGAGCGCTCGCCCTCCGGCACCGCGATCTGCAGTTCTTCGCAGATCGTCAGCAGGAATTCCGCGGGCGTGATCCTCGGATTGAGGATGAGTGCGACATCCGCTTCCTTCGGGATCTGGCCGAGGAGGCTGCGCACCACCGTTGTCTTGCCGGTGCCGACTTCGCCGGTCAGCTGAATGAAGCCGCCGGCTTCCTTGATGCCGTAAATGAGATGCGCCAAGGCTTCGGCGTGCCGCTCGCTCAGGAAGAGGTAGCGGGGGTCCGGCGTAATGGCGAAGGGCTTCTCATTGAGCCCGAAGAAACTCGTATACATCGAGTGAAACCAGCGGTCTTATCGGCTGCCGCTACAGCATCGGGAAGGCATCATGCCTCGCCGCCTGCTTGAAGTAAAATTCCTCGATGCAACATAGGCTTGCGCCGTCATCCAGAGGCGGGGCCGCGCGCCGGGAGCCCGCTCGCGCGCTGCAGGGCCTCACCACCGAACTTGTCGTGGATGCGGTCGACCGCCGAATCGAGGGCGCCCGGCTGGGCGGCTCGCACTCCATCGAAGAGTTCGAGCTGGCTCGCTGGCGCGAGCTGGCCAACGCCGACGCCGAGCAGCCGGATCGCCGCCCGGGGCTGCGAATCGAGCCACGTGGTGAGCAGCTCGCGGGCGACGCCGAGGATCAAGCGCGTGTCCTGCGTTGGCGGTCCGAAAGTCCTCTGGCGCGTGTAGGTCGTGAAATCCTTGCGGCGAATCTTGACGGTGACCTGAGCGGTCATCAGTTCCTTGGCGCGCAAGCGCGCACAAGTGCGATCGGCGAGCTGGGCGAGCTCGGAGAAAAGCCGCGCATGATCGCGAATGTCTTCGGCGAAGGTTTCTTCGGCGCTGATGGATCGGTCTTCGACATCGGTCACGACCGGACGGTCGTCGATGCCGGCAGCCCGTTCGCGCACGCGGCGCGCGAAGCGGCCGAAAATCGGCCACAGCACGCTATCCGGCGCCCTGCTGAGTTCACCGAGGGTGTGAATGCCGTGCTCTTCGAGCCGCGCAGCCGTCTTGCGGCCGACACCGGATAGCCGCGAGATCGGCAAGGGCTCGAGCACCGTCGCCGCTTCGCCGGTCGCGATGTGGACGAATCCGTCAGGCTTGCGAAGGTCGGACGCGATCTTCGCAAGCAGCTTGTTCGATGCGAGCCCGACCGAAGCCGTCAATCCCGTCGTCTCGCGGATTCGTGTCTTGATCGCGATTGCAATGGCGACGGCGCCGCCAAACAGCGCCTCGCTGCCGGTGATGTCCAGAAAAGCCTCATCGAGACTCAAGCCCTCGACGGCCGGCGTGAATTCACGAAAGACGGCGAACACCTGGCGCGACACTTCCTGGTAGCGGCGCATGCGCGGCGGAATGCAGATCGCCTGTGGACAGCGTCGCAACGCTTCGCGCATCGGCATCGCGGAGTGCACGCCGAACTTGCGGATCTCGTAGCTTGCAGCGGCCACGACGCCGCGTCCTCCCGTGCCGCCGACGATCACCGGCTTGCCGGCGAGTTCAGGCCTGTCACGCTGCTCGACGGACGCGTAGAACGCATCCATGTCGACGTGCAGGATGGCGCGGGCGCTCATACGCCCATCGGCGATCCGCTATTTGGCCACGTTGATCGTGATCTTCTGCGACACGACCGGCGGGTTGTGCGGGATATGAAGCGCGTCCCCGACCAGAAGCTGCAGCGTGTGCTTGCCCGGCGTGAGGGTCAGCGTGACTTCCGTCTGGCCCTTGCCGAAGTGGATGATCTTGTTTTCGACTGCCGGCAGCGGCTGGCTCAGGTCCGCGGGAATGTCCGTATCGACAAAGAGATGGTGATGCCCGGTATTGTCGAACTTGATGCCGGCCGGCGCGATGCCCATGCCTTTGAGGCCGAAGTGGACCGTGACCGGATTCGTCACCTTGGCGCCGTCCTTCAAGCCGACGAAGTAGACCTCGGCACCCGCCGGCGACGCCGTGCGTTCCTGCGGCCACGCGACAGCGGATGCGAGCAGCAATGTAATCACTAGTGGCAGGTGTTTCATGGGAGATCCCCTGGTCGATGGGCGTACTTACAGCGTCAGGGCGGTGTACAGCGCGGCGGCGGTCATCGTCACGGCGAGACAGATGGTATACGCGAAAACCAGAATTCCAAACTTGATGAAGGATTTGAAACGTCCTTGCCCGTAGACGCGCCGCAGCGACAGGTAAACGTAGGCCAGGAGCCCGGCGACGACGGCCGCGTTGACGATCTTGGGCGGATGGACGCCGCCCGGGACCAGCGCGAACAGCCAGTTGCCAATGACGGACGAGTGCGAGCAGTGGCAGGAAGACGAACATGGTCTTCGGCAGGTTGTCGATGAAGCTGTGCACGAGGCCCGCGCCGCGGTCCGCCGAAATCTTGCGGCAGGCGGCCCGGGCCCTCGGCTGCAGCCCGGTCCAGCCAAAGAATGAAAAGCCCAGGCGATCGCAGGTGCTGCCGGGCTTCGTCGTCTCAGCCCGCAGGGCGCCGAGCTCTTGCAAATCCCCGGCCAGCTCGTCGACCTCTTCCTGCAATTTCTCGTTGGCGGGATTGCGCGCGAACTCGGCGCGCTTCGCCGCGAGCGCCGCCTGCGCCAAGTCATAGGCCTTCTGCACGGCGACGGGATCATCGTCGATGACCAGATCGTGCCGGTCACTTAGCGAGCACGGCGCCCGGCCAGAAATTCGACGGTGAGAAATCCGGGCTTGACGACGAGCGCCCGCAGCGAGCGCCACAGGCGAGAGTCGACGTGCCAGAAATCCTCGACGGCTTCCTTGAGGAGCGCTCCGAGCGAGATGATGCGCGAGTGCTCGCGCTGACCGCATTCGCTGCAGAACGGGCCCGCGAGCGGCGTTCCGCAATTCTGGCACTGAGCAACGCTCAGGGCACCCGCATCACGCCCGCCCGCGACCAGACCCTGTGACAAGTCGTGCAACCGTCAGGCGATCTGAGCGGCGGAGTGCTCGGGCGCGGCCTGCACGCCGAGTTCGTGCGGCGCGAAGTCGTCGACATTGACGATATCCATGACCTTGCGGTCATAGTCGCGCAACAGGGCGGCCTCGGTTTCGCTGATGATCCCCGCAGCCGTCGCCTGCTGGATCTGCGTCGGCAGATCGAGTGCGGTCACCTTGCCGGTTTTCACGCCATCGACACGGATGCGCTTCTCGATTGGCTCGGCGACGATCGAAAGCGTCAACGCCTCCTGCAGCAGGCCGAGCGGATTGGTCGGCTCGAGCGTGCGGTAGATGCCGTCGGCCAGCCGGTCGCGCGTGAGGCTCGGGGTCATGATCGCGTCGACGATGGCGCGGCCGATGCGATCGTTCGGGGCGGAGTAGGTCAGGCCGCGCGGAAAGATGAGCACGCGCATCAGCCAGGCGAGGCTGCGAATCGGGAAATTGCGGAGGAAACTGTGCAGCTGCTCCTGCGCCTTGTACATGAGGGTCATGCAGGCCCACTGCACGATGGGCAGATCTTCGGGCGGCCGCCCCTGATTCTCGTAGTGCTTGAGCACCATCGAGGCCAGGTACATCGACGACAGCACATCGCCGAGCCGCGCCGAGAGATTTTCCTTCTTCTTGAGATAACCGCCGAGCGAAAGCATGGCGATGTCGACGGCAAAGGCGAACGACGCACTGAAACGGTTGATGTGCTGATAGAAGCGGCGGGCAGGCCCTTCATCCGGCACTCGCGTGAAGCGCGCGAGCGTGAACGCCATGATGAGCGAGCGGATCGCGTTCGAGATCGTGAAGCCGATATGACCAAAGAGCGCGCGATCGAATTCGGCGAGGCCCTGGGCCCTGTTGGTGTTGCGTGCCGCGTTCATCTCCTTCAGCACGTACGGATGGCAGCGCACCGCGCCCTGGCCGAAGATGATGAGGCTCCGCGTCAGGATGTTGGCGCCTTCCACGGTAATGGCGACGGGAACCACCTGGTAACCACGAGCCAGATAGTTCTTCGGCCCCATGCAGATGCCCTTGCCGCCGTGCACATCCATTGCATCGTTCGCGACCATGCGGCCGAACTCGGTAACGTGATATTTCAGCATCGCGGACGGCACGGACGGCTTCTCGCCGCCGTCGATGGCGCCGGCCGTGACCGATCGCGCGGCATCCATGATGTAGGTATGGCCCGCCATGCGGGCGATCACCTGCTCCACGCCCTCAAACCGACCGACCGACATATTGAACTGGCGGCGGATGCGGCAGTAGGCGCCGGCGGCGAACGTTCCGGCCTTCGCGCCGCCGGTCGCATTCGATGGCAGCGAAATGCAGCGGCCCACCGAGAGCTGTTCGACCAGCATGCGCCAGCCCTGGCCCGCCATCTTCGGGCCGCCGATGATGAAATCGAGCGGCACGAATACGTCGCGGCCCTGAATCGGGCCGTTCTGAAATGGCACGTTCAGTGGAAAGTGGCGCCGGCCGATGGTGACGCCGGAGGTGTTGCGCGGGATGAGCGCGCAGGTGATGCCATAGTCCGTCTTGTCCGCGCCGAGGAGTTTTTCCGGATCGAAGAGCCGGAAAGCGAGGCCGACGACGGTCGCGATCGGCGCCAGCGTGATGTAGCGCTTGGAGAAGTTGAGCTTCAGGCCGAGCATTTCCCGGCCCTGATACGTCCCGCGGCAGACGATGCCCGTGTCGGGAAGCGACGCGGCGTCGGATCCGGCCCGCGGGCCCGTCAGTGCGAAACAGGGAATCTCCTCGCCGCGCGCGAGGCGCGGCAGATAGTGATTCTTCTGATCCTCGGTCCCGTAGTGCAGCAGCAGTTCCGCGGGCCCCAGCGAATTCGGTACGGCAACGGTCGAAGACGCGGTCACGCTGCGGCTCGCGAGCTTCACGAGCACGCAGGAATGCGCATAGGCGGAAAAGCCGAGCCCGCCGTATTTCTTCGGGATGATCATCGCGAAGAAACCCTTTGATTTGAGGAAATCCCACACCTGTGGCGCGAGGTCCCCGCGCCGGTGAGTCGTGTCGAACTCGTCGATCATGCGGCAGATTTCGTCGCAGGGGCCGTCCAGGAATGCGCGCTCCTCCGCGCTGAGCTGCGGGGCTTTCGCGGATACGAGCTTCTGCCAGTTGGGATTGCCAGTGAAGAGTTCCCCGTCCCACCAGACCGTGCCGGCCTCGAGTGCTTCGCGCTCGGTAGTCGACATGTTGGGCAGCGCGCGGCGGAATACGCGGAATATCCACCGCGTAACGAATGTCTTGCGCAGCGGCTTGATATTCAGAAAAGCGAGGCCGCTCCACAGCACCCACAGGAACGCCTTCCACACGATGTGGCCGTGACCGAAGACGCTGTAGGCGGCGAGCAGCAGCAGGAACGCTGCGGTGAACGCGCCGAGGCCGAGCCGGCGATAGGCCAGGAAATTGAACAGGACCAGGAACCCGAGCAGCCAGAGGAGCGCAATGCCTACGGACATCATTCGAAATTCCCTCGGCTCGTGCCGCTAGGTCAATTCCCTTACGCCATCGCGCTCATCGCGCAGTTCCTTGTCAGTCGCCTGCATTTTCTCGCGGCTGAATTCGTCGATCTCGAGTCCCTGGACGATTTTGTACGAGCCGCCGTTGCAGGTGACGGGATAGGAATAGATCACACCTTCCTGGATGCCGTAGCTGCCGTCGGCCGGGATACCCATGCTGACCCAGTCGCCCGCCGCCGTGCCGAGCATCCAGTCGTGTACGTGGTCGATGGCCGCCGAGGCTGCCGAGGCCGCCGACGATGATCCACGAGCCTTGATGACCGCGGCTCCGCGCTGCTGCACGGTTGGGATGAAGGTTTCGCGGACCCACTGCTCCTCGAGCAGCGCCTTCGCGGGCTTGCCGGCGACGGTTGCGTGGTTGATGTCCGGATACTGCGTGGCCGAGTGGTTACCCCAGATTGTCACCTTGCGGATGTCCGTTGAATGGGAGCCCGTCTTCTGCGCGAGCTGCCCGACCGCGCGGTTGTGATCCAGTCGCGTCATGGCCGTGAAATTAGCCGGCTCGAGGCCCGGCGCGTTGCGCTGCGCGATGAGCGAATTCGTATTCGCGGGATTGCCGACGACGAGCACCCGGACATCGCGATCGGCAACGGCATCGAGAGCCTTGCCCTGCGCCGAGAAGATCTGGGCATTGGCGAGCAGCAGATCCTTGCGCTCCATGCCGGGTCCGCGCGGACGCGCGCCGACGAGCATGGCGACGTTGCAGTCTTTGAACGCGGTTTTCGCGTCATCCGACGGAACGACGCGATTCAAGGTTGGAAACGCGCAATCGTTGAGCTCCATGATCACGCCACCGAGCGAACCGAGCGCCGGCGTGATCTCGAGCAACATGAGATTCACCGGTTGGTCGGCACCCAGCATCTGCCCGGAAGCAACCCGGAATGCCAGGGCATAACCGATCTGCCCCGCTGCTCCAGTGATCGCGACATTCAGGGGTTTCTTCATTTTTCGGGCTCCATTGCGTCCGGACGTACGCCGCAGGTTTCGGCGAATCCGGCGCGGCGACGGATGAGGTCTGCGGCCGGAAGGACGTCGTGCGAGAGGCCCGGGATTCTAGCAAAGATCGGTGCTTGCACCGCCCGTCAGCGGGCGTCGTCCGGCAGGGGGTGATCGTGGAAGTATTCCGGATACTTCTCGAGGAAGAGTTTCATCTGCCGGTCGGCCGATGCGGTATCGCCGTTCGCACGCAGCTCTTTGATGTATGCGAGCCAGGCCTTTGGGTCGTGCCGCATGGCCTCCAGGTCGCCGGTCGATGCGGCCGCCCTCTCGCTACTGGCGGCGGTTACCCGATTGCCGGTCGTGACGACCGATTGGAGAGAGCCTGATTCGGCATTGCGGTCTTTCTTCTGGAGGTCAGGGCTGGAGGCGGCGACGGATTGCGCCGGGGCTTCAGCAAGCTTGTCGGTCCTGGCGGCCTGCGGCGCAGCCGTAGCCAATTTCGGCCTGTCGGCGTTGGCGGCGGCGGCTGGCGGGACGTCGTCGGTCAATCGACGTGCAGGCTGCGCATCGGCAGCGAGTTTTTCAGCAAACCGAGCGTCGCTTTCAGTCTTCGCTTCTCGAGGCTCCGCGGGCGGTGCTGCGGCGGCGGCCGATGTTCGGGCTTCATCCGCTGGCTCCTGGCGCATGACAATCTGCGGGCGAATGACGATCTGCAGGACGACCGTGAACACGAGCACCACCGTTGCAGCAAAAGCCACGGGCGCCATCCAGCCGATGTAGATTTCGCGCTCCGGCGTCTCTTTGCGCTCGAACGCATGCGCTGCCCGGGCCCGCGCAAGCACCGCCTCATCCAGTTCCTTCGGCGGGATCTCCGTGCTCAGGTCCTGGTAGCGGCGCGAGAGCCGCGAGCGCCGGCCGATGTAGGCCTCGAATTCTGCGTCGTCCATTGGGTCAGTCACGGAGCGACCCTCGCAGTTCGACCGCCGGGTCGTCCTTCAGGGCGGCTCGCAGTTTGTTCAACGCGTAGCGCAGGCGGCTTTTCGCCGTCTCCATGCCGACGCCCGTCACGTAGGCGATCTCGTCGAGGTCGAGGCCGGATTCTTCATACAGGAGGAACACCTCGCGCTGATCCGGCGGCAATTCCGCGAGGCTGGCACGGAATGCCTGCTCGAGCTGCGAGCGCGCGAGTTGTGCGTCCGGCCGCTCGTGCACGGGTGATACGAGCTGATCGCTCCAGTCATCAACGGTGTCGGTGAGGCCCGCGCGTCGGGCCGATTGTCGCCGAAAGTAGTCGACGCAGCAGTTGTGGGCGATGTGAAAGAGATAAGTCGTGAATCGTGCCCGCACTTCATAGCGATCGCGGGTCGAGATGATACGGCCCCACACCTCCTGAAAAAGATCGGCCGCAGTTTCGCTGTCACGGCATTGCCGCAGCAGGTATCGGTAAAGCGAGCCGCGATGACGTTCGTAGAGCACTTCGAAGGCACGCAAGTCGCCATGCCGGTAGCGCACCATGAGTTCGCCGTCGTCATCGGTGACAGTCACGCGCGGCAGCGTAGCCGTCCGAGTCGCCGCGGTGAACTGGTGATGCGCGCGAGATTTGTATTGAGTCAGGGGCAGCTCGGCGTTTGCCGGAGGAATGCTGAGTGTCCGGCTCAATCTCGGTTTCCTCGTTGAGACGGCCTTTGTAAACGGGGTCGTACGGACCACGGGTTACCAAAAAGGACCCGAAATCCAACCTGAATTCCGCCTGTCCGGGCGCCGCAGCATCCCGGATAATCAGCCAAAACACATTTAATCTGTTGATTTATAAAACAATAGAAAGATTTCGAACTTTTTTGTGTTTGGGTCTTGCATTCAAGTAGTGTTGTAGTAGAGTATAACACAGTGGCAGTCAGGAACTATTCAGCGACAGCCACTGCGGAAGCCGGAGCGCAGACACCACCGGCACAGATGGGAGATTAGGAACATGAACACGACGAACTGGGTGCAGGAAAACAAGGGCATGTGGCTTGCGGCAGTTTGCGCCGTGGCGGCATTCGGACTTCTCAATACGGTCCTCGGATCGCAGCCGACTGAGCGAGTTGGCACTGTCACGGTTACGCAGGTTCTCGACGATGACCTCGGCACGATGGTCGTGCAGGCCACGCGTCCGTCGGACAACCGTGTGGTCCGCTCGGATCGCGACGTGACCAAGCATGGCAAGAAGGGCGAGTCGGCGCTGCAGCTGGCGGTGGGCTTCTAACGCGTTCTGGTACAGTAGAACGCTAGATCGGTACCGCACGTGTCCCCGAACGAGTCACCCATGGACGCCAACTGGAACGACAGCCAGCCAATCTATCGGCAGCTGCGCGATCGGGTGGTCGCCATGATCCTCGAAGGGGCGTTGAAGGAAGGCGATCCGCTCCCGTCAGTTCGCAGCGTCGCCGCCGAGTACCGCTTGAATCCCCTGACAGTGCTCAAGGGCTATCAGCAGCTGGTCGATGAGTTGCTCGTCGAGAAGCGTCGTGGCCGCGGCATGTTCGTCAACACGGGCGCCCGCGCGATGCTTCTCAAAGGGGAGCGACAGAGATTTCTCGAAGACGAGTGGCCGAAAATCCACGCAACCATCACGAGACTCGGCTTCAACGCCGACGAGCTCCTGGCGCAGGAGCCGGCACAGCGACCGGCAATGCCCGGTACGAGCACCCGAAAGGATGAGGACAATGAATCCGCCGAATGAAATCGACGGAACCAGCGCCGCGCCGGTCATTGAAGCGCGCGGCCTCGTCAAGACATACGGCACCACCAAGGCGCTGGATCAAGTCGATCTCAGCATCGGTCCCGGCCGCATCGTCGGCCTGATCGGGCCGAACGGCGCAGGCAAGACAACCGCGCTCAAGGCAATCCTCGGGCTTGCACCCTACGAAGGCGCATTGCGAGTGCTTGGATTGAACCCGTATACCGAGCGCGCCCGGCTGATGCAGGAAGTGTGCTTCATCGCCGATGTGGCAGTGATGCCACGCTGGCTGAAAGTCAGGGACGCCGTCGACTTCGTCGCCGGCGTGCACCCGCGCTTCAATCGCGCGAGGGCCGAGGAATTCCTGGCGAAGACCGAAATTCGAAGCGGCGCGCGCGTGAAACAGCTCTCGAAAGGCATGGTGACCCAGCTGCACCTGGCGCTCGTCATGGCGATCGATGCGCGCCTGCTGGTGCTTGACGAGCCGACGCTCGGCCTCGACATCATCTACCGCAAGCGCTTCTACGACACGCTCCTCAACGACTACTTCGTCAACGAGGATTCGACCGAGCAGCCGCGCACCATTCTGGTGACGACGCACCAGGTCGAGGAAATCGAGAATATCCTGACCGATGTGATCTTCATCGCCCGCGGCAAGATCGTGCTCGATCTGCCGATGGAAAGAATTTCTGAGCGCTTCACCCAGCTTGTCGTCGGAGCGGACCGGTTGAACGATGCGCTCGCGTGCGGACCGATTCACAAGCACGAGACCCTCGGCCGCCACGTGCTCTACTTCGAGAATGCAGACCGCAAACGCCTGGCTACGCTCGGTGAACTGCACACGCCCGGCCTCGCGGACTTGTTCTTTGCCAAGCTCGACGGGGGAGCGGGACTATGAAGACCCTGTGCTGGCTGCTGCGACGTGAGTTCTGGGAACACCGCGCCATCCTCATTGCGCCGCTGATCACAGCCGCGGTCCTGCTGGTGGGCACGCTCACGCAGGTCATCATCAAGCCCGCGCAGGATCCGACCATCAGCGCGACAAAGCTCGCAGAGCTCGCCGTGTTTTTCGCAACCTGCTACGCGCTGCCGTTTTTCATCGTCAATGGCTTTGTCGCACTCTTCTACCTGATGGACTCGCTCTATGGCGAGCGCAAGGATCGCAGCGTCCTCTTCTGGCGGTCGCTCCCGGTGTCGGACACCGCCGCGGTTTCGGCGAAATTGATCACAGCCCTCGTTGTGGCCCCGTGCCTGGCGGCGTTGACCGCAGCAGCGACCATGCCGTTGATCACGCCGATCTTCAAAGTGGCGTTCGCCTCCGAGCACTACAGCGTGCTGCCCCTGATGTGGAACGCCTCGAACTACGCGAATGCCGTCGTTCTCTGGTTCTACGCAACGGTGGTCGGCGTCTTCTGGTTCTTCCCGGTGTGCGCCTGGTTCCTGGCGGTGTCCGCATGGGCTCCGAAGAATCCCTTCCTCTGGGGCCTCGTGCCCCCGGGGGCGCTCTTCGTGGTCGAGAAGCTGGTGCGCGGCACGTCGTGGGTGGGCGACCAGATCTCGAACCGCATCGACGGCTGGCTGCCGCTGGCATTCAATGTCAACGCGGCGGGCCGGGGCGGCGACGTCAACGTCGACCAGCGGCACATGATGATTCCGAACAACATTCTCGACTGGATCGACCCGCGTCCGCTGCTCGCGAGCCCCGGATTGTGGCTCGGCATCGCTGTCGGACTGCTGCTCGTTTTTCTGGCGGTGCAGGGCAGACGCTATCGAACGGAAGCGTGAAACCATTTCGGCACCACACGCATCCAAACCCACGACGGCCAACGACTCATCGGACCCCTCCTGCAATACATACCCCTGGGTCCGGTTTTTACAGCCAGGCACTGCCTGGCTGTTTTTTTACCCGCGATAGTTTGTCAAGGACGGCAAACTCGCTACAGTCGCGGCGCAGCCAGTTCACAGTTTGCCGTTTGATGGGATACGCGTCACGCGATCGCCTGTGATTCCGGTGGCAGAAACCTGCGCTCGACAAGCGGGGCCCGAAAAGCGCTGATAGTTTTTCCGCCCGATGAAAACACGGCACGCCGCCCGAAAAGCGTTCTGGATTATGTTGATCGCGCCGGTACTCGGCGTCGCGGCTCCCACTCCCTTTCCAGTCGTCGATCAGAATCCGCTCACGCGTGGCTTCTACCACCCGCTGCCGACGGCCGCTCGCTGGGATTCGACGGACGCCGGCAGTCAGCTGCTGCTGACGGTAGCCAACACGAACAACATGAATCGCCGCGGTGGCGAGCGTCTGCTGGTCGACGCCGAGAGCACCGAGCTGCGCTGGGTCTGGAACGAGGATATCGACAGCCGCTGGCGATTGCGCGCATCGTTACCGATCGTGCACTACGGTGGCGGAGTGCTCGATCCGTTAATTGACGGCTGGCACAAGATGCTGGGCCTCGACGGCGGCAGCCGCGCCAATCGGCCGGACGATGAACTTGCGATCCAATACTCGGGCGGCGGCACCAACATCCGAGTCGACCGGAGCCACACCGGCATTGGCGACATGAGCCTCGAGCTCGGCCGGCGCCTGCTCGTCGAGCGCACGCTGGCGGTGAGCATGTGGGGTGGCATCGAACTGCCGACGGGCAACGCCAAGCATCTCACCGGCGACGGCGCATTCGATGTCGGCGTCTGGTTTTCGGGCGATTGGCGGCCGCGCAGGGACCTGTCGTTCGCGGCTACGCTCGGCGGGACGCGGCAGGGGCCAGGCGAGCTGCTCGATGGGCGCCGCGCGGACTGGGTAGGTTTCCAGAGTCTCGTCGCACGCTGGGATTCAACGGATCGACTCTACCTGCAGGCGCAGCTGGACGTGCACGACTCGTACGTGAAGTCGACCCACATTCCGCTCCTCGGACCGGCCACCATTCTCACCGTGGGCGGCGGTTATCGCCTGTTGTCCGGCTGGCGAGTCGGCGTTTCCGTCAGTGAAGACGTCGCCGTCAATACCTCGCCCGACGTCGCCTTTCAGTTCACGATCCGGGCACCGGTCGACTTTCCCTAGCGCAAACGCGCTACGCCAGAAACTGCGCGAAGTAGCGATTGAGCATCCGGTCGTGCGGGTCCTGTCGCTGGCGCAGGCGCGCAAAAATGCTTAGCCGATCGCCGAACGAGCGGTGCACCTGCTCGGGAGTGAGCTTGCGCGTCTGGTTGAAGAACGGGACGCCGCCCCGCGCAGAACAGAACTCGTTGAACTCGATCAGGAAGTCATCCCAGCCGAGATCGCGGGTCGACCAGGGATCGAGCGTGACCATCGGCCCCGCGAAGCTTGGCGAGAGAATTGCGCTCTTGTCCTGTGCGAGACGATGACTCACATGCATCAGATTCGCCCGGTACTGATGCTCGCGGTAGTACTCGCGGCAGAATGAAAAGTAGTCCCGCAGCACGCGCGGATACTCGGTTTCCGGGAACGCCCAGGTCGTATAACTCTGGCGCATGTGGACCGAATCCTTCGGCAGCTGCTGGATCCACTCCGTCGGGTAGACGACGACGCCGCGCGCCGCGCGATCCATCGTCGCGCGCATGACATTGTTGAAACGCTCGATCAGGAAGTACTTGAGGCCGGGCATGCGCACGGAGTTCGCCATCGTTGCGCCGAAGGCCGGCAGCACGTTGGTCAGTACCGAGGTGCGCATGCGCCAGATACCGGACCGTGAGGTCGGCATCTGATCATCCTGCGAGCGGGTCTCGACCGCCACGCGATTGCGGAACGGCAGCGGATAGAACTTGAGAGCGCAATGGCGCCGGGTGAGCTGCGGATACTCGGCAAGAAACTCATCGAGCGAAAATGTCTCGTAGTCGAGCCGCACCGGCTGCAGCGGCACGACCTTGAAGACGAGTTCAGTCGCGATACCAAGGAGGCCGTAGCTCATGCGCACGACCCGCAGCAGCTCCGGATCCTTGCCATTGACCACGATGCTCTTGCCCTGCGGGGTGACAATGCGTGCCGCCAGGAGATAGGAAGCGAGCTGTCCGGATTCGCCGGGCATCGAGGAATCCTTCGTCGAGGCAAAGGCGGCGCTGCCCATCGAAAGGTTGCCGAGCTCGATGTTGACGGGCAGCTGCAGGCCGCGCTCCTCTAAGCGTGCGGCGACATCCGCAAGACTCGCGCCGGGCTGCACACGCACCCATTCGTCGCTGATCTCGAGCACCTTGTTCAGTGCCCTGAGATCGACCAGGGTGCCGTTATCCGCCGCGGCGCAGCCGGTCTGGGAATAGTTCGCGCCGATGACGCGAATTGGCGAGGGAAACTTCTTCGCATCCGAAACGATGATCTGCAGATCTTCGATGCGTTTCGGGCGCACGACCACGCGCGGCCGCGCGATCATGGTGCCGGCGTGATTGCGCACGAATGCCGGTTTCGATGCCATAAAAACCCCCTGTGTCAGCCCCGAGACCGCGAACACCCTGGAGTTCGCGGCATGACGCGCTTCAGGCAGGTGGACGCAGCAGCAAATCGGCCAGTCGGCCGGCGGAAGTCCATGCAAAGGGGGGATGCAAACCGAAGCCTGGCGGCTTCGTTCTGGCAACCCCGCTATCGTGGGACTTTCGTCCGTTAGACCGGTGGCTTTGCGTCCCCACCTTTCGGTGGGTTTGCCCTTGGCAGCGACCCAACTATGGCTAAGGCGGCTGGGGAAGTCAAAAAATCAATGATTTCGGCGTCTTTGCTGCGGACGCACCTCAACCCATCAGGAAGACGGTCTCCGCATGCTCCAGCGCTTCCGGGGTTCCATAGATCACGAGCACATCGCCTTCGCGCAGCTCGGTCTCGGGCGCTGGCTCGCGCCCGACGATGCCGTCGCGCCGAATCGCGCTCACCGCCACCTCCGCCCCGCGCTCTTTCACCTGCGCGATCGTGCGCCCGACGCTCCAGGCGCCCGGCGACAGCACCAGCGTATGCAATTCCTCGCGAAACGCGTGGGTTTCATCGAGCGCGCGCGGATCGCCGCGCCGGAACAGGTTCCTCAGCATGCTGTAGCGGTGACTGCGGATGTCGCCGACCGTCTTGACGACACGCGACACGGGAATGTCGAGGAGGAGCAGCACGTGCGAGACGAGCATGAGGCTCGCTTCCAGGGTTTCGGGCACGACCTCCGTAGCGCCGACTTGCTGCAGCCTCTCGAGTTTGCTGTCGTCCTGCGTGCGCACGAGCACCGGCACGTCCATGCGCCGCTCGCGAATGCTGCGGACGATGCGCTCGGCGTAGTCCGTATCGGAGAAGCTGATGACGACGACGCTCGCATGGTCAAGCCCCGCGCTCTCGAGCATGTTTTCGTCGGCGGCGTCACCGTAAAGCACGGGATCGCCCGCCTGGCGGGCGGCGCTGACGCGCACCGGATCGAGATCCATGGCGATGTATTCGAACCCCATGCGCTCGAGCACGCGCGCGACACTCTGGCCGACGCGGCCAAAGCCGCAGATGACGACGTGTTCGCGCTTCGCGATCGCCTGATCCTTGAGCGCCTCGCGATCGACGGCGGTGCCGGGCCGGCCCTTCTCGCCGAGCAGCAGGCGTGCGATCTGCTTGTTGTGGCGAATGAGGAGCGGACTCACGACCATGCTGAGGACGAGCGCCGCAAGCAGCGGCTGCACGACATCCGGCTGCACGAGCCCGCCCTGCAGGAGCAGGGTGAGCAGCGCGAAGCCGAACTCGCCGCCGGCAGCGATCACGATGCCCGTGCGCACGGCCCGGAACCAGTTGCCGGCGGTAAGCCGCGCGACCAGCGCGACGATGACGGCCTTGGCAATGAGCAGGCCCCCGAGCAATGCCAGCACCTTGGGCGCCGCGCGTGCGAGGAGTGCGGTGTCCAGGAGCGATCCGACGGCTATGAAGAACAGACCCAGCAGGATGTCGCGAAACGGGCGGATGACCGACTCAATCTGATGCCGGTATTCCGTCTCGGCCAGCATCATGCCGGCGAGAAAAGCACCCAGGGCGAGCGACAATCCCGCGGCGTTGGTGGCCCACGCGGAGCCGAGGGCGACGAGCAGCACCGCCAGCAGGAACAGCTCCTGGCTGCGCAGACGCGCGATTTCGTGAAAGAGCGGCCGCAGCAGCCAGCGCCCGGCTGCAAGGACGACGACCAGTGCGGCTGCCGCTTTGAGGGTCGCGATCAGGACCGGATCGAGTTCGAATGATGCGTGTGCCTGCAGAACCGAAAAGACGGCAAGCAGCGGTACGAACGCCAGGTCCTGGCCGAGCAGAATGCCGACCGCAAGGCGGCCGTGGGTGCGATTGACCTCCGCCTGATCGACCAGCTGGCGGACCGTGATCGCGGTCGATGACATCGCGAGTGCGCCGCCGAGCGCGAGCGACACCGTGATGTCGAGCCCGGTGAGCCAGGCGATCGATCCGAACCAGATCATGCTCAGGAGTACCTGCGAGCCGCCGAGGCCAAGCACCTCCCATTTCATCGAAACCATGCGCGGCAGCGAAAACTCGAGGCCCAGCGTGAACACCAGGAAGACGACACCGAATTCGCCGAGCACGTGGATCGCCGGTGCGTCGGCGGCGAGGTCGAGCGCGTGCGGCCCGAGCAGCATGCCGACGGCGAGAAAACCGAGAATTGGCGGCAATTTCAGGCGTCGGGCAGCCGCGACGACGAGTACGCCGGCCGTCAGGAGCACCAAAATCTGGGCAAGTGCCGAATCGGTCATGGGGGCAGTGCGCCGGCCGAATTCAGTCCCGGAAGGTAATTGCTCGACTCGCCCGTGGCAACCGTTTTGGCAGGCCAAACGCGCCCTGTTAGCATCCGGACGGACACGCTGCACGAGTTCGCCAGAAGGAATTCCCGGGCGACGGGACCCATGCCAATCCAACAAAGCCTCGACGCCGGCACGCTGACACTGAAGATCGCCGGCGATCTTGTGGTCGCCCGCTTGTCCGAAATCGAAGCGGATCTGGCGGCGGCGGACTCTGCCGGTGCGAGCACGGTTGTGTTCGACGTGAGTGCGGCCCGCAGCGTCGACATATCAGGCGCCTGCCTGATCCTCGACCGCGCGCGGCGGTTGACCGAGGGCGGCGTCCCGGCCCGCATTGCCGGAGCGCGCTCGGAGCATTTCGAGTTCTTGGAGGAGCTGACCGCCGCCGACACCGGGCCACCCGCCACTGGCCGTCGAATGCACGCAGCGCACCCATGGGAAAGGCTGACGGAACCGGTCGGCATCTGGGCGCTGCACCGCCTGGGCGAATTCGTCGACGGAATCGCCTTCCTCGGCCGGATCGTCACGGTGTTCGGCGGCGTTGGCCGGAGCCTCAAGCGATTGCGTCTGCCTTCGATCGCGCGGCACGTCTACGAGACAGGCGTGACCGCCATGCCGATCGTCGCGCTGATCGCGTTCCTCATCAGCGTCATCGTCGCCTATCTCGGCGCCGATCAACTGCGCAAGTTCGGCGCGGAGATCTTCGTCGTCGATCTCGTGACGATCGCCGTGCTGCGTGAAATGGGCGTGCTGCTCACTGCGATCATTGTTGCCGGCCGATCAGGCAGCGCCTTCGCCGCGGAAATCGGCGTGATGAAGTTGAACGAGGAGGTCGATGCGCTGAGTGCGATCGGCATGAATCCGCTCGAAATCCTGGTGCTGCCCCGCGTGATCGGCCTCGTGATCGCGCTGCCGCTGCTCACGGTGCTCGCGGACGCGATGGGCCTCCTGGGCGGTGGCTTGCTGTCCGGATGGCTCGTCGATATTCCGGCGACGCAATACATCCAGCGCATGCAGGAATCGATCTCGGCGACCACCTTCTGGGCCGGCCTCGTCAAGGCGCCGGTATTCGCCTTTCTGATCGCCGCGGTCGGCACCTATCGCGGCATGCAAGTGCGCGGCTCATCGCGCGAGCTGGGACGGCTCACGACGGTCGCGGTCGTGCAGTCGATTTTTCTGGTGATTCTCGCCGACGCCTTGTTCGCCATTATCTTCGTGGAGATCGACTTCTGATGGCGCGCTCCGAGTCCCCCATTGTCTCGGTGCGCGGCCTGGTCAACCGGTTCGGCTCCCAGACCGTGCACGACGGCCTCGACCTCGACATCCGGCCGGGCGAGATTTTCGGCATCGTCGGCGGCTCCGGCACGGGCAAATCCGTGCTGCTGCGTTCCATCCTCGGCCTGCAGCGGCCGAAGGCCGGTACCGTCGAGATCGAGGGCAGGGACATCACCCGCATGTCGGAGGACGAGCTGCGGTCCGTGAAACGCACTTACGGCGTCACCTTCCAGCACGGCGCGCTCTTCAGCTCGCTCACGGTCGCCCAGAACGTCGAGCTGCCGATTGCCGAGTATCTGGATCTGTCCGGCGAGAGTCTCGCCGCGCTTTCGAGCATGCGCATCCGCATGGTCGGCCTGCCTGCGGAAAGCGCCGGCAAGTACCCCGCGCAGCTTTCGGGCGGCATGATCAAGCGTGCCGCGCTCGCGCGGGCGCTCGCGCTCGAGCCGAAGCTTCTCTTTCTCGACGAGCCGACTTCAGGCCTCGATCCCATCTCGGCCGCCGCGTTCGACGAGCTGATCCTCTACCTGCAGAAGAACCTGCATCTGACCGTCGTCATGATCACGCACGACCTCGATACCATCATGCACACCTGCGACCGGGTGGGCGTCATCGTCGATGGGCGCATGGTGGTCGATACCCTCGACGGCATCCTGCAAAACGAGCATCCTTGGATTCACGAATATTTCCACGGGCCGCGCGCGCGCGCGGTCGGGGGAAAAAGCTAGGAGATCATGGATCGAGACGCAAAATACGCGGCCGTCGGCGCATTCGTGCTGCTGCTGGCCGGGCTCGGCACGTGGTTCGTGCTCTGGTATTCCGACAGCACGGACCGGCACGACTATCGCCGCTACGAGATCTATTTCCAGGGCAGCGTGACCGGGCTCAACGAGGGCCAGACCGTGCGCTACCTCGGCGTGGTCGTTGGCCGGGTCGCGGACATCCGCCTCGATCCGCGCGTGTCGAATCGCGTGCAGGTCATCGCCGACATCGATTCGCACGCGCCCGTCGACGAGCACACGCTCGCGAGCTTGAGCCTTCAGGGCGTCACCGGCCTCCTTTATATCGACCTCGCGCAGGATCGCGGCGACCGGCCGGTCATGCCGCCGGTGCCGGGCGAACACTATCCGGTCATCCGCTCCGTGCAATCGGACTTCGACATCTTCGTGAGCAACCTGCCGGAGCTCGTCACGCAGGCCTCCGAGGTAGCAAACCGCCTGAACGCACTCCTGAACGACAAGAACATCGCGGCACTCGGCACGACCATCGACAACCTGAAGCGCGCGAGCGACGCGCTGCCGGGAACCGTGGCGAACGTCGGCGAGCTCGTGGCCGAGATGCGCGCGACCGTGCAGGAAATCGATGCGGCGGCGGCCGGCGTCCACGGCGTGACCGAAGGCGTCGGGCCGGACCTCAAGCTCGCGATCACGCACGTGCGCGAGGTCGCGGAGCATCTCGCGACGACGTCGGCGAACCTCGACCGCTTCATGGCGGAGAACAAGGACAATATCACGCGATTCACGGACCAAGGGCTGCTGGAGTTGCAGCAGCTGATCCGCGACAGTCACCAGGCGGCGGTGGAATTCCGCGAGCTTTCGCGATCCATCAAGCAGAATCCTTCGCAGCTCATTTACGAACCCGCGTCCCGCGGCGTGGAGATTGCCCGATGAGGTCCGTTGCAAGATGGCTGTGCGGCGCGCTCGGCGCCGGCCTCATCGCCGGCTGTGGCGGGTCGCTCTTCAAGACAGAGCTACCCTCCGGCCAGAGTTATCAGCTGACGCCGCTGGCGGCAGAGGGTACGGCGGGTGCCGCACCGCTCGACGCGCTGCTGCTCGTGCCGCGGCCGATCGTGGCGCCCGGACTCGACACCGACCGCATCGCGCTCGTACATGCGGACCGGCGCATCGACTACTACGCAGGCAGCCAGTGGGGCGCGCCGATGCCGGAGGTGATCCAGAGCGCCGTCGTCGAATCGCTGCAGAATAGCGCGCGGTTCCGGGGCGTACAGCGGGACCTGACGAATTTCCGGCCGGACTACGTGCTGCAGCTCGACGTGCGGGCATTCCAGGCTGAGTATGCGGAGGGCAGCGTGCCGCGCGTGCGCGTGGATCTCATCGCGACAGTCGGGCGGCTGAACGATCGGCGTTCCGTCGTGACATTCGCGGCCGCGGCGACGGAGCCGGCCGACGCAAATACCATGACGGCCGTGACGGCCGCCTTCGACAAGGCGCTGCAATCGGCGACCCGCACGCTGCTCGCGCAGGTCAGCGAGTACGTCGATCGCACGCAGGGACCGCCGGCCGCGCCGCAAGCCGCGCCGCCGACGCCCAGCACACCCTCACAGTAGCTCTTCCATGCTCCTGCCAAACCTGCGCCCGCGCGCGGGCGGCCTCGTGTTCCTTCTCATCGCGACAGCCTGCAGCGCGCAGGCGGCTAGCTCGCCGCAGGAGCTCGTCGGAACTCCTTCCCGAGTCTTCGACGGCGACAGCTTCATGCTGCGTGTCGAGCGGCAAGAGATCGAGGTACGGCTCGTCGACATCGACGCACCGGAGCATGGCCAGCCCTATGCCGACACGGCACGCAGTGCGCTCGATGGGCTCATCTGGAAGGAACGGCTGCGCGCGGTCGTCGTCGACGACGACAAATACGGCCGCAAGGTCTGCCGCGTCTACCGGCTGAGGGACGGGCTCGACGTCAACCGCAAGCTGGTCGTCGACGGCCACGTCTGGGTCTACCGTCGGCGCGCACGCGACATGAGCCTCTATGACCTCGAGCGCGGTGCGCGCCGGGACAGGCGCGGGCTGTGGGCACTCAGGGAGACCGAGCTCGAGCCGCCTTGGCGCTGGCGACGCGAGCACCCCCGCGAAGCTAGAACGTCGACAGGCCCGTCGCCTCCATGAGGCGGTAGCGCCAGTAACGCCCGAAGGACTGGTCCTCGTAGGTCGGAAAGTCCGAGGTGTACTCGCGCAGCGTCACCGGATCGTTCTGCCAGAGCAGGTCGAAGTAGTGCTGGACGTCCTGCACGAGCGGCGCATCGTGACCGGCCGTCACGGCGATATCGGCTTCCAGATTGTAGTTGCCGATGTTGCGGCGGGTGAGATTGGCCGATCCGAGCAGCATCCAGACGCGCTCGGCGCGCCTCACGACCACGAGCTTCGTGTGGAACTGCTCGCCGTGCGTGCGGTACCAGCGCACCTGGATCAGGCCACCGCTCTGGCGCACGAGTTCGGTCGCGACCGGCCGATTCGGCACACCGTCCCGCAGGCGCCCGAAGGAGTCCTTGTTCGGATCGAGGATGAGGCGCACCGTGATGCCGCGCCCGGCCGCCGCGATCAGTGTCTCGACGACGCCGCGCTCGGACAGGTAGAACATCGCGACGTCGATCGAATCCCCGGGCACCGTGCTGTTGAATGCTTCGAGCACGGCTCGGCGGATCGCGCTCTCCGTCAGGAGCTGCGCCGTCATCGTGCCACCGGGATTCGCGGCGAACAGGCTCGGCGGCCGCCAGCTGACCTGCCAGCCGGAGAACTTCGCGACCGCGAGCTCGCTTTCCAGCAGATCCGCCACGAGCGACCCGTGGATCTCGAAGGCGACGTTCGAGTGCGCGCTGCTCGCATCGTGGGGATTTGCGGAACCGACGAGGCCGACGAGGCCGCCCGCGCCGTCGTCGGCGGCGATGATCTTGCGGTGATTCGCCTTGAAATTGAGGAGATTCAACCACGCCCTGAGCGTCACGGGCTCGGACGCTTCATCGAGCGGATTCGGGAGCCAGCCCTGGCCGGCGCTGCCGCGGCCCCACCAGCCGATGAAGAGCCGGTAGATGCCCGAGTAGGCGACGTTCGAATCCCGCAGCGGCTCGAGATCCGTCACCACGACGTCGATGCCGACCGAACGCAGGCGGTCGAGGGCGTTCGCGTGCGCCGCTCCATAGAGCTCGTTCACGGGATCGGTGATGAAGAGCACCTTGAGGGCCGGCACCGCGTGCTTGCGCGCGATCAGGCGGTCCGCGAGCTGTGCGCTCAGCGGCCGATACGAGGTGTCGCGGTCGCGCGCGAGCGCACCGCGATCGTCGTTGAAGAGGAAGTAGTCGAGCACCACGAAGTCGCGCGCGTGATCGATGATCGCGAACACGTGGTCGAAGATCTGCTGCTGCACGACGCGCCGCCCGCGGCCGTCGACCACGTTGAGGTCGTAGAGAAAGCGGATGTCGCGCGAATCGACGCTGACCGGGGTCGACGCGACGCCTGTGCCCGGCGGTACCGGTTTGGTCGCATGGTAGTAGCCCGTCGCCGCCCAGGCCGCGACGACCGCGGCCAGAAGCCAGCGGCGCCGCCACCGCCGCCTTGCCGGCGGTAGCTCCGCCGCGGGAGTCACGCTGTCGTCGTTCGAGTCCAAAAAACCTTAAGCGAAGAGCTTCTCGAGTCGCTTCTGGCCCGTGCGCTGTTCGAGCAGCAGGCCCAGCAGATCCTGCGGGGTCATCGCGTCGCCGAACAATCGCCCCTGGCCAAAGCTGCAGCGGTGCGCGCGCAGGAACGTCAGTTGCTGCTCAGACTCCACGCCTTCGGCCACCACTTCCATGTTGAGGCTTCTACCCATGTCGATGATGGTCTTGACGATCGTCGCGTCGCTCGCGTCGACCGCGGCGTTGCGCACGAACGACTGGTCGATCTTGAGCGTGCCGATCGGGAATTGTTGCAGGGCCGAGAGCGACGAGTAGCCGGTGCCGAAATCGTCGATCGAGAGGTGCAGGCCCATGGCATAGAGCTCGTCGAGCAGTTTCACCGTGCGCTTGATGTCCGCCATCAGCGTCGTTTCCGTGATCTCGAGCTCGAAGCAGGTCGGCGACACCTCGTGATGGGCGAACACCGACTTGAAGCGGGTGATGAATGTGGTCTGGCGCAGCTGGCGGAGCGAGAGATTGATCGACACGCGCCCCGGGTTCGCGATCTGGCGCTGCCACTGGCGGTAGTCGCTGCAGACGCGGTTCAGCACCCATTCGCCGATGTCGAGGATGAGGTTGTTCTCCTCGGCGAGCGGGATGAACTGCGACGGCGGAATGTCCCCGTGCCCCGGCAGCCGCCAGCGCAGCAGCGCCTCGGCGCCGACGATCGTGCCGTCCTTGAGGTCCACCTTCGGCTGGTAGACGAGCACGAGCTCCTCGCGCTCGAGCGCGCGGCGGAGCTTGCTCTTCAGCATGAGCCGTTCGACGGCGGCCGCATTCATTTCCGGCGAATAGAAGGCGAAGCTGTTGCCGCCGTTCTGCTTCGAGTAGTACATCGCGGCATCGGCGTTGCGGATCAGGTCGATGACGTTTTCCGCATCCTGCGGACAGAGCGCGACGCCGACGCTCGCGGTGAGGAAGACTTCCTGCGTCTCGACGTAGAACGCCTTGCCGACTTCGGCGAGCAGTTGCCGCGCCAGATGCGCGATCGGCCCGCGATTGTCGGCGTCGGTAGGGAGTCCCTCGAGAAAGAGCGCGAACTCATCGCCCGCAAGCCGGCCGAGCACCGTTTCCTTCGGGAGCGTGCGCGTCAGCCGTTCGGTGAGCACTTCGAGCACGCGGTCGCCCGAGTCGTGGCCGAAGGTGTCGTTCACTTCCTTGAAGCGGTCCATGTCGATGTAGAGGAGGGCCGTCACCCGGTCCTGCCGCCGCGAGCGCGCGATCGACTGCTGCAGCAGGTGCTGGAACTGCATGCGGTTCGGCACCTTGGTGAGCGCGTCGTAACGGGCGAGGTAGCGGATGCGCCGCTCGGCGCGCTTGCGGTCCGTGATGTTGCGCGCAACGAAGATATTGCCCTGGAACTGCGGATCCTCCGTCGTGATCTGCGATCCGGAGAAGGACACGGGGATCGTCTGGCCGGAACGCGTCGTCACCACCGTCTCGCGCGTTTCCTGCGCGGCCTGGTCGATCGCGAAATTTGCCTGCTCGCTTTCGGCGATCACGTGCAGGATCGACTTGCCGAGGATCTCCTCTTCGGAATAGCCGAGGAGCTTGCGCGCCGCCTCGTTGACGCCCTTGATGGTGCCGTCGGGCGAGGTGACGAGCACCGCGTCGTTCATGCTGTTGAGCACGATATTGAGATAGTTCTTGGTGATCGTCGTTTGCCTGAGCTTCTGGCGCATGCGCTCGAGCGCTTCCTGTAGCTCGCCGAGCTCGTCCTTGCGCACCACGCCGAACGGGCGCGTGTAATCGCCCTGACCGATGCGGTCCGCATTCTTGATGAGCGCGGAAATGGGCCGCTCCACCCGCCGCGCCATGAACCAGGCGACGACGAGACTCGCGAAGATGAGGAGCAGGCAGACGAGGAGTGCGGTGAACGCGAGGCTCGAGAAGCTGTCCTGCCGGGTGTGCTTCAGGTCCTGCGTGAGATTTGCGAGTGTCTGGGCATCCTGCGCCCGGCTCAGCTTCAGCGTGACGACGCCGAGCTTGACGTTCGGCTGGCGCGCATCGGGTGCCGTGTGCACGACGGCTGAGATTTCGAATGGCGCCGGCGGCACGGCCGAACCCGCGAGCGGCGCCGAGTCGGACTGCGCGAAGACGACCGTACCGGTGGCGTCGGTGACTTCGACCGACTCGACGTCCGGGCGATCGAGGATCTCGGCGGCGAAGCGCTGCACGGTCTGCAGGTCACGCTCCGCGAGAGGCTCCGACACGCGTTCCGCGAACTGCACCGCCGTCTCGTTCGCGTTCTCGCGCAGATTCGCTTCGAGGCGCTCTTCAAGCGTCGTGAGGCTGGCGAAACTCAGGCGCAGCATCTCGCCGCGGTATTGGTAGATGAGCGCCGCCGCGAGCAGCAGCGCGAACACGATTCCGAACGCCAGCGCTGTCAGCGTGTACTTGGTTTTGAGGCTGTGGGCTGTCACGATGATTGCGAGGGGTCCCGGGAGTCGTTCTTATTGTTTTTGTTGAGACTTTTTCAAGAATCGGGTTCTCGTGCGGTGCCTTCCTGGTGCGCTGCCGTTGCGCCTCTCCCCGAGTCTCGAGGGCCTCGGGCATCATACCCCCAATACCATGAGCGGGCTCAAGCCCCCGGGCTGTCGCCAAGCGGCGAAATTCGCCAGAAATGGACCGGAAACAGTCATGAATTCCCACGAGCTCACCGGGCGCACTCGCAGTCATATCCTCGATCTGACAGAACCTCCCTGCCGGCTTCACCGGGACGCCGTTGCCGCTTATGTCGCCCTGCGCAAAGCCGCCGCGAGCGCGGGCCATGTGCTCGTGCCGGTATCGAGCTTTCGCGACTTCGAGCACCAGGCGCGTATCTGGAACGCCAAGTTCCGCGGCGAGCGCCCGATGTTCGACGCCGGCGGCCAACCGCTCGATGCCGCCCAGCTCGGCGATGAGGACAAGGTCTCGGCGATCCTGCTGTGGTCGGCGCTGCCCGGCGCGAGCCGCCACCATTGGGGCAGCGAGATTGACGTGATCGACCGCGCAGCGATCGCGGCGGACTACCAGCCCCGGCTGCTGCCGGCCGAATTCGAGCCCGGCGGGCCGTTCGCGGCGTTCGACGGCTGGCTCGATCAGAACATGGCGCGCTTCGAATTCTTTCGACCGTATCGCACCGATCGCGGCGGCGTGCGGCCGGAGCCCTGGCACCTGAGCTATGCGCCGGTCGCGCTGCCAGCGCTGCAGATGCTGACGCCCGAGCTGCTGAGCCAGGCGCTCGCATCGCAGGCGATCGAGGGACTTGCGATCGTGCGATCGCGGATCGTCGAAATACACGAGCGCTACGTGCTCGGCGTCGACGCGCCCTGAAGCGGGACGAGCCGCGGGTACTTCGTCAGCTGCGCACGCGGGCCGCGAACTTCGGGAAGTTGCGGACGAAGTGACCCGGGAACCAGCGCTTCCAGCGCCAGAGTTTTCGATATTCCCCCGGCACGATCACGTGCACCCGCCGTCGGCCCGCGGCATCGAGAATGATCGACGCCACCTCGTCCGCGTTGACGCTCGAAGCCTCCATGAGACGCCGCGCGGTCGCCGCAACCGCAGGCGCCCCACGCGATCCGTCGAGAAGCTTCGTCGGGAAAAAGCCGGGCATGGCCACCGTGACCCGTAGTCCCTCGCCTGCGAACTCCTGCATCAGGCATTCGCTCAACGCGACCACGCCCGCCTTGGTGACACTGTAGGCCGAAGTATGCGCACCGCAGGCGAAGGCGGCCGCGCTTGCGATATTGATGATGCAACCGCTCTGCGCCGTCCGCATGTATGGCAGCGCGGCACGGCAGCCGTGCACGACGCCGAGCAGGTTGATGTCGACAATCCAGCGCCAGTCCTCGAGCGGCGTCGCGAGGAACTCGCCGCCGGCCGCGACGCCGGCGTTGTTCACCATGAGATCGATCCCGTGCTCGGCCTCGGCGAAGCGCTCGACGGCGCCGCCGAAGCCCTCGGCGTCGGCGATGTCGACGTGATAGCTGTAGATCGACTGATCGGCCTGCGCGAGCGAATTGCGGACCGCCTTGAGTTCGCCGATGTTGCGGTCCATCAGGCCGAGCGTCCAGCCATCGGCGGCGAGCTGCTTTGCGAACGCAAGCCCGAGCCCGCTCGCTGCGCCCGTGACGACGGCCCGCTTGCGGGGAAAATCCGCGCTGAGGCGGCGGGCGGCTTGACGCATGCGGGGTTCCTCTGCCTCAATGCGGGCAAAGCAACAATAACAGTGCGGGGAGCGGATCGGCCATGACACCCACGCGTTTCTTACTTTTGATCTTCGTTGCGTCCCTGTCCGGTTGGCACGCCGGCGCCGCCACGGTCGACGCCGCGGTCGACAAGGAGCTGCCGTCGCTCGTCGATTTCTACAAGCGGCTGCACGCCGCGCCGGAAGTGTCGCATTTCGAGGTCGCCACTTCCGCCGCACTCGCCGCGCAGCTGCGCGACGCGGGCTTTACGGTGACCGAGGGAGTCGGCAAGTACGAGACGCCGGGACTCATCGGGCACGGGGTGGTCGCCGTTCTAGAGAACGGCAAGGGACCGACGCTCCTCATCCGCACCGATCTCGACGCGCTGCCGGTAGAGGAAAAAACCGGCCTCGCGTATGCGAGCAAAGTGCGCTTCAAGCTCCCGAATGGCCAGGAAGTGCCGGTGATGCACGCGTGCGGACACGATATCCACATGGCAACGCTCGTCGGCACCGCGCGCCTGCTCGCTTCCCTGCGCTCGAGCTGGCGCGGCAAGCTCATCCTCATCGGCCAACCGTCCGAGGAAGTGATCGACGGCGCGAAGGCGATGCTTGCCGACGGCCTTTACGAGCGCTTCGGACGGCCGGATTTCGTGCTGGCCTTGCACGACTGGGACGATTTCCCCGCTGGCAAGGTCGGCATCACGTCGGGCTACATGCTCGCGCAATCGACACAGATGGACATTCTCGTGCGAGGCGTCGGCGCTCACGGCTCCAAGCCCGAGAAGTCGAAGGATCCCATCGTCCTCGCGGCGGGGATCGTGCTTGCGCTGCAGACCATCGTGAGCCGCGAGATCTCGCCATTCGAGCAGGCGGTGGTGACGGTCGGCACGATCCACGGCGGCACCAAGCGCAACATCATTCCGGACGAAGTGAAGCTCGAGCTCAACATCCGCACGTACAAGGAGGATGTGCGCCAGAAGATCCTTGCCTCGGTGGAGCGGATTGCACGCGGCGAAGCGATCGCCGCCGGCGTTCCCGAAGATCGCATGCCGCTCGTCACCGTGAGCGCCACGGAATTCGCCCCGGCGCTCTACAACGATCCGAAGCTCACCGAGCGCATCGTGCCGGCCATGAAGCGCGCCGTCGGCGCCGACAGTGTCCTCGAGCGATCCCCCGCGATGGGGAGCGAAGATTTCGGCGAGCTCGGGCTCGACGGCAAGATACCGGTCGTCATGTTTCGCGTGGGCGCGGTCGATCCGGCGAAATACGAGGAAGCGCAGCGCACGGGGGCGAACCTCCCAACCTTGCATTCGCCGCTGTTCGCGCCGCTGCCGGCGCCGACGATCGAAGCGGGCGTCAAGGCGATGACGGCGGCGGCGCTGGACCTTCTGAAAAAGTAACGGCCCTCACCCCAGCCCTCTCCCCAGCCCTCTCCCGCGGAGCGGGAGAGGGAGTGGACTACGGTCGCGACCAGACGTTCTTCAGGTGGCCGAGCATCAGGCCCCGGATGTTCTGCATCGGGTTCTGTTCCCACGTGAAGCACGGGGGATTGCGCCTGAGCAGCGGCCAGTTCTCGGTCCGCAGGATGACCTTGAGGTATTCGAAGTTGCGCTCGATCGCGCGCATGTAGGGGTTTTCGCCGCCGAAGAGGGGCTCGCAGTAGCGGTACGCGTAATCGAACTCGCCCTCGAGGCGCTTGGCGCGTACGTCCTCGAAGAAAACCGGCGTCTGGCGCAGCAGGTCGAGCCCCGAGCTGTACTTGACGACCGGGCGGCCGTCCGGCGCATTCGGCATGGCGACGCCGCCGAGCACGAACTCCGGATACAGCCGGTCGCGGCACTTTTCGAGATAGCAGCGATCGCTCATCTGCGCGATGAGATCGGCCGTGCCGAGCAGGTGACCGAGCTTGCGGTCGCGCGGATCGGCGAGATGAATCTGGTCGAACTGCACTTCGTAGCCGGTAAAATGCACGACGCGGGTTGCGATCGGCACCCAGGCCTCGAGGCCGATGGTCGGCAGGTAGCGTGCGAGGAAGCGGGCGCTGCGCGTCACGTGATAGAGCGTGAATTCGGCGCCATTCCTGTGGTCGTGATCGCCGCTCTCGCGGATATAGCCGGAATCGTGAAAGAGCGAGGTGACCAGTGCGACCGTCGCGCGCTCGCCACCCAGCGCCTCATCGCCCGTGTGCAGCCGTTCGTAGCCCGCCATCAAGCGGGCCATCGCCAGCGTCATGTCGAGCGTGTGCTGACGGTCGTGGTAGACGGTGTCGACGCCGTAGTAGCCCGGCATGCGTCCCGCGAACAGCGCATCGAGATCATCGATGGCGCGCGCCACCAGATCGAAGCTCGTGCCCGGCCAGGCTTGCAGGAACAGCTGTTCGATGGCCTCTCGCACCGCCTTCGGCGAGCTGACCTGCACGCTGTTGGTCACGTCGTAATCGCTACGCCGCGTGTCGCTCATGTCACTGAGTCTTGTCATTTATTTCGGTGCTTGCTGCGGTCACCGATCCCCATCAATTGCGGGCGAGTCTAGGGACATTCGCGCCCGAACTCCATGAACCAGTCGATGGACGGCCGGACTATATGTCAAAGCGGGCCACCACCGGTGCGTGGTCCGAGGGCCGTTCCCAAGTCCTCGGTTCGCGCTCGATATGGCAGCCCTTACAGGCCTTCAGGAGGCTCGCGCTCGCGAGGATCAGGTCGATCCGCAAGCCGTGATTGCGCCTGAAGGCGCCCGCCCGGTAGTCCCACCAGGAGAAGCTCCGCTCCGGCTGCTCGAACTCGCGGAATGTGTCCTTCACGCCGAGGGCGGTCAACTGCGAGAGGGCCGACCGTTCCTCGGGACTGACGTGCACATGGCCCTCCCACGCGGCGGGATCGTGCACGTCGCGATCCTCGGGCGCGACATTGAAGTCTCCGAGGATCGCCAGGCGCGGATGGCGGGCGAGCTCCGCGGCCAGGTATTCGCGCAACGCCGCGAACCACGCGAGCTTGTAGGCGAACTTCTCGGAGCCGACGGCCTGGCCGTTCGGTACGTACACGTCGATCACGCGCACGCCGTCGATGGTCGCGGCGAGCACGCGGCGCTGCGCGTCTTCGTAACCCGGGATGCCGCGGACGACCTCCGTGATTTCGCGGCGCGCGAGCAGCGCGACGCCGTTGTAGGTTTTCTGCCCGGTCCAGGCCGCCTTGAAGCCGAGCGCCTCGATCTCGGCGAGCGGAAACTCATCGTCCTGCAGCTTGATTTCCTGCAGGGCGAGAATGTCGACCGGGCTCGAACCGACCCAGCTCGCGAGCTGTGGCAGGCGTACGCGCAACGAATTCACGTTCCAGGTCGCGACTTGCATGCGGGCCGAAGGGATCAGTAGACGCGCAGACCGCCGTAGCGAGCCCGGATCCTGCGATCGAGCAGGATCCAGCCGACGCCGAAGCCGGCGCCGAAGGTGAACAAGGCGACGGCGATGCCCCAGATCCAGGCCTTGCGGCGATAGGCGAGATCGGCGCCGATCGGCTCGATCGGCAACACCTCGTCGGATTGCGACGAGCTTGCCGCAGCGGGTGCCTGCGCCGGCTCCGTCTGCGGCTTCGAGGCAAGCGCGGCGCGCGCCGCATCGAGCGCCTTCTGCAACTCCGCGATCTTCTTCGCGTCCGCGGCCGGCTGTGTGGTCGCCTGTGAATTCTTTTCCGCCGCCGCCGTCAGCTTCTGCACTTGCGCCTGCAGCGCCGGGATTTTCGCGGCCGCAGGCGGCTCGCTGCTCAAATAGGAATTGCGGATCCAGCCCTCGCGCCCGTCCTCGAGCCGCACCTGGGCATATTCCAGGTCCCGCGCCAGCACCTCGACGCTGTCACCGGTCGAAAGCTGGGCCAGCCGCTCGCCTTCGGTCGAGGCCGTCGCATAGACGCCGACCACGAGCTTGTCGCTCACGTACGCCGTCTCCGCGGCCGCGGCGAGCGGCGCGAGCAGCAGGCTGTACAGCAAGCAGCGGGCAATCATGCAGCGATTCCGTTCTGGCGCAACAAGGGCCGGATGTCTGGCTTGCGGCCGCGGAACTCGACGAAGGCCTCGAGCGCATCGCGGCTGCCGCCGCGCGAGAGGATCGAACCGAGGAACCGCCGCGCGACCTCGGCTGTGAAGATACCCGATTCCTCGAATGCCGCGAATACATCCGCCGCCAGCACCTCTGCCCACTTGTAGCTGTAGTAGCCCGCCGCGTAACCACCCGAGAAAATGTGCGTGAAGCTGTTGGCAAAGCGGTTGAGCGGGGGATGCGGCACCACGGCAACGCGCGCGCGAACCTCGGCGATGATTTCCGCGGCGCGCGCACCCCGGCCGGGCTCGAATTCCGAGTGCAGCCGGAAATCGAACAGCGCGAACTCGAGCTGGCGCACGGATTGCAGACCCGCGAGGAACGCGCGCGTCCCGAGCAGGCGCCGCAGCTTTTCTTCCGGCAGCGCAGCGCCCGTTTCGAAGTGACCGGAAATCCAGCCGAGCACTTCCGGGCTCCAGGCGTAGTTTTCCATGAACTGGCTCGGCAGCTCCACGGCATCCCAGGGTACGCCGTTGATACCGGCAAGGCTGGGGTAGGGAACCGTCGTCAGCAGGTGGTGCAGCCCGTGGCCGAATTCGTGAAAGAGCGTCAGTACTTCGTCATGCGTGAGGAGCGAGGGCCTGCCGCCGATCGGCGGCGAGAAATTGCACACGAGGTAGGCGACCGGCGCAGCGATCGCGCCGCCGATGCGCTTGTGGCCCACGCACTCGTCCATCCATGCGCCGCTGCGCTTGTTCGGGCGCGCGAATGCATCCAGATAAAATCCGCCGGCGACCTGCCCGGTGCCGTCGAGCACATCGAAGTAGCGCGCATCCGCGTGCCAGACCGGGATGCCGGCACGCTCGCGGATGCGTATTCCGTAGAGCCGCTCGGCCACCCGGAACAGGCCCGCGAGCACGCGCGGCAGTGGAAAGTAGGGGCGCAATTCCTCGTCCGCGATGTGATGGCGCTGCTGCTGCAGTCGCTCCGAGTAATACGCGATATCCCAGGCATTGAGCGGGCGGCCGGCGAAGCCCGCGAGCTCCGCAAATTCGCGGCGCGCCACCGGCACGCAGTGCTCGGCGAGTTCGCTCAGGAACGCGAGCACTTCCTCGCCGCTCTTCGCCATCTTGGTCGCGAGCGAAAGCGCCGCGAAACTCCGGTAGCCGATCAGGCCCGCGGCCTCGTGCCGGAGCTTCACGATCGCTTCGATGAGCGCGGTGTTGTCCCAGCGCGCATCGTGGTGGCTGCCAGGCGCCGCGCGCGTCTGCCAGGCTTCGTAGAATTCGCGCCGCAGGGATTCGCTGTCGGCGTGCGTGATCACGGCGACATAGTTCGGTTGATCGAGTGTCAGCAGCCAGCCGTCGATACCGCGCGCGGCCGCGCTTTCCCTCGCGCGGGCGATGACGTGCGGCGGGACGCCGGCGAGCTCGTCAGCCGCTGCGACGACCTTCGTCCAGGCGTTCATGCAGTCGAGCACGTTCTCTTCGAAGCGCGCCTGCAGCGTCACGAGCTCCTGCATGATGGCCTTGTAGCGCGCCTTGCTGTCCTCGGGCAGGCCGACGCCCGCCAGCCGGAAATCACGCAGCGCGTGCTCCAGCAGGCGCCGCTGGGTAGCGTCGAGGAGTGTCGCGGGATCCTCGGCGATCGAGCGATAGGCGCGATACAGCACCTCGTTCTGGCCGATCTCCGTCGAGTACTCGGTTAGCAGCGGCAGGCAGGTATTGTAGGCCACGCGCATCGCTTCATTGTTCGCGACCGCATTCAGGTGCGAGACGGGCGACCAGACGCGCATCAGCCGATGTTGCATCTGTTCCATCGGCTCGATGAGCGACGCAAACGCCGGAGCCGGCTGCTCGAGCAAGCGAGCGAGCGCCGCGCGATTTTCCGCGAGCGTCTCAAGCACCGCCGGCGCGACGTGAGCCGCCTCGATGCAATCGAAGTGCGGCAGGCGGCCAAGATCGAGCAGCGGATTTTGCATGGGAAAGCGCGCCGCTAGAGGCGAGTGAGGGCCTGCAGGACAGGCCGGGTATCGGGACGCACGCCGCGCCAGATCTGAAACGATTCCGCGGCCTGCTCGATCAGCATGCCCCAGCCCTTGACCGCCTGGCTCGCCCCGACGCCCTTCGCCCAGGCGGTGAACGGCGTGTCCCCCTTGCCGTATGACATGTCGTAGCAGAGCGTCGCCGGGGACACGGTTTCCTTCGGTATCGGAAAGGTATCGCCGGTGAGACTCGCGGAGGTCGCGTTGATCACGAGATCGAAAGCCGTGTCCGGAATCCTGTCGAGGCCGACGGCGCGCACCGTGCCGAGATCCTTGAAGATGCGCGCCAGCGCTTCGCCTTTGGACTGCGTGCGATTGGCGATGAGCACGACCGACGGATTGGCGGCCATGAGCGGCTGCAGGATGCCGCGGGTTGCGCCGCCTGCGCCGAGGATCAGCACGGACTTGCCGGCGAGCACGAAACCGATGTTCTGGCTGAGGTCCCGCAGGAGCCCGGCCCCATCCGTGTTGTCGCCGACGAGCTCGCTGCCCTTCATGCAGATGGTATTGACGGCATGTGCGCGTTCGGCGGCCGGTGACAGCTGGTTTACGAGCTCGGCCGCCGCCTGCTTGTGCGGGATGGTGACGTTGAGGCCTTTGCCCCCGGTTGTGAAAAACTCGATCGCGCCCGAACGGAAACGCTCCGGCGGCAGGTCGATCATGCGATAGGTCACCGCATGGCCGGTCTGCTTGGAGAACATTCCATGGATGAAGGGTGACCAGCTGTGTCCGACCGGATGACCGACGATGGCATACCGGTCGGGGTCGGAAGCGGCGGACTGCATGGGCGGGCGGCTCGTTCCTGCGGTCGATTCCTTAAGGCTGGCGGCGCCCGGGCGCTGCGGTCATAGTTCGCACTTTGAGCCGCAATAGCACGTGCCAGCCGCCGGTCTTTATACATGATTAATGCCGCTGACGGGAGAGACGATCGCCAGCGCTTCGAGGCCCTGAGCGCGCAGTTGCGGCCCGAGCTTTACCGCTTCGCGTTCTGGCTCGCCCGCGATCGCGCGATCGCCGAGGACGTGGTGCAGGAAACGCTGCTGAGGGCCTGGCGCTCCTGGGGAAACCTGCGTGACGCGGGCGCCGCCAAGCAGTGGCTGTTCACGATTGCGCGGCGTGAACACGCACGACTCTATGAGCGCAAACGATTCGAGACCGTGGATGTGGATAAGTTGATCACAAGCGAAGCACCGGCGCTGGCCGCAGGCGATGAGCGCGAGGTCGAAGACCTGAGGCGCGCCATCGCAGGGCTCGAGGACGACTATCGGGAGCCGCTCGTGCTGCAGGTGCTGTTTGGATACTCGACGCAGGAGATCGCCTCTCATATGGGCCTGACGCAGGGTGCCGTGCTCACGCGGCTGTTCCGGGCCCGCAATCAGCTGCGCAAGCAGTTCGGGCTGGAAGCCGTGGACGACGGGGGCGACGAGACGTGAACTGCCTGGAATTCCGCCGCGCCGCGGGCGCCGATCCGCAACACTTGACGGGCGAGGCGCTCGAGCACGCGCGCGGCTGTGCAGCCTGCGCCCGCTATCTCGCCGAGGTGCGGGAACTCGACGTGCGGATCGCGCGGGCTCTCGCCGTGCCAGTGCCCGAAGGCCGGCCGGCTGCGGCCGTCGCAACGGTGACTCACACACGCAGGCGCTACCTTGCCCTTGCGGCGTCCGTGCTCGCCGCGATCGGTGTCGGCCTGGTCGGCTGGCTCGCGCTTGCGCCGCCGAGCCTCGCCGCCGACGTCGTCGAGCACATGCGCGGCGAGCCCGAGTCCTGGGACTCGCACACGCCCGCGAGCGACGCGGTCCTCGAGAAGGCGATGCAGCGTGGCGATGCCTGGTTCACGACCATGCCGGGCCGCTTCATGTACGTGCAGAGCTGCTGGTTCCGGGGCCACTATGTGCCCCACCTCGTGCTCGAGACCGGCGATGGACCGGTGACGCTGCTGCTGTTGCGGAACGAGGCGGTAAAGGCGCCGACGGACTTCGACGAGGGCGGTTATCGCGGGGTATTGCTGCCTGTAAACAACGGCGCCGTAGCCATCGTGACGCGCGGCGCCGCGCTGTCGGCAGAGCTCGAACAGCGTATCGCAGCAGCCATCCAGTGGACATCGTGACGAAGGCGGCCAGGCGTTGCTCGTGGGCGGCGAATGGCAGCCCCTCGATGATCGAGTACCACGACCGCGAATGGGGCGTGCCGGTGCACGACGATCGCACGCACTTCGAGTTCCTGATTCTCGAAGGCGCGCAGGCCGGATTGAGCTGGTCGACGATTCTGAACAAGCGCGCGGGCTACCGGCTTGCGTTTGCGAATTTCGACCCGGCCAAGGTCGCGCGCTTCACGGCGCGCGAGCAAGCGCGGCTCCTCAAGCACGGCGAGATCGTCCGCAACCGCCTCAAGATTGCTTCCGCCGTAGGTAACGCGCGTGCCTTCCTGGCGATCCAGGAGGAATTCGATTCCTACGACAACTACGTCTGGCGCTTCGTCGACGGCAAGCCGATCGTGCGGCGGCCGCGCGGTCCGGGCAGCGTGCCGGTCACCGCCCGGGAATCGGACGCGCTGTCGAAGGATCTGAAATCCCGCGGCATGAATTTCGTCGGCAGCACGATCCTCTACGCCTACCTGCAGGCGGTCGGGCTCGTGAACGATCACCTGCGGACCTGCTTTCGCGCGTAATTGTCGGCGTCAGGCGTCCGGCACCAGCCATTCCACCGACCAGCGCGCGGCCCGGTCCACGGCGAGCAGGCCGTGTAATTCGCCGACCCACTCGCGCATCGACACATCGAGCTGCCAGGGCGGATTCAGGATCAGGAGTCCGGCGCCGTTCAAGCCGACGCGCGTGTCGTCGCGATACACGCACATCTCCACGGCGAGCGTCGGCGGCCAGCCGGGCCCGGTTGCCGCGCGGCGCAGGCGGCCGAGTGCTTCACGCTCCTTGATTGGATACCAGAGACAGTAGATGCCGGTCGACCAACGCTCGAGACCCGCCCGCAGGGCGAGGAGGGCCGCGTCGAGGTCCTGCTCCTGATGCTCATAGGCCGGATCGATCAGCACGAGACCGCGACGTTCGCGTGGCGGCAGGATGGCTTTCATGGCATGGAGTCCCTCACCGCACTCGACGTGCAGGCGCGCGTCGCGGCCGAGGTTCGCCGCGAGCGCCGCGGCCTCCGCGGGCGCGATCTCGTAGAAGGTTGCGCGATCTTGCGGGCGCAGCAGCCGCTGCGCCAGGCACGGCGAGCCGGGATAGTCGACCGGCTGGCCAGCCGCGTCCCGTGAGAATTGCCGGACCGCACGCGCCCAGGCCTTGAGGGGTGCGCTCCCGGGCTCGGCTGCGAGCACCTTGAGCGCGCCGAGTGCAGCTTCGTGCGTTGCCGCGCGATCGAGCGGGTACAGGCCGCGGCCCGCGTGCGTTTCAAGATAGAAGCAGGGCTTGTCTTTCTGCACCAGGCGCGTGAGCAGGTCGACGAGCGCCACGTGCTTCAGGACGTCGCCGAAATTTCCCGCGTGATAGCGATGCTGGTACTTCACAGGGCAGACCCGAACCCGGACAACGTGGAGGCCCGTTTATACTGCGCACTCTCGACCAGAATGAAAATACGGAGTGTATCCATGCGATATGCGAGACCGGCGGCACTCGCCGCCCTTGCCGTCCTGGGCACTACGGCCTGCATGGCGTCGCGCGGCACGGAGCCGGCCGGCGCTGCAACACCGGCGACGCCTCCTGCGACGCAAGCGGCCAGCGACGAAGAGCGCCAGCGCGAGATCGCGAAGCGGTCGGAAGTTCGCGGCGCGCGACCGACCGTGGCACCCGCAGTCCCCCAGCCCAAAGCTGCGGCTTCAGAATCGGTCATGGGCGAAGTTCCGGATGCCGTTCTCGCCCAGATGAAGTCGGATCTCGCCGCCCGCGTCGGTAAGTCCGTCGATGGCGCGCGCGTCGTTCGGGCCGAACAGGTGGTCTGGCCCGATGGCTCGATCGGCTGCGGCAAACCCGGTGTCCTCTACACGCAGCAAGCCGTTCCCGGCTATCGGGTGGAATTGGAGTTCGAGGGCAGGAACTACCGCTATCACGCGTCGCTTGCCGGTGGCGCCACCTATTGCGAACGGCCGGGGCCCTTCCTCGAGCGCCTCGGCCCCGCTGAATAGCCGTAACGATCCAAAAGAAAGGGCCCTTCCGCGTGCAGCGGAAGGGCCCTGCGTTACTCAACTGCCGACTGTCGGCTCGTGTTCGTAACTATTGGGCGTGAACGTTGCCGCCCGGTCGAGCAAACAGCAGCAGCTCCGTGTCCTTGGTCGAGCCGCCATGGTTACCGAGCCGGTCGCCGTTCGTAATGACCATCAGGCCGAGCTCGGGCGTATTGCCCGGGAAGGCGCCGAAGTCAAACGCCGTGAGCACACCTGACGCCCCACCTGCGAGGTCGTCCGCGACGCCGTAGAACTCTTCGCCGTACGGCGCGATCGTGTAGACATCCGGGAGGACGTCGCTCGGACCGCCGAACCAGAAGTCGAAGTTCCCCGCCACGATGTCGACATTGCGGTTGAGGATGTCCGCGCTCGTGAGGCCCACCTGCTCGCCGCACACGCGCAACACGATGTTGCCCGTGTTCGTGCTGTGCTCGGCGAAGAAGAAGGCATTCGCGGCCCCGGTCGCAAGGTTCTGCGCCCAGGTCACCTGACGGCCGTCAGCCAGCGAATTGCTGAGTGACAGGTCGAAGTTGAAGACCGCGTAGTCGAGGACGCCATCGCGGTTGATGTCGAGGTCCACCTCGTGGATGACACCCGTCGACATCGTCTGGCGCTCCCAGTCATTGAACGCAAACTCCCAGATGAAGCCCGCGTCGCAGCCGTCATCAAGCACGGTATTCACGCCGAACGCATGGATGTCCGGCGTCGGTGACTGGCCGCCCGCCGGGCCTTGCGGCAGGTTGTCGCTCACTGCAAGCAGCGTGTAGGTGTCGGACTGGGCAGGCCCGATGCCGCCATTCTTCAGCGGCATCGTGCCGTTCAAGACACCGATTCCCGTGTCCTTGAGCGAGAGCTCCGAACCGCGGGTCGTGACACTCGATGCCTTGCGGGGCAGCACGTGCCACGGCAACGTGACCTTCTCCTCCTTGCTCGCGAACACCACGTAGCCGTCGTATTCGTTCGCCGTCAGGAACGCCGGATTGTTGCCGCCCGAGCCCGAATTCATCAGGTTGGGACGCAGCTTCGTGCCGTCAATGGTCAGCTTGAACTTGAGGGTCTTGCCCTGCATGCCCCCAAGGGTCACTGACGCCGGTCCCGAGAGCGAGACTGCGCCTGTCGTGACGTCGTCCGCATACCGGGCCGTCGGCGTGATCGTGAAGCTGCGCGGGCTCCAGGAGTGGTTCTTGATGTAGACCTCCTTGGTCACACTGACGCTGCCCTTCGACACGTCGATGAAACCGAAGCTCAGGCCGCCCGTGTAGCCGCTCGTCGGGTCCTGTGGATTGACGCTGGTCGTTCCGAGAACCGCACGATCGACACGAACCTCACCGCCGCCGATGCGGCTGATCGGTGCGACGACGTCCGGCACGAGGCCGCCCGGGACGGACGGCGCGAGGACATTGGTCTCGGCCGTGTCCATGAGAGTCTGCTTCAGGCGATTCGGCGTCGAAGTCTCGCCGATGATCGAATAGAACTGCTTCAGCAGGGCTGCCGAGCCCGCAATCATCGGCGTGGCGCCCGAGGTGCCGCCGAAGGCCGTGCGTCCCGTCCCCGTGCCGTGTTCCGAAGAGACCGACGCGCCGGGCGCGCCGATTTCCGGCTTGATGCGATGATCCTGGAACATCGGGCCGCGCGCGGACGTCGCGACGAGCGAGCCTGCGAGCGCGATGACATTCGCCGGATCGAAGCTCACCGTGGCGCCGCCGCGAATCGCGTTGGCGTCGACGAGCGAGATCATGAAGCCCGGGATGCGCTCCGGAGTGCCGCCGCCGAAAGAGCCGGCGAACGGCTGCGAGCCGTCGATGAGGCCGATGATGCCGAGGGCGGCGCCGCCGTCCGCAATGTTGCTGATCTTGATGCTGAACGCGCAAACGCCGCGATTCACGAGGACGATCCGGCCCGTGGCCGAGCCCGCCGCGAGCGGAGCGCAACCGTTGAGGTTGGCGCCTGCGCCGTTACCGTATTGAACGACGCCCGAGATGGTCGTCGACAGCGGCGCGGACCAGGTCTGTGCGATCGCGAGCCGATCGGGATTCGCAACCACCGGATCGGTGATCCGCATGCGGTTCAGCTTTTCCGACGGCACCGCGGTCTGCGCGACCGAGATGGCGGTGAGCGCCGCGGACGGCGTGCTGACGATGTACGGCTTGTCGGCGGCATTGCCCGCCGCGGCCGCCGTCAGGACACCGACTGCCGTGGCCTGATCGACCGCGAACGACAGATCGTCGTCGAACGGCTGGCCGTAGTTCGAACCGAGCGACATGTTGACGATGTCGACGTGATCCGACGCATCACCGTCGCCATTCGGGTCGACGGCGAATTCCATGCCCTCGATGAGCGCGACGCCACTGCAGGACGTCGACGTCGCGGAGCACACCTTTACCGCATAGAGCTTCGCGTCCGGGGCGACGCCCTGGATGCCCGCGATGATCGACGCCACGTGCGTGCCGTGACCGGATTGATCGGGACAACCCGCGGCCTGCTTGTCGAGCGGATCCGCGTCCGGCTCGAGCGGCCCGCTGCCGGTGCAAGTCGAGGCGAACGGCCAGTGGCTGCCGACAAAGTCGGTGCCGCCGATGAATTTGCTGTTCGGGAAGCCGCCGTCGGCAAGCGTCGTCGGATCGTTGGCCGCGTAGTCGGCCGGGTTGCCCGTGCCGCCGAGGTCGGCATGCGTATAGTCGGCGCCGCTGTCGAGCACCGCTACGCGCACACCGGCGCCGCGAATACCGAGGCCGTGCACGGTCTCTGCGCCGATGTACGGCACCGTTTCGGACAAGTCGATCTGGTAGTCGCCGACCGGCACGACGCGCGTGACGGAGACGTCATTGCCCATCGCGGTAACGCCCGCGCGATCCGTTTCGATGAACACCGCGTTCATGACGACGCGCACGCTCGCGACGACGCGCGAGGACGGCGATGCCGCCAGCACGCGGCCGATGAATGCCTGCTGCTCGGCGCCGATCTTGCCGATCGACCCGCCGGCCGCAACGCCGGGTGATGCGAGTCTCGCGATGTAGGTCTGCGTGCCGCTGACCTGGCGCAGCGTGTGCGCGGCCATGAAGCCCGGAACGCTGTCGACCTGGACGCGAGAAGTGAGCGCCGCACTTTGTGCGCCGGCGAGCGACTTGGCCTGTCGCGCCGGGCGCTCCGTTGCGCTCGCGAAGCCTGCGGCCATCAGTGCCGCGGCCGCGAGACCGATCGCTGCCTGGGCCTTGCGGCCGGCGATCCATCGTCGGTGTCGAGTCATCATTGTGTGGTATCCCCTCAATGGTTGTTGTTGACGAGGTGCAACCCCGAAATCCAGCGCGAACACGCAGAAATGTTGGATTCCTCAGCCGTAATTGCGCGACGCGCGCGCCAATTTCGAAAAGCGCGACGCGGTCGGTCAGCAGCCTGGCGGGTTTGTCCCTTGTCGTTTTGTCCCGCGCAAACCGTACTCCTGCATGTGACGAAATTCAATGTGTGGGATCGACGCAACGAGCGCCAGATTGAACATAACTTCGACGGGTCTCGCGGAGAATTTCGGCGACCGATCGGGGCGCGCGGCGCGGTACATCGCGCCATGCTCGCACGCGCCGGTAACAGCGCGATGAAAGTGGCGCCAATATAAAGAGTGCGGCGCGATTCAGGACTTCGATTTCGCGCGCGCCGCCGTTTTCTTCTTTGAACTCTTTTTTGCCTTCGGGGAACGTGCTTTGCCGCCCGCCGTCGCCGGTGTCGAATTTCTTGCCACTCGCGCAACGGCCGCGATCGGTGCCGCGGCGGCAGGCGCAGGCGCCTCGGCCGTCTTCACCGGCGCTTTCTTGCCAAACCTGCGCCGCTGTCCGCGCATCGGCGCGGCGGCGAGGAGTTCGCGGCACTCCTCGAGCGTCATCGATTTCGGCTCGCGGTCCTTCGGAATCTTCGCGTTCTTCTGCTTGTCGGTGATGTAAGGGCCGTAGCGGCCGTTCAACACCTGGATGCCGGCGTCCGCGAAATCGATGATGATGCGGTTCGCGTCCGCGATCTTCTTGGCCGCGATGATGTCGAGCGCGCGCGGCAGCTCGACCGTATACGGATCGTCTTCCTTCAGCGAGACGTATTTCGCGCCGTACTTGATGTAGGGGCCGAAGCGGCCGATGTTGGCCTGCACCGGCTCGCCTTCCGCGGTCGCGCCGAGCGTGCGCGGCAGCTTGAAAAGCTCGATGGCATCGGCCGCCGTGATCGCGTCCATCTTCTGGCCGGGGCGCAAGCCCGCGAAGCGCGGCTTCTCGACGTCTTCCTTCGTGCCGATCTGCACGAACGGCCCGAAGCGACCCATGCGCACGCTCATCGGCCTGCCGGACACGGGATCGACGCCGAGGCTGCGCGCCTGCGCGACGGCTTCGCGCGAGACGTTCTTTTCCGTGTGTTCGACCAGGTCGATGAACGGCTTCCAGAATTTCTTCAGGAGCGGGATCCATTCCTCTTCGCCGCGCGAGACGGCATCGAGCTCATCCTCCATGCGCGCCGTGAAGCCGTATTCAACGTACCGGTGGAAATACTGCGAGAGGAATCGATTCACGATCTTGCCGATGTCGGTCGGCACGAAGCGGCGGTTCACCATCTCGACGTATTCGCGGTCCTTGAGCGTCGAGATGATCGAAGCGTAGGTCGACGGGCGGCCGATCCCGTGCTCTTCGAGCGCCTTCACGAGCGACGCTTCCGAATAGCGCGGCGGCGGCTCGGTGAAATGCTGCTCGGGGTGGATCTTCACGAGCTCGATGCGATCGCCGACCTGCATCGGCGGCAGCACGTGATCCGTGTCGTCATCACTCGTGTCGTCGTGGCCTTCCTGGTAGACGGCCATGTAGCCGGGTTTCACCAGTGTCGAACCGTTTGCGCGCAGGGTATGACGGCCGGGCGCGTCGGCGCCCGCGACGAGATCGACGGCGACGGTGTCGAACAGCGCGTGGCTCATCTGGCAGGCGACGGTGCGCTTCCAGATGAGCGAATACAGGCGGAACTGGTCGTCCTCGATCTTGCCCTCGAGCTCTCCCGGCGTGATGGCCGCGGAAGTCGGACGCACGGCCTCATGGGCTTCCTGCGCGTTCTTCGACTTGGTCTTGTAGACGCGCGGCTCTTCCGCGAGTCCCTCGACGCCGTAGAGCTTCGTGATGACCTCGCGCATCTCCGCCACGGCTTCCTGGGCGAGTGACACGGAGTCGGTGCGCATGTAGGTGATGAGGCCGACGGCGCCGTCGCCGAAATCGACGCCTTCGTAGAGCTGCTGCGCCGTGCGCATGGTCTTCTGCGCGCTGAAGCCGAGCTTGCGCGCCGCTTCCTGCTGCAGCGTCGAGGTCGTGAAGGGCGGCGCCGGGTTCCTGCGACGCTGCTTGCGGTCGATGTTCGCGACCAGGAGCTTGCCATGCGCGGCGGCGGTGAGCGTCGCCTCGACCTCGCGCGCCGCCGTCTCCGACGTGAAGGAAAACTGTTCGACCTTCTGGCCGCGATACTCGATCAGCTTCGCCGGAAACTCCTGCCCGGCGGTCGCGACGTCGGCATCGATCGTCCAGTATTCCTGCGACTTGAACGCCTCGATCTCCGCCTCGCGCTCGCAGATCATGCGCAGCGCCGGGCTCTGCACGCGGCCCGCGGACAGCCCGCGGCGGACTTTCTTCCAGAGGAGCGGGGAGAGATTGAAGCCGACGAGATAGTCGAGCGCGCGGCGCGCCTGCTGTGCATTGACGAGATCGACCGACAGGTCCCGCGGCTCGCCGATCGCCGCGCGGATCGCGTTCTTGGTGATCTCGTAAAACGTCACGCGGCTCACCTGCTTGCCGACGAGCGCGCCCTGTTGCTCGAGAATTTCGCGCAGATGCCAGGCGATCGCCTCGCCCTCGCGGTCCGGGTCGGTTGCGAGGATGAGAAACTTCGCCTTCTTCAGGGCCCGGGTGATGGCGCCGACATGGCGCTCGTTCTTTTCGATGAGCCGGTACTGCATCGCGAAGTTGTGATCGGGATCGACCGCGCCTTCCTTCGGCACCAGATCGCGCACGTGGCCATAGGATGCGAGCACCTCGTAGTCCCTGCCGAGGTACTTCTTGATGGTGCGCGCCTTCGCGGGCGACTCGACGATGACGAGATTCTGGCTCATGTCGTGCGGGCGTGGCCGGCGCCTCGAGAAAATTCAGCCGGCCCTGAAAAAAATGAACCGCGGACGGGCCGCGGCGAGCAGAAAAACGCGGGGCGGGAATGCTGCGGAATCAGGCGTCGGATCCTAGTGCACGGCCTCGGCACGTTCATCGAACACGAGGTCTTCCATGCGCGCATATGCTTCTCCCTGCCCGGGCTGGCTGAACAGGACCATCAGCACCACCCACTTCACCTTTTCGATGTCGATGTCGTCCGCTTCCAGGGCCATGAGCCGGTCGATGACGATCTCGCGCTGCGTCGCCGACAGGATGCCAATGTTCTCGAGGTACAGGATGTAGCCGCGGCAGTCGGTGTCGAGCCGCAGCTGTTCGTGGCCGCTGAAAACCCGCATCGCGCGGGCCGTGGCCTCGGCGACGCAATGTTTGCCGTCGGCAAGGCTGTCGAGCCAGTCGAGCGCCCGGCCGATGTCGCCGTCGGCGAACCCGGCCTTTTCCAGTTCCTGCTTCAAAAGATCGCGGCTCGGTTGCGGTTCGAGCTCCGCGTCCATGTAGTTCTCGAAGAGATAAATCAGGATGTCGAGCACGCTTTCTTTCATCTCACCGCCTCGCGTGTATGCGGCCATACAGGCCGCCTGCGCTTGCTTCCACGAGTCCCTTCAGTTCCAGTATGAGAAGCATGGAAGCCACGGCTTCGACCGAAAAATCCGTGCGCTCGGCGAGCGTGTCGATCGAGGCCGGCTCGAAGCCGAGCGCATCTAACAGGATTTTGTAGTCCTTGTCCAATTCATCCGGCGCCATTTCCACGCGCGCCGCCGCCGGCGCCCCGCGGATTTCCCTGAGTGCGCCGGCAAGCGCGGGCAGTTCCGCGAGCACATCTTCCGCGCTTTCCACGAGTTTCGCGCCCTGGCGGATCAGCGCGTGGCAGCCGCGCGTCAGCGGATTGTGAATGGAGCCCGGGATGGCAAACACCTCGCGGCCCTGCTCGCCGGCGAGCCGCGCGGTGATGAGCGAACCGCTGCGCCGCGCGGCCTCGACCACCAGCGTGCCAAGCGCGAGCCCGCTGATGATGCGATTGCGTTGGGGGAAATGCGCGCGGCGCGCGGGCGTGCCGATGGGAAATTCCGACACGAGCGCGCCGTGCGCGGAAATTTCCTCCGCAAGCGCCGCGTGCTCGCGTGGAAAGACCAGGTCGAGGCCGGTGCCGCAGACGGCGATCGTTCGTCCCTCGCCGGCGAGCGCGCCGCGGTGAGCGGCGCCGTCGATTCCCTCCGCGAGGCCGCTCGTGATCGTGAGTCCCGCGCCCGCGAGAAATTCGGCGAAGGCATGCGCGCTCTCGCGGCCGTCGGCGGTCGGATTGCGGCTGCCGACGATCGCAAGCTGCGGATCGGAAAGCACCCCGGGGTCGCCGTCGACGTAGAGCGCAACCGGGGCGCCCGGCGTCTGCGCGAGCAGCGGCGGATAGGCGGGCGAAGTGCAAGGCAGCAGGTGATGGGCCTTGCCTTCGAGCCAGGCGAGGTCTGCATCGACATCGATCGCGCCCAGCGCTGCAATGCGCGCGGCGGGCGTCGCGCCGATGCCGAGCTCGGCAAGGCGTCGCGCCGGGGCCTTCAAGAGCAGCGCCGCACTCCCTGCAGCCGCGATCGCCTGCACGATGAGCGGTATTTCGAGGCCGGCGACGGTCGCGAGGCGCACCCAGGCCGCGGCCTCATCGGCGGCGGGCGCCCGTGGTGCGGCTTCGCGCGGGTCGGTGGACATGGGCCGATTCTATGCGGACGGGGGCGGCCAGCGTCGCCGCCCAGCGTACGCAGGCGCAGAAAAATGAAGGGCCGCGTCGGATCGCTCCGCGCGGCCCTTGCCTTGTCAGGCTTTGACGGACTTACGGATTGCCGACGAGGTCGCCGAGGTGCAGCGGGTGATCCGATTCCATGATCAGGCCGTAGCTCAGGCGCTCGTAGGTCTTGAACACCATGAACGTCCCCACATGCTCATCGGGCAGGCGCACGTTATAGCCGAACGCGCCACGCGTGGGGTCGCGCGCCGCATCGCCGTGCTGGTACACGCCGAGCACGTGACCGGGTTCGAGGCCGTCCGCCGAGCCACGGTTGACCACCACGACCTGGTAGGCGCCGAAATTCGCGACGCCGTCGATGACGGACATGATGATGCCCTTGATGTCATGCCCGGGTGCGTGCGGCACGAAGTCGAGCGGCACGTCCAGCGAATCGCCGATGAGGAGATCGCCGGCGCGAGTCTCGCGGGCCGACTCGGTGAGGGCGAGCTTCGCCGGGCTGCCAGGCCGCATGACGCGGGCGCTCGCCGTATAGATGCCCTGGTAGCCGAGCACGTCTCCGTTTTCCGGATCGACGAGCGGATCGCCGACGTGAACGATGTTGTAGCGGGAGTTCTGCTCGCCGCTGAGATTCATCGCATACACTTCGCTGCCGACGCCCGCGACGATGTGCTGATCGCGCGCCGCCAGCACGTACGGGAGCGTCTTGGTCTGCTCCTTCTCGAGCACCGAAGGCTTCGACATGAAAGCCGCCACGACTTCGTACGGGATCGCCTTGATCGCGTCGGCGAGATCCGTGCCGCGCATCTGCGGCGACATGCGCGCATCGGCGCCGCGCGTGAGCGACACGAGCGGCTGGCCATTCGCGCCGACGCCCAGGCTCAGCGTGTCGCCGGGATAGATCAGGTGCGGATTCTCGATCTGCGGATTCACGTACCAGATTTCCGGCCAGTACCAGGGATCGCGCAGGAACTTGCTGGCGATGTCCCACAGCGTGTCGCCGCGCTGGACGACGTATTTCTGGGGTGCCGACGGATTCAGGACCGGCTGGCTGGCCGGGGCTTCCTCCGTGGCCGTTGCCTCCTCGGCTGGCGCTGCCTGTTCGGCGGGCGCAGGCGGGGCCGTCTCTTGGGCCGGCGGCGGCGGCATGGCGGCCTCGTCACGACTGGCTTTGTCACCGCCGCAGGCGGTGAGAGTCCCAATAATAAGAATAGAGGCGAGCGCCCAGCCCAAGGGTCTCAAGGCGCTTGGCCGCGAGTCGATTCGCGCCGTAACTCGCTGATAATCAAGCATTACGAGCTCCTGCGATGCGATAGGGGCGACCTGAACGACGCTGCTATAATGCCGGCCGACACGGGCGCCGCCGAAACGGAAGTCCACACACAAGGACGGATTGAGGGTTCCGGCGCCAGATAGTCGTCACACACCGACACTAACTTCAGTGCAGACATAAATTTAGCAGCATTTGTGCGGGGATTGCACGAATTATCATCCCCAAGTCCAATGGCCAAACTGACAATCCTCGAATACCCCGACCCCCGGCTGCGCACGCGCGCCGCCCCCGTGACCGTCTTCGACCAGGCCCTCGGGCAGCTGGCCGAGGACATGCTCGAGACTATGTATAACGCCAAGGGCGTGGGGCTGGCGGCGACGCAGGTCAATGTTCACAAACGATTCCTGGTTACGGACGTGTCCGAGGAGCGAAATCAGCCCCTGGTCCTGGTCAATCCCCGGCTGGTGGACCTTGTGGATAAGTCTGTCAGCCAGGAGGGGTGCCTGTCGGTCCCCGGCATTTTCGAGGACGTCGAGCGGGCGCGGCGGATCCGGGTCGAGTACCAGGACTTGCGCGGTGCCCGGCAGGAACTCGAGACCGAAGGGCTGTTGGGGGTCTGCATCCAGCACGAAATCGATCACCTCGAGGGCAAGCTCTTCGTCGATTACCTGTCCGAGCTCAAGCGCGAGCGCATCCGCAAGAAACTCGAGAAGGAACGCCGCCAGCGTCCCGAGCCGGCGGTTCGATCGCGTACGCCCGCGCTCTGACGGGAAATGGGGACATTCCTGATTTTCCGCTAACGCCGCTCTCTGCTCTCGTAAAATCAGGAATGTCCCCATTTCCTCGCCAGCTGCGCGTCGTGTTCGCAGGCACACCCGCCTTCGCCGTGCCGGCGCTCGACGCGCTCATCGAGGCTGGCCACGAAATCTGCGCGGTCTACACCCAGCCGGATCGCCCGTCGGGGCGCGGCCGCAAGCTCACGGCCTCGGCGGTCAAGACCCGGGCGCTCGTGCGCCGGCTGCACATCGAACAGCCTTCATCGATGAAATCGCCGGAATCGGCGGAGCGGCTGAGTTCGCTGACACCCGACGCGATGGTCGTCGTGGCGTACGGGCAGATCCTGCCGCAGGCCGTGCTCGACGTGCCGCGGCTCGGTTGCTTCAACATCCACGCCTCGCTCCTGCCGCGCTGGCGCGGCGCGGCGCCGATTCAACACGCGATTCTCGCGGGCGATCCGCGCACGGGTGTCAGCATCATGCGCATGACACAGGGTCTCGATTCGGGGCCCGTCATCGCGCAGCGCGAGCTTCGCATCGATCCGCAGATGTCGGCCGGTGAGCTGCACGACGCCCTCGCACCGCTCGGCGCTTCGCTGATGGTCGAGGCGCTCGAGCAGGTTGCCGGAGGACACGCAGCGCCACGCGAGCAGAACGCGGGCGATGCGACCCATGCGCCGAAGATCGTGCGCGGCGATGCGCACATCGACTGGAATGCGTCCGCCGAACGGATCGAACGTCAGGTGCGCGCGTACGATCCGTGGCCCGGCGCGGAATCCTCGTGGCGCGGCGGGCCGCTCAAGATCTGGCGCGCGCAAGCACGGGACCGTGCCGTGAATGCACCGGCCGGCGAGATACTGCAGGCGGACGCGGGTGGCATTGAAGTCGCTTGCGGCACCGGCGTACTGGCGCTGCTCGCGCTGCAACTGCCCGGCCGCAACCGCGTTACGGCGGCGGACTTCGTCCACGCACATGCCATGACCGGCGATCGGCTGATTTGAGCCCGACCCGCATGGCCGTCACTGAAGAAGGATCGACCGGCGCCGCATCGCGCGCGGCTGCCGCACGGGTCGTGCACGCCGTCGTCGACGGCGGGCGCAATCTCGATCGCGCGCTCGACGAGGCGAGGAGCGGCCTTCCGCAGCGTGCGCACGCGGAACTGCAGGCCTGGACCTACGGCAGCTTGCGGTGGTGGCCGCGCATCGAACGGCAGCTGGCGGCGCTCAGCGCGCGGCCGCTGGCTGAGCTCGATCGCCTGCCGCTCGCGCTACTCGGCGTCGCCTTGTTCCAGATCCAGCATTCGCCGATTCCGGCGCACGCGATCGTCGACGAATCGGTCGCTGCGACGCGACTCATCGACGCCGCGCGCGCCAGCGGCTTTGTCAATGCGGTCCTGCGCCGCTACCTGCGCGAAAGGCCCGCCATCGACGCGCGCGTGCTCAAGCACCCGGTCGGCCGGTACGCTCATCCGCGGTGGCTGATCGAGATGCTGCAGGACGATTGGCCGGAGGATTTCCAGCACATACTCGACGCCGGCAACGAACATCCGCCGCTTTGGCTGCGCGTCAACGCGCGTCGCCAGCCGGTTGCCGCATTCGAAGAGACACTGGTCGCCGCAGGGTTGTCCGCTGAACCTTCGCCGTTCGTGCCGGGCGCGCTCAAGCTCTCCGCAGCCGTTGCGGTCGATGCCATTCCGGGTTTCGCGGCGGGCGCGGTGTCGGTGCAGGACGCGGGCGCGCAGCTCGCAGCCCTCCTGCTCGACCTGCAAGCCGGACAGCGCGTTCTCGACGCCTGTGCGGCGCCGGGTGGAAAAACGGGCCACATCGCGGAGGCTGCGCCCGGCCTCGCGGAGCTCGTCGCAATCGACAACGATCCGGATCGGGTTGCGCTCATCCGCGAGAATCTCGAGCGGCTCGGCTTGACCGCAAGCCTTGCGGCGGCGGACGCCGCGCAGCCGCGGGACTGGTGGGATGGCCGGCCATTCGATCGAATCCTGCTCGACGTGCCCTGTTCGGCGACCGGTGTCATCCGTCGGCACCCGGATATCAAGGTGCTGCGCCGGCGCGCGGACATCGCCGCCTTCGCCCGCCAGCAATCCACGCTCCTGGCGTCGCTTTGGCCCTTGCTCGTCCCGGGCGGGCGGCTCGTGTACGCGAGCTGTTCGATGCTGCGAGCGGAGAATTCCGCCGTTATCGGCGATTTCGCCGGCCGGCACGCGGACGCCCGCATCGTTCGGCCACTGGCGGTGCCGGCCGGTCTCGGCCGTACACGCGGGACGGAACCGGGACTCTATTTAATAGTCGGTGAGGCGGGCACCGACGGCTTCTATTATGCTTGTCTCGAAAAAACCACGACGACAGTTTGAAAAGCCCACCCATGGCCTGGACGGGGAACAGTCGATGTCGAGCCGCCGACCCGAGATCGCGCCGATGGGTTGGTCTGTGCGCCGTGCTGACGATGGCCGTCGCCGCGATCGGCGCCTATGCGGACCCGCTCACCGGCACCTTCGAACTGCGTAACGCCGCCATCGAACACGACGACCACAGCTATCTGCTGTCCGCGCAGGTGCAGCTGCCGGTCGATGATTCCGTTCGCGATGCGTTGAAGCAGGGCTTGCCGCTCAGGCTCGAACTCGAAGTGGAGGTTTCACGGCCGCGGCGCTTCTGGCCGGATGCGACGCTGGCAACGGCGACCGAACAGTACGAGCTCACCTATCACGCCGTCACCGATCGCTTCCGCGTCGACAAGGGCAGCGATGGCGCGAGCGCGGCGCCGGCGAACGGCGACGCGACTACGTATTCCGACCTCGACAGCGCGCTCGCGGCGCTCGGTAAGATCGACCGGCTGCCGATCGTCGAGCAGGCGGCGGTCGATGACGCACGCCGCTACAACGTGAACGTGCGGGCGACGGTTTCCGTCGGCGACCTGCCGGCGACGTTGAAGCTCCTGATGTTCTGGCGCGAGGACTGGAAGCGCAGCACCGAGTGGTACGCATGGCCCCTGAGCCAATAGACAAGCCTGCGGCGACGGAGCCGCCGGTCATCGAGTCGCTGGCGGGCGAGCCGCCCATCGACGAGACGCCGGCCGTCGACCCGGTGGCCGGGCTGTTCGGCGTCGGCCTCAAGCGGCGCATCGCGATGGTCGTGCAGACGCTGCGCAGATGGGGCGCGTATGCGCTCATCGGCGTCGCGGCACTGCTGTGGCTCATCGGCCTGTTCGCGCTCACCCGTACCGCCGACAACTCCACGGAATTCAGCCACTACCACCCGTGGATCCTGCTCTTCAACGCGGTGCTGCTCGTCGGGCTCCTGGCGGTGCTGACCTACAAGATCACGCAGCTGGTGCGCGAGTACCGCAAGCACCAGCCGGGCTCGCGCCTGAAGGCGCGCACGCTGATGCTGTTCGGCCTGCTCGTCATCGGGCCGCTGCTGATGGTGTATTTCTCGGCGCTCTATTTCCTCAATCGCGGCATCGACAGCTGGTTCCACGTCGAGGTGCGCCAGGGCCTTTCGGATGCGATGGAAGTCAGCCGCAGCTCGCTCAACCTGAGGATGAGCGAGTATCTCGAGCGCACGGAGGATCTCGCCGCGGCCTTCACCCGCGAACCGAACGTTTCGCGCATGGCGCGGCTCGATCACGAGCGGCGCCTGACGGGCGCGAGCGAGCTCACGATCTTCGGACAGCACGGCCGGGTGATCGCGACGAGCGCGGAGCTGCTGTCGGCCGATGCGCCGACGCAGCCCTCCGACGAAATCATGCTGCAGATCCGCCAGGGCCAGCCCTACGCGAGCCTCGATGTGCTGCCGGGCGGCGGCTACGTGATCCGCACGGCCGCTCCGCTATCGCCGGAGGGCCCGGGAAGCGAGCCACGCACGCTGGTCGCGATCTATCCCGTGCCCGAACGCATCGCGCAGCTCACCGACACGGTGCAGCGTGCGTACACACAGTACGGTGAAATGACGTACCTGCGCGAGCCGCTCAAGATCACCTTCGGGTTGCTGCTGACATTGGTCCTGCTGCTCTCGCTGCTCGCCGCCGTTTACGGCGCTTTCTTCTCGGCCCAGAATCTCGTGCGGCCGATCCAGGACCTGGTCGCCGGCACGCGTGCCGTTGCGAAAGGCGACTTCAATACGCGACTACCGCTGACCACGCGCGATGAGATGGGCTTTCTCGTGCATTCGTTCAACGACATGACGCGCCGTCTGTCGCGCGCGCGCGAGGAGACGACGCGCGTTCAGCAGGCGGTCGAAAACGAGCGCGCGAACCTCGCCGCCGTGCTCGCCGGCGTGTCGACGGGCGTGATCAGCCTCGAGGCCGACCGCCGCATCCGTGTCGCCAACCGGGCGGCGGGCACGATTCTCGGCGCGGACCTGGAGGCGGGCGCCGGACAGACGCTCGCCGAGGCCGCAGCCGGTCAACCGCTCGTCGAACAGTTCATCCAGGCCGTCGAGCTCTATCTCGATGCCGGCCAGACGCAATGGCGGGAACAGATCACGCTGCAGGCAAGCTCCGGCCGACGCGTGCTGATGTGCGCCTGCACGACCCTGCTCGGTGAAGACGAGCAGCCCGGCGGCTATGTCATCGTGTTTGACGACATCACGACGCTCCTGCAGGCGCAGCGCGACGCCGCCTGGGGCGAAGTTGCGCGCCGGCTCGCGCACGAGATCAAGAACCCGCTGACGCCGATCCAGCTGTCGGCCGAGCGTATGCGGCGCCGCTTCCGTGGCCGGGTCGAGGGCGAAGACGAACAGGTGCTCGACCGCGCCACGAACACGATCGTGCAGCAGGTCGAAGCGATGAAGCAGATGGTAAACGCGTTCAGCGAATACGCGCGCGCGCCCGATATGAAGATCGTCCGTTTCGACCTGAACCAGCTGGTCACCGAAGTGTCGGACCTTTACCGCGCGCAGGATCCGCGCGTCGCGATCCGGCTCGAACTCGACGCCCGCATGCCGGAAATCGAAGCCGACCGCGGGCGCGTGCGGCAGATTTTCAACAACCTGTTCACCAATTCGCTCGAGGCGCTGGAAGGCCAGGAAAACGGTGCCATCGACGTGGAATCGAAACTCGAGGAATCGCAGGGCACGCGGCTCGCGGAAATCATCGTCTCGGACAACGGCCCGGGTTTCCAGCGGGATCTGCTCGGACAGGTGTTCGATCCGTACGTGACCAGCAAGCCGAAAGGCACGGGCCTCGGCCTTGCGATCGTGAAGAAGATCGTCGAGGAGCACGGGGGCCGCATCGAAGCGGACAACAGGCCGGCGGGCGGAGCGCGCGTGCGCATCCTGCTGCCGGTGAGCGAAGCCGGACGCGCGGCCACAGCGCCGCGCGCCGAGCGCAGTCGAAGTGAAGCGAGGAGGGAACGGGCATGAGCTCACAACGCATTCTGGTGGTGGACGACGAGGCCGACATACGCACTCTCCTCAGGGAGATCCTCTCCGAGGAGGGTTACGAGGTCGACGTCGCCGCCGACGCCGGACAGGCGCGGACGTCGCGGGCGCGGCAAAGCCCGGACCTGTGCCTGCTCGACATCTGGATGCCGGATACGGACGGCATCACGCTCTTGCGCGAATGGTCGCGCGGCCAGGGGCTGGAGTTTCCGGTCGTGATGATGTCCGGTCACGGCACCGTGGAGACGGCGGTCGAGGCGACGCGGCTCGGCGCTTTCGATTTCGTCGAGAAGCCGCTGTCGCTCGCAAAGCTCCTGCGCACGGTCGAGCGCGCGCTCGACCTCGGCAAGCATCGCAAGCATTCGGCGCGCGTCGCGCTCCCGACACTGCTCGCGCCGGTCGGCAAGAGCCGCACGATGCTGGCGCTGCGCGAGCAGGTCCAGCAGGTCGCGCCGCATTCGGCGCCGGTGCTCCTCGTCGGGGAAGCCGGCACGGGACGGGAAGCATTCGCGCGCTACGTGCACGCGCGCAGCGCCCGTGCCGACAAGCCGTTCGTGATGGTGGTTGCCGGCAATCTCTCGGATGCGACCGCGGAAGCCCAGTTGCGCGGCCGCGAGAGCGACAAGGGAATCGAGCCAGGCTTCTACGAACTGGCCGCGGGCGGCACGCTCTTCATCAACGGTCTCGATGACCTGTCGCCGGTGGCGCAGCGCCTGCTCGCCGCGAACCTCGAGGCGGGCTCGTTCACCCGCGTGGGCGGCAGGGAGCCGGCCGCGCTCGATGTGCGCATCCTGAGCTCGGCGCAGCCGACCCTCGAACAGCGATCCTCGCCGGAGCCCTTCCGGCGCGATCTCATCTCGCAGCTCAACGTGCTCACGCTCAGGGTGCCGCCGCTGCGCGAGTACGCCGAGGACGTGCCGGAACTCCTGCGCCACTACGTCGACCGGCTGGCCGATACCGAAGGGCTGCCGCTCAGGCGCTTCAGCGTCGCGGCGCAGAACCGCCTTCGCAACTATCCCTGGCCCGGCAATATCCGCGAGCTGCGCAATCTCGTGCAGCGCCTGCTGATCCTCGGCGGGAGCGAGGACATTTCACTCGAGGAGATCGAGCGCGAGGTGGCGACGCAGACGGCGCAATCCGAGCCGCTGGTGAAACAGGATCTGCTCGCGATGCCGCTGCGTGAAGCGCGCGAGCACTTCGAGCGCGCCTACCTGCAGCAGCAGCTGCAGCTCTGCAACGGCAAGGTCGGCCAGCTCGCGAAGCGCGTCGGCATGGAGCGCACGCACCTCTACCGCAAGCTCCGCTCCCTCGGCGTCGATTTCAGGAATCTCGGCGAGGACTGATTTTCCGCGGTGCGCGCTCAAGGGCGGCTGCGGCTCGCCGATATCCTGTGGGCTTGCTCCAAGGGAAGCCCACATGGCAAGGATACTGCTGGCCGATGACGACACGCGAGTGCGCGAAGCGGTTGCGGCCATCCTGGAAGATGCGGGGCACGAAGTGCTGCAGGCGCTCGACGGCGACCATGCCCTGAAATCCTTTCGCGCAAGGCCCGTCGACGTCGTCGTCTGCGACCTCTTCATGCCGGGCAAGGACGGCCTGGAAACCATCCAGGAACTGCGCAAGCTGGCCCCCGGCGTCAAGATCCTCGCGATGAGCGGCAGCGGCTTCAATGGTGCCGTCGACATGCTGCGAACGGCGCTGCATCTCGGCGCAATCGAGGTGCTCGGCAAACCCGTGCGGCGCAAGCACCTGCTGGCGGCCGTCGATCGCCTGCTCGAGAAGGCCCGCGGCTGAACGGTCAGTCGCCGACGCGAATGACGATCGCGTCGACTTCAGCCTCGGCGAGGCGCCGGCGGAGCTTGTTGAGCTCCTTGAGATCGGTTACCGGGCCGATGCGCACGCGGTGCCAGGTGTCGCTGTCGACGGATACTTTTTGAATCGTCGCCTCGATGCCCTGTAACGCGAGCTGGGCGCGCACGCGATTCGCGTCGCCTGGATTCTTGTAGGAACCCGCCTGCAGCACGTAGGTGCCCGGGCGCTCGATCGGCGCGGTGCCGCCCTCCGGGCCGACGCCTTTCTCCTTCTTCTCGGGCACGACGACTTCGAATTTCGGCAGCATGTCGTAGAAGTCGAACTTGCCGTCCTTGTCGTCCGCGGAATCCTCATCGCGGGGCTGCGCGCGGCCGGCTGCGGCGGGGCGCGGCACCTCGGCTTCGTGACGGCTTGCCACGCGGTCGTAGATATAGATGCCCGCCGCGACGATGAGCCCGATGCCGAGGCCCAGGATGAATCCGCCGGTGCTGCCATCGCCGCGCCGCGCCGACCTCGATTTGTAGTCCCTTGCCATGGCTTGACCTACATGCTGTCGGGCGCGGAGACGCCGATCAGGCCGAGCCCGTTCGCGATCACCTGGCGCAGCGCCTGGATGAGAAGGAGTCGGGCGTTTCGCAGGGCGGCGTCCTCGACGATGAAGGTGTGGGCGTTGTAGTACGTGTGGAAGTCATTGGCGAGTTCGCGCAGATAGTGCACGAGCATGTGCGGCGCGCGCAGGGCCGCCGCCTGGCCGATCACTTCCGGGTAGCGCATGAGGGACTTGATGAGTGCGAGTTCATGGTCGTTCGCCAGCAGCGCGAGATTCGTGCGCGCATCGGCAGCATCGTAGACGAGGCCCCGGTCGACCAGCTGCCTGAGGACGCTCGCGACGCGCGCATGCGCATACTGGATGTAGTACACCGGATTGTCGTTCGAGCGCGTCTTCGCGAGCTCGAGGTCGAAGTCGAGGTGCTGGTCGTTGCCGCGCATCACGTAGAAAAAGCGCGTCGCATCGTTGCCGACCTCGGTCCTCAGGTCACGCAGCGTGACGAACTCGCCGGAGCGCTTGCCCATGGAGACCTGCTGGCCGCCGCGATAGAGGGCGACGAACTGGATCAGGCGCACCTCGAAGCAGTCAGCAGGCTCGCCCGCGGCTTCGAGGCTCGCGCGCGTGCGCGTGATGTAGCCGTGGTGATCGGCACCCCAGACGTACAGCAGAAGTTCGAAGCCGCGCTTGCGCTTGTTCATGGCATACGCGATATCGGACGCGAAGTAGGTCTTCTGGCCGTTCTCCCGCACGACCACCCGATCCTTCTCGTCACCGAAGGCCGTGGAACGGAACCACCAGGCGCCGTCCTTCTGGTAGAGGTGGCCGGACTTGCGCAGCGTGTCGAGCGCAAGGTCGACCTCGCCCGATTGCGCCAGGCTCCGTTCGGAAAACCAGGTGTCGAAGGTCACGCCGAATTCGGCGAGGTCCGCCCGGATTCCATCCTGCATCTGGCCGAGTGCGTGATCGTAGATGTCGCGCCAGGCGCCTTCGCCGATCAGCTCCCGGGCGCGAGCGATCACGGCATCGATGTACTCGTCTTCGTTGCCGGCGGGGGCATCGGGCGGAAGTCCCTGGAAGACCTGGGCGGCGGGCCGCTGGAATTTCCCGCCAGCCTTCGCACGCAGGTCCTGAGCAATGGGTTTCAGGTAATCGCCGCGATAGCCGTTCGAGGGAAACGTCAGCGTCTCTCCGCCCTGCTCGAGGTAGCGCAGCCAGACGCTCGCCGCGAGGATTTCCATCTGCCGGCCGGCATCATTGATGTAGTACTCGCGGTGCACCCGGTTGCCTGCGGCCTCGAGGAGGTTGGCGAGGCTTGCGCCGTAGGCCGCGAGACGGCCGTGCCCGACGTGGAGCGGCCCGGTGGGATTCGCCGAGACGAATTCGACGTTGACCGACTCGCGGGTGGCGTGCCCACCGCGGCCGTATGCCGCCCCTTGTTCGACGATGGCCGCGAGCGCGTCGCTGTTCGCGCCGCGCGCGAGGAAAAAATTGATGAACCCGGCGCCGGCGATTTCCGAGCGCGCGATGATCGCGTTCGGCGGCAGCTTCGCGATGATGGCGGCGGCGAGATCCCGCGGCTTGCAGCCCGCCGGCTTCGCGAGCCGCAGGGCGAGGTTGGTCGCGAAATCGCCGTGCGCCGGATCCTTGGTGCGATCGACCTCCGCGAGCGTGTCTCGCGGCAAGTTGAATTCGGGACCGAGGGCGGCCAGCGCTTCGGTCAGCAGGCGTTGTATCTGGGCTTTCAAGGGCTCACACGCGACGAGGGGACGGGTCCATTTTCGCATATTCCCGCGTGCCGATTGGCCGCGAAAAGGCTTCTAGAGCACTTCGGCCGGGTCCACCTCGAGCGACCAGCGGAGCTTGCCGCGCTTCAGCGCATCGATGCGCGGCACCCAGCCGTCGAGGAACGACTGCAGCGCGCCGCGCGATGCGCACTCGACGAGGAGCTGCGCCCGATAGCGGTTGGCCTTGCGGGGCATCGCCGCAGGCGCCGGGCCCAGCAATTCGATGCCGGCCGGCACGCGGCCGGCCGCCCGCCGCGCGGACGCGAGGAATTCCTCGGCGGTCGCGAGCTGCGTGGATTCCGCACGCAGCAAGGCCAGCCGGCGAAAGGGCGGCCAGCCCGATTCCCGCCGCTCCTCGAGCGCGGAGCGGGCAAAGCCGGCGTAGCCGTGCGCGATGAGCTGCGTCAGCAGTGGCTGGTCCGGGAACAGCGTCTGAATCAGGACTTCGCCCGGGCGCTCGGCGCGCCCGGCCCGGCCGGCCACCTGGGTGATCGTCTGCGCGAGCCTTTCCGCGGCCCGATAGTCGGCGCTGAAAAGACCCTGGTCCGCATCGAGCACGACGACCAGAGTGACGTCCGGAAAATGATGCCCCTTGGTGAGCATCTGCGTGCCGACGAGGAGGCGTGCTTCGCCCGATGTCACGCGGTCGAACGCTGTCTGCATTTCACCCTTGCGGCTCACCGAATCGCGATCGAGGCGCACGATCGGCGCCGACGGGAACAGGCGCGCAAGCGTCTCTTGCAGCCGCTGCGTCCCCTGGCCGACCGGTTTCACCGCACCCTGGCACGATCCGCACAGCGCCGGAATCCTTTCCTCCGCCCCGCAGTGATGGCAGCGCAGGCGCCCGGATGCGAGGTGCACCGTCATGCGTGAATCGCATTGCCGGCATGGCGCCATCCAGCCGCAGGTCGTGCAGAAGAGCGCCGGTGCGTAGCCGCGTCGATTCAGGAACACGAGCACCTGCGCGTCGCGGCCGAGGTGTTCACGGATGGCGGCAAGCGTAGGCGTCGCAAGTCCCTGCTCCGTGGCGTGCGCGCGCAGATCGACCACGCGCTCGACCGGCGGGCGCGCCGATCCTGTGCGCGTCGGCAGGCGAAGCAGCCGGTAGCGGCCCTGGTCGGCATTCGCGAGCGTTTCGAGCGAGGGCGTCGCCGAGCCGAGCACGACCGGGATCTTGAGGCGCTGCGCCCGTGCCACCGCAAAATCCCGGGCGGAATAGCGGAATCCTTCCTGCTGGCGGTACGAGGCGTCGTGCTCCTCGTCGACCACGATGAGGCCCAGGCGAGCGAGCGGCGCCAGTACGGCGGAACGGGTACCGATGACGATCGGCGCCTCGCCGGAACGCGCCTTGCGCCAGGCCTCGAAGCGCTCGCCGTCGCTCAGGGCCGAGTGCAGGACGGCAATCTCCGTCGTGAAGCGTTCGCGAAAGCGCGTGAGCAGCTGCGGCGTGAGGCTGATTTCCGGAACAAGCACGAGCGCCTGCTGCCCGCGACGCACGACCGTCTCGATGGCGCGCAGGTACACCTCCGTCTTGCCGCTGCCGGTGACGCCGAAAATCACGTGCGCGGTAAAGTCCCCGAGCGATGCGGTAATCGCATCGAGCGCCGCCTGCTGGTCGTCATTGAGAGCGGGGCCGGCGGCGATGGCGAGGGGTCGTCCGTGCGGAACGACGGCTCGCTGCTCGACCAGTTCGATCCACCCGCGCCGCGCGAGCTCGCGCACGGATTCGCGCCAGGCACCCAGCTCATCAGCGCGGATCGCGCCTTCCGCAAGCAGCCGCGTGAGCAGCGAATTCTGACGCCTGGCCTTTTTCGCCGTCGCCGCGATCCCTTGGCCCAGACCCTCGTCGGTGATGCGCCAGCTCTGCGTGACCTCGAGGAGCGCGGCCCCTCGCCGCAGGGTCGCCGGCAACGCGGCCGCCAGCACTTCACCGACAGGATGATGGTAGTAGCGCGCCGCCCAGAGCAGCAGCTCGAACGTGTCGGCGTCGAACAGCGGTTCCGCATCGAGAACCGCGTCGGCCGGACGCAGCTTCGACCTGGCGATGGCGGGCTCCGTCGCGATCGCGGTGACGATTCCGATGGCACGCCGCCGGCCGAAGGGCACTTGCACCCGCACTCCGGGCTGCACCGGATGACGGCCCGGGACTTGCGGCGCCCAATAGTCAAAAACATGTCGTAGCGGCGTATCGATGGCGACTTTCAGGACGCGTGCATTCGTCATCGCGCGGCCCGCGGGCAATATGTCCACAAATCCTGTGGATAACACTGTGGACGATGACGGTTGAATGCGTGCAAGTGTGCGCCCGCCCGGACAATCGTGTTCCGCTGCTGAAAAAACGCGCACACCGGGTTGCGCGCGGCGTCACATTCTCACATGGACGCAGCCGCCGGCATCCTAAGCCGATGATTCGTTTTCGATTTTGTCCGCAGGCCGCCTGTCAACGAGCTGCACACGGCCCCGTTATAGCTCGCATTGTGGGCGAGTCTCGTGTCCATCGAAGCTTCGATGCTACGCTCGGGCGCCTTCGATCGGCGGCGGGCACTCAAGGGAGCTGGCTCTGGACGCGGCGCGTGAACTCGAAAGATTTCTGGCGAGTGTCGAGAGGCGTGCCTTCAAGATCGCCCAGATCGCCGTCCGGGACAGCGAGGACGCGCTCGACATCGTGCAGGACGCCATGCTGCAACTCGCGCGCCGCTACGCTGGCAGGCCCGCGGGCGAGTGGAAGCCGCTCTTTCACCGGATCCTGCAGAACCGGATCCGCGACTGCCAGCGGCGGCGCATGGTGCGGTCGAAAGTCTTCGCGTGGCTGCCGGTGCGGCAGAACGCGGAGGGCGAGGACTACGAGGATCCGGTCGCCCTGGCGCCATCGCAGGAGCCCGGACCCGGTGAGCGGGTCATGATGAGCGGAGCGCTCGAAGCGCTGGAGACGGCCGTGCAGGCGCTGCCCGCGAGACAGCAGCAGGCCTTTCTGCTCAGGAACCTCGAGGGTCTCGACGTCGCGGATACGGCGACGGCGATGGGATGCTCCGAGGGCAGCGTCAAGACACACTACTTTCGCGCCTTGCAGGCCCTGCGCGAAGCGTTGGGAGAGCACTGGTGAGTGAAGAGAACGACAGCAAGACCCGGGACTTCGAGCGGCGCAGCCGCGAAGCGCTGACGCAAGGCGCCGAGGGCGTGAGCGCCGAGATTCGATCGCGGCTTGCGCAGGCCCGGTTCCAGGCAGTCGAAGAGGCGCGCCAGCCGACGACCCCCCGATGGATTCGCGGGCTGGTGCCTGCCGGCGGGCTCGCGGCCGCTGCCGCCGTGGCGCTCCTGGCGTGGCGCGGAGTTACCGTCGGCGACGGTCGCTTGCCCATCGATTCCGGCCACGGGGACCCGCTGGAGGTGCTCGCCATGGCGGACGACTACGAACTCCTGGAGAACGACGTCGAGTTCTACCAGTGGCTCGACAGCGAGCCAGACGTGCAGTCGGTCGCGGACCTTGCGGGCGCGGGCTGACGATCGTGCGGAGCCGGCGTGCGCTTGTTGCAGCCGCCGCCCTGTGGGCGCTGCCGCCGCTCGCCTGGAGCGCGGATCCGCCGCCGGCCGACGACGAGTTCCTGGAGTTTCTCGGCAGCACCGACAGCGACGACCCGCAATTCAATGACTTCATGGCTTCGGGCGATGTCGACGCGGTATTGGAAGACAGCAAGGAAGGGAGCAAGGAAGGGAACAAGACACAGCCGGCGAGCGACGCGAAACCGGCGAACAAGGTGACGAGCGATGCTACGTAGACTGCAATGGGTCCTGCTGGCGGCCGTCGTGCTCGGCGCCGCGCCCGCTTTCGCCGAGGATGCGGCGGCTGCCGGCGTGCCCTGGAGTTCGCTGCCGCCCGCCGAACAGAAAGTGCTGGCGAGCCAGCACGAGAAATGGGATTCCCTGCCCCCCGCGCGCCAGCAGGCGCTCGAGCGCGGCGCGTCGCGCTGGCTCGCGATGACGCCCGAGCAGCGCGGGCATGCGAAACAGCGCTTCGAGCGCTGGAAGAGCCTCTCGCCCGACGACCGGCAGCTCATCCACAACCGCTGGCAGAAATTCCGCGACCTGCCGCCCGCCGAACAGGAGCGGGTCCGCAAGGCCTTCAAGCGCTTTCACGACATGACGCCCGAGCAGCGCCAGCGCCTGCGCGAAGCCTGGGGACGCTGGCGCGAGCTCTCGCCCGAGCAGCGCGCGATCATCCGCGAACGGCTGCGGGAGCGGCGCCAGCAGCGGGGCGGCTGACCTGCCGCGCGATTGACGGTGCATTTGCACCGTGTTCTAGTCCCGGCAATGATCCCGCTCCGACGCGACACCGGCCGTGCGCTGGGCGTCGTCATCGTCATCCTGCTGATCATCGCCGTCATCGGCGCGCTGCTGCCGCCGTTCTTCACCGACGGACGCTGCACGAGGGAATTCGACGCGCGCACGCAGTCGGTGGAAAACCTTCGCGCGGAACTGGCAACCGCCGACAGGGCCCGCGCTTATCTCGCCGCGCACGCTCTGCCGTTCGCCGAGATTTCCTCCGAGGAGTGCCGGCATTCACCGCCGCGAGGCGTCGAGTATTGCGGCGACGGGCCGATTCTGCTGACCCGCGTGCAGACGGACATGCAGCCCTTCAGGATCCTGAGTGCGCCCATGCTCGGCCTTGAATTCTACTGGGCGCGTTAGACTGTCGCCGGCGTCGCTCATCGAACCTCAAGCCCAGGATCCATACATGGCGCAAAAGCTGTCGCGCAAACGCTACCTCTGGCTCCTTGCCATTGGCTACCTCGTGATCTGGGCGCTCCTTGCCATCAATCCGCTCTATCGATCCGACTGGCTGCTCGAGAACGCGCTCATTTTCGTCGGCATCGGCGTGATCGTCGCGACCTACAAACCGCTGCCCCTGTCGCGCGTGTCGTACACGCTGATCTTCGTTTTCCTCTGCCTGCACACGATCGGCGCGCACTACACCTACGCCGAGGTGCCGTACGACGCGTGGCTCAAGTCGCACGTCGGCACCAGCATCGGCGACCTCACCGGCGCGCATCGCAACTACTACGACCGGCTCGTGCATTTCTGCTACGGGCTGCTGCTCGCCTATCCGATTCGCGAGGTGTTCCTGCGGGTCGCGAACGTGAAGGGCTTCTGGGGCTACTTCCTGCCGCTCGACCTCACCATGTCGACCTCGATGCTCTACGAGCTCATGGAGTGGGGCGCGGCCGAGATCTTCGGCGGCAACCTCGGTCCGGCATTCCTCGGCACGCAGGGCGACGTCTGGGACGCACAGAAGGACATGGCCTGCGCTTCACTCGGGGCGCTCATCGCGATGTTCATCACGGCGGCCATCAACAGCGTGTATCAGCGCGACTTCGCGCGCGAGTGGGCCGACTCGCTGCGGGTGCGCGGCAAGAAGCCGCTCGGCGAAGAGGAATTCCTGCGCATGACGGCCGGGAAGAAATAGCCGCCGCGCGAGCCTCGGCGCCCTAGTCTTTCCAGGTTCGCCCGAGCGTCTTCAGCTTCTGCTTCCAGCCGACGCGCTCATCGGAAAGGGCGTCGAGGAAATCGGCGAGCCGGCGCGATTTCACGATGGTGTAGAAGGTCACGGCCGTCGTGAGCCCGAGCACGGCCAGAAAGAAAACAATACGCCAGCTGAGCGGGCGATCCGCATCGGCAATCAGGTTCATGCCGAGAAAGCCCGTCGCCACCGTGCCGATGAGGCCGAAGATCGTGACGACCGTGAGCCTCAGGATGGTATTCGCCTGGCGGCGCACGCTGTCGGTGTCGAGGTATTCATTCATGTCCTCGACCTCGGCCCGTACTTCCTGGTAGATCTCGTCCGTGCCGAGCTGGCGCGTCAGGCGCCGGAAGATATCGCGCGCGATCGCCTGGTTCGATACCTCGTGGAACCAGTAGCGATGCGTGAAGCGAAGGAAGATCTCCATCGCGAAGCGGATCGCGCGCTTGAACTGGCGCACGGAGTTGAGGTCGTCGATCTCGAGCCGGTTCATCGCGACCGCGAGCTCGTCGGACATCGAAACGAGCGCCGCCTTGTGGAAGTGCGCGATGAGGAACAGCAGGAAATACTGGTGGCGGAACTGCCCCATCATCCCCGTTTCCCGGCCGGCGAAGAAATAGTCGTCGGCGCTGCCGACCACGGCCAGGATCTGCCCGGTGCAGATGAGGCGCGTATCGCCCGAGAATGCCGCGCCCGCGCGGCCCCAGAAGCGATCGTCGCAGTAGTCGGCTTCGAAGCTCTCGAGGTAGCGATTGGAGTAGGGCGACGCTTCGCGCTCGCCGGGCCGCGTGCCGAGTCCGAGGCGCGCGAAGTCGCCGCGCGACATGCGCGTCGGGTCGTCGACCGCGAGGTACGCCATGATCGGCATGCGGTAATACTCGAGCTGCCGGTAGCGCAGCGGCCCCACCTGGCCCGGGTATTCGAGAATCAGCGGCTTCAGCAGGTATTCCCAATGCGATGCGATGGCCGGCGAACGGTATTTCTTGACGTGCTCGAGGTACTTCGAGCGCGCGTCATAGTCCGACGCGGCAAGTACATTGCCGTTCGCATCGAGCCACTCGACGCCGCGCGGGCAATTGCCGCCGCGCAGCTGCGCGTCCCAGAACGCCGGATAGGCGCGGCCGAAACGAAACAGGGTGTCCTGCACCCGGTCGAGCGTGAGATTGTCGGCGTGCAGTTCGAACTGCAGGATTGCGATGTCGGCGTCGAGGAAGAAGTAGAGATCCGCGTGCGTCACGGAGAAATCGATGCGCTCGCCGTCGTCGTAGGTGACGCGCGTCTTCGCGATGTCGGTGCGGCGAAAGACGTGGATGCTCGGCTCCCCGTGCCGCTGCGAGGCCTCCTGTCCGACGGTCGAGCCGTAGAGGAAGCGCTGCACGTACGGCAGGAAAGTGACGAACTCCTTGTAGTGCCGTTCCTGGAAGACCTGCGGATCGCCGTAGAGCTCGTCGCGGACGTTGCGCCAGGGATTGGTCCCGCCGCATTCGCCGAGCGCTTCCCAGTGCCTTTGCACCTGCACTCCGGCCTTGAGCGGCATGAGCTGCACCGGCCAGAGCACGATCTGGCGGAAGTGGCGGACCATGGTGGGGGCGTCGGTCAAGCAGGTGCCGGTGTTGGATTACTGGGGATTTCGCCCTGTGATCTTATGCGCCCGGTCGCCTGTGCGAAATCCCCAGTAATCCAACACCGGCACCGGATTCACCGGCACCGGATTCAGCCGATGGCCTTGACCGCGTGAATGAGTTCGGCGACCGCCTTCTGGCCGTCGCCGTAGAGCATGCGGGTCTGGTCGAGGAAGAAGAGCGCGTTCTCGATGCCGGAGAAGCCCGCGCCCTGGCCGCGCTTCACGACGATGACGTTCTTCGCCTTGTCGGCGTTCAGGATCGGCATGCCGTAGATCGGGCTCGACTTGTCGGTGCGGGCCACGGGGTTCACCACGTCGTTTGCGCCGATGATGAGCGCGACGTCCGCCGTCTCGAACTCGGCATTGATCTCATCGAGGTCCGAGATCAGGTCGTAGGGGACGCCCGCTTCCGCGAGCAGCACGTTCATATGCCCGGGCATGCGGCCCGCGACCGGATGGATGGCGAATTTCACCGTCACGCCCCGATCGACGAGGAGCTGCGTCAGTTCCCACACCTTGTGCTGGGCCTGGGCGACGGCCATGCCGTAACCCGGGACGATGATCACCTTCTGGGCAAAGGCCATCATGACGCCGACGTCCGCCGCCTCGATCGGCTTCATCGAACCAGTGACCGTACCGCCCGCCTGCGCGGTTTCACCGAAATTCGAGAACAGCACATTGCCAAGCGAGCGGTTCATCGCGCGGGCCATGAGCTGCGTGAGCAGCGTGCCGGCCGAGCCGACCACGGTGCCGGCGATGATCATGGCGGCGTTCTGCAGCACGAAGCCTTCGAAGCCGACCGCCAGGCCGGTGAGGGCGTTATAGAGCGAAATCACGACCGGCATGTCCGCGCCGCCGATCGGCAGCGTCATCGCGACGCCAAGCACGAGAGCAAGCGCGAAGAAGAGGGCGACCAGCGCCATCGTTTCGACCGGCAGCGTGAGGACACCGAGACCCGTCAGCACGATCAGCAGGCCATTGACGAGCACCGCGAGCAGCAGCAGGCCGTTGACGAGCTTCTGGCCCCTGAAGCGGAACGACTTGTTGATGAGCCCCTGGAGCTTGCCGAAAGCGATCATGCTGCCGCTGAAGGAGACGGTGCCGATGATGGCGCCGACGACGGCGAGCGAGATGGCGGCCCGCGAGTGCGTTTCACCGCCGAGGAGCTCCACGGCTGCGATGGCCGCGGCCGCGCCGCCGCCCATGCCGTTGTAGAGCGCGATCATCTGCGGCATGTCGGTGACGGCCACGCGCTTGCCGGTCCACCAGGCGAGTATGCCGCCGAGGAAGATCGCGCTGACGATGAGGATGTAGTTCGCCGTGATCAGCGGATCGATGAAGGTCACGAGCGTCGCGACCAGCATGCCCCAGCCCGCCCAGACGATGCCGCTCTTGGCGGTCACGGGCGAGCTCATGCGCTTCAGGCCCATGATGAAGAGGAAGGCCGTCAGCAGGTAGCTCGCGTCGACGATGCCCTTGGCGACTTCGGGGGAGAAGAAGCCATTCATTTCTTCTTCCCTCCGCTCGCCTTGAACATCTGCAGCATGCGTTCGGTCACGACGTAGCCGCCGACCGCGTTGCCGGCGGCGAGGAAGACGCCGATGAAGCCGACGACGCGCCCGATGGTCGTGTCAGCGGATCCGAGCGCGACCATGGCGCCCACGAGCACGATGCCGTGCACGAAGTTCGAGCCCGACATCAGCGGCGTGTGCAGGATGACCGGCACGCGCGCGATGACCTCGTAGCCGGTGAAGGCCGCGAGCATGAAGATATAGAGTGCGATTACGCCATCGATCATGTGCCACCCAGCGCCTTGCGCGTCGCTTCGTGCTTGATTTCCCCTGCGTGCGTGACGCAGGATTGCGCGAATACCTCGTCATTCCAGTCGATCTTGAGCTCGCCCCTGTCGATGGCGGGCTTCAGCAAATTGAAGAGGTTGCGCGCATACATTTCACTCGCGTGATACGCCGCCGTGCTCGCGAGGTTGAGCGGCCCGACGATCCGCACGGAGCCGGCCTTGACCGTTTCGCCCGCGCGTGTGAGCTCGCAGTTGCCGCCCTGCTCGGCGGCGATGTCGACGATCAGCGCGCCCGGCTTCATGCGCTCCACGGCCGCGCGCGAAATGATGATGGGCGCTTTGCGGCCCGGGACCGACGCCGTCGTGATCACGGCATCGGCCACGGCGATCCGCGCATCCAGCGCTTGCTGCTGTTTCGCCTTTTCTTCCGCCGTGAGCTCGCGCGCGTAACCGCCCGCGCCTTCGGCCGACACGCCCGTTTCGACGAACTTCGCGCCGAGCGATTTCACCTGTTCGCGCGTCGCACTGCGGACGTCGTACGCTTCGACGACGGCGCCGAGACGTTTCGCCGTTGCGATCGCCTGCAGGCCCGCGACTCCGGCGCCGATCACGAGGACCTGGGCGGGCCGGATCGTGCCGGCGGCCGTGGTCAGCATCGGGAAGAACCGGTCGAGGAGCGATGCGGCGATCAGCGCCGCCTTGTAGCCCGCGACCGCAGCTTGCGAGGACAGCGCGTCCATCGACTGGGCACGGGAGATGCGCGGGATCAGTTCCATCGCGAGGCTCGTAATGCGCCTGGCCTGCATGGCGCGGACTTCCTCGAGCTTGGCGTGCGGCTGCACAAAGCCGACGAATACAGCGCCTTCCTTGAGCCGCGAGATCTCATCGAGGGTGGGCGGCGCGACTTTGACCAGCACGTCCGCCTGTGACAGCACGGCAGCCGCGTCGCCCGCGAACTCGGTGTTCTTGTAGAGCGTGTCCGGAAACTGGGCGCTGGCCCCGGCATCCTTCTGGACGAGCACGCGCGCCCCGAGGGCTGCGAACTTCTGGGTGACCTCTGGCACGAGCGCAACACGCGTCTCGTTGGGTGCAGTTTCCTTCACCACGCCAATCGTGATTGGCACGTTCAGCCTCCGGGAGTCGGCGCCAGGCAGGCGCCGGAGTGTGATTCGATTCGAAGTATTCGGCGGGTCCTGCGGCAGGGCGTCGATATTAATCCAGCAAGTCGCTATGGCATTGAATTATTGCATATTCCTGCCGTATCTTACATGAAGGACAGGCGCCCCTGCCCGGTTCAACGGAGCCTTGAGACGACGATGTTCTCGACGATCGACCCGCTGCATGCCATCGACGCGCGCGACAGTTTCATCGTGCGTTCGCGGGCGGCTGCGGGTCTCTCGCAGCAGGTGTTGCGCACGGACGTCGCCGGCATGCCGCTCGAGTGGATCGACTACAAGGAGGCGGCGCGCCTCTATCACATGGGCCAGGTGGCGTACGCCTGCGGGTCGACGCTCTACTCGCTCTTCGGCGGGACGAACGCGCGCAGCGGCTTGCGCACGCGGGTCGAGGTGAACTCGATCGTCGCGACCATCGGCCACACCCATAACCCCGGCAACACGCGCGCGGACTACACGCCGCCGCTCAACAACCAGACGCTGTTTCGCCGCGACGCGTATCTGTGCATGTATTGCGGCATGCGGTTCCCGTCGGCGCAGCTCTCGCGCGACCACATCCGGCCTTTCAGCCAGGGGGGCACCGACACCTGGAACAACGTGGTCACCGCCTGCCGCCGCTGCAACAACGCGAAGGCATCACGCACGCCCGAGCAATCTGGAATGGAACTGCTGGCCGTGCCGTTCACGCCGACCTACGCCGAATACATCTTCCTGAAGGGCCGGCGCGTCCTGGCTGACCAGATGGAATACCTGCTGGCGCATTTCCCGCGCCATAGCCCGCTGCACGACCGCATCCAGCGCTGGCTCAGTTGACGAGCGCCACCGTCGCGCGCGCCGGTTGAAAAGACGCTGATGGGACCGCGCGAGGGGTCGATGCTGATCGCGGTGACGATCACGTCCTGGTTCGCGGCGGCGGCCGGCACGTCCGTCGCGTGCGTGATATCGCCTTGCACGTAGTGCAGCCGGTCGTTCGGGATCGGCTCTTTGGGGGCGCGCCGCGACATGCCCGTGACCGTATGGCCGCGTGCGAGAGCCAGCCGGACCGTCTCGAGCCCGACACCGCTGGTGGCGCCGATCACCAGGATTCGAAGCGGCCGTCCCGCCGTGTTGCCGGCCAGGGAAGATAGACGGCAAGCGCTAGGATCAGAACGATGCCGCCGATCCATGACAGGGTCCGCCTCAGTGCACCCGCCATTCGCATGCTCCTCGAGGTATTTGGCAGCCTGATGTTACCCGCCGGCGCGGGCGGCCGGTAAACTGCCGGCCCATGCTGTACCTCGTCGACGCGTCGTATTTCGTCTTTCGCGCGTACTACTCGATGCCCCCTTCGATGGCGGATGCGGACGGCAATTCGACCCATGCGCTCTACGGCTTCGCGCGCTTTCTCGGCGACCTGCTGGAAGAGGTCCGGCCCGAGCACATCGCCATCGCGTTCGACGAGAGCCTCGAAACCTCGTTCCGCAACAAGATCTATCCCGCGTACAAGGCGAACCGCGAGCCGGCGCCCGAAGACCTGAAGCGCCAGTTCGAGCTCTGCCGCGAAGTCTGTTCGTACCTGGGGCTCGCGGGCTTCTCGAGCGATGAATACGAGGCGGACGACATCATCGGCACGCTCGCGGTGCGCATGCGCGAGCGCGGGCTCAAGTCGACGCTGGTCACGCGCGACAAGGACCTCGCGCAGCTGGTGCGCGACGGCGACATCTTCTGGGACTATTCGGGCCGCGAAAAATATCACTACCACGACATCGCCGACCGCTTCGGCGTCGTGCCGGAACGCATGGCGGACTACCTCGCGCTGACGGGCGACAGCGTGGACAACATCGCGGGCGTCCCGGGTATCGGCCCGAAGACGGCCGCGGCGATATTCGGCGAGTTTCGCTCGCTCGAGGATGTCTACGACAATCTCGAGCGCGTGGCGGCGCTCAAGGTGCGCGGCGCGGCGCAGCTGCCGGCCAGGCTGCGCGAGCACCGCGAAGCCGCGTTCCTCGCCCGGCGGCTGACCCTGATCGCCTGCGACATGCCGATCGTCGCCGGGGTCGCGGATCTCGCGCGCCGCGCGCCGGACGTCGGTGCGCTGCACGCTTTCTACGATCGCCAGAAATTCGGCGCGATGCTGAAGCGCCAGGCGGAGCGTCTCGCCGGCTGATTTAATGGGGACATTCCTGATTTCGGGGTACATAACTTGCGATAGCGAAATCAGGAATGTCCCCATTAAATGACCCCTTTTCCGTCTTTGCCGGCATCGCCACGCTCCTCAAGCGTGAGCTCGGCACCCGCGTGGCCGCAGAGCCGGCGGCCCGTGTCGGCGGTGGCTGCATCAACGAGACCTGGCGCTGGGAGGGCGATGCCGGGCCGCTCTTCGTGAAACTTGCCGCCCCGACCCGGCTCGCGATGCTGGAAGCGGAAGCGGCCGGGCTCACTGAGCTCTCGTCCGCCCGCGCCCTGCGCGTGCCGCGACCGCTCGCGGTCGGCATGACGGCCGATTGCGCCGTGCTCGCGCTCGAATGGGTCGACTTCGCGTCGAATCAGCCGCAGTCGGAGACCGCGCTCGGCGAGCAGCTCGCCTGGCAGCATCGCGTGCTCGCCCGCGATTTCGGCTGGTCCCGCGACAACACGATCGGCAGCACTGCGCAACGCAACGATACGCGCGCCGACTGGCCGTCGTTTTTTCGCGATTTGAGGCTCGGGCCGCAATTGGCGCTCGCCGCGGAAAATGGCCATGCGGCCCTGCTCGCGGAGCGCGGCGGGCGGCTGCTTGAATCACTGCCCGCTTTTTTCACCAGCTACCGGCCAGTGCCCTCGCTCCTGCACGGCGATCTCTGGGGCGGGAATTGGGGAACCGATGCCAGGGGGCAGCCGGTCGTGTTCGACCCGGCCGTGTACTACGGCGACCGCGAGGCGGACATCGCGATGACGAAGCTCTTCGGCGGCTTCGGTCACCGGTTCTACACGGCCTATCACGCGAACTGGCCGCTCGATCAGGCTGCGGGCGCAAGGCGCGGGCTCTACAACCTCTACCACGTGCTGAATCACCTGAATCTCTTCGGCGGCGGCTATCTCGCGCAGGCCGAGGAGATCATCGGGCGGCTGCTCGCCGAACTCGGCCGCTAGCGCGTCTTGGCGGGAATCTGGATGCTGCCGCGGACGCGGCTGAAGTTGATGTCGCCGCTGCCGTCCGACAGGACGGCGAGGCCGCGGGCGGCTTCATCGACGTTGATGTCGCCGGAGCCATCCGACGTAACCTCGACTTTGCCGGCGACCTTGTTGACCTTGATGTCGCCCGACCCGTCCTTGAGCGTGACGTTGCCCTGGACGCCTGTCACGGTGAGGTCGCCGGAATCGTCGTCGATGACGACATCCTGCGCGACGTCATGCACCAGGATGTCGCCGGAATCGTCCCTGAGGTCGAGCGACAGGACTCCCGCCACTTCAAGGTCGCCGCTCGAATCCGTCACCTTCACCGGGAGGTTCGCCGGCAACGTCACCGTGAGGTCGAGGGTCGCGTAGGGTGAACGGCCGAAGAGATGCAGCATGCCGCCGCTCGGTGTCGCCGAACGGATGTGCAGCACGTTGGCGTCGCGTGTCATCTCGAGCTCGATGCCTGCCATCATGTCGTCGCTCGAGGCGCAGGCCTTGCCGCGGGCATCGACGCCGCCGGACCCCGTCACGCCGTTCACGTGCAGGTCGCCCGCTTGCGCTTCGATTTCGACGCGCTCGATGCCGGCAAGCGGCGATGTCGCCGCGCGTTCGGCGCCAACCTTGCATTCGCCGGCATCCGCAGCGGCGGCGAAGACCGAGCAGCAGGTAAGACCTGCAAGGGCCAGCCGGGCTCTCATCGTGGGCGATACTCCGCGAGGAAACGTGAGCGCCTTTTACACCATCGAGGACCCGGTTGCGATGCCGGGATACTCGGTTATGCTCGGCGCTGACGCCGGCTGGAATCATTTCACTTAAGGAGCTGCGATGTCGTCGAAGGGCGGGCCCCGCGAGAAGGCGAACAAGAGCATCGAATCGACGCTGCTCGAGCAGCGGCGGTTCCGGCCGGCGGCGGACTTCACCGCGCGGGCACGCATCAAGCCCGCGGATTTCAGCGCCCTGCACGCGAAGGCGGAGCGCGACTACACCGGCTTCTGGGGCGACCTCGCGCGCGAGCAGCTCACCTGGCACCGGCCTTTCCATACCTCGCTCGACGAGTCGCACGCGCCGAACTACCGCTGGTTCATCGACGGCGACCTGAACGTTTCCTACAACTGCGTCGACGTGCATCTCGCCGCACAAGCGCAGAAGACCGCAATCATCTGGGAAGGCGAGCCGGGCGAAGTGCGCAAGCTCACCTATGCCGGGCTGCACGCGGAAATCTGCCGCACGGCGAACGCGCTGAAGGCGCTCGGTATCCACAAGGGCGACCGCGTCATCATTTATATGCCGATGCTTCCCGAGGCGGTGGTCGCGATGCATGCCTGCGCCCGCATCGGCGCCATCCACTCGGTCGTCTTCGGCGGGTTCTCCGCGCTCTCGCTCCGGGACCGCATCGAGGATACGGGTGCGAAGCTCGTCATCACGACGGATGGGGGCTACCGCGGGGGTCATGTCATCGAACTCAAGGCGGCGACGGACAAGGCGCTCGACGGCCACTGCCGCACGGTCGAGAAGGTGATCGTCTTCAGGCGCACGGGCGCTCCCGTGCCGATGCAGCCGGGCCGTGATCTCTGGTGGCACGAACTTGTGCCCCGGCAGGCGGCGACCTGCGAACCGGAATGGGTGAACGCGGAGCATCCGCTTTTCCTGCTCTACACGTCGGGCTCGACGGGCAAGCCGAAGGGCATCCAGCACTCGTCCGCCGGTTATCTCCTCGGCGCCAAACTTACGTGCCTCTGGGTGTTCGATCTCAACGACCGCGACATCATGTGGTGCACGGCGGACATCGGCTGGGTGACCGGGCACAGCTATGTCGCGTACGGGCCGCTCGCGGCGGGCGCGACCATCGTGATGTATGAGGGCGGCCCGACGCATCCGGACGGCGGCCGCATCTGGAGCATCTGCCAGAAGCACGGCGTGACGATTTTCTACACCGCACCCACCTTGATCCGCGCGCTCATGAAGCTCGGCGACGAGATTCCGGCGAAATACGACTTGTCGAAGCTGCGCCTGCTCGGCAGCGTCGGCGAGCCGATCAACCCGGAGGCGTGGATCTGGTACCAGAAAACCATCGGCAAGGGCCGCTGCCCGGTCGTCGATACCTGGTGGCAGACCGAAACGGGCAACATCATGATTTCGCCCATGCCCGGGGTCACCGCGACCAAGCCGGGTTCCTGCACGATTCCCCTGCCGGGGATCCTCGCGGACATCGTCGACGAGGACGGCAACACCGTCACGACGTCCGATGCCGGCGGTTACCTCGTCATCCGCAAGCCCTGGCCCTCGATGCTGCGCACGATCTGGGGCGACAACCACCGCTACATCGCGACCTACTGGGAGAAATTCCAGAACCGTTTCTACGTGGCGGGCGACAGTGCGCATCGCGACGACGACGGCTTTGTCTGGATCATGGGCCGGATCGACGATGTGCTGAACATCGCCGGTCACCGGCTCGGCACGATGGAAATCGAATCGGCGCTGGTCGCGCACAAGCGCGTCGCGGAAGCCGCGGTGGTCGGCCGCCCGCATCCGATCAAGGGTGAATCGGTCTTCGCGTTCGTTGTCTGCCGCGGCGCGCGGCCGACGGGCGATACCGGCGCCTTCGTCGCCGAGCTGCGCGAGTGGGTGAGCGAGCAGCTCGGCTCGATCGCCAGGCCCGACGACATCCGCTTCGCCGACAATCTCCCGAAGACGCGCTCCGGCAAGATCATGCGGCGGCTCCTGCGCAGCATCGCGCGCGAGGAGGAGATCACCGAGGACATCACGACGCTCGAGAATCCCGCGATCATCGAGCAGCTGCGCGGTAACACGGCGCAGAAACCGGCAGCGAAGCGCAAGCCGAAGTCGAAACGCAAGCCGAAGCCGGTACCCGAGCCGCGCTCAAAGTCGCGATCGAAGCCGAAGGCGAAGCGTCGCCTGGCGACGGCACGGCGAGGGAAATAGGCGGCGCGGCGGACTCACCGCGGTTGCGCTACTCTCGCGCGCATGGACCAGCCCGAACAGATCCTCGAAGTGTGGTTTGCGGATGTGGTAGCGCGCCCGGAGAGCCTCGCGGCGCGCTTCGACTACTGGTTCGGAAGCGAGGAGGACACGGTCGACAGCATCCGGGCGCGGGACGAATGGCTGGCGCACCGCTTCCTGCATGACGTCGAACTGGCCTCGACGGGCAAGCTCGACGGCTGGACCCTGCAGCCGCGCGGCCGGCTCGCGCTCATCCTCCTCATCGACCAGTTCCGCCGCAATATCTTTCGCGGCACCGCGCAGGCCTTCAGCCACGACCGGCAGGCCCTGGAACTCGCGATGACCGGGCTCAGGCTCGGGGATGACGAAAAGCTCGCGCACGCCGAGCGACTCTTCTTCTATATGCCGTTTCAGCACTCCGAGAGCAGCGCCGTCCAGGAGCAGTCGGTGAAGCTCTTCGAGCGGCTCGTCACGGAGGCGACGCCGGTCGTGAAGCCCGTGTTCGAGAATGTCCTGCGCTATGCGCGCATGCACCGGGACATCATCCAGCAGTTCGGCCGCTTTCCCCTGCGCAACCGCATGCTCGGCCGCGCGAACACGCCGGCGGAACTCGCCTTCGTGTCGAAGTCCGCGAACGACTTCAGCTAGCGCCGGCGTCAGACGCCGGTGTCCGGCCCCATGCGGGAGAGTTCGGCGGCGACCAGGTTGCGCATCAGCCGCTCGCTGAAATTCGCCGGGCGATCGAGCTCGAGGCGCTCGAGATAGGGGCGCGCCCGCTCCGGAATGTTCGGCCGCGCCATGCTCGAGACGAACGTCAACGCCTTGCCGAGCCGGGTCGACGTACGCTCCTTCAGGCGCTTCAAGGCCTGGCCGAGGACGATTTCCTCCGCCGTGAAGTCGGTGCCGAACGGAAACGCCGAGAAGAGTCCATTCTTGCGATAGGGCGCGAGCACGCGCTCCAGTGTCTTCGGCAGGTTGTTGCGGAAAGCGTCTGCAATCCGGTAGCCCTTCTCGATCTTGCCCGCGGCCTGCGCCTGCGAGAGGAGCGAGTGCTGAAAGCGCGAATCGGCGATGTTGAGCATCGCCGCGATGCACTCGCGGTCGGTCTTGCCGCGCAGGTCCGCGATGCCGTATTCGCTGATGAAGATATCCCTCAGGTGGCGCGCGATCGTCGTGTGGGGGTAATTCCAGACGATGTTCGAGGTGAGCTCACCTTCGTGACGTCGAGTCGACCGTACGGCGAGGATCGACCGGGCGCCCTCGAGCGCGTGCGCCATGGCGACAAAATTGTACTGGCCGCCGACGCCGCTCACGACACGCCCATCTGCAAGTCCGTCGGATACCGCCGCGCCGAGACAGGTGGCCATCATCGCCGTATTGATGAAGCGCCCGCCGATGCGCTGCTCGCGCCTGAGGCCCGTGTCCGGCCCGTAAAGCTGATTGATGAAGCCGACGCTCGTCATGTTGAACTGGCGCCGCTCCTCGTCGGGCAGGTCACGCAGCGCCGCGTAGAAGCCGCGCGGTCCCATGAAAAATCCGCCGTGCAGCAGCACGCCGAAGCGCAGGCGGCGCGCGCAGAAATTCTGCAGGAGCTCGGCCCGTGCGGCGAGGTCCGAGAGGTCGGCCCGGCAGCGGCCCTCCGGCCCCGAGAGACCCCCGCTCAGCCAATGCACGCCTTCCCGGAAGAAACCGATCGCCTCGAGCGCACGAAAGTCCGTCGTGGTGAGTTCCGGGCCGATGCCGTTCGCGATCAGCCAGTCGAAATATTCCGGCCCGATGTTCTCCGTGATCTGCCCGCCATTGAGTCCCCGCTGGATCACTTCGTGGGCATACACGCGACGCTTGAGAATGCCGCTGCGGTAGAGATCGAGAAAGCCGTCGACGAACATTTCCGTGCAGCCATAGACGCCCTTGTCGAAGGGTTCGAGGCCCCCGATCGCCGCGATGCCGGCGCCGAAGTTCGCGAGCGCCCGGGCGTCCGCGAGCACCCGGCCGTAGATCTCGCGCTGCTGGTGACGGAGCTGCAGGCTGTAGACGATCGCGTCGCCGAGTTCGCCGATGCCGAGCTGCAGCGTGCCGCCGTCGCGCGTCAGGGCGCTCGCGTAGAGGCCGATCAGGTGATCGACCGTCCCGAGCGAGAGGTTCGGCGGACAATAGAGGTCGTAGTCGTAGCTCGGATGTTCGACGAGCAGGTCGAAGCTCGACGCCGGCACTTCGGCGTCGCCCAGCATGTAGGGCAGCTGGCTGTTGACCTCGCCGACGGTGACGAAGGGCCGGCCCGCCCTGTTTTCCGCCGCGATGTGCGGCAGCAGGTCCAGCGTCACGTCGGGATTGCACGACAGGCTCAGGCGCAGCTCGCCGCCGACGATGCGCTTTGCGACGAGCTGGGCGAGCACGTTCGCGCCCTGAGCGATGACCTCGCGGGCGACGTGCGTGTAGTTCGCGCTGAGATAGTGCTGCTGGGCGACGGGGTTGCCGAGATAGGCGCCGGGCTCCAGGAAGAACTCGACCACCTCGACGTTCTTCGGCAGCGTGCCCGAGCGCAGCGCCGTGACGTAGTCGAGCTCCGGATAGTTGCCGAACACGCGGGTGACGAAAGGAGCAAGGAAGCGCCGCTCGAGATCGCTCGACCAGGTGGGTTTTCTCAAGCTCAGCGCCGTGAAGATCTTGAGCTTCAGGCCCGGCTCGCGCACCGCACGGCGGAAGAATTCGTTGGCGAGCGGATTGGGCTTGCCGAGCGCCAGCGGCAGCAGCATCACGATTTCGCGCCCGACCCGGGCGAGCGTTGCCTCGACGCATTCGCCGACGGAGTCGATGAGTCGCGGTGATTGGCTCATGGCGCGCGACAGTTTACAGTCTCGCGGCAAGGGAGGGCGCACCCGCTGTGGCCGACTACAGTCTCGTCAGCATCTGGCAGCTCGCCGCGCCGATCGAGCGTGTCTGGGAAATCATCTACGACTCGGCGGCCTGGCCCGAATGGTGGCCCTACGTCGCCTCGGTCGAGGAGCTCGAGCGGGGCAATGCCGCCGGGCTCGGCGCCGTGCGGCGCTACACGTGGAAGAGCCGCCTGCCGTACCGGCTCGCTTTCGAACTCGAGGTGACGCGCGTCGAGCGGCCGTTCTGGCTCGAAGGGCGCACGCGGGGCGACCTCAGGGGCAAGGGGCTCTGGCACCTGCAATCGATCGACGGAACGACGCGCGTGCGCTACGAGTGGAGCGTGACGACCACGAAAACGTGGATGAACCTGCTCGCGCCGCTCGCGCGGCCGGTTTTCACCTGGAATCACCATGCCGTCATGCGGGCGGGCGGCCGCGGACTCGCCGATCGCCTCGGCGTGCCCCTCGTCTACGCCGGTCCCGAACGCCGCTAGAAGCTATAGGTCACGCCGAGGTTGTAGACGGCCTTCTCGTCCTGCACGCCGTTGAGATTCTCGACCAGCGGAATCTGCACGGCGCCGCGCAGGACCACGCCGCCTCCGACCTCGACGAGCAGCCGCGGTGTCAGGTAGACCATGCTGCCGCCCGTGTCGCCATCGAGTACGCCCGTGGCGTCGATTTCATCGCGGCCGGCGTGCCGATAGTTCAGTTCCAGCACCGAATCGAGCTTCGTGGCGAGCTTGCGTTCGTACGCCAGGTTCGCGAGGTAGATGCGCCCGTAGCGATAGCCGAAGTCATTGCTCCCCGGCAGGCGCGCCTGCACCGAAGCGAAGAACGATGACTTGCGATCGATGAGGTAATAACCCGAGAACCCGAAGAAGGCATCGGTTGAGCCGGTGCCGGGTTGCGCATGCTCATCGAGGCGCTCGCCGTCGCGGCTGGCATCGTTCACGCCCCAGTCCGTCTTGACGCCGAAGGTCGCGGAGATGCTCGCGCGGCGGCCGAGGTCGCCGGCAAAAGGCGACGACCACAGGCGAACCTGCGCGTAGAGCTCGGGGTCCGCGAGACCGGAGGTTTCGGTGCGTTCGACGGCGTCGCCTGCAGTCTCGTCGAGCGAATGCTTGCTGTAGGGAATGCGGGCAACGAGCAACAGCCGGTCCGCGAACGTATAGGCCAGCACGCCCGTGTAGCGCCGCTCGACCACGGAGTCCTGCTGGTCACTCGCCCCCTGCGTCTTGGAAAAGCGTTCCCAGTCGAGCGCAAAGCGCCAGCCCGCGGCCGCTACGACATCCTTGCCGAGCGCGTTGAAGGTCGGATCGCCGCAGCGGCAGATGGAACAAGCGTCGGCCGGCGGCGCCAGGCCGGCCAACGCGAAGGCGGCGGCCGCGAGCGGCACGCCCCTGTGCAAAAAACGCATGTTGTGTCTCCCCGATCGTGAGATGACCCTGACGTCTGTAGCGTCAGGCGAGGGGAGGCGCGCGAGCTCCGTTGGCCGAGATGTGGCGGGTATGTGCGAATACCGAGTCGCTATTGACCTGCACCGACCGGAACATGGACCCGCGTGCCGCCGCCGGTGCTTGCGCCGCCAGCAGCGCGGGGCCACCGCTCATGCCGAACGGGCAGGCCTCGCTCGCACCGTGATCGTGGCCGTGACCCTGCGAATGTACGTGACCGCTGGAGGCGGCACGCAGCACCGGATCGCAGAAGACCAGCCGCCAGTGGCCCGCATGATCGGCACCCGGCATGAACCCCGGTGGCAGGAGAAGACGCGGCAGCGCGAGCGCGGTCGCAAGCAGCAGCGAGGCTGCGTATTGGCGATGCGATCTCATCCTTGCGGTCATGGTTTCCAGGTGTCAGTCGCCAGTAGCTACGATCGCGATGTTCGGCCCGCGACACCGCGGACGATAGGGGGGGAATCCTGTAGACCTATTGCGACTGCGCGGGGGACGGCGTCGTCGGTATTTTCTTGTCGGGCAGATGCGTCGGCGGCGTCAGGCGAAGATTGAACTTAACCTGCACCGGGTCGCCCACCGTGTCCGTATCCTTGTAATCGCCGCGGCCGACGCCGAACTCAAGGCGCTTCAAATCCGCCGTGCCGGCGAGGTACGCGGCTTCACCGGCACCCTCCTTGCGCGAGCTGAAGGTGAAAGCGATCTTCACGTCGCGCGTGACGTCGCGCAGCGTCAACTTGCCGGTGGCCTCGAAGTGCGTCGCGTCGATCGCGCGAAACGTCGTGGTGACGAAGTGGGCCGTCCTGAAATGCGCGACGTCGAAGAAGTCGGGCCCGACGATCGTCTGATTGCGGTCCGCATCCTGGGTTTCGGCGCTCGCCGGATCCACGGTCACATCGAAGCGGCTCGAGGCGAGGTCCGTGGGCGAGAAGGCGATCAAGGCATCGAAATGCTTGAACGAACCTTCGAACTTCCCGCCCGTCTGCTCAGCCACGAAGCGCAGCGAACTCTTCGCGCTGTCCATGCGGTAGCTCGGCGCCGCCTGCGCGCCGAGCGCGACGGCAAGGCCCAAGACGGGAAGCAGCACCACCAGCGGCCGGTTCATCACGATGCCTCCCTCCGCGGCAGCATTCGCTGCAACACGTCGTCCTTGCGGACGAAGTGATGCCAGAGCGCCGCAAGGACGTGAGCGGTCACGACGGCGCCGAGCGTCCAGGCGAGCGCTTCGTGGACGTCTTCCATTTTTTCCGCGAGCTCATGGTCCGGCGCCACGGGACTCGGCCAGGTGAACAGATGAAACCAGCTCACCGGATAGTTGTGTGCCGCGGACATGACCCAGCCGGAAAGCGGCATGGCGAACAGCAGGATGTAGAGCAGGTAGTGCGAAACGTGAGCGAGACCTTTTTCGTACGACTTCATCGTGGCCGGAAGCGAGGGCACCGGGTTCGCCAGGCGCCACAGCAGGCGCAGCACCGCAAGCATGAGGATCGTCATGCCGAAGGACTTGTGCCAGGCGAGCGCAATGGCCTTGCCCGGGCCGAACGGCATGCCCGCCGCGCGCAGGGCGATCGTGACCTGGACGATGACGAGCACGACGATGAGCCAGTGCAGCGCCTGTGCGGCGGCTCCGTAGCGGTCGATGGAATTCCTGAGCGGCATGCCAGTCAGTTTACCAAGTAAAAATGGCCCGGGTGTTATGCTCAAATCGCCGTGACCGGGCGTCGGACTACAGGAAGGATATGAAGTTCTCCCTCAAGCCGCTGATTGTGACGGGAACCTCGGTCGCGTTCGCTGCATTGCTGGCGGGTTGCCAGACCGTCAAGCCCGAACCCGGGCCTGCGGTACCGCCGCCGGCTGCGCCGGTCGAGCAGCCGGCGCCGAGTATCGAGGGTCGTGCCTTTCAGGTGCTGACCGCCGAGTCCGAAGTGCGCATCCTCGTCTATCGCGGCGGATCCCTTTCCAAGCTCGGTCACAACCACGTCATCACGTCGCACGACCTGAGCGGGACGATTACCTTGCCGGAGGATCCGACGCAGGCGCAATTCGAAGTCGTCATGCCGGTGGCGCCGCTCACCGTCGATGAACCGGAAAAGCGCGCCGAAGAAGGCGCCGACTTCACGGCGCCCGTGAACGACAACGCACGCGAGGGCACGCGCCGGAACATGCTGAAGCCCGAGGTGCTCGACGGCGATCATTTCGCCGCGGTGACGTTGCGGTCCGCGTCGATCGCCCGGGCGGGTGAAGACTACGACGTGACGTTCGGCGTGGTATTGCGCGGCGAGCGTTACGAGTTGCAAGCGCCGGTGCACGTCGAAGTGCAGGGTGACCGCCTGCGTGCCAGGGGCGAAATGCAGGTGAAGCAGACCGAACTCGGGATCATGCCGTTCACGGCGGCGATGGGCGCGCTCGCGATCAGGGACGAGATCCGGATCAAGTTCGACATTCACGCCGCGCTCAGCGGGCGATGACCATTTCCTTCATGAGCTCGTCGGTCCGGTAGACCTTGAGCAGCACTTCCTTGAGCGCGGCCGCGTCGAAGCCGATAGCGCGGCCGGCCGTCGCGTCGTACCAGTAGCGTCCCCCCGCCGATGCCCGGTTGCCGTCGACGACGACGCCGAGCAGTTCACCCGAGGCGCTCAGCACCGCGCACCCGCCGCACCCGCCTCCGGTATCGTTGTCGATCGCGAAATTGAGTCCAGCCGCGCCGTTGATCCGGTCCTTCGCCTCCAGCCAGCGCGGCGGCAGGCGCAGCGCGGGCGTTGCCGCCGCCCGCTCATAGACCTGCGCGAGCGTCGTGCGTGGTGCGATCGCCTGGCCGTTCGCAGTCCAGCCGCTGATGGCGCCGGAAGAGAGCCGCAGCGTGCCCGTAGCATCGGGATAGCTCGTCGAATCCGCGAATTTGAGCTGCGCGCGTGCGAGCCTTTCCTTTGCACGGCGCATCGGTGCGTCGACCTTCGGCTGCCACGCAGCCTCGATGGTGTCGGCCGCCGCCTCGAGTTCGCGGACGATGGCGATCAGCGGATCGTCCGAGGCGACGACGGCGCCCGCGCCGGATGACATGAACTGCGCGCGGAACGCCGGATCGATGAGGCGCGTGCGGCTGATCGCGCGCTCGGCCACCGCCGCGGGCGTCTGATCGCCGAGGATCTTCGCGACCAGCGGATCGGACGGCCCGAGCCGGTCCCGCAGGCGCTCGAGCGCGAAGCCGAGATGCAGAACCTCCACGTCGATGCTGATGGCCTCGGTGCTCGCAAGCTCGCGGTCAATGCGCGGCAGCGCGAGTGTCCGGAATGCCGGCCGGCGCTCGGCGTCGGGCTTCTGCCGCTCGAGCGCCGCGCGCACCACGAGATGCGCGATGACGCAGAGCCGGCAGCGCGCGTCCGCGCCCTCGATGAGGCTGCGGCGATTCCACAATTCGCGCAGCGCCTGCTGCGCGGTGGCGATTTCGTCGAAGGCCGAGCCCGCGGACAGCCGCAGGTCCGGATCCTGCGAAATGCGTTGACGCAGGGTCGCTTCGCCGCTGCGCCGCGCCTCGATCTGCGGCTCGCCGAGCAGCGCCGTGAACATCGCTTCGCGGAACGTGAGCTCGCGGTCGAGCCGGGCGAGCGGCAGCGCGATGTGCTCGCGGGCGCTCGCCCCGGTCAATGCAAATTGCGCGTAGCGGCCGCGCAGCTCGGTCGCTTCGAGGAGTTCCGCCTTGAGCGTCGTGTCGCGCGCCGTCAGCAGTTCCGCGAGCGTGGTCGAGCGTTCGGTCGCCGCCGGATGGCCGGCGACGAACAGGGCTTCGCGCTCGCCAGGCCCGGCGAAATTGACGCGGGTATACGCCGGCGTCTCGGCCGGCCGGCCGTCCGCATAGGCCCGCAGGAACGCGACGTCGAACGCGAGGCGCGGAAAGTCGAAATCGCCGCCCGCGTACCGGGCTACGGAACGCTCGGGCGCGAAGGCCAGCCGCAGGTCGTCGTAGTTACGGTATTTGTAGAGGCGGTACTCGCCGCCGCCCTGCAGTGCCACCGGCTCGCAGTCCACGGGCTGCGCTTTGGGATCGGCGGCGCCCGCTTCCTCGCAAGCCTGTTCGAGCCGCGCGAGCTCACGATCCCGCGTGACGGCCGCCGCCGCCGGGTCCAGCCCCGAGGTCGCGAGCAGGATTTGTCCCGTGATGTCCTCGGTGCCGGCCAGGACCTGCGCACGTGCACGGCGGCAACGTTTCTCATCCGCGTTCGTGCGGCTCGCGAAGCCGTCCTGGGCGAGATTCGCACTCGCGGTGGTGTTTTCCGCGAGGCACACCTCGACACAGGCCCGGCTCGTGATGAGGAGCCCGCGCGGCGAAACCAGGGTCGCGCTGCAATTGCCATCGAGCCGTGCTGCGGCGGCCTGTGCACGGCCGAGCCACGCGTCGTCGAGCGTCGCGCCCCGGCGTGCGGCCAGGGCATCGCGCGGCAGCCGGTCGAACGTCCACAGCCCTTCGTCCGCGGTGGCGACGCTCGCGAGCGCGGCCAGCACCGGAACGATCAGGGCCTTCAGGATGCCGCCGGGCCGCCGCATTCGACTTCAGTTCTCTTGCGCCAGCAGCACGAGTTGCGTGCCTTCCGGGGCGATGAACATCGCCGAGGTCGCGGGATCGAGCGCGGGGGGCAGGCGAGCCTCGGGCTCGAGGCCGGCGGCGCGAATCCGCTCGAGCCTGAGCGGCAGGTCCGTATCGACGAACAGCAGGACCGGCTTGCTGAAATCCGCGGGCCGGTAGAGTCCGACATCCAGGTAATCGCTCGTCAGGGAGATGCGCACGAACGGCACCTGCGATTCCTCCGTCGCGACGAACCCGAGCTGATCCCAGAAGCGCACGGCGGCCGTGAAATCCGTCTGTGGAACGCCGAATTCGGAGAAATAGCCGCAGAGCGACGCCTGGTTCTCGTCGCGATCCGGCGGCGAGAAGGTGCGCGCCTCGAGCAGCGTCAGCATCTGTCCGCCCGGGTCCGTGAAGCCGATCTCGTTGAATTCGTCCTCGCCGAGTTTCTGGAACGCGGGTTCGATGCCGAGCTGTTCGAGCCGGGCGAGATGCGGCCTCAGGTCCGGCTTGACGAAGGTGAGCGCGGGGGAAGGAAACTCGAGTGTATGCAGGCCGATGGCGAGCCGCCCGTCCGTCACGACGCCGTAGGGATGGGACCAGGTCTCGCCGACGGTCGCCTCCGAGAAGCCGAGACGGCGATAGAAATCGATCGAATCAAGCACATCGGGCGCGTTGACGCTGACTTCGAGGAATCGGCCGAGCATGCGGGGCGCTCACACACGGGGACAGCGCCCCAACAATAGCAGATGACGCCGTCAGCGCGCGAAGCGCGGCGGGACGGCAAGGACGCAAGCGAGCGCGAAGAACGATGCGGCGACCGTGAAGACGATCATGGGCATGCCGCGGCCGGTCGGGAATACGCTCACGAACTGCACGGATGCGCCCGAAATCAGGTTCTGGCCGAAGCCGATGAGGCTCGAGGCGAGGCCCGCGCTCTGGGGCGCAAGCGTCAATGCCGCCGAGTTGATCTGCGGCAGCGCGAGTCCCTGGCCCATGGCGAGCAGGCACACCGGCAGGTAGATGGGCCACGGCCCGGGCAGCTTGAGCAGCGCGAACGACAGCAGCATGAGCGCGAACACGACCTGGATGGAGAGCCCGGTGCGCAGCATCGATTCCTGGCGCCAGCTGTGACCGAGCCGGGTGACCAGGAAATTGCCGAGGAAATAGCCGCCGGAAACGAAGGCGGTAAAGAGGCCAAATTCCTGCGGCGATCTGTGAAATTCGTTCTGCATCAGGTAGGGCGTCGTCGACACGAATACCTGGAAGATCGCGATGATCACGCCGCCTTCGAGGAGGTAGGCGAGGAACACCGGCCGGCGCACCAGGTCCGCGGTCCTGGCGAGCACGTTGCCACCGGCGGTCGCCGCAGGCCGCGTTTCCGGAATGAAGCGCCAGGCCGCCGACACCATCGCAAGGCCCGCGAGCGACAGCAGCACGAAGATGCTGCGCCAGCCGAAGACCTCGACCAGCACGCCGCCGAAGAACGGTGACAGGCCGTTCGCGAGCACCATGACCATGGTGAGCGTCGCGATCATCCGGAATACCCGTTCCGCCGGGAAACTGTCGATCACGATGGCGCGCGCGACCACGAGTCCCGTGGAGGTGCCGAGCGCCTGGATGGCGCGGCCCGCGACCAGCACCGGCAGGCTCGGCGCCAGCAGACAAAGGAGCGAGCCCAGCAGGAAAGTCATCATCCCCGTGAGCAGCACGGGGCGGCGCCCAAAGCGATCCGACAAAGGTCCCGAGACGAGAATGCCGCAGGCAAAAGCGGTGAGCGAGGCGCTGACGGTCGCCTGCGCGACCGGCAAGGCCACGCCGAACGCCGCCTGTACGTGCGGCAGTGCTGGAAGATAGAAGAACGCGGAAAGCGGCCCCGCCGCGTTCAGCGCGCCGAGCAGCAGGACGAGCCGCTGACCGCTCAGCGGCTTGCGGGCCGGCGCCGCGACGGGTGGCGGGCTGCTCAATTCGTGATGCCACCCACGCAGACGTACTTGATCTCGGTGAAATCGAGGATGCCGTACTTCGAGCCTTCGCGGCCCGTGCCCGATTCCTTCACGCCGCCGAAGGGTGCGACTTCGGTCGAGATGATGCCGGTGTTGAGACCGACGATGCCGTACTCGAGCCCTTCCGAAACGCGCCACGAGCGCGCGAGATCCCGGGTGTAGAAATACGCGGCGAGGCCGAACTCCGTGTCGTTCGCCATGGCGAGCGCTTCGGCTTCGCTCTTGAAGCGGAACAGCGGCGCGACCGGTCCGAAGGTCTCCTCGCGCGCGACCAGCATGTCGGGCTTCACGTTCCTGAGCACGGTCGGCTCGAAGAACGTGCCGCCGAGCGCGTGCCGCTTGCCGCCGTAGGCAACGGCTGCGCCTTTCTTGAGCGCATCGGCAATGTGCTCCTCGATTTTCTCGATGGCCTTCATGTCGATGAGCGGGCCCTGGTCGGTGGCGCCCTTCAGGCCGTCGCCGACCTTGAGGCGGGCGACCGCATCGACGAGCTTGCCGGAGAATTCGTCGTACACCCCGTCCTGCACGAGCAGGCGATTGGCGCAGACGCAGGTCTGGCCGGTATTGCGGTACTTGCTCGCGATTGCGCCCTGCACGGCGGCGTCGAGGTCCGCGTCGTCGAAGACGATGAAAGGTGCGTTCCCGCCGAGTTCCATCGAGACCTTCTTCACCGTGCCCGCGCATTGCGCGATGAGTTTCTTGCCGACCTCGGTCGAACCGGTGAACGTGAGCTTGCGAACGACCGGGTTCGAGGTCATCTCGCCGCCGATCGCACGGGCATCGCCCGTGATGACGCTGAGAATGCCCTTCGGAACGCCGGCCCGCGCAGCGAGCTCCGCCATCGCGAACGCGGAGTACGGCGTCTGCGTCGCGGGCTTCACGACGATCGGGCAGCCGGCGGCGATCGCGGGCCCCGCCTTGCGCGTGATCATCGCCGCCGGGAAATTCCAGGGCGTGATCGCCGCGACGACGCCGATCGGCTGGCGCAGCACGACGATGCGCTTGTCGGGCTGATGGCCCGGGATCACGTCGCCGTAGATGCGCTTGCCTTCCTCCGCGAACCACTCGATGAAGGACGCGGCATAGGCGATTTCGCCCTTCGACTCGGCGAGCGGCTTGCCCTGCTCGGCGGTCATCAGGGTGGCGAGGTCGTCCTGGTTCGCCATCATCAATTCGAACCACTTGCGCAGGATCACCGCGCGCTCCTTCGCCGTGCGCGCGGCCCAGGGAGCGAACGCGCGTTGCGCCGCCTCGATGGCGCGCTTCGTTTCCGCCGCGCCCATGTTGGGAATCGTGCCGAGCTTCTCGCCGGTCGCGGGATTCGTCACGGGCAGGGTCTGGCCGGAATCGGCGTTGCACCACGCGCCGTCGATGTAGCACTGCTGGCGAAGGAGATTCGAATCTTTGAGCTGCATAGGTGATGTCCTCGACGTGCGGTTGCGCTCAGCCGACGTGCTCGCGCAGGAATTTGAGCGTGCGCTCTTTCGCGAGCGCCGCGCTCTTGGGTTCGTAGCTCGAGCGGTGACTGCAATTGAAGCCGTGGTCGGCGCCCTTGTACAGGTAGAAGAGGCCCTCCGGCCGGGCTTCCTGGATCTGCTGGATCATGGAGCTCGGAATGCCCTTGTCCAGCTCGCCGAAGTGATACTGGATCGGGCAGCGCGGCTTGTCCTTCAGGTATTGCGTGATGCGGCCGCCGTAATAGGCGACCGCTGCGGCGATGTTCGTATGGGCGGCCGCGAAGTAGGCCATCGTGCCGCCCCAGCAATAGCCGACCACGCCGACCTTGCCCGCGCTCGTCACGGCGGCGATGCCTGCCTGGATGTCGAGCAGTGCCCGGTCCGGCTGCAGCTCCGTCATGAGTTCGCGCCCCTTGCCGATGCCCGGCGGGTCGTAGCCCAGTTCGACGCCGGGCTTGATGCGGTCAAAAAAAGCCGGCGCGACAGTGAGATAGCCTTCCGCGGCGTATTCGTCGACGACCTCGCGGATATGCGCGTTGACCCCGAAGATCTCCTGGATGATGACGATGCCGCCGCGCGGCGGGCCGGCCGGATCCGCCCGATAGGCATCGAGGTGAAAGCCGTCGCCGGCGGTCAGCCTGATCTTCTGGCCCATGCGGGAATCCTCGCCGAATCGGGGCCGGCAAGGATACCGGAAAATGGGGACATTCCTGATTTCCAAGGGACGTCCCCGGCGATTCCGACGTCGCCTCAGGAAATCAGGAATGTCCCCATTTTCCTAGTCGAGCCAGAAGCTGAAGTAGAGGTACATGCCGCCGACGGCGAGAAGAATGAAGGTCGCCATCAGCTTGTTGCCCCAGTCCCAGCTCTTGCGGATCTCCTCGCCGGACTGCGCGCGAATCGAGCCGTAAGTGAGTCCGCTGATCTGAGCCTCCGTCGGCGGCGGCGAGGTGAGCGAACCGACAACGAGCAGCACAACACTGATCGCAAACAGCACGCCCGTCGCGTAGAGGAAGTTGAAATCGCCGATCGCCGCGAGCCACGACGGGCTTTCGATCTTTCCGGCGCCGAAGAACGCCTGGCAGGTGAGCTTGAAGAGCCCGAGCATGAAGCCGCCCGCGAGCCCCCACACCGCGCCGCGGCCATTGACGCGCTTCCAGAAAAGCCCGAGCAGGAACACGGCGGTGATCGGCGGCGCCAGGTAGCCCTGCACACTCTGCAGGTACTGGTAGAGACCGCCACCCGATATCAGCTTCATCACCGGAATCCAGAGAATGCCGAGACCGACGACCACGGCGGTCGCGATGCGGCCGACGAGGAGGAGGTGCTGATCGGACTTCCCGGGGCGCAGTTTTTCGTAGATGTCGACCGTGAAAAGCGACGCGCTCGAATTGAAGAGCGAGGCGAGCGAGCTCATGAGTGCCGCGAGCAGGCACGCGACGATGAGTCCGCGTATGCCCGCGGGCAGGAGCGTCGCGACCAGCGTCGGGAATACCGTGTCGCCGTCGATGACTTCGGCGCCGCCGACCATTTTCATCGGCAGCGCGATCAGGCCTTTCTCATGCAGCGCCCAGCCGATCATGCCGGGCACGAGGAAGATCAGCACCGGCCAGATCTTGAGGATGCCGCCGAAGAGTGCACCGCGCCGTGCCGTCGCGAGATCTTTCGCGGCCAGCGTCCGCTGCACGATGTATTGATCGGTGCACCAGTACCAGATGCCGACGATCGGCGAGGCGATGAGCGCGCCGAGCCAGGGAAAGTTCGGATTGTCGAGCGAATGCCAGAGCGCGAAGGCTTCGCGGTTCGCCTTCGCTGTTTCGACGAGCTGATGCCAGCCCGCGAAGACGCCGTCGCCCTGCCCGAGTTTCGTGAGACCGATGAAGGTCACGATGAAGGAACCGAACAGGATGATGAACGCCTGCGGCGCCTCGGTCGCCATGATCGCGCGCATGCCGCCGAACACCGTGTAGGCACCGGTAATGATCACGGTCGAGAAGGCGCCGACCCAGAATGCGTTTTCACGCGAACCGAAGGTATCGGGGAGCAGCGCCTGGAACACGATCGCACCCGCGAACACGGTGACGCTCACCTTGGTGAGCACGTAGGCGGAGAGCGAAACGACCGAGAGGATCGTGCGGGCGCGTGCATTGAAGCGGCGCTCGAGGAATTCCGGGATCGTGCGCACGCCCGACTTGTAATAGAACGGCACGAAGAAGCCGGACAGCAGGATCAGGATCCAGGCGTGGAATTCCCAGTGCGCGAATGTCATGCCGGTGGACGCGCCCTGGCCCGCGAGGCCCACGATGTGCTCCGAGCCGATGTTCGACGCGAAGATCGAGCAGCCGATCAGCACGAAGCCCGCATTGCGGCCCGCGAGGAAGTAATCGAGGTTGTTCTTCTGGCGGCGTCCGTACCACCACGCGAGAAAGGCGATCAGCAGGAAATACAGGCTGATCACGATCCAGTCGAGACCCGTGAGCGTTGCGTGGGTTTGCATCAGGCTGCCCCATATATAAAGAGGGTAAGGTTCCGGAGCACGAGCGTGTTCAACGCCACCCGGCGTCGATCCAGTACTCGTGGCCCGTGCACATGCGGCCATCGTCGGATGACAGGAACAGCACGAGCGCGGCCACGTGCCCGGGATGCAGGCGCGTCTTGAGACACTGCCCGGCGACGATCTCCGCTTCGCCTTCGGGCGTGTACCACTTCGACTGGCGCGGCGTCTTGACGTTGCCGGGCACGACGCAAGTGACACGGATGGCATCCGGGCCGTACTCGCGCGCGAGCGCCCGGGTCATGCCTTCGATGCCGGCCTTTGCGGTTTCGTAGACGACGAGATCCTTGACGCCGAGGTGCCACGAGATCGAACCCATGTTGACGATCGCGCCGCCACCGCGCTGCTTCATGCCGGGCGCCACAGCCTGCGAGCAGAAGAACTGGTGGCGCAGATTCACCGACATGCGATTGTCCCAGTACGCGCCGGTGACGGCCCCGGGTGTATGGCGGTCGTCGTTCGCGGCGTTGTTGACCAGCACGTCGACCGGGCCGATGGCCGCGAAGCTCGCGGCGATCGCCGCGAGGTCCGTGAGATCGCAGCGGCGAAAAACGGGCGCGTGGGGCGAGCCGGCGAGCGAGCGCACGAGCTCGTGCGATTCCGCTTCGAGGACGTCGAGGAATATGACCTCCGACCCCTGGCGCGCGAACGCTTCCACGATGGCGGCGCCGATGCCGGAACCGCCGCCCGTCACGACCACGCGCTTGGATTTGAGACTGGGATAGAGGGCGTGAGTCATGCGGGTGATTGCCTGCAAGATGAAGTCATGGTGCCGGTCCGTCGAGCAAACCGCGGTCCGCCAGGTTTCGCATGAGCGCCGAAATGCCGCAGGTCCAGGGCGGAGCCTGGTCGCAGTGGACGACCTGGTTTTCGAGCACGCCGATGCTCGGCGTCGTGACCCGCACGCGATCGCCGACCTTGTGCGTGAAACCCAGTCCCGGCGCGCCGCGATCCCGTGTCGGCGCGAACATCGTGCCGAGATAGAGTGCGAAGCCGTCCGGGTACTGGTGATGCTTGCCGACGGTCTGGCCGACGAGCTCGGAGGGGTCGCGGCTGATGAGGCTCATCGAGCTCTTGCCTTCGAGCACGAAGCCGTCGGCCCCTTCGATATCGAGCCGCACCACGGCGCCGCGCAGGGCGTCGAGCGTGAAGGCCGCATCGAACAGCCGTACGAACGGGCCGATGGCCGCGGATGCGTTGTTGTCCTTTGCCTTGCCGAGCAGCAGCGCCGAGCGGCCCTCGAAATCGCGCAGGTTGACGTCGTTGCCGAGCGCCGCGCCGCGCGGCCGGCCAAGACCGTCGCACACGATGACGACTTCCGGTTCCGGATTGTTCCAGTGGCTGTCCGCGCGCACGCCGACGTAGTCACCCCAGCCGACCGACGAGAGCGTCGGCGCCTTGGTGAAAATTTCCGCGTCGGGGCCGATCGCGACCTCGAGGTACTGCGACCAGAGTCCGTCCGCGATCAACGCGTCCTTGAGCTTCGCCGCGTCCCCGGAACCCGGGCGCACACTCTTGAGGTCGGCGCCGATGCGATCGGCGAGCTGTCGCCGGATCCGATCCGCGGCGGCGAGATCGCCGCGCGCGCGCTCCTCGATCACGCGTTCGAGCGTCGATGCGGCGAAAGTCACGCCCGCGGCTTTCACGCACTGCAGGTCGACCGGGGAGAGCAGGCGCGCCTTTGCGCCCGTGGCGTCCGCTGCCCAGGCGGGCCTGAAGCCGAACTCGGCGAGCGGGCCGCAATCCTCGCCGCGCGGCATCTGCGCGCCTGGCGAAAAACGATTCAGCAAATCGGCCGTGGTCGGCGCGCTGTGCGAGACGTCTTCGACGCGTCCGTCGCGTACGAGCACCGGCGTCGGCCCTTCGCCGAAATCGATGCGCCCGACGAGCGTCGCCTCTCGCCAAGCGGCTGGAAGAATGTCAGTCGCGTCCACCGGTATGCGGCCCCCCCCCCGCGGGCTCGCCGAAGGCTGCCGCCGGCCTTGCGTTCGAGGTCTTAAATTACGTTGTTGTTACCGCTACCATCCACCCGCGCACGGGGCGTTGTCAAGCGCCCGTGCGCTGGCCGTTCGCGTTCGCGGTGCCGGAAGATTCGCGCACGATCAGGGTGTGTGAATGCAGCAACTGGCGCGGGCCGCCCTTGCCGGTGCGCTTGCGGCGGATTTCCTCGAGCAGCAGATCGATCGCGGCGCGCGCCATGGCCGCGACCGGCTGATGGATCGTCGTGAGGGCCGGCCAGACGGTTGCCGCCGTGGCGGTATCGTCGAAACCGACGATGGAGAGGTCGGCCGGAACGTCGAAGCCAAGCCGATGCGCGAGCGCCGCCGTGGCCGCCGCCATTTCATCGTTCGCCGCGAAGATCGCGGTGAGATCAGGGCCTTCCGCCAGGAGTTTTTCCGCCGCCTCGAGTCCCGAGCGATAGGTGAAGTAGCCCTGTTCGATCTTGACGTCCGGTTCGCCGATGCCCGCTTCGGCAAGCGTCGCGAGAAAGCCGCGCAGGCGCAGGTCGCTCGACGTCTGGTTCGGATGGCCCTTGATGAAACCGAAGCGGCGGTGGCCGAGCGAGAGCAGGTGTTCGGTCATCTCGCGGGCGGCGGCTTCGTTGTCGATGCGCACGGTCGCCATGTCCGCGCTCGGATGGCCGGGCGTCAACAGCACCGCGGCGCAATCGGCACTGCGGATTTCCGACAGCACGAGCGGCGCTTCGCAGAGCGGCGCCGGAACGATCAGCCCGTCGACTCCGGCCTTGAGGAAACGCGCAAGCGTCGCGCTCGCGTCTTCCGCCTCCGAGCATTTTTCCACCAGCACCTGCGCGCCGGTGCGGCTGCTCTCGTCGAGCGCGCCGAGCAGGAATTCGGTGAGGTAGCCCGCCGACGGATTGTCGTAGAGGAGTCCCAGGCGAAACGGTTCGGAACCCGCGAGACTGCGTGCCGCGGGACTTGGCGTGTAACTCAGCTCCTTGATCGCGGTATTCACGAGGTCGCGCGTTTCCGAGCGCACGTTGGTCTCGCGATTGATGACGCGCGACACCGTCATCGGCGACACGCCGGCGAGTGCCGCCACGTCCCGTATGGTCGCTCCTTGCGCTCCACGCCGTCTTTGTCGTTCCATGCGCACAGTATAAAAAGCGGAGGCACCGTGACGCGACTTTTTGCGGTTTGCGGCCTCATCGCGGCGGCGCTTGCATCGGCACCGGGCGTGGCGGCGGAAAATCCGGCTGCGCGACCGGCCAACGGCCTCGCGCTCACCCCGCCGATGGGCTGGAACAGCTGGAACCGCTTCGGCTGCAATGTGAACGAGCAGCGGATCCGCGGAGCGGCCGACGCGATGGTCGCCTCCGGCATGGCCGCGGCCGGCTACGAGTACGTCGTGATCGACGATTGCTGGCACGGGGTTCGCGATGCCGGGGGCAACATCCAGCCCGATCCGCAGCGCTTTCCTTCCGGCCTCAAGGCGCTCGGCGACTACGTGCACGCGCAAGGCCTCAAGTTCGGCATCTATTCGGATGCCGGTGAACGCACTTGCGGTGAGCGGCCGGGCAGCCGCGGCCATGAATTCCAGGACGCCTGGCAGTACGCGGCCTGGGGCGTCGACTATCTCAAATACGACTGGTGCAACACGGGCACCCAGGATCCGCACGCGTCCTATCTCACGATGAGCGATGCCCTGCGTGCGTCCGGCCGGCCGATCGTCTTCAGCATCTGCGAGTGGGGCAATTCGAAACCCTGGAGCTGGGCGAAGGACATCGGGAATCTGTGGCGGACCAGCGGCGACATCTACGATCACTGGCAGGGCCGCAAGGAATACATGCTCGGCGTCATGGACATCGTCGACCTGCAGGCCGAGCTCTATCCGTTTGCGGGTCCCGGTCACTGGAACGACCCCGACATGCTCGAGGTCGGCAACGGCGGCATGACGGCCGACGAGTACCGCGCGCACTTCAGCCTGTGGGCGATGCTCGCCGCGCCCCTCATGGCGGGCAACGACCTCGCGGCCATGAGCGCCGAAACGAAATCGATCCTGACGAATCGCGAGGTGATCGCGGTCGATCAGGATGCGCTCGGCGCGCAAGGCCGGCGCGTCGCGAAGAACGGCGATCTCGAGGTCTGGGCGCGCCCCCTGAGTGACGGCAGCCGCGCCGTCGTGTTGCTCAATCGCAGCGCGGGCCCGGCCGCGATCACCGTTCGGTGGACCGGGCTCGGTTATCCGGCACACCTGCCGGCGAGCGTGCGCGACTTGTGGCAGGGGAAGAGCCTCGGCAAATCCCGCGGTGCCTTCGCGGCAACCGTGCCGATGCATGGCGTCGTCATGCTGAAGATCACGCCCTGAACCGGGTCCTTGCCGGTCGGCAATGGGACCGGTACCATCGCTGCAAAATAAGCCAAGTGCGGGGGTACTCTCTTGGCAAGATCTCGGCTCCGTCTGCTCGTCGTCGTGCTGCTCGCGACCGCGTATTCAACCCGCGCCGCTGCCGGCGACTTACCGGCGTTGGTCAGCAAGAACGGCCGTCACGCCCTCATGGTCGACGGCGCGCCCTACCTGATGCTCTGCACGCAGGTAAACAACTCGAGCGCGTGGCCTGCGGTGCTGCCGAAGGTCTGGCCGGCGGTCGAACAACTGCGGGCGAACACGCTGCAGGTGCCGATCGCCTGGGAGCAGATCGAAGCGACGGAAGGCCAATTCGATTTCTCTTTTCTCGACACGCTCCTCTCGCAAGCGCGCGACCACAAGGTGCGATTGGTGCTGCTCTGGTTCGGCACCTGGAAGAACAACGGGCCGAACTACACGCCGGCCTGGGTCAAGCTCGACAACCAGCGCTTTCCCCGCGTGCTTACGGCGAAGGGCGAAATGCTGAACTCGCTGTCGCCGCATGCGGCGACCACGCTCGCCGCGGACCGCAAGGCCTTCACCGCGCTCATGCGTCACCTGGCGCAGGCGGATGCAACGCACACCGTCATCCTCGTACAGGTCGAAAACGAGAGCGGCACGTACGGGACCGCTCGCGACTATTCACCGGCGGCCGAGAAGGTCTTCCAGTCGCCGGTGCCGGCGTCGCTCGTGAAGGCGCTCGGAAAATCCAAAGGCAGCTGGTCGCAGGTCTTCGGGAAGGACGCGGACGAGTTCTTTCATGCCTGGTCCATCGCAAGCTACATCGGCGAGATCGCCGCGGCCGCCAAGGCCGACTATCCGCTGCCGATGTACGTGAACGCGGCGCTGCGCGATCCGATCAGTCCCGGGCCGCCCGGGAGCTACGCAAGCGGCGGGCCCACCGACAACGTCATCGATATCTGGAAGGCGGCGGCGCCGGCCGTCGATTTCATCGTGCCGGACATCTACGACCGCCGCTTCGATCGCTACACGCGCTACCTCGAACTCTACGGCCGGCCGGACAACGCACTCTTCGTCGGCGAGACCGGCAACGACATCCCGTTCGCGCGCTACTTCTTCGCCGTGCTCGGCGCCCACGCCATCGGTTTCTCGCCGTTCGGCCTCGATTTCACGGGCTACTCGAACTATCCGCTCGGCGCCAAGGCGGTCGACGCGGACGTCATGGAGGCCTTCGCCGCGAACTACCGGCTGCTTGCGCCGATCGCGCGCGAATGGGCGAAGCTCAGCTTCGAAGGCGAAGTCTGGGGCGCGTCGAAGCCCGATGACGGCAAGAGCCAGCTGCTCGATCTCGGCCGCTGGACCGCAACCGTGAGCTACGGCGAATGGCAGTTCGGCATGCCGGACTGGACCTGGCTCGGGCCGTTCGACAAGCCGGCGGCGGCAACGGAGAAAAAAGGTGGAGCGCTCATCGCGCGACTCGGACCGGACGAGTTCCTCGTTACCGGGCTCAGCACCCGTGTGACGTTCGGCATCAAGGACAAGGGTGCCGCCCACGGTCTGATCTTCGATCGCGTCGAAGAGGGTCACTACGAGAGCGGCCGCTGGGTGATGGAGCGACTCTGGAACGGCGACCAGACGGACTACGGCCTCAATTTCACGACGCTGCCGCAGGTCCTGCGGGTCAAGCTCGCGACCTACTGAACCCGAACGGAGATTCCCGTGCGAACACGCGTATTCGTTTGCCTGGCGGCGCTGCTCGCGCTCGCGGCCTGCGGCTCACCGCCCGCCTTCGAGAAAACGGCCGACGGCGTCGTCGTCACCCCGACCGGCGGCGCCGCCAGGAAAGTGCGGCTCAGCGTCGTCTCGGACAAGGTCATTCACGTCACGGCGTTTCCGACGGACACCGTGAGCGAACCCGCGAGCCTCATGGCGGTGAAGACCGGCGGCGGAACCGGCTTCACGGTAGACGAGAAGGACGGCCTGGTCGTCCTGCGGACGAGCGAAATCGTCGCGGAAGTCGCCGTGGCGTCCGGCGACGTGCGCTTCCGGGACAAGGACGGCAATGCCGTGCTGAGTGAAGTCGATGACGGCCGGACGTTCGCGCCCACGCAGGTGGACGGCAAGTCCTTCTACGCCATCCGCCAACGGTTCGAATCGCCCGCCGACGAAGCCTTCTACGGACTCGGCCAGCACCAGGAAGGCGAGATGAACTTCAAGGGCAGGGACGTCGAGCTCGCCCAGCACAACATGGACGTCGGCATTCCCTTCGTCCTGTCGTCGCGCAACTACGGCGTGCTCTGGGACAACAATTCGATTACGCGCTTCGGCGATCCGCGCGAATGGCAGCCGCTCTCGAAGACGCTGAAGCTCTACGACGCCGACGGCAAGGAAGGGAGCCTCACGGGCACCTATTACGTGAACGGTGCGGTGAAGCTGAAGCGCGCCGAGAAGGATCTCGACTACCAGTACATCAAGTCGCTCGAAGCGAATTTCCCGCCCGAGCTCAAGGGCGTGAAGACGAAGATCGTATTCGAGGGCAAGATCGAAGCGCTGACGCCCGGCACGCACAAGTTCACGCTCTACGCGAGCAATTATCAGAAGCTCAGCGTCGATGGCGCGCCCGTCATCGACGCGTGGCGGCAGAACTGGAACCCGTGGTATCGCGACTTCCGGCTCGACATGCAGCCCGGCAAGCCGCGCGCGATCCGTATCGAGTGGGAAGGCGCCGACGGCTATCTCACCCTGCAGCATCGCGATCCGCTGCCCGTCACGGAGCAGAACGATCTCTCGTTCCATTCAGAACTCGCGCAGTCGATCGACTACTACTTCGTGAAGGGCGCGAATGCGGACGACGTCATCGCGGGCTATCGCGCCGTCACCGGCAAGGCGACGCTGGTGCCGCGCTGGGTCTACGGTTTCTGGCAGAGCCGGCAGCGCTACGAGACCCAGCAGCAGACGCTCGGCGTGGTCGACGAATACCGCAAGCGCCACATCCCGCTCGATAACATCGTGCAGGACTGGTTCTACTGGAAAGAGGACAGCTGGGGTTCGCACCAATTCGATCCCAAGCGTTTTCCAGACCCGCAAGCCATGGTCGACGAGATCCACAGGAAAGACGCGCACGTCATGATCTCGGTCTGGCCGAAGTTCTATCCGGCCACCGACAACTTCAAGGAGCTCGACGCGAAGGGCCACATCTACCGGCGCAACCTCGAGCAGCATGCGAAAGACTGGGTCGGGCCCGGTTACGAGTCCTCGTTCTACGATCCCTATGCGGATGAAGCCCGGCAGATCTACTGGCGCCAGATCGACGAGCGGCTCGGGAAGCTCGGGTTCGATGCCTGGTGGCTGGACGCGAGCGAGCCCGATCCGCATTCGAATCTCGACATCGCGGAACGGAAACTGAGGATGGGCCCGACCGCCATGGGTCCCGGCGCCGAGTTCTTCAACTCCTATGCGCTGATGCACGCGCGCGGCGTCTATGAAGGCGAGCGGGCGGCGGATCCGGACAAGCGCGCGTTCATCCTCACTCGCTCGGCTTTCGCCGGACTGCAGCGCTATGCGGCCGCGACCTGGAGCGGCGACGTCGCCTCGCGCTGGGAAGATCTCGGCGACCAGATTTCCGCCGGCATCAATTTCTCGCTCTCGGGCCTGCCGAACTGGACGACCGACATCGGCGGCTACGCGGTCGAAGAGCGTTACCTCAAGCCGAACGCGAAGGACCTCGAGGAGTGGCGCGAGCTCAATGTGCGCTGGTTCGAGTTCGGCGCCTTCATGCCGCTCTTCCGGTTGCACGGCGAGGCGGTGTATCGGGAGATCTACAACCTCGCGCCGCAGGGCTCCGAGGCGTACGCGACGCTCGTCGGTTTCGACCGGCTGCGCTATCGCCTGATGCCGTACATCTACACGATCGCCGCCGATACCTACCACCGCGATTCCACGATGATGCGCGGCCTCGTGATGGACTTTCCCGCGGACGCGGCCGTACGCGAGATCCGCGACCAGTATCTGTTCGGCCCGGCGTTCCTCGTGAGCCCGGTGCACGAATACAAAGCGCGCGCGCGCCAGCTCTACCTGCCGGCGGGCACCCGGTGGTACGACTTCTTCACGGGCGAGATCAAGGAGGGTGGCCAGTCGATCACGGCCGTGGCGCCGCTCAACCGGATTCCGCTCTACGTGCGCGCGGGTTCGATCGTTCCGGTCGGGCCCGCAATCGAGCACACGGGCGAGAAGGCCGACGCACCGCTCACGCTTTTCGTCTACACGGGCGCGAATGGCCAGTTCGAACTGTACGAGGACGACGGCCTGTCCTACGGCTACGAGAAGGGCGAGTCGGCGCGCATCCCGCTCCACTATGACGACGCCAAGGGCGTACTCAGCATCGGCGCACGCTCCGGCTCGTTCCCGGGCATGGTGGCGTCGCGACAATTGCGGTTGCGCTGGATGACTCCCGGCATGGCGAGCGCGTCGACACTCGATGCGCCCGCCGATGCAACCGTCGACTACAGCGGCGCGGCCGTGACCGTCGCAAGACGCGCGACCGGGCAATGAGGACGGCAGGCAAGCCAACGACCGTCTCCATGTTCATCGCGACTGCGCTGCTGCTTGCAGCGGGCGCGGTGGGCGCCGCGCATGCGCCGGCGCTCGCGCCGGCGAGTCCGGAAAGCGTGGGCTTTTCCCCGGGACGTCTTGCGATGCTAGACGCCTATCTGAAGGCAAAGGTGGCGAGCGGTCATGCACCCGGCGCGACGATGCTGATCGCGCGCCACGGCAAGGTCGTGCTCTTCAATACTTACGGACAAGCGGACCGCGCGCGCGGGACGGCCGTCGAGCGCGACACGATTTTTCGCATCTACTCGCAGACCAAGCTCGTGACGGGAGTCGCGCTGATGACGCTCTTCGAGGAAGGGCGCTGGCGCTTCGATGATCCGGTGACGCGCTTCATTCCGGAATTCGCGAAGCTCAAGGTCTACCAGGGACGCAACGCGGATGGCACCCTCGCGCTTGACGATGCGATGCGGCCGGCGAGCATGCGGGAAATCATCACGCACACGGGCGGTTTCGGCTACGGGCTCGGCACGAGCGATGACGTCGAGAAGGCCTACAACGCCTCCGGCTACCTGGCGGCGCCCAGCGCGGACGATGCGATCGCGCGCATCGCCGAGCTGCCGCTCGCGAGCCAGCCGGGCCTGCACTGGCGCTACAGCGCGTCCGTCGACATCCAGGGCTACATCATCGAGCGCCTCTCGGGTCGCAAGCTCGGCGACTTCATGCAGGAGCGGATCTTCGGGCCGCTCCGCATGAATGACACCGCGTTCCACGTACCGGCGTCGAAAGCCGGTCGTTTCGCGACGCTCGAGTCCTACGACAGGGCGACGAACTCGCTCACGGAGCCGAGCGGCGTGCTGGTATTCGACTATTCGAAGCCGCCGGGCGCCGCGTCGGGCGGCGCGGGGCTCGTCTCGACGACGATGGATTTCGCGCGCTTCGCGCAGATGCTGCTGAACGGCGGCGAACTCGACGGAGCGCGCGTGCTGTCGCCGGCGGCCGTGAAGCTGCTTGAGTCGAATCACCTCGCGTCCGAGATCCGCGCGAAGAACGACGAAGCATTCTCCGAACACACCGGTGTCGGCTTCGGTGTCGACGCGGCGGTCGTGCTCGATGCCGCGAAGGCGGGCACGCTGCAGGGCGAAGGCACGATTTCCTGGGGCGGTGCGGCGGGTTCCTGGTTCTGGATCGATCCGAAGAACGATCTCCTCGCCGTCGGCATGCTGCAGGTCATGGAGCGCTGGAGCGATCCGGCCTTGCGCACGATCGACTACGACACGAGTGCGCTCGTCTATCGCGCGCTCGTTGATCCCGCGAAATGACCGGTGAGTCCCACGCGGGCCGCCGGCGGTTCTGGACCCTGTCTTATTTAGTCCACAAGCGCGTGCGCATCTTGCAGTCTTGAAATCACGTGGCTATAGTCGGGGCAACAGTTGGTACCGCTACCACAAAGTTGGCGGACGGACGGTTGGGCGAGTTCCTGCACGGGTACCGCTACGGGGGGAGTTGGGGGGTTGTTCTACTGAGCTTCTGATTTTCTCCTAAGGCTTTGATTGCCTTGGGCGAATTCCACTGACGAAGGCTTGCCGCCGCCGTCGCTGGCTACTCGCCAAGGGCATATAAATGTGATCACCGGAGGAAGCGGGTTGTCGGGCCTGCTTCCAGGAAAAAGATAAAAAGAGTGCCATCGCAATTTAGGAGGCAAGTTGTGGCTAACCGTAAACAGCGACGTGCGAATCGATTGAAGGGCCGTTCCGGCGCGGGCCTCGCGGCCGCCGGCTCATCGGCTCTCAGTCTCGGTGTGCTGATTCTCGCAACGCCTGCCTACGTGCAGGCCCAGCAGTCATCGGCAAGCGACGACACCATCGGCGAGGTCGTCGTCACCGGCATCCGCGAAAGCCTGAAGACCTCGCAGGCCATCAAGCAGAACGCGGAACAGCTCGTCGACTCGGTCACCTCGCAGGATATCGGCGCGTTGCCCGACCGCAGCGTTTCCGAGGCGCTGCAGAGAATCCCCGGCCTCACGCTCCAGCGCACGAACACCAATCGCGATCCCGCGCGCCTTGCATCCGAAGGCGGCGGCATCTTCATCCGCGGCCTGTCGTGGGTGCGCAGCGAAACCAACGGCCGCGACATCTTTTCGGCCAACAACGGCCGCGACCTGAGCTTCGAAGACATCTCCGCGGACCTGCTCGCGGGTGTCGACGTCTACAAGAATCCTTCGGCCGAACTCATCGAAGGCGGCGTCGGCGGCGTCGTGAACCTGCGCACGCGCCTGCCGTTCGATTCCGACAAGCGCATCATGGCTGTGTCGGCGGACTACAACTACGCCGACCTCCTCGAGAAAGGATTCACGTCGGCGAACGCGCTCTACAGCGATCGCTACGACACCGGCATCGGCAAGATCGGTTTCCTGCTCTCATACAGCCTCGGCAACGTCGGCAACCGCACGGACAGCGTGCAGACGGGCCGGTTCGACCCGACGACGCTCAGCACGCCGACGAATGGACTGCCGGCGGGCACGACGGTGTACGTGCCGAATGCGATCGGCTGGCGCGAGATCGACTGGGAGCAGAAGCGCCAGTCCGCGGCGGCCGCCTTCCAGTGGGCGCCGAACGATGACCTGACGTTCACGTTGCAGGGGCTGTATGCCAAGGCCGACCCGCACGACATCGAGTACGCCCTCGGCGACACCAACGGCGGCTACGATGCGAGCGCGCCGGGCAACACCTACAACGACCAGAACGTCATCACCTCGGGCACGATCCAGAACTATCGCCCGACGGCCGACACGCGCTACGGCAACTCGCACAAGACGACCGAAGATTATTCCCTCAACATGAAGTACACGATCAACGACCGCTGGGCGTTGAGCGGGGACTTCCAGTACGTCACCTCGCACGCGGACGTCATCAGCATGACGGCGTTCACGCAGCTCGACGGCCAGGGCGTGCTGACCTTTGACCTCAACGGGAATACGCCCCACCTCTCGCAGGCCCAGGCCACCCAGGCCGATCAATCCCTGTACTGGTGGGCGGCGGCCATGGACCACCTGGAGGACAACGACGCGCAATCGCGGGCGTTCCGCCTCGATTCGGAAGTCATGTTCGACGACAGCTCCTGGCTCAAGTCCTTCCGCTTCGGCGTACGCGGCACGAACAAGGATGCGATCACGCGGCAGACGGGCTGGAATTGGAGCCTCCTCAGCCAGCAGTTCTGGGGTCCGAACAACGCCGGCGATCCGGCGAGCCGCGCGAATATCGCGTTCCTGCCGGAATCCGCGCCGGGCACCTCGCGGCTCATGGACTACAACAATTTCTTCCGCGGTAACGTCAATCTGCCGGGTGTCGGCTGGTTCCCCGATCCGAGCGTCGTCAGCCATGGCAATCAGAACGCGTTCAGCATCCTCTCGAACACCGAGACCTCGGGCTGGGGCTGGGCGCCGCTGACGGATGCAAGCTTCGATTCGGCCCATCCGGCCGCGGACAACATCAGCGGCGGCGTCAACAGCCAGGGTGAGGAAACGCAGGCCGCCTACGGGATGATCCGCTTCGCGCACGGCTCGAACTTCGGCCCGATGGACGGCAACATCGGCATCCGCCTGGTGAAGACGAAGGAAACCTCGATCGGTCTTGCGACGCAGACCCCGGCGCTCAGCGGTGGTCAGTCAGCGGCCGGCTGCGCGGCGCTCGCGGTCAACAGCGACGCCAGTCCGGCGAACGATGTGAGCTGCCAGCCGATCACGGACGCGGTGAACTTCCTCGCCGCAGGGACCATCCCCGGTGTCGATACGAACAACGACTACACCGATGCCCTGCCGAGCCTGAACCTGCGCTGGCACCTGCGGGATGACCTGCAGATGCGCTTCGCGGTGGCGAAGGCCGTCGTACGGCCGACGTTCTCGCAGATGGTCGGCTTCTCCTCGCTCAGCTACACCTTCCAGAGCTGCGGCGCCGCGGATCCGGAGACCTGCTACCTGCCGCGCGCAGTCGATTTCGCGACGGGTACCGGCGGCAATCCGCTCCTGAAGCCGACGCAAGCCTGGAACTACGACCTCAGCTACGAGTGGTATTTCGCACCAACCGGAAGCCTGACCTTCGACGGGTTCCTCAAGGATGTGAAGGACTACATCTTCCTCGGCAACGAGGATGAGACCTTCACTTCGGGCGGCGTGACGCAGACCTTCAACGTGTCGCGCAACTTCAACGGCTCGAGCGGCAAGATCAAGGGCTTCGAACTGGCTTACCAGCAGTTCTACGACAAGCTGCCGGGCTTCTGGGGCGGCTTCGGTTTCGGAGCGAACTACACGCTGGTCGATTCGAATGGCGGGCGCAATACGGCGGTGAACGTGCTCGAGGCTCCGCAGGTGGCGGGCGCCAACGATGTCACGCTGCCGCTCGAAGGGCTCTCGAAGAACAGCTACAACGTGCTGGCCATGTACGAGAAGTACGGCGTATCCGCACGACTTGCATACAACTGGCGCAGCCGCTTCCTGCTCACGACCTCGGCGGCGAACATCAACCGCCCGGTCTGGTCGGAATCCTACGGCCAGCTCGACGGCTCGGCTTTCTATTCGATTACGCCGAAGATCAAGGTGGGCCTGCAGGCGACCAACATCCTGAACGCCAGGACCTTCCTCGACGTCGGCGACACGGTGCTCCGTCCGCGTTACAGCTGGACGGATACCGATCGGCGCATCGCGATCGCGATCCGGGCGCAATTCTAGGACGAGGAACTCTAGTCCCCCGGCACTCCTGACCAGTTAGACTGGCAGGAGTCCGGGGGACGCGTCGTCGGGTCACGCTTTTTTTCAAGGACCCGGCGCGCGGCATCGATGTCATCAGGCCGCATCAGGAAAATTGTCATTGTCGGAGGCGGAACCGCGGGCTGGATGAGCGCTGCCGTGCTCGCGCGCTTCCTGAAACCCTCGCGCGAACGTGCCCAACCGGTCGACACCGCCATCGAGCTCATCGAATCCGAGGAGATCGGCATCGTCGGCGTCGGCGAGGCGACCGTCCCGCTCATCCAGGCGTTCAACCGAGTCGCCGGCATCCCGGAACGCGATTTCCTCGTTGCGACGCAGGGCTCCTTCAAGGTCGGCATCGAGTTCCGCGACTGGGGGCGCCTCGGCAACGTCCACTTCCACGGCTTCGGCGACTATGGCGATGTGATCGAGGGTGTTTCACCGCACCACCACTGGTTGAAACTCCGCCAGCTCGGCGATCCGACGCCGCTCGCCGAGTATTCGGTGCCGACGGTGATGAGCCGGCTCTCGCGCTTCGCGCCTCCGTCGCCGGATGCGGCCTCAGAGGCGTCGCACTTCAAGCATGCCTATCACTTCGACGCCGGCCTCTACGCCCGCTATTTGCGAGTACACGCGCAACAGCGGGGTGTCGTGCGACGGGAGGGCAAGGTCGTCGATGTGCACGTCGACGGGGAAAGCGGAATGATCGAAGGCGTGACGCTCGAGGGCGGGCTGCGGGTCGATGCGGACTTCTTCATCGACGCCTCGGGATTCCGTGGACTGCTGATCGAGCAGGCGCTCAAGACGGGCTACGAGGACTGGTCGCACTGGCTGCCCTGCAATCGCGCCGTCGCCGTTCCCTGCGAAAGCGCGGACGACCTCTCGCCGTTCACGCGCTCGACGGCCCGCACGGCCGGCTGGCAGTGGCGCATTCCGCTGCAGCACCGCATCGGCAACGGCTACGTGTACGCGAACAGTTTCATCAAGGACGATGACGCACGCGACACCCTGCTCGGAAACCTCGACGGCCGGGCGCTCGCCGACCCGCGCCTGCTCGCTTTCACGGCGGGGAGGCGCAGGAAATTCTGGAACCGCAACTGCCTTGCCGTCGGGCTCGCGGGCGGCTTCATGGAGCCGCTCGAATCGACCAGCATCCTCCTCATCCAGACCGCGATCGCGCGGCTCATCGACATGTTCCCGGACCGCGATTTCGATCCCGTGATGATCGAAGAATACAACCGGCTGGGCGTTGCCGAGTACGAGCGCATCCGCGATTTCCTGATCCTGCACTATTCGGCCACCGCGCGCAGCGATGCGCCGCTCTGGGACTATTGCCGCACGATGAGCCTGCCGGACTCGCTCAAGCACAAGATCGAGGTGTTCAAGAGCTGCGGCAAGGTGGTCGCCTACAACGAGGAGTCCTTCCTCGAGCCGAGCTGGGTCGCGATCTTCGTCGGCCAGGGCATCGTGCCGAAGCGCTACGACCCGATCATCGACAGCATCGACGAGGAGCGCCTCAAGCGCGGCATGCAGCAGCGGCGCATGGCGGTGCTGCGCGCGGTGGAAGCGATGCCACGGCATCGCGAATTCATCGCGCGCCACTGCGCGGCGCCGCGGCCCGCTTAAGGCCCGACGATGAACGACCGTCACATCCGCAAGATCGTCATCGTCGGCGGCGGCTCCGCGGGCTGGATGACCGCGGCAGCGCTATCCCGTTCGATGCCGCGCGAGTTCTGCGAGATCGAACTCGTCGAGTCGTCCGAAATCCGCACCGTGGGCGTCGGCGAGGCGACGATTCCACCGCTGCAGCTTTTCAATCAGGTGCTCGGGCTCGACGAAGTCGACTTCGTGCGCCGCACCCAGGCGACCTTCAAGCTCGCGATCCAGTTCGTCGACTGGACGCATCCGGGGCATCGCTACTACCACCCGTTCTCAGGCCCCTTCGGGCCTGACCTCGACCTGATCCCGTTTCACCAGTACTGGTTGAAGCTGCGCAGCCTCGGCGACCCGACACCGCTCGATGAGTACAGCATGGCGGCCGTCGCGGCCCATCGCGGCAAGTTCGACCGGCCGAGCCGCGACCCGCGATCGGCGCTGTCGACCTACGGTTACGCGTATCACATCGACGCCGCACTTTACGCGGCCTACCTGCGGGAGTACGCCGAGGCGCGCGGCGTCAAGCGCACCGACGGCAAGGTGCTCGACGTGCATCTGCGCGGCGAGGACGGATTCATCGAAGGCATCACGCTCGAGGGCGGACGTCGCATCGACGCCGACTTCTTCATCGACTGCTCGGGTTTTCGCGGGCTCCTGATCGAACAGGCGCTCAAGACCGGTTACAACGACTGGTCGCACTGGCTGCCGTGCGATCGCGCCGTGGCGGTGCAATGCCTCTACGGCGGCAAGCCCGGCGAGCGGACCCCGTACACGCGTGCGACGGCGCGCGAGGCCGGGTGGCAATGGCGCATTCCGCTGCAGCATCGGGTCGGCACGGGCTATGTCTACTGCAGCCGGTACCTGAGCGATGATGAGGCCACCGTAAAACTGCTGGCGAATCTCGACGGCGCCCCGCTCAAGGATCCCTGGCCGCTACGCTTCACCGCGGGTCATCGGAAGAAATTCTGGAACCGCAACTGCCTTGCGATCGGGCTCTCGGGCGGTTTCATGGAGCCGCTCGAATCGACCAGCATCCATCTCATCCAGACCGGCATCACGAAGCTCCTGGAGATGTTTCCCGATCGCGATTTCGATCCGCTCCTCATCGAGGAGTACAACGAGCGTACCCGCCTCGAGTTCGAGCGCATCCGTGATTTCATCGTATTGCACTACTACGCGACCGAACGGGACGACACGCCGCTCTGGCGCGCCTGCCGCACGATGGAGATTCCGCCGACGCTCAGGCGCAAGATCGAGAACTTCCGTCACTGCGCGCGCTTCGTGTCGGACGGCTACGAACTCTTCCAGACGCCGAACTGGCTCGCGGTCTTCGTCGGCCAGCACGTCTGGCCCACGCATTACGATCCACTGGTCGACGCGCACGACGCCGATGAAGTGCGCAGGCAGCTCGCGGGAATCCGGCGCGTGATCAGCGCCGCCGCCGATTCCATGCCGAGCCAGCACGATTTCATCGAGCGCAACTGCCGCGCGCAGCCGCCGGACCGAACATGAAGAAGCTGTTGGCGGTGAGGCGGCCGCTGCGCGGATCCGGATCGCCGCGGAAATCCGCCGGGATGTCGCCCGAATGAAGCGTGGCGCTGCGATAGACGATCATGCGATTGAGCGCGGCGGCAAACGTGGCGATGCGTTCGAACTGGGCGGTGTCGCCGTTGATGTAGCCGTGCGGCCGGAACCCGGCGAGCTCCGTGCCGATGACGCGATCGAATTCGGGCAGCCGTTCGGGCGTGAGGGTCTCGAAACCCGTGGCGCGATGACGATAGAACGACGTGCCACCCTGCTCGGGCCGGCAAAGGTAGTGCAGGAGCGCGACGAGATGGAGGTTGGTCGAATCGATATGCGGAAACTGCTGACGCACGTGCAATCGCTCGGGCGGTGTCGTGACGATGGAGAAACTGCACTCGCTCGCGGCGACGTCGCAGCCGTGGAGTTCAAAGGCGTCGCAGATGGCGGCGCGAACGAAGTCATGTACGGCCGCTCCGTAGCCGGGCGGTACGCTGGCACGGATGCCGGGATAGGCACGGTGAGTGACGGGCGTGAAGGGGAGCATCGCCGCCGTATCGATGAACGCCGCCGGATCGGCGAGCAGATCGTCGATGACAAGCACGGGCGAGCGCTCGCGGCCGACGCGCTCGATGCGAATGCGGCAGGCTTCGTTGATACGCGGCGTTGCGGTCATCGCGAACCCGGCCCGGAGAGGCGGGCATGACCGACGACCGGCGCCTGCGCAAGATCGTGATCGTCGGGGGTGGTACGGCCGGCTGGATGACGGCGGCCGCACTGTCGCGCGTGCTCAAGGAGCGCTACGCGGAAATCCTCGTCATCGAATCGTCGGAGATCCGCACCGTCGGGGTCGGCGAGGCGACGATTCCGGTGCTGCATCTCTTCAACCAGCTCCTCGGGCTCGACGAAAACGAGTTCATGAGGAAGACGCAAGGCTCGATCAAGCTCGGCATCGAGTTCGTCGACTGGACGCGCGTGGGGCACAAGTACATCCACCCGTTCGGCTCCTACGGCTCGACGCTCGAGGCGACGGAGTTTCATCACTACTGGTTGCGGCTGCGCGAAATCGGCGATCCGGCGCCGCTTGCGGACTATTCCCTCTGCAGTGTCGCTGCGAGCCTCAACCGCTTTGCGCGCCCGAGCAAGGATCCGCGCTCGGTGCTCTCGACCTTCACCTATGCGTACCATTTCGATGCGGCGCTCTATGCCAGGTTCCTGCGCGAGTACGCGCAGGCGCGCGGTGCCCGCCGGCTCGACCGCAAGGTCGTGGACGTCAAGCTGCGCGGCGAGGATGGCTTCATCGAATCCCTGCAACTTGACGGCGGGGAGACGATCGACGGCGACTTCTTCATCGACTGCTCCGGGTTCCGGGGTCTGCTGATCGCGCAAGCACTGAAGGTGAGTTACCAGGACTGGTCACATTGGTTGCCCTGCGATCGCGCAATTGCAGTGCAATGCGAAAGCGGGCAGGAAGAACTCACACCCTATACGCGCGCGACGGCCCACGAGGCGGGCTGGCAGTGGCGTATCCCGCTCCAGCACCGCGTCGGGACGGGTTACGTCTATTGCAGCAATTTCATCGGCGACGACGAGGCTACGGCGAAGCTCCTCGCGAATCTCGACGGGCCGCCGATCAGGGATCCCTGGCCGCTGCGCTTTACCACCGGGCGGCGGCAGAATTTCTTCGTCAAGAATTGTGTCGCCTTCGGGCTCGCGAGCGGGTTCCTGGAGCCGCTCGAATCGACCAGCATCCACACGATCCAGTCGGCGATCACGCGGCTCCTGCGGCTATTCCCGGACCGCAGCTTCGACCCGCTGGTCGCTGAGGAGTACAACCGCCAGGCGCACCTCGAGTACGAGCGCATCCGGGATTTCCTGGTGCTGCACTACTTCGCGGGCGAGCGTCGCGACACGCCGCTCTGGCAGTACTGCAAGTCGATGAGCATTCCCGAGACCCTGCAGCGCAAGATCGATCACTTCCGCGCGCACGGGCGGCTCATTTCACTGGGGCCGGACCTGTTCCAGGATCCGAGCTGGATCGCGGTGCTGACGGGGCAGGGCATCATGCCGCGAGGCTACGACCCGCTGGTGCACGTGCTCGATGATGAAACGATCCGCAGGAACCTGGCCGCGATGCGGCTCGCGATTCGTCAGGGTGCGGAGTCGATGCCGAAGCTGCGCGACTGGCTCAACCAGAATTGCCGCGCCGAGCCACCCGTCGGCTGAGCGGCCGCCGTCAGTGCGAGGCGGGGACGGCGAGGCTGAATTCGTGCTGCTCGCCGTTGAAGGCGACAATCACCCGCAGCGTATGTTCTTCGTTGCGTGCGAACTTCACGCGCTCCGTGACGATTTCGCCGCCCCCCGCCTGGGACGGAGGAATCACCAGCGGCTGCAGGATCGCCGCATTCAGGGCCGCGATGTCCTGCTGCAGCGTTTGGTCATACTTCTCCGGTGGGGCGCCGCCGTTCACCTGCGTATGCGATGAAACCACGCCGCTGGTCGGATTGACGGCCCCGGTGTACCGATCGACATAGGGCTTGCCGCCGCCACCGACGCCATTCATCACCATCTGCGGATGACTGTAGTTCGACGGATCGTGCACCCCGCTCATGTCGTGGGCCGAGCCACGGACGCCCGCCGCTTCCCGGGCTTCATCGATCAGCCGTTCGAGCGAGATGAGGTGAACGGCCTTGCCCGAGGGCGTGAAGAGCCGGATATCATCGCCGCTGAAATTCGATGGGTCGTCCGTGCTGTTGAAGGCGACGACCTTCAGGATCAGCCGGCCGTTCATCGGCGAAGGATCGGTCATCAGGCGCACGATGCCGTGCTCTTTCCGGGAGGTCAGGCCGTCCTCCGCAGCCGCAAAGCATTGCGCTGACAGCAGTGTCGCGAGAGCCAACGCCAGAATTGCCCGGAACATGCCCGCCACTCCCCTGATCTCCCTCGAAACTCAGTATGGACCCCATTCCATGGATAATCGACGGCCGGAGCCCGATTCGTTTGTGAACCCGCTTCGCTACACCTTCCTGCAAGTCGTCCTGCAGCGCCTGCGCATCGTTCCGCAGCGCGACCCCGTTCCGATCGCGCTCTGCGTGACGGTCATGCTCGCCGGCCTCAACCTGATGACGGTGGCACTCCTCGTCCGGCACTGGTGGAACTGGGGGCGGCTCTTCCAGGGCGGGTCGGATGTGCGGCTCGCGATGAGCTTCGCGCTCGTCGTGGGCATCGGCGCGCTGCAATATCGCTCGTGGGTCGCCGGCGGCCGGTTGATCGCGACGCTCGCAGCAGTCACTACCGAGACCGCCCCACGACAGCAACGTCATGCGCGCCTGGCACGGATCTACGTGATCGCAAGTGTCGTCGCCCTAGTTGGCGTGGTGGCGCTGCTCGCGGGCGGCATCCTGCGCTTCGCCTAGCGGCCGGGCTCGCCATACAGGATGCCGCGCCCGTCCGTTCCCACGTAGACGCGGCCGAACACGCGCGGATCGCCCGCGATGCATCGAAAGCGCCGGCCGTATTCATGGCCCGCATCGTTGATCCGCACCCAGTTCAGGCCGGCATCGTCCGAGCGCCAGATCGCCCGCAGGGTTTCATCTTTGCCGATGGCGACGAGCGCCGGAAAGTCGCGGCCCGGCGGCGCTTTGCCAAAACCCAGGCGTTCAACCTTGAGGCTCGTGTTGACGGTCACGAAGGAAGCGCCGCCGTCCACCGAGTGGAAGAGCTTGCCGTCGAAAAGAAACCAGAGATCGCCCGCCTTGCCGGGCGTCGTCATCAGCGGCCACGGTGCTTCCGGCTTGTCCGGCCGCTCCGCGAGGATGGCTTGCGGAAATCCCTTGCCCGCCAGCGCGGCGAAGGTCGCGCCGCCGTCGTTGCTGCGAACCACGAGGCCCTTGTCGTAGTCGACCGCGTAGAAACGCTGCGCGTCCACGCGGTCGGCGACGCCGCGCGCGTAGTACGGCATGCCGCGCACCGGAGTCCAGGTCTTGCCGCGATCGTGCGTGAGGAGCGGGACCGGCGTCATCACCATGAACGTGGCGCCGTCCGCGGACGTCGCGATCGCGGCGTTGCCGTCTAGATCGAAGCGCCGGTTGAAGGCACCCTGCTTGTCGCTGCCTTTCAGCGGTGGCGCCTTGAGCGGTGCCCAGTGGCGGCCGAAGTCGAGCGAGTAGGCGAGCGACACGGAGTTCTCGCCGTCGCGCTTGCGTGGCGTGCCGCTGCGCACGACTACGTTCGGTGCGGTGCCGGCGTAGTCGAGCGTGTGCGTATTGTTGAACACCGGGTCCATAAACATCGCGGCGGGCGTGGCATCGAGCGATTCGTGCACGAACCCGCCGATGTCGCCGAAGCCCGAGAGCAGCGCCGGCCCTTGCGGCGGACTCGTGAGCGTGAGGATCGCGGTTTCCTCGATGCCCTTCACCCACGGCCGCCACGTGATCGGCGAGTTCCCTTCCTTGTGCTCGAGGTCACGAGTCGCATACAGCGTTGCGCCGGTGACGTACGCCAGGTGATTCGAGTCGAACGGATCGATGGCGACCGAGCTGATCCACCAGCCAAAGCTTGCTTGCGAGTCGCCCCATAGCAGAAAGGGTGTGTCGGTGACATCTCGCCGGCTCAGCTCCTTCAGGCTCCGCCAGCTGTTGCCGCCGTCGCTCGTGCGAAAGATCGTGTCGTGCGTCGGCCATCGATCGACCGTTGCGACGACAAGCGTGCCGGCGCGCGAGCGATCCAGGCTCAAGCCCATGAAGCCACCGGGTACATGCGTCTGCGGCTGGTCGGGCGTGATGTCGGTCCATGCGCGCGCGCGCGTATCGAATTTGAAAACCGCGCCCGCCGTGATGCCATTGGGCCCGGGGCCATTGCTGTAGGCGAGATACAGCATGCCTCGATCATCGAGCTCGGCCTGCACCGGCAAGAGGTCGGCGGAAGGTTCGCCGGCGATCGGGCCCCAAGTTTCACCGGAGTCGTCCGATCGGAAGAGATGCTGGCTGCCCGGGTCGGCGACTCCGACAAACAGCGTTTTCGACTTCCTGCCCGCCGCACCGCTCGCGCGATCGAAGACGATGAAGCTCAAGCCCGCGTGCGTCGGGCCGTTGCCGGACCAACCGAGGCCCTTCACCGGGAAAGAGCGGACGGATGACCAGCTCTTGCCGCCGTTCGTGCTTCGCTGCAAGCCGTCATGCCGCGATCCGAAATAAAGGATCGCCGGATCGTTGGGATCGACCGCGAGACGCTCGCCGAGTCCACGGCCGTCCTCGTTACCGCCCATGCGAAAGGAAACCGGGTATACATCCCAGCTGCGGCCCCGATCCTTCGATTTGAGCAGGGCCGCCGCGCCGTCCCAGCGATACATGCCGGCGGCCGCGTAGACGACGTCCGCATCGACCGGATCGGGCGTGACACTCTCGATGCCGAAATAGGTCGACTCGGCCATCGAGTCCTGCAGGGGAATCCAGCGGCCGAGAGCGTTGTCCCAGCGATAGAGCCCGCCGATGTCGGTGCGCAGGTAGGCGAGACCCTTCTCAACGCGGCTGAAGACAACGGCGGGCGCGAAGCCGCCGCCGCCGACCTGGACATTTTTCCAGACGTACGCGGGCGCGGCCGGGGTGGCCGCGAGGCAGAGCGCAGTGACGATGAGGCCGGAAACGCCCGCCAGACACCTATATAAGAGAGTCATGCTTTGCGACGACGGGGACCCCTGTGAATCATCGAAGCGTTCCTTATCATTAATCATATCTATGACCGCGCGCGCGCTCTTCGCTTTCTTCGTCGTTTTATCCGCGGTGCCGTCCGCCGCGGCCGAACCGCCGCCGTCGACCCTCTGGTACGCGATGCCGGCGAGCGACTGGGAGCGCGAAGCGCTGCCGATCGGCAATGGCGCGCTCGGCGCGATGATTTTTGGGGGCCTCGACGAAGAGCACATCCAGTTCAACGAGAAAACGCTCTGGACCGGCGGGCCGGGAAGCCAGAGCGGCTACGATTTCGGCATCCCGAAGGAATCGATGGCGCACGCGGTCCGCCAGGTGGCGGCGGATCTCGAGCGCTCCGCCGCGCTCGCGCCCGAGGATGTCGCGCATCGCATCGGGCGCAAGGCGACGGGGTTCGGCGACTATCAGAATTTCGGCGACGTGACGCTGAGCTTCGCGCCGCAATCGGGCGAGGTCACGCAGTACCGTCGCGAACTGGCGCTGGGCGAGGCGGTGGCGCGGGTGCGGTTCGACCAGAACGGCGTGCATTACCTGCGCGAATACTTCGCCTCCTATCCGGCGGGCGTTGTCGTCATGCGCCTGACAGCGGACCAGCCCGGTCACATCAGCTTCGTCGCAAAGATGGCCGTTCCGAAAAACCGCAGCTCGACGACGTCCGCCGCGGCGGGACGCATATCGGTTCGCGGCGCGCTCATGGACAACGGTCTCAACTACGCGGCGGGCCTGCAGGTGATCGCGCAGGGCGGAACCCGCAGCGCCGGCACCGACGGCAGCGTCTCGGTGGCGAACGCCGACGGCGCCTGGCTGATCCTGGCGGCGGCCACCGACTACCGCTTGCGCTATCCGCACTATCGCGGCCCGGACCCGGCTCCTGCCGTCGATGCCCGCATTCGCAAGGCGTTGTCGCTGGGCTTTGCCCGTCTGCTGGCGGATCACGAACACGACTATCGAGCGCTCTTCGATCGCGTGCGCCTCGACATCGGCCAGACGGCGGTGGCGGCACCGACCGACGAGCTGCTGAAACACTACGGCGGCGGCCCCGCGGATGCGGATCGCGCCCTCGAGGCGCTCTACTTCCAGTACGGCCGCTATCTCCTCATCGCCTCGTCGCGCGCGGGTTCACTCCCGGCGAACCTGCAGGGCGTGTGGAACCATTCGGACACGCCGCCGTGGAACGCGGATTATCACGTCAACATCAACCTGCAGATGAATTACTGGCCGGCCGAGACGACCAATCTCGCGGAGACGACACCGCCGCTCTTCGATTTCGTCGACAGCCTGGTCGAACCCGGCCGGCTCGCGGCGAAGCGCATCGTCGGCGCGCGCGGCTGGACGCTGTTCCTCAACACGGACGCCTGGGGCTTCGCCGGCCTCATCGACTGGCCAACCGCGTTCTGGCAGCCGGAAGCGGGCGCCTGGCTCGCGCAGCACTACTACGAACACTACCGCTTCACGGGCGATGAGGCGTTTCTGCGCAAGCGCGCCTACCCGCTCATGAAAGAGGCCGCGGTTTTCTGGCTCGATGCGCTCGTCATCGATCCGCGCGACGGCAAGCTCGTCGTTTCACCGTCGTACTCGCCGGAACACGGCGACTTCACGCGCGGCGCCGCGATGTCGCAGCAGATCGTGTTCGATCTGTTCACCAATGTCGTCGAGGCCGCCACGCACGTCGGCGATGCCGCCTTCGGACGTCGCGTGCTCGAGGCACGCGATCGCCTCGATCGGGGGCTGCACATCGGTTCCTGGGGCCAGCTGCAGGAGTGGCGCGAGGATCGCGACGATCCGAAGGACGATCATCGCCATACCTCGCACCTGTTCGCCCTGCACCCGGGGCGCCAGATCTCACCGCAGACGACACCCGACTACATCAACGCCGCGCGCGTGTCGCTCCGCGCCCGCGGCGACGGCGGCACCGGCTGGAGCAAGGCGTGGAAGATCAATTTCTGGGCGCGCCTCGGCGACGGCGAGCACTCGCATCGCATGCTGGCGGAGCAATTGCGCCAGAGCACCCTGCCGAATCTCTGGGACAACCATCCGCCCTTCCAGATCGACGGCAACTTCGGCGCGACCGCAGGCATCGCGGAAATGCTGGTGCAGAGTCAGAACGAAGAGATTTCAATCCTGCCCGCGCTGCCGCCGGCATGGCCCGCGGGCGCCGTCAGTGGACTGCGCGCGCGCGGGGCCGTCACGGTCGATGTCCGCTGGGCACACGGCAAGGCGGTCGAGGTGATGCTCGCCACTGCCGCGGCGCGAGAACTCGTGGTCCGCTGCACGATTTTCCGGGAGGCGTACACGCTGATCGAAGCCCGTTCGGGCCGCGCCGTTCCCGTTACCGGCAGCGGGGACACCCGGAGTTTTGCCGTGCAAAAGGGCGCTCGCTACCTCATGCGGCCCGCCGACTGAGGCGCTTGCGAGCCTCGGCCCGAGACCCCAGTAAAGCATTGCGCAGTAAGGATGATAGCGCTACCATTTGGCGACAAAATCAACAACGGGCGTCCCTCCGCGAAGGCCCCCGCGAGCCATGGAACGAGGGCCCGAGCGACTGGAACGATGGCTACGCCGGCATTCAAAAGCTTCGATCCGCCGCGGCAAAGAATCGCGCTCGAGTGCGGTGGCTACCGCGCCGAAATCTGGCCCGAACTCGGTGGCTCGGTCGCGAGTTTCGAGCAACGGTTGAACGGCGGCGAACCGAAACAGCTGTTTCGCCGCACGCAGGAGCAGCCGAGCTACGAGCCGTACGATCTCGCCTGCTGGGCGCTCGTGCCCTATGGGAATCGCATCAAGAACGGCCGCTTCGCATTCGCGGGCAAGACGTATCAGCTGCCGGCGAACTATGAAGGCCTGACGCATCCGCTGCATGGACTCGGCTGGCTGCGTCCCTGGAACGTCGTCGAACAATCGGCGCAGCACTGCCGCATCCAGCTCGTGCATCGCACGAATGCCGCATGGCCCTTCGCCTTCACCGTGAGCCAGCTTTTCAAGCTGACGGCCGCCGGCCTCGAGATCGGGCTCACCTTGACGAACGATGGCCCCGATCCGATGCCCTATGGGCTCGGCCAGCATCCGTACATCCATCGGCCGCAAGGCACCCGCGTCCAGGCGCAGGTCGAAGGCGTGTGGCTCACGGATGAACACCTGCTGCCGACGACTCATGCGCAGCTGCCGCCGCAGTGGGACCTGAGGACCGGTTTCGAACTCGACGGCGCATTCATGGACAACTGCTTCGATGGCCTGAAGGGCGACGCCACGGTGCTCTGGCCGGACGGCAGCCGGCTCGTGATCGGCAGTTCCGACAACATGGGCTTCCTCGTCGTCTACAACGAACCGGAAGAAAACTTCGTCTGCATCGAACCTGTCTCCCACATGACGGATGCGATCAATTTCGCGGCGCACGGCCGTGCCGACACGGGCCTCAAGATCCTCGCGCCCGGCGCGTCCGTCACGGCCACGCACTGCTTCGCAAGCCAGCCCTCGCCGACGGGTTGACGGTTCGCCCGCATGACGCGAATCGTTGGCATGCAGGTGCTCGACATTCGCTTCCCGACGTCGAAGTCCCTGGATGGTTCGGATGCGATGAACCCCGATCCGGACTACTCGGCCGCTTACGTCATCCTGGAAACGGACCAGCCCGGCCTCGAGGGCCACGGCCTCACGTTCACCATCGGCCGCGGCAACGAGATCTGCTGCGCGGCCGTGCGCTCAATGCGCCATCTCGTCGTCGGTCTCGAGCTCGAAGCGGTGGCTGCGGATCCAGGTGCGTTCTGGCGCCACATGACCTCCGACAGCCAACTGCGCTGGATCGGGCCCGACAAAGGTGCGATCCACCTGGCGACCGGCGCCATCGTCAACGCGGTGTGGGATCTGCTCGCGAAAGCGGCGGGCAAGCCACTCTGGCGCTATGTCTGCGACTTCAGCCCCGAAGAACTCGTGCGCGCCGTCGACTTTCGCTACCTCACGGATTGCATCACGCCGGCCGAGGCACTTGCGCTCGTGAGCGGGCGCAGCGCCGGCAAGGCCGAACGCATCGCGACGCTCGAGCGTCAGGGCTATCCCTGCTACACCACGTCGGCCGGCTGGCTCGGCTACTCCGACGACAAGATCCGTGCCCTGTGCGCCGACGCGGTGGCGCACGGCTTTTCGCACGTCAAGATCAAGGTCGGCCGCAATCTCGAGGACGACCGGCGGCGCGTGCGGATCGTACGTGAAGCCATCGGCCCGGATCGCAAGCTCATGATCGATGCGAACCAGGTCTGGGAGGTCGATGAAGCGATCGAGTGGGTCCGGGCGCTCGCGTTCGCGCGGCCCTGGTTCATCGAAGAGCCGACGAGCCCGGATGACGTCGAGGGCCATCGGCGCATCCGCGCAGGCGTCGCACCGACGAAAGTCGCGACGGGCGAGATGTGCCAGAACCGCATCCTCTTCAAGCAGTTCATCGAGCGTGGCGCGATCGACATCGTGCAGATCGACGCCTGCCGCCTCGGCGGCGTGAACGAAGTGCTGGCCGTGCTCCTGATGGCGGCGAAGCATGGACTTCCGGTCTGCCCGCACGCGGGCGGCGTCGGCCTCTGCGAGTACGTGCAGCACCTCGGCATGATCGATTACGTCGCGATCGGGGGCTCGACCGAGGGGCGCGTGATCGAATACGTCGATCATCTGCATGAGCACTTCGAAGATCCCTGTATCGTGCGCAATGCGGCGTACATGCCGCCGGCACGGCCGGGATTTTCCATCACGATGAAGCCCGCATCGCGCCGCCAGTTCCTGCATCGTCCATCCTCGCCGGGAGACACGCCATGAGACTCGCGGGCAAACGCGCAATCGTAACCGCGGCGGGCCAGGGCATCGGCCGGGCGGTGACACTCGCCTTCGCGCGCGAAGGCGCGAGTGTGCTCGCCGTCGACATCGACGCGGCCGCGCTCGCGACGCTCGCCGCCGAGCGCATCGCCGGGCTCGAGACGCGCCCGCTCGACGTCACGAATGCCGCGGCCATCCGCGAACTCGCGGCTTCGCACACCGCGGCGACGAATGCTTTCCAGGTGATCTTCAATTGCGCCGGCGTCGTGCATCCCGGCACGCTGCTCGACTGCACGGAAGCGGATTGGCAGGCCGCATGGAATCTCAACGTCGGCTCCATGTTCCGCATCTGCCAGGCGCTGCTGCCCGGCATGATCGCCGCGGGCGGCGGCTCGATCATCAACATGTCCTCGGTCGCTTCGAGCCTGAAAGCCGTGCCGAAGCGCTTCGTCTACTCGACGACCAAGGCCGCGGTCATCGGCCTCAGCAAGTCGATCGCCGTCGACTACATCGGCTCGGGTATCCGCTGCAACGCCATTTGCCCGGGCACGGTGGAAACACCGTCGCTCGCCGGCCGCATCGCGACCGAAGCGCGCTCGCAGGGCTCCACCGTCGATGCGGTGCGCGCGGCGTTCGTGGCGCGTCAACCCATGGGTCGCCTCGGCCGGCCGGAGGAAATCGCCGCGCTCGCCGTTTACCTGGCGTCCGCCGAATCCTCCTTCACGACCGGCACGGCGCAGGTCATCGACGGCGGCTGGTGCAACTGAGCATGCGCATCGATGCCCACCAGCACTTCTGGCGCTACCGGCCCTCGGACTACCCATGGATCACGGATGGCATGGACGCGCTCAAGCGCGACTGGCTGCCGCGCGACCTGCATCCGCTCCTCAAGCGCCACGGCATCGATGCGTGCATTGCCGTGCAGGCGCGCGCCACGGAAGCGGAAACGGACTTTCTGCTCGACCTCGCCGCAGCCCATGACTGGATCGCGGCCGTCGTCGGCTGGGTTGATCTCACGGCCGGCGACCTCGAGGCGCGCCTCGCACGCTGGGACGGCAAAGCGAAGCTCGCGGGCTTCCGTCACCCGATCCAGGATGAGGCGGACGTCGCCGGATTCCTGCGTAATCCCCGCTTGCGCAGCGGAGTTGCGCTGCTGCAGCGGCAGCAGCGCGTCTACGAGCTGCTCGTGCACGCGCATCAGCTGGAGGCCGCCGCGGATTTCAGCGCCGCGGCGGGCGGCCATCACCTCGTGCTCGATCATCTCGGCAAGCCCGCCATCCGCGAGCGGGGCCACGACGAGTGGCGCCGGCGCCTGCGGCCGTTCAAGAACCTGTCCCACGTCGTCTGCAAGCTCTCGGGTCTCGTGACTGAAGCCGTCTCGGATCGCGGCCGCTATGACGAAGGCGAGATCATGCGTTACCTCGAAACCGCGCTCGAGCTCTTCGGGCCGCGTCGGCTCATGTTCGGTTCGGACTGGCCCGTCTGTCTGCTCGCGGCGCCATACGACGCGGTTTACCGGCTGATGGAAATCCTGGCGGAGCAGCTGTCCACGGACGAACGCAGCGATGTCTTCGGCGGCACGGCCGCACGCTGCTACGCGCTCGACCTGCGAGCCGGGGAACGCAACGACCGGAGCGCTGGTTGATGGATCTGAAGCTCAAGGGTCGCGTCGTCATCGTCACCGGCGGCGCCGCCGGCATCGGCGCGGCCATCAGCCAGCTGCTCGCCGAGGAGGGCGCCATTGCGGTCATCCTCGACCGCAATCCGCTCGAGCCCGAGCTCGCGACGCGGCTGCAACGCCTGCAGCCCCGCATGCGGACGTTCCGGCTCGATCTGCGTGACGAGTCGCGTTGCGCCGATGCCGTCGCGCGTACTCACGCGGAGTTTGGCCATGTCGACGGCCTCGTCAACAACGCGGGCGTCAACGACAGCGTCGGGCTGGAGACCGGGCGCGAGGCTTTCGTCGCCTCGCTCGAGTCGAATCTCATCCACTGCTACGTGATGGCGCATCTCTGCGCGCCGCTCCTCAGGCAGAGCCGCGGCGCCATCGTCAATATCTCCTCGAAGACCGCGCTCACCGGCCAGAAGGGCACCAGCGGTTACGTCGCCGCGAAAGGCGCGCTGCTTTCGCTGACGCGCGAATGGGCGCTCGCACTCGCCGATCAGGGTGTCCGCGTGAACGCCGTGGTCCCGGCCGAAGTCATGACGCCGCTCTATCGATCCTGGCTCGCGACCTTCCCGGACCCGGAGGCGAAGCTTGCGGAGGTCGTCCGCCACATCCCGCTCGGCAAGCGCATGACAAGGGCAGAAGAGATTGCGGATGCGGTCGTCTTCCTCCTGTCCGAGCGCGCTTCGCACATGACGGGCCAATGGTTGTTCGTCGACGGCGGTTACGTGCACCTCGATCGCTCGTCCACCTGAAGGAACGCCTGCATGACCGTTTCCGCCACCCTCACGCCCTCGCGCACGCTCAGCTTCGCGTTCGTGCTCGTGACGAGCCTCTTTTTCATGTGGGGGTTTTCGTACGGGCTCCTCGACGTGCTCAACAAGCATTTCCAGGACACGCTGGGCGTGACCAAGGCGCGCTCGGCGCTGCTGCAGACGGCGTACTTCGGCGCGTATTTCGTGATGGCGCTGCCCGCCGCGGAGCTCGCGGCGCGCAGGGGCTACAAGGCGACGATTCTCCTCGGCCTTGCGCTTTTCGCGGGCGGCGCGCTCCTCATCATCCCGGCCACCCTCGCGCACAACTTCATGCTCTTTCTCGTGCCGTTCTTCATCATTGCGAGTGGACTCGGCTGTCTCGAGACGGCGGCGAATCCCTACGCGACGCAGCTCGGCGATCCCGCGCGCGGCGCGCAGCGGCTGAACCTCTCGCAGATCTTCAATGGGCTCGGGCAGGCAGCCGGCCCCTGGATCGGCGGCATGGTGGTCTTCGCCGCCACGGCATCGACCGGCGACGGCGACCCCGTGCGCTATCTTTACGTCGCGCTGGCCGTCGTCGTGCTCGCGCTGGCCGTCGTCTTCTTCTTCACGCCGATGCCGGAGCCCAAGGTCGAGCGGATGCCGGACGCTGGGCACGGGCTCCTTGCGGAGCGGCATTTCGTCTGGGGCGTCGTTGCGCAGTTCTTCTACGTCGCCGCGCAGGTCGGCGTCGGCGCCTTCTTCATCAACTACGCGACGGAGCACGATGCGACGCTCACCACGGCGCGTGCATCGGCAATTTTCTCGTATGGCTTCATGCTCTTCATGGCCGGACGGTTCGTCGGTACGCTCCTCATGACCTGGATAGCGCCCCGCAAGCTCCTGACGCTGTACGCTGCCATCAACGTCGCTCTCTGCCTCGTGGTCGTCGCCGCGATTCCGGGCGTCTCGCTCCATGCGCTCCTCGCGCTCTTCTTCTTCATGTCGATCATGTTTCCGACCATCTTCGCGCTCGCGGTCCAGGGCCTCGGGCCCCGGACCAAGCGCGCCTCGTCGTTTCTCATCATGTCGATCGTCGGCGGTGCCCTCATCCCGGTCGTCATGGGCTGGATCGGCGATCACGCCGGCATGGCGGCCGGCTATTGGGTGCCGACGGCCTGCTTCGCCGTCGTGCTCCTCTATGCGTGGAAATTTGCCGCCCCCGTGAGTTCGAGGTCCCCATGAAGGGCTTGCTTGGCGTCGCTGCCTCGGCGTGGCTCCTCATTGCGCCGGCGTCTTTCGCGGACGCGCCGCAGTACCAGAACTTCCGCGTTGCCATCTATGTCGTGGTCAATTCGACGCGCCTCATGGCCGACCCGGCGGAGCGCGAACGCCAGTTCGAGCGCGCCATGCGCCAGGTGAAATTCGACAAGGTGTATCTCGAGGTCTACCGCGACCACAATTTCGCGACCGATGCCGAGATCGATGCCGTCAAGCAGTTCTTCATCGACCACGGCGTGACGGTGTCGGGCGGCATCACGCTGGCGAAGGGCGGGCAGGGCGGTCAGTTCGGTACTTTCGACTACGAGAAGCCCGAGGACCGTGCCGAGTGCCGGCAGGCCGTCGAACTCGCGGCGCGTCACTTCGACGAAGTGATCCTCGACGATTTCTTCTTCTTCACCAGCAAGAGCGATGCGGACATCGCCGCGAAGGGCAAGCGCAGCTGGACGCAATACCGGCTCGACACCATGCGCGGCGTGAGCCGCGAACTCGTGCTGAAGCCCGCGAAGGACGTCAATCCGAAAGTGCGCATGATCATCAAGTACCCGAACTGGTATGAGCACTTCCAGGGCCTCGGTTACGACCTCGAGCAGGAAGCGCAACTGTTCGACGCCATCTACACGGGCACGGAGACCCGCGATCCCATCATCACCGACCAGTTGCTGCAGCAATACGAGAGCTATCTCGTGTACCGCTATTTCAGCAACATCCGTCCCGACGGCGCGAATCTCGGCGGCTGGGTCGACACATTCAGCACGCGCTACGTCGACCGCTACGCCGAACAGCTCTGGGACACGTTGTTCGCCAAGGCGCCGGAGATCACGCTCTTCAACTGGTGGCCGATGCAGGAAGCGCGCGCCGCAAGTCCCGGTGAGCGCGCCGCGTGGCAGGGCGAGCCGACGAGCTTCCGCTGGGACGCGATGCTGAAGTCCTATCGGAGCGCGGGCGCCGGCGATCCGGGTCCCGGCTGGGGGCGGGTCGCGGGCTATGCGCTCGAGCAGATCGATCCGGTGATCGGCAAGCTCGGCAAGCCCGTCGGCATCGCGGCCTACAAGCCTTATCACTCGACCGGCGAGGATTTCCTGCACAACTATCTCGGCAACATCGGCCTGCCGATCGAGCTCACGCCCATCTTTCCGGCGAACGCGGACCTCGTGCTGCTCACGGAGTCCGCCAAGTTCGATCGTGACATCGTTCAGAAGATCAAGGCGCAGCTCGCCGGCGGACGCAACGTCGTCATCACCTCGGGGCTGCTGCGCGCGCTCGAGGGCAAGGGGATCGAGGACATCGTCGAGCTCGAAGTGACCGGGCGCACCGCCGCGATCCGCGAGTTCATCAACGGCTATGGTGCGGGCAACGGCACCAGCCTCAACGATGCCGGCCGCGACGCACCCGCGGTTCTCTTTCCCGAGATCCGCTTCCTCACGAACGACAGCTGGCCGATCATCCGCGGTGTCGCCGGAGCGAAGGGCTTTCCGATCCTCCTGATGAATCGCTATTCGAAGGGCGTCTTCTACGTGCTCGCGATTCCCGACAATGTTGCGGATCTCTACGAGCTGCCGCGCGGGCTGACGGCGCAGATCAAGACTTACCTGCAGCCGACTGCTCCCGTGCGCATCGACTCGGAGGCGCTCGTCAGTCTGTTCGTCTACGACAACGGCACGTTCGTGCTGCAGTCGTTCCTGCCGCACGCGACGACGGTCAAGGTATCGCTGGCTGGCGCGGGCTCGAAGTTGAGCAACGCGATGACGGGCGAACGGATCACTGCTGTCCCGGCAGCCACGCCGGAACCGGTTGAACCGGGACGGCGCCGACGGGGCAACGAGGAACCGCCGCGCACGGACTTTGCCGTGACGCTGCAGCCGCACTCTTATCTCGTGTTGCGGTTCTCCGGTCCCTAGCGCTCAGGCGCCCGATGCGCGGCCGGGCGTCTTGCTCCCACGCTGCGCCGCCTTGCGCTGGCTTTCCTTCTTGAGCGGCCTCGAGACGGGGCAGACTTCCTGCACGAAACCGTTGAGCGTATTGACGAGGCTCTCGCGCACCAGGCTGTAGTGGATGAACTGGCCGCGCCGCTCGCCCGCTATGAGCCCGGCGCCCTCGAGAATGGAAAGGTGCTTCGAGACCGAGGGCTTGGAGATGTCGAAGCGGTCCGCGATCTCGCCCGCCGTGAGGCTGGTCGCCGAGAGGTAGGCCAGGATCTTGCGCCTCACGGTCGAGGACAGCGCTTCGAATACCCGTTCGAGTGTCATAATAGTTAGCCTATTGACTAATTAGCTAAGTAACACTAATGTAGTTAGCCGTTGAGCTAAATCTACAACGAATGAGGGAGGCTTGTCAGCCATGATGGTAGCGACTTATGCGGTCTATATCGCGTTGAGCCTTGCGATCACGATCTGGGTCGGCCAGAGCCTGCACGGCAACGGCCGGGTGTTCCTGGTGGCGAACTTCCAGGGCCAGGACGACATCGCCGACTCGATCAATCACCTGCTGCTCGTCGGCTTCTACCTGATCAATTTCGGCTTCGTCTCGCTCGCGCTGCGCTATGGCGAGAAGCCGGCCGACCTGGTGGGTGCGGTGGAGTTCCTGAGCACGAAGGTGGGCCTCGTGGTGCTGGTGCTCGGGGCGATGCATTTCTTCAACATGCGCATGCTGGTGCACTTTCGCAGCTCGGGCATCTTCCGCGTCTTTTCCTTCACCCAGCCGCGGGCGGCGGCGGAGTAGATGGCGGCCGGGGCCTGACGACCTGGCGCTATGCGCGCACCACCCGCTGATCGATGGCGCCGAAGATGCTCTGGCCGGCCGCGTCCCGCATTTCGATGCGGACGCGGTCGCCGAAGCGCAGGAACGGGGTGCGTGCGCCGCCTTGTTCGAGCTGTTCGAGCACGCGCCGCTCGGCGATGCAGGCCGAGCCCTGCGAACGATCGTAGTTCGAGACCGTGCCGGAGCCAACGATGCTGCCCGCGCCGAGCCGGCGCGTCTTCGTCGCATGCGCGATCAGCTGCGGGAAATCGAACGTCATGTCGACACCCGCGTTCGGCCGGCCAAACAGTACGCCATTGACGTGCGTCACGAGCGGCAGGTTGACCTTGCCGCCATCCCAGGCCGCGCCGAGTTCATCCGCGGTGACGGCGACGGGCGAGAGCGCGGTCGCCGGCTTCGACTGATAAAAGCCAAAGCCCTTGGCGAGCTCCGCCGGGATGAGATTGCGCAGCGACCAGTCGTTCACCAGCATGACGAGCTTGATGTGCGCGCGCGCCGCTTCCGGTGAGGTGGCGATCGGCACGTCATCCGTGATGACCGCGACCTCCGCCTCCAGATCGATGCCGAACTCCTCGCTCGGCACCGCCATGTCGTCGGTGGCGCCGATGAGATCGTCGGAGCCGCCCTGGTACACGAGCGGATCCGTCCAGAAGCTTGCCGGCATCTCCGCGCCGCGTGCCTTGCGCACGAGTTCCACGTGATTCACGTACGCGCTGCCGTCGACCCAGTGGTAGGCGCGCGGCAGCGGCGCCGCCGCGAGCTTCGGGTCAAACGCGACACCGCCGGCCTTGCCGCTCGCGAGCGTCGCCGCGACATCGGCGAGGCGCGGCGCAACTTCGCCCCATCGATCGAGCGCACTCTGCATCGTGGCGGCAATCTCCGGCACGGCCAGCGCCCGCTTCAAATCCCGCGACACGACGACAAGCGCGCCGTCCCTTCCGCCACTCTTGAGCGACGCGAGCTTCACGATCGCGGGCCCGCAAAGGACGCTTGAACGGGGAAGTCCTTTTGGCAGCGTAAAAAACAGGACGTTTTTTCCGCAGCCCCCAGGGATGGGTTTACGGCGGTGACAAAAGAACTTCCCCGTTCAAGCGTCCGCCGTCGCGCGACGACCACCGTAATCACGCGCGCTCGAGGATCGCCGTGACGCCCATGCCACCCGCCGTGCAAACGGAGATCAGGCCGCGCTTGCCCGTGCTTTCCGCGAGGAGTTTCGCGAGCGTTGCGACGATGCGCGTGCCGGTCGCGGCGAAGGGATGGCCGAGCGCGACGCTCGAGCCTTTGATGTTGAGCTTGCTGCGGTCGATGCTGCCGAGCGGCGCCGAGAGACCGAGATTGTCGCGGCAGAATTCCGCGGACTCCCAGGCCTTCAAGGTGCAGAGCACCTGTGCCGCGAAGGCTTCGTGAATCTCGTAGAAGTCGAAGTCCTGCAGTTTCAGGTTCGCGTCCTTGAGCATCGCGGGCACCGCATAGGCGGGCGCCATCAGCAAGCCCTCCTTGTGCACGAAATCGACGGCCGCGACCTTGCCGTAGCAGAGAAAGGCCTGGATCGGGAGATTACGTGCGCGCGCCCACTCTTCGCTCGCGAGCAGGACCGCCGACGCGCCGTCCGTGAGCGGTGTGCTGTTGCCCGCGGTCAGGGTGCCGGCGCCGGAGAAATCGAAAGCGGGCCTCAGTTTCGCGAGCCGCTCGAGGCTCGAGTCCGCGCGGACATTGTTGTCCATCGAGAGTCCCTGGTAGTCGAACACCAGCTCCTTGTAGAAGCCTTCCTTATACGCGGCCGTCGCCTTCTGGTGGCTTTCGAGCGCGAACTGGTCCTGGCTCTCGCGCGAGATCTGCCAGCGCTTCGCCATCTGTTCGCAATGCTGGCCCATCGACATGCCGGTGCGCGGCTCGATGACGCCCGGCAGAACCGGCTTCAAGTACTTCGGCCGCCAGCCGAACCACGGCCTGATCCGCTGCCAGGCGGATTTGCCGCGGGCGCTCGCGAGCAGGAGCTGTTGATACGCGCGCGGATAGACGACGGGCGGGTCGCTGGCGCTGTCGACGCCGCCCGCGATGCCGCTCTCGATCTGTCCGAGGGCGATCTTGTTGCCGATGAGAATGGCCGCCTCGAGGCTCGTGCCGCAGGCCCGCTGCAGGTCGACACCGGGCGTCTCCGCGGCGAGGCCGCAGCCGAGAACGGATTCACGCGTGAGGTTGTAGTCGCGCGAGTGCTTGATGACCGCGCCGGCCGCGACGTCGCCCAGCCGCTCGTTCTTCAATTTGTAGCGGTCGACGACACCGCGCAGCACCGCGGTCAGCATGTCCTGGTTGCCGAGCGTCGCATACGCGCCGAGCGACCGGGCGAACGGGATGCGGGTGCCGCCGACGATGGCAACCCGGCGTACCGAAGAACCTGCGAGCATGGCGACTGACTCCCGGTTAAATTTTCGTGCCGCGTGCGGCGGACCCGGCGTCCCGGCGCGGCGTGCGATCCGGGTAGAATGCCACATGATCGAGCGCTTCGCGCCCCAGGCCCCGTCCGAAACTCGCTACCACCTGGGCTCGATCCTGAAGCTCGGGCTGCCGCTCATCGTGAACAATCTCGCGATCTCCGGCATGGGGCTCGCCGACACCGTCATCACCGGGCACTACGCGACGCACGACCAGGCGGCCGTGTCGGTGGGGTTCAATTTCTACGTCATCTTCTATCTCGCGGGCCTCGGGGTGCTGATGGCCGTGAGCCCGATCACGGCGCATGCCTATGGAGCAGGGCGGCACCGCAGCGTCGGCGACTTCATGCGCCATGCGCTGTGGCTCAGTTTCGGGCTGTCCGCGGTCCTCATCGTCATCATGCTCGCATCGTTCACGCCGGTGATGCGGCTCATCGGCGTCGATCCGGGCATCGTTCCGCTCGCCCGCAAGTACGTACACGCGCTCGCCTTCGGATTGCCGGCCGTGCTCGCCTATCTCGCGCTCCGCTACACGAGCGAGGGGCTCGGGCGCACGCGGCCGGCCATGTACTGCTCGGTCCTCGGATTTGCGGCGACGGTGCTCTTCGACTACCTGCTGGTGTTCGGCAAGCTCGGCCTTCCCGAAATGGGCGCGATGGGTTGCGCCGTGACCACCCTGAGCGTGAAGTGGCTGATGCTCGGCACGCTCTACTGGTACATGAAGAGCCGTCGCTTCTACCAGCCGTTCGAACTCTTCGGCGGGTTCGCGTGGCCGAACCGCGAACGGCTGCGGGAGATCGTGGCGCTCGGGCTTCCGATCGCGGGCAGTGTCTGCGCCGAAGGCACGCTCTTTTCCGTGGCCGGACTCCTGATGGGATCGTTCGGCGCGCAAACGGTCGCCGCGCACCAGAGCGCGCTCAGCTACGCCTCGCTCATGTTCATGGTGCCGCTCGCGATGCATTCGGCGATGACCGTGCACGTCGGGCACAGCAACGGCCGGGGCGATCATGCGGCCGCGCGACGGGCGGGCTTCGTCGGCATCGCCCTGTGCACCGCCATCATGACCGTGTCCGCGATCGTGATCGCCATCGGCCACGGCGCCATCGCGCGGCTCTATTCGAACGATCCGATCGTGCAGAGCATGACCGCGGGTCTGTTGCTCCTTGCCGGTGTCTTTCAGATCGGCGACGGCCTGCAGGTCGGCGCGGCGGGCGCGCTGCGCGGCTTCCGCGACACCCGCATTCCCATGGTCTGCAATCTCATCGCCTACTGGGCCATCGGCTTTCCGCTCGCCTACGGCCTCGGCGTCACGGCGCATCTGGGGCCGCGCGGCGTCTGGTGGGGCCTGATCGCCGGAATCCTCACCTGCGCGCTGCTCCTGAACCTGCGCTACCGGAGCATTTCGCTGCGGGTGGTCAAAGAGCCCGCCGCCGTGTAGTTTCACCGGCGCATGGCGGCCCGGGAAAACAACAACAAAGCCGAAGACGACGTGCTGCGCGCGATCCGGCAGCTGCCGTGCTGGAGCGCGGTGTCGGAAATCGTCCCGCTGACGGGCGGCATCACGAATCGCAATTACCGAGTGACCGACGGCGGCGGCGAGCGCTATGTCGTCCGCCTCGGCCGTGACATTCCGGCGCATGGCGTCATGCGGTTCAACGAACTCGCCGCCGCGAAGGCGGCCTTCGCGGCCGGCATCTCGCCCGAGGTCATTTACGCGGGCGACGGCGTGCTGGTCAGCCGATTCATCGCGGGCGAGACTTTTACTCCGGAACTCGTGCGCGAGCCGCGCAATCTCCCCCGCATCGTCGATCTCGTGAAACGTTGCCATCAGGATATCCCTCGGCACTTCCAGGGGCCCGCGCTCATCTTCTGGGCGTTTCAGGTCGTGCGCAGCTATCTCGCGCTGCTCGAAGCCAACCGATCCAATCCCTACGACATCGGCCTCGACGTGCTGGCCGGGTATTGCGATCGGCTGGAGCAGGCGCTCGGCCCGGTAACCATCGTGTTCGGCCACAACGACCTGCTGGCCGCGAACATCATGGACGACGGCAGGCGGCTGTGGCTCATCGACTGGGACTACGCGGGCTTCAACAGCCCGCTGTTCGATCTCGCCAATCTCGCGTCCAACAACGAACTCACGGCGGGGATGGAGGCGCTCGTGCTCGACCGGTATTTCGGTCCGGCCGAGGCCGCGGCGCAACGCCGCGGCTTTCTCGCCATGAAGTGCGCATCGCTGCTGCGTGAAACGCTGTGGGGTGCGGCGTCGCGCATCACCTCGTCGCTCGACTTCGACTACACCGCCTACGCACGTGATTACCTCGCGCGCTTCGACCGCATGTGGAAGGACTTCGAAAAGAGCCATGGCTGAGTTTCCGACGCAGGCGCGCGCGGTGGTCATCGGCGGCGGCATCGTCGGCTGCTCGACGGCCTATCACCTCGCGAAGCTCGGCTGGCAGGACACCGTCATCGTCGAGCGTCACAAGCTGACGTCGGGATCGACGCACCACGCGGCGGGACTCGTCGGGCAACTGCGTACGAGCGCCAACATCACGCAGATGCTCGGGGCTTCGGTTGCGCTCTACAACACGCTCGAGGCAGAGACCGGTCTCGCGAGCGGCTGGCAGATGAACGGCGGCCTCCGGCTGGCGTGCAACGAAGCCCGCTGGATCGAGCTCAGGCGCCAGGCGACGACCGCGCGTTCGTTCGGTCTCGAGATGCACCTGCTCTCGCCGAAGGAGGCACTCGCACTCTGGCCGATCATGGAAATCGGCGATCTCGTGGGCGCGGCCTTCCTGCCGACCGACGGCCAGGTGAATCCGTCGGACATCACGCAGTCGCTCGCCAAAGGCGCACGTCAGCGCGGCGTCACGATTCTCGAGGACACGGAGGTGACCGGCATCGAGCTCAAGGGCGGCCGCGTCACCGCTGTGCTCACCGCCCGCGGCCGCATCGCCTGCGAAGTCGCCGTGAATTGCGCCGGCCAGTGGGCGCGACAGGTCGGCGAGCTCGCGGGCGTCAACGTGCCGCTCGTTTCCGTGCAGCACCAGTACCTCATCACCGACACGATTCCCGGCGTCAAGCGGGGTCTGCCGACGCTGCGCGACCCCGATCGGCTGACCTATTACAAGGAGGAAGTCGGCGGCCTCGTGATGGGCGGCTACGAGCCGGATCCGCTGCCGTGGGCGGTCGACGGGTTTCCGCAGAATTTCAACTTCCAGCTGCTGCAGCCGGACTGGGACCACTTCCAGCCGATCCTCGAACTCGCGATGGCGCGCGTGCCGGCGCTCGAGTCCGCCGGCATCAAGGAGCTCATCAACGGGCCCGAGAGTTTCACGCCCGACGGCAATTTCATCCTGGGGCCGGCTCCGGGCATCGCGGGCTTCTTTGTCGGCGCGGGCTTCAATGCGTTCGGCATTGCATCCGGCGGCGGCGCAGGCAAGGTGCTCGCCGAGTGGATCGTCGGCGGGGAAGCGCCATTCGACGTGTGGCCGGTCGACATCCGCAGGTTCGGTGCGCCGCACCGGGACATCGACTGGGTGAGGAAGCGCACGCTCGAGCTCTACGGCAAGCACTACACGATCGCATGGCCAGCCGAGGAACATCACAGCGGGCGGCCGCTCCGGCGCTCACCGCTCTACGACCGGCTGAAGGAACAAGGCGCGGTATTCGGCGAGAAGCTCGGCTGGGAGCGGCCAAACTGGTTTGCGGTTGCGGGCGAAATGGCCGAGGACGAGTACAGTTTCACGCGCCCGAACTGGTTCGACGCCGTGGCCCGTGAGCATCGCGCAACCCGCGAGCGGGTCGCGCTCTTCGATCAGACTTCGTTCGCGAAATTCCAGATGCTCGGGCGCGACGCCGGCAAGGCATTGAGCTGGATCGCGGCGAACGATGTGTTGAAACCGCCAGGTAGTCTCGTGTACACGCAGATGCTGAATGCGAAGGGCGGCATCGAATGCGACCTCACGATCGCGCATCTTGCCGACGACAGCTTCTACCTCGTGACCGGCACCGGCTTCGCGACGCATGACTTTGACTGGATCACGCGGCAGATTCCGGCGGGGCTCGACGCAACGCTCGTCGACGTGACCGCTGCCTATTCGGTGCTCGCGCTGATGGGCCCGGACGCGCGCAGAGTGCTGGAGAAAGTCACGCCCGACGATGTCTCGAACGGCGGCTTTCCGTTCGGCCGCGGCAGGCGACTGACCCTTGCCGGTGCCACGGTGCTCGCGCTGCGCGTGACCTACGTCGGGGAACTCGGCTGGGAAATCCACGTGCCGGTGGAATTCGCGGCGCCGGCCTACAGCGCGCTGATGGAGGCGGGCGCGGCATTCGGTATCGTGAATGCGGGTTATCGCGCGATCGAGACCTTGCGCCTCGAGAAGGGTTATCGCGCCTGGGGCAGCGACATCGGTCCCGACCACAATCCGTTCGAGGCGGGCCTCGGCTGGGCCGTGAAGCTCAAGACGAACCAATCCTTCCTCGGTCGCGAGGCGCTGGAGAAGCAGCGCGGCTTGCCGCCGAAGAAATGGTTCTGCGGATTCACGGTCGATGATCCGAAAGCCGTGCTGCTGGGGCGCGAGACGATCTATCGAAACGGGGAGCGCGTCGGCTGGCTGTCGAGCGGCGGCTTCGGTCACACGGTGCAGAAGGCAATCGGTTTCGGCTACGTCCGTCGCGTCGAAGGCATCGACCGTGACTACCTGATTTCAGGATCGTATGAACTGGAAGTCGCGACGGAGCGCTTTCCCTGCAAGCTGCATCTCGAGCCCTTGTACGACCCGAAGATGGAACGCATCAAGGCCTAGAAAGAGAAACGGGGCGCCCGTGCGCCCCGTTCCATGTCACTTCGACCGAAAGACGATCGCTCTACTGCTTGGCACCCGCCGCGGCAAGTGCCGCTTCGGCCTCCGCGATCGCAGCCTGACGCTTGGCGATGACGTCGCCGATCGGCGGGCCCTGGAAACGCCGGTTCTCCAGCGCAAACCACACGATGGCGGTCAGGATGAGGAACCCGATCGTGACGCGCAGCGCGAGCGCGTTGGGCGGGCTCACGCCGAGCACGAAGATCAGCACCATGGCGATGATGGAGAGCACGGCGAAGAGCGAATAGCCGCCCTTGCCGATCGTCCACGGTCCCATCTTCGGCCACTTCGGGCCGCCGTACGTGAAGAGCCCGAGCGTGATCGGAATGGCGAACGAGAAGAAGAGGAAAATCACGGTGCACGAGACGACAACCGTGTACACGGGCGTGCCGCCCGCTTCCAGCCACTTCGCGCCCCAGACGAAGAGCACGGCGAGCGCCGATCCCGTCCAGACGGCGACGTTCGGTGTGCGATGCTTCGGCGATACCCTGGCGAGCGCCTTCGAGAAGGGCAGGCCGCCGTCGCGGGAGAACGCGAAGATCATGCGCGAGGCGGATGTCACCGTCGCAAGACCGCAGAGGATCTGCGCGACGAAGATGACCCAGTAGAGGATCTGCTTCATCGTGTTCGGCACCTGCTGATCGAGCGCCCAGAAGAACACGTTCCAGCCCTGCTTCGCGGCTTCGTCCATGTTCGGAATCATGAGGACGAAGGCGGCGAGGAAGAGGTATCCGAATACCGCCGACCAGATGACCGATGAAACGATACCGCGCGGCACCGATATGGCCGCCTGCTTCGTCTCTTCGGACGTGTGAGCGGATGCGTCGTAGCCTGTGATCGTATAGATGGGCATCAACAGGCCGAGCAGGAACACCCAGCTCCCCGTGGAAGACGGCCAGACGTTGGCGCCTGCTTCGCCCGAATAGTTGGCGAAGGTCCAGAGGCGCGAGAAGTCATAGCTGTCCGCGTAGATGAGGCACACGACGGCGAGCAGGATCGATCCGCCGAAGATCAGGTAGCCGGAAAAATCGGTGAGCTTTGCCGTGAGCGCGATCCCGTAGTGATTGATCAGCGCCTGGCCACCCGTGAGGATCGCGAGGAAGGTGATGATCGTCGTCATCGAGTCGGTCAGCCCGAACTTTGCTCCAAACGCGCCCATGAAGAAGTAATAGGTGCCGACGTTGATCGCGGCGAGCACCGTGACGAGACCGAGCAGATTGAACCAGGCAGTGACCCAGCCCGTGAAACGATTGCCGAGGATCGAGCCCCAGTGATAGAGGCCGCCCGCCGTTGGGTAGGCCGAAGCGATCTGTGCCATCGCGACGCCGAAGACCAGCGATATGAAGCAGCCGATCGGCCAGCCGAAGCCAATCGCTGCGCCGCCTGCACCGGAGGTTGCCTGGGCGAGCGAATTGATGCCGCCCGAGAGGATGCAGATGATGGAAAACGAAATCGCGAAATTCGAGAACCGTCCGAGTCGTCGCGACAGTTCCTGGGCGTAGCCCATGCTATGCAGGACCTTGACGTCGTCGTCCATGGCCGCATCGCCCGGTTTGGATGCTGGATTCATCGCGTGGTACCCCTTTGACTTTATAGATTTATCGTTATGAATCCGTGCGTTAGCGCAACGGATAATCTCGGGTCGCGGGACAGCATAGGAAGTTAGCGGGGAGTAAGCAATGGCGGCACGGCACCGCACTTGGGGCGACTCCATTCGCTTGGCCGCAGGGCCGCGACCTGTCATCGCACGATGCCGGGGACGCTTCCGCGCGGTCGCTATAATCGCGCGCGTTTTTTTCGAAGGCTTGTCCCACCGAGGTCCCCATGTTGCGTCGACTACTCGTCCTGCTGGCCGCCGCGTACGCCGCCTGGATCGCACCCTGCACGGTCGCCGCTCCAACGCCCGCAACACCGGCCGCGCAGGTCAATGCTCTCGTCGATCGCTACTTCGAGGAACAGCTGAAGCTGCAACCGGTGAGCGCGACCTATCTCGGCGACGCGCGCTACAACGACAAATACACGAATTCGCTCAGCCCGAAGTTCGTCGCCGAGTCCGAAGCCCGCGAGCGCCGCTATCTCAAGGAGATCGAGCGCATCGACCCGTCGAGCCTCGAGGGTACCGACCGAATCACCTACGACGTCTTCAAGTACGACCGCGAGTCGGCGCTTGCGGGCGTGCCGTTTCCGGGCGAACTGCTGCCGATCGATCAGTTCAACAATCCGGTGTCGAACTTCGCGGTGCTCGGCTCGGGCGACAGCGCGCAGCCGTTCAACACGGTGAAGGACTACGAGAACTTCCTGAAGCGCAGCGACGAGTTCCTCGTGTTCCTCGACCAGGCGATCGTCAACATGCGCCAAGGCGTCACGAAGGGCGTCGTCGAGCCGAAGATCGTCATGCAGAAGGTGCTGCCGCAGCTCGATGACCTGGTGACGCCCAGGGTCGAGGACAGCATCTTCTACGGCCCGGTGAAGGCGCTCTCCGCGAAGAACTTCTCCAACTCCGACAACAAGCGCCTCAAGTCAGCCTACGAGCGTGCCATCAAGGACAAGCTGAACCCGGCGCTCAAGCGCCTCAGCGACTACGTCCGCAACGACTACCTGCCGCATTGCCGCGACAACGTCGGCTGGTCGGCGCTGCCGAACGGCAAGGCCTGGTACGACTACACGCTCAGCATCTTCACGACGACGAACATGAGTGCGGAGGAAATCCACCAGCTCGGGCTTCGCGAAGTCGCGCGCATCCGCGGCGAGATGGAAGAGGTCAGGCGGCAGGTCGGCTTCGACGGCGATCTGCATGCGTTCTTCAGGTTCATGCAGACCGATCCACGGTTTCTCTTCAAGTCCGAGGACGACGCGCTCACGCAGTACCGCGCGACGAAGACCAGGGTCGACGGGCTCCTGCCGAAGCTCTTCAAGGATTTCCCCAGGGTGGGCTACAACATCAAGCCCGTCGAGGCTTTTCGCGCGGCTTCGTCCGCGGGTGCCTTCTACGAATTCGGATCCGAGGACGGATCACGGCCGGGGGTCTTCTATCTCAACACCTCGGATCTCGCGCGCGCGCCGATCTACGGCATGGAGACGCTGACGCTGCATGAGGGCGAGCCGGGGCACCACTTCCAGATCACGATCGCCCAGGGACTCAAGGGTCTTCCGCGCTATCGCCGCTATGCCGGCGGCAGTGCGTACTGGGAAGGCTGGGCGCTCTACTCGGAATCGATCGGCAAGGAGCTGGGCCTCTTCACGGATCCGTACCAGTACTACGGGCGGCTCGGCGATGAAATGCTGCGGGCCATGCGCCTCGTCATCGACACGGGCATCCACGCGAAGGGCTGGACGCGCGAACAGTCGATCGCCTACATGCTCGACAACTCCTCGATGGCTGAAAGCGAGGTGGTGGCCGAGGTCGAGCGTTACATCGCCTGGCCGGGCCAGGCGACCTCGTACAAGGTCGGCCAGCTGCGCATTCGCGCGATGCGGGACCGCGCGGAAAAGGCGTTCGGGCCCCGCTTCGACGTCAAGGATTTCCACAGCCAGATCCTGCTCGATGGCGCGCTGCCAATGGATGTGCTCGACGCCAAGGTCGACCGCTGGATCGCGGCGCAATCCAGGGGCTGACAGCCAGCCCCGCGACAGTTACCTTAAGCGACAGCAACTCCAGACTCGAGGATCCCCAGCATGCGCAAGCCTGCCGCTTTCATCGCGGCCGCATTATTTGCGGCCGCGCTTTCACAGTTCGCCGTTGCCGCACAGCCGACGGCCGGGGAACGGCTCAACCAGCTCGTCGACCGCTATTTCGAGGAGCTGATCACGCGCCAGCCGCTCTACGCCACCTACATCGGCGACAACCGCTTCAACGACCGCTATGCGAACTCGATCAGCCCGGCGTTCGTCGCCGAGTCGGAAAAAATCGAGAGCAGCTACCTGAAGGCATTGCAGGCCATCGACCCGTCGACGCTCTCGGGCACGGACCGCATCACCTACGATGTCTTCAAGTACGACCGCGAGTCGGCGATCGCGGGGAACCCCTTTCCGGGCGAGCTCCTGCCGATCGACCAGTTCAACAATTCGGTCGGCGACCTGGCCGTGCTCGGCTCCGGCGAAGGCGCGCAGCCTTTCGTCACGGTGAAGGACTACGAGAACTTCCTCAAACGGAGCGATGAGTTCCTCGTGTTCCTCGACCAGTCGATCACCAACATGCGCATCGGCATCAAGCGCGGCGTGGTGCAGCCGAAGGTGGTCGCCGGGAAGCTGCTGCCCCAGATTTCCGACCTGATCGCACCGAAGGCCGAGGACAGCATCTTCTACGGGCCCATCCGGAAGCTGCCGGAAAAGAAGTTCCCGGCCGCGGACAACGAGCGTCTCACGGCGGCGTATCGTGCGGAGATCCTCGACAAGCTGAATCCCTCGCTCACGCGCTTTCGCGACTTTCTCAAGAATGACTACGTGCCGCATTGCCGCGACACCGTCGGCTGGTCCGCGCTCCCCAATGGCAGGGCCTGGTACGACTACACGCTCAGCGTTTTCACCACCACCAAGATGAGCGCCGACGAGATTCACGGGCTCGGCCTGAGCGAAGTGAAGCGCATCCACGGCGAGATGGACGGCGTGATGCAGCAGGTCAAGTTCCAGGGCGACCGCAAGGCATTCTTCAGGTTCATGCAGACCGATCCGCGCTTTCTCTTCAAGTCGCCCGAGGACGCGCTCGCGCAGTTCAATGCGACGAAGACGAAAGTCGAAGCGCTGCTGCCCAAGCTCTTCCAGGATTTCCCGAAGGCGGACTACCAGATCAAGCCGGTCGAGGCGTTTCGGGCGTCGTCGTCCGCCGGCGCGTTCTACCAGAGCCCTTCGGAGGACGGATCGCGGCCGGGGGTCTTCTACCTGAACACGACGGATCTCAAGCGCGTGCCGCTCTACGGCATGGAGACCCTGTCGCTGCACGAAGCGGAGCCGGGGCACCACTTCCAGGGCTCGATCGCGCAGGAGATCAAGGGCATCCCGCGCTACCGGCGCTTCGGCGGCGGCAGCGTCTACTGGGAAGGCTGGGCGCTCTACTCGGAATCGCTCGGCAAGGAACTCGGCGTCTTCACGGATCCGTACCAGTACTACGGGCGCCTGAACGCCGAAATGCTGCGCGCCATGCGTCTCGTCGTCGACACCGGCATGCATGCCAGGGGCTGGACGCGCGAGCAGGCGATCGCCTACATGCTCGACAACTCGTCGCTCGCCGGGCCCGAAGTCGTCGCCGAGGTCGAGCGCTACATTGCCTGGCCCGGCCAGGCGACGTCCTACAAGGTCGGGCAGATCCGCATCCGCGCCGCGCGCACGCGCGCGGAAAAAGCGCTGGGATCGCACTTCAACGTGAAGGAATTCCACAGCCAGGTGCTGCTCGACGGTGCGCTCCCGATGGACGTGCTCGATGCGAAGGTCGATCGCTGGATCGCGGCGCAATCGCAGTAACTCCGGGTACAAGCGACAGGGGAGAGTGGAGATGTCGACCCTTCGATACATGACGTGGATGGCGGGAGCCGTTGTTGCTGCGGGCCTTGCGGGTTGCGCGGACAAAAGCGCCGATTCAACCGGCGGTCCGGTCGCGCCGGCGGCAGCGGCACAGAGCGCCGACCAGCAGCTGACGACGCTGGTCGAGGCCTACTGGGACAAGTACCTCGAGCTCAATCCGCTGCAGGCGACGCTCAACGGCGACTACCGATTCAACAACCGCCTCGAGAACAATATATCGCCCGAGTACCTCGCGAAGTCGCGCGAACTGGAAAGCGAGTACCTGAAGAAGCTCGGCGCGATCAAGGCGGACCAGCTCGGCACGCAGGCGCGCCTCTCCTACGACATCTTCCGGCGCGACCGGATGGAAAACATCGAGGGCTTCTCCTACCAGGCGGAGCTGCTGCCGGTCGACCAGTTCGGCAACGAGGTGACCTTCTTCGCGCAGCTCTCGGCCACGGGGCTGCATCCGTTCCGCAACGTCAAGGACTACGAGGACTGGCTGAGCCGCGTGCACGACTACGTCGCCTGGATCGACCAGTCGATCGTCAACATGCGCGCCGGCGTCAACAAGGACATCGTGCAGCCGCGTGTCCTGATGGAGCGCACCTTGCCGCAGATCGCGGCCTTGACGGGCGGCGATCCGAAAGCGTCCGTCTACTACAAGGGTATTGCTGCCATGCCGGCCGATGCCAGCGCGGCGGACAGGAAGCGCATCGAGGAAGCCTTCGAGAAGGCCATCAAGGACGAGATCTGGCCGGCGAACGAGCGCCTCCTCAACTACATCCGCGACGAGTACCTGCCGAAGACGCGGGCGACCGTCGGGCTCAACGCGTTGCCGATGGGCGATCGCTGGTACGCCTATCGCGCCCGCGTGTTCACGACCACCGACAAGAGCCCGGACGAGATCCACCGCATCGGCCTTGCCGAAGTCACGCGCATCCGCGGCGAGATGGAAAAGGTGATGGCGCAGACGGGATTCCAGGGAGACTTCAAGGCCTTCCTCGCGATGCTCCGCAGCGACCCGCGCTTCTACTATACGAAGCCCGAGGATCTCATCGAAGGTTACCGGGCGCTGAAAGAGCAGGCGACGACCGCTTCGCTTGAACTCTTCAATATCGCGCCGAAGGCGGATTTTGAAGTTCGCCCGGTGGAAGCCTTCCGCGAGAAGTCCGCCTCGTCCGCCGCGTACCAGCCGGCGACCGAAGACGGCTCACGGCCCGGCGTCTTTTATGCGAACACCTACGACCTCAAGAGCCGGCCGAAATACCAGATGCAGTCGATCTTCCTGCACGAGGCGATTCCCGGTCATCACTTCCAGCTGACCATCGCCCAGGAGGTCGGAACGCTCCCGCGCTTCCGCAAGTTCGCCTACTACGGCGCCTACATCGAAGGCTGGGGCCTGTACTCGGAATCACTCGGCTACGAGATGGGCTTCTACAAGGATCCCTACGATCACTTCGGCGCGTTGTCGGCGGAAATCTGGCGGGCGGCGCGCCTGGTCCTCGACACGGGCCTGCATTCGAAGGGCTGGACCCGCGAGAAGGCGATCGAGTACCTGACGGCGAACACCGCCATCGGGCCGAGCGATGCCGTCGCCGAAGTCGAGCGCTACATCGCGATTCCGGGCCAGGCGCTCTCGTACAAGATGGGCGAGCTCAAGTTCAAGGAGCTCCGGGCCCGCGCGCAGAAAGCGCAGGGCGCGCGCTTCGACGTCAAGGAGTTCCACCGCCAGCTCCTCATCGACGGCGCGTTGCCGCTCGATGTGCTCGATGCAAAAATCGATCGCTGGCTCAAGACGCCCGCTGGGGGCTGACGCGCCCAGAACGCAGGGGTGAAAGACAGTGCTGGATATCGCTGCAGCCTGCATCGTGATCACAGCGCTGCTGGCGTTCGTCAATCACCGTTTCATCGGCCTGCCGACCACGATCGGCGTCATGAGCATTGCGCTCGTCCTCTCGCTCGCGTTCATCGGCCTCGATCGCCTCGGCATTCATCGCTTCGGAGCCTACGAAGACCGGCTGCTGGCATCCATCGATTTCTCGGACCTGCTGATGCAGGGCATGCTGTCGCTGCTGCTGTTTGCGGCAGCGCTGCACGTTGATCTGAGCGAGCTGCATGCTTATCGGTGGCACATCGCATTACTGGCGGTGCTCGGCACCTGCGTCTCTGCGGCGCTGATTGGCGCCGCCGCGTGGTATGTCCTGCCGTGGCTTGGCGTTCATCTGTCGTTGGGCTATTGCGTGGTCTTCGGCGCGCTGATCTCGCCGACCGACCCGATCGCCGTCATGGGCATCCTCAAGACCGCCGGTGCGCCGAAGGGCGTCGAAGTGGTCATCTCCGGGGAATCCCTCTTCAACGATGGCGTCGGCATCGTTCTGTTCGTGCTGGCGGTGTCGATGCTCGGCAGTGGCGCGGTACCGACGGCCGCGGCGGTCGGCGAGCTGCTGCTGCGCGAGGCGGGCGGCGGGATCGCCTTTGGCCTCGCGCTTGGCTACGTCACCTATCTCCTGTTACGCAACATCGACAGCTACCAGGAGGAGGTCCTGATCACGCTCGCTGCGGTGACGGGCGGCTACGCGCTCGCGAGCCGACTGCACATATCCGGCCCGCTCGCCATGGTCGTGGTGGGGCTCATCATAGGCAATCACGCCCGGGCTTCGGCCATGTCGAAAGTCACCCGCGTGCATCTCGACATGTTCTGGGAGCTGGTGGACGCGATCCTGAACTCCGTGCTTTTCGTGTTGATCGGCTTTGAGATCACGGTCCTGGAATTCTCCGCAGCGACGATCGTCCCGGCCGTCGCGATGATCCTGGTAGCGCTCGGTGCGCGGTACATCATCGTGTCGCTGCCGTTTCGCCTGTTCCGGGGCGCATTCGGCTTGCCGCGCGGCTCCTGGAAGATTCTCACCTGGGGTGGCTTGCGCGGGGGCATCTCGGTCGCGCTTGCGCTCTCCCTGCCGATGGGCGCCGAAAAGGACATCGTCGTCACATTTACCTACGTGATCGTGATCTTCTCGATCCTGGTCCAGGGATTGACCATCGGCAGCGTCATCAAGCGCACGATTCCCTGTGCGCCCGCAATGCGCCGGGACACTCAGAGGAGTTCGAGCGCGTAGAAGCGATTGCAACTCGTGTGTCCGGTGCGTCCGAGCGGTCCCGGGAGCCGCCGGAAGCCGAGCTTCTGGTAGAGATGCTGCGCGATGTCCATGCCGGACAGCGTCTCGAGGTAGCAAGTGGCGTAGCCGAAATTGCGCGCCGTGTCGATGCAGTAGCGCAGCAGCCGCTCGCCCATCCGCATGCCGCGGATCTCTTCGAGGAAATACATCTTGCGCAGCTCGCAGACGCCGGGATCGCCGCCGGCGAGCGGTGCGACGCCCGCGCCGCCCATGACGCGTCCGTCGAGCTCGACAACGAAATAGGCCGCGCGCGGGATGGCGTAGGCGGCGGTGATGCCGTCGACTTCCGCATCGTGAATGGCGAAACCCTGACCGTCGGCGCTGAATTCCGTCATGACGGCGCGGATGATCGCGGCTACCGCCGCGTCATCTTCCGCGCGAATCGGGCGAAAACTCGGAATCGGCATCCGCGGCGGTTACTACTTGAGGTACCCGTAGCCCAGCGTTTCGATATCCACGAGCTCTCCGTCCTCGAAACGCAGGCGTTGCATGAGTCGGCTGGGACCGAGATTGTACAACCAGATCTCGACGGGAATCTCGATGTCGACGCCGCCGACAGTGATCGGAGTGCCGTAGTACCAGTAGATGGGCGCGCGCAGCATCGTCTTGCGCGTGACCTCGTCCGGCTCCCCGCATTTGTTGATGACTTCCGAGCGCGTGTCGCCTTCCAGCACCAGCTTGTTGCCGCAGCGGAAGGCAAACGCCGGACTCGATGCGAGGAGGGCGATGGCGCCGATGGCGATCCAGGGGAGTTTCATAGGGGCGCTACGGTGACGGGGCCATCCTGAACCCTCGATTAATGCGATTGCAATCCCTGCCGCCGGTTCGCCGACTCTTATTATCCTGTGTCAGGCCGTGAGCTCGCCGCGAATCGCGTGCAGGTAGAGCTGCTCGAAGGCCGGGCGGTCCATGGGCAGCGGATTCGACGGGGTGCTCGGATCGACGAGCGCCTGCGGTGCGAATTGGGCCGCGTGTTCCTCCTTGAGCCCGAGCGCCGAGAGTGCCGGCGGGATGCCGATCGACTCGCGCAGTTCCAGCACCCAGTCGAGGAACGCGGCGTAGGTCGCCTTGCGCAACCCGATATAGGCGGCGAGGCGGGCGAGTTTCTTCGCGATCGCCGGCTCGTTGTGCACCAGCACGTACGGCATGACAACGCCATTGGTGAGCCCGTGATGCGTATTGAGATTGGCGGAGCAGGGATGGCTCAGGCTGTGCATCGCGCCGAGCCCCTTCTGGAATGCCGTTGCGCCCATGGTCGAGGCGATCAGCATGTGCGCGCGGGCTTCGACATCGCCGCCATCGCGCACGGCGGCCGGCAGCCATTCCTTCACGAGCCGGATGCCTTCCACGGCGATGCCATCGGCGAGCGGATGGTAGGCCGGAGCGCAGAAGGCCTCGAGATTGTGCGAGAGCGCATCCATGCCGACCGCGGCGGTGATCTTCGCCGGCAGGCCGACGCCGAGTTCCGGATCCCCGATCACGATCGCCGGCAACAGGCGCGGATGGAAAATAAGCTTCTTGGTGTGATCGCGCAGGTCCGTGAGCACGGAGCAGCGTCCGACCTCCGAGCCCGTGCCGGCGGTCGTCGGCACCGCGACGACAGGCGCCATGCCTGCGACGTTGACGCGCGTGAACCAGTCTTCCTTGTCTTCGAAATCCCAGATCGGCCGCGTCTGGCCGACCATGAGGCCGACGGCTTTGCCGATGTCGAGCGCGCTGCCGCCGCCGAAGGCGATGACGCCATCGTGGCCGCCGGCGCGAAACCGGTCGACGCCCTGCGTGACGTTCGTTTCGACCGGATTCGGCTGCACATCCGCGAACACGTCGCAGCCGAGCCCGGCATCGCGGCACAGCTGCACCGTCTGGGCGACGACGGGCAGCTTCGCGAGACCGGCATCGGTGACGAGCAGTGGCCGTTCCATCCCGAGTTCGCGACAGGCGGCGGGCAGATCGCGGATGCGGCCGGCGCCGAAGCGGATGTTCGTCGGGTAGTTCCAGCGGCCCGTGAGTTCGGATTTCCTGGCGGTCATGGCGCGACCTCCGTCCGCAGGTGAAATGATTTCGGCCGGGTGAGATGTTCGAAGCCGACGGTCGACAAGCTACAGCCGCGGCCCGAATCCTTCACGCCCACCCAGGCGAGCGCGGGGTCGAGATAGTCGCAGCGGTTCATGAACCAGGTGCCGGTGTCGATGCGATCGCCAATCGCAAGCGCAGCATCGGAATCGGCGGTCCATACGGACGCCGTGAGCCCGTAGCGGCTGTCGTTCATGCGGGTGATCGCCTCCTCATCGTCACGCACCTTGAGAATGCTGACGAGCGGGCCGAAGGTTTCTTCCTGCACGACCGCGGAGTCCTGCGGCGCATCGACGAGGACCTGCGGCGCGAGGTAGGGAGTGCCCTCGCGGCTGCCGGCAAATCGACGCTCATCGATCAGCGCGCGCGCGCCGCTCTGGACCGCGGCCGCGACGGCATGGCGCACGTCGTCCGCGGCCTTCGTCCGCACGAGCGGCCCGAGATTGTTGCCGGGGTCGGTCGGGTTGCCGAGCTTGTACGCGTTCGTCAGCGCTACGAAGTCCGCGACGAAGCGGTCGTACAGCTGCTCGTCGACATAGATCCGGCCGATGCCGCAGCAGGATTGGCCGGAATTGAAGAATGCGCCGTCGACGAGGTTTTCCACGGCATGGGCGAAGTTCGCATCCGCGCGCACGTAAGCAGGATCGTTGCCGCCGAGTTCGAGGCCCGCCGCGATGAAGCGCGAGGCTGCCGCGCGTTGCACCGAATGGCCGCCGGCGACCGACCCGGTGAATGCGACGAAGTCGATACGCGCGTCGCCGATCAATCGTTCGGTGTCCGCGTGCGTCATATGCAGGAACTGGTACACGCCCTCGGGCAGGCCGGCTTCCTCGAAACATTCGGCGAAGCGCTCGGCGCAGAGCGGTGTTTGCGCGGAGTGCTTGAGGATGACGGCGTTGCCCGCGAGAATCGCCGGCACGACGCTGTTCACCGCGATGAGATAGGGATAATTCCACGCGGCGATCGTGAGCACGACGCCGAGCGGTTCGCGCCGCACGAAGCGCCGGAAGCCGCTCTTCGGCCCGGCGTCGAGGTCGGCGAGCGATTGCGCCGCGATCGCCGTCATGTGGCGGGCGCGCTCGAGCGTGCCGCGGACTTCGCCGGGCGCGGCCGCCAGCGGCCGGCCCATCTGCCAGGTGATTTCCTCTGCGATCCGGTCGCGCCGCTTTTCGAAGGCGGCCGCGAAGGCATTGACGACACGAATGCGCTCCGCGACCGGAACCCGCTTCCAGGCGTGCTGCGCCTTGACCGCTAGCGCCAGGGCACTCTCGATCCCGGCCGCTGTGGCGTACGGCCGTTCGACGTACACCCGGCCATCGACCGGCGAAATCGTGCTTTGGATCGTGGCCATCAGCGCATGGAGCCCTTAGATGATTTCAAAGTAGCGCTGCAATTCCCAGTCCGTGATCGACTTGCGGAACTCGCGCTCTTCCCACTCACGCGTCGCCGCGTAGTGGTCGACGAAGGCCGAGCCGAACCAGTCGCGAGCCATCGCCGAAGCCTTCAGGCGCTGCGCGGCGTCCCAGAGCGTGCGCGGCAGGCTGAGCCGCTTGGGCCACTCGTGCGCGTAAGCGTTCCCTTCGACCGGCTTGTCCGGCTCGACCTTGTTCTCGATGCCCCAGAGACCCGAGGCGAGCGCCGCGGCGAGGCTGATGTGCGGATTGGCATCCGCCGCGATGATCCGGTACTCGACGCGCTGGGACTTCGGGCTGCCGCCGATGATGCGCAATGCGCAGGTCCGGTTCTCGACACCCCAGGTGGAATCGGTCGGCGCCCAGAAGCCCGGGATGAGCCGCCGGTACGAATTGATCGTCGGCGAGATCATCGCGAGGAGCTCGGGCATCAGCTTCTGCATGCCGCCGACGAAGTGGCGCATGGTCGTCGACATGTGGTGCGGCGCTTTCGGATCGAAGAAGGCGGAATGGCCGCGCTTGTCCCTGAGCGAGATATGCGTGTGGCCGCTCTGGCCCGGCCAGTCGCGCGACCATTTCGCCATGAAGGTCGCCATCTTGCCGTGGCGCTGGGCGACGATCTTGCAGAAGGTCTTGAAGAGCGCCGCCTTGTCGGCCGCGGCTTCCGCCTTGTCCACCGTGATCGCGGCCTCGAGCACGCCGGGGCCGGTCTCTTCATGCAGGCCCTCGAAGGGGAAGTCCATTTCCTCGGACAATGAGAGGAGCGTGCGATAGAACTCGCTGTGTACGCTGTTGCGGATGACCGAATAGCCGAAGTAGCCCGGCGCCATCGGTTTCAGGTCCCGATAGTTCTTCTGCCGCACCGTTTCCGGCGTCTCGTCGAAGACGAAGAATTCGTATTCGAGGCCGGCGAAGGCTTCAAAGCCCATCTTGCGGCCACGCTCGATCACGCGGCGCAGCACCCCGCGCGGGCACAGGGCGTCGGCGGGCGGCGTGAATTCGCACAGGAAGAAGAGCCCGTCGCCCTCGAAAGGCAGCGGCCGGCAGCTCTCGGGAAGAATGCGGACCGGCGCGTCCGGGTAGCCCGTGTGCCAGCCGGTGTATTTCACGTTGTCATAGAGCTGGTCGTTGGCGTCCCAGCCGAGCACGACGTCGCAGAAGCCGAACCCGCCGTCGAGCGCCGCTTCGAACTTGTCCCGCGACATGTACTTGCCGCGCAGGATCCCGTCGATATCGAACACGCCGACCTTGATGTGCTTCAGGTCGCGCTGGCTCACGATCGCGCGTGCGTCGCGCGCGGTTTTCACGGAGCGCGGGGCAATCGCACCGCGAGCCCGCCGGTTTGACGATGGTTTGGCCATGCGTGTCCTCGAGAGATGGAGTTTGTGCTGACGGCGGCGACCGGCTCGTCCGCTCGACGACCCGCCGGCTATTCTTTTTTGGGAGCGCCGGGAGTCTGCGATGCCGTGCTACTGCGCGTCAAATTCAGCTTGTGCGTCGCAAAAGCCGCCGCACGGGCCGGCTGCTTCGTTTGACTTCGGCGCCCCCCCTCTCCACGATCGCGCCGCCCATGCGACTCGATCAGGAAAGCCTGTCCCGCAGCGCACCCGCGCTCGTCATCCTGTGCACGCGCCCGCGTCTCGCACCCGCGAAATCCCGTGCGCTGCCCGACGCCGGGGCCCAGGCGACCTTCGATCTCAACCAGGCGCTCCTCGCCTGCGCTATCGAGGATGCCGAGTGCTGGAACGGCCCGGTGGCGCTGGCCCTCGCGCTCGCGAGCGATCTGTCCTGGGCCGGATCGGTCGCGCGGCGCGACTGGTCGATCGTGGGACAGGCCGGCGGCAATGCCGGTGAACGCATCAACACGGTGGACCATCTGCTGCGACGTCATGGCGCCCGTACGCTCGTATTCATCGGCACCGACGCGCCGGCGCACACGGAAGCGGACTACGCGCTCGCGCGCGCCGCGCTCGAGTCCGCGGACGTCGCCATGACGACCTCGACGCGCGGCGGCGTCACGCTCATGGCCGCGCGACGGCCCTGGCCCGACCTCGCCACGCTCGCATGGAATACGAATCGCCTGGTGGCGGAGCTTGCCTATCACTGCGAACGCGAGGGTCTTCGGGTCGGCAAGCTTCCGCGGCGGCACCAGGTTCAGGGCCTTGCCGACTGCGCGCGCATCGCTACCGAGCTGGCATCGGACGCGCGCCCGAAGCGGCAGGCGCTCGTCGCCGTCGCGCAACGTCTGCTCGAGCAGTGAGGCGGGTGAGCCGATGATTCCGGCCAGGCTGCGTGCCGCTCACTTGACCGAGCTCTGGTTCCACACCGGCACGGCCTGCAATCTCGAATGTCCTTTCTGCCTTGAGGGTTCGCGGCCCGGGGATTCGCGGCTCGAGCGCCTGACGCTCGCCGACGTCCGACCGATCATCGAGGAAGCACGCGCGCACGGCGTGCGGCAATTCTCATTCACCGGCGGCGAGCCGCTGATCGTGAAGGACATCGTCCGGATCCTCAGCTGCGCGCTCGCCGTGGCGCCGTGCCTCGTGCTCACCAACGGCACCGCACCACTCATTCGCCGCGTCCACCAGCTGGATGCGCTGCGTTTGCAGCCGCACGCGTTGTCGTTTCGCGTCAGCCTCGACTACCCGGACGCCGAACGCCATGACGCGGGGCGCGGTTGGGGTAATTTTCGCCGGGCGCTCGAGGGGCTTGCGCTCCTGCACCAGCGAGGCTTTCCCGTATCCATCACGCGGCAGGCCACGCAAGGCGAGGACGCGAGCGCCGCGCATGCGGCGTTTCGCAGCGTGCTCGTCAAGCACGGTTTGCCCGCCGACCTCACGATCGTCGCCCTGCCCGATTACGGTTTGCCGGGCGCGACGGGCGGCGGGCCGGCGGTCAACGACGATGAACTTGCCAGGCGTTGCGTGCATACGTCGGGCATGCCGCTGATGTGCGCCCAGAGCAAGATGATCCTGAAGCGGGGCGGGGCTGTCCGCGTGTACGCGTGTCCGCTGGTCGACGATGACGGCGCCTTCGATCAGGGGGCGACGCTCGGGGAAGCCCTGACGCGCGAGACTTCACTCCGGCACACGCGCTGCCACGCCTGCATCGCCACGGGCGCCAGCATGAGCGCCCTGCAATGAGCTTTCTGCCATGAGCGACAGTGGCGCCGGTTGCCAACCTCAAAGCGCGCGCTGCAAGATCGAGTGCCGCCTTGGGCGTCGAGGTCCCCGATGAATCCGCCGACCGCCTGGCCCGCGAAGCTCCTGGCAATCGCCCGCTATGCGGCACTCGCGAGCGCGCTGGCGCTCCTCGTCGCGGGGCCCGGCCATCGCCTGCGCCTCGTACCGTTCGAGGTCGCCTTCAAGGGCCCGTTTCTCATCGGCGTGCTTGCGGCCCTTGCGGCGTTCATGCTCGCGGGCGTGGCGCTCCTCACGACCCGCGGCGGGCGCAGCGAGCCACGGGCCTGGCGTAACGGGCTTGCGTTCGCATTCGGGGCGGTGGTGGTCATCGTCGCCGCGCACTGGTATGGCCAGCTGCGCTCGGCATCGCTGCTGCATGACGTGAGCACGGATACCGTGTCGCCACCGCCTTTCGTCGAGGCCGCGCCGCGCCGCGCCGCCGATCACGCGACGAATTCGCTCGACTACGTGGCCGACTATTCCGTCGACGGCGCCGCCGTCAATGCGCCGGAACTGCAAAAGGAGCTCTATCCGGACCTGCGGCCGATCCTGCTGCGAGCCAAGAAACCGGCGGAAGGTTTCGCGCTGGCGGAGAAGGCCGCGCGGGCCATGGGCTGGGAGATTGTCGCGGTCGTTGCGGACGAGTTCCGCATCGAAGCGACGAGTACTTCACCCTTCTTCGGCCTCAAGGACGACATCGCGATCCGCGTTCGTTCCGAGCGCGCCGGGCGCGGCACCGTGATCGACATCAGGTCGGCTTCCCGCATCGGTGCGAACGATGCCGGTGCCAACGCGCGCGATATCCGCGAGTTCGCCGACCGCCTGAAGACCATGAACTAGGGTATCGCCCGATGCGCACCACCGGACGCCTCGCCATCATTGCCATCGCTTGCGTGCTGCTCGCCTCCTGCGAGGCGGAGGCCCCGGCCCCCGAGCCGAAGAACCGCGTCAAGGAGCTCTATCACCTCAATCAGTTCGAAGAAGCGTTCGGCTACGCGCAAGCCGTGCGTGTCGAGAACACGCTCTATGTGTCCGGGTCGTTCGCGGTCGACGCCGACGGCAAGCTCATCGGGCCCGGCGACATGGCCTTGCAGCTCCGGGCCGCGTACGAAAACGTGAACCGTACGCTGAAGTTCTTCAAGACGGACTTCGACCACGTCGCGAAGGAGACGATCTACACGACCGACATGGATGCGCTGCTCGGCCAGTCGAAGCTGCGCTTCGAGTTCTACGACAAGCACAACCTGCCGGCTTCCACCTGGGTCGAGGTGAAGCGCCTGGTCGATCCGGATTTCCTGGTCGCGATCGACGTGACCGTCGAGCTGCCCTAGGACGCCTGCTCGAGTTTCGCCGCTGCGGCACGCGCGGTGGCGAGCGCCACGCGGTTGCGGCCCGAACTCTTCGCGCTGTAGAGGGCCTCATCGGCCGCCATGATGAGTTCCTCGGCAGTGGCATTCGCGACGAGGTCGAGGCTGGCGACGCCCGCGCTCAGGCTGATCGTCGCACCCACGGGCGCGCGCTCGTGTGCGATCCGCTGCCGCCAGACATTGCGCCGCAGCCGCTCGGCATAGAGCAGCGCCTGTCGCGCCGTAGCCCCCGGCAGAATCACCCCGAATTCCTCGCCGCCATAGCGTGCCGCCAGATCGCCGGCCCGGCGGAAGGTGAGCGCGACTACGCGGGCGACCTGGCGCAGGGTCTCATCGCCGCGGGCGTGGCCGTAGTGGTCGTTGAAGGCCTTGAAGCCATCGATATCGCACAGGATGAGGGACAGCTGGCGGTGGTCGCGCTGGGCGCGCCGTACTTCCCGGATGAGCGCCTGGTCGAAGGCGCGGCGATTCGCGATGCCGGTGAGCGGGTCGAGGATCGTGAGCTGGCGCAGCTTCGCGTTGGCCATCTCGAGCTCGATGCGCACGGCGTGCAGCTCGCGGTTCTGCGCTTCCAGGGTCTGCAGGTCGACCACGCGGTCCTTGCGCCGGTGCCGCAGCCACCAGCCGAGCATCGCGCCCAGCACGAAGGACACGGCCAGGGCGGCAAGAAGTCTGAAGTGGATCATCGGTTCCGTGAAGGTTGGAAGCCCGGGGCGCATCGCAAGCTTACGCATCCGTGCACCGGGCGGGCGCGCGAGCGATCACAGTTCGCCTCAGCCGCCCGCGCCTGCGCAATCCATATGTCAAAGTTTCTGGCGGGGCGTGGGATTCGAGTCCCATGCCCGCGCTTGACGGCCCCTGCGCGGGTCGTTGAGACTTCGGCGACCCGACCGGCACGGAGTTGCGATGACCGCGCGCACTCGCAAGTCGTTCGCGAACCTGCGCGAGTTCTATGCGTTTTACCTGGGGGAACATGGCAACCGGACCTGTCGGCGCCTGCATTTCTGCGGGACGGCGCTCGCTATCGCGGGCGCGGCCGGCGCAGCCATTGCCGGCCGCTGGTGGCCGATTGCCGCGGGGATCCTCTGCGCCTATGCGCTCGCCTGGGTCGGGCATTTCTTCTTCGAGCGCAATTCGCCCGCCACTTTCCGCTATCCCCTGCGGAGCCTAGCGTGCGATTTCCTGCTGTTTCGCGACATGCTGACCGGGCGCATCGCGCTCTGAAGGCGCGGGCGCCCGCATGACGCGCGCCGGAATCGACCGGGTCTACGAGCGGCGGCTCGCCGATCTCGTGAACTACCGGCAGACCAATGCGCTGCAGGGCGGCCTCAAGGGCGTTGAAAAAGAGTCGCTCCGGGTCACGCCCGAGGGGCGGATTTCCACGCGCCCGCATCCGCGCGGGCTCGGCTCGCCGCTGACCAACGAGCACATCACGACGGACTATTCCGAGGCGCTGCTCGAGCTCGTGACGCCGGCCTTCACTGAAACCTGGGAATTGCTGCAGTACCTCTGCGACATCCACCAGTTTACCTACCGGCACCTGGGCGATGAGCTTCTCTGGGCGACCAGCATGCCGTGCGCGATCAACGGCGATGCGAGCATTCCGATCGCGCAGTACGGGAGTTCCAATGTCGGGCGGATGAAGACCGTCTACCGCAACGGCCTCGGCCTGCGCTACGGGCGGGTGATGCAGGCCATTTCGGGCGTGCACTACAACTATTCGTTCCCGGCGCATTTCTGGCCGATCCTGCAGGACCTCACGCACACGCGGCGGGGCGGGGCCGACTTCATTTCGGACCGCTACTTCTCGCTCCTCAGGAATTACCGCCGGCACGGCTGGCTCGTGCTCTATCTCTTCGGCGTCTCACCGGCGGTCTGCCGGACCTTCCTCACGGGGCCCGACAGCGATCTAAAGGAGTTGACCCGCGGCACGCTCTATGCACCCTACGCCACCTCGCTTCGCATGAGCGATCTCGGCTACCGCAACAAGAGCCAGGCGGGCGTCAATATTTCGGTCAACAGTCTCGAGGACTACATCGCGGACCTGTCGCGCGCGATTTCGACGCCGCATCCGCCCTACGCCGAACTCGGCGTGAATGTCGACGGCGAGTACCGCCAGCTCAACAGCAACCTGCTGCAGATCGAGAACGAGTACTACAGCTTCATCCGGCCGAAGCGAATCGCGCGCTCGGGCGAGCGACCGACCAAGGCTTTGCGGCGCGCGGGTGTCGAATACGTGGAAGTGCGTGCGCTCGACGTGAGCGCCTTCGATCCCGTCGGGGTCAATCAGAACAAGATGCGCTTCCTCGAGGCCTTCCTCGCCTACTGCATCCTGAAGGACAGTCCGCCGATCGAGCGCGATGAGCAGCCGGTGCTCGACGCGAATCACGTGACGGTCGCGCGCCGCGGCCGCGAGCCGGGCCTCGAACTGGTGCGCGACGGCCGGCGCAGGCCGATGCGCGACTGGGCCCGGGAAATCCTCGATTCCATGCAGGGCATCTGCGAGCTGCTCGATCAGGGCGACAGCCAGGCGCCGGCGACCGCGGCGCTCGCGGCGCAGGCGGCCAAGCTCGATGACGTGACGCTGACGCCTTCGGCGCGGCTGCTCGCGGAGTTGCAGGCGAGTGGCGATTCGTTCTTCAGCCTGGCGTTGCGCACCTCAGCGCTGCACAAGAACTACTTCCTCGAGCTGTATCCGCCCAATGGCCAGCGGCTCGGCGAATTTGCGGCGGAAGCGGCGGAATCCCTCGAGGTCCAGGCATCCCTCGAGCGGGCGGACTCGGCACCCGGTGCAATCCCCTTCGACGCCTACCTGCACCGGTACTTTGCGGAGTGAATGAGCTAACAATCTGATTTGGCAGGAAGTTCACATAAGGCCGGCCCGACCTGTCACACGAAATTTACGGCTTTTTCATGTTTGAGCGCATAGAATCCTCCCCGACAAGAACAAGAACCAACGGGGCGCCACCCATGACGAGCAAAGCGAGTGGCGGCCTGCTATCCGCAGGAAGGCTGGGTAACGTGGTGGGAAACGACAAACGGCGGGCCCCGACGGCACTGCCTCCGGCGGACAAACAGGACGCCGAAGACAAGGGATGGGATCCATTCGAGGTCTGGCGCACGCGCATCAAGGAAGTGCGCGAGCGAAATAGCAACCTGATCCCCGACGATCGCCGCAAGAACTGAACTTTTTCGCGGTTTAGGGGACGCCTTCTCACATTGCTTGTGGGGGGTCGCCCATGCCGCTACCGTATGCGCCTGCTAACCCCTCGAAGGCGCCCGATCCCATGAGATTTCCTCGCGTGGCCACCGACGCGGACGAGACCGCCGCCGGCCGACAACTGGCCCGCGGCTTCCCGGCATTGCGCTTCGAAACCGACCTCGAGCACGGGTTTGAGCGTGCCTGCGCGGCGAGCAGCCGCTGGGTTGCCGCCATTGCCTACGGCCTCGCCTGCCTTGGAGCTGCCGGGCTCGCTTACTCGGGACGCAACCTGCCGGCGGCTGCGCTCGAAACGGTTTTGGTGCCCATCGCGTTCCTCCTGCCCGGGTCGCTTTGGCGGACCCGCGCCGCTTGGGCGGTCGGCGGGCTGGTGCTCTTGTGGGCGGCGGTATTCCTCAAGTCCACGACCCTGGATCCGGTCCTGGAGAGCGTCGCCTGGACCCACGGAGGCGTGCTCGCGATCGCGGCCGCGCTCGGCTACGCACGGGAATACGCGCTGCGCATCGCATACCTGCAGGCGCTCGTCATCACGCACCTCGGCGAGCGCGACGGGCTCACGCATCTCGCCAATCGCCGGATGTTCGACCGTTACCTCGAAAGCGTGTGGCAGCAGTGCATCGCCGACAAGGCGCTGCTGGTGCTGCTCCTCGTCGATATCGACAACTTCCGCAAGTTCAACGACCGCTTCGGCCTCGAGGCCGGCGATGACTGCGTGCGCCGCGTTGCCGGGGCGGTGGGCGCGAGCGCCGCGCGTCCGCTCGATTTCTGCGCCCGCTACAGCGGAATCCAGTTCGCGGTATTGCTCACGAATCCGGATCGCCTGTACGCCGAGGACCTGCCGGCGCGAGTGCGATCGGCGGTCGCGGCGCTCGCTATTGCGCATCCGGATTCGCCGAATGGCCGCCAGGTCACGGTGAGCGTTGGCGTGGCGCTCGCCGTTCCGCGTCCCGCGGACACGAGCGAGGACTTCGTCGGGCTCGGCCAAGCCGCCTTGCGCGAAGCGCACGAGGCCGGCGGCAATCGCATTGCCGCACGCGAATCCGAGTCGTCAATGGTGCGTACCGGCATGTTTCGCGCGGAAGTGACCCTCGCCGCGGCCCGTCGCGGGTAAGATGCGCGCCGGCCCACCGGGTCCCGGGGCGCGCAGCGCTCCGCGGCAATGACGATCGCCAGCGCTTGGTCTCACAACGCCATCTCAATCTGAAGGACCTTCCGGACTCCCCGGCCGCGGTCCAGCTGCGCCGCCGATTCCCATGGCTACGTTTCGAGCCTGCGCTCGAAGCACAATTTCGCACCGAGACCGTGCGCGAGCGGATGGGCGAGATCCGCGTCAACATCGGCATGGCGTTCGCGCTGGTGCTCGCGTTCTCGTTCCTCGACCGCCTGATCCTCGAAGGCGACGCGCTCCTGGTCGTCAACCGCATGGAGCTCTGGGTGATGATGCCGCTCCTCGTGGTCGGCCTTGCCGGCACCTACACGCGGGTCGTCGAGCGGAGCTTCCGCCTGTTCGCGACGCTCGTCGCGCTGCTCATCGGGCTTGCAGTGGTCGCCTGCCAGGTACGGATCTACGAGGCGGGCATCCATCTCCTCGTGCCTAGCCTCATTCTTACGGCGCTCTACATCTATTTCTTCCCGGCGCTCTTCTTCTATGAATCGGCGATCGTCAACGTCGCGATCCTCGCGGCCTATCTCGTGACGTCGTCCGTGCTCAAGGTGCCGCACGGCGATCTCATCTACAACGGCTTCGTGCTGCTGTTCGCGAACATGGTCGGCGCATCCGTGAGCTACCTGTACGAAACCGCCCGGCGCACGACTTTTCTCGAATCGATCCTGCTCAACGAGCTCGTGGCGAACGACGGCCTCACCGGCATCCACAACCGCCGCATGTTCGACGAGCACATCAACGTGTCGTGGCAGCAGGCGATTCGCGAGAAGCGGCACCTCGCGCTCATCCTCGTCGACATCGACTGCTTCAAGCCCTACAACGACCACTACGGCCACCAGAAGGGCGACGAGTGCCTGCGCAGCGTTGCCGCGACGCTGCGGCGGTCGGCACGCCGCCCGCTCGATTTCACGGCGCGCTATGGCGGCGAGGAATTCGCGGTCGTGCTCTTCAGCCCGACCCGCGACTACGTCGCGGAACTCACGGTGTCGATCCAGAACTCGATCGCGGCGCTCAATATCGACCACGCGGCATCGACTTGCTCCTCGAAACTGACGGTGAGCATCGGCGTCGCGTACTTGCAGCCGGACTCCAGGCGCAGCGTGCAGGGCATCATCCAGCTCGCCGATGAAGCGCTCTACGAGGCGAAGGACCAGGGACGCAACTGCGTGCGCTTCATGGAAGAGGAGTACAGCATGATGGACACCGGCGCGTTCCGCTCAGCCCGCCGCAACTGAAGCCGGTGCCGGTGTTGGATAACTGGGGATTTGGTGCTGCGACCTTGTCCAAATCCCCAGTTATCCAACACCGGCACCGTAGATGGCGATCGAGCGCGCGCCGGTGGAGGTGCGGGAGCCGCGGAACATGCCTTCGCAGTTGAATTCGAGCGCGAGGCCGCCGGCGCGGTCGACCGCGATCACGCCGCCTTCGCCGCCCATGCGCACCAGCTTTTCCTGCACGACCGTCCGGACGGCTTCCGCGAGCTTGAGTCCCCGGTATTCCATGAGTGCACTGACGTCGTGGCCGACGACGGCGCGCATGAAGTATTCGCCATGGCCGGTGGCCGAGAGCGCGCAGGTCGAATTGTTCGCATAGGTGCCGGCGCCGATGATCGGCGAATCGCCGACCCGCCCGTATTTCTTGTTCGTCATGCCGCCGGTCGACGTCGCGGCAGCGAGATTGCCCGCTCCGTCCAGTGCCACGGCGCCGACCGTGCCGAAATAGTTGATGCTCTCGGACGCCGCGTCACCCGCGCGCCGCGCGATCTCGAGCTGCCGCCAGCGGCGCTGGGTGTGAAAGTAATCCCGCGGCACCAGTTCCAGGCCCTGCTCGAGCGCGAACTCCTCCGCGCCGTCGCCGATCACCATGACGTGCGGCGAGCGCTCCATCACGCGGCGGGCGAGCTCGATGGGATTGCGCACGTGGCGCAGTCCCGCGACCGCGCCCGCCTTGAGATTCGAGCCGTCCATGATGGCGGCGTCGAGCTCGTTGACGCCGTCGTGCGTGAACACGGCGCCGCGGCCGGCATTGAAGAGCGGTGAGTTCTCCAGGAGCTTCACGGCCGCGACCACGGCGTCGAGGCTCGATCCCCCTTTGGCGAGCTGCTCGAAGCCCGAATCGAGGGCGGTGGCGAGCTCGGCGAGGTACTCGGCCTCGGCCTCCGGCTTCATTTCGGTGCGGGGGAGCGAACCGGCGCCCCCGTGGATGGCGATGGCAAGCATGGCCGCCAGTATGACCGAAGATGCGCCGGACTTTCGTGGCCACGGCCGGCCGTGGCGCTCGCGGGCAATGCTAAAGTGAAGGCCGCCGGGGATTTTCCACTGCCGCCAGATCCATGTCCGAGAAGAAGACTTTCCGCAGCGTCCTGATCGCCAACCGGGGCGAGATCGCCATCCGCGTCATGCGCGCGGCCAGCGAGCTCGGCCTGAGGACGGTCGCCATCTATTCGGAGGAGGACCGCTTCGGCCTCGCCCGCACCAAGGCGGACGAGAGCTACCTGGTGGGCGAGGGCAAATCGCCGGTCGATGCCTATCTCGACATCGCCGACATCATCCGCATCGCGGGCGAAGCCGAGGTCGACGCCATCCATCCAGGCTACGGCTTTCTTTCCGAGAATCCGCAGTTCGCGCAAGCGTGCGCGCAGGCGGGCATCGTCTTCATCGGGCCGACGCCCGACAGCATGCGCAAGCTCGGCAACAAGGTGACGGCCCGCAATCTCGCGGTCGCAGCCGGCGTTGCCGTGATGCCGGCGACGCCGCCGTTGCCCGACGACCTGGCGCAGTCCGCGAAGCTTGCGGCCGGTATCGGTTATCCGGTGATGCTGAAGGCGAGCTGGGGCGGGGGCGGACGCGGCATGCGCATCGTCGAAAGCGAGGCGCAGCTCGGTGAACTGCTCGCCGCCGCGCGCCGTGAAGCCAAAGCCGCTTTCGGCAATGACGAGGTGTACCTCGAGAAACTCGTGCGCCGCGCCCGTCATGTCGAGGTGCAGATCCTCGGCGATGCGCACGGCAACCTCGTGCACCTCTTCGAACGCGACTGTTCGGTGCAGCGGCGCAACCAGAAAGTCATCGAACGCGCGCCGGCCATCTTCCTCGGCGATGCAGAGCGCGCCGCGCTCTGCGAAGCGGCGCTCAAGATCGGCCGCGCGGCCGGCTACCGCAATGCCGGCACCGTCGAGTTCCTGCAGGACGCGGACACCGGGCAGTTCTATTTCATCGAGGTGAACCCGCGCATCCAGGTCGAACACACGGTGACCGAAGGCGTCACGGGGGTCGACCTCGTCAAGGCGCAGATCCGCATCGCCGAAGGCGCGCGTATCGGCACGCCGGAAAGCGGTGTGCCGGCGCAGGGCGAAATTCGCGTAACGGGCCATGCGATGCAGTGCCGGGTGACGACGGAAGATCCGGAGAACAGTTTCATACCGGACTATGGCCGGCTCACGGCGTACCGCAGCCCGGCGGGATTCGGCATCCGGCTCGACGCGGGAACCGCCTATGCCGGCGCCATCATCACGCGCTCCTACGATTCGTTGCTCGTGAAGGTGACCGCCTGGTCGCCGACGCCCGAGGAAACCATCGCCCGCATGCATCGCGCACTCTGGGAGTTTCGCGTGCGCGGCGTCATGACGAACCTGCGTTTCCTCGACCAGCTCATCATGCATCCGCGCTTCGCGCGCGGCGACTACACGACGCGCTTCATCGACGAAACGCCGGAGCTCTTGCGCATCCCGCGCAAGCGCGACCGCGCGACGCGGCTCCTCAATTTCATCGGCGATGTCATGGTGAACGGCAACGCGGAGGTGAAAAACCGCGCGGCCTCGGTCACGCCGGGTTACGTGCGGCCGCCACGCCTGAAGCTGGATCCGCCGGCGGACGGCACGAAGCAGAAACTTGAAGCGCTCGGCCCGGCGAAGTTCGCCGAGTGGATGCTGAACGAGAAGCGCGTGCTCATTACCGACACGAGCATGCGGGATGCGCACCAGTCGCTCCTCGCGACGCGCATGCGCACGCACGACCTCGTCACGATCGCGCCGTATTACGCCGGTCTCGCGCCGCAGCTCTTCTCGCTCGAATGCTGGGGCGGCGCGACCTTCGACGTGGCGATGCGCTTCCTGCACGAGTGTCCCTGGGAACGCCTGGCGGCGCTCCGCGCGGCCGTCCCGAATATTCTTTTACAAATGCTGCTGCGATCGGCGAATGCCGTCGGCTACACGAACTACCCCGATAACGTCGTGCGCTACTTCGTCGCTGAGGCCGCAGGCGCGGGCGTCGACGTGTTCCGGATCTTCGATTCGCTCAACTGGGTCGAGAACATGCGAGTCGCGATCGATGCCGTGCTCGAATCCGGCAAGCTCTGCGAAGCGGCGATCTGCTACACGGGAAACCTGAGCGATCCGTCGTGCACGAAGTACGACCTCAAGTACTACCTGGGTCTCGCGCAGGAACTGAAGGCGGCAGGCACGCACGTGCTCGGCATCAAGGACATGGCGGGCCTGTGCCGGCCACGGGCGGCGGCGGCACTCGTCAGGGCGCTGAAGGAAGAGGTCGGGCTGCCGGTACATTTCCACACGCACGACACGAGCGGTATTGCCGCGGCGAGCGTGCTTGCGGCGATCGAAGCGGGTTGCGATGCCGTCGATGGCGCGCTCGACGCGCTGAGCGGGCTCACGTCGCAACCGAATCTCGGCTCCATCGTCGAGGCCCTGCGCTTTTCGGATCGCGATCCGGGCCTGGACGTGGACCGGTTGCGCCTGCTGTCCGGCTACTGGGAGCAGGTGCGCCGCCAATATGCCGCGTTCGAGAGCGACATGCGCTCCGGCGCGTCCGAGATCTATGTGCACGGCATGCCCGGCGGCCAGTACACGAACCTGCGCGAGCAGGCGCGCGCCCTCGGCATCGAGAACCATCGCTGGCCGGAGGTGGCGCACGCCTACGCCGAGGTCAACCAGCTCTTTGGCGACATCGTCAAGGTGACGCCGACCTCGAAGGTCGTGGGCGATCTCGCGATCCTGATGGTGACGCAGGGCCTGAAGGGGAGCGATGTCGTCAATCCGGAAACGGAGGTCGCCTTTCCGGAATCGGTCGTGCAGTTCTTTCGCGGCGAACTGGGCCAGCCGCATGGCGGGTTCCCACAGGCGCTGCAGCGCAAAGTGCTCAAGGGTGCGGCGCCGCTCACCGTGCGGCCGGGCAAGGTATTGCCGCCCGCGGATCTCGACGCCCAGCGCGCCGTGGCCGAGAGGGATTGCGGCCGCAAGATCAGCGACGAGGAGCTCGCCTCGTACCTGATGTACCCGAAGGTGTTCGTCGACTATGTCGGGGCGCGCAGCCGGTTCGGCAACGTGAGCGTGCTGCCGACCTCCGTCTTTTTCTACGGCATGCAGCCGGGCCAGGAAGTCAGCGTCGACCTCGAGCGCGGCAAGACGCTGATCCTGCGCTTCGTCGCGGTGAGCGAGCCGCACGACGACGGTACGCGCACCGTGTTCTTCGAATTGAACGGCCAGCCGCGCGCCGTGCGCGTCCATGACCGCACGCAGGTGGCGAAACGTCCGCCGCGGCGGCAGGCGGAACCCGGCAATGCCGCGCAGGTCGCCGCGCCGATGCCGGGCACCATCACCACCGTCGCGGTGAAGTCCGGCCAGAAGGTCAAGCGCGGCGAGGTCCTGGTAACGCTCGAGGCCATGAAGATGGAAACCTCGGTGCGGGCCGAGCGCGACGGCGAGGTCGGCGAGGTCCTGGTGCGGCCGGGCCTGCAGGTCGACGCGAAAGACCTGCTCCTCGTCCTGCAACTGTAAGAGGACTGTAAGTCCGGGTTCCCGGCTGCGCTGCTAGCGTCCGCGGCAGGCCATGAAAGTTGAGTCGCCCGTGACCCCTCTGGTTCAATGGCTGCCGCCATGACAAAGGAAGGCGCCGCGGCGTACGTGCAATACGCCAAGACGACGCGCCCACAACCGACCGAGATCGTCTCGAGGCCGAGGCTGTTCGAGGCGATCGACCGCGCCATCGGCAAGCCCATCGTCTGGATCGCGGGGCCTCCCGGATCCGGCAAGACGACGCTCGCCGCGGACTACTGCGCGCAGCGCCCGGTCGAAGCGCTCTGGTACCAGGTCGATTCGGGCGACGTCGATGCGGCCACGTTCTTCTACTACATCGGCCAGAGCGTGCTGCAGCGGCGCATCGGCGACCGGCCGCTGCCGGTGCTGTCGGCCGAATACCTCGGCGACCTCGAGACCTTCACGCGGCGGTTCTTCCGCGACCTCTTCAGCCGCATGCGTCCGCCGTTCGCGCTCGTGTTCGACAACTACCAGGACGCGCCCGACACCGTCGGCTTGCACGAGCTCGTGCGTTTTGGCCTGAGCGAAGTGCCCCCGGGCGGCAGCATCATCTTCGTCGGCCGCACGGAGCCGCCACCGTCCTTCGCGCGCTTTCGCGCGAACGGCCAGATGAGCGTGCTCGGCTGGGAGGACCTGAAACTCACGCGCCGCGAGCACGACGACATCGTCGCCCTGCGCAACGTCACGATGGACGAAGCGGGGCTGCAGCGACTCTACGAGCGCACGCAGGGCTGGGCCGTCGGGCTCGTGCTGCTCCTGAGCGATGCGGGGACTTCGCAGGCGACCAGCACGGCGCCGCTCACGCCGCACCTGCTGTTCGATTACCTGGGCGATGAGGTCTTCCAGAAGTTCGACGCCGAGACTCGCGATTTCCTGCTCCGGACCGCAGCCCTGCCCCACGTGAGCGCAGGCATCGCGGCAAGGCAATGCCCGGAACTGGACATTCCGGTCATCTTCGGCCGGCTGACGCGCTTCTACTTCCTGCTGACCTCCATCCCGGCGCAGCCCGAGACGCTCTTCCAGTACCACCCGCTGGTACGCGAGTTTCTCGGGCGCAAGGCGCGCGAACTCTACCCGGCGGCGAAGCACGCGGAAATCCTGCGGCGGGCCGCCGCCATTCTCAACGAGGATGGTCAACCGGAGGAGGCGGCGCAGATCCTGATCGGGGCACGCGACTGGAGCGCGCTCGCGGAACTCGCGCGCAAGCACGCCGGCCGAATGCTCGCGCAGGGCCGCGGTGAAACGCTCACGCGCTGGATCCACTCGCTACCGGTCGACGAGCTCGATGCGGACCCATGGCTCGTCTGCTGGCTCGCCGAGGCACGCTTTGCGACCGCGCCGCGTGAAGCGACCGCGCTCTTCGAACGCGCGTATCGCGGGTTCGCGGGCCTTGCACAGCCGAACCTGCGCGGCCAGTTCCTCACGCTCGCCGGCGTGATGGATACGCTCATGCACGATCCCGACGATCTGAAACCGCTCGATCCCTGGATCGCGGAAGCGGAGCGCCTGATCGCGGCACAAGCGTCCTGGCCCGACCGCGACATCCAGGGCCACGTCACGCAAAGCCTCTACATGGCGCTCGTGCTGCGCCAGCCGCATCACCCGAAGCTGCCGGAGTGGGGCGAGCGCACGATGGCGGTGGTCGCCAGCGGCACGGACGCGAAGCTTCGCATGCTCGCCGGGCTCTACCTCGCGACGACGCTCATGTGGACGGGGCAATTCGCGCGGGCAGCGCCGCTCCTCGACACCATGCGCGCGATCGCGGACCAGCCCGAGATTTCGCCGGCCGTGCTCATGACCTTGCGGCAGATCGAATCCATGTACTACATGCTGCTCGGCAACCAGGAAGCCTGCCTCGATGCCGTGTACGACGGGCTCGACATCGCCCGCAACACCGGCGTGCAGCTCTGGAACAATACGCTGCTCGTCGACGGCGTCGGCGCCTCGCTCGCGGCGGGCGATCTCGAAACCTCCGCGAAGCTGCTGCAGGAGCTCGAGCAGCGTCCGTTCGGCACGCGCCGATTCACGCTGTGTCTCTATCAGTATGTCAGCGGCTGGTATGCGCTTCTCCGGGGCGATGCCTACGAGGCTTACAACCACGCGCGCGAGTCGGTGCGCTTTGCCACCGAACTCGGCGCACCTTTCTTCCAGGCGTTCACCGGGCTCGGGCTCGCGCAGACCCAGATCGCGCTCGGCGACTACAAGGCGGCGACCGAGCAGCTCGCGACCGTGAGCGCGATTGCGCTGCCGATGCGCAGCCGGCTGTTCGAGTACATGCTGCAGCTCTCGCTCGCGTACATCGAATTCCGCCGGGGGAACGACGCCGACGGCCGCCAGCGCCTGCGCGACGCCTTCGCGCTGGGGCGCGAGCGCGGCCTGATGAACGCGATGTTCTGGCTGCCCGAGCAGATGGCGGAGCTCTGTGCGCGGGCGATCGAGGCGGGCATCGAACCCGCGTACGTCCGTAACCTCATCCAGTCGCGCAGCCTCTGGCCGAAGGAGCCGCCGTACGAACTCGAGCAATGGCCCTGGCCGTTGCGCGTGCGCGTGCTCGGCCGGTTCGACGTGCAGTATCCGGGGCGCGACCCGGAAGCGACCGGACGTTCGCAGGTGCGGCCGCTCGAACTCCTGAAGGCGCTGATCGCCTTCGGCGGACGCGACGTCGGGCTCGAGCGCGTCGCCGACGCGATGTGGCCGCGCATCGACAGCGACTATGCGCAACGCTCTCTCACGACGACGCTCCATCGCCTGCGCAAGCTCCTTGCCGACGATGGGGCGATCCTGCTGCTCGATGGCAAGCTGTCGTTGAGCGCGCGGCACTTCTGGCTCGACACCTGGGCGCTCGAGCAGGATCTCGCGAAGTTCGCGCGGGCGGTGCGTGTCACGCCGGTGCCCGATGCGGCACTCCTGCAGGTGCTCGTTGACCGGGTGTTCGATCTTTACCGGGGCGCGCTCCTCGAAGAGGACCGCGACTACGCGTGGGCGGTAGCGCCGCGGCAGCAGCTGCATTCCCGCGTGCTGCGCTTCCTCGTCGACGCCGGCCGGCTACTCGAGACGCACGGCCGGCTCGAAGCGGCGGAAGGGCTTTACCGGCGCGGGCTCGAGATCGATCCGCTCGCCGAGAATCTCTATCGCCAGCTGATGGTTGCCTACCAGCGCTCGGAGCGCATCGCGGAGGCGATGGAGACGTATCAGCGGTGCCGGGAGACGCTGCGGCAGAGCCTGCAGGTCGAGCCTTCGCCCGAGACGCAGACGCTCTATCAGGCCGTGTCGAGACCGCGCTAGTTGCGCCAGCTGTAGCGGACGGCTAGCTGCACCTGGTGTTCAGTCGCGTGCACGGGTTCGCCGAGCATCACCCGGCCCGTGAGCATTGCGTCGATCGTCAGCGACTCGACCGCGACCTGCCAGCTGTCATTGAAGTCCACGAGATAGGCAAAGGTCCATGCGTGGCCGGCATCCCAGTTGCGAAAGCCCGTGCCCATCGTCTGGTCGCTCCCGAAGTCGTCGTAGCGCGCAGTCAATCGGTGGCGGCCGAAGCCCTTGCTCGCGAGCAGGAACCAGGAATCCATGTCGAGCTCGTACTGCTTGACGCCGCTCGGGATGAACCCGACCGCCGTATCGCCGCTCAACCACTGGCCGATCAGGGTCCAGTCGCGCGGCAGCTCGACGCGCGCACCGAGGCTGTCGTAGCGCGTGAGCCAGGCGAAGTCATATTCGAACTTGCTCAGGTCCGCGCGGTTGTCGTAGTGAGTCGCGCGCAGCGTCAGGAAATTCGACTGCTTCCACTCGGCGCCCGCGTAGTAGCCGATCCGGTTGTCGATCTCGTGGAAGAACTCGAAGCCGTTGCGAAACTCGGCATTCGGCGGCGGCGTGAGGAAGAAGATCGGAATGAACGGCAGGCGGCCGAAGAGCGGCGTCTGGCGGTCATTCAGCGACCAGCCGCGAAACGACATGAGAAGCCCCACGTCGTCGTTCCATTTGTAAAGCGAGGCGTAGAGCGTGAGGTCGCCCGTGCCATGGCTCTGGCTGCCGAGCCAGGTTGCACTCACCTCGGCGCCGATCGTGCGGAATTCCTCGCCGAACCAGGTGTTGATGGCCGAAGCGCTGATCGAGTAAGGGCTGGACCAGCCCGGCCCGCGGTTTTCGAGCGACACCGGCGGATAGAACGCGCCGACCTTCGTACGCCAGCGCCAGCCGCCATGCGGGTAGGTTTTCCAGTCGAGATACATCTCGGTGACGTCGACCGGATTCTTGTCGTCGTCGCCGTAGGTGTTGAGCGTCGCGTGCACGCTCAGCGTATCGGTGAACCGGCCGCGATAGTCGAGGAAGATGCGCCCGACGTGAAAGCCGTCGTCGTTGTCATCGAATCGCTGCTTGCCGCCGCCGCCCTCTAGGTAGGAGGGCAGTCCATCGGAGGCCACCGCGCGCAGATCGACGCTCAAGAGAAACGATTGCGCATCGTCGGACGCGTCTCCCGATTCGGATCCGGCGAGCGCCGGGCTCGCGGGCCAAAGCAGTGCGCACGCCATCAGGCCCGCCGCTGCAGTCGTGTTCAGTAATCGTCCCATGGCTTGCCATTCGCCGGCTGTGCGGCCGGCGCCTTGACCTTGCGATCGAGCTTGAAGGTTTCCTTGAGATCGAGCCGGTCCCCTACGTCGATCAGCCGGTGCAGGCTGTCGGCGGTGTCGCGGATGCGCGGGCTCCAGATGCGAAGGTCATAGCGCCCGATCGGCAGCGCGCCGCTTGCCCAGCGGCCGTCGATGTCCGTCTTGCCGAACCACGGCGAGTCGGCGACGTAGATGTAGCCAAGCATGTTGTCGTGGATGTTGCAGCCGAGCGTCACGACGCCCGCGCGATCGAAGAGCACCGGCGGATGCGCGCTCCCCTTGTAGAGCGGCAGCTGGAACGGCTTCGCCGGCGAGAACGAATACACCTGGTGACTCACGCTGTCGCTGTTCGGAAAGTCGACCCAGGTGCCCGCCTCGATGACGAGCACTTGCGGCACGAATTCGCGATTGCGCTGATCCATCTGCGCATGCGCGCGGTTCGCCGATTCCGTCTTCACGGCCCTGCCGTCGCTCGGACTGACGACGACCACGACGTCCGCGACGGGCCGGCCGGCGGGGTCCACGACCTGCACGCTCAGGGCTTGCGCCGCAGTGCAATAGCCCGCGACACTCAAGGCAAGAAACGCTTGAAACAGCGGCGTTTTCATCGGCGGGGCCATCCTGACCGATCCGGCCGCTCCGCGAGTTAGACGCGCGTCGCAGTTTGACAATATCCGCGTGGCCCTTAGCCCGCAGCCTTCCTACAGTAGGTACCCGGTTCCCTCGGCGCCCCTTAAAAGCCCTGACCGTGAAGACTTTTCGCAGACGCATCCTGCTGCTGATCATCGGCCTCATCGTGCTGGTGCAAGCCGCTACGGTCACCGCCGTGCTGCTCGTGACGCTGCGCGACTCGGAAGCCCGCGCGCGCGAGGAACTGCACTCCACCGGCAACGTCGTCGAGCAGGCGATCAATTCACGCGGCGCGGAACTTGCGAGCGCCGTGCAGATTCTCGCGAGCGACTTCGGGTTTCGCGAGGCGGTCGCGAGCCAGGACCGGCCGACGATCCTGTCCGCGCTCGACAACCACGGCGCGCGCATCAAGGCGAACCTGACGCTTCTGCTGTCGCTCGACGGGCACGTGATCGCGAGCACGCAGGCGGGCATGTCGAGCTACGGCAACGGCATCTTCAGCGACCTCGTGCACAGCGCGGGCGAGCGCGGCAGCGAACTCACGTATGTCGTGCTCGACGGCCGTGCCTACCAGCTCGTGATCGCGGCGGTGCCGGCGCCGACGACGATCGCGTGGGTCGTCATGGGCTTCGAACTCGACACCGCCGTTGCCAACAACCTGAAGCGCCGCTTCAGCCTCGACGTCGCTTTCGCCGGCATCCATCGGCCCGCGGGCGTGCCGGTCGTCGCGACCTTCGAGGCGAGGAGCCCGGAGGCATTCGAACCGGAGGTCAAGCGCGCGCTCGACAGCCGCAACGAAGTGGTGACCATCAGCGCCGCGGACGAAACCTATTTCGCCCTCGCCGTGCCGCTCGCCTTCCGGCCCGGCAGTCCCTTCCTGGTGGTCGCGCGCTCCATGCACGACGTGCAGGCGGCCTACCGCCAGGTGCGCGCGCCGCTCGTCCTCATCAGCGCGATCGCCATGCTGCTCGCGATCGTCGTCGGCATCGTGCTCGCCGGCAGCGTCACGCGTCCGGTCACGCGGCTCGTCACGGCAGCGCGGCGCATCGAATCCGGCGACTACACCGTCGCGGTGCCCGTGCGGACGAGCGATGAGTTCGGCACGCTCTCCAAGGTCTTCAACTCGATGCAGTCCGGGATCGCCGAGCGCGAGGCGCGGCTCCTGCACCAGGCGACTCACGACGCCCTCACGGGCCTGCCGAACCGGTTGATGGCGGCCGAGCGGCTCGGCGTGGCGATCCTGCGGGCCCGCGCGACCAACGCGTCGATCGGCCTCCTGCTCCTCGACATCAAGGACTTCGAGCGCATCAACGCCTCGCTCGGCCACTCGATCGGCGATGAAGTGCTTTGCGAGCTCGGCCGGCGCCTGCGCAGCCAGGTGAACACGGCGGATACGGTGGCGCGCGTCGGCGTCGCGCAATTCCTCATGCTGCTAGAGAACAGCTCCCATCAGGCGACGCTCGCGCTCGCGCGCCAGCTCTGCGACACGGTCCGCGCCGGCATCCTGCGCGACGACGTGCAAGTGAGCCTCATGCCGCGGGTCGGCATCTGCCTGTTCCCGGACCACGGCGAAACGGCGGGCGAGCTCCTGCGGCGCACCGAGACGGCGCTCTACGATTCGCACGAGTCGGACGAAGCGGTCACCGAATACCAAACGGGGCGCGACGAGGGCCACCGGCGGCAGATCGCGCTCGTCGGCGCCCTGCGCCGCGCGATCGCCAACAACGAGCTGACGCTCCTCTACCAGCCGAAGGTCGAGATCGCGAGCCGCAAGGTCAAAAGCCTCGAGGCGCTCGCACGCTGGTTCCACTCGACGCACGGATTCATTCCGCCGGCCGAGTTCATTCCGTATGCGGAGCGCACCGGCAGCATTGGCCTGCTGACGCGCTGGGTGGTGCAGAACGCCGTGCGCCAGTGCCGGCACTGGGCCGATCAGGGTCTCGACGCCGAGGTTTCCGTCAACCTGTCGGCGGCGGACCTGCACGACCGCGAGCTCGCGGCGATGATCATCGCGGAACTGCAGCAACAGCAGGTCGACCCGACGCGGCTGGTGCTCGAGATTACGGAAACGGCGGCGATGCGCGAGACCGCGGGTGCCATCCGCGTGATGGAGGAGCTGCGCACCTACGGCGTGCGTTTCTCGATCGACGACTTCGGCACGGGCTTTTCATCGCTCGTGCAGCTGAAGCGCCTGCCGGTCGATGAGATCAAGATCGACAAGTCGTTCGTGCTCGATTTGAAGCCCGACACGGACGACGCGGTCATCGTCAAATCGACGATCGACCTCGGCCACAGCATGGGTCTCAAGGTCGTCGCGGAGGGCGTCGACAAGGCCGAGAGCTGGCAGTTCCTCGCGCAGCTCGGCTGCGACCTCGCCCAGGGCTATTTCGTCAGTCACCCGCTGAAGGCGGATGACGTCGCCGCGTGGGTCATGCGGCTCAATGCGAAGCTTGAAACCGCGTCCAGCGCAACGGCGCAGGTGCGGGTGATCCGCGAACATCACCGCAATACGCGGTGAGTGCAACGTGTACGGAGTGAAGGAGTCATCGGTGGTGGCAGTACCCGAGTCCGGGCAACCGGACGTCGCCGCAACTGAGGCGGCACCGGCTGCGAATCCGGTCGACCGCGGCGAGCGGCGCCAGAGGCTGAAGGCCGGCGCGACGGGCGCGCATGGGCCGCGGATCCTCCTCATCGACGGCAACGACGACGACCGGCGCACCATCGAGGGCGAACTCGCGGAGCTCCACGGGCAGATGTTCGACGTGACGGTCGCGACGACGCTCGCGGACGGCCTGGCGGAGCTGCGCCATGGCCACTTCAACGTCATCCTCCTCGACCTCAATCTCGGCGACAGCGTCGGACTCACGACCTACCTGCGGCTGCAGCCGAAAGCCGGCGACGTGCCGGTGATCGTGCTCGTCGGCAAGGCCGACGAAGATCTCGGCGCCGGCGCTGTCGAGCGCGGCGCGCTCGACTTCCTCATCAAGCAGCAGGTCGTGAGCACGATCCTCGACAAGACGCTGCGCTACGCGACGGAGCGCACGCACACGCTGCGCGCGCTCAAGGCCTCCGAAACCCGCTACCGCGAGCTCTACGAGAACGTGGTCGCGGGCGTCTTCCAGTCGACGCAGGACGGCAAGTTCATGTCCTGCAATCCCGCGCTCGTGCGCCTGCTCGGCTATGCGAGCGAGGACGAGATGCTCGGGATCGACATCGCGCGCGACCTCTTCATGTACCCGGAAGACCGCGAGAACTGGCGGCAGAGCATGGAAGCGCAGGGCGAGATCCGCAATGCCGAACTCGTCCTGAAGCGCAAGGACGGCCACAAGATCGTGGTGCTCGAGAATTCGCGCGCGGTGCGCGACGAGCAGAACCGCGTGCTCTATTACGAGGGCACGCTCACCGACATCACGGAAGCGCACGAGCTGTCGCGCCAGCTCTCCTACGAGGCGAGCCACGATGCGCTCACCGGCCTCATCAACCGGCGCGAGTTCGAGCTGCAGCTGCAGCGCGCGCTCGAGTCCGTGCAGGCGACCAACACCCGCCACGCCGTGTTCTACATCGATCTCGACCAGTTCAAGCTCATCAACGACACCTGCGGGCACATCGCGGGCGATGAGCTCCTGCGCCAGCTCGCCGCGACGCTCAACGACAAGATCCGCACGGGCGATACGCTCGCGCGCCTCGGGGGCGATGAATTCGGCATGCTGCTGCACGATTGCGCCGTCGAGGACGCCGTTGAAGTGGCACGCACGCTCCTCAAGGTCATCGAGCAGTTCCAGTTCGTCTGGGGCTCCTCGACCTTCTTCGTCGGCGCGAGCATCGGCGTCGTGCCCGTCGACCAGCACTTCCGCCGCATCACGCAGGTGCTCGCCGCGGCGGACACCGCCTGCTACGCCGCCAAGGACCAGGGCCGGCACCGCGTCCACGTGTATCGCGAAGAGGACCATCACATCGCCCGCCGTCACGGCGAGATGCAGTGGGTGTCGCGCGTCAAGCGCGCTCTCGTCGAGAACCGCTTCGTGCTCGACGCGCAGCGCATCGAGCCGCTGAACGGCGGCCGCCGGCTCATCGAAGTGCTGGTGCGCATGCGCGACGAGAACGGACGGCTGGTGCCGCCCGGCGCCTTCTTTCCCGCGGTCGAGCGCTTCAATCTTGCCTCACGCCTCGATCGCTGGGTCATCACGGCGACCTTCGACTGGCTGAGGCGCAACCGCAGTTCGCTCGAAAACGTCGAACGCTGCTTCATCAATCTCGCTGCCGACAGCCTCGGCGACCCGCAGGTACGCGATCTCGTCATGAAGGGCCTGACGGCCGCCGGCATCCCGGGGAGCCTCGTCGGCTTCGAGATCACGGAGGCGGCGGCGGTCACGAACCTGACGCGCGCGAATCAGCTCATCAGCGAATTGAAGCCGCTCGGCTGCGCGTTCGCGCTCGATGACTTCGGCACCGGCGTGTCGTCGTTCGCCTACCTCAAGGCGCTCGCCGTCGACTACATGAAGATCGACGGCATGTTCGTCGGCAACATCGCGACCGACGCGGTCGACCTCGAGATGGTGCGCTCGATCCACCAGATCGGGCGCGTCATGGGCAAGAAGACGATCGCCGAATGCGTCGAGCAGCCCGCCGTGCTCGCAAAGCTCAAGGAGATCGGCGTCGACTATGCCCAGGGGTTCATCGTCGCCCAGCCGGAGTCGATCGACCAGCTCGTCCTGAAGTAGCGGGAAAAATGGGGACATTCCCGATTTTCGGGAATGCGTCCGGCGAAAATGGGGAATGTCCCCATTTTTCCATTTTTCCTGCTACCTTCGCTGTCCGCATGACCACGGATTGGCAACGGCGGGTCGACCGCTGGCGTGACGCCGGCCTCATCGACCGCGACCAGGCCGATCGCATCGTCGCCTTCGAGAAGGCCGCCGGCGCCGCCGGCAGTTCCATCTTCAACAACATCATCTGGGCGCTGGGCGGCGTGCTGCTCGCGGCCGGCATCCTGCTGCTCGTGTCGGCGCATTGGGATGAGATGTCGCCGGCGCTGCAGTTCATGGCGGTGCTGTTGCTCATCGCTTCACTGCATGCCGGCGGCGCGCTGACCGCAGGGCGGCTTGCCGCGCTCAGTTTCACCCTCCACGCCACGGGAACGGCGGCGCTCGGGGCCGGCATCTACCTCGCCGGCCAGATCTTCAATCTCGCCGAACACTGGCCCGCGGCCATACTCCTCTGGGCGATCGGCGCGGGCTGCGGCTGGCTGTTGCTGCGCCATTGGTCGCAGCTCCTGTGGGTCGCGGTGCTCGTGCCGGCCTGGCTCACGGGAGAATGGATCGACTACACCGATCGCCTGCACGACTACGGCTACAGCTTCGATGCCGTGCTCGTCGCCTATTTCACGACGCTCGTGTCGGTGGCGTATCTCAGCCGCGGCAGGAGCGGCGGCGCCGAACCGGGCCGCAAGGCGCTCGCCATGCTCGGCGCGATCGCGTTCGTCCCGGCAGCCGGATCGCTGTTCGCATTCAGCGCCGATGGGTTCCCTCGCGACATCGTCCGCGACCCGGTTGAGGTTGCGTGCCTGATCGCCGGATTCGTCCTGCCGCTGGTCCCGGTCTGGCTCGCCGAGCGCCGGCTGCCGGTTGCGAACCTGATCGCGATCGGGTGGGCCGTCGCGCTGCTCGCTTTCGCCACGCTCGATCAGGACTCCCAGCGTTACGCGTACGGCTGGCAGGACCGCCTGAGCGCCTACATCCTGTACGCCGCCGGCGGATTCGGCCTCGTCGTCTGGGGATTGCGCGAAACGCATCGCACGCGAGTCAATCTCGGAGTCGCGACGTTCGCGGCGACCGTGCTCGCTTTCTATTTCAGCAACGTCTACGACAAGCTCGGCCGCGGGCTCGGCCTCCTGTTCGCGGGACTCCTCTTCATCGGCGGCGGCTGGTGGCTCGAGCGCGCGCGCCGGCGCCTCATCGCACAAATCCGCGGGCAAAGCGCATGAGCCCGCTGCGCAAAGGGCTGCTGCTCGCGGCACTGCAGATGCTGATCGTGTCGTCGCTGGGCGCGCAGCTCCTCTACGACCGCGCGCACTTGCCGCGGGTCTGGGTGCGGTCGGCGCCGTACGATCCGGACCTGCCGATCCGTGGCCGCTACCTGAGCCTGCAGCTCGTCGTCGACTTCGACAAGACATTTTCCCGGGAATACAACATGACGATGGCACGCCTCGTCATCGAGGGGACGCGGCTGCGCGCGATCGAGGATCCGAAAGGTCACAACGGCGTGGAAAAGATGCGCCTGCCCGTGTGGACCCTCGTCGAGCCGGTTACATTCTTCATCCCGGAGCACGCAGACGACCCGTCGAGGGTCAAACCCGGCGAAACCCTCTGGGTGGAGTGCTCGATCCCCAAGCGCGGCCCGCCGCGGCCGATTCGGCTGGGGATCCGCCGTGGCGCCGGCGCAATCGAACCGCTGTAGGAAAAGGCAGACGAAAAAGGGGACAGATTTATTTTTCCGAGTATCCGGTCGTTGGCACCAGATATGCGAAAAAATAAATCTGTCCCCTTTTTCGTCCTACACGGCGTCCCTGAGCGCGATCGACGGATCGGCGAGCTTGCGGGCATCGAGCTTGATGCGATCGGCGATCACCTTGCGCGCCGACATGTAGTCCTTCGCGTGGTTGATCGAATCGAGCGCGAGCAGCTCTCCGTCTTTCAGATAACAGACCGAGAAAGACTTCGCGCACGGGTCGCCGCGTACCACGACTTCGTCGTGGCCCTGCGCGAGGCCGACGATCAGGAGCTTCAGGTCGAACTGGTCCGACCAGAACCACGGCACCTTGTCGTGCACGACGGTCTTGCCCATGAGCGTGGCCGCCGCCGTCTTGGCGTGCTCGAAGGCGTTGTCCACGGATTCGAGACGGATGCGCCGGCCATAGCGCGCGCTCGGGAAGCTCGCGCAGTCGCCGAAGGAGAAAATGTCCGGATCGCCCGTACGGCAGTGGGCATCGACGGCGATGCCGTTCTCGCACACGAGCCCGCAGGCCTCCGCGATGTCGGTCACCGGCAGGATGCCGACGCCGACGACGACGAAATCCGTGGGCACCCGCGTGCCGTCCGACAGCACGACGGTTTCAACCCGGCCATTGCCCTCGAGCGCGTTGACGCCGGCGCTGCAGTGAATCTTCACGCCGTGACTCTCGTGCTGCGCGGCGTAGAACTGCGAGACGACCGGCGCGACGACGCGGCTCATCACGCGATCGAGCGCCTCGACGACGGTCACATCGAGGCCGAGCTGGCGGCAGGTGGCCGCGACCTCGAGACCGATGTAGCCCGCACCGATCACGACAAGGCGCTTGCCCGGCTGCGCCGCCTCACGGATGCGATGCACGTCCTCGATGGTGCGCAGGTAGTGAACGCCTGCGAGATCGCTGCCGGGCAGTCGGATGCGCCGCACCTGGCTCCCGATCGCGAGCACGAGCTTCGCGTAGTCGAGCGTGCCGCCATCGCTCAGCGACACCGTCTTGCGGCCGCGATCGATCGAGACGACGCGAGTGCCCGTGCGCATCTCGGCGTGCGTGGTCTGGTAGAACGTGGCCGGTCGTATGAAGAGGCGTTCGAGCTCGAGTTCGCCCTGCAGGAATTTCTTCGAGAGCGGCGGCCGCTGGTAGGGCAGGAACGGTTCATCGCCCACGACCGTGAGCGGGCCCTTGAATCCCTCGCGCCGCAGGCTGTCGACGAGCTGGGCCGCCGCCTGTCCGGCGCCGGCGACGACGATGGCATCGCTCATGGTGAAATCGGCTGCCGTTCTCTTTTTGGGGGCGTCCGCATTATAGTCGCGCCTCCCGCGAATCGAGGAATCCATGCCCGATCCCCTTGCCGAGGCCATCCGCCACCTGCACCTTGGCGCCAACCAGCGTCATATCTTTCTATGCGTGGGCGGCAAGTGCGCCGATGACGCGATCCAGCAGGAGTCCTGGACCTTCCTCAAGAAACGGCTGAAGGAACTCGGCCTCGCCGACCGCGACGGCGGCGTGCTCCGCTCCAAGGCGGACTGCCTGCGCATCTGCATGCAGGGACCGATCGCGCTCGTCTATCCGGAAGGGATCTGGTACCAGCGGGCAACGCCCGCCAATCTCGAGCGCATCATCCAGCAGCATCTCATCGGCGGCCGGCCAGTCACGGATCTCGCGATTGCGCGGGAGCCGCTCGGGCAACGTCGATAATCCGGCTTTCGTTCGATTGCGCGGCGCCGAGGTCGCAGAGGCGCTCGAGGAGACTGCGCGCGAGCGCGCCGAACGGGCTGCCGATGCCGACGCTCGATGCGAGTGCGAGCGCGTACTCGACGTCCTTCAGGCGCAGCGCCGGCGTGAAGACCACGTCACGATCGTGATCGCCCGCGGCCATGCGCCGCGTGTTGCGCACGACCTGGGGGCTTGCGGCCTGGCCGGTCGCGATGGCGTCGGCGACTGCGGAAAGATCGAGACCCGCGCGCTCGGCGATCGCCATGCCTTCCGCGGCCGACGCGATCTGCACGGCGCCGATGAGATTCACGACGAGCTTGTAGACCGTGCCGTTCCCGACCGGCCCGAAATGCAGGATGAGGTCGGCAAGCGCCGCGAGCAGCGGCCGCGCGAGTTCGAGATCGCGAGTATCGGCCCCGACGAGCAGCGTCAATTGGCCCGCAGCCGCAGCCTCGGGCAGACCCGTCACCGGCGCATCGAGATAGTGCAAGCCGCGCTGACCGGCAGCCGCGGCAAGTTCCAGGACCCAGGCGCGTGAGAGGGTCGAACATTCGATCGCAAGCGTCCCGGGCGCGAGCTTCGCCGCCAGGATTCCCTCCGGTCCGAGCCACACCGATCGGGACGATCCGTCGTCCGCCGTCATCGCAAAGACGGCATCGGCGCCATTGCAGGCTTCCTTTGCGGTGGCGCCCACCCGGGCGCCTTCGCGCGCGATCGAGTCCGCCTTGGACGGCGTCCGGTTGTAGACGCTCAGGCGATGGCCGGCTGCGAGCAGCCGGCGGGCCATGCCGAGCCCCATGTTCCCTAGCCCGATGAAAGCGAGGTTCACCAACGTTCGATCCTGCGCGACAGAGCCGCTACGCACTACAATCCTGCCATGTCCCACGCCATCCTGCTTCGCGCCTACGGCGGTCCCGAGGTGCTCACCTGGGAAGCCGAAAGCGTCGCGCCGCCCGCGGACGGTGAGATCGCCGTTCGCCACACGGCGATCGGCGTGAATTTCATCGACACGTATCAGCGGACCGGCCTCTATCCGATTCCATTGCCGGCGTGCCTGGGGCGGGAAGCCGCGGGCGTGGTCGAGTCCGTTGGCAAGCGCGTGCGCGGCTTCACGGCCGGCGATCGCGTGGCGTATCTCTCGGGCCCGCCCGGGTCGTATCGCGAAGTGCGCAACATCGCGGTCGACCGCGTGTTCAAGCTGCCGGCGCCGATTTCCGATCAAGCCGCGGCGGCGATGATGCTGAAGGGCCTTACGGCGTGGTACCTGCTGCGCCGCACGTACCGCGTGAAGAAGGGCGAAACGATCGTCGTACACGCGGCAGCCGGCGGCGTCGGACTGATCCTCTGCCAATGGGCGAAGCATCTCGGCGCAAGGGTCATCGGCATCGTCGGCAATGCGGAGAAAGCCGAGCTGGCGAGAAAGAACGGCTGCCGCACGACCTTCGTTCTGGGAACCGACGACTGGGTGGCGGGCGTCAAGACGCTCACGCATGGCGTCGGCGTACCCGTCGTCTACGATTCGGTCGGCAAGGACACGTTCCAGCAATCGCTCGATCTCCTGCAGCCGCTCGGGCTCATGGTGACCTACGGCAATTCGTCGGGGCCCGTGCCGCCGATGGCGCCGCTCGAGCTGTCGCGCCGTGGGTCGCTCTTTCTCACGCGCCCGACGCTCGATCACTACGTGCCGACGCGCGCCGCGCTCGAAGGCGCGGTGCGCGAACTCTTCGGCGTCGTGAAGACGAGGAAGGTGGAGATTCACGTCGGCCAGACGTACGCGCTCAAGGACGCGGCCACGGCGCATCGCGATCTCGAGGGCCGGCGGACGACCGGCTCGACCGTGCTGATTCCCTAGCCGGCTGCCGCCGGCGCAGACCTCAGCTCTTCTTGCGCTTCCACGCGAGATCCATGGATTCCCGGTCGAAGTAACCGGGGACTTCGCCGTTCGCGGCGAACAGATACAGCGCGCCCCGGTAGACGTTGCTCGCGACACCGAGGGTATAGAAGAACGCGAAGAGGCCGCAGACCCAGAGAACGCCGAACACCAGGATGAGCCAGGGCGCCTCGAGCGCCACGCCTACGGCGGTGACCACGACGAACGCCAGCAACGAGAGCAATATCACCACGGTGCCCGCGGCCTGGATGCCGATGAAGCCCGTCAGCGATTCGCCCCAGGTCTTCTTCAGCGTCCCGGCCGAGCGCTTGAGGATGGTGATGGGATTGCGCTCCTCTTCCATCACGATGATCGGGATGGCGAACACCGACGCCACGCTCCACCCGATGCCGATCAGCCGCACGATCCATTTGCCGATGAGGCCGACGCGCTCTTCCAGCATCCTGATGAGGAAGCCGATCGCTCCGGCGAACAGCGACCACAGCAGGATCGCCGGCAGCTTCGACATCGCGAAGCCGAGGCCGCCCCGGATCGAGACGCCGCTTCCCTGCAGTGCGCCCAGGATCTCGTGATAGAACGCCGTCGCGAAAAAGGTCGCGAGGAACATCGAGACGAAATAGATCACGACGACAATCGCGGTGCCGGTCGGCGTCAGCTCCAGGCGCTGCCCGCTACGTTCACCGGGTGCGGCTTTCACGGCCGCATCGGTCGACTCCCTGGTGAAGACGCTGTCCATCACCGCCGACCAGTGCGCCTCTTCCGTGATGCGATGGCCGGTCGGCTGCAGTGCGACCGGCGCGAGGAAGAACAGCAGGATGCCGAGCGTGAAGATGAAGATCATCGCCGGAAAGAACAGCAGCTTCGGACAGTCCCTGATGACCGCGAGCGATCGCTTGAAGAGGGTCCAGCTGTTGGAAATGCGGGTCATGAACGACATGAGTCCTCCTGGAGGTCAGAGCATCACGATCTGGCGGATCGACTGGCTCGCGGCGAGCCGGTCGAAGCCCTCGTTGATCTGGTCGAGCGAAATGTGCTCCGAGAGGAGCCGCTTCACCGGCAGTTTCCCCGCCTGGTACCAGCCGATGTAGCGCGGAATGTCGCGCGTCGGCACGGCGCTGCCCATGAAGCTGCCCTTCAGGGTGCGCTCTTCGCTCACGAGACTGAGATACGAAAGGCTCGCCCGCTGGTCGGCGGCCGCGAGCCCGGCGGTCACCGTCATGCCGCCGCGGCGCGTGACGCGGTAGGCGAGTTCGAGCGCCGTGACGCTGCCCGCCGCTTCGAATGCGTACTGCACGCCGCCATGGGTCGCTTCACGCACCTGCTTGGCGCAATCCGCATCGCCCGCCTTGAAAGTGTGAGTGGCGCCGAGAATCCGCGCGACGTTCAGTTTTTCGTCGCTGAGGTCGATGGCGATGATCGCCTTCGCTTCGAGCATGTGAGCGGCGAGCAGCGCCGAGAGACCGACGCCGCCGAGTCCGACGATCGCGACCGTCGAGCCGCGCGGAACGCCGGCCGTATTGACGACGGCGCCCGTGCCTGTGATGACGGCGCAGCCGAAGATGGCGGCCTCATCGAACGGCAGCCTGGAATCGACCCGGATGAGGGCGTTGCGCGCGAGCACCGCGCGTTCGGCGAAGGCCGAAACCCCGAGGAAATGGTGGATCGGGCCGCCGTCGCCGTGCAGGCGCCGCGCGCCGCTCAGCAGCGTGCCCGCCATGTTGGCGGCGAATCCGGGCTCGCAGAGCACCGGCCGGCCGCCGATGCAGGGCTCGCAGGCTCCGCAGCTCGGCATGAACGAGGCGACCACGTGGTCGCCGACGCGCAGGTCCTTGACCCCCGCGCCGAGCTGCTCGACGACCCCCGCACATTCGTGACCGAGGACCAACGGCATCTCGCGGGCGCGCGAGCCGTCGATGACCGACAGGTCCGAATGGCAAAGGCCCGCCGCGCGGACCCGGATGAGAACTTCGCCGGGGCCCGGTGGATCGAGTTCGACTTCCATGATGCGCAGCGGGCGGCTCACGCCATACGGAGGCGTCTGGCCCGTCTTGTAGAGCACCGCTGCGCGCGTCTTCATCTCACCCCTCAACGACTCGAGCGCGAAGAAGATTGTCTGCGCGCGCCGCCGATTGCAAGCCGGCGCTAGCGGGCGGTGATCGGCGAGTGATTCGGCAGAGCGGCGACGCGCTTGAGCCAGGCAAGCACGTTTGGATAATGCTTTAAGTCAAAGCCGCCCTCGCCGGCGACATGCGTGTAGGCGTAGAGGCTGATGTCCGCGAGCGAGAAGCGGGATCCGACCAGGAAGGGCTTGCCCTTGAGCGCCTCATCGAGCACGGCGAGCGCCCGGTTGCCCTTCTCCTGCTTTTCGGTGAGCTTCTCGCCGAGTTCGGCCGGCTGCTTGTGGAGCAACGCCAACCAGAAACGCACGGTCGCGACGTTCGGCTCGAGCTCGTATTGTTCGAAGGAGAGCCAGGAGAGCACGCGCGCCCGCTCGAGCCGGGAGGCCGGCATCAGGACCGAACTTTCGGCGAGGTACCAGATGATCGCGTGGCTCTCGGCGAGGAACACGCCGTCCGGAAGCTTCAGGGCCGGAATCCGGCCGATGGGATTCAGCGCGAGGAATTCGGGCGTGCGCGTGCCGCCCTTCAGGATGTCGACTTCGACGAGCTCGTAAGGCAGGCCCAGGTGTCTCAGGGTGAGCCGCACCTTGTAGCCGTTGCCGGAGGGCAGGTAGTCGTAGAGCGTGTAGCCGGCATTCTCGCCCGTCATGCCGCCATTCTGCGCATGGCCTAAGATGCACGGCAATTCGCGCTGCTTAACCCGTCATTCGAAACGCTTAACCTCGATCCATGGGCCAACGCTCCCGCCTGCCATTCAACGCTCTCCGGGTGTTCGAAGCGGTCGCCGCCGCGCTCAGCTTTTCCGCGGCCGCGACCCAGCTGAGCGTGACGCCTGCCGCCGTTTCGACGCAGATCAAGGCGCTCGAACGCTACCTCGGCCAGCCGCTCCTGCGCCGGCGCGGGCGCAAGGTCGAGCTCACCGAGGAAGGCGCGACGCTCTATGAAGCCGTCCGGCGGGGGCTCGATCACATCTACGGCGCCGTGCGGGTCCTGAACGATCGCCATCTCGGCGGGAGCCTCACCCTCACGCTGCTGCCGTCGCTCATGCACAAGTGGCTGGTGCAGCGCCTGCCGGAATTTCACCGGCAGCATCCCGACATCCAGCTCAACATCCAGTGCGACCGCCGGCTGATCGATTTCCAGCGCAACGACGTGCACGCCGGCATTCGCTATGGCCTTGGCCAGTGGCCGAGCCTCACGAGCGAGAAGCTGTTCGATGAATGGCTGATCCCGGTCGCCGCACCGGCGCTCATCGCCCGCCTCGGCAAGCCGCGGCTGCTCGCGGAGCTCGAGCGCTGGCCGCTGCTCCACAGTGCTTCGGAGCCGTGGCGTGTCTGGTTCGATGCGGCGGGCCATGAGATGGAACAGCTGCCGGCGGGCCCGAGCTACGACGATTCGGCGTTCCTGCTGATGGCGGCGGAGCTGGGGCAGGGCGCGGCGCTCGCCCGCTGGTCGCTGGTCGCGGGCGATCTCGCCGCCGGGCGGCTGGTCGCTCTCGGCCCGAACGCCGCCCGCGAGCGATTCTCGTATTACTTCGTGAGCCCGCCGGCTTACTGGGATACGCCGAAAGTGACGGCGCTCGGGCGCTTTCTCAGGCGCGCGGCTCAGGACTTCCCGCCGCCGCCCTGACCGATGCCGAGCGCGCCGCTGCGAACGACTTCGCGGATCTCGGCGACGCCCGCGAGATCCTCAAGCAGGCGCGCGACGGCGACCTCGCTCGAGGTGAGTTCGACGAGGAGGGTCGCGCCCTTCTCGGCGATCACCCGGGCGCCCTGGCGTGCCAGCAGCTCATCGATCGCCGTGCGCTGGCCGTCGCGGACGTCGAGCCTGACGAGCAGGAGCTCGCGCTCCAGGTGTTCGCCGCTCGTCATGTCCTCGACGTTCACCACGTCGACGAGCTTCAGCAGCTGGCTCGCGATCTGGCTGATGACGGCTTCCGATCCCTTGGTGACGAGCGTGATGCGCGAGACGGTCGGGTCCTGCGTCGGCGCGACCGACAGCGACTCGATGTTGTAGCCCCGGGTCGAAAACAGGCCCGCCACCCGGCTCAGGGCGCCGGCCTCGTTCTGCAGAAGGATCGCGATGATGTGTCTCACGGCCACGAATATACCAAGACGCAAGTCTTCTGCTAGTCTCTTCCCGAGCCCTGTTTTGACGCGGAATTTCGCACCTGTGAAGGCGACCTATCAGGCCCTCGATCACGTGACCCACCCGCTTGCCGGACGCAAGATGACGGGCGCGGGGATGATCATCCAGGTGCTGGCCGACGAGGGCGTCGACACCATCTTCGGCTACAGCGGCGGGGCCATCCTCCCGACCTACGATGCGGTGTTCCTCTTCAACCAGGAGCACGCGAAGGACGGTCGCTCCATGCCCCTCATCGTGCCCGCGAACGAGCAGGGCGCCGGGTTCATGGCGGCCGGTTACGCCCGCGCGAGCGGCAAGGTGGGCGTGTGCCTCGTGACCTCGGGCCCGGGCGCGACGAACACGGTCACGCCCGTGCGCGACTGCATGGCGGACTCCGTTCCGATCGTCGTCATCTGCGGCCAGGTACCGACGAGCGCCATCGGCACGGATGCGTTCCAGGAAGCGCCGGTGCCGAGCATCATGGGCTCGGTCGCGAAGCACATCTTTCTCATCACCGATCCGGGCAAGCTCGAAGCGACGGTGCGCACCGCCTTCGAGATCGCACGCACCGGCAGGCCCGGCCCCGTCGTGCTCGACGTGCCGAAGGACGTGCAGAACTGGGAGGGTACCTTCCAGGGATCCGGCCGGCTCGCCGTCCCCGGTTATCGCCAGCGCATGAGCCGCTTGTCGGCGAACGCGATCGACGAAGGGGCCGCGGCCGATTTCTTCGCCATGCTGGGCGAAGCGAAGCGCCCGCTCATCTACGCCGGCGGCGGCGTGATCAACGGCAGCGCGGCGTATCCGCTGCGCGAGTTCGCGCAGGAGTTCGGGATCCCGGGCGTCACGACGCTCATGGGCATCGGCTCGTTTGACACGATGCACGCGCACTCGATGCGCATGCTCGGCATGCACGGCACGGCGTTCGCGAACTACGCGGTGGAGGACTGCGATTTCCTCATCGCCGTCGGCGCGCGCTTCGATGACCGGGTGGCGGGGGTGCCGGCGAAGTTCGCGCGCAATGCGAAGCGCATCGCGCACTTCGATATCGACGCCTCCGAGATCAACAAGGTGAAGCGCGTGCAGTGGAGCCACGTCGGCGTGCTGCCGGACGCGCTGCTGACGCTGCGCGCCTACGGCAAGCGCAAGGGCTTCAAGCGCGACTGGAGCGCCTGGCACCGCGAGCTCGACGAGTCGCGGACCCGGCACGCGATGAACTACGACCGCGCGAGCCCGCTCATCCAGCCGCACTACGTGCTCGAGCAGATCAATCGGCTGACGAAGGGCGAGGCGATCATCACGACGGGCGTCGGCCAGCACCAGATGTGGGCGGCGCAATTCTTCGATTTCCGCAATCCGCGGCTCTGGCTCACGTCGGGCAGCATGGGCACGATGGGCTTTGGCCTCCCGGCTGCGATCGGCGCGCAGTTCGCGCAGCGCCAGCGGCTCGTGATCGACGTCGACGGCGACGCCAGCATCCGCATGAACATCGGCGAGCTCGAAACGGCGGCGACCTACGACCTGCCGATCAAGATCGTCGTGCTCAACAATTTCGGCGACGGCATGGTCAAGCAGTGGCAGAAGCTCTTCTTCAAGGGGCGCCTGTCGGCGAGCGACAAGTCGCTCCACAAGAAGGACTTCGTCAAGACGGCGCAGGCGGACGGCTTCCGCTACGCCGTGCGGCTCGAGAAGAAAGCCGACGTGCCGCGGGTGATCGGGGAATTCATCGGCTTCGCGGGCCCGGCCTTCCTCGAAGTGATGATCGACCCGGACGCGGGCGTTTATCCGATGGTCGGCCCCGGCCAGACCTACGAAGAGATGATCACGGGCGATCACATCCCTTCGCGCCACAAGACGACGATCAAGCCGCCGGGTGCTTCGGAGATGTTCTGATGAAATACCTGAAACCGGTGCCGGTGTTGGATTACTGGGGATTTCGCCAGCACCTGACCGACCAGACCCTGTAGCTCTGTCACGACGAAATCCCCAGTAATCCAACACCAACACCGGCACCGGTTTCTCATGAAATACCTGCACACGATGATCCGGGTGAGCGACGCCGAAGCGACGCTCAAGTTCTTCTGCGACGGGCTCGGCCTCACGGAGGTGAGGCGCATGACGAACGAGAAGGGCCGCTTCACGCTCATTTTTCTGGCGGCCCCGGGCGACGAAGACGCGCAGGTCGAGCTCACCCACAACTGGGATCCCGAGATCTACCAGGGCGGGCGCAATTTCGGCCATCTCGCCTACGCGGTCGACGACATCTACGCGGCCTGCGCACGGCTGCAGAAGCACGGCGTGACGATCAACCGGCCGCCGCGCGACGGCAAGATGGCCTTCGTGCGCTCGCCCGACAAGATCTCGGTCGAACTCCTGCAGAAGGGCGACGCGCTCGCGCCGGCGGAGCCCTGGAAGTCGATGCCGAACGTCGGCGAGTGGTAGACAGGCCGGAAGCCTCGATGCCTGCCGTTCTCGTCACGGGCGCCAGCCGCGGAATCGGCCTCGAATTCGTCCGGCAATTCTCGGCCGACGGCTGGCGCGTGATCGCCGGCTGCCGCCAGCCCCAGGGCGCAGCGGAACTCGCCAAGCTCGCCGCCGGTTCCGCAGGGCGCGTGACGGTGCATCCGCTCGACGTGCTCGAGCACGCCGGCATCGACCGGCTCTCGGCGCAGCTCGCGCAGACGCCTCTCGACGTGCTCATCAACAACGCCGGTGTCGGCGGCCAGCAGAAATTCGGCGAGGCGAACTACGCGCTGTGGCTCGAGACCTTTCGCGTCAACACGCTCGGTCCGATGAAGGTTGCCGAGGCATTCGCCAAGCAGGTCGCGGCGGGCGGCGAGAAGAAGATCGTCACGCTCACGAGCGTCATGGGCTCGATCGGGCAGAACAATCTCGGCGGCATGTACGGCTACCGGTCGACGAAGGCCGCCGCGAACGCGGTGATGCGCTCGATGGCCATCGACCTCAAGCGCCTCGGCATCATCGCCATTGCGATGCACCCGGGCTGGGTGAAGACCGACATGGGTGGACCGCAGGCGCAGATCGACGTGGCGACGAGCGTCGGTGGCATGCGCCGCGTCATCGCGGGCCTGAAGCGCGAGGATTCCGGCAGCTTTCTCGGCTACGACGGCAAGCAGCTTCCCTGGTAGGTATCGCCACGATGCAGGACAAACCGAATCTCTACCTGCTGCGCGCCGCCGAGGCGGTGGAGCACGCGCAGTCCTTTTCGCATCCGTGGAATCCGCGCTCCGAGATCATCGGCACGCAGCTCGCGCGCATGGTCGGCCTCAAGCGCACGGGCGTGAGCCTCGTGCGCGTGCCGCCCGGCAAGGAGTCCTTCGTCTACCACTCGCACCAGACGGAAGAGGAGTGGATCTACATTCTCGAAGGGCGCGGCACGGCACGCATCGACGACGTCGAATACGAGGTGGGTGCGGGTGATTTCATGGGCTTTCCGACCCCGTCCGTCGCGCATCACCTGATGAACGCTTCCGGCGCCGATCTCGTCTATTTGATGGGAGGCGAGCATCACGAGGTCGAGATCGCGGATTTCCCGGACCTGGGCCGGCGCATGTTGAGGCGCGGCAACGAAATCCAGGTCTACGACTCGGCGGCGGCGCAGCCGTTTTCGATCCCGCCCGGCGACTGAAACACTCAGGCCCTGGCGTGCCTGCGCCCGCCCCGGCGGCGGCGGCTCACGTCCCACAGGCGCCGTTCGCTGCCGTCGAATTGCGGCTGGCTCTGGCCGAAATCGCGGACGCGGCGGCCCGGATTGAAGTACTGGCGGCGGTCCGAGTGATGGCGATAGCGGCAGTTGCACTCGACCGCCGTACATTGGGCGAGCGGGAGTTTCGGCGCATCCTTGAGGAGATAGCGCCGCGAGCTCAGCGCTTCACAGGCCGCGCAGCAGCCCGCGACGCCGGTCGGTACGATGGAGACCGCGCGAAAGTAACGTCCGGTACGCCGCCTCGGCGGTGACTCTTCCTTCGGCCAGGACTGGGCGAATAGCGCGATGGTTGCGCCGGCGAGTGTAGTTATAAGAATAGCCAGCATGGGAAAACATGCTACGAGGCGAGGCCCGATGGGTCCATGCGGTTTTGACAATAGTTGGCTGCGACGCTTGCGCAGCGTGACGTGCGTACTTGCATGCGCCCCGTGGCTTGCGGGCTGCACGCAAAAAGCGGCTCCCGCACTCGAACCGGTGACGCTCGACGACCGGCGCCCGGAGGTCGTGCGTATCGCGGTCGACGACCCGCTGACCGCCCGGGGCATCGTCGAGGCGCGCCGCACGGCGGGCGAGTTCCTGCGCGCATACCGGGCGCGCGGCAGTACGCAGCGCGATTTCCGCTTCAAGATGCTGGCCGCCGAGAAAGGCCTGGTCGAGCAGTACTGGGTGACGCTCGAAAGCGCGACGGACGACGCTTTCACGGGTATCGTCGCCAATCACCCGGGCGACATCACTGGCGTAAAGTTCGGCGAGCGCGTTACCGTGCCGGCCGGGGAAATCTCGGACTGGATGTTCGTCGAGAACGGCGTCCTCAAGGGCGGCTATTCCGTGCGCCTGATGCGCGACCGCCTGCAGCCCGAGGAGCGTCCGGCGTTCGAGCGCGAGATGGGCTTTCGAATCGACTGAAGGGACCGATCCATGCGCAAGCCGCTACTCGTACTCCTCGCGCTCGCGGCCGCCGCGACCGCGGGCGCCGACGAGAGCATCGTCCATCGCAGCGGCGAGCCGGACGTCTTCCGGGTCCCGGCCGAGGATGCGCACATGAGCGCCGCCACCGGCAAGGCCCGCGCGAGCGTCGAGCTGTTCATCGCGGCGTTCACCAACGCCGGGGCCCACCAGCGCTCGTTCGCGATCAAGGTGCCGGTGATCGACGGCACGCACGTCGAGCATTTCTGGATGGATATCGAGAGCTTTTCCAACGGGCAGTTCACCGGGCGCATCGCGAACGAACCGCTCGACGTGCGCAACGTCCACCTCGGCGACCGCATCGTCGTCGACAAGGAGCGCATCAGCGACTGGATGTACGTCGATCACGGCCGGCTCATCGGCGGGTTCACGCTGCTGGCGCTGCGCGAGCTCATGACCGCGGCGGACCGCAAGGCCTTCGATGCGACGCTGCCGTTCGAGATCGGCGACTGACGGCGCGGAAGTCCACCCATGCCAGTGAAGAACACGGAGATCGCGCGCAGCGCCCTGCAGGCGATGCTGGCGCGCGAGCGCCAGCGCTTCGAGCGCGAGCATCCGTTGTCGGCGCGCGCGCATGCGACCGCGAGCGCGCACTGGCTGCACGGCGTACCGATGCACTGGATGCACGACTGGGGGACGCCGTTCCCGATCGCCGTGCGCGAGGCCGAGGGCGCGCAGCTCATCGACGTCGACAGCCGCCGCTACAGCGATTTCTGCCTGGGCGATACCGGCGCGATGTTCGGCCATTCGCCCTACGCGGTCACCAGGGCGATCGTGGAACAGGCGCAACGCGGCCTGACCTGCATGCTGCCGAGCGAGGATGCGGGCGCGGTCGGGGTTGCGCTCGCGAGGATCTTCCGCCTGCCGTACTGGCAGGTGACGCAAACGGCGAGCGATGCCAATCGCTGCGTGCTGCGCTGGGCGCGCGGCATCACCGGCCGGCGCTTCGTCGTGGTATTCGACGGCTGCTACCACGGCATGGTGGATGACAGCTGCGTGAAGCTCGAGGGCGGACGCACGGTGGCGAAGCCGAGCCTCATCGGCCAGGTCTACGATCTCGCGAGCGCGACGCGCGTCGTCGCCTTCAACGACCTGGCGGGACTCGAGCAGGCTTTGAAGACGCGCGACGTCGCCTGCGTGCTTTGCGAGCCCGCGCTGACGAACGTCGGCATGGTCCTGCCGGATCCCGGCTTTCACGTCGCGCTGCGCGAGCTCACGCGCAAGCACGGGGCGCTGCTCGCGATCGATGAAACGCACACCTTGAGTACGGGGCTCGGCGGCTATAGCCGCGTGTGCGGCCTCGAGCCGGATTTTCTCGTGGTCGGCAAGGCGGTCGCCGGCGGGTTTCCCTGCGCCGTGTACGGCTTCAACGCGGAACTGCGCGAACGCATGCTCGGCGTGCTGGCGACGAAGCCGGAGGGCCATTCCGGCATGGGCACGACGCTCGCGGCGAACCGCGTCGCGATGGCCGCGCTGAACGCCTGCCTCGGCGAAGTCATGACGCCGGATTCCTACGCGCACATGATCGAACACGCGGTGCTGCTCGAGGAGGGCCTCGAAGAAGTATTCCGGCCCGAAGGCTGGCCGTTCAGCATCACGCGCGTCGGCGCACGGCTCGAGCTCCTGTTTCGCGCAGTGCCGCCGCGCAACGCGGTCGAGGCCCGGGTCGGGCTCGATGACGAGCTGTCGCTGTCCTTGAGGCTCTACCTCGCGAACCGCGGGGTGCTGATCACGCCGTTTCACAATATGATGCTCGTGAGTCCCGCAACCACGCGGGTCGATCTCGAAGCGCTGCGCGGCGCTTTCGCCGACTGGCTGCGCGATCTGAAGCCACTGATGCACCCCGCATGAGCGCCGCACAGGTCAAGCCGCTCCCGCCCGCCGAGGAGGCGCGTGCCTTCCTCGCGGCGAATCCCGACGTCGAAGCCGTGCAGATCTTCATCACGGATCCGGGCGGCGTGCCCCGCGGGAAGAGCATTGCGCGCACGGAGATCGAGGCCCTGTTCGCGGCGGGGCGCAATGTCGCGGGCTCGATCGTGGGCCTCGACATCACGGGCGCTGACGTCGATGCCACGGGCCTCGTCTGGGACGTGGGCGACGCCGACAAGCTCTGCCGTCCCGTCGCGGGCACGCTCCAGCGCGCGGCGTGGCTCGAGCGCCCGACCGCGCAGCTCATGCTCACGATGTACGAGCTCGACGGGCGGCCCGCCGCGGCCGATCCGCGTCACGCGCTCGTGCGCGCGGTCGAGCGTTTCGCGGCGCTCGGCTACACACCGGTCATGGCCTGCGAGATCGAGTTCTATCTCGTGCGCGACCGCGACGGCAAAGGCGTGGAGCCCGTCTATCGGCTCGCCGCCGGCGGCCGGCAGAAGATCGATTCCTACAGTCTCGACCGGCTGGATGAACTCAAGGCGCTGTTCGACGACCTGTTCGCCGCCGCGAAGGCGCAAGGGCTGCCGGCCGAAACCCTCATGTCCGAATACGCGCCCGGCCAGTTCGAGATCACGCTGCATCACCGGAGCGACGCGCTCAAGGCCGTCGACGAGGCAATCCTCTTCAAGCGGCTGGTCAAGGGCGTCGCTTCGAAGCACGGGGTCACGGCCACCTTCATGGCGAAACCTTTCGCCGGGCACGCGGGCAGCGGCCTGCATCTGCACCTGAGTCTCGAGGACGCGGCGGGCCGTAACGCATTCGCCGACGCCGCGCCGGAAGGCAGCGCGCTCCTGCGTCACGCCGTCGGCGGCATGCGCAAGACCATGGCGGAGAGCGTCGCGATCTTCGCGCCGAACGGCAATTCCTACCGGCGCTTCCGGCCGTCGAGCTACGCGCCGATTGCGCCGACCTGGGGCGTCAACAACCGGTCGGTGAGCCTGCGCGTGCCCGCGGGCCCGCCCGCAAGCCGCCACATCGAACACCGTGTTGCGGGCGCCGACGCGAATCTGTACCTCGCCGCCGCCACCGTGCTCGGCGCCGCGCGTCTTGGCATCGAGGGCAAGTTCGATCCCGGGCCGCCCATCGTCGGCAACGGCTACACCCGGGCGGATCGCTCGAGCCTGCCGGCGACCTGGCACGAAGCGATCGAGCGTGCGGCGGCGTCGGAATTCCTGGCCGACGCGCTCGGGGCGGATTTCCTGAAGGTCTTCCTCGCGATCAAGCGCCAGGAGTGCGACCGCTTCGGCGCGGAAGTCACCGACCTCGACTACGATTGGTACCTGCGCACCACATGAAATCGAAACGCAAGAAAACTGCGGCCCCCGCGGTCGACACGACGCCGCGCATCCGTCGCGCGTATTTCGAATGCCGCTTCGGCCAGCTGCACGTCGCGACGGCTTTCCCGGTCGGCGGCGGCTTCGACGATCATCCGACGCTCGTGTGCCTGCATCGCTGTCCGTTGTCGAGCCGCGTGTTCCGTCCCTTCATGGAAGAGATGGGACGCGATCGTTCGGTTTACGCGCCCGATCTCCCCGGCTGTGGCGAATCGGACGCACCGCCGTCGAAGCCCGCGATCGAAGACTATGCCGCGGCGCTCGCGGACTTCCTCGACCAGATGCACTTTCGCCAGGCCGACGTGCTCGGGCATCACACGGGTTCGTTGATCGCCGCGGATCTCGCGCTCTTGCGCCCGCAGGTCGTGCGACGGCTTGTCCTCGTGGGCCTGCCGGTCCTGAACGCCGAAGAGCGCGCGACCTGGGCGCGCTCGATGGCGCCGTTCCCGGCGGCAGCCGATGGCAGTCATCTCGCGGTCGACTGGCAGAGATCGGTTTTCCCGGGCAGTTCGCCCGCCGATCTCGGCACGAACGTCGAGGACTTCTCGATCCGGCTGCACAACGGCCCGAATGTCTGGTGGATGCCGAACGCAGCGCTCGGGTACCTGGCGGCGGAGCGCTTGCCGCTCGTCACGCAGCCCGCGCTCCTCATCCGGGCAAGGGATCATCTGTGGGAGGCGAGTCTCCGGGCGAAGCCCTGGATGCGCCAGCTCAAGCTCGTCGACCTGCCGGAGCACGGCGACGGCGTCTTTCGGTCCGCGCCGCGGGAAATCGCCGCGGCGGCGCGCTCATTTCTCGACCGCTGAAGCCAGCAGGCGCCAGCGCGCCGCGAGGAACGCCAGCATCAGCAGGAGCAGCGGCAGCGCGACGAGGTTGAGCGTGCGCCAGCCGAACGCCGCCATCGCGGCCCCCGCGAGCAACGACACCGTCGCCTGACAGCCGAAAGTCAGAAAATCGTTGAAACCCTGTGCGCGAAAACGCTCCTCGGAGCGGTAGCAACGCGTGAGGAGCGTCGTCGCCGAGACGAACAGCAGGTTCCAGCCGGCCCCGAGCATCACAAGTGCGACACCGTAGTGCAGGACATCGTGCGCGAGGAGCGAGGCGATGCCGATGCAGCCCGCCATCGTCAGGATGCCGGCGATCATCATCGAGCGAACGCCGAAGTGCGACACCAGCCAGCCGCTCGCGAGCGCGGGCAGGTACATGCCCATGAGATGACCCTTGATCACCGAGCCGGTCGCATCGACCGAGTGGTGATCGTGGATGTGCATGCTGATGGGTGTCGCCGTCATGATGAAACTCATCACCGCGTAGGACACGAGACTGGCGGCGACCGCAACGCGAAAGAGCGGCTGGCGGAGGATCTCGCCGAGCGGCCGCCCGCCACCCCGCGGGAGCTGCGCGTGGCCGGCGTCCGGCTGCCGCGCGAGAATCGCGATCGCGATCACGTAGAGGCCGCTCGTCGCGAGGAACGACCCGGCGAACTCCCGTGCCGCGATCAGGTGCCGTGTCTCGAGCGCGAGCGTCGGCCCGAGCCAGGCCGCGACCAGCGTGCCGACCATCACGACGCCCACGGCCTTGCCGATCTTGTCTGGCGGCACGAACTCGGCGGCCGCGAATCGATACTGCAGGCTGAAGGCATTGTGCATGCCGATCAGCAGCGTCGAGACACACAGCAGGCTGAAACTTCCCCGCGCAACGGCGAGCGATGCCAGGAGCGTCGCGCCGACGGCCGTGCAGGCGCTCAGGATGAATCCGCGCCGGCGCCCGTAGCGCTGCATGAAAAGTGCCGCGGGAATCGTGCAAAGGGCGACGCCGACGACCTGCAGCGAGGCGGGCAAGGTGGCGAGCAGTGGAGTCGGCGCCAGGGTCGCGCCGAGGATGCCCCCGAGCAGCACGACGACCGCCGTGCCGGTGGCGGCGAAGCATTGAGCAAGGGCCAGCGTGAGGACGGGCTTCACAGCGGGCGCGAAGCATACCGCACCGCAGCTTCGGGCTGGGGGGGGGGTGATGGACCGCCGGTTTTCGAGCCGGACTTGTAGGGGAAGGGGGCTTATGTCTAGTCTTGTTTGGCCATCGGGCCGGATCTGACATCTTGTATTGCGATCTCGGTTGCGGCGGGGCCGGCAGGCGACCCATAAACTAACAAGAATCAATGAGCAAGCGTTCCACGCCACCGGTTGGCCGGGGTCAGGATCCCGACCGTACCGACGAACTTCCAGTCCTCGACGCACGGGCTCTCGAGAGCCAGCGTGCGTCCGAGGCGGACGAGACCGAGCGTGTCGAAACGACCGGTCTCGGCGGCGACCTGCGAACGATCAGCGAGAACATCCGCTCGCTCGAGGCGAGCCTCAAGGCCCGCGCCGAGCAGATCGCGCGCCTCGAGCGCGAACTCGACGGGGCGACCCGCGAACTCGCCGGCGTCGAGCGCCGCAACCGCGAGCTCGAAGACGCGCGCCGGCGCATCGACGAGGAACACGCCTCGGCTCGCGAACGCGTCGGCACGCTCGAGCGCGAACTCGGCGACCGGGGCGAGGGTCAACGCAATCTCGAACGGAGCGTGCGCGCGCTCGAGAAGGAGCGCTCGGATCTCGCGGCTGCGGTGCAGGATCGCGAGGAATCGCTGCTCACGCTCGGCGCGGATCTCGAAGCGCGCGGCGAAACCATCGCACGTCTCAAGAGCGAGGTCGCGCAACGCGCACAACAGGTGCGCGAGCTCGAGCAGCAGCGTGACGCCCGCGACATCGACCACGTGTCGCTCGAGGACAAGCTGCGCGGCCGCGTTGCGCGCGTCGCCCAGACCGAGGCGGATCTCGCATCGCGGGAGATGCAGATCGCGACGCTGCGCGATCAGGTATCGACGGCGGAACGGCAAAGCCGCCAGCTTGCCGACGAGCTGAGCGGCGCCCGGGGCCTGCACGGCGCATCACAGGGCCGGGTGTCGGCGCTCGAGAGCAGCGTGCGCGACCTCACGACCCGCCTCGAGCACAAGGAATCCGAGCGGCTCGAACTCATCGCGCGCATCGACCGCGAGGCGGACCGCGGTGCGCGGCTGGAAGCCGATCTCGCCGACCTCGCGCGCCGCAACGGGGCCTATCTCGAGAAATTGCAGAACCTCGATGCACGCCGCCGCATCCACGATGAAGCGGTGTACGAGCTCGAGCGCGAAATATCGCGCCAGCGCGTCGAGTACGAGTCGCTCAACGTCGAATTGCAGCGGGCGGCGCGTGCGCGCGCCGATACCGGCGTGCTCGTCGAGGACCACACCGCGACCATCGTCCGGCTGGAATCCCAGATCACCGGCATGGGCAAGGCGCTCGCCGGCCGCCACGACGAAGTTTCGCAGCTAGTCGCGACGACGCAGGGGCAGAACCAGGCCACCGCGCGCCTCACCGCCGAACTCTCGCAGCGTCGCGAGCAGATCAACGACCTCGAGCGCCAGATCGCGGCGGGCCAGGCCCGCGCGCGCGAACTGGAAGGCGAGCTTGCGAGCGAGCAGCGCCGCGGCGCGTCGCTGGAAGCGGAGCTCGGCGAGCGCGGCCGCCGGATCGAGGATCTTGGGGTCGACGCCGAGCGCAAGTCGATGCTGATCGGCGGACTCGAACAGGATCTGCGGGCGCGCGATGCCACGATTGCCGAACTGCGGGGCCGGGTCGATGCGGCGACGAATGGCGCGGAGTCGGATGCCCGCGCGCATGCCGAACTCAAGGCCACCATCGAGCGGCTGGGGGTCGACGTCCAGGGACGCGAACGCGTGCGGCTCGGTCTCGAGGCGGACCTCGAGGGCCTGCGACGCAACCTCGAGCTCCTGCGGGTCGACCTCGAAGCGCGCGGCCAGCGCATCGCAGATCTCGAGCGCACCGTCGCGGTTCGCGACGGGCAGCTGGTCGAGCACCAGCGCTCCATCGATGAATGGCGCAAGCAGTGGAGCGACATCACGCGCCAGGTCGGCGAGAAGGAAGCGATGATGGCCGAGGTGCGCGGCACGGCCGAGTCCCAGGCGAAGCTCCTCGCCGAGCGGGGTGCGCAGATCGACGCCCTCGAGCAGGACCTCAAGGAGGAAATCGGCATCGTGCACACGCTCGAGCGCGAGCTCACCGCGAAGTCCGACGCACTGACGGCGGCCCGCAACGAGCTGCGCGCGAACGAGGATGCGAGCACGCGGCTGCAAGCGGCCCTGCGCGACCGTGAGACTCTGGCCGCCGATGCCGAGGAACGCGTCAATCAGCTGCGGACGGAGCGCGAGGCGCTCAAGGGGTCCGTGAACGAGCGCGAGTCGACGATCGTCCGCCTGGAGGGCGAGATCCGTTCGAACGCGGTCGTCATCGATTCCATCCAGAAGGACATCGAGCGCCTCGGCAGCCACGACGGCGCGCCGGCCGATCCGTCTCTGCAAAGCGCGAAGGCGGGCACCGCACCCGGGCAGGATCCGGTCACGCGGCTTCTCATCCGGCTCGACGGCGACAGCGAGGTCGTGCACGTGCTCAACCGCCGGGTCACCACCATCGGGCGCACGGAAGACAACGATCTCGCGATCGATACCAAGTTCATCAGCCGCCATCACGCCCAGATGCTTGCCGGTCCGAACTTCACCGTGCTCGAGGATCTCGGCAGCACCAACGGCGTGTACGTCAACAATCGCCGCATCTCCAAGCAGACGCTCAACGACGGCGACCAGGTCACCATCGGCAAGACCCGCTTCCGCTTCGCCCTCAAGACCACCCCGCCGCGGTAGGACGAAAATGGGGACATTCCCGATTTCCTGCTGACACGTGAGTGAAGGCCAGGGGAAATCGGGAATGTCCCCATTTTCGTCCAAAGAGTACCGCGTTGCGGTAGCCTTGCGGGGGTATGGCCGATGACTACGTCGAAAGAATTCTGAAGGCGCGCGTCTACGACGTCGCGATCGAGTCGCCGCTCGATCCGGCGCCGCGGCTGACGCGCCGCCTTGGCAACACCGTGCTGCTGAAGCGCGAGGACCTGCAGCCGGTCTTCTCCTTCAAGCTGCGAGGCGCGCACAACAAGCTCGCGAATCTTTCGGCGACGGTGGCCGAGCGGGGCGTGATCTGCGCGTCGGCCGGCAATCACGCCCAGGGCGTGGCGCTCGCCGCGCGCAAGCGCGGCATTCCGGCGGTCGTGGTGATGCCGCGGACGACGCCGCACATCAAGGTGCAGGCCGTGATGGATCTCGGCGCCGAGATCGTGCTCGAGGGCGATGACTACGACGAGGCCTGCGAGCACGCGATGGCACTCACCCGCGATCGCAATCTCGCCTTCATCCATCCGTTCGACGATCCCGACGTGATCGCGGGCCAGGGCACGGTGGCGGTCGAGATGCTGCGCCAGCACCAGGGCGACCTCGACGCGATCTTCGTGCCCGTCGGCGGCGGCGGCCTCATCGCGGGCATCGCCGCCTACGTGAAATTCCTGGCGCCGCGCGTCAAGGTCATCGGCGTCGAGCCGGAGGATGCCGCCTCGATGCACGATTCGCTGAAGGCGAAGAAGCGCGTCACGCTCGAGCGCGTCGGCATCTTCGCGGACGGCGTCGCGGTGAAGCGCGTCGGCGAGGAGACGTTCGAGCTCGCGCGCAAATACGTCGACGAGATCCTGCTCGTCAACACCGACCAGATCTGCGCGGCGATCCAGGACCTCTTCGAGGACACGCGCGCGATCGCGGAGCCCGCGGGCGCGCTCGCGGTCGCGGGACTGCGCAAGTACGTCGCGCGCGAGAATGTCAGGGGCAAGACCTTCATCGCCGTCACGAGCGGTGCGAATCTCAATTTCGACCGGCTACGGCACGTCGCCGAGCGCGCCGATCTCGGCGGCCAGCGCGAGGCGCTCTTCGCGGTCGAGATCCCGGAGGCGCCGGGCTCGTTCCTGCGCTTCTGCGAGGCGCTCGGCACGCGCAGCGTCGCGGAATTCAACTACCGCTACGGGGATTCGGCGCGTGCGCGGATCTTCGCGGGCTTCGAACTCTCACAGGGGCGCGAGGAGAAGGACTCGGTGGTGCAGGCGCTCGAGCGCTCCGGCTTCAAGGTCGTCGACATGAGCGACAACGAGATGGCGAAACTGCACGTGCGCTACATGGTCGGCGGCCACGCCCGCGGCATCGAGCACGAGCGGCTGTTGCGCTTCGAGTTTCCGGAGCGGCCCGGGGCGCTCCTCAAGTTCCTGCGGGCGATCGGCACGCGCTGGAACATCAGCCTCTTTCACTACCGCAACCACGGCTCGGACCACGGCCGGGTGCTCGCGGGTATCCAGATTCCGCCACCCGGGCGCGAGGAGTTCCTGCTGCACCTGAAGGAACTGCACTACGAGTACGCGGACGAGACCGAGAATCCCGCCTACAGGATGTTCCTGGGCCCCTGAGCGGGCGTCGCGTCGTCGATGACCTGGCGTGCGAGCTCGGGCTTGCCCATCTCGGCATACAGCCGCTCGATCCAGCGGTGCGCGCGGACCGTGTCGGTGGAAGCCGAGCCGAAGCCGCGCACGATGCCCGCATAGGAGTCCCGCAGTTCGGGTTCCGCTTCGCCGAGGCGATGCTGGGCGAGCAGGCAATAGCCGAGCACGCTCTGCGCGCGTGCGACATGCCGATTGTCCGCCTGCAATACGCCCTGCAGCGTTGCGAGCGAGCGCCGCGCGATCGGTTCCGCTTCGTTGGCCCGTCCGGTGTCGATGAGTACGCGTGCGAGCCAGACGCCGCACAGGCCCTGGACCTGGACATCGGCCTGCATCTGCGTCTTGTACACGGCGCACGCCGCCCGCTGATTGACCTCGGACTCCGCGAGCTTGCCTTCCTCGTAAAGAATGAGAGCGAGCGTCTGCTGGTACTCCGCGCCGTTCACGGTGTCGGGGCCGCGGGCGCGCAACTCGGTATCCAGCGCGGCGCGCGCCACGCGCTCCGCTTCCGCGTTGTCGCCGACCTTGCGCAGGAAGTTGGCGTAGCCGTCGAGCGCAGCGAGGGTCGAGGGATGGTCCGGGCCGAGGATGCGGCGCTGGATCGCGATCGCTTCCTCGTATGCGGCGCGGGCCTCCGCCATGCGGCCCTGGTTGTGAAGCGTGCGCGCGAGCACAGCGAGATTCACGGCGACGTCCGGATGGTCGGGGCCGCGCACGCGTCGATCGACGTCGAGCGCCTTGCGAATGGCGGCTTCCGCGGCAGGCCAGTCCGTTTGTACGCTCAGGATGAGCCCGATCGCGTTCCACAGGTCCGCCACCGTCGCATTGTCCGGCTGGCCGGCCTTCGCATACATGTCGAGCGCGCGATGCGCGAGCGCGAGCGCCGTGTCATAGCGTCCCTGGTCCCGGCGCAGGCGCACGATCTGGTAGAGGGTCGAGGCGACGTCGGCGCTCTCGCCGCCGCTCAGCCTTTGCGCCATGCCGAGCGCGAGCTGCAGGTTGTGGTCCGCCTCATCCAGCTGGTGCGCCGTGATCTGCAGCGTGCCGAGCGCGGTGTAGCTGCGCGCGAGCTCGATGTTGTCGCCGCTGTAGAGCTTCTGCTGGACGGCGAGCGCGTCGCGCAGCGCCGCGATGGCCTTGTCGTAGAGGCCGAGACTGCCGTACACCTTGCCGACCGTGCCGAGCAGGATCGCCTGCGTCGCGGGCTGCGAAGTGAGCTCGCGTTTCAGCCGATCGGCGCCGGCGTCGAGCACCTCGCGCGCCGACACCACGTTGCCGCGATTTTTCGCCGGGTCCGCGATCTCGAACAGGTTGATGAGGAAGCTCGACACCTGTTCGGCGCGCAGCCGTTCCGTGTCCGCACGCGTGCGCTGCACGTTCGCCGTGTCGCGCTCGACGGCGATGCGCCGCGCCTGCAGAGTCATGGCGATCGCGACGCCGACGGCCATCACCAGCACCGCGGCGAGCGCGAACGCGGCGAGGCGATGACGGCGCAGGAGCTTGCCCGTCCGGTAACCCCAGGTATCGCGGCGCGCGATGATCGGCTGGCCGTCGAGGTAGCGGCCGATGTCCGCGGACATCTGTTCGACCGAACTGTAGCGGCGCTCGGGCTCCTTGCGCAGCGCCATCATGAGGATGTTGCCGAGGTCGCCGCGCAATATCCGCTTCAGGCGCGCAACCGTCGTGCCGCGCCGCGCGGCCGCTTCCTGGTCGATGGGGCTGTCCGCGAACAGCGTCGAGCCAGGCGCCGCCGGCGGCTCGTCGCAGATGACGCGCTCGAGATCCTTGATCTTGACCCCGCGCACGTTGAACGGCCGCCGCCCGCTCACGAGTCCATAGAGCAGCACGCCGAGCACGTAGGTGTCGCTGGCCGTGGTCACCGGGTCGCCGCGCACCTGTTCCGGGCTCGCGTGATCCGGCGTCAGCACCCGCAGGTCCGCGCGCGTGAGCGCCATCGTGTGATGCGACTGGCGCACGTCGAGGATCTTCGCGATGCCGAAGTCGAGGAGCTTCGGCATGCCGTCGTCGGTGACGAGGATATTGGTGGGCTTCAGGTCGCGGTGCACGATCAGGTTCTGGTGCGCGGCGTGCACCGCCGAGCAGACGGTGCGAAAGAGCCTGAGCCGCTCGGTGAGATCGAGCCGCTTCTCGTCGCAGTACACGTCGATCGGCAGGCCGTCGACGTATTCCATGACGAGGTACGGGATGCCCTCCGCCGTGGTGCCGCCGTCGAGCAGGCGCGCGATGTTCGGATGGTCGAGCGTCGCGAGGATCTGCCGCTCGGATTTCAGCCGGCTGCGGATGTCCTTGCCGATATGGCCCTGGCGTACGAGCTTGACCGCGACCTGCTGCGAGAACTGCTGGTCGTCGCGCTCCGCAAGGTAGACCGCGCCCATGCCGCCGATGCCGAGCTGGCGCACCAGGCGGTAGGCGCCGAGGACCTGGCCGCTGCGATCCTCGCCGTCCTGCCAGTCGTCCGGATCCGCGGGCGGTTCGGCGAGCGAATCCGCCAGCAATTCGCCCGTGCCCATCGAGCGCAGCCGGTCGACGGCCTCGCGGTACAGGCTGTCGTCCGTGCGCAGGTTGCGCGTGACGTACGCGAGCTGCTCCTGCGGGGAGAGCGTCGCGGCGTGGCGAATGATCGCTTCGAGGTCCGTCGTTGTGGGCGACATCTGAGTCGTGCGTTCTGACTGTTTTCGGCGGAGTAGCCCCGGCGTCCGTGCCATGAGATACGACTCTTGCGGTGATAGTAAAGAAGTGTCGGCAGCGCGGGCAAATTGTCACGTTCGCGGGCGCTGCGCACGGCGTTCATCCCGCGCAAGCGGCGACAAACTCGCGCCGTCGTTCCGGCGCCGCGGAACTGCTAAAGTGACGCCGCCGCCGGGTGCGGCGACGCAGGGAGTGAGATCATGGCAGCACGCAAGCTCAGGAAGCCGGCGAAGAAGAAGGGAAGCAAGAAGGCCAGGCGCAAGGTCGTCCGCCGGCGCCGCACGCGCGGCGATACCGGAGGTCCCGGCGACTGGGACTAGCCAAACGCCGTCCGAATGTACCCGTCGCGACGACCGCCCCGCGCCGAAACGCTGATCCTTCGCAACGTCCGCCACCACATCTGGCGCTGGGGACCGGCCGATGTCCCGCCGGTCCTGCTGCTGCACGGCTGGGCGGACTCGGGTGAGACCTTTCAGTTTCTCGTTGACTGCCTGCCCGACGACCTCGCCTTCGCCGCACTCGACTGGCGCGGCTTTGGCCGCAGCGAGTGGGCGCCTGCAGGCTACTGGTTTCCCGATTACCTGGCGGACCTCGAGGCCTGCCTCGACGTCCTGAGTCCCGATCGTCCTGCGCGTGCCGTCGGTCACAGCATGGGCGCGAACGTCCTGGCGCTTTTTGGCGGCGCGCGACCGGAGCGGTTCGAGCGCATGGCCCTGCTCGAGGGTTTCGGGCTGCCGCGCTTGCCGCCCACGGCGGCGCCGGAGCGCTACCGGGAATGGCTCGACCAGATGCGCGGCGCGGCGCCGCAATTCGCAAGCTACGGATCCTTCGAAAGCTTTGCGGGGTTCCTGGCAAAGCGCAATGCGCGCCTCGGGATGGATCGGGCGCAGTTCATCGCCCGCGCCTGGGGCCGCGAGCACGAAGGACGCATCGTCCTGCGCGCCGATCCACGCCACAAACTGTTGAATCCGGTTCTGTACCGGCGCGAGGAAGCGGAGGCCTGCTGGCGTAGCATCAGCGCGCCGGCACTCCTGCTCCTCGGCGGGCGCTCCGAATACCTCGCGCGCCTGGGCCCCGACGGCGATCCCGGGACGCTGGCCGCGCATTTTCAGCGGGCGGAGACCGTGGTCCTGCCGGACTGCGGCCACATGCTGCATCACGAGGATCCGCAGGGGACCGCGGCCGCGCTCGCGCGTTTCTTCACGCCTCGCGGCTAAAGTCGGCGGCGGTCACTGCCGACATCTTCCGCAATGAATCCGACCCGGCCCGTCAATCTCGAATCCGGCTTGCGGCCGGCGGCAGCGACGCCTGCGGTCAGCCTGACCGGCGAGCGCCGCTCGCCCCAACCGCAACTCGCGCCGGACGTTGCGCGCCTGCGGCCGCTCGATCGCGACGCCGCACTGCGCATCCTGATCGAGGAAGTAAAGGTCGCGCTGGTGGAACAATTCGGCAACCTGCCGGCTCCCCCTGCACTGTCGCGCGCGGGGGCCGACAGCGCGGATCTCCTTAGCGACCTTGCGCGCCTGTTGCAGGCGCTGCTGTCGGACGTCGGCGGCGACGACGAGGAGCGCGCGGCCTCGACGCTCGCACGCGCCGAGGACGCCGTCGCGGTCGGCGGCCGTCGTGCGCTCGATGCGATCGCGCTGATGCCGCAAGCGGGCGCGGACGTGCGCGATGCGGTGGAACAGTTGCGCTGGCTGCTCGTGCGCATGGTCGACGTACAAGCCCGGGCACTGCGCGCGCGCGTGAAGCGGCGCCCGTTGCCGGACACGGACTCCGAGTCCCGACTGCCGCAGGAAGTCGAGCGCGACGCCGAAAACCCGGCGAGCTGATTTCGCACCGGGCCGTTGTGCCCTTGTGTTTAAATGCCCACCCGCAGTCTCTCGCGCGGTCCGGCATGAAGACTTCCTACCAATGGGCTCGACGGATAGCCATCGGCATTGCCGGCGGCACGGTCCTGCTCATCGGGATCGTCATGATCGTCACGCCCGGTCCCGCATTGCTCGTCATCCCTGCGGGCCTTGCCATCCTGAGCGTCGAGTTCGCCTGGGCGCGTTACTGGCTGAAGCGCGTGAAGGAAAAAACGCGTGAAGTCATCGGCAGCCCCGAGCCGAAGTGACTGCGATGACGGCTGGACTGCAACTCGTCTGGTTCAAGCGCGACTTGCGCCTCGAGGACCAGCGCCGCTCGCGCAGGCGAGCCGGTGGCAAATCAGTTGGCCGGAGCCTTCGCCTCTCGAGCGGCCAGCTGCTCCGCCACCAGCGCCTGATGCTCCTTGACCCAGAGCATGGCGGCGTGCACCCGATAGCGGCCGCTCGGGTGATCGTAGAAAAGAAACTCCTCGACCGGGCCCGGATCGAGCTTCCTATAGCTCGCCTGGCGGATGTTCACGGTCGCCCGGCCGTAGGGCTCTTGTGACGCGTTGACGCCGAAGGCGTCGGCTTCGACCTCCGCGACGTAGATCATGCGATTGAGGACCGGCTGGGCCAGGAAGAACAGCCCGCTGAGAATCGCGATCGCCAGCGGCAGTCCCGCCGGATCCGCACGCTCGGACATTCCCTGGCGCGCCCGATAGGCCGCGAACGTGGAATAGAAGAGCTTGTCGAGGATCAGGAGCACGAGACCGATGGCGAGCGATGAATAAACGGCGTGACGCAGGCTGTGATTCAACACGTAGTGACCCATCTCGTGACCCATCACGGCCTTGATTTCGGGAAGCGAGGTCTTGTTGAGCAGGTTGTCGTTGAGACTCACGCGTGTCGTGCCGAGGAAGCCGCTCACGTTGGCGCTCACCCGGTCGGTCTGCTTCGAGGCGTCGAACCACGCGACGTGATCGGTTGGAACGCTGTTGGCGCGCGCGAGCGATAGCACGGCCTCGCGAACTTCACCCTCCGGCAAGGGCTTGAAGTCATTGAAGAGCGGCGCGATGAACACCGGGTACGCCATGCCGACGACCAGCTGAAAGACGAAAATGAAAGCGGTCGCCCACGCCACCCAGCGCGTCCCGGCGCGGCGGATGAAGCCGTAGATGGCGACGATGCCGATGGTGGACACGATGAGGCTGACCCAGAGCCCGATGAGCTGCTCGACGCTCCACCGGCCGATCGACAGATTCGACAACCCGTACTGATGCTCCCGGACGAAATCCGTGTACCAGGTCCACGGCAGCAGCAGCGCGGCGAACAGCAGGACGAAGCCAGCGCCGTAGATTGCCGTCTGCAGCCAGCTCGCGCGGGCGCGTTTCACCGCAAAATTTCGCAATCGGACCGACCAGCCGGCGCGCAGAATCAGGATGCAGACCCCGATCTGGATGAGCGTGCCCCAGAGACTCAACCAATAGCCTCCTTCGAAGTACGCGTCCGAGCGCGCGCGTTGTTCCGGCGTCAGGAGCGCGAGGTAGGCCTCCGTCGCGCGATCGGCGTCGAAATCCGGCCCGGGCCGCGCCGCGTCCGGGATCTGCGTGCCCGGCGGCAGCGCCGGCGTCAGCGGATCAGCGGCCGCCGCGGCGATGCCGGCGACGAGCAGCAGGACCAATGCACAAAGAGCACTTCGCATGGAGTTCTCCAGGAGACGCGCGAGTCCAGGATTCGATTGTCACGGTTCGACCGGCAGTTCGAACATCAGCGCGCGGACGAAGCGCACGGGCGGCGATCCGAACGAGATCACCCGATCGTTGTAGGACTTGAGGTTGAAGGTCTCGCCGGCGCGTTTCTCCGCTTCCTGGCGCAGGTCCCAGTGTTCCTGGAAGCCGACGAAATAGGTCGAGAGCTGCGTCGAGGAGAGCTGCGCGCGCACCCACTTGCCGGCCGCCTCGCGCTCTTCCTGGAAAACGTCGTGCGTCATGAGCTGCATCGCCTGCTCGCGCGTCATGCCGTCGACGTGCACGCCCTGGTCGAGCAGCGCGTTCGAGATCGTGCGCAGGTACATCTTGCGGTTGACGAGCTTCATGAGCGGATCGTTGTCGAGATAGCCCGCATCGGTCATCACGCGCTCGGCATACACGCCCCAGCCCTCGACGAACGTGCCGGAGCCGAGAATCGAGCGGAGCTTCGAGGGGTAGCGATTCGACTGCGCGAGCTGCAGGTAGTGACCGGGAATCGCCTCGTGGAAGGTCACGTCCTGGATCGCGTGCGTGTTGTATTCGCGCAGGAAGGATTCCGCCCGCTTCTGATCCCAGTCGTCCGGGATCGGCGAGATCGCGAAGAAGGTCTTCTGGCCGGCATCGAGCGGCCCCGGCGCATCGCAGTACGCGACCGCGAAGCCGCGCTGGAATTTCGGCATGAGGATGATATCGATCGGGTCCGACGGAATCGTGATGAGGTTCTGCACCTTCGCGAAGGTCGACGCCTGCGCGAGCGCATCCTTGGCGTACTCGACCAGTTTGTCGCGCGGCGGCCGTTCGGCGGCCGCGAGCTCGAGCCCGGCGACGATCACCTTTTGCTGCTCGTCGGGCGTCGGGTTGTCGGGTGCCGGCGGCGCCTTCGCCTTGCCCGCCAGCACGCCCCTGGCGATGCCGTACATCTCCTCGCGCACGCGCTTCAGTTCCGACTCGGCGCGCTTGCGGATCTCCGCGCGGTCGAGCTTCGACTGCAGCGTGAAGGCGAGCTGGGTGTCGAAGGTCTGTGCGCCGACCCGGAATTCGCCCTTTGCCTTCGGCAGCAGCTCCGTCTCGATCCAGTGCTGATGGTCTTCGACCGCCTTCGTGGCTTCGGCGATCGCGGCGTTCAGGTCGTCGCGATCGGCGCCCGCGAGCTCGGCGAGTTTCGGCTTCAGGAATTCGTCGATGAGGCTTTCGACGCCGCGATTGCGGTTCTTCACCTGCTCGGCATAAACCTGAGGAACCTTCCCGGGAATGAGATTCGCGCGCGCGGTCTCGTAAAGCTTCGCGAGGCTGTGGAGGCGCGCGCTCGCCGCTTTCAACCGATCGGGAAGCGGTGCGAATTCGCGCGCCATGAGGTTGTAGATCGCGCCGCCGGCGAGGTCGTTATAAAGGAGCGGGTCCCATTCGCGGCGCTTGAATTCGGTGATCGACCACACGTCCGCGCGCAGCGCATTGTCGAGCAGCGCCGCGTCGACCTGGTTCGCGCGATCGATACGGGCGCGATCGATCTTGCCGAGCGCGGCGAGCAGTTCGTTGTCCCAGGCGAGCTGCGCTGCGACGCCGGTCGGGGTCAGGTCGTCGATCTCTCGGTCGCGCCGGTGGTCGCCGATGCGCGTGCCGTCGACCGGCGAGAAGCGCGTGAACTCGTCGATGTAGCGGTCGGCCAGCGACTGAAAGTCGGCGTCCTGCGAGACGGGAGCCGGCGCCGCGGCCGGTTCTTCTTTCTGGCAGGCCGCCAGCAAGGCGAGCGAGACGAGCAGGATCGAAGCCGATATGCCGCGACGGATACTGAGCATGAGGTTTCCCCTTGTGTTTTCCTTTGTGGATTCGCTTGGGGGGCCTGTTGTCGATTGGTTGTGGCCGCTGCGCGGAAGCGTGGCGCGCAGCATGCCTTGAGTAGCCGCTTCGCGCCATAGCCTGCCGGCGCATCGGGTAAACTGTCTGTCGCATGCCTCGCGACGGTTCCCTGTCCACCCGGGCGCTCTTAAGCGACCGCAACTTCACCCGCTACCTGCTCGCTCGCATCTTCGCGACCACGGCCCTGCAGATGCAGAGCGTTGCGGTCGGCTGGCAGGTGTATGCCATCACCGGCCGCTACACCGACCTCGGCTTCATCGGCCTCGCGGGTTTCCTGCCGTTCGTCTCGCTCGTCCTGTTCGCGGGGCAGCTGGCCGACCGGATGAACCGGCGCGTCATCGTGATCAGCTGCTACGTCGTCGAGCTCTGCGGCAGCCTCGCGCTCGTCGCCTTCAGCATCGCGGGCCTGAAAGTCGTGTGGCCGATCTTCATCGTGGCGGCGGTGTTCGGCGCGACGCGCGCGTTCATCATGCCGACGACGCAGGCCATGCTGCCGAACCTCGTGCCGACCGAACTCTTTCCGCGCGCCATCGCCGTCAACAGCTCGACCTGGCAGTTCTCGATGATCGTCGGCCCCACGATCGCGGGCCTCCTGTATCACTTCGGCGCGCCCGTCGTTTACGGCTCGGTCGCGGGGTTGTCGGCCTGCGCGCTCGTGCTCATGATCCTCATGACCTACCGCCAGAGCTTTGCCGCCGGCAGCGAATCGACGCTGCATTCGCTGTTCGAAGGCCTGCGATTCGTGCGCCAGCGGCCCGTCGTGCTCGGCGCGATCTCGCTCGACCTGGTCGCGGTGCTCTTCGGGGGCGTGATGGCGCTGCTCCCGGCCTATGCGAAGGACGTCCTGCACCTCGGCGCGGACGGGCTCGGGTGGCTGCGCAGCGCCACGGGCATCGGCGCGGCGCTGATGGCCGCTGCCCTCACGGCGCGCCCGATCGACCGTCACGTCGGGCGCTGGATGTTCGGCGGCGTCGCGATCTACGGCATCTCGACCGTCGTTTTTGGGGTCTCGACGAGCTTCCTGCTGTCGATGCTCGCGCTCATCGCGCTCGGTGCCGGCGACATGGTGAGCGTCTACATCCGCCAGACCCTGGTGCAGCTCGAAACGCCGGACGCCATCCGCGGCCGGGTGAGCGCTGTGAGCTCGGTTTTCATCGGCGCCTCGAACGAGCTCGGGGAGTTCCGGTCGGGCCTCGCGGCCGCGGCGCTCGGCCTGGTGCCGTCCGTCGTCATCGGCGGTGCCATCACGCTCGGCGTCACCGGCCTTTGGGTATTCTTCTTCCCCCCGCTGGCACGCATGAACCTGTTTCCGAGGCAGGAGAAGGGCTGATAGACTGCACCTGTATATCCATACAGGTACGGGCGATGGATCTCCCTTCGAAAGCGCCACCGGCTCCGACCAAGGGCCGGGGGGCCCTGACCAACGACAAAAGCCGGTTCGAGGCCCGCAAGCTGGAACCGGTCGACGACGGCTGGGAGCCGCAGCCGGGGGTGGCGGAATTCGTCACGCACGTGAGCCCGGAACCGTGCCGGACGATCATCAGCCACAACGACTCACCCGACGTCCCGTTCGAGCAGTCGATCAACCCTTACCGCGGCTGCGAGCACGGGTGTGTCTACTGCTTTGCGCGCCCGACGCACGCGTATCTCAATCTCTCGCCCGGGCTCGACTTCGAAACCCGCCTGTTCTTCAAAGCGCATGCGGCGGAGCTCCTGGAAAAGGAGCTGTCGAAGCCCGGCTATCGGATCAAGCCGATCGCGCTCGGCACCAATACCGATCCCTACCAGCCGATCGAGCGGCGCCTCAAGGTCACGCGCTCCATCCTCGAGGTCCTGCAGCGCTTCCACCACCCCTGCACCATCGTCACCAAGGGCACGCTGATCGAACGCGACCTTGATTTGCTTGCAGATTTGGCAGCGAAAAGGCTGGTCTCGGTGATGCTGAGCGTGACGACGCTCGACGACGAACTGAAGCGCGTCATGGAACCGCGGGCGGCCGCGCCGCAGGCACGACTGCGCATGATCGAGCTGTTGGCATCCCGCGGCGTCCCGGTGGGCGCTCTCATGGCCCCGGTCATCCCGGCCATCAACGACCATGAAATCGAGGGCGTGGTGCAGGCCGTCGCTGCGCGCGGTGCGCGCACGGCGGGCTTTGTCATGTTGCGGCTGCCGCACGAACTGAAATCACTCTTCAGCGAATGGCTGCAGGCGCACTTTCCGCTGAAGGCCGAGCATGTCCTGTCCCTCATCCGCGACATGCGGGGCGGCAAGGCGAACGATCCGCGCTTCGGCAGCCGCATGCGCGGCGAGGGCGAAGTCGCGGAGCTGATCGGCCAGCGCTTCAAGCTCGCCGTGCGCCGCGCCGGGCTCGACCGCAACCCGCGCACGGAGCTTGATTTGCAGGCGTTCCGGGTGCCGCCGGCCGCGACACCGCAGCTCGCGCTCTTCTGAAGCCCGCACGTCCCTGGCGGCTCGAACTTTGTTCAATCGACCCGGTCTGCTGCAAGGCGACCGCAGCCGATGATCCCCGCCCGGAACAAGATGAGGGACGTCTGGTCTCATGGCCGACCAAGGCCCTTATACTGGTCGCGAGCGAAGCAGAACGGACACTGATGGGAGGCTTCATGCAGATCGGGAAACTCGCCGCGGCGTTCTCCTCGAGGACGCTGGGCTGCACGGGATTCGGCGTGGCGCTTCTGGGCTTGAGCGGCTGCATGCACGCGGTGATCGAGCAGACCCGCGAACTGCCGACCGCCATCAGTTCCACCGAGGCGGTCGTCATCCTCGCCAAGCCGAACGTCGAAGGCTCCGGCACCGAGGACAAGTTCATGGACTGTGTCGGTGACGATCTCGCAGGCGGCGCGCATCCGATGCACATCGCCGCCAACAACGCATTCGTGGACGACCTCTTCCCCTGGTTCGAACCGTCGACGGCGCCGACGCGCCCGGAGGCGATCACGGAACTGCTCAATCGTCCGGGCGTCTCCGAAAAGATCGCCGCCAAGGGCGTGCGCTATGTCGTCTGGGTGGACGGCGTCACGAAGAAGACCGACGGCGGCGGCAGCATCGCCTGTGGTGCGGCTCCCGGCGCGGCGGGCTGCCTCGGCTTCGGCTGGTGGGAAAAGCAGTCGGACTATCTCGCGACGGTGTGGGACCTGAAACAGGCGCGTTCGGCCGGCAGCGTCACGACCAACGTGACCGGCACTTCCGCGCTCGTCGGCGTCATCGTCCCGCTGCCCTTCATCGCGCGCGTCCAGGGCACAGCCTGCAACCGCATGGCCGGGCAGCTCCGGACGTTCCTGCAGGGCGATGCGGCGACCGCCACCAAGTGATTCCAAACCCGGGAACAGTGTCATGAAAAGCGCGCGGCTCAAGTATCTCGTCGTAGCCATCGCGATCCTGTGCCTCGCCGCGTGCGCGACGAGCACGGTCAACAAACCGGCGCCCCCCGTGCCGTCGGCGACGCCGCTGCCGGCACCGGCCTCGACGCCGGCGCCCGCCAAGGACCCGGTGAGCGGAACGCCGAGCACGAAATCCTCGACCGGCAGCCCGGCGCCGACGGGCGAGGAGAAGGACAAGAACGCGAAGACCGGCGAATCGTCGACCAGCAACCCGGGCGATCCGCAGACGAGCGAGGAGCGTCGCGTCGCCGTCGCGAAGCGCCTCGACGATTCGCTCGGCACCTGGGATGAGACGCTGCGCAAGGAGCAGTCCGATCTCGCGAAATCGCGCGAGCAGCGGGCCGAGGACACCGCCAAGACCGCCGAGAAGAACGGCGAGGGCGTGGAGGATGTCGACGCCGACGCGGGCGTCGATCCGGACAAGTACGTGGCGAAGAACGGCGACCTGAAATCGGAAGCCGAAGCGAGCAAGGACCCGAACGGCAAGAGCACGGACAACGGCGCGGCACACCAGGGCGATGTGGGCGAAGGCCGCGTCGACGACATCGTCGGCCGCCAGATCTGCGAGGCGGCGCGGCAGGAGACCGATCCGGAGCTCAAGGAAAAACTGCAGAAGGAATGCCAGAAGTATCGCGACGGCAGTCACTGAGCGGCTGCCCGGCGATGCCGGAGATTGTCATGAGAATGCTGACGGACGTGCTGAAGGCCCATGCGGGATTGTTTGCATCGCTGCTGCTCCTCGGCGGCTGCATGGTGCAGGAAGAGCGGCCGCAGCCGAAGCTCGCGCCCGTCCAGCCGGTCGCCGAAATCCCGCAGACCCAGGTGCTCGACGTCGGCGTGCGGCTGTTCGATCCCGGCGTACCCGCCGACGTGATGACCGACGTCGAACAGCAGGTGAAGCAGGGCATCTTCCCGGACCTGCGCAAGGCGGAATCGCGCTACCTCGCGATGAACCTGCGCAATACGCTCGAGGCATCCGGCCAGTGGGGCGCGGTCCGCGTCATTCCCGACATGGCGCAGTTCGTCGACGTCATCGTCATGGCGAAGATCGTCGAATCGAACGGCAAGTACCTGAAGCTCGACGTGAGCGCGATGGACGCGACGGGACGCAAGTGGATCGATCACAAGCGCTATGAGCAGGTGGCGGATATCGCCTCCTACCACGATGCGCCCACGGCGAAGCCGCGCGATCCGTTCCAGAATCTCTACGTGCACATCGCCGACGACCTGCTCGCGGCGCGCCAGAAAGTCTCCGTCGCGGACCTCGAGAACGTGCGCCGGGTCGCCTCGCTCCGGTTCGCCGCGGATCTCGCGCCCGATCCGTACAAGGCCTACCTCGCGAGCAGCCACAAGGCCCAGTATTCGGTCGCGCGGCTGCCGGCGGCCGACGATCCGATGTTCACGCGCATCGACGGCATCCGCCAGCGCGACTTCGCGCTCATCGACACGGTGAGCGATTACTACTCGGGCTTCAGCGACGCCATCGGCGAGTCGTATTCGGCCTGGCGCCGCGACAGCTACGACGACATCACGGAGTACGAGAAGCTCAAGTCGCAGGCGACGACGCGCACCGCGCTCGGCGCGGCCGCGATCCTCGCGGCGATCTTCGTGCCCTCGCAGTGCTCGAACTACGACTACAACTGCCAGCGCATCGAGAGCGCCGTGCGCAGCGTCGCGGCCGTCGGCGGAACGGCGGGCATCCTGAGCGGCCTCAAGAAGCGCAGCGATGCCAAGCTCAAGGCCGACAGCATCCGGGAGCTTGCGACCTCCTTCCAGTCGGAAGTCGCGCCGCAGGTGATCGAAGTGGAAGGACGGACGCTCAGGCTCACCGGCACGGCCGAAGACCAGTACGAAGAGTGGCGCAAGCTCCTGCGCTCGCTGTATGCGGAGGAGACGGGCGGTGTCGTCGCGACGCCGGTTTCGACCACGCAGCCCGCGGCAGCCGCCGAAGGCGTCGCTCCGACGAAGAACTGATGACGCATCATGCCGGCATGGTCGAGCGGACAGAGCATTGCGGGGCGCTACAGGCTTGAACGGCCCCTGGGCCGGGGCGCAAGCGCCGAGGCCTGGTCCGCGAACGACACGGTCGACGACACCCGGGTGCTGATCAAGCTGCCGAGCGGCACGGATGGCGCGGCGACGGTTTCCTTCGACCGCGAATTCGATGCGAGCCGCGCACTCGATCATCCCGATGTGCCGCGCGCCCTCGCGCACGGCCGGGACGGCGAGCATCCGTACCTGGTCACCACCTGTATCGAAGGCCGGAGCCTTGCCGATCGGCGCGGGCAGCCGTTCGCCGCGCTCGCCCCGCTCCTTGCCGGTCTCGCGCGCACCGTAGCCTTCGTGCATGAGAAGGGCTGGGTGCACCGGGACCTGAAGCCCGCGAACGTGCTGGTCGGCGGTGAGCGCCGCGCGCTGCTGACGGATTTCGGGCTCGCCGCTCGCATCGGCGAGCGGCAACCGCCCAACGGGGGCTCGCCCTTCACGCGCAGTCCGGGCCAGGCCGCCGGCCTGCCGGCCGAGCCGGCGGACGATCTGTATTCGTTCGGCGCCCTGCTGTACGAACTGTTGAGCGGCCATCCTCCGTTCTACCCGGATCGGGCGGCCGCAGATGCGCCCGGCCGCCAGGTGCCGCCGCTCGAGCCGGCACACCCGGTGCCGGCCCGGATGGAACGACTGATCGCACAATTGCTCGAAATGGATCCGATGAAACGCCCAGAATCCATGCATGCCGTTGCCGATGAACTGGATAAGGCCATGAAAGACACGCAGCCGTCGGACGGCCCGCGCTCTCATGCGTCGGTGACACTCGGCTGGAACGCAACGCGAACCGCAGCGGCCACACCGCCCGATCGTCCGCGGGCCGGTCGCTGGTGGCCCTGGGCAGCCGGGCTCGGCTTCATCACGGCCGCCTTCATCGTGTTCGTCGTGCTGCCCGATCATGCACCGTCCCCGGTGCTGGCGCCGACGGCGACGACGGGTGAACAACCCGCGGCGCCCTTGTCACCCGCGAGCGCCGCCGCGAAGGCCGCTGCCGTGCGGGCACAGAATGATTTCGACGGCCGCATTGCCGCGCTCGAGAAGCGCAGCGCCGCGGTGTGGGGCGGGCCCGAGCTCGCCAAGGCGCGCAGCTTCGGTCTCGACGGCGAGGGCTTGCTCAAGTCCGAGCAGTACGCCGACTCGCTTGCGGCCTACACGCGCGCCGCCGATCAGCTCACCGCGGTGGAAGCGAAGGCGCCGCTCGCGCTGCAGACGGCACTGGATAACGGCGCGCGGGCGCTCGACACGGCGCGCTCGGGCGAAGCCACCCAGGACTTCAATCTCGCGCTCTCGATCGACCCGGACAATGCCGCGGCCAAACATGGCTTGAAGCGGGCCGCCGCCGCCGATCGCGTGCAGGAACTCATCGTGCAAGGCCGCCGCGCGGTCTCCGACAAACAGTGGGCGGCGGCGGTCGACGCTTATCGGCATGCGCTGTCCCTCGACGGGGACGCGACGGAAGCCCGCGACGGCCTCGCGGGCGCGCAGCGCGCGCTCAATGAGGAGTTGTACCAGACAGCGATGGCGCAGGCGCTCGACGGCCTGAAATTGCGCCGCTTCGCCGCCGCGCGCTCGGCGATCGAGCGGGCGCACCAGCTTCGCCCGCAGGCGGTGGAGCCGCGCGACCTCGCGGGGCGCGTGAACGCGGCCATTGCCGGAACGAAGATCGAGGATCTGCGGGAAGAAGCGGGGGCCCACGAACGCGCCGAGCGCTGGAGCGACGCGCTCACCGTGTACGTCTCGATCCTCGAGCGCAATCCGACGTTGCTCTTCGCGCGCGACGGGCGCGACCGGGTTGCGCCGCGCGTGCAGCTCGACACCCGGTTGAACGACTACATCGCGCGGCCCGAACGCCTCGGTTCACCGGAAGTGCGCGAGGCGGCGACACGCTCGGTCGCGGAAGCGCGCCGGGTCGCAAGTGCCGGGCCGGCGCTGCGGACCCAGTTGACGAAGGTAGAGGCGCTGCTCGCGAGGGCCGCGACGCCCGTGCACGTCGCCATCGAATCGGATTCAGCGACCGAGGTCGTGATCTACCACGTGGGATCGCTCGGCGCCTTCGCGCGCCGGGAACTCGATCTCGCCCCGGGTACCTACACGGTGATCGGCATGCGCACGGGCTTTCGCGACGTTCGGCACGAGCTCAGGGTACGGCCGGGTGAATCGCCGGCCGCACTCGTCGTCCGTTGCGAGGATCGCATTTGAGCGCAGCCATCAGCGTCCGCGATCCGCTCGGAGAACGCCGCCTCACCGCCGACAACGCGCTCACGATCGGAGGCTCCGGCAGCTCCATTCCCGTACCCGGCGCAGCCGCCGGCGAGACACTGGCCCGCATCGCCGAGCGCAATGCGACCCTCTTTCTCGAAGCGGCCGGCCGCGGCGTGCGCTGCAACGGCCAGCCCATCGCCGGCAGCGTCGCACTCGCGACCGGCGATGTCATCGCGGTGGGCGAGGCCCGGATCTTTCTCGAGCTGGAACGCGATGAGCGCATCCTGCGCGTCGACCATCTCGTCGCTAACCCGACGTCGCCGCCCTCTTATGCGCCGGGGGACGCGCCGGTCGCGACCGAAGACATCGTGCCGGCGCACGACATTCCGCAGGTCGATTTCCGCGCGCCGGAAGCCGGCGCCGTCGAAGCAGCAGCGGCGGCCGCGCCGGCAGTGCCATCGCGCCGCTGGTTGTGGCTCGTGGGCGCGGCGCTCGCGGTCCTCGTGCTCGCCGGGTATTTCCTGTCGGTCGTCTCCGTGATCGTGCGCGTCGATCCGCCGGATGCGGGCGTGCAGTTCTCCGACACGATCGCGGACTATCGCGTTGCCGACCGCCTGTATGCGCTGCCTGGCGAGCACGAAGTGCTGGCGCGGCGCGACGGTTACGAACCGCTGAGGCGCGCGATCACGCTGAGCGGAGGCGACCAGCCACCGCTCGTGCTGTCGCTCACGAAGCAGGGCGGTGAACTCGTCGTGCTCACGGGCGACATCAAGGGCACGGTGATTGTCGATGGCCGCGAGGCGGGAGCGACCGGCGTACCGCTCAAAGTGCCGCCCGGCCACCATGGGCTCGTCGTGCGGGCGCCGCGCCACCTCGACAGCCTCGGCGGCGTCGAGATCGAAGGCGCGGGCAAGCGCCAGGAACTGAAGGTCGAGCTCACGCCCGCATGGGCGCATCTCACGATCGAATCGAAGCCGGCGGGCGCCGTGGTTTTCTTCGACGGCCAGGAGATCGGCAAGACGCCGCTCGGTTACGATGCGGACGCCGGCCGCCACCAGCTCAAGCTGAGTGACCCGAAATTCGAGCCCTGGGAAACGGAACTCCTCGTCAAGCACAACGAGCCGCAGCACGTCGGGCCGGTGGAACTCGGCCTGCCGGACGGCACGCTCACGATCCGCTCGACGCCCGCGGGCGCCGACGTGACCGCCGCGGGAAAATACCGCGGGCGGACGCCCGTGACATTCGAGCTGCCGGCGGGCGCCCAGCAGGAGGTCGTCGTGCAGACCGAGGGCTATGAACCCGCGACCGAACACCTGCGCGTCGTGCCGGGCGAAAAGCGCGGCCTCGACATCGCGCTGAAACCGCAGAACGTCGCCGTCAGTATCCGCGGCGAGCCCGCCGATGCGGAACTCTGGATCGACGGGACAGCGCGCGGCGCCGCCGTGCAGAAGCTCGAGCTGACGCCGCTCGATCATCGCATCGAGGTGCGCAAGGGCGGCTTTGAAACCTTCGTCACCGAGTTGAAGCCGCAGGCGGGGTTCGACCAGCTCATCGAGTACCGCCTGCGCACGCCGGCCCAGGCGCACAGCGAAAAATTCCCGCCGAGCATCCGCTCCGCGAGCGGCTACGTGCTGAACCTCATGCCGGCCGGGACTTTCACGATCGGAAGTCCGCGCCGCGATCCCGGCCGGCGCACCAACGAGACGCAGCGCGAAGTGAAGCTCGCGCGGCTCTTTTATATGGGGGTCACCGAGGTCACGAACGGGCTCTTCCGCCAGTTCCAGGGCGAGCACGACTCGGGCCTCGTGAAAGACCGCACGCTCGACCTCGACAAGCATCCGGTCGCGAACGTGACCTGGGCCGAGGCCGCGGGCTTCTGCAACTGGCTGAGCCTGAAGGACGGCCTGCCCGAGGCCTACGGCAAGAACGGCGACAACTTCGCCTTAAAGACGCCGGTCAACAGCGGCTACCGCCTGCCGATGGAGGCGGAGTGGGAATGGGCGGCGCGCTACGAGAACGGCGCGGCGACACGCCGCTTTCCGTGGGGTAACTCGCCGACCGCGCCCGCCAAGGCCGGCAACTTCGCGGATGATTCCGCCGCCAAGATCGTCGAACAGGTGATGGCAAACTATCGCGATGGTTTCCCGGCGAGCGCGCCGGTCGGAACATTCGGAGCCGATGCCCTCGGACTCGAGGACATGGGCGGCAACGTGAGCGAATGGGTGAACGATTCCTATTCCCTCAATCTCGATCTGCCGGCGTCGGTGACGGATCCGTCCGGGCCGGCCGCTAACGCCGTGCATACGATCCGCGGATCGAGCTGGACGACTTCGCAACTGACCGAGCTCAGGCTGACGTTCCGCGATTTCAGCGGCAACAAGCGCATCGATCTCGGCTTCCGGGTGGCCCGCTATGCAGAATAGAACCCCTCAGTTCGGTTGGCTCGGACTCATCGTGAGGCTTGCGCTGATGGCGGGCCTGTTCATCGCGGTCGGCGCCGTCGCCGAGGACGACAAGGCTCCGGCTCCCGCGGCGACGCCCGCACCGGCACCGGCCACGCAGCCGGCAACGCCTGCGCAACCGGCTGCGCCCGCCGCGAAAAAGCCCGACACGGCGGCAAAGCCCGCGAGCCAGGACGACGATGAAGGCGCCGACTACGACAAGAACGCGGCGAAGCGCTTCACGCCGTCGGAGCGCACGCCCGCCGACAAGAACGTGAGTTTCCCGGTGGACATCTAGGCCATGACGCGCGTCATCGAACTGAACGATGCCGGCGTGATGCTGGCCGACGATGGCCAGGTGCTGGCGACCAGCCCCGGCTACGCACTCTTCGAGGAGCAGGGCGTAGTGCTCGGAGAAGCAGCGCGGGCCGCCGCGCGCATGCAGCCGCTACGCGTCAATCACCTGTTCTGGAGCGAGCTCTCCAACCGGCCGCTGCCGCGCGCGGCCGCTGGCGTGCGCTCGCACGCGGACCTTGCCTTCCTGCACCTGCGCGAACTGCTCGGCGCGCGCGCACCGTCCGCGGATGTCCTGCTGCTCGTGCCCGCCGAAATGGGTCTCGAGCAACTGGGCCTCCTCAAGGCCATAGCGCAGGCCGTTGGCTTCGGCCGGCCGCGCATCATCGACACCGCCGTCGCCGCGGCGCGCGCCGTGCCGGGCGCCGGCAAGGTCGTGCACGCGGACGTCGAGCTGCATCGCGCGACGCTGAGCGAACTGCGCGTCGGCGAGAACATCGAGCGCGGGCGTGCGCTCACGGTGCCCGGCGCCGGCCAGCACGGATTCCACCAGCGCTGGCTCGAGACGATCGCCCGCGATCTCGTCTTCGCGACGCGCTTCGATCCGCTGCAGCAAGGCGCGAGCGAGCAGGCGCTGTTCGACGCGATTCCGGGCCTCAACCGCGAGGCGGTGGCGAATGGCCGCGTGACGCTCACGCTCGGGCCGCCCGACAATCGCCACAGCATCGACATCACGCGCGATCAGCTCATTGCCGCCGCGGCACCGCTCATCGACGAAATCGTGACACAGCTCCATCGCCTGCGCTTCGCGGGCGAAGCGAGCCGGATCGCACTCGGCGCGCGGGCCGCCGTGCTGCCCGGACTGAAGGAGCGGCTCGCGGAACTGCCCGACACGGAAGTCTTCGTGCTGCAACCCGCAACGCCGATCGCGGCCGTCTCCGGCCGCTTTGCGCCGTCCGCCATCGACGAGGCGCATCGGGCGACGACGCTCCCGAGCCTCGCGGAGAGCGACCGCGCGGCGCTCGGCGCAATGGCGGTGGCGGCGGGGGATGGAGCGGCTGTGGAGGCGCCGAGTCACATGCTCTATCGCGGCCAGGCGCTCGCGCTCGAAGGCGACTCGCTCACCATCGGTACGGCGGTGACCGGCGCGAACCGGTCGCTGAACGTCACCGGGTCCACGGCGGGTGTGTCCCGTGCTCATTGCACGGTGATCCGCCAGGGGCGCGACTTCATGGTTTTCGACCACTCGAGCTACGGCACCTGGCTCAATGACGAGCGCATCGCGCACCGCGCCCGGCTCAAGGCCGGCGACCGGTTGCGGCTCGGTTCGCCCGGCATCGTGCTCGAATTCATCGCCGTCGGCTGAGGACAGGGCAGCCCCATGCGCCGGCGCCGCACCGAAATTTTCAGCATGTCGTTCCTCGACTGCATCTGCTGCGGTTTCGGTGCCGTCATCCTGTTCTACATCATCGTCGCCGGGCGCACCGGGGATGTGCGCCTGCGGCGCAACGATGAAATCGCCGCCGCCGTGAACAAGCTCGACGAGCAGGTCCTCATCGGCCGCAAGAATCTCGTCCTGCTGCGCAACACCCTCGAGGAAACCAGGACCGAGGAAGTGCGCGCGTCCGGCCGCGCCGACCAGGCCGTCGTCGAGCTCCGCAAGACGAAGGTGGAACTGGCGCATTACGACGCCGACAGCCTCGCGAGCATCGAGCACATCAACCGCCTGAAGGCCGACGTTCAGGCACTCGAGGAAGGCAATCGCCGGCTGGAGGGCGGCACCAACGTGAAGGGGCCGCAGGGCGAGAATCTCGTGCGCTTTCGCACGGGCGGCGACCGCATGTATCTCACGGGCCTGTCGCTCAAGGGCCGGCGCATCGCGATCCTGCTCGACCAGTCGGCGAGCATGCTCGACTCGACCATCGTGAACATCCTGAGGCTGCGCAATCTCCCGGACGCGGAAAAGCGCCGCTCGGCGAAGTGGCGGCGCGCCGTCGCGACCGCGACGTGGCTCACGGCGCGCATGCCGACCTCCGCGCAGTTCCAGGTGTTCGCATTCAACACCAAGGCGCGGCCGCTCGTCGCCGGGGCGCCCGGCAACTGGCTGAGCGGCAACGATCCGACGCAGCTGAGCAAGGTGATCGCCGAGATCAACACGCTCGTTCCGAACGACGGCACGAGCCTCTTCAACGCCTTCGTGGCGCTCAAGACGCTCAATCCCGCGCCCGACCAGATCATCCTGTTGACGGATGGCCTGCCGACGCAGGGCGCCACGGGCTTCACGCTGAAGCGCAACATCCGCGTCGATGAGCGCGCGAAGCTCTTCGATGATGCGGTCACGCGGCTGCCGCAAGCGCCGGTAAGCGTCATCCTCTTCCCGATGGAAGGCGATGTGCCGGCGCCGGCGAAATTCTGGAACCTGTCGCGCAAGACGAACGGCGTCTTCATGATGCCCTCGGAAGACTGGCCGTGAAGTTGAAGCGCCGCGAAACCGAGATCTTCACGCTGTCGTTCCTCGACTGCATCTGCTGCGGCTTCGGCGCGGTGATCCTGCTGCTCGTGCTCTCGAACGGCGGCGAGGCGCCGATTCTCGAAGACACGCGCGAAGCGCTGAACGGCCAGGTGTCGAAGCTTGAGGCCGAGCTCTACGAGATCCGCGGCGAGACCGACGTCTACAACCGCTATCTCAAGGGCCGCATCGAGCAGCTGTCGGAAGAGAAGGCGCGGCTCGCGCGCCTGCAGGGCGAGCTCACCTCGATCCGCGGCCAGTTCCAGGCGAGCCAGCGCAACGGCGCGTCCGTCAACCAGGAGGAGGGCGACCTCGTCGCCGCCTACCAGAAGCTGACCGCGGAAATGCAGCGGCTCCTCTCGCAGTCGAATCGGCGCGCGACGCGGGAGTCGGTCGGCGGCATCCCGGTCGACAGCGAATACATCATCTTCGTGATCGATACCTCGCCGAGCATGACCGAGTTCCACTGGAACGTCGCCGAGCGCACGCTGCGCGAGATCCTCGACATGTACCCGCGCGTCCGGGGCCTGCAGGTCATGGACGACGAGGGCAAGTACATGTTTTCGACCAGCGCGCGCCGCTGGCTCACCGATTCCGAGACGCAGCGTGCCCAGATCGTCGCCAAGTTCCCGAAATGGCATCCTTACAGCAACTCGAGCCCGGTCGAGGGCATCGAGCAGGCGATGGAGGATTTCCCGACGGCGAACAAGAAGATCAGCATCTATGTCTTCGGCGACGACTTCACGGGACCTTCCGTGCAGGACGTCCTCGACCGGGTGGACCAGTTGAACCATACGGCGAACGGGGTGCGCCGCGTCCGCATCCACGCCATCGGCTTTCCGACGAACGACGAGGTGTCCTTCGCCGCCCGGATGCGCTTTGGCGCCCTGATGCGGGCATTGTGCGAACGCAATGGCGGCACGTTCGTCGGCCTGAATCACTGAAGCGGCCAAAAAGGGGACAGATTTATTTTCTCGCATTTCTGGTGCGGATCCGCAGATACTCGAGAAAATAAATCTGTCCCCTTTTCGGGGCAGTGTGTTCGAATAGCGATCGGGGAAGTCACCATGAGCCACCGCCAAATGCATCGCCTGGCCGGCGCGGCCGCCGCAGCACTCCTGCTCGCGGCGCTGGCGGCCTGTGGTGACATCGAAGTGAAGGCGGAACCGCAACTCCCGCCGTCCCTCATCACGAAGCTGCCGATGACCGTCGGCGTCTTCTACGGCAACAACTTCAAGACCTACGTGCATCGCGAAGACCGCTGGGGCGCCGCCTACGTGGTCGATCTCGGCACGAGCCACATGCACCTCGCCGACGATCTCTTCAAGCGGGAGTTCGACGGCATCGTGCCGGTCGAGAGCCTCGACTCGATCCCGCAGGGCGCGAACCTCAAGGCGGTCATCGAACCGCGCATCGAGCGCTTCTCGTTCCTCACGTCACGCGACACGGGCGGCGCGTATTTCGCGGTAACCATCGATTACCGCCTGAACCTGTTCAACACCAAGGGCGAGCGGCTCGATTCCTTCACCTTCGTCGGCTATGGCAGCGCGCCGTCGGCGACCATGGGTGGCTCGGGAACGCCGATGCAGCTGGCGACGCGGGCAGCCATGCGCGACGCCGCCGCCAAGTTCCTCGTGCAGTTTCCGGAACAGTCGACGGTGAAGAAGCTCCTGGCCGGCGAGCCGGTGCAGCCGCTCGGCGAGACGGCCGTGGCGGACAGCGGCAGCACGCCAATGGCGCTGGAGAAGATCGAGATCGTGCCGATCGTCGAGAAGGGGCTGGACAAGCCGGACGAGAAGAAGACCGATCCGCTTGCGGGCGCCGGGGTCCGCTGACCGCTCAGTTCTTGCTCGTGTTCTTCACGGTGTAGACCGGCTGATGCAGCCGCATGCCCGGCGTCGCAACCGGCGTGCCATCCTCGAAGCGCGGCCGGTAACGGGCCTTCTTCACCGCTGTCAGCACCGACTTCTCCTGCGCGTCCGTCGCGTTCTTGCCGACGGTATGCTCGCCCGTGGTCTTGCCATCGGGCGCGACGGTGAACTCGACGTCGACGAAGCCCTCGATGATGTTCTCTTCCTTGGCGTGCTGGCTGCGGTAGGCGGCGGGCGGCATCCGGTAGAAAACCTGGGACGGTGCGGCGAGCAGCGTGTTCTGCGGCGCCGGCAGATCCTTGAGCAACGGCCAGGCCGTGCGATAGCTCTGTATGGCCGCGTCCTTGTCGCCGGCGAGCAGCTGCCAGTCGCCGAGGTCGAGCAGCAGCACCGACTCGAGCGCCGGGTCGGCGTTCGGGCGCGCCGCCGCCGCGATGCTGAGTGCGCTGCGCAGGGCGCCTTCGCCGGAGGAATCCGGCTTGGCGGTCGTCGTGTTGAATTCCGGGACGGTGGGCGCCGTGCCCAGGGTCGCGCTCATGTTCGCCGAGCCCGGGTTCGGCTGCTGCTGGTCGGGGGCGAGTTCCGGGCCGTAGATGTACTCGAGCCGATACGTGTTGGCGATGCCGCGCAGCGGCGGGATCATCTTCAGGTCCGCCGGCCCGGCGGTCTTCTGCACGATGGCGGCGGCGCGGCCGAAATACTGCCGCGCCGTGGTATTGCGGCCGACGTCGGAATACCACTGCGCCAGCTTCTCGAGCGCAGGCACGACCTCGGCGCTGTTGCGGCCGAACTTGTTTTCGCTGACGCGGAACCGGTAGATCGCTTCCTGTTCGGCCTCGGCCATTTGGCCGGTGAGCTGGTAGCTGCGCACGAGCGGATCGAGCAGCTCCTCCTGGTTCTCGCTGAAGAGGCCGTCGACCTTGCGCACGAGGTCGACGCCGCGGCGGAACTGGTCGAGCGCCGCCTCCGGCTGGCCGGCCGCCAGGTAGGTGAGGCCGAGGCCGCGGATCGGGGTGAGCAGGTCCTTCGATAACCCGCCGCTCTTCTGCTCGATGATGCGGATCGCGCGCAGATAGCTTTGCTCTGCTCCGGCGTAGTCGCTGGCCTGGTAGCGCGTCGTCGCGAGGTTCACGAGCGGCGCGATGAGCGAGCCATCGTTCGGGCCGCTCGCCGCTTCCGTCATGGCGACGAGCCTTTCGGCGGGCACGGCGGCGTCGCTGAACTTCTGCGCGTCGAACAGCGCGCGGAACTCGCGGTAGACCTGCAGGCGCTCTTCCGGCGTGCTCACGATGGCGGGCGCGGCCGGCGCCGTGGATGCCGGCGGCGCCGGCGTGGGAGCCGCCGGAGTCGCCGCGGGCCGGACGATGGCACTCGCGAGGGCCGCCCCGACGATGAGGGACGCCCCTAGTCTGTGAACTGCGGTCATAGGTCCTCGTGTGAGCGGATGCGCCAGCCAAGGTATCAGTTCACCGATACGGCGGGCTAGTTCCCGTTGAGTGACGCGCCGGGACGGCCGTGGTTCAATCCAAATAGATGGTGCGAGGCTCGCCGCAGAACGGTATAAAGCGCGCGGAACCCTGTTGAGAATCGCGTGAATTCGCTCCTGAACCTGACCAAAGTCGCTCTCGTCGCCGGTGCCAGCGGGCTCACAGGCGGGCATCTCGTCCAGGCGCTCCTGCGGGCTCCCGAGTATTCACGCGTCATCGCCCTGTCGCGCCGGCCCCTGCAGGTCGAACACGCCAAGGTCGCGAACCGCATCATCAAGTTCAGCGAGCTCGAGAAAAGCCTGGCCGGCACCAAGGCCGACGAGGCCTTCTGCGCGCTCGGCACGACGATCAAGGCGGCCGGCTCCGAAGACGAATTTCGCAAGGTCGATTACGACTGCGTGCTCGAATTCGCCCGGGCGGCGGCGCGCGCCGGTGCGCAGCGCTTCGTCGTGGTGAGCTCGGTCGGCGCGAACCGCGCGTCGAAGACCTTCTACCTGCGCGTAAAAGGCGAGATGGAGGAGGCGCTGCGCGGGCTCAATTTCGCGGCAACCGACGTGCTGCAACCGGGACTGCTCCTCGGCATGCGGTCGGAGCTGCGGCCGCTCGAACTCGCCGCGCAGATCGCCATGCCGCTCGCCAATCTCTTCCTGCAGGGCGAATCGAAGAAATACCGCGGAGTTTCCGCGGAAGCCGTCGGCCGGGCGATGCTCGGCGCCGCGCGCACGGGCCGAAAATCGTTCACCCGCTACACGCACGACGACATCCAGCGGCTCGCCGCCTGGGAAAAGCCCGCCTACAAGGCCCTGGAAGCCAAGCCCGCCGACTGAACGAAAAAGGGGACAGATTTATTTTCTCGAAAAAGGGGACAGATTTATTTTCTCGCATTTCTGGTGCATGGACCCAGAAACTCGAGAAAATAAATCTGTCCCCTTTTTCGAGAAAATAAATCTGTCCCCTTTTCCCCCTAATTGGTTCTGTCGCCTTTTCCGCTGAGGAGGCTCAGGAGGCCGCCGGCGGCGAGCACGAGGAGCGGGTCGGTGATTTCGGCTGAGCGGCCCGGCAGCCACAGCTGCACGCACTCGATCGCGCCCACGAAGATCGCGACGCCGACCGCGGAAGCCGCGAGCGCGCCGGTGCGCTGCGACAGCAGCCAGACCAGGCTCGCATACCAGAAGCACTTCTCGATCAACACGCTGATATTGACTTCGAGCGAGTCGGACAGCGAGTTCATGAACGGCACCCAGCTGAAGGAGCGCGCCACGGGCGCGAGCTGCCAGGGCTCGAGCCCCTGCGCGAGCACGATCGCGGCGAGCGCGACGCTGAGAACGAGCAGTCGCCGCGCCGTCGGCTGGCGATTGATGAGCGGCAGCAAGGCGAACATCGAGACGAGCGCCACGAGCTCCGACGGATTCAGCGTCTTGCCGACGATGAGCACGCGCCCGAACTGCGTGCCGGCGGCGAGCAGGATCAGCACCAGCAGCGCGTATTCCCTGCGCCAGATGCGCCGCACGGCATGCGCGACCACGAGCCAGCCGACGAGAAAGCGCAGCGCGTCGAAACCGTCGAACGCAGGGTCGAGGAAGACGGGCTTGAGCGAATCCTTGATCTTCTGCCAGTCGAGCGTCGGGACGAATGGCGCGAGGCGGTAGCTCAGCCACAGCAGGATGAATCCGAGCGGCACCGGCGCCGGGCGGCTCTCGACGAGACCCGGAATCCGCACGTGCGTGCCCACGGCGATATAGATGAGCGCCCCGAGCGCGCCGATCGCGGTGCCGGCGGCGTTGAGTCCGACGTCCGTGAGGCTCGAGACTCGCGCCGGCTCCATCGTCTGCAGCAGTTCCACCGCGAGCGACAGGAGCACGCCGGCGGTCACCGTGAGGGCGAAGCGCGCGACCGCGCTCCAGCGGCGCGGCAGCGCAGCCGCGAGGCACAGGCCGAGCGGGATATAGAGCAGGAGATTCGCCACGATGTCGCCGCGCGAGGCGCGCTCGAAGCGCAGCGATGCCACGAGTGCGATGAGCGGCAGGCCGCTCGGCGCGTCGAATTCGAACGGAAACAGCGACCCGTAGAGAATGAGCGCGACGACGGCGCCGAGCAGCCAGCGCGCCGCCCGCTGGTAGGGCGTGCCGCCGTGCCGGCGCGGCGGCGTTGAGTCGGTGGCGCTTTCGGTCATTGGCGCCAGTTTGCCCGTAGTATCATCGAACGCCAATGATTCACGAGTGGTTTCAGGAACTCACGGCCTGGTATCTCGCGACGCTCGAGAGCGGCGGCTACTTGCTGGTCGCGCTCCTCATGGCGATGGAGAGCTCCATCATCCCGCTGCCGAGCGAAGTCGTGATTCCGCCGGCCGCGTGGCTCGCGCACACGCGGGGCACGCTGTCGATCCCCGGGATCGTCGCGGCCGGCACCGTCGGCTCCTGGGTGGGCGCCTCGGTCATGTACTGGATCTCGCGCATCGTCGGCCGCCCCCTCATCCTGCGCTACGGCAAATACTTCCTGATTTCGCCGCAGAAAGTCGTCGACGCCGAGACCTGGGCGAACCGCTTCGGCCTGGTCGGCGTGTTCGTGGCGCGGCTCCTGCTCGTGATCCGCCACCTCATCGGCATTCCGGCCGGCATCGTGCGCATGGATTTCCTGCGCTATTCGATCGCGACGGTGCTCGGCTCGGCCATCTGGTGCGCCGTGCTCGCCTGGCTTGGCGTCACCGCCGGGCGCGACCCGCAGCTCATGGCGGGAAGTGTGCACCGCATTGCGCTGTGGGTCGGCGGCTTCCTCCTCGTCGTTGCGGCCCTCTACTATTTCCTTGTCCACCGCCAGATCCGCGCGGCGCGCGCGGGCCGCGGCCCGTCATGATCGCCGACAGCCTGCACGTGCTCGTGCTCGCGGCCGGCGCTTCGGTGAGGCTCGGCCAGCCGAAGCAACTCGTGCGCGTCGGCGGCCGGCCGGCGCTCCATTCGGTCGTGAGCCAGGCGACGGCGATCGCGGGGCACGCCGTCACGGTCGTGCTCGGCGCGCACTCAGCGGACCTGACGCGCCTGTTGCAGCATTCCGGCGTGTCGACCGTCGTGAATCGCAATTGGGAAGAGGGCATGGGCTCGTCGATCCGCTTTGGCATCGCGGCATTGCCGCCGGCTTGTGATGCCGTGCTCATCCAGCTCTGCGACCAGGTGGCGGTCACGGCGGACGATCTGCGGCGGCTTGTTTCCGCCTGGCGCGGGGAGGACGGCGTGATCGCGGCGGCGACGTATCGCGGCACGGTCGGCGTGCCGGCGATCTTTCCGCGCTGGTGCTTCAGTGAACTGAGCCAGCTGCGCGGCGACACCGGCGCGAAGTCGATCCTCGAGCGCTACCGCAACCGGCTCGCGCACGTGGCGATGCCGAATGCCGCGCTCGATCTCGACACCGCCGAGGACCTCAAGCGCGTCCAGCAGACCTACGGCCTGCAAGCCGCGAACGACGACGCTCAATAAATAAAAGGGGACCGATTTATTTTCCTAAATAAAAGGGGACAGATTTATTTTCTTGAGTATCTGGGCGTCCGCACCCGATACGCGAGAAAATAAATCTGTCCCCTTTTATTTAGGAAAATAAATCTGTCCCCTTTTATTTGAAGGTGTCGCAGCGGTTCATGTCGCCGCTCGAGAAACCCGCTTCGAACCAGTGGGCGCGCTGTTCGGCGGAGCCGTGGGTGAAGGTTTCGGGTACGACGCGCCCCTGCCCCTGCATTTGCAGGCGATCGTCGCCCACGGCCTGCGCTGCGCCGATCGCCTCTTCGAGATCGCCCTGCTCGAGCACGTGCTTCTGCTGCTCGGTGTGGTGCGCCCAGACTCCGGCGTAGCAGTCGGCCTGCAGTTCGACCTTCACCGAGATGGCGTTCGCCCCGGCTTCGCCCGCGCGCTGTTCCGCCGCGTGCGCTTTGTCCGAGAGGCCGAGCAGGTTCTGCACGTGATGGCCGACTTCGTGCGCGATCACGTACGCCTGCGCGAAATCGCCCGGTGCGCCGAAGCGTTCGCGCAGTTCCTGGTAGAAACCCAGGTCGATGTAGAGCTTGTGGTCCGCCGGGCAGTAGAACGGGCCCATCTGCGCCTGCGCACTGCCGCAGCCGGACTGCACGGCGTCCGTGAAGAGCACGAGCGTCGGTTTCTCGTACGGGCGGCCGAGCCCATCCTGGAAGATCTTGCCCCAGATGTCCTCGGTGTCCGCGAGCACGACGCGCACGAACTGGCTGAGCTCATGCTCCTCGGGCGTTTCCTGGTAGGGCTGATCACTCGCCGCACCCTGGCTTTCGGTGCCGGCGCCCATGCTCTGCAGCAGCGACAGCGGGTTCTGGCCGGTCAGCAGGGAAACGACCAGCACGATGACGATGCCGGCGCCGCTGATGCCCGCGACTCCACCCGGCACGCGCCGGCCGCGCCGGTCTTCGACGTTCCCACTTTCCCGCCGTCCGCGCCATTCCATGGACGCCTCCGCAGCGTCAGCTCGTGGTCATGCCGAGCGTTGCCATGATCGTCTTGGCCTTGTCCGCAGCCGATCTCGCCAGCGTGACCGCCTCTTCGAGGTTGCCGGCGGCGCTTGCCTTGGTCGCATCAGTCATCGACTGCTTCGCGGCATCGTAGTCCGTCTTCGCCTGGTCGAACCCTTCCGGAGGCTTCCTGGACTTCGCGAGCTTCGTGATGCGGGCGCCGATGCTGTCCATGGTCTTCGGCAGCTCGGTCGACAGCTTCTGCCAGTCCTCGGAGAGCTGCTTCATCACTTCATTGCGCTTCTTGCCGGCCGTTGTCGCGAGTTCCGGCACCTTCGAGGCGGTGCTGCGGGCACCGAGCAGCGCTTTTTCGTAGTCGCCGCCGTCGAAACTGGCCTTGGCGGCCGCGAGTTCGTCTTCGACCGCTTTCAGTTCCTCGGGCGCGTACTTCGCCGCATCGCGCGAGACGTTCTTGAGCGAGGCCTCGACCTTGGCCAGCGACTCCTTGGCCGGTGTTTCGTAGTCCGCGCAGGCTGCAAGCAGGAAGGCGGCGCATACGAGTGGCAGGAAGCCGGATCGCAGGACGGAATGAACCATGGAAATCGGGCGCATCATTTCTTGTTCTCCCCCGGGGTTTGACGCCGCCGGGAAGCCTACTCTGGAACTTCGCGGGGGGAAAGCCGCCTCAGCCGGCGGCGCGGGCCGTCAGGTCGTAGGCATCGCTCCCGGTAATTTCGACATCGTGGAAGTCGCCGGCCACGCACCCCGCCCCGGCCGGGAAGCGCACCAGCCCGTCGATTTCCGGGGCTTCCGCGGTGCTGCGCGCGATGGCGGTGCCGTCCTCGATGCGGTCGACCAGCACCCGCAGGCGCCGGCCAAGCTTGGCGGCGAGCTTGGCCGTGCTGATGTCGGCACTGAGTTCCATGAAGCGCCGGTAGCGCTCGTCCTTGACCTCGCCCGGCACCGCATCCGGCAGCTCGTTGGCGGCGGCCCCATCGACCGGCGAGTACTTGAAGCAGCCGACGCGGTCGAGCTGGGCTTCCTTGAGCCAGGACAACAGGATTTCGAAGTCTTGGTCCGTTTCGCCCGGAAATCCAACAATAAAAGTGCTGCGTACCGTCATGTCCGGGTTGATGGCGCGCCAGGCGCGCAGCCGCTCGAGCGTGTTCTCCGCATGCGCCGGCCGGCGCATCAGCTTCAGGATCCGCGGACTGCCGTGCTGGAACGGCACATCGAGATACGGCAGGAGGCCGCGCTCCGACATCAGCGGAATCAGCTGGTCGACGTGCGGATACGGATAGACGTAGTGCAGCCGCACCCAGACGCCGAGCCCCGCGAGCGCCTGCGCAAGCTCCTGTGTGCGCGTTCGCACCGGACGGCCTTCCCAGAAATCGAGCCGGTATTTCAGGTCGACGCCGTAGGCGCTCGTATCCTGCGCGATGACGAGGATTTCCTTCACTCCCGCGCGCACCAGCCGCTCCGCTTCGCCGAGGACGCTTCCGATCGGCCGGCTCGCAAGGTCGCCGCGCATCGAGGGGATGATGCAAAAACTGCAACGGTGATTGCAGCCTTCGGAAATCTTGAGGTACGCGTAGTGCCGCGGTGTCAGGCGGATGCCCTGCGGCGGCACGAGATCGAGGAACGGATCGTGCTTCGGCGGCAGGTGCTGGTGCACCGCCGACATCACTTCATCGTAGGCCTGCGGCCCCGTCACCTTGAGCACGCTCGGATGGCGCTCGAGGATTTTTTCCGGCTTCGCGCCAAGACAGCCCGTGACGATGACCTTGCCGTTGCGTTCGACGGCTTCGCCGATCGCCTCGAGCGATTCGTGCACCGCTTCGTCGATGAAGCCGCAGGTATTCACGACGACGAGATCCGCCGCCTCATACGTGCGCATCACCTCGTACCCTTCGGAACGCAGCTGCGTGAGGATGCGTTCGGAATCGACCAGCGCCTTCGGGCAGCCGAGACTGACGAAGCCGACTTTGGGTGCGCGGCGGCTCATGCTTTCGCGAGGAAGTCGTCGCAGGTCTTGCGCGCGGAGTCGCCGGCGCCGATCGGCGCGCAGATTTCCTGCAGGCGCGCGCGCAGTGCACGCACCACGGGCCGGTGGTTGTCGCCCTTGTTCCAGTCCATCAGCGCCTTGTCGAGGCGTCCGAGGCGGATGCTCGAGCGCTGATGGATGTTGTCCTTGCCCTTGCCGAGTTCGTCGATCACCGCGAGTCCGACGGTCTGGATGCGCTGGTCGTCCTCGGGCGCCATCTCGATGAGGCCGAGCAGGTAGTCCGTGCCCCACTGGAAGCGCGTCGCCGGGCCCTCGGATTCGTGGTACGCGCGCTCGAGCCAGTGCAACGCGACGTCCTTGTGTCCGGCGCGCTGGGCGAGGTCCGCGATATCGAGCATGAAGTAGTAGGGCGACTTCGAGACCTTGAGTTCGCGGGTCAGGAGATCGTTCGCTTCCGTTTCGAGGCCCGCTTCATCGAGCGTCGCCGCCGCGCGGTTGATCACGGCCTGGCGCTCGTAAGGGTCGGTCGTGGCGCGATCCGCCCACGCAGCCCGATCGCGCGCGATCGCAAGCACGTCCGCGGGTAGCGGGCCCTTCGGCGTGTCGAGCCGCGCGAGCAGCACGCGCGCGTAACCCATGCCCATGCGGTCGACGCGCGCCAGGCTCTCGTCGTTCGCGAGCGCATCGAGGAGCGCCTGCCAGCGCGTGACGAGCGCCGCGCGTTCCGCGGAGCCCTTCACGGTCGCGGCCCCGACGAGTTCCGGCGACTCATAGATGAGGTAATCGAGATTGAGCTTCTGCAGTTCCGGCCGGTCGAGCACGGCGTTCAAGGTGGCGAGGAGATCGCGGCGATCGATCGTGACGGAGGGCTTGTCCTTTTCATCCGCGACGAGTGCGGCGAGCGTGAGCTTCAGGCGGACGCAGTCGGTCTCGAACGACTTCGGGCATTTCTGCACGAGGCCCGCGACGATCTTCGGCGCCTCGGCGGCAGGTGCGATGCGGTCGAAGTCCACATCCCAGGCGTAGTAGGCGAGGAGTTTCCAGTCGTTTTCCGTGAGGCCGGCCGGATCGCGATTCGCCACGTCGATGAGATCCTTCACCGGCTTCAGGCTCGCGAGCGCCGAATCGACGACCGACGTGTAGAGGTCGACGTCGGTGCCACCCGGCAGCCGCGTGACCTCCGTGCCGTCGGGGCGCAAGAGGATCATCGTCGGATAGCCGACGACGCCAAAGCGCTCGGCCGCGAGCTGCGCGGCGGGCTCGTCGCCGTCGAGATAGACCGGAACGAGCTGGCGCGTGCGCTCGATGAACTCGCGCTTTGCGAAGATCGTCGCCTTGACCTGCTGGCAGGGCGGGCACCACACGGCGCCCCAGTAGAGGAACACCGGTTTGCCCGAGGCCTTGGCCGCGGCGAAGGCCGAATCGACATCGCCTTGGTGCCAGGCGATCCCGTCCGCATGGGCCGCCGCCGCCGGGGCAGCCGCCGCAGCGGACGGTTCCGGAGACTTCGACGAGCAAGCGGCGAGGAGCGCCGCAAGCACAAACAGGCTGAGACTCGATCGGACCGACATAAGGGATTCGCCCGCCTTTTTGGGGGCGCACATCCTACGCTAGTCCCGCTTCGTCAGGTATTGCTTGAGGCCGTCGAATTCGGTGGTGTGATCCTTGAGCCATTCGCGGGCGCCTTCGACGTTCGCCAGCGCGGCGACGTAATAAAGGAATGGCTCCGTCAGCTTCTTCCTGTCGAGTTCCATGAGCGGCACGCCGGAGTTCTGCCATTCGAAGGAGCGCAAGTCGGAGGAGTTGTCGTTGATGGTCTTGCGGAAGAGCCCCAGCAGCACCTTCGCGCTCGACACGAAGGTTGCGGCAGGCGTCGGGGCGGCAGATTTGTCGCCGCCGTCCTTCTTCACCGACACGTGAAAGAACGGTCTCATCATGGCGAGTTCCGCCGGGAATTCGTCGCGCTTCGCCATCGAGCCGGCCTTGAGCGTGACCGGCGTGCTACTCGAGGCGTCGCCTTCCCTGGCGGGGCTCACGAGCGCATAGATGTCCTGCGCCACCTCGTGCGAGCGCTGCGATGCCGGTTCGAGCGTGAGGAAGCGCAGCCAGAGGTAGAAAGCGCCGACGGGGTTTTGCTGCGCCTCGAGGACGTTCGCGTAAACGTAGAATGGCGAGCCATAGCGCGGATCCGCCTTGATGGCGGTCTGCAGGTGCGGCTTCGCTTCCTCCGGCCGGTTCTCCCGGATGAGCGTCACGGCGTAGTTGAAGTTGAGCATCACGTCGCCGGGATAGTGCTGCATCGCTTTTTCGAACGTCTCGAGCGCGCCCTTCGCGTCACCGAGCTCGTCCTGGCAGCTCGCGACCATGCTGTAGGTATAGGCCGCGCCCTGGATGGCGAGGCTGCGCTGGGCGAAATCGAGGCAGTTCTTGAAGTCGCCGAGCGAGAGGTAGCTGTTGCTGATCTCGTAGAGCGCACTCGCGTCGCGGGGATTGCTCTCGAGGATCTGCTGAAAGGTCTCGATCGCCGCCTTGTAGCTGCCGGCATCGTGCTGCTCGACGCCCTTCTTCATCAGCGTTTCGCGCTCGTCGTTCGACCCGGCGCCGCAAAGGCCGGCCGCCAGCATCAGGCTCGACATCAGTGCGATGGATCGGCGCATACCGGGCCAGTATAGCGAGAGCGGCCGGCCGGGCGGGCCGCCCCGCTGCCTAATGGCCGCCGCCTGTGCTAGTTTTCCGGGCCGGTCCGAAGTCCCAGGGGTGCCACATGACGAAGACCATCCGAGTGCTGCTTTGGGTTGCGGCGGGCGTGACCCTGATCATCGGCGGCGCCGTCGCGGGCCCGCTTGAACAGAAGCAAGGGCAGGGCGGTTCGGTGGTGCAGGGCGGCGCGGGCACGCAGGGCTCGCAAGGGGCGAACCCCGGCCTGCAGAAATGCGACAAGCCGATGGCGACGATCGCGGTCGCCGAGCCGCAGGATTACGTCATGTCCTCGCTCAACGGCTACGGGCTGCAATCGCCCTCGGGACTCATCCGCATGATGATCCAGCAATCGAACTGCTTCATCGTGGTCGAGCGCGGCCTCGCCATGCAGAACATGATGCAGGAAAAGCAGCTCGCCGATCAGGGCATGCTGCAGCAGGGCTCGAACGTGGGCGGCGGCCAGATGAAGACGGCGGACTTCGTGCTCACGCCGGCCGTCGTGTTCTCGGAAAACAATGCGGGCGGCGTCGGTGGAGCGCTCGGGGGCCTCCTTGGCCACAAGAACTCGGCGATCGGCGGCATCGTCGGCGGGCTCAAGTTCAAGGAAGCGCAGACGAGCATGCTGCTCGCCGACACGCGCTCCGGCATCCAGGTCGCGGCCGCGGAAGGCAGCACGAAGAAGGCGGACCTGTCGCTCGGCGGATTCGTCGCGGGCGGCGGTGCGGCCGGTGGCATCGGCGGCTACGGCAAGACCAACGAAGGCAAGATCATTGCCGCCGCGCTCATGGACAACTACAACAACATCGTGACGGCGGTGCGCAACGACCCGGCGCTCCAGCGCGGTGTCGGCACGCTGCAGGAAGAGGCGGGCAAGGTCACGACGGCGGGCGCGGTGTTCAACGAGGGCGATGTGCTCACGCCGAAGATCGCGAACGTGAAGCTGCTCGGCTCGCCGGCGGACGGCAGCAAGGTGATCGCCTCGCTGCCGAGGGGCGCGGAACTCATCTTCCTCGGCGAGGAGAAGGGCGGCTTCGTCAAGGTGCAGAGCCCGGACGCCGAGGGCTGGGTGAAGAAGATCCTCCTCCTTCGCGCGCAGTAACTCATGGCGCTCATGGCGCACGGTCTCGTCTGCTGGAAATGCGGCGCCTCGCTCGAGGAGCTGACGCTGCCGCTGCGCCGGCTCGATGAGTGCAAGGCCTGCGGAGCCGAGCAGCACGTCTGCAAGCTCTGCGTCGACTACGACACCAGCAAGGCCAAGCATTGCCGCGAGCCGATCGCGGAAGAAGTGCGCGACAAGGAGCACGCGAACTTCTGCGACTACTTCAAGCCGAAGCCCGGTGCGTGGATTCCGCCCGATCAGGGGTCCCGTGAGCAGTCGAAAACGGGGCTGGACGCGCTCTTTGGGGGCGGAGCGGCGGGTATCAAGTCCCCGGACGCCGCGCGCTCCGATCTCGACGCGCTATTTCGCAAGAAGTGAAGAGCAGTCCACAAGAAATAAAAATAAGTAAGCTCGCGCCCCGCGTTTCACACGAGCGTCAAATAAACCTGTCAGGATGCTCGCCGTCCGACACGACCTGTGTGCACTTCTCGTGGTCCGGGCAGCTCAAACTGGAGGTAATGACAATGGCAGCCTTGGTGCTGGCCAGCACCGCCCTGTTGCTGGTCGTTTTGATATCGGTCGAGCTCATCGACCTGGTGAACTCTCCCCGCAAGTAACCCGCCCCGTGGCGTCCGCACCCCGCGGACGCTCCGGAGCGATCCTTTTGGCTCCGGCCGGCTCTTCCCGTATCCTTGGCGCCCCGCGAAATCCGCGCTGGCTCACAAGGCACTCTCGACCGATGAAGATCTTGAAAGACAAGGTCGTGTCGCTCCATTACACGTTGCGCAACGACGGCGGAGACACCATCGACAGTTCCGGGAGCGGCGAACCGCTCGCCTACATCCAGGGCGGCGGCAGCATCCTGCCGGCGCTCGAGACGGCGCTCGAAGGCCGCGAGGTCGGCGAGAAGTTCGACATCCGCCTCGCCGCGAAAGACGGCTACGGCGAGCACCGCGCGGAACTCGTGCAGGTCATCCCGCGCAAGGCGCTCGCGACCATCGGCAAGATCAAGGTCGGCACGCAGTTCCACGCGCAGGCGCCAGGTGGCGCGCGCGTAATGACGATCACCGCGGTCGAGAAGGAGAACGTCACCGTCGACGGGAATCATCCGCTGGCCGGTGTCGACCTCAATTTCAGCATCGAGATCGTCGGAGTCCGTGACGCCAGTGCCGAAGAACTCGCGCACGGCCACGTGCACGGCGAGGGCGGGCATCACTGAGAAAAAGGGGACCAGAAAAAGGGGACAGATTTATTTTCGCTCATATCTGCTGCGGGCACCCAGATACTCGAGAAAATAAATCTGTCCCCTTTTTCTGCTACAGCCCCAGCACCTGCTTGCCCTGTTCGAAGACGATGTCGACCGGAATGCTCTTCGAAGTCAGGCGGTCGAGATCCTTCTGCAAGTCCGGCCGGATCACGCCTTCGGTCGCGAGCACTTTCGCCGCTGCTGCGTAGTCACCGTCGCCCTGCAGCTGGATGATGCGGCTGGCGAGTGATGCCACCGCCTTCGTCATCTTGTCCTGGTTGATGCGGTAAGTGCCCGTCGCCGCATCGCGCGTGAACGCGCCCTGGTCCTCGAAATAGTTGAACTCGACCATGTTCGCGACGGCGTGCGCATTGGCCGCGCCCCAGCGCACCGAGCGGACGATGCCGGCGATGAAGGTCACGTAGTGATCCATCAGCGTCGTGTCCTTGAGCTCCTTCTTCGCGAGGAGCTTGGTCACGAGATAGAGGCCGAGGATATCGGCCTTGCCTTCCTCGAGCGCGCCGCCGCTCTCCTTGAGCGCTTCGCGGACCGTGCCTTTGCCGTCGATCGTGTTCCTGATGCCGAGGCCGTGCGCCACTTCGTGGAACATGACGTTCGCGAAGAACGCATCGGGCTTCACGTTCTTCAGCTGATCCTTCGCGATGAGCTCGTTTGCAATCGGCATGAGCGAAGCCTCGAACTTCGCCTGGATCGCGTTTTTCAGCTGCAGCCGCCGCGTACCGACCTTCAATCCGACCTGCTCGTCGTTCGGCAGGTTGATCGCGATGGTCTTCGAGCCCGCATTCGCATCGCCCGCCGCATAGACGAGATCATAGGCATTGAGGTCGGAGTCCGTGCCCGCCGGCTCCTTCTTGTAGGCCTCCGGCACGGGCAGGCCCTTCTGCATCTCGGGCAGGAACTTGGCGAAGCGCGCGAGTTTCGCGCTCCAGTCCATGTCCTTCACGAGCACGTACGCCTCGAACGCCGCGCGATAGCCGTAGAGCTGGTCCTCGTAGTTCTCGATCGGGCCGATCACGAGATCGACCTGGTTCTTCTTCATGTCCATCCAGGCGAAGTCGCTCGGCTGGTAGTTGTCGGTCTCGAGCGCGACCGCGCGCTGCTCGAGATAGTCCGTGAGGCGCGACTCGGTCGCGAGGGCCGCGGCCTGCCGCAGTTCGTGCGCAATCACCTTGAGCTGAGCGGCGTAGGCTTTGCTGTAGGGGACGAGCATCAGCTTGCCGGCGGCGTCGCGCCGCACGAGGGAATAGAGACCCGTCTTCTTCGGATCGGCGAACGCGTCAAATTCCTCCTTCGTCATGTCGGTGGGATAGAACTGCGCGCCGGCCGGTTTTGCGCCAACGCCCGCGACGAACGGCTTGTTGCCGTCGATGCGGTCCCAGGGCCCGTAATTGAATTCGACGAGGCGCTTCAGCACCGGATCGCTGATGCCGTCGAGCAGCGGCTTCGGATCGCCGTAGGCCTGCTGCCAGTAGATGTCGTTCACGAGTTCGGCGGCCGCGATGAAATGGCCCAGCACGCGCTTGTCTTCCGGCGAGACTTTCGAGAGGTCGGTCGTGAGTTTCACGGTCGAGTACTTGTCGACGCGCGACTGGATCGAGGTGTCCGCGGCCGTGAAGGTCGGCGCCGGTGCTGCAGCAGCCGGCGCGGCAGGCTCATTCTTCTGGCAAGCCGCGAGTGCGATGACGGCCGACAACACGAGCAAGCGTGTCCTGAACATGGCAGGTCCCCTTGTAGGAAGGGCGTGAAGGATAACAGGGGAAAATGGGGACATTCCTGATTTCGCGGCCGCAACAGCGAAATCAGGAATGTGCCGTCTCAACCGGTCGTTGCAACGGTGTCGGTAAGCTTCTCTGCTGGAGTGCGGAACTTCAAGGTCTGGCGCGGCCGTTGATTGAGCTCATGGGCCACGAAGTTCAGACGTTGCTGAGAAT